>Ga0222712_10000079_pt1 | contig 128906 bp, 121 predicted proteins | sample C33_657DmetaG_FD_165043 | JGI IMG/M metagenome (GOLD analysis project Ga0222712, IMG submission 165043) | Estuarine water microbial communities from San Francisco Bay, California, United States - C33_657D | ecosystem: Environmental > Aquatic > Marine > Unclassified | place: USA: California... | reverse complement strand
CAGAAGCAATCTGCTGGCCGCCGGGGCAGTCCGCAGACGGCCAGCTAGCGCAAACGCCGCTCATAAACTAACATTGCAACTGGACCACTCAGTGGGGGCCGGTCATCGCCAGAGCAATCCGCATGGCCTTCAAGGCACCGACTACTTGGCATCCTAGCTAGATCGTAAGTGCCCCCTACGGTCCCCAAAATCGCCCTAAGCCAGACCCCCGCCACTTAAGCCCTAGGCCCACCAAATTCCCGCCCCGCCAGACCCCGCGGGTGGGTACCCCCCGTTTTCCTCAGATGGTACCTACGCTCCCCATACTTACGGTTTTGCTCGGTCGATACGGTGTGCTGGGGATGGGGTTTTTCCAGCCTCGGTGTGGCCGAAGGTGTTGTTCTGGGACAAAAAGTCGCAAAAACTAGGTGTTCAAAATTGCACACTTTGAACATAGGCCTGCGTCATAGTAGGTATCCAAATTGGATACTTTCAGCTGGTTGATAGGTCCACTTCAAGGGACTGCGCCATGCTCAACAAAAAGAAATTCTGGAACCCTTGTCTTGTTAGCCTTCAGGGGTGGAGCTTCATTATGGGCCGGCCTGCTCAAGGTGCGCCATCCACCGCAGCTATGCGGAAAGGCTTTCGCAACGGCGGTTTCCGAAATAAAAAACATACGATTGCAGTCCTCGCCTATATTTTTCTAGCGGCAGGCGAAGTGTCAGCATTTGCGAACCCGATCAACAACGATCTGGCATTTCAGGCGAACACATTGGGTCGTGGCGACGACACATCCCGCGGCCCGATCCCGCTGGGTTTCTCGATTAATTACTTCGGCACCACCTACATAGATACCTACGTCGGCAATAATGGCTACATCACTTTCGGAAGACCTTCCACAAACTTCTTCCCGTTTGCGCTGACTGGGAGTGTAACTACGCCGATTATAGCGCCATTTTTCGCTGACGTAGATACTAGCGTAGCGGGCAGTCCAGTGACCTACGGGACAGGAACAGTCAACGGAAACGCAGCGTTTGGCGTAAATTGGTTCGACGTTGATTATTACCCTTCTTCATTACAACACACCAACAGGAATACATTTCAGTTGCTCCTGGTAAGCCGCCCCGACACTGGGGCAGGAAATTTCGATATCTTTTACAACTACGGTCAGATTCAATGGGAGGCGGGGATGACTGCCGGTGACCCAAACGGCCTCGGCACGCTCGACGGCCACGTCTGCGCAGTGGCGGGTTATTCGGCTGGCACTGGGGCTCCTAGGACGAGCGCGCAGATCAACGGTTCGCTTGTCTGCGGAAGCTTTATCAATGGTAGCCCCAGCGCCCTAGCCACGAACACCAACAACGGCACCCCCGGTCAGTTTTTCTTTCCCATTCGTCGTTTATCCAACATTGATCTAGAGCAGCCTTTTTACTTAGCGAGCAATCTTGCTACTACAGTCTTTCCTGTGTTTCAGGGCGGTACGCTGCAGATCAATGCTTCCCAAACCTACACAAACAACTTTACGCTGAGCACATCTGCGACAAATACTATTGATGCTCGTGGCAATACCGCCACTTTTTCTGGGGTTTTCTCGAATCAGACTGTGCTCGGTAATATTGTTATTGCGGACAGCGTCGGTGGCGGATCAATTATTTTTTCTGGTTCTAACACCTACACAGGGCTAACAACTGTTCAGGCCGGTACGCTGTGGCTAGAGGGGATACTGCGTACATCAGCTGTCACAGTAGCAAGTGGGGCGACCCTCCGTGGTGCGGGAGCCGTTGTAGGTGACGTAATTATCAGCAATGGCGGAACTCTTGCTCCCGGTAATTCTCCTGGGACGCTTACTAGTACCGGTAATGTGACAATGGCTGCCGGCGCTAACTATTCGGCCGACATTGACGGTAGTGCTTACAGTGCATTTGGTGGTGCCAGAAGCTACGACAGGCTGGCACTGATTGGTGCCAGCAGTGTGTTTTCGGCGGCCGGTACGCTCAGCCCGAAACTCCGTGGCATCACGGGGGCTGCAACAAATTCCTATACCCCTTCTATAGGCGATACTTTCAAAATCGTTACGGCCAACACTATTGCTGGAAACTTCTCGTCAGTTTCTCAGCCTACGACAGGCATGCTGCCCAACAGCCGTTTTGATGTTTTGTACAACACTAGTGACATTGAACTTGTCGTAACCCCCGAAAGCTACCAGCAGTTCGCCCAGACCGCAGGCGCGCGGCTCAATGTCGTGAATATTGCTGGGGTGCTGGACGCCGGACGTCCGGCCGCTGGTTCTCGCGCTACCAGTGATCTGGGTAACCTGTTTAATGGCATCTATGGTCTCAAGTCCGGCCAGCTGCCAGCGGCGCTGGAATCTCTTGGCGGCGAAATCCATGCTGACTTGGTTGTCTCCAGTCTTGATAATCGACGTCTTGGCCGTGCGACGGCTATGAAGCGACTGTCATCGGCCCGCACAGACCTGGCCAAACATGACAGCAATGTTTGGGTGCAGCTGATTTCCCGCACTGAATACGTCAACGCAGACCTTGTTGCGGGCGGCTACAGCAACCGCGCCTATGGTTACGCTTTTGGTGGCGATTATCTGATCACAGATAACCTACGTTTGGGCTTGGGCCACGCAAATGTGTCGAGCGTCGTTAACGCCGGTACTTCGGGGATAGCGCGCGATAACAGCAAGCAAGTGTTCGTGTATGGCTCTTGGGAACCAGCTGCGGACTACTTTATCGACGCGGACATCGCTTATGGTTGGAATGGTTACAACATACAGCGTTCAGTCGCTCTCAGAACTGGAACGTATTCCTATAGCAGCCACGATAAAACTGATAACTGGGCCGCTGACATGTCCTTTGGTCGCCGCCTTATGGCCGATGGCTATATAATTGAACCCAGCATGGGCATCCGTTGGGATCAGGTGAACCGGGGGGCAGTCTCTGAGACTGGAGATTCTATTGCTGCTCTTAGTTTGACTGCAAAGCAGGATGAGTCAGTTCAGGGCAAGGCTGGTGTCAGCTTGAGCAGGGCTTTCCCGGATGGCGATTTAGAATGGGTGCCGGAAGTGCATGGCTACTTCCTGCCTCGCTTGAGCGGGAATGCAATGTTCATTCAGCGCGCGAAAATTGCGGGCTTAAACATTGCAACAAGTAGCGTTCAAGACTCTTCAGGATCGGCCCTGTTGGGCTCGGGTGTCCGCCTGAACCTCTCCAGTACAGCTCACCTCTTCCTCGACTATGACGCGCAGCTGCAGGGCAGTCAGTCCGCGATCCATAGTGTTTCTGGCGGGTTGAACGTGAATTTCTGAGTGAGCTGACGAGTATTTTGCACCATCGGTACACAGTGAAGGCTGGTAAGGATCGCTCGTCGCTCCCTGTAAAGTACGCGACCAAGCCAGTAGCTTCATAAATTCAAAGCCCTGACGGCTAACTCCGTTGGGGCTTTTTCTTGTCTAGCCACCTAAGCCTACAAACCCCAGCCTAGACCGCCCCAACGAACATGCAGTGGCATACCGTTGGAGCTTGTAGTTAGCTGGAAGGATCGCGGCTGAGGCTTATTGCCGCCAGCTTGGTGACCAAATCCGCCGCCCTTAGGTGAGTATACCGGAACAGCATCCGGGGGTCTTTGTGGCCGCTAATCAGGGCAACTTCCGGCACGGACAACCCCATTTCAAAGAACCGGCTAACTGCCTCATGGCGCAAGTCGTGGAATCGCAGGTTTGCGATACCCGCCCGCCGCACGAGGCGCTGCCAGACTAGCTTTATCGCCTCGCAGGACACCGGAAAGACCAAGTCGGTGGCCTTATGCTCGCCCGCTATGCCTTCCAGAATCTTCTGAGCGCCCGGTGTCAGCGGAATGGTTCTGGGGTGGCCGTTCTTGGTAATTGGGATGTGAAGGGTGCCTTCGGCCCGCTTTATGTCGCCCCACGTGGCCCTGAGGATTTCGCCCCGGCGCATCCCAGTTTCGATGGCAAAGCGAACTACTGCCTCGATATATGGATTGCGGCAGGTCTCGAAGCTTTGCTGGACTAATGCCCATTCGCCTTCTTGCAGCCGTCTATCACGCGGCCTGTCTGCCTTAGGCTTGGTTATGCCCTTAACTGGGTTGGTTGCTATCGGTACGCCCCATTCTTTGCGGGCAACTTCCAGCGCATGTTGAATAAGCCCCAGTTCGCGGATGATTGTTCCGGGCTTTGCTCTTTTAAGTCGCTCGTCACGGTAGGCAGCAAAGTGGGCCGGTCCTAACTCAGACAACCGCAGACTGGCCGTGGAGTGCCTCAGGAAGGCATTAAGGACAGCCGTTTCATTCAGGCTGCTTTTATGGCTTGGGACCACCGTGTCCCGGTACCGCCTTATAAGGTCAGCAAGGGTGGTTGCTTCGAGTAGGCTGCGGTTAGTCGAGAACCCACCGCGTTCACCATCGACTTCAACCTGTGCAGCCCACTTTTCGGCGTCTGCCTTTAGCCTGAAGGTGCGGGAAGTGGGCGGCCCGCCCTTGCGACGAACTCTGGCTTGCCAGCGATCCCCGCGCTTAGAAATAGTCGCCATCTGATGCCTGTGTCCCCGATTTGGATACAAGCGTCGATTTGCAAAACTATCGCTGCGTCAGGCTCCTGATAACTAGCTGATTTGGCTGGAGTTAAGTGGTGGGCGCGACAGGGATCGAACCTGTGACCCCTTCCATGTCAAGGAAGTGCTCTCCCGCTGAGCTACGCGCCCCACCTACGGAAAACGAGCGCCCGTATAGCTGGATCGGTATGGCCTGGGCAAGTCGCCTGTGGGTAGTTTTTGCTGCTTTTGCTGGGGCTTAGCCCGCCCAAAACCCCACATTTGCTGTAAATGTGGCTTAAGAGGGCTGACATGGGTCACGTTGGAGCGATCGCAGCCCACTAGGGGGGGCACGGTGGCGGAGGGCGATCATCCACGGCCCAAAATCGCCCAGATCTCCAGCGCGCTGGGCACACGCATATGGTCCAGCGCCTGCGTGGTTGAGTCCACCTGGTCGTCAAACTTCGTGCCCGGGCATGCGAAGCGGCCGCCCTGGGACCGATGCGGCTTCACGACCTGCGTCACAGCTTTGCATCCTTCGCCATCGCCAACGGCGAGAACATAGTGCACATCGCTGCAGCCTTGGGCCATTCCAGCACCCGTATGACGGAGCGGTACCTTCATCTTCGGGATGATGATGTAAATGTCGTCGCGGAAAGGATGGGGCAGAGAATCTTGCCACGCACCATTATCCCCGCAGATGGACGGTAGCTACGTCCCTTTGCGCCAAACTGGCGAACAGAGAACTATGTACGTGCACATATGTGGTTTAATCTTGGTAGGATTTCTGGCGACAGAAAGACACCAATCAATCACTAGTTGTATAGCCCGAGAGGCCATGAGTCAGAGGGCTATTTTAGGGCGCATTTTTCGGTTTGAAGCAAAGAGATCGAGACAATGAAAATCACCAAAGTTCGCCCCCATGTTCTAGAGGCCAGACTCAGTCAGCCTTTTGCCTATTCCCGCGCGCGCTACACCACCCGTACCACAATGGTCGTGGAGATCGAAACCGATGTCGGTCTCGTCGGATGGGGTGAGTGCTATGGACCGGCAATGATAAACGCGGCGGTAGTGGAAAGCCTTTCGACGCTTCTGATTGGGCAGGATCCCATGAGAGGTGAGTGGATTTGGCGGGAGATCTATTCCCGCTATCGGGATCACGGGCAAAAGGGCTCGATCATCCAGGGTCTCAGTGGAATCGACATCGCACTCTGGGATCTGAAAGGAAAATTTCTTGGCCAGCCGATACATCGTCTGATGGGTGGCCCCCTGAGGTCCGAGGTGCGCGCCTATGCCACCGGCCTTTATCGCCGCGATGAGGGCAGACCGGATTTGTACCTCGCCGAAGAGGCGGCGGGTTATGCCAGCGAAGGCTTCAATGCGGTAAAATTGAAAGTCGGTTTCGGCGTTGCCGAGGATGCGCGAGTCACCAAGGCTATCCGTGACGCAATCGGGCCGACAGTCGGGCTTCTCATCGACGCCAACCACGCCTACGATGCGGTTTCAGCAATCCAGTTGGGCAGAAAGATCGAGGAGCTTGATATTGGCTGGTTCGAAGAACCGGTTCCCCCTGAAGACGTTGCGGGCCATCGTCAAGTTCGTGAAGCGCTGACAATCCCAATCGCAAGCGGTGAATGCGAATTTACCCGCTTCGGCTTCCGCGACCTCATCACCACCCGGGCCGTGGATATCGTGCAGCCGGACACCTGCTCGGCCGGCGGCCTTTCAGAGTGCAAGAAAATCGCAGACTTCGCTGAAACCTATAATCTTCGCTATGCACCGCATGTATGGGGTAGTGGGATAGCCCTGGCCGCGGCACTGCAGCTGCTTGCGGTCATTCCATCCTTCACGCCGCAGTCTCTCAATCCGGTCGAGCCGATGCTCGAATTCGACCGGACCGAGCATCCTATCCGCCAAGCATTGCTGCTAGCGCCCATCGAACATCGAAACGGCATAGTGCAGGTTCCCGACGGTCCTGGACTGGGTATCGAGATCGACCGCACGGTGCTGAAACGGTTCGCTAAAGCTGTGTAGGCAAGGCCGGATACTATGGCTTACCGGGCTATGGCAGAAAATCCATACCCAGTCCGTCTTGACCATCGAAGGGATCGGGACGGCGCCCGCCTCGCCAGGCCAGCTCAACGTCTGCTATGCGCCAAGAGCGGACATTGCTGGCAAAGCACCTAGCATTGAAGCCCTCGCCGGACGTCATTTCACTAATATAAGATTGGATATCGGGGCTAACCTTCTGGCCGCAGAAAGACCCGAATGACGCCAAACCCGAGGGATAAAAATGTGGAATCAAACTTCTCTGGCGGGCAAACGCATTTTGGTGACCGCCGGAGCAGATGGAATAGGCCTGGAAATCGTGCGCGCCTTTGCAGGCGCAGGTTCAAAGATGCTGGTTTGCGACATCCAGCCCGAAAGCCTGGCGCGTCTCGCAAAGGAATTGCCCGACATCCATAGCTGCCTCGCGGACGTGTCCCGCGAGAATGATGTGGCGTCGATGTTCGAACTGGTTGATCAAAAACTCGGTGGGCTGGACGTACTGGTCAACAATGCCGGTATCGCGGGCCCCACCGGCGGTATCGAAACCCTGTCGCTGGCTGATTGGGAGCGGACTCTGGCGGTCAACCTCACGGGTCAATTTCTGTGCATCCGCCAGGCCGTGCCGCGCCTGCGCCAGGGGCGCGGACCGTCGATCATCAACCTGTCCTCAGCCGCTGGCCATCTGGGAATGCCGGGGCGCGCGCCCTACGCCGCTTCCAAGTGGGGCGTCGTGGGCCTCACAAAGACACTGGCGATCGAATTGGGCCGCGATGGCATTCGTGTTAATGCCATCCTGCCGGGTGCGGTGGACGGCCCCCGCATCAGATCGGTGATTGCCGCCAAGGCGAAAGCGCTGGGCCAGCCGGAAGACGTCATCACACGGGCGTATACTCACCAGGCAGCGCTTGGGCGCATGGTCACGGCCAGCGATATTGCAAACATGGTGCTGTTTGCAGCCAGCGATCTGGCGGGCAACGTAACGGGACAAGAACTTGTCGTGGATGGCCATACACAGTCTCTGAGCTGACGCGTTGGGCGCATCGATCCCTTGGCTGCTGCCCGCGAGACTGTCAGACCGTCATCAAAGTACCGCCTATAGGAATGTCCGCTTGCCCTGGAGGTGGAGATTGATGGCGTCAGTTGCCTGTCCTGATGCCGATAAGGCCGTAAGCCGGACAGTAGCGGACGAAAGCGGTCAAAAGGGGCACGACGCCGATCCATCCGACCCAGTTCCATCCGGTGGCCGGAAAACCGAGCTGAAGAGCAAATGCCAGCAGAAGCAGGCCCACAGCAATTCGGCCAATCCTGTCCAGACTTCCAATGTTCGGTCTCATACGGCGGGCTTTCCTTCGTTTCATTTGGTCCAGGGCGCGTGGGACATGACCCGTGCAGGGCCACAAAAGCCGTTGATACCCCACACCGTCTGTTGAGGCCTTGCGCCAGATCAATCCGCGTCGCGCCAGGCAGGTCCAAGCTGGTATCTCGAAAGCAGGCGAGCCATGAAAGACGATCCCGCATCAGCCAGTGTCGTCGGCCAAACCTTTCCTGCCGCAAACATTTTCGCGGTTCGTCCTGCTGTCGCCCACGTCGCACCCTTTCCATCACACCCCCGCCACGCTACCCTCGGTAGACATCCGGGAAGAGCTGACATGACGTTACGCGCCGCACTTGCTGTTCTTGCGCTTGTTGTTTTGAACACCAGCGTCATGGCCGCGCCACGCGACGCGATGCTGGTTTCCACGCAGTGGCTCGCTGACAATCTGCACGATCCCAACCTCGTCATCCTTCATGTCGGTTCAAAAGACAGCTATGCCGAACACATTCCTGGCGCGCGGCTTGTCACGCCCGCCGATGTCGCGGTCACCACGGAGGCGCGGTCGCTTGAGATGTTGCCCGAGGCCGAGCTGCGCTTGCGCCTGTCGAACCTTGGCATCGGCGACCAGTCCCGGATCATTGTCTATTATGCCGACGCCGTGCCGCAGGCGACCCGCGTTGTTTTCACGCTCGACATGGCGGGCTTGGGTGAACGCACCAGCCTTCTGGATGGTGGCAAGACAGCCTGGAAGCGCGAGGGGCGCCTTTTGACGGCGGACGTGCCGGCCGCACGCACTGGCACGCTCTTGCCGTTGAAGATGAAGCAGGACGTGATCGTCGACGCCGATTACGTGCGGGCCAATTCCGGCGAACCCGGCATCACGATCATTGACGCGCGCGCGCCCGAATTCTACGCGGGCGCGAAACCCGGCGGCTCCAACAACAAGGTGCACAAGCCTGGCCACATCCCCGGCGCGCGCAATGTGCCGATCACCGTGCTGACGGACGAGAAGATGAATGTGCAGTCCGCGGCGGCGATCAAGGCCTCGTTTGAGAAGGCGGGCCTGAAGCCGGGCGACAAGCTGGTGGTGTATTGCCACATTGGCCAGCAAGCCACCGCGACGCTGTTCGCCGCGCGTACGCTGGGATACGACGCCGTCCTCTATGACGGCTCTTTCGAGGATTGGTCCGCGCGGGACCTTCCTGTAGAGAAGTGATCTTGCGCAGCCGCGTTACATCTTATCTACAGCAAGCGCCGTTTCCCGCCCCGCTCAAGTTGAAGGATCCAACATGTCTGCCATTGATGATTCGAAGGACGCGAGACTTCGCTGCGCTCACCTGCTTCGGGAGGCGGGCTTCGTCACGCTCGCGCATGAACTTGAACACGGCTCCCTCGCTTCTCTCGGCGCAACGGAACCGCTTTTCGTCCTTTGTGGCCGTGATCGCCTAGCGCCGGTCGCCATCAAGGCGTGGATCGATGCAGCGAGATTATCAAATGTGCCAGACGCTAAGTTAGAGTCTGCGCATCTTGCAATCGAGGCCATGGAGCGGTGGCCTGGAGGGCGACACTATCCAGACTAACTCGCTATGGCTGCTTCCGGTCAGGACCGCCACCAATCATGCCCGTGCCACGTAGTCTTCTCGAATCGTCACGCCTAACCCGGGTCCCTGCGGCGGGGCGAACGTCCCATTCTTTGCCAACATGGGCGGGTTCTCGAATATGGCGAATGGGTGGGTATAATCGCCAACTGGCCTGTCGTTGAATATCTCGAACCATGGCGAGACGATTTCGGGCCAGCTCGCAATCTGGTGGAGAATACAGATGGTCGCCAAACGGCTGTCACCCTGATGCGGCATACACATCTTGTGCATGCTCTCGGCCATGTTTGCCACCTTGTGCATGTGGATCGGACCGTCAATCAGGATTTCCGGCTGCACGATGTCAAACGCACCACTTTCCAGGAGGGCGCGGAATTCAGGCATGCCGCGATTGCCTTCACCCCCTGCTAAATGCATCGAGAGTCCCTTGTTCAGTTCGACCAGATGGTCGATGTCATAGCGATTGAGAGGCTCTTCCAACAGGTAGACACCCATCTCCTGGTAGGCGAGCGCGGTTTTCATGGCGCGAGTGAAATCCCAGCGCACTCCTTGATCGCCGCCCTGACCCAGACCCGCCTTGTTGCCATCCACCATGATGACAAAGTCGTCACCCACCGCTTTTCGCACCTGTTCCACCAGGCGGATGTCATCGCGCATGTTCGCAAAGCCAGCGCGTAGCTTGATAGCCTTCCAGCCCGCCTCCTTCTGGGCCAGCGCCTGTGCGGCGCGTTCCTCCGGCGTTGATAATCGCAGCATGCTGGCATAGGCCGCTATTCTTTCGCGCCCGCCACCCCACAGTTTGTAAAGCGGCTGATTGGCAATCTTGCCAATCAGGTCCCACACCGCAATTTCGGCGCTGGCGCTTCCCCGGTAACGTACCGGAGTGGAAACGGTGTTGTTGCCGGTGGGCAGGTTGAACAGCCGCGCAGCCAGTAGGTTAATGTCGAAAGGGTCTTGGCCTTTGAGGACAGTGTTGATCAGTGGCAGCAGACTGGGATCGGTGTCCGGCCCGATACCCACAATTCCTTGATCAGTGTGCACTTCCAGAAAAGCGCCGCCACCAATGTTCACCTCGCGCGGGTTGCCTCGAAAATCAGGGTAAGTGCCCACCGGGCGGATCAGCTTCAGCGGCACCTGCCGCACTTCGGTGATGCGCACGCGCCCGCGGTTTTGCGCATACACAGTTGCAAAAAACGAATTAGCAGCAAGACCTCCTAGGCCTGCGAGGATGGTTCTGCGATCCAGTAAGGTCATTGCTCCACCACTTCCCTTCCTCAAGAATACCCAGGCATCATCCATTCAGTCCGATCATCCATGTCCGCCTTGCGCCACAAGCGGACCTTGCGCACTAGTGACGCGGCTCGAGAACTTTCCACATCGATCAACGTCATTAGTGACAGCGCGCCTCCACAGTTCAAAGTTGAACATGTCGCCCTAGTCAAGGGCGCTGTCCGCACACATCGCCGCGGGCGATGTGTGCATCTCCGGGTTAAAGATCGATCACCTGTTAACAGCACGCAAGATATCGATTTCTTCCAGTAAAGTTTCCCTGATACGTCTGCGGAAATTCCCTGATAATCTGCAGCAAAATCCCAGTTAATTCTCGCGCTAGTCACGGAAGAATGAGTGGATTTCGTCCGTAAAACAGGGCTTTCTAGCGACATGCGCTTACGCGCACGTCGCGCTATTCGCGATTTTTCCCTGTTCTGGGTAATACCCGCAGACACCAGTCACCATAAGGCGCGTGTCTGCGCGATCACTGCGGATGCTTGTATAGTTTCGCTATTAGACGGCGACGAATGCGCAAAGCTTCGTGCATCTGCGGCCTGGGCGGGATGTCAAGGAAGTGCTCTCCCGCTGAGCTAGCCGCCCCACCGGTCGGGAAGGCGGCGTGTATAGCCTCACGGTCCTATGGGGGCAAGCGCCGCGAAGGGCCGCCCAAAGCCCGCATCCCGGGCCGCGTTTTGCCCCCAAAAGCGCGGCCCGGGCACGGGTTCTTCGGCTAGCGGTCGTCCAGGCTGAACTGCACCCGGGCCAGCACCTGGCCAGGCATGGGCGCGCCGTCCCGCATGGCCGGGCGATAGGTCCAGCGTTCGACCACCCAGCTTTGCGCGGTCTGGTCCAGCTCGTCATGGCCGCTCGACGTCACCACCTCGGCGCGCGCCACACGGCCGGCTTCCGTCACCGACAGACGCAGCGTCACCGTGCCTTCCCAACCCAGCCGCCGCGCTATGATCGGGTATGGCGGCGTGGTGTTGGTGGCGGCATTGCGAAGCGGCGCGCGCGTGATCGCCGCTGCCGGCGGCACCGTATCCGTCACTGGCTCATCGCGCACAGACGTGATGCGCGGATCGTCATTTGAGCCCGCGTTTGTCGGGATTTCCGGCGGAATCGCCACGATGGGCTGCAGCCGTTCCAGCTTGGGTTCGGTCGGCGGCGGCGTCTTGGGCAGTTGCGACTTTTCGAATTTCACCACCACCGGACCGCGGATGATCTCGATGATCCGCGTGCCGGTACCGTTGGCGAACAGCCAGAACACCAGCACCTGAAAACTCAGCGCCGCCGCCACCATCGGCAGGCGGCACGGCAGGCACAATTGCGGGAATGACATGTGGGAAGGGCGCTCCATAACTTCTCCATCTCAAAAAGGAGGGGAAAATCCCGCTCCGCTCTGAAATGTTACGCCTGTTTTTCCCTTTAGATTTATGCTATTAGGGTATCAATGCCGCCGCCTGAAACCGGCGTTTTGCTTCCGTGAAAACGCGCGCTCAGCGTCCCAGAACCGCGGGACGATAATTCTCCACCACCAGGCTGAAGGGCGCAGTGCCCGCCATCAGAACAGCGCGAACGCGCAATACCGTCTCCGCATCGCTGTTGGTGACGGCATCCAGCGTGCGGCGGGTGAAGTTCAGCGGGCGCACCACCGTGCCGAACGGCGTGTCGGTTTCGTCCAGCGTCTTGTTCATCGCGAGCGTCAGCGCGCCCGCGCGGTACCAGTTGTCGGCTTCCGACAATATATATGTGCCGCACATCAGCTTCACGCGGCGATAGCGGATGGGCTCATCGGCGCTTGCGCCCAGCAACGCGCGCACCTCGTCGCTGGCGGGCTTGTCATTGCCCCGGTCGCGCACCGCGCGGATCACGGGCGGCGAGGCCAGCTTCAACGCCCCGCACCATTGGGTCAGCACCACGGTCGCGCTGGGGTTCGCCAACAGATCGGCTTTCAGCCGCGCCACGGCGGCCTCGTCGGCGCGCGCCGCGAACGGCAACGCCGCCAGCACGAATACAATTGCCAGAAAACGCATGGCGTGAATTAAGCAGCCGCCGCCAGCATACGGTCCACTTCCGCCACGATCTCGCGCAGGTGGAAGGGCTTGGACAGGACCTTGGCCTGCTTGGGCGCGCCCGATGCCGGGTGCAGCGCCACGGCGGCAAAGCCCGTGATGAACATGATCTTCAGTTCGCCGTTCAGCTCGGCGGCCCGCTTGGCCAGCTCGATCCCGTCCATGCCGGGCATCACGATGTCGGTCAGCAGCAGGTCGAACGTCTCGCCCTGCACGCATTCATAGGCTTCGCTGCCATCGCCGAAATCGGTCACGGCATGGCCGGCCTTCACCAGCGCCGCCGCAAGGAACTTGCGCAGGGATTCGTCGTCTTCCGCCAAAAGGATATGCGCCATGGTTTCCGCCCGTGCCCGCCTGCATAAAAGCCTATACAGGGCAAACCTGTAAACCACGGTTAACGGGTTCCCTGTCCATCCGGGCTTCCCTGACTTGCCAGCCCCCGGCGGGGGTGTTTCCCTGTGGCCAGGCCATGACTCACCCCCCGTCCCCGCCCCAGCAGCCGCCTTTCCGCCTGGACCGCCCGGACCGCGCAACCGTGCCGTTTGTCTTCGCCTCTCCCCATTCGGGCCGCGCCTATCCCGATGCGCTTTTGGCGGCCTCCCGGCTGGATGCGACCACCCTGCGCCGGTCGGAAGACGCCTTTGTCGATCAACTGGTCGGCGCCGCCCCAATGCTGGGCGCGCCGCTGCTGGCGGCCCAGTTCCCCCGCGCGCTGCTGGATGTGAACCGCGGCATGGCCGAGCTGGACCGCGCCATGTTCGACGGCGCCTTGAAAGTGAAGGTCGATGCCCCCACCCCGCGCGTCGCCGCCGGGCTGGGCGTGATCCCGCGCATCGTGCGCGACGGGGCCGAGATCTATGCGAAAAAGCTCAGCACCACCGAGGCCGACGCCAGGCTGGACCAGCTCTACAAGCCCTATCACGCGGCGCTGGCCGCGCTGTTGGAAGAAACCCGCGCGCGGTTCGGCGTGGCGGTGCTGATCGATTGCCATTCCATGCCGTCGGCCTTGTCGGTGCCCGACATCGTGCTGGGCGACCGCTATGGCGCCAGCGCCGCGCCCGCGCTGACCGCGCGCGCCGAAATCGCCTTCCTGCGCGAAGGCTTCACCATCGCCCGCAACACGCCCTATGCCGGTGGTTACTCCACCGTTCAGTATGGCCGCCCGGCATCAAACCTCCACGCGCTGCAGATCGAGATAAACCGCTCGCTGTATCTGGACGAAGACCGGATCGCCAAGCGGTCATGTTTCGCGGCGGTCCAGGCGCGGCTGACACGGGTGATGCAGCACCTGACCGGCCTGAACATCGCCGAACTGGGCGGGGAAATGCCGCTGGCGGCGGAGTAGCACACTCCCTTTTGTCATTCCCGGCCGAGGCGCGCAGCGCCGAGGGGAAGGGAATCCATGTTTCCGCCAGCGCATTTTGACCATGGATTCCCACCCGGCCGCTCGCTTCGGCTCGCGGCGTTCGCATGCTTTCGCCTGTCCGCAGGACAGGCTCACGCCCTGCGGGCGCCGCATATTCACCCCTCGCTGCGCTCGGCCGGGAGTGACAGAGGAGAAAAGAAATAAAGCCTCGCGGCGCAACCGACCTCCTGCGGGAACGTTTTAAGAAGGCATCTCACAAGGGGTTCCGTCATGTCCGCGTTCCGCATTGCCGCCGCCAGTACACTGGTTCTGCTGGCCCTTTCCGTTCCCGCCGGGGCCGAAACCATGGCCCCCACCGCGCTGAACAGCCTGACCGCCGCGCCCAACGTGGCCGCAGCTCAGGTCATGGACCAGCATGGCCGCGTGATCGGCACCGCCCCGCGCATCCAGACCGACCATGAAGGCAAGCCCGCCGCCCTGGCCTTCACCGCGCATGACGGCAAGACGGTCGTCCTGGGCGCCGGCGCCGTCAGCTTCGACGGCAGCGTGCTGGTCGCCGACAGCCAGCAGCCCCAGGTCGTGGCGCTAAACACCACCCCCAATCTTCGCACAGGAGTGAACTGATGCGCGCCGCGATCGTCGTCACCATTGCTCTCACGCTTGCGGTCGGTTCGACCGTGGCGTTCGCCCAGGTTGGGCCCACCAGCACCATGCCCACCGGCACGATGGCTGCCGGCCAGCCCGCGGGCCTGAAGCAGGCGCAGACCGAATCCAGCACGCTGCCGATCATCCTGGGCGTCGGCCTGGTGGCGGGCGGCGCGGCGCTGATCGCCTCGTCGGGCAATGACGACAATCGCAGCCCGGTCGCCGCGACCACCACCAGCGCGCCCTAGTTTTTCGCACCCACGTTTGGCTTAATCGGCGGCATGGACCGCCGCTTTTGCCTGACTGCGCTTTTGGCCTTGGCCGCCGCGCCTGCGCTGGCGCAGCCGCGCCGCCGCGCCATTCCGTTTGATCCGCAGATCGCCGCCATCGAACGCCGCCATGGCGGGCGGCTGGGCGTGTTCGGGCTGGATACCGCCACGCGCAAGACCATGACCTGGCGCGAGGACGAACGCTTCAACATGGCCTCCACCTTCAAGCTGCTGCTGGCGGCGCAGGTGCTGGCGCGTGTCGATGCGGGGAAGGAAAACCTGTCGCGCACGCTGCCCTATGGCACCGGCGACCTGATCGGCGGTTCGCCCGTCACCGCCCGCCATGTCGAGGGCGGCAATCTCAGCATCGGCACGCTGGCGCGCGCCATTGTTGAGGTCAGCGACAACACCGCCGCCAACCTCTTGATGCGCGAACTGGGCGGCCCGCTGAGCCTGACCCGCTTTGCGCAAAGAATCGGCGACGACGCCACCCGCGCCGACCGCTACGAGCCCGACGCCAATCAGTACGATCCGCTGCTGGACACCACCACGCCCCGCGCCATGACGCAGACCTTGCGCCGCCTGCTGCTGGGCAATGTGCTCAAACCCGGTTCGCGCCGGATGCTGGAAGACTGGATGATCGCCAGCCCCACCGGCGAAAACCGCCTGCGCGGGGGCTTTCCGCGCGGCTGGATCGCCGGCGACAAGACCGGCACCAGCGCGGCGCGCCAGACCAACGACATCGCGATTGTGCGCCCGCCCGGCCGCCGCCCGCTGCTGATCGCCGCTTACTATGACGCCCCGCGCGTCTCGGCCTCCCAACGCGAACAGGCCCTGCGCGAAGTGGGCGAAGCTTTTGTGACGTGGGCGCGCCGCGAGGCTTAATCATGCTGCGGCGCAATGTTGCATGAAGAGGCGGCATCCTGCGCAATCCGCGAGCAGAAATGTTAGAAAACCCAGCCTTTCTGCGTCATTTTGGCTGGAACTGTTCTAGCTTTTCTCTTGTCGACATCGGGCGGTTGGAGCATATTGTTGCAGCGCGGCATTAAGTTGCCGCCGCCCTTCCTGGGCGTTTCCTCCCTGAACTTGGCCGCTCTTCGGAGCGGCCATTTTTTTGGGCTTAGCCTTTCTTACGCGCTTAGCGCGTTAGAAGGCTTGCCCCGCACCGAGCAACACCGCCCCACCCGCGAACGCAATGCGAGGGCGGAGTGCCGAAACCAGCGCGGTGCATTGTCCTCCACGTGAAACAGTTCGCGTGAAACACTCGGCACACGGAAAATTCCTCTCCGTCATTGTTTCTTATTGCGCGGGCAACAAAAGAGTCTTGCGAAGCAGCTATCTCGCCCGCCATGAGCAAGGCAGGTGGCAGGGGATGACCGACAGTCTGTGGTTCGAAGACAGCAGCGCAAAGTTCACGCCGTTCCTGCCGCGCCCACACACCGCCGCCCCCATCGCCGACACGGCCCGCTTCAACCGCCATCGCACCATCTTCATCTCCGACACGCATCTGGGCACGCGCGGCTGCAAGGCCGAGGCGCTGGCCGACTTCCTGATCCATAACGACTGCGAAACCCTGTTTCTGGTCGGCGACATCGTCGATGGCTGGCAGATGAAGCGCCGCTGGCACTGGACCGACGCGCAAAGCCATGTCGTGTCGGAAATTCTGCGAAAAGTGGATCAGGGCACTCGCGTCATCTTCGTGCCGGGCAACCATGACGAATTCGCCCGCGACTATGCCGGGCGGCTGTTCGGCGGCATCGAAATCATCAACGAATTCATCCACGAAGCCGCCGACGGCAAGCGTTACCTGGTGCTGCATGGCGACCGTTTCGACGGCGTGATCACATCGGCCAAGTGGCTGGCCCATCTGGGCGACCGCGCCTATGGCCTGATGCTGCGCGCCAACACGCTGCTGTTTGCGATCCGCAAGCGGCTGGGCCTGCCCTATTGGTCGCTGTCCCAGTGGCTCAAGCACAAGGTCAAGAATGCGGTGGAATACATCTCCCGCTACGAAGAAGTGGTCGCCGCCGAAGCGGCCCGCCGCGGCGTCGATGGCGTGGTGTGCGGCCATATCCACCATGCCGAAATCCGCATGATCGGCGACGTGCTCTATTTGAATGACGGAGACTGGGTTGAAAGCTGCACCGCCCTTGTCGAAGATGCCCGCGGCCATATGGAGATTCTGCGCTGGGCAACGCCGCCACACACACGTGCCGCAAAACCCGCCCGCCAGCGGGAAGCCACGCCCGCGCTTGTACCCGCGCAGGTCTGAACCGCTGCAGCCGGGGCCCATTCCCGGCGTGGCGGCGCGGTTGAAAATCCTGATCGTCACCGACGCCTGGACGCCGCAGGTCAACGGCGTGGTGCGCACGGTGCAGATCACCGCCGGCGATCTTCGCGCGCTGGGCCATGACGTGAAGATGATCACGCCGGAAGGGCGCTTCACCCTGCCCATGCCGACCTATCCGGAAATCCGCCTGGCCGTGCTGCCGGGCCGCGCCCTGACGCGCGAGATCAAGGCCTTCGCGCCCGATGCGGTGCACATCGCCACCGAAGGCAGTCTGGGGCTGGCGGCACGGCGCATCTGCATCAAACACGGCATCGCCTTCACCACCGCCTTCCACACCCGCTTTGCCGAATATGTCCATGCCCGCTTTCCCTTCGTGCCGGAAAAGTGGATGTGGCGCTGGCTGGCCTGGTTTCACGGCCCCGCCACCGCAGTGATGGTGGCGACCCAAAGCCTGAAGCGCGAGCTGGCGGGCCATGGATTGAAGAACCTGCGCATCTGGTCGCGCGGCGTCGATGTCGAACGCTTTCACCCCATCGCCGATGCGCGTCAGCCGCATGCCGCGCCGGTATGGCTTTACGTCGGCCGCGTCGCCATCGAGAAGAACATCGAAGCCTTCCTGGCGCTCGATCTTCCCGGTACCAAGGTCATCGTCGGCGACGGCCCGGCGCGCGCCGCGCTGGAAAAAAAATACCCGCACGCCAAATTCCTCGGCGCGCTGTCGGGCGAACCCCTGGTGCGCGCCTATGCGGGCAGCGATGTCTTTGTCTTTCCCAGTCGCACCGACACCTTCGGGCTGGTGCTGCTGGAAGCGCTGGCCTGCGGGCTGACGGTGGCCGCCTATCCGGTGGAAGGGCCGCGCGACGTGGTGGGGCCGGATGCGCCCGGCGCGTCGGATGTCGCCGCGCTGGACACCGACCTCAAAGCCGCCTGCCTCAAGGCGTGGGAGCTGAAACAGAACCCCCGCGCGCATTCCCCCCGCGCGTTCGCGGAAGCGCATTCCTGGCGGGCCTGCACACTCCAATTTCTCAGCAATCTGGCGGTGGAAAAAGACTGAACGGTGCCCTTGGCAGCAAAGGAAAAGTCCCCTTATGCTGCCCCAAAAATGAGGTGCCGCGTATGAAAGCCCCGCTTCTTGTTGCCGCCGGTCTCGCCCTGTTGGCGTCCGCCGCCATCGCCCAGCCGCCACCGTCGCCGGCGCAGCAGCTCAAGACCATCCAGTCACGCCACGCGCAGACCCTGCAAAGCCATGCCGCGCTGCAGGCGGTGGATGATGCGGTGAAAGCCGATTGCATGACGAAGGCCACGGATGACAAGGCGAAAGCGCTGTGCCCCTGCGCGGGCGCCGTCACCATTCAATACTGGATGGACGATGCCTTCATGCGCGCCCAGGTCGAAACCTATCTGAAGGCCCCGTCACCCAAGGGCGTGTCGGAGTTGCTGAAGTATCAGGGCCCGGAACTCTACCAGCTCTGCACCGCAGCAAATTAACGCCCATCCTCGGCGAGGCCCAATTCGGCTTTGGCCCCCATCGGTGCTAGCCTCACCCCACCAAACGGGAGATCCTGCCATGCGCGTGATCGTGACCGCCGTCCTCTGCACCCTGTTGTCGGGTTGCGCCATCAACTGGCCGACCAAGGTATCGCAGCCCTAGTTCAGCTGGAGTTCGAACGCGAGCGGCCCGGCGGCCGATCCGGCGACCCAGGAACGCGCCCAGCGCCCGCGCCCCAGGGCCGAGATGTGAGCCGCGCCGGGGCCTGACAATCCCCGGCCCCGCGCGATAGGGCGTTTCACCCGTCCGTGCTAAGGCTGGCGGCCCTGGGAGATCATCGCCGTGTCGAACAGCAAGCTGACTGCCCAGAACGCCTATCTCACCGAAATGCTGCGGCAGGCGGGACTGGACGCCGAGGCGCAGGTCGTCGCCGCCCGCATCCAGACCGTGCTGACCGACGAAATCCATCACCGCATGAAGAACATGCTGACCATGGTGACCTCCATCGTGCGCCAGAGCATGCGGTCGGCCCAGACGCTGGAGCAGGCCGAAAACGCCATCGCCGTGCGCCTGATCGCCATGTCTAAGGCCCACGACCTGCTTCTGAAGGCCGACTGGCAATCCGCGCCGCTGGCCACCGTCATCGAAGGCGCCATCGAACAGCACAACACCGCCGCCGGACGCATCCAGATGCAGGGCGACAATATCGAAGTGGCGTCGGCCTCGATCCTGCCCTTGTCGCTGCTGCTGAACGAGCTGTGCACCAACGCCACCAAGTATGGCGCGCTGTCGCGCGACGGCGGCATCGTCACCTTGTCATGGGAGATGGACGAGAACGCCCAAGCCCTGGCCCTGCGCTGGGTGGAAAGCGGCGGCCCGCCCGTGACGCCGCCGACCGCCAAGGGCTTCGGCACCCGCCTGATCGAAAGCGGCATCCCGCGCCAGTTCGGCGGCACCGGCCAACTGACCTTTCCCGCCAGCGGCGCGCGCTTTGAACTGACCGTGCCGCTGGACCGCATCATGCCGGTCGCCATGCCCGAAGCTGCGGACGCCCTGCAATAATCTCATGATACTGCGCGGCTTCGCGTTGGCTGCGTTCGTGATAGTCTGATCGTGCTTAGGGGGACATCGCCATGAGAGTGATCCTGACCACGGCCTGCGCGCTGGCGTTTTCAACATCCGCTTTCGCCGCGCCATCGACACCCACGCCGCCCACGCCGCCCGCGCAGACAATTCAAAAAGCCGACCAGAAACCGCTGCGCCTGCGCGAACCGCTGCTGCTCGACGACCGCCGCCACCAACTTGCTCCGCCCGGCCGCCTCCCCGGCAGCAACAAGCCGATGCCCAAAGACGGCGGCGGGCCGGAGATTGGGTAGATTGCTTCCGTTTTTTTAAAGAGAGTTAAGTGACAGCAGGCTTTCCGCCTCTCGGATTCTGCATGTATTGTGGCGCAACAAATTGCGCACTTTCTCGCGAACACATCATTCCCTACGGCTTAGGTGGGACCGCGACGCTGCCGAAATCAAGCTGCCGTGACTGTGCCGATGTAACAAAAAGATTTGAGCACACGTGCTTAAGGACAATGTTCGGCCCACTGAGAATTCGGATGAATCTTCCGACGAGTCATAAACGGGAAAGACCATCAGAACTTGATGTAATTCTCGTACATAACAACAACTCCACATCGACTATTAAAGTGCCTGCTGGTCAACATCCGACGGCGCTGGTTTGCGCTAGGTTTCACTTACCGGGGATATTAGACGGCAAACTCCCTCGGGAAGATCATCCCGGAGTTCTCTGGTCAGCATATGATGAAAAAGAGGCCGCGCTATTGCGGAGAAGTCATAGCGTAAAAGGCCACCGACTAGGTTCTTTCAACGCTGCACCCTTTTGCAGAATGCTCGCCAAAATTGGGCATGCGTACGCCGTAGCAAGAATGGGCGGTGTAGAGAAATTCGAGCCATTGCTACCCGACGTTATTTTTAATCGAACCAGCACGCCGTCATATTGGGTCGGCGGTGTTTTTGAAGTCCCGCCTGTGGAGCCACACCTCCACAAACTGGACCTGATTGATGTGTATACGCCTGACGGGAGTACTTATGTGGTCGTGGACATCCGATTATTCGCCAATCTCGGCGCCCCCCAATATCGGGTTGTTGTTGGTAAGCGGCGGGAGCCAATCTGAAAGGGTGTCGCGGGCTTGGGTCGCGCCTTGCATGAGATCGACCCTTTGAACGAATTTCTCGAAAATGCCTTCTAAAGCAGTGTCTTATAGACCCTTACCGGCGAGCCTCGGACAGGCTACAAACACCCCAGAAACTGGGGCTTCCACACGCCATCATGCCGCCCACCGGACGCCTCACCGCCCGCGAATGGACCTTTCTGGGCCTGACCCTGCTGTTCTGGGCGGGGTTCGTGATCCTGTTGGGCAAGGACACGAGCTGGGACTTCCGCAATTACCACTGGTACGGCCCCTATGCCCTGCTGAACGGGCGCATGGGGATGGACGTCGCCGTCGCCCATGCGGGAAGCTGGTACAACCCCTATCTCGACGTGCCCTTCTATCTCTTGGCCACCCACTCCACGTCGTGGATCGCGCTGGGCGTATTGGGCGCGGTGCAGGGTGCCACTGTCATCCCGCTCTATCTGATCGGTCGCAGCGCGCTGCGTGTCGTCGCCAAGCCGGGTGACGCGCAGCTTCTGGCGGGCGCGCTCGCCATCCTGGGCCAGTTCGGCGCGCTGACGATCACCGAGTTCGGCACCACCTATTACGACAACGTCATGGCTTGTTTCGCCCTGACGGGCCTGGCCATCATCGTCTGCAACCGCGACGCCTTGCGCACGGGTTCGCTGAAGCACGCCGCCATTCTTTCCGCTGTCGCAGGCCTGATCACCGGGCTGGCGATGGGCCTGAAGCTGCCCGCCATGCCCTGGTGCGTCGGTTTCGCCGCCGCGCTTCTGGCGGTGGGCGGAAGCTGGCAGCACATCGCCGTGCGGCTGGCTGCGGGCGGCATCGCCGGCATCATCGGGTGCGCCATCTTCGCCGCGCCCTGGATGCTTTATGTCTATGACCTGACGGGCAATCCGCTGTTTCCCTATTTCAACGCCTATTGGCAATCGCCGCTGGCGCTGGAAGCGCATTACCGCGACCTGCGCTTTGTGCCGACCACCTTCTGGCGGCAACTGTTCTTCCCGTTCCTGTTCACGCTGGACTGGCACGTGGCGGGCGACCTGGCGGCGCAGGATATCCGCGTGCTGCTGGCCTATGTGCTGGTGATCCCGGCGGGCGTGCTGCTGATCCTGCGCAAGGATGCCCGCGACGCGCTGGTCGAACGCCGCGCCGCCATCATTCTCTTTGCCTTTGCCGCCGCCGGCTACGTCGCCTGGCTGAAATTCTTCGCCATCTACCGCTATGCGATCTTGCTGGAGATGCTCAGCATCCTCCTGGTCACCACCGCCATCGGGTTGATGCCCTGGGCGCGGAAGACGCGCCTGCTGGTGCTGGTGGGCCTGGCCGCGCTGGTGCTGGTCACCACCCGCAGCGAGTTCCTGGAACGCGCGCCGGTCGAAGACCCCTATATCGAAACCGCGCTGCCGCCCATTCCCAACCCCGACAACACCATGGTGCTGATGACCGGCGACGCGCCGCTGGGTTTCATCGCCACCACCCTTCCCAAGCAGATCCCCATCCTGCGCATCGATGGCTGGTTCCTGCAGCCGCGCGACGGCAGCGGGCTGACCAAGCAGATGAAACGCCGCGTGGGCGAACATCTGGGCAAGGGCGGAGAACTCTACCTGATCGCGGATGCCACCGACATGACCCGCGCCCGCGACGCGCTGAAGGATTACCGCCTGGCGATCCGCTGGCCCGTCTGCCAGCAATTCGATACAAACATTACCGGGCTCTATCAGTGGTGCCCGCTAGCGAGAATCCCATGAACGTCGCGGTGCTGGTGCCCTGCTACAACGAGGAAGCCGCCATCGCCAAGGTGGTGACGGACTTCCGCGCCGCCCTGCCCGGCGCCACCGTCTATGTCTATGACAACAACAGCCGTGACGGCACCATTGCCCGCGCCGCCCAGGCCGGGGCCGTGGTGCGCTGTGAAAAGCGCCAGGGCAAGGGCAATGTCGTGCGCCGCATGTTCGCCGACATCGAGGCCGATGTGTATGTGCTGGTCGATGGCGACGACACCTATGACGCCGCCGCCGCGCCCGACATGGTCGAGCAGCTGGTGGCCGAAGGCGTCGACCTTTTGACCGCCCGGCGCATCCATACCGAGGCCGCCGCCTATCGACCGGGACATGTCTTCGGCAACAAGCTGCTGACCGGGCTGACCGCCACGCTGTTCAACGTCAACATGCCCGACATGCTGAGCGGCTATCGCGTGTTTTCGCGCCGCTTCGTCAAGAGCTTTCCGCTGACCGCCGAAGGCTTCGCCATCGAAACCGAGCTGACCATCCATGCCGTGCGGCTGATGATGCCGATGGCCGAGATGGACACCGCCTACAAGGAACGCCCGATCGGTTCGGCCTCCAAGCTTTCGACCTTCAAGGACGGCTTTCGCATCCTGGGCATGATCTTCTACCTGCTGCGCGAGGAACGCCCGCTGCTGTTCTTCAGCCTTCAGGCGGTGCTGTTCGCAGCTCTGTCGCTGCTGATCGGCATTCCGGTGGTGCATGAATTCCTGGAAACCGGCCAGGTGCCGCGCCTGCCCACCGCCGTGCTGTCGATGGGCCTGATGCTGGTGGCGTTTTTGGCCGGCACCGCGGGCCTGATCCTCGACACCGTCACGCGCGGCCGCTGGGAAGCCAAGCGCATGGCGTATCTCGCCATTCCCGGCCCCCAGAATTTGGACAAGCATCCCAAATGACGCTGCTCGCACGGCTGTCGCAGATGTCCATCCTGCGCTTTGCCGTGATCGGCGCCCTTGGCATGCCGGTGGACTGGGCGGCGCTGCACCTGTTCCTGCACCTGGGCACCGGCCCCTATTTCGGGCGCGTGCTGGCCTGGCTGGTGGCGGCGACCTTCACCTGGGCGGGCAACCGCTATTTCACCTTTGCCGACCAGCGGTCGCACAGTTTCACCGGCACAATGGCCGAATGGGGCCGGTTCCTCGCCGCCAATGCGGTGGGCGGGCTGGTCAATGTCGGCCTCTACAGCGTGATGCTGCGCTTCGCCCCGCCGCCCTTCAACGACATCAACCTGGCCTTTATCAGCGGCGTGCTGCTGGGGCTGGCGTTCAACTTTGTCCTGTCCAAGAAAATGGTGTTCCGGCCCGATCCGGTGGCGGAGTCCTTCAAGGGACCGATATGAAAGCCGTCGCCCGGGCCTGCCAACTTTTGACAGAATCCGCAGCTTTCATGCCCGGCCAGAACATCTCCAGAGACTGTGGCATGCGCGTGAAGATGATCTATGTCTGACTCAAACTGTCATTCCCGGCGAGCATCGCAAAGCGATGCGAGGGAAGGGAATCCATCCCGCCATCAGGACGGTTTCCACATGGATTCCCTGCCCTCGCCCCGCGCTTCGCTTGGGGCTCGCCGGGAATGACAAAACGCGCCTGGGGTCTGGCTGCGGCCAGCCTGTCGCTTCTTCTATTTGCCTTCCCCGCCCGCGCCAACGACACCATGCGCATCATGAGCGACGGGTGGAGCGCCGCCGACGAGCGCGGCTATGGCGAATTCATCACCGCGATCGGCGAATCCGGTTGCCGCACCGTCGCACAATGCATCGCCAGCCCGGCCAACCCGTTCCGCGCCAGCGATCCGCCGCGCTTTGCCTTTCGCGCCGATTGCGCCGATCTGCCCTATTTCCTGCGCTTCTATTACGCCTGGAAGCGCGGCCTGCCTTTTACCTACGTCCAGAGTGTCTCGCCGCGCGGGCGCACCCGCGACATCCGCTATTCGCCGCGCGGCAACCAGGTGGCAAGCCGCCGCGACGTGCTGACCGGCGACAATGCGCTGCGCCTGATCAACCATCTGCGCGACCATATTTCCTCGGCCACCTTTCGCATTCATCCCGAACTGGGCGGCGACGACCTGTATTCCCCGGCGCTGGATGCCCGCTCCATTCGTCCCGGCACCACCATATATGACCCAAACGGCCATCTGGCGGTCATCTATAAGGTCAAGCGCGACGGGCGCATCCGCTATATCGACGCCCATCCCGACAACACGCTGACGCGCGGCACCTATGACCTGCGCTTCGTGCGCGCCTCGCCGGGCATGGGATCGGGCTTCAAGAACTGGCGGCCCGTAAAGCTGGTGGGCGCCACCCGCGCCCCCGACGGCGCGCTGGTGGGCGGGCGCATCGTGCTGGCAAGCAACGCGCAGATTTCCGATTTCTCGCTGGTTCAATACTTTGGAAATGGCCCGCGCCCCGCCGAAGCCCAGTGGAAATCCGGCGCCTTCCTGCTGAATGGCCAGCGCATGGACTATTACGACTTCGTCCGCGCGTCCTTGAGCGGCGGCCGCCTGCGCTTCAACCCGGTGCAGGAAATCGCTGACCTTGTCCTGTCCAACTGCGCCGACCTGTCCTATCGCGCCGGGGCCATCGACATTTCGCTGGCCGCCGGAATCCAGAACCGCCCGCAACCCTCGCGCCTGCCGCCCAACATTTACGGCACCGAAGGCGACTGGGAGACCTATTCCACGCCGTCACGCGACGCGCGGCTGAAAACCGCCTTCAAGGAAGTGCGCGACAATGCCGAACGCTTTCTGACGCTGTGGCGGGCGAAAGACCCGCAGATCGTTTACAACGGCTTCGACCTGGCCAACGACATGTTGGACACCTACGACCGCGCCGCCGCCCGCTGCACCGTGATCTACAAGCGCACGGACGGATCGCAAGTGCGCTTCGGCTATGAAGAAGCCCGCCGCCGCCTGTTCCGCTTTTCCTTCGATCCCTATCACTGCGTCGAACGCCGCTGGGGCGCGGACAACAACGAGGCCGCCACCTGCCGTGACAACATGGTCAAGCGCCGCTGGTATGACGCCCAGCAACGCTTGCGCAACCAGCTCGACCGCTCTTACGAGGCGAAGATGGATTTCACGCTTGTGGAGTTGGAAGAAGGCCGCGGCGGCGTCGCGCAAGCCCCCGATGTCGATGCCCGCGCCTACCTGATGGCCCAGCGCGGTCGCTAGCCGCTTTTCTTGTCGCCCAGCGTGTCGCGGATTTTTTCCACCACCGCGTCGAAGTCGAAGGGTTTGCGGAAGAACTGCACGCCGTTCAGCTCGGCGGCCATGTTGGTCTTGCCGCTGTAGCCGCTGGCCAGGATCACCGGCAGGCCCGGCTTGTGTTCATGCGCCCATTTGGCGACTTCAAAGCCGTCCAGCGGCGCCATCTTGATGTCGGAAAACACCAGGTCGATATGCTCCAGCCCGGACAGGATATGGATCGCCTCGGCGCCGTTTTCCGCCGGCACCACGGCAAAACCCGCCTCTTTGAGGATCTCGCTGAGCACGCCGCGCACCAGATATTCGTCGTCCACCAGCAGCACGGTCGGCTTGCGGGGTGGTCGGTCGGGAAATGGTATGACGTCTGCCATGGTGTTCTCGCGCCCCCTGATGGCAGATAGAGCGCGCCGGGGACCGTCCTGTTCCGTACCGAACGAGATTTCTTTCATTAAAAACAACTTATTAACGGCGCAGGCCCGTCACGCGCGGCACAACCTGTACGGGATTCCCCTACGTTATCAAGCATTTGCCTCCCGCTGACGCACCCCGCCGCTTGCGCTACCATGGCGGTGGGCAAAAGGGCGGGACGATGAGCAAGCTGCAAAGCTTCGCGATGGCGATGGTGTTCGTGGCGCTGGGCGTAGCGGCACTGTTGCAGGTTTTCGACTTCGACCCGGTGCTGCGCCGCGTCAGCATCATGGCGCTGGGCGCGGTCTCGATCCTCGCCGCCATGGTCTTCTTCATGTTCGCCTTCAAGGGCCGCGACTAGTCCGCCGGCAGTATCTGCGGGTTCCACACGACTTCCCAGACATGCCCGTCCGGGTCACGAAAATATCCAGCATAGCCGCCATAGAAGGTATCCTGCGGCGGCTTGATGATATCGGCGCCCGCGCGGCCCGCCGCCGCCATCACGGCGTCGACCTCATCCTTGCGCATGACATTGTGCCCAATGGTCTGGGCCGTGGCGCTGATCGTCTGCACCGGCAGCCCGGTGTCGTGCGCCATGTCGCGCTGCGCCCAGATCGCCAGCCGCAACCCGCCCGACAATTCAAAGAAGGCCACAGCGCCATGCGCAAATTCGCGCCCCACGATGCCGTCGGTCGGCAGCCCCAGCCCGTCGCGGTAGAAGCGCAGGGATCGTTCCAGGTCCGTCACGCCCAGCGTCAGAACGGAAATTCGCGGCTTCATGCCAACTCCTTCGCTCGCGGCGGCCCAGCCTGACGCCAGGCCGCCGCGAAACGAAAAGCCTAGATCGTCACTTGTGTTCCCAGTTCCACCACCCGGCCCGGCGGCAGGCGATAGAAGTGCGCGGGCGACAGCGCATGCGATGCCAGCCACATGTACAGCGCCACGCGCCAGCCCTTCACGCGCGGATCATGCCCGGCCACCAGCGTTTCGCGGCCCAGGAAGTAGGTGGTCATGTCCGGCTCCAGCGCCAAACCTTGCGCCCGCGCCAGCACCAGCGCGGCGGGCACATCCGGGTTTTCAAAAAAGCCGTAGCTGACTTTGACGGCGAAAAAGCCCTTGCCCAGCTTTTCCACATGCACGCGCCGGCTTTCCGGCACGTGCGGCGTGTCGGCGACCGTAATGGCGCAGATCACCACCCGCTCATGCAGCACATGGTAGTGCTTGAGGCTGTGCAGCAACGCACCGGGCGTCACGTCCAGGCGCGGACTGAGGAACACCGCCGTGCCGGGAATGCGCTGCTTGTCGGCCCGCTCCAGGAACAGGTCGATGCCCAGCGCGCCTTCGCGCACCTTGTCCAGATGGGCGCGCCGCCCGATACGCCAGGTGTCCATCACCAGGAACACGCCCACCGCCACCAGCAGCGGCAGCCAGCCGCCTTCGGCGATCTTCAGGCCGTTCGAAATCAGGAATGCCATGTCGATCGCGCCCAAAACGCCGAACACCGTCCACACGATCCACGGCTTCCAGCGCCAGCGATGCATCGCCACCACGCCCACCAGCAGCGTCGAAATCACCATCACGCCGGTGACCGCGATGCCATAGGCGATGGCCAGGCTTTCGGAGGTCTTGAAGATCAGCACGATCAGCACCACGCCGACGCACAGCATCGCATTGATGCGCGGCATGTAGATCTGGCCGATCTCATCGGCGCTGGTGTGGTTGACCGCCATGCGCGGCAACTGGCCAAGCTGCACGGCCTGGCGGGTGATGGAATAGACGCCCGAGATCACCGCCTGCGACGCGATGATGGTCGCGCAGGTCGCCAGCGCCACCATCGGGTAATGCGCCCATTCCGGCACCAGCGAAAAGAACAGCGCCGAATGGTTGGTCGGATCAGCCAGAAGCTGCGCGCCCTGGCCGAAGTAATTGATGCTCAGCGCGGGAAACGCCACGAACAGCCAGCCCCATTGAATGGCGCGCCGTCCGAAATGGCCCATGTCGGCATACAGCGCCTCGCAGCCCGTCACCGCCAGCACCACCGAGCCCAGCGTGACAAAGCCGCCCCAGGGATAGACGATGAACAGCTGCACGGCATAAAGCGGATTGACCGCGTGCAGGATCTGCGGCGCCTTGAGGATCGCCACCACGCCCAGCACGGTCAGCGCCGCGAACCACAGCAGGATGATCGGCCCGAAGAAGCGCCCGATCTTGTGCGTGCCATGGCTTTGCACCGCGAACAGCGCCACCAGGATCGCCAGCGTGATGGGCAACACCAGATGCCCCAGCGCCTGGTTGCCGACCGACAGGCCTTCGACCGCCGACAGAACCGAGATGGCGGGCGTCAGCATGCCGTCGCCATAGAACAGCGCCAGGCCCAGAAGCGCGGCCACGCCGATGAAGGTCTTGGCGGCGCGCGATACGGGCGCGCGGTGGGCCAGCGCCGCCAGCGCCATCACCCCGCCTTCGCCGTGATTGTCGGCGCGCAGGATCAGGAAAACATATTTGAGCGTCACCACCACGATCAGCGACCAGAAGATCAGCGAGACGCAGCCGTAAATCGCCGCCGCGTCGGGACCGCCCGCCGCCTGGACCGATGCCTTCATGGCGTAGAGCGGGCTGGTGCCGATATCACCGAACACGACGCCCAGCGCGCCGAGGGTGAGCGAAAGGGTGCGCCAGGTGGGCGCGTTTGCATGCGTTGTCATGAAAGGGAGTGCCTCGCTTGAAAAGCAGGCCGGGCGGTAAAAGGCGCCGTCAGGTCTTTACTGTTACCGGGCTGAAGGGTCCGGCTCCTGTTAAGGCGCGGGAAGTTAGCACTTGCAGCAAAAGTTTCTAGCGCAGCCGGACGCCAGAATGTCGCAGCATTTTTGGCGCAAATGACAGGTTTTTACGGGGTCATGCCGGCAGACCGCGCCACCTGCGGCCAAGAAAAAGGGCGCCGGATTGCTCCGGCGCCCTGGTTCTTGAGTCGCTTGAAAGCGGCTAGCGGCGCGAGACCACCGTCCACAGATTGGCGACCATCTGGTCCTTCGGCGGCGCCTTCACGCTGCTGAAGGTCTTCTGGGCGTCGGCCTTCTGGCCGGCGGCCAGGTAAGCGCGGCCCAGCGTGATCTGGCCGTTGGCCTGGTCCTTCAGGCCCTTCTTGATGGCTTCCTGAACGATCGGCAGGGCTTCCTTGCCCTTGCCCTGGCTCGCCAGGTCCGAACCCACGCGCAGCAACGCTTCGCCGCTCCCCTGGGCGCGGCCCGCAGCGATGTTCTTCTGCAGGTTGGCGGCGTTGGCGGCGGCCTGGGTCTTGGCCAGGTTCAGAAGGCGGGTGCTGCGTTCGTCATTCAGCACCTTGGCGGCGACGCCCTTTTCGGTCACGGACTGGGCTTCGGCGGCATTGCCGAGCTGCACCGCGAGCTGGGCGAGCAGCAGATAATCGTCCTTGGTGACGATGTTGCCGGTCAGCATGCGGATGCGGTTGATGTCCAGCGTGTTGGCGTCGGACAGGCCGCGGGTACGTTCGGCCAGGCGCAGCAGGCTCTTCCAGTGTTCCGGCTTGCCACCGCGCGACACCAGCGTTTCCAGCGCCTGGCGCTGGGTGACTTCGTCGCCATTTTCATAGGCGCAGCGGGCCGCCAGTTCCAGCGCGGTGTCGCCATTGCCCAGCGTCTTGACGTAACGCGAGCAGCCGGCGAAATCGCCCGAGCTGTAATAGGCCTGCGCGATCAGGAGCTGTTCCTGCGCGCCCAGCGCGCCATGCTTGCGCAGCGTGTCGGCGGCGCCGATCACGTCCTTCCACTTGCGGGCATTGTAGTCCATGGCGAACTTCGCCTTGGCGCCGGCGGCGGTCGAGGTGTCGCCCGACTTCACGGCGACGAAGTTGCGCATCTGGTTGATGATCGTGTTGTCGGCCGGGGTCTTGCCCGGCGCGCCATCGGCCTCGTTGATCTTGGCCATCGCGGCCTTGTAGTTGCCGGCGGTCGCCAGGGCCTGGGCTTCCTTCAGCGCGGCGCCGACGCGGGCGCTGACCTGGGCCTGCGCATGCGCGGGAAGCGCCAGGGCGGTCATGGTGGCCGTACCCAGAAGGATCGCCGTCAGAGCGGCACGCATCTTACTCGCAGTCATAACAAGACCTCTTTCGCATTCTCTAAAAAGGAAAAGCGCGCGGGTTTGCCGCGCGCTTTTACCCACGGCCGTGTCCCTCACGACCTAATTATACTGATCAATCCCCGTGAAGCCAATATGGGTGGCGCCCAGACGCTGGGCGTCCGCCAGAACGCGGGCAACCGCGTCATACTTGGCCAGACGATTGGGACTGACGTGGATTTCGGGCTGCGGAACCTTGAGGGCCGCATCCCGCATGTAGGCGTTCATCGTCGCCCGATCCACCGCCATATTGTTCCACAGCACGGTGCCGTCGAAGTCCACCACCAGTTCCACCGTCTCCGGAACGACCGTCGGCGGGTTGGGATTGGGGGCAGGCATGTCGAGCTTAACGGCGTGCGTCTGGATAGGCAGCGTAATGATGAGGAGAGTAAGAAGAACGAGCATCACGTCGATCAACGGCGTGGTGTTCATTTCCACCATTACTTCGCCTTCAGCGGTACCTGTACTCATTGCCATGGCGAATTACCTCAATAGCTGCTTGCGTCCAGAGCGTGGGGTTCAGTGATGAAGCCCACTTTCTGGATGCCTGCCTGCTGGCAGGCCAGGATGACGCGGCCGATAGCCTCGAAGCGCACATTGCGGTCACCGCGGATGTGAACTTCGGGGAAGTCGATGCCCGCAGCTTGGGCGGCCCGGAGGGCATCCACAAAGTTGCGGCGCATCGTGGCCTGGTCAACCGGCTCGTTGTTGTAAAAGACGTCTTCGTTGTCAGTCACCGAAATCACAATATTTTCAGGCTTCGTCTGCGTGACGATATTGCGATAGGTCGGCAGCTCCAGTTCAACCGTCTTGTTGATCACCGGGATGGTGACGAGGAAGATGATGAGCATCACGAGCATGACGTCCACGAGGGGCGTCGTATTGATCGTGACGTTCAGTTCTGACTCTTCATCCACGATGGCATGTTGGACGTCAACGGCCATTGGCGTTACTCCGATTCAGCGTGTGTGCGCTTACTTGCTCTTGCTGATCAGATAGGCCTGCAGGTCGCCCGCGAAAGCGCGCAGCTTTTCGGAGATCTGCTTGTTGCGACGGATCAGGTAGTTGTAGAGCAACACGGCCGGAACCGCGACGCCCAGACCCAGGGCGGTCATGATCAGAGCTTCACCGACCGGGCCGGCAACGCGGTCGATCGAGGCCTGGCCCGACACGCCGATGGCGATCAGCGCGTTCAAGATACCCATAACCGTACCGAGCAGACCGACGAACGGCGAGACTGAACCGACCGAACCCAGGAACGCGATGCCGCCCTGCAGACGCGCATTGGCGTCTTCCAGCTGGCGGGTCAGGGTCATGGCAATCCAGTCGTTCAGACCGACCAGCGAGTTGCCGGTGGTGGAGGCCTTCAGGCCGGCTTCGGCAATGCCGCGGAACACCGATTCCTTGGGCAGCTTGTCGACGCCTTCATTCAGCGTGGCCGAGGTCCAGAACTTCTTTTCGACCGCATTGGCCTGGCTCAGGATGCGCTGCTGGTCGATCCAGCGGATGAAGAAGATGTACCAGGTGCCGGCCGACATGATGGCCAGCGACAGAAGGATCGCCTTGGAGATCCAGTCGCCTTCTTCCCACAGGTGACCCAGCGAATACTGGTTCGGGACCGGAGCGTCCGACGGAGCTGCGGCGGCAGCCGGAGCAGCGGCCGGGGCCGGGGCAGCTTCGGCCGGGGCGGCCGGAGCAGCAGCGTCAGCAGCCGGAGCGGCAGGCGCTTCGGCGGCAGGCGCCTGCAGCGCGTAAACCGGAGCAACGGCGCTCAGGCTGGTCATGGCGACGATGGCGACTGCGACCGTCAGGTTCTTGAAGTTCATTTTTCTTACTCCGTGAAAATTCAAATAAATTGAAGAGAAGGTTTAGCGAGCGTCTTTAAGGTCCCACTTGACCGAGACGCGGGTCGAGACGGCCACCGGCACACCTGCATTCGTCGGGGGCTGCCAACGCCACACGCGCGTGACGTGTTCGCAGGCGGCCTGGTCGAGGCGTTCCGAGCTGGAAGAGGTGACGACCTTGCAGTCATCAACGCGTCCTTCGGTGGTGATGTGTACTTCCATCAGGGTGGTGCCCGATTCATTCAGGCGCACCGAGATCGGCGGATAGGGCGGCAGGGTGCGCGTGCGCGCGATGGGGCGCAGCGGATCGCTGGCGCGAACCTGGGCCGGGGCTGGCGGGGCCGGCGGCGGCTTGGCCACGGTGGTGACCGACGGCGGCGGCGCCGCGCTGGCAACCGTGAAGTCCGGCACGATGGCGACCGGCGGCGGCGGCTTCACCAGATCCGGCGGCGGCGGCGGCGGTGCCTTGGGCGGCGTCTTGTCCTGTTCGACGGTCGCCTGAATATCTTTCAACTGCTGCATGATCTCGCCCTGGTTCAGGGCGGCCACCAGACCGCCGATGGCGATCACGTGAATGGCAGCCACGATGGCGAGGCTGGTCGCCTTGTTGGCGGCCGTCTTCTTTTGGAGCTGTAAATGATTTGGACGTTCCATGCTCTCTCACTCAAGACAGGACCAGGACCCGGCGCTGTCTTATGCCCCCGGGTCCGACAAAATTTCTTCGAGATCGATTTAAATCTAAGCCCGAAGTTCACCCAACCTGACGCCTATCCTGACGTCTTGCCGGCGCTTTTAAAGCAATCGGTTATCCTCTTTGCAAGAGGCATACGTATTACTTCAGCCGCGATCGGCGGATCATTCCACTATCCCTGTCGGAGGCAACGCTTTTGTGAATGGAGGCTGGCGCCTTTTGCGGCGCACACTTCGCAACCGCAACATATCGAAACCGTCACCTTAGACCTTGGAAACAATAGGAAATCCCCATTACTAGCGACCAAAGCTGATCGTCCAACTACGGAACATTGTGCGCGGGCGTCGCAAGAAAAGCTATTTTCGAGTTCCCTGTGTATACGCCATCTGACGTAGGCGCGGCGCAGCCAATGCGACATTGTTTCTCTATCGCCCCAGCCAACCGGGCGTGTGAGGACGCCGCGAAGCGCGATAAGGATTCTCGCGACAATTCGAAGGACACATTTGATGCGATATCTGCACACGATGGTGCGCGTTTCCGATCTCGACGCGAGCCTCGATTTCTATGTGAACAAGCTGGGCCTGGAAGAAGTCCGCCGCATGGAAAATGAAAAGGGCCGGTTTACGCTGGTCTTTCTGGCCACGCCGGAAGACGCCAAGCGCATCAGGGCGCAAGGCAGCACGCAGCTTGCGGTCGAAAGCCCGGCGATCGAACTCACCTATAACTGGGACGAGAAGGGCTATACCGGCGGGCGCAATTTCGGCCACCTGGCCTACCGCGTCGACGACATCTATGCGGTGTGCCAGCGCCTGATGGATGGCGGCGTTACCATCAACCGTCCCCCGCGCGACGGCCACATGGCCTTCATCCGCTCGCCCGACGGCATCTCCATCGAGCTGCTGCAGGAAGGCACCCTGCCCCCGCAGGAACCCTGGGCTTCGATGCCCAACACAGGAAGCTGGTAGCCCTTCCCGTCATTCCGGCCGAGGCGCCCAGCGCCGAGCATCGGTGACGCGATGCTAGCCGGGAATGACAAGCGCTTTAAAATAAACCGTTCGACCAGATCAGCGCACTGCGATGCGCCGTCATCGCGCAGCCTTCAGCTGAATCCAGGCGGGGGCATGGTCGCTGGCGCCCGGTTCTCCGCGCACCCATTTGTCAACGCCCGCCGCCTTCAGGCGTTTGTGCAGCGGCGCGTTCAGCATCAGGTGATCGAGGCGCAGGCCGCCATCCTTTTCCCACCGGCCCCACTTGTAGTCCCAGTAGCTGTAGATCCGCGCGCCGGGATGAAGGCTGCGGATCGCGTCCAGCCAGCCATCGTCCTGCAGCGTCTGGAACCGCGCGCGCGGCTGCGGCTGGGTCAGCGCATCCTTGTCCCACGACTTGGTGGGATAGATGTCGAGCGTCAGATCGGGCACGACATTGTAATCGCCCGCCAGCACCACCGGCACCTGCTCTTTGGAAAGCTTGCGCGCGTGCCGGATAAGCCGGTCGAACCAATTCAGCTTGTAGTCGAACTTCGGACCGGGCCGGGGATTGCCGTTGGGCAGATAAAGGCAGCCGATGACAATGCCGCCCACCGCCGCTTCGATATAGCGGGCCTGATCGTCGCTGGCATCGCCCGGCAGCTTGCGCCGTATCAGAACCGGCGCGGCCCCGCGCGACAGGATCGCCACGCCGTTCCAGGTGCGCTGGCCCTGCCACACGGCGTGATAGCCCGCGTCCTCGATGGCCGCGACGGGAAAGGCATTGGTGTCGGCCTTCAATTCCTGCAGGCAGACAACGTCCGACTTGGCCACCTTCAGCCAGGCCAGCAGATTGGGCAAACGCCGGTTGACGTTGTTGATGTTGAAGGTGGCGATCTTCACCGCGCACTAGGCCGCGGGCGGAGCTTCCGCCGGCACGACCTGCTCGCGGCCGCTGAGCCGGTTCAGCCAGTGCTGAAGCCCGCCCAGCACCACCGCCTTGGGGCTGATGCCAAGCTTGTCCGCCCGGCGCTCGACCGCCAGCGCCAGTCCAAGCCCAAGGCCCAGCAACAGTATCTTCTTCATGGCGTGCCTTTCGGGTGATGCCGTTCACCCACAGAAACGCCCACTCATCCGCCGGGTTCCGCATACCTCTGTTCCGTTTCTGCGTCCCTTCTGTTCTGTCTCTGTTTCTGCGCCAAAAGAGTGACCAAAGAAAAACCCCGGTGTCGCCACCAGGGTTTTCTGTTTTCACGAAGTCGTATGACCTAGGGAATCGGCACCGCCGTCACGCGGTGCGCCGGACGTTCCACCACCCACAGCGTCTTGCCATGGGGCTCCAGCGCGCAGGGGCCTTCCATGCCTTCGCGGATCGTGGTGAGCGTGGCGACATCGCCCTTGATCGCAACACTGCTGACGATGCCGTTGCCGGCTTCGGCCAGGTACATCACGCCGTTCAGCACGCGCATGCCGTCGGGGCCCTTCAGCACGCGCGGGGTGTGGATCTGCACCGGGGGGCCGGCCTTGGCGCTGGTGGCCTGCGGAATGCGGTACAGCCCGCCCGCCCACACCGTGTTGATGTAGAGCTCGCCATCCAGGAAGGCCAACCCGTCGGCGCCGTACAGCGCCGAGTTATGGCTGACCAGCTCGAACGTGTTCGCGCCGGGGCGCAGGCGCAGCACCTTGCCGTTGGAGGTGTCGGCGACATACAGCGCCTTGTCGGGCCCCACGACGAAATCGTTGCAGATGTTGGTTTCTTCCGGCAGCGGCACGCTGATCTTGGGCGCGCCGCTCTTCAGGTCGAAGCCGCGCAGGATGCCCTTGCCCTTCAGCATCGGGGTGGAGCGGTCCATGCTGACCATCTCGCAAGCCCACAGCGTGTTGGACGCGCCATCGGCCAGGACGCCCAGCACGAAGGCCGACGGGCGCATGTCGATGAACTGTTCGGCGGTCGCCTGGCCGGCGCGGGCGCGATAGATGCGCGCGTCCTTCTGCGAGCCGATATAGAGCGTGCCGTCCGGGCCCACCGCCATGCTTTCGGGCCGCGATTCCGGCTCGACGGGCGAGACATGGGTCTGGGCGAACGCGGTGGTGGACGCGGCAAGCAGCATGGCAATCGCTGCGGCGATCTTCTTCATGGAAACCCCCTCTGGTGGAAATGGCAGGCTGATGACGGAACGCCATCTTCGCCCACCATCTTGGGCGGATTTATGACTTCTGACCAGCCTGTCAGCCCAGTGTCAGCGAATCGTCAAAGTCCGACCGACGCCATCAGGCGAACGCCATGATCTTCCACGCGGCTCTTGGCGGGCGCTTCAGGACACAATCGCGGCAGCTTGCCGCAAACAAAAAGCCCCGCCATCGCTGACGGGGCTTGTTGATCCGAATGCGTGTTCTTTTAGATGCGGCCCAGCACGCTGATGGTGCCGACCTGCGTGGTCGAACCGTTGGAGCCGCGCAGCCAGTCATAGTTCACCCCGATATGCCAGGTGTCGGTGCCCAGGCCCAGGCTGGCACCCAACAGCGTGTTGCCCTTGTCCGGATCGGGGCCGACAAAGGTCAGGATGTTGCCCGCCGTGGCCAGGCCGCCGGTCGATTCGAACGCGGCCTTCACCTTCACCGGCTGGCCCAGCAGCTCGTAGCGATAGCCGACGCGCGCACCCGGCGTCAGATCCATGCCCCAGACCGCCACAGACTTCTTGAAGTCCACGCCCACCGCGGTGCGCAGCGAGTTGGCGTAATACGAACCGACCTGCAGGTTCATGCCGGTGCCGCCGCCGCGCTCGGTATAGCCTTCTTCGCGCAGGGTCATGCCGTCGAGCGAAACATAGGGATCGGTGTCGATGCCCAGGAAGCGCATCATCAGTCCGGTCTTGGCGCCCGCCGCGCCCATGATGCCGGCATGCTTGCTTTCGGCAACGCGGGTGCCGCCGCCCAGCGTCAGCGGACGGGCGGTGTTGAACTGGCCATAACCGGCGCTGAGGGTGGTGTCGAGGAACAGCTTCTTGCCCTGCCAGTGGGTATAGCCCGACAGCATGAACCACTGCGTGTCGGTCTTGCTGGAACGCGGCAACTGCTGCTTGACGTCGCCGGTATAGAAGGTGAAGGCGGCGCCGTACCAGCCGTTGCGCGGCCCTCCGCCATCCACGCCCAGCGCGAAGCCGAAGCCGTGATCCTTGAAGGCCGAGGTGGTGCCCGACGCATTCTTGCGGCCCTTGTTGTGGATCTGGCCGGTGAACTCTTCGCCCCACAGGGTCATTTCGCCCGGCACGCTGCCATATTGGCGCAGCAGGCGCTGACGCGCCGCCACCGGGCCGGTGGCCTGGTCGGTGATCATGATCGCGATCTCGCGGCCGCCGCCCGACGTATCGGGCGCGAATTGCGAGAAGACCTGCTGGGCCTGCTGCTGGCTGGCGGCGACGTTGATGCCGCTGCCCGCCACGCCCGGCGTGTTGTAGACGGTCATCGCGGTGGCGACGGCCGCGCCCAGGTCATTGTCGGTGGCCAGCGCCGCGGCAATGAAGGGGAAGTGGTTGCGCGTGTCGGCATCCAGGTTCAGGCCTGGCGTGCCGTTGGCGTTGAACTGGTTGACCGAGCGCGGACGCAGATTGAGCAACAGGGTCTGCTCGCCGCCCGATGTGCCGATCGACAGCGGCGCGATGCCGCTTTCCGCCGGGGTCTCGAACAGGAAGGGCGTGTTCTGGCCCAGCCGCGCATTCTGGTCGGCCAGCGTGGTGTCGATGAGGGTAGCGGCGCGGATCAACGTCACGGTCTGCACCGAGGGGTTGGCGACCGAGGCTGCGGTGAAGCCCGACGAGATGAAGGTGCCGAACTGCAACGCCAGGTTGGCGCCGCTCAGATTGGCGCTGTTGGCCTGCACCACCGGGGTCAGGCTGTTCAGGTTGGACTGCGATATGGAAAGGCCCAGCGTGGCGTTGGTGCTGGCGACGAAGCTGTTCGCCTGCAGCGCGGTGGTGGTGTTGGCGATGTACAGGATGCCGTTGTTGGAAACGGTGACATCCAGCGCGCCGACGCCCGAACGGATATCGGCATTCATGTAGCCGAAGGCGCCGACATGCAGCTTGTGGCCGGTGCCCGAACCGAAATCCACCACCGCATGGTTGGCGCTGGGCGCACCCGTGTTCGGGCGGCTGATCAGCGACTCGCCGAGGATGGCGTAGTTGCTGGGCGTGTTGATGACGCCGGTGCCGTTGGCGGTATCCGCCGCGCCGGTATTGCCGACGTTCAGGACGTTGTTGTTGCCGGCCGCGCTGAACAGCACGTCGCCCAGGATGACGCCCGCATTGTTGATGGTGGTGCCGCCCGCGGTGGAGGCCGAGAGATCGACGGCGCGCTGGATCGACAGCACGACGGTGCCGGCCGACGGCGTCAGCACGGTGTTCACGGCGGTGATCGAGCCCGCATTGTTCAGCAGCTTCAGGCTGCCGGACTGGTCGACGATCGCCTGCGAGATCAGCGCGAAGGGCGAGGACGCCGTGGCCACGTCCGCCGCGGGCGAGATGGTGTTGGTTTCCACCTGGGCGATGACTGAAGCGCCCCGGCCGATATTGATCGCCGGAACGGTGGCGTTCTGGCCGATGGTGAGGGCGTTGGCGGTGCCCTGGCCTATACCCGACACCAGCGCCTTGACGGTGCCCTGGGTCTGGGTGCTGCCGCCCACGGTCTGCTGCTGGATGTCCAGGCGCGGAATGGTTGCGAAGGGGCCGACATAGATGGCGGCGGCCGAGACCGTGCCGCTGGCGCGGCTGGTGACGTTGGTCAGCGAGGTGGCCGAGATGTCGCCGGTCGACAGCAAGCCGCCGGTATTGAGCGCCGGGTTCCCGGCATTGACGCCGGTACAGGCGCCGACGCTGGCGCTGAGGCAGGTGTAATACGTGCTGGAATTGCCCTGGATGATAAGCGCGGCGGACGAAAGCTGCGCATCGAGCGGCTGCGCCTGGATGGCGCCGCGGTTGATGAAGGAATAGCCGGCATTGGCGCCGTCGATGTCGGTGGTGACGGGGCCCAGAATGGCCGGGCCGCGCGGCGTGGTCGTCAGCGCATTGACCGACCGGGACGGGTCGATCAGCACGGTGGGCTGCACCACGCCGCTGCTGACGATGCCGTTGGCCGCGATCAGCGCGACCGGAACATTGCTGCCGGTGCCGGGGCCCGCATTGACGAAGCCGCCCGCGATCGAGCTGGCGATGATCACCGCCGAGCCGCTTTCGGGATTGTTGCCGCGCTGGTTGGGCGTGCCGGTGCCGGTCAGCGAGATCACGCCGGAGTTGACGAAGCTGCCGCCCGAAACGGTGGGGCAGGTAAAGCCGGCGGGCGCAGATCCCACGGCGCTGGCGCAGGAATTGATGCCGCCATTGACCTGGATGCCGATCAGGCCGGCACCGGCCGCCGAAATCTGGCCGGCATTGAAAAAGTTGCCGTTCAGCGCGCCGTCCAGCAGCACCACGATGGAGTCGGACTGGGTGGAATTGGTCGACCCATTCTGGATGATGCCGCCGCCGCCGAGCAGGATGTTGCTGGTGACCTTGGAGTTCTGCTGCAGCCAGAAGGCGACAGAGGTGTCACCCTGGATCAGCATCGAAGAGCTCTGGGTGGTCAGGCCGGTGCCCACGCCGGTCAGGCCGGTCAGCGAGATCGGACCATAATAAGTGCCGCCGCCGGTGACGACGATGCCGCGCTTGCCGGTGCCGTTGCCGGCCAGGTCGATGGTGCCGGTCGAGGAAAAGCCGGTCACGGGCGGAAACAGCACGCCGCCGTTGGCGCTGGTGTCGATCAGCACGCCCGTGGCGTTGGCGGTGCCGGTGTTGGCGATAAAGCCGTTGTTGGTGACCGAGTTGTTGGAGTTGATGGTGATAGTCGGGCTGGCGGCGGTGATGCCGACGCCGCCATTGGCGCCGATGGAGATGTTGCCCGACGTGGCGGTGGTCAGCGCCGTCGAGGTGTTGGTGGTGATTTCGACATCGGCTTGCGCGCCAGTGGCGACCGCCAGCAGGGCAGCCGCAGCGGCGGAAAGCATCAAACGGTGCTTGGTCAACACAACCTCTTTAAAATCTTTGCGCGGCGGACCGGTCCTTCGGTCCGCAGCAATGGCTCAGGAAGGTCCGCTCTTCGAACCTGCGGTGCCTGGCCAACCCGCCGGCAACCTACCCGTTTGTCTCGTCCGGTCCCCCCACCCCCAAAGGGGGCCAAAAAGGGGTCCGTTCAGCGCCTTTGTACCCGGCTATGGTCCCGGTTCAACAGCAATTTTCGCCTTTGCGGGCCTTCGCCAAAGAGGCCTGCACACACCGAAAACCGCGATTGCCGGGCTTATTAAGGGGACATTAGCGCCCTGGAGCGCAAAATCCCGCGTGAAAAAGGCTTAACCCGTGATCTTTCCATGACCCAGGCCCGCCATACCGGTTTCGCCAAGCTCACCCAGAAAGACGTGAGCGCAGCCATCGCCCGCCACGAAATGCTCCAATCCGGGCGCATGGGCGGGGCGCGCGCGGTCTTCGCCTTCTGCGATCTGACCGGCCTGGACCTGGCGGGGCGCAACCTGGCCGATGCCGACTTCACCGGCGCGGTGCTGGAAGAAGCCAACTTCGCCGGCGCCAAGCTGGACATGGCCAGCTTCTTTGGCGCCGACATGCGCCGCTCCAATCTTGAAGGCGCCTCGATGCGCCGGGTGGACATGCGCGGGGCCTCGCTGCGCGGCGCCAATCTGATCGGCACCGACCTCTACGAAGCGGATTTGCGCGAAGGCACCATCGCCGAGAAGGACAAGTACGGAAACCTGCGCGTGCTGCAGCATGACATCGGCGCGTCGGAAATGCCCGCTGCGATGATGAACAGCGCCAACCTGTCGGGCGCCAAGATGACCGGCGCCATGGCGGTGCAGGCCGACTTCACCGACGCCATCATGAAAGGCTGCCGTCTGACCCGCGCCAACCTGCGCCAGGCGCGCCTGACCGGCGCGAATCTGGAGAATGCCGACCTGTCGGGCTGCAACCTGACCGGCGCCGACATGGCGGGCTGCATCCTGATCGGCGCCACCATGGATTTCGCCACCACCCACGGCGCGGACATGACCAAGATTCTCACCCAGCAGGTCATGCCCGATATCGCCCAGACGCTGATCATCGACAATCTGCTGACCGAACACACCAAGTGGGCCGAAAGCGACGGCCGCGAAGGCAAGCCCGCCGATCTGACCGGCATGGACCTGCGCCACGTCACCTCGCTGTCGCAGCGCCGCCTGACCGCGCTGATCGCGCCCGACGCGCTGCTGTATGGCGTCAACCTGGAAGGCGCGTCGCTGCAGGGCTCGAACCTGGGCGGCGCGGACCTGCGCTCCGCCAAGCTGGGCGGCGCGGACCTGCGCGGCTGCAATCTTTCGGGCGCGCTTCTCAACCATACCGACCTGCGCGACACCAAGCTGGGCCCGCTGATGATCGCGGGCGGCCGGCTGCTGCCCTCGCGCCTCGACAATGCCCAGGCCCGCTATGCCGACCTGCGCGGCGCCGACCTGCGCCGCGCCCGCCTGTCAGGCAGCGACCTGTCCTATTCCAACATGACCGACGCCGACATGCGCGACACCGAAACCCTGGGCACGGATTTCTCCGGTGCGAAGTTGTCGACGCGCTTTGCAGAAGCCTTGCAGGCTTCTGCCTGACCCCCTCCGGTTTCAGCTTCCGCTCGGATCGCTACGCTCACCTCGCACGCTGAAACCACCTCCCCCGCCTGTGCGCTGACGCGCACGCAGGGGAGGAAGGCCTATATATTCCGGCTTGACGCCTGCCCTATATTTCAATAATCCATGAAATATGGAATCCGAAAAAGCCGTTCAGAAGCTTTCGGCGCTGGCGCAGGATGCACGGCTGGCGGTGTTTCGGTTGCTGGTCAAGGCCGGGCCGGACGGCATGGCGGCGGGTGACATCGCCAGGAAGCTCAAGACCGCGCCCAACACGATGTCGGCCCAGCTTCTTCTGCTGTCCAATGCCGGGCTGATCCGCGCCCGCCGCGACGGACGCTCCATCATCTATGCGGCGGATTTCGAGGCCATGAGCGACCTCCTGCTTTTCCTCACCGAAGACTGTTGCGGGGGGCGGGCGGAAATCTGCGCGCCCCTGGCATCCGTCGCCACCGGCTGCTGCCCACCCAAGAAGCGAGCCCGCGCATGACCTACAATGTCCTGTTCCTCTGCACCGGCAACTCCGCCCGCTCGATCATGGCCGAGGCCATCCTCAACAAGGTGGGCGAAGGCCGCTTCAAGGCCTACTCCGCCGGATCGCAGCCCAAAGGCGAAGTCCATCCGCAGGCGCTGGCCCTGCTTCAGCGCCTGGATCACGATATCAGCGGATTGCGTTCCAAGCCGTGGGACGAATTCGCGGTCCCCGGCGCGCCCAAGCTCGATTTCGTCTTTACCGTTTGCGACAATGCCGCCGGCGAAGCCTGCCCGGTCTGGCCCGGCCAGCCCATGACGGCGCATTGGGGCATGCCCGATCCGGCAGCGGCCGAAGGCAGCCCGGCGGAGATCGCCGTCGCCTTCGCCGATACCTACCGCATGCTGACCAACCGGCTTTCCGCCTTCGCCAATCTCAAGATATCGGGACTGGACCGGATGTCGCTGCAAAACAAACTGTCGGACATCAGGAATATATGATCACCATCTATCACAACGCCGATTGCGGCACCTCGCGCAACACGCTGGCGATGATCCGCAATGCCGGCATCGAGCCGCGCGTCATCGAATATCTCAAGACGCCGCCCAGCCGCGCCGAGCTGACCGAACTGCTGCGCCAGTTGGGCCTGACGCCGCGCCAGCTGCTGCGCGAAAAAGGCACGCCCTTCGCCGAACTGGGCTTGGACGATCCGGCCTTGACCGATGACCAACTGATCGACGCGATGATGGACCATCCCATCCTGATCAACCGGCCCATCGTGGTGACGCCGCTGGGCGCGAAACTGTGCCGTCCGTCCGAACTGGTGCTCGACATTCTGCCCGCGCCCCAACGCGGTGCCTTCACCAAGGAAGATGGCGAGCAGGTGGTGGACGCCAGCGGCAAGCGGCTGGCATAGCGATGACGCGCCGTCTTGCCGCCGAATTTGTCGGCACCGCCGCGCTGCTGATCGCGGTGGTCGGCTCGGGCATCATGGCCGAGCAGCTTGCGGCCGGAAACGTGGCGGTGGCGTTGCTGGCCAATGCGGTGGCCACCGGCGCGGCGCTGGTGGTGCTGATCACGGTTTTCGCGCCTCTGTCGGGGGCGCATTTCAACCCCGCCGTTTCTCTCTTCTTCGCGCTGCGCGGCGAGTTGCCCTGGCAGGATGCGGGCCGTTACGCGCTGGTGCAGACGATCGCCGCCGTCATCGGCGTGTGGCTGGCGCATCTGATGTTCGAGATGCCGGTGCTGCAGGTTTCGACGCATCTGCGCGACGGCCCCGCGCAATGGCTGGCGGAGTTCATCGCCACGTTCGGGTTGCTGCTGACGATCGCGGGCGGGCTGCGCGCCGCACCCGCATCCATCCCCATGCTGGTGGGACTTTATATCACCGGGGCCTACTGGTTCACCGCCTCGACATCCTTCGCCAATCCCGCCGTCACCATCGCCCGCAGCCTGACCGACAGTTTTGCAGGGATAGCGCCCTCGTCCGCGCCCGGCTTCATCGCGGCGCAGGTGCTGGCGGTGGCGCTTGCCGCGCCCGCGCTCAAATGGCTGTTCGCCAAACCCGCTACGGCCTGATCACAGGCTGTAGCTGTCCTGCGCGTTCAGCGCCGCATTGCCGGGCTTGACGCGGGCGACCAGGCGGCTCCCGTCCCACACCTCGACGGCGCTCTTGTCCGAAAGCCGTTCGCCTTCGGCCAGCGCGTCCAGATCGTCGCGGCAGGAAAGTTCAAACGCCTGGAAGATGCGCCCCTGAGGGTCCAGCGAGCAGATGCGATAATTGTGCATGCGATACTCCCTTGTTGTGGCGGGAGCGCGGACAGCGTTCTGAACCCTGTCCCGAATGTCTCTCAACCGCCAGTGTGCGAACGTTGCTGACGACGTGGAGAATGGTGCGCCTGCGCCGTGACAGAGTCACGACGAAACCGCAGTTCCCTGTGCAAAATCATCGATCCAAACGCCGCCTGCCGCGTTCTCACTTTCGAACAGCAGGGAGATTATCCAATGAAATCCGCGATCCTTGGCGCCGCCGTTCTTACCGTCGCGCTAACCTTCCCGGCCGTCATCCTCCGGGATGACGTGATATTCGCGGATTTGCACTTCAGGAACGGCAGTCTGCTTGCGGGCCATGTACCGGCAACGCGCGAAGCCTGATTCTCTTTCCGCTTGGTGCGTCAGGCCGCCAGCGCCGCCGTTTTGGCGCGGATGAACTGGGCCAGGCGCGACAGCGAGACCTTGGCTTCATTGCGCGATCCGTCGAGCTGGAACAGATGGCCCATGCCGTCATAGATCTCCACGCTCACCGGCACGCTGGCATCGGCGGCGCGGTCGCCCAGCTTGGACGCATCGTCGCGCAGAATCTCGCTCGCCCCCGCATGCACCATTACCGGTGGAAAGCCCGACAGCGGCGCCCAGGCGGGCGAGGCATAGGCGTCGCACGGATTGGATTTGCGCAAGTAAGACCGCGCGCAGAGGAACAGCCCGTCCCAGTCCAGCGCCGGATCGTTCTTGCGGTTGCCCAGCATCGAAAGTCCCGACAGCGACAGGTCGGCCCAGGGCGACAGCGCCACGACGCCGCCCGGCATGGCCAGCCCCGCATTCCTCACCGCCAGCGCCACGGCAAAGGCCAGCCCGCCGCCGGCTTCATCACCCGCCAGAATAATGGAAGACGCAGGTATTTTGGCGATCAGGGCGCGATAGGCATCAATGCCGTCGCGCACCGGCGCGGGGAAAAACGAACCGGGCGCCAACCGATAGGCGACGCTGAAGGCGGCAACGCCGCTGGCTTCCACCAGCCTTCCCGCGATCGGGCGATGGGTCTGCGGGCTTCCGGCGACAAAGCCGCCGCCATGGAAATACAGGATCGCGCGGCCGGCATCGCTGCCTGGCCCCCGCAGCCATTCCCCGCCAATGGGACCAAGCTGGCCCGGCACCACCTCGACCGCGTCAGGCGCCGCGCCGAAGCGCGCGAACCGGGCGTCGTAACGCGCCCGCACCTCTTCGATGCTGGTTGGGGTTTTCGGCGCGGATTGCGGCCAGATCGCCATGCAGGACCGAAGCAGCGTTTGCCCGCGAATCCTAACAAAAAAAGCGGGGCGCCCATATGGACGCCCCGCTTCTTGCTTAATCGCAGCGACGCAGCCCCGCCTCCCCCTTCGCGGCGCAGCCGCGGCAAGGGGGAGGTGGATTGACGGCTTTCTTAGGCCGCCTTGCTACCCTCGATCGTCTTGAGCTCCGGCGCATTGATGGTGATGCGGCGCGGGCGCTTTTCTTCCGGCACGATGCGTTCCAGGTCGACATGCAGCAGGCCGTTTTCCAGGCGCGCCGCCTTGACCTCGACATGCTCGGCAAGCTGGAAGCTGCGCTCGAACGCGCGCCCGGCAATGCCCTGGTGCAGGAAGTTGGCCTTGGCGCCATCTTCGCGCTTGCCCGAAACGGTCAGCACCCGGTCCTTCACATCGACCGAAAGGTCCTTTTCGGCGAAGCCGGCGACCGCGACGGTGACGCGGTAATTATTCTCGTCGCTGCGCTCGATATTGTAGGGCGGGTAGCCCTGGTCGGCGCTGGTGTCGAGCAGGTTGAGAAGATGGTCGAAGCCGACCGTGGAACGGTAGAAGGGGGAATAATCAATACGCATGAGACAACCTCCAAAAAAAGCGTTGCGGTTTGCCCCCGCCGCGCGGCGGGGAACCGGGCCCAATGGCACCCGGCACCCTAAAATTTGGGATCGAAAATCGGCCTTCCAAGGGCTTGAAAACCCCTGTTAAGTGCCTACCACCCCACCAAAATCACAAAAAAATTCATGATTCCCGCCGCCACCCTGTTCGATCCCCTGGCCATCAAGGCCGTCGGCGCCGACCTGCGCGCCGCCCGCTTCGACCCCGATCCGTCGGTGCCCCGCAAGGGCGTCTGCGTACTGCTGAACGGCCAGACCGAATTCATCGAGAAATACTTCGAGGTGATCGACGAGCTGCGCGGCCGGGGCTTTGCGGTGGCGACGATGGACTGGCGCGGCCAGGGCGGCTCATCGCGGCTTCTATCCGACGATCACAGGAAAAGCTTCATCGGCGATTTCGCCGAATACGACCAGGACCTGGAAACCCTGCTGAACTGGATCGTCACCCCCATGCTGAAGCCGGGCGAAAAGCCGGTGGCGCTGGCGCATTCGATGGGGGCGCACAATCTGCTGCGCGCCCTCGTGCGGGCGCCGGGCCGTTTCAAATGGGTGGTGCTGAACGCGCCGATGATCGCCATCTCCCTGCGCGGCCAGCGCGAATTCGTGGTCAAGGCCGTCACCGCCTTTGAAGTGTGGCGCGGCAACAAGTCGGGATGGGTGTGGGGCATGGAAGCGCGCGACCCGCACAATGTGTCGTTCACAACCCAGATGGTGACGTCCGACCCGCAGCGGTTCGAACGCGCCCAGATGTTCCTGCGCGAAAATCCCGACCTGCGCATGGCGGGCGCGACCTGGGGCTGGCTGGCCGCAGCGCTGGCCTCGATGAAATGGCTGCGCGGCGAAGCGGCGAAAATCACCACGCCGCTATTGATCGTGGGCGCGGGCGAAGACCGCATCTGCCTGACGCCGGAGGCCAAAGCCTTCGCCGCGGCCACGCCGGGCGGCGACTATGTCGAGATCGCGGGCGCGGGCCACGAAATCCTGATGGAGAAAAACGCCATCCGCGCCAAGTTCTGGGAAGCCTTCGACGATTTCGTCAGCAAGCAAGACAAAGAAAAAACCGCGACCGGTTAAGGCCGCGGTTTTCTCTCAACACATCACTGTTACTGGGCGACCTGACCAGCCGACTGTTCCGGCTGGGCCTGGGCGGGAGCAGCCGCTTCCGCCGAAGGCATCGCCTCGGTCTGAGCATTGGCCGGGATGTCCTGCGCCGTGGTGGCATCCGCCGGCACGCTCACGCCGGGCGTCGGGCTGGCAACAGCCACATCAGACGGCGAAGGGGTGGGCGACACCGGCTCCGGCACGGTCGGCGTTACTTCCGCAGAGTTCCGCGCAATAATGGGGACGGTGGTGGACAAGGACGGAACGCATCGCGGCATCGCCTATTCCATCTACCGGCTGAGCGAACAGCGCTGGACATGGCATGTCGAACCGCCCGCCTGCATCAAGGGCCTGCGCCATGAGAAGGGCGAAGTGTCGGGCGAACAGACCGACGCCGCCGCCGCCGCCCGCAACGCTATCGAAATTCAGACCCGTCAATTCACGCAGTAGAAAATTCGGAGACGATCATGGGAAAGAAGTGGGACAAGTTGATGGGGCGCATTGAGGCGCTGGAAAAGGCACTCGGCCTTGGCGGCAAGACGCCGAAGGCCAGCAAGCCCAAGCCGAAGAAAAAGCCCAAGGCAAAGAAAGCGGTAAAGCCCGCCGCCAAGCCTCCTGCCAAGCCCAAGCCGAAGAAGAAGGCCAGGCGGGCGAAGAAGGCATTGCCGCCCGTCCCCGCCATCATTCCCGGACTTTAGGCCGTCTTTAAAAGCGCCATCGCCTGTTCGTGCACGCGCCTGTCGCCGCACGCCAGGATGGTCTTGCCGTCGCGGCAGTCGCCGCCGTCCCATGACGTGATGATGCCGCCCGCACCTTCGACCAGCGGGATCAGCGCGGCGATGTCCCACGGCTTGAAGCCCGCTTCGACGATGACATCGACAAAGCCCAGCGCCAGCGCCGCGAACAGGTAACAGTCGCCGCTGTAGCGGGTCATGCGCGCGGCTTTCGACACGCGGTCGAATGCAGCCGCCTGCTCCGGCGTGAAGTAGGAAAAAGGATCGGTGACGCAGACGATCGCGTCCTTGATGTCGGCGCATTCGCGCACTTTCAGCGCCGTGCGGGTGTCGCCGCTCACCAGCGTGCTGCGGCCATTGACGCCGATGAAGCGCTCGCCCAGCACCGGCTGATCCAGAATGCCCAGCACCGGCACGCCGTCATGCTCCAGCGCGATCAGCGAGCCCCATTCGTGCCGCCCGGTGATGAAACCGCGCGTGCCATCGACGGGGTCCAGTACCCAGCGCCACTTGTTGGCCGACAACCCGGCGGGCTTTTCGCCATACTCCTCGCCGAGGATCGCATCCTGCGGCCGGTCGCGGTCGATGATGGCGCGGATGGCGCGTTCGGCGCCCCTGTCCGCCTCGGTCACCGGATCGAAGGCATGCACGCCCGGCTTGTGGGTCACATCAATGCGCTGGCGGAAATAGGGCCGGATCACCGAGCCCGACGCATCGGCCAACCGGTTGGCGAAGGCGATCATTTTTTCATCGACTGTCATGCACTCTTTATAGAGGCTGGCAGGCCAGATGGGCTAGAGGACAGCCATGCAGCAGCAAGAAGACAGGCTTCAGAACGCCTGCGGTTCGGCATGGGAGGTCTTCCGGGTGTTTCTCGCGCTCGGCCTCACCTCTTTCGGGGGACCGGTCGCGCATATCGGATATTTCCGCCGCGAATTCGTCGTGCGGCGGCGCTGGACCGACGAAAGCACCTTCGCCGATCTGGTGGCGCTGGGCCAGTTTCTGCCCGGTCCCGCCAGCAGCCAGGTCGGCTTTGCCATCGGCCTGTCGCGCGCAGGCTGGCGGGGCGGGCTGGCCGCCTGGTGCGGTTTCACCCTGCCCTCGGCGCTGCTGCTGTTTGCCTTCTTCTCTGCGTCGGCATCGCTGCACGGCGACGCCGCCGCCAACGCCCTTCATGGCCTCAAGCTGGTCGCGGTCGCGGTGGTGGCGCAGGCGGTGTGGGGCATGGCGCGCATGCTGACGCCCGACCTGGGGCGCATCGCCATCGCCGTAGCGGGCGCAGCGACCGTGCTCTTCGTCGGCGGCGCCTTCGGACAGATCGCCGCGATTCTGCTGGGCGGCGCGGCGGGATTGATCCTTTGCCAGGGCTTGTTCGCGCCGGTGACCGGGCGGGTGGGAACGCCTGTCTCGCCCGCGATGGGCGCGGTGCTGCTGACGGCATTCGTGCTGTTGCTGCTGGGCCTGCCGCTGGCCGCCGGCCAGTCGCACATGCTTGCGGTGTTCGAGGCATTTTACCGCTCCGGCGCGCTGGTGTTCGGCGGCGGACATGTCGTTCTGCCGCTGCTGCATGATGCGCTGGTCGCGCCGAACTGGATCACACCGGAATCTTTTCTGGCCGGTTATGGCGCGGCCCAGGCCGTTCCGGGTCCGCTGTTCACGGTTGCGGCCTATCTGGGCGCGGGCATGACGCTGTGGCCCAACGGGGCGGCGGGCGCAGCGGTGGCGCTGGCGGGAATCTTCCTTCCCGGCTTGCTGGTGATGGCGGGCGCCCTGCCTTTCTGGGACAGGTTTCGCACCGGCGTGAAGGCACAGGCCATGATGCGCGGCGTCAATGCGGCGGTGGTCGGCCTGCTGGCCGCGGCGCTTTATGATCCGTTGTGGAAATACGCGGTGCTGGACTGGACGGATGTGGCGCTGGTGCTGGCGGGACTGGGCTTGATGACGGTGGGCAAGGCGCCGCCGCTGCTGGTGGTCGTCTTTCTCGTGGTCGCGGCCATGGCGGCCGGACTGCTGGTCTAGGACGACAGCGACTTTCAGGCCAAAGAGCGGGGCCCGAACAAGATCACCGCCATGCCCACCAGACAGATCGCCGCGCCGGTCAGGTCCCACGTGTCGGGCCGCTGGCCTTCGATCATCCAGCCCCACACCAACGCGGCCGCGATATAGATGCCGCCATACGCGGCATAGGCGCGGCCCGCAAAGGCCGCATCCACCAACGTCAGCAGATACGCAAAACCCGCCAGCGCGATCACGCCCGGGATTAGCCACAGCGCCGATTTGCCGAGCTTCAGCCACGACCAGAAGGCAAAGCAGCCCGCGATCTCCAGCACCGCCGCGCCGATGAAGGCGGCAAGCGATGTCATGTCTTCACTCCTTTGGCGCCGGCCTGATGCAGCACCAGCCAGCCGCCCACACCGGCAATGAGCGAGCCTGCCAGCACGCCCAGCTTGGCCGCCGCCACATTGTCGGGACTCGTGAAGGCCAGCGCGCCGATGAAAAGACTGATGGTGAAACCGATGCCGCACAGCAGCGACACGCCATAGACCTGCACCCAGTTGGCGCGGACGGGCAATTTCGCAATGCCCAGCTTCACGCCAAGCCAGCAGGCGCCCAGAATGCCGATCTGCTTGCCGAAGAACAGCCCCGCCGCCACGCCAAGGGTGATGGGCTGCAGGAAGGTGGCGAAGGAAATGCCGCCCAGCGCGACACCGGCATTGGCAAAGGCGAATACCGGCACGATGCCGTAGGCCACCGGGTTGGCCAGCCCGTCTTCCAGCTTGCGCGCCGGCCAGTTGTCGCCAGGACCGTTGGGAATGACAAAGGCCAGCAGCACGCCCGCGATGGTGGCGTGGATGCCCGACTTCAGCACGAAGAACCACAGCGCCGCGCCCACCATCAGGTAGGGCCATAGCTGCCGCACACCCAACCGGTTCATCGCGTACAGCACGGCCAGCGTTCCGGCCGCCAGGCCCAGAAACAGCGGCGACAGGCCGGAACCATAGAACAGCGCGATGATCAGAACGGCGAGCAGGTCATCGATGATGGCCAGCGCGGTGAGAAAGATTTTCAGCGATGCGGGCGCGCGCGATCCCAGCATCGCCAGCACGCCCAGCGAGAAGGCGATGTCGGTGGCGGTGGGAATGGCCCAGCCATGCAGCGCCCCGTTCCAGTTGAGCGCCGCATAGATCACGGCGGGCGCCACCATGCCGCCCACGGCCGCCAGGCCCGGCAAGGCGCGGCCCGCCCAGGTGGAAAGCTGGCCCTCGACCAGTTCATGGCGAATCTCCAGCCCGACCAGCAGGAAGAACAGGGCCATCAGCCCGTCATTGATCCAGTGATGCAGGCTGAGGCCCGCGACATAGCTGTGCAAACCGTCGAAATAGACCCCGGAAAAGGGCGAGTTGGCCACCAGCAGCGCCAGCACCGTCACCCCCAGCAGCAACACGCCGCTGGCCGCTTCGCTCTTGAAGAATTTGTCGACCATCGCGCCAGACTAGCCGCAGGCACCCGCCCGCGCGAGCAAAACCGGCATCACTTCTCCGGGTTGACCAGCGCGCCATAGGTGAAGACGCGCGCCATCGGGCGCAGATCCTCGACGCCGCCGCTCAATCGCTGGACCATGCCGACAAAGAACAGGTCGTTGGTGGGGTCAGCCCAGAACCAGGTACCGGCCGCGCCGCCCCAGTCATAGCTGTCCTTGCCGTCCATGCGCCCGATCGCGCGCGGGTTCATCACGATGCGAAAATCCATACCGAAGCCGACATGCTCGTTGAAGCCCTGCGTGCCCTGGAAATTTTTCAGCACATCCATCGGCACGACATTGGTGTACATCAGCTCGACGGCGGCAGGCGAAAGAATGCGCGCGCCGTCCAGCTCGCCCTTGTTCAGCAGCATCTGGCCGAAGCGTGCATAATCCCTCATCGTGGAAACAAGCCCGCCGCCGGCATTTTCGCGCAGCGTGGGACTGAGAAGATCGCGCACGATGCCCGGCGGCGCCGGCACCAGTTTTCCGCTTGCGGCATCGCCCTGATAGACCTCGGCAAGACGCGCCTGACGGGCGACGTCCAGGCGGAACGAAGTATCGGTCATCTTCAGCGGCTGGAAGATGCGCTGGTCAAAGAACGCGCCCAGGCTTTGTCCCGACAGGCGTTCGACGATCGCGCCCTGGATATCGACGCTGATCGAATATGCCCAATCCGTGCCCGGCTGGAACTTCAGCGGAATATTGGCCAGCTTGTCGATCATCTGCTGCTGCGTGGCGGTGGGCAGCACATTTTCCTTCTGGATCATCCTGTCCACCGCATGCCGGTTATCCAGGCCATAGCCGAAACCGGCGGTGTGGCTCATGATTTCGCGCATGGTCGGCGGGCGCGTCACCGGCACGGTGATCATGTTGCCCTTCTTGTCGGTGCCGGTCATGACGCGCAGATTCTTGAACTCCGGCACGAATTTGGTGACCGGATCGTCCATCTGCCATTTACCCTCCTCGAACAGCATCATCATGGCGACGCCGGTGATGGGCTTGGTCATGGAATAGATGCGGAAGATGGTGTCCGCCGTCATCGGCGTCCCTTTGGCCAGGTCCGCCTGGCCGTATATTCTGGAATGCACGATCTTGCCGTGCCGCACCAGCATCGTGGTCATGCCCGCCACGCGGCCATCGGCCACCACCTTGGCCATGTAGTCATCCAGCTTTTTCAGACGGGCGGAATCAAAGCCCTGGCTTTCCGGGCTGGCGGTGGGCAACTGCGCGGCGGCAGGCAGCACGGTCAGCGCCGTCAAGGCGAGCGCGGCAACAAGCGCGGCGGATTTCTTCAGCATGACGTTAAATTCCCCCAAATCTTTTGGTCTTGGGCCAAGCCTAGCCGCCACCGTGCTAGAATCGCAAATGAATCGAGGAGCGCATGAAAGAACTGGCTGACAAGAACCTGCGCTGGGCCGCCGGGCTGTTCCTGGCATCGCCGCTGATCACCATCACCAGCTACTATCTGCTGATCGGGCTGATGGGCACCGTCATGGGCATCGGCATGGGCGGCGGCATCAAGGATTGGAGCACGGCGCTGTTTGCGGCCGTGATGTTCCTGGTCCCGATCGCCTTTCAGGCCGCAATGTGGCGCGGCTATTACCGGTACTTCGTCTCCGCGCATGCCAGCGCGCCGCCCGCCATCCTGGGCTCGCTGCTGATCGCCGCCGCGGGCTGGTGGGCTGGCACCGGCATGTTTCTGCTGTTTTTCGAATCCCGCACGCCCGGCTGGACGTTGCTGATGTTCGGCGCGGCGCTGGCCTGGGCCGTGATCACGGTGACAGCCGTCATCCGCCACAGGCGCGAGGCGCGCTGGACCCTGCTGGGCGCGCCCTTTGTGCTGTATGCGCCGGTGGTGTTCGTTTACGCCAAGGCGATGGGATACTAGGCGAAGGCGCACCCGCCCCTGCGCATCAGGAAACTCCGCGCTCCCACCGCCGCAGTGCTGCGAGCACCGCCGCCACCGCGCATCCCGCCAGGATGCCCACGGTCACATCTTCCACCAGGGTCAGGATGAAAGTCGCCAGCAGCACGAGCGCGGTCCGCCAATGGCGCAGCAGGTTCAGGAACTCGCCCTTCTCCGCCATATGCCAGCACACCACCACCAGCACCCCGGCCAGCGCCGACAGCGGAATGTATCCGGCCAGCGGCGCGGCGATGACCAGGAAGGCCAGCAGGAAGAAAGCGTGCAACAGGCCTGAAACAGGACTGTAGGCCCCGGCCCGCACATTGGCGGCGGTGCGCGCGATGGTGCCGGTAACGCTGATGCCGCCGAAAATCGCCGAGGCGATATTGGCCGCGCCCTGCGCCACCAGCTCCATGTTGGATCGATGCTTGCGCCCCGTCATGCCGTCGGCCACGCGCGCCGACAACAGGCTTTCCACCGCACCCAGCAAGGTGAAGGACAGCGCCATGGGCAGCACCTGCCACACCAGCGCGAGCGGCATGGCGGGCCAATGCGGCACCGGCAGGCTGCGCGGCAGTTCGCCGAAGCGGCCGGCGATGGTTTCAACTGGCAGCCCCAGCGCCGTGCACAGCACAGCCGCCAGCACCACCGCGATCAGCATGCCCGGCCAGGCCGGACGCCAGGCCCGCAGAAGAAAAATCAGCGCCGCCACGCCGCAGCCGATGGCCAGCGCGATGGGATTGAAGGTCGGCAGCGCCGCAGCCAGCACGCCAAGCTTGGCCGGCAGGGCTCCGGGCTCGGCGACAGGCAGCCTGAGGCCGGCCAGATCTTTCAACTGGCTGGCCAGAATGATGACGGCGATGCCGCTGGTAAAACCGATCATCACCGCATGCGGGATATGGCGGATCAGCGAGCCCAGCCGCAGCAGGCCCACCAAGATCAGCATCGCGCCCGACAACAGCACCGTCAGCAGCAGGCCCTCGATCCCGAACCGGGCAACGGTGGCGGCCACCAGCACGATGAAGGCGCCCGCCGGTCCGCCGATCTGAAAGCGGCTTCCGCCCAGCGCCGACACCACTGCGCCGCCGACAATGGCGGTGTAGAGCCCGCGTTCCGGCGAAACGCCGGACGCCACCGCGATGGCCATGGAAAGCGGCAGCGCCACGATGGCCACGGTCAATCCGGCCAGCGCATCCTTGCGAAAATTGTCGAAGCTGTAGCCCTGGCGCAGAATGGTGGCCAGTTTGGGACGATACAGATGGGCGGTGGCGGAGCCGTCCGGCATGACTGTTTCGGCCAACCTCCAAACACGCGGGCGGCGCGATTCATAGCATGAATCGCGCCGCGCATGTCAGGATACCAAAGAGACCTTAGGCGTCCATCGCCTGCTTGGCGCGCTTGCGCTCATGCGGCTTCAGGGCGCGCTTGCGCAGGCGGATGTTCAGCGGCGTCACTTCCACCAGCTCGTCGTCCTGGATGTAGGCCATGGCCTGTTCTAGCGTCATCGGCACGATGGGCGTCAGCTTGACGGCTTCGTCCTTCGACGTCGTGCGGATGTTGGTGAGCTGCTTGGACTTGAGCGGATTGACGTCCAGGTCATTGTCCTTGGCGTTCTGGCCGATGATCATGCCTTCATAGACCTTGGCGCCGGTCGAGATGAACAGCTTGCCGCGTTCCTCGATGTACCAAAGGCCATAGGTCACCGCTTCGCCCTGCTCGGTCGAGATCAGCACGCCGTTGATGCGGCCGCCCACGCTGCCCTTGTGCGGGGCATATTCCAGGAACATGCGGTTCATGACGCCGGTGCCGCGCGTGTCGGTGAGGAATTCGCCGTGATAGCCGATCAGGCCACGCGCGGGCGCATGGAAGACGATGCGGGTCTTGCCCGCGCCGGTCGGGCGCATGTCGACCATCTCGCCTTTGCGCAGCGAGATCTTCTCGATAACGGTGCCGGTATAGGCGTCGTCGACATCGACGGTCACTTCCTCGATCGGCTCCAGCTTTTCGCCATTCTCGGTCTTCATCACCACGCGCGGACGGCTGATCGACAGCTCGAAGCCTTCACGGCGCATGGATTCGATCAAGACGCCGAGCTGCAACTCGCCGCGGCCCGACACTTCGAACGAGCCTTCGCTGGTTTCGGCGACCTTCAGCGCGACATTGCCTTCGGCTTCGCGCAGCAGGCGCTCGCGGATCACGCGGCTCTGCACCTTGTCGCCTTCGCGCCCCGCATAGGGGCTATCATTGACCGAGATGGTCATGGACAGGGTCGGCGGATCAATGGGATGCGAGGGAACGGCCTGGTCCACGGCCATGTCGCACAGCGTGTCGGCGACGGTGGCGGTTTCCAGGCCGGCGATGGCGACGATGTCGCCGGCTTCGGCGCGTTCCACCGGCACGCGGGCCAGGCCGCGGAATGCCAGCAGCTTGGTGACGCGGGTCTTTTCGATGATTTCGCCGGCGGCGTTCAGCGCCTTGATGTTGCGGCCCATGGTGACCGAGCCGGATTCGATGCGGCCCGTCAGGATTCGGCCCAGGAACGGATCGGCTTCCAGCGTGGTGACCAGCATCTTGAAGGGATGTTCGTCGCCGGCCAGCGCCTGCGGCTTGGGCGGCGGCACGTCTTCGACGATGCGCTTGAACAGCGGCGACAGGTCCTTGCGCTCGTCTTCCAGCTCGTTGACGGCCCAGCCATTGCGGCCCGACGCATAGAGATGATGGAATTCCAGCTGGCTGTCATTGGCTTCCAGCGCCAGGAATAGGTCGAAGATCGATTCCAGCGTTTCGGCCGGCTGGGCGTCGCTGCGGTCGATCTTGTTGATGACGACGATGGGCTTGAGGCCCAGCTTCAGCGCCTTGGCCAGCACGAACTTGGTCTGGGGCATCACGCTTTCGGCTGCGTCCACCAGCAGCACCACGCCGTCCACCATCGACAGGATGCGCTCCACCTCGCCGCCGAAGTCGGCATGGCCGGGCGTATCGACGGTGTTGATGCGCACGCCGTTCCACTCGACCGATGTGCACTTGGCCAGGATGGTGATGCCGCGCTCGCGCTCCTGGTCGTTGGAGTCCATGGCGCGTTCGGCCATCTGCTGGTTCTCGCGAACCGAGCCGGACTGCTTGAGAAGCTGGTCAACCAGGGTGGTTTTGCCATGGTCGACGTGGGCGATGATGGCGATATTGCGGATTTCCATAGGGACCAGAATCATAAGAGTGGGAGGGCGCGAAGGTGCGGCTTATACGGGCCGTCCTGCTGCGGAGCAACAAGTTGGCGGAAATCACTGTCAGGAAACTGTCAGAATTAACGTGTTTTATGAGGAATTCCGGGCATTTAGCGCCAATGCGATTCACAAATTCCGGGACAATTGTGAGAGGCTTTTTGCGTATAAGACACGTATAAATAGCGTGCGAAAGCCGGATCGGGCCGCCCTTACGCGTTACTCAAGCGCATAAGCGGCGATCAAATGCCGCCCGATCACCCAGCTTGCACGGCCCGCCACCAGCACGGCGGGCATCAGAGGAAACGGTCTTCATTTGCCACATCCGCCCCAGGAAGCGGTGAGGCCAGCTTGTGTCAGGACTTTTACGCCGATGAATGTTCAGGTTCCCCCGCCCAAATCGCACAGCACGCAGGTTGCCCGCGCCCAGGTGGCGGCCATGCCCCCGGCGAAGAAATACCTGATCGGCGCCCTCGGCCTGGCCGTGGCGCTGGGGGGTCTGTGGTATTTCACCAGGGAAGACGCCGCCCCGCAGCGCCGCGTGATGGCCGCCCCCGTGCGCGTCGCCCCTGTCGAACAGCGCGACATGAAGGTGATCGTCCGCACCATCGGCACCGTGGTCGCCAATTCCACCGTGTCGGTGAATGCCCGCGTGCAGGGCCAGCTTACCCGCGCCTTCTTCCGCGAAGGCCAGATGGTCAAGACCGGCGACCTTCTGTTCCAGATCGATCCGCGCCCCTACCAGGCGACCTATGACAACGCCTCCGCCGCGGTTGCCAGCGCCAAGGCCAAGTTCGACCGCTACACTCGCCTGAAAGGCCAGAACGCCATCTCGCCGCAGGATGTCGACGACGCCCAGGCCGCCTATCTGGAAGCCCGCGCAACCGCCGAAAGCGCGCGCCTGAACCTGGAATTCACCCAGATCCGCTCGCCGGTGAACGGCAAGACCGGCCCGATGCTGATCCAGCCGGGCAACATGGTGGCGTCCTCCTCCAGCGCCAATGCCAGCGCCACGCCGCTGGTGACCATCAACGAAATCCAGCCGGTGAAAATCTCGCTGGCGCTGCCCCAGTCCGAACTGCCGCGCATCCAGCAGATGGTGAACACGCCCCAGGGCCTGAACATCACCATGAACCTGCGCGAAGCCGGCGCCGAAAAAGACATCGTCGCCAAGGTCGACTTCGTCTCCAACGCCGTGACCAACACCACCGGCACCATCGAACTGCGCGCCACCTCGCCCAATACCGACCTGGCGCTGGTGCCCGGCCAGCTTGTGAACGTGGTGGCGGTGCTGTCGGAAATCAAAAACGCCACTGTTGTCCCGCGCGAAGCGGTCAATACCGGCCCCGACGGCACCTTCGTCTACAAGGTGACGGACGATACCGCCCAGCAGGTGCCGGTGCGCGTGCTGTTCGATGATGGCGACAATAGCGCGATCAATGGCAGCCTGAATGCGGGCGACCGCGTGATCGTGGACGGCCAGATTCGTGTCGTGCCGGGCGCCAAGGTCCAGGTCAACGGAACGCGGGCGCAAGGCAATGGTCCCAGGACCAGCGGCCGCGGTCCGAACGAAGGTTGAGACTTTTTTCTACCAGTGTGAGTAGACCCAGATGAATCTGTCGCTTCCCTTCATCGAACGTCCGGTGATGACCACGCTGTGCATGGCCGCGCTGGTGATCTTCGGCGGCTATGGCTATGCCGCCCTGCCGGTCTCGGACCTTCCCAACATCGACTTCCCGACCATCCAGGTCAGCGCCTCGCTGCCGGGTGCCGATCCCGACACGATGGCGTCATCGGTCGCCGCGCCGCTGGAAAACCGCTTCTCGACCATCCAGGGCATCGACCAGATGACCTCGACGAGCCAGCAGGGCTCCACCAGCGTGCAGATCCAGTTCAACCTGAACCGCGATCTCGACGGCGCGGCGCAGGACGTTCAGGCCGCCATCAGCGCCGCCACCCGCGATCTTCCCAAGTCGATGCCGCAGCCGCCCACCTTCCGCAAGGTGAACCCGGCAGACATACCCATCCTGTTCATGGCGATCCGTTCCAAGACGATGAAGCCGTCGGAAGTGAACGAATATGCCGAGACGCTGCTGGCCCGCCAGCTTTCCACCATCGAGGGCGTCGCCCAGGTCAGCGTGTTCGGCAACGCCAAGTATGCCGTGCGCATCCAGGCCGATCCGGCCGCGCTGGCCACCCGCAATATCGGCATCGACAAGCTGTCCAGCGCGGTTGCCGCCGCCAACGTCAACATGGCGACCGGCGCGCTGAACGGTCCCACCCGCTCCTCCATTATCCGCACCGGCGGCCAGCTCAACAATTCGCGCGAATTCGAAGAGCAGATCATCTCCTATGTCGACGGCTCGCCCGTGCGCCTGAAAGACGTGGCGCGGGTGCTGGACGGGCAGGAAAACCCCTATGCCAAGAGCTGGTACAAGGGCGATCCGGCCATTCTGCTGGCCGTTTTCCGCCAGCCCGGTTCCAACACGGTCGGCGTGATTGATGCCATCCGCAAGGTGCTGCCGCAGTTCCAGGCCAACCTGCCGCCGTCGGTGACGCTGGACGTGGTGTTCGACCGCAGCCAGATGATCCGCGCCTCGATCAACGACGTGCAGCACCATCTGATCATCGCCGGCTTCCTGGTGGTGGGCGTGATCTTCGTGTTCCTGCGCCGCCTGTCGGCCACCCTCATTCCCTCGCTGGCGCTGCCCATCACCATTGTGGGCACCTTTGCGGGCATGGCGGCCTTCGGCTTCAGCCTGGACAACCTGTCGCTGATGGCGCTGACTTTGTCGGTGGGCTTCGTGGTCGACGATGCCATCGTGATGCTTGAGAACATCGTCCGGCATATCGAGAAGGGCATGGAGCCCTATGCCGCCGCCATCAAGGGGTCGGAGGAAATCGGCTTCACCATCCTGTCGATGACGATTTCGCTGGCGGCGGTGTTCATCCCCATTGTCTTCATGGGCGGCATTGTCGGCCGACTGCTCTACGAATTCGCCGTCACCATCATCATCGCCATTCTGATCTCGGGCATGGTGTCAGTGACGCTGACGCCCATGCTGTGCGCCCGCATGCTGAAGAACGAGCATGGCGAGAACCACAACGCCCTATATCGCTGGAGCGAGACCAGCTTCAACAAGATGCAGGATGCCTATGACCGCACCCTGACCTGGAGCCTGAACCACCGCCGCACCATCCTGGGCATGTTCTTCGCCAGCCTTGCCGCCAGCGTCGTACTGATGAGCGTGATGAAGCAGGACTTCCTGCCCGCCGATGACTCGGGCCGCATCCAGGGCAATATCCAGGCCGCCAACGGCACCTCGTTCGAGCAGATGGCCAAATACGTCAAGGATGTCACCGACATCATCGCGGCCGATCCCGATATCACCGGCGTGCTGGCCAGCATGGACGGCTCCAACGGCGCGGCGGGCACCAACAGCGCCCGTATGATGATGATCACCCTGCGCGAACAGAGCGTGCGCGAGTCCACGCCGGAGCAGGTTATCGCCCGCCTTCGGCCCAAGCTTTCGCGCATTCCCGGCGTGAACGTCTTTCTGACCAACCCGCCCACCATCCGGCTTGGCGCGCGCGGCTCGCGTTCCAACTACCAGTACACATTGCAGGGGCTGGACCAGGAACTGCTGCAGGAATATTCGGCCAGGCTGATGGCCGACCTGCGCGCCCGCCCCGGCTTTGTCGACATCACATCCGACTATGAATCCGCGATGCCGTCGGTGCAGGTGGAAATCGACCGCGACCGCGCCGCCGCCTTCGGCGTCTCGGCAATGCAGATCCAGCAGGCGCTGGGCAGCGCCTTCGGCGGCCAGCGCATCTCCCAGATCAATACCTCGTCCAACCAGTACGAAGTGATCATGGAGCTCTTGCCCGAATACCAGCGCGACGCCGCATCGCTGGACCGGGTCTATGTCACGGGCGCCGGCAACCAGTTGGTGCCGCTGACAGCCGTGACCCGCACCACCACCTCGACGGTGCCGCTGTCGGTGAACCATGCCGGACAAATTCCCGCCATCACCATCGCCTTCGACCTGGCGCCGGGCCGGGCGCTGTCCGACGCGGTGTCGGGCATCCGCGACGCCTCGGAAAAGATCGAAATGCCCGCGTCCATCCAGGGCAACTTCCAGGGCACCGCGGCCGCGTTCGAGGACTCCACCAAGAACATGGGCATGCTGCTGATCATCGCCATGGTGGTGGTCTACATCATCTTAGGGATACTCTATGAAAGCTTCATCCACCCGCTGACCATCCTGTCAGGCCTACCGTCGGCAGCGGTCGGCGCACTGCTGACGCTCTACATCGCGCACCTGTTCTTCGTGATGGGGCTGACCAGCACCGACATGTCGCTGACGCTCTATGCGTTCGTTGGCATGATCATGCTGATCGGCATCGTGAAGAAGAACGCGATCATGATGATCGACTTCGCCCTGGGCCGGCAGCGCGAGGATGCGAGCGTGACGGCGGAAAGCGCCATCTACGAAGCCGCCATCACCCGCTTCCGCCCGATCATGATGACCACCATGGCGGCCCTGATGGGCACGCTGCCCATCGCGTTTGGCGCAGGCGCGGGCGCGGAATCGCGCCGTCCCTTGGGCCTGGCGGTGGCGGGCGGCCTTCTGGTTTCGCAGCTTCTGACGCTCTACATCACGCCGGTGATCTACACCTACCTGGACCGCTGGTCGCGCAAGATCGCGCCCAAGGAGCATCCCAGCGCGGTGCCTGCCGAGTAGCTCTTTTTCATGGGGCGCGGCATAGTCGCGCCCCATGCTGCACCCCATCAAGCTTGCCGTCTTTGCCGTGCTGCTGGCACTGCCCGCCGCGGCCCAAACCCCGTCCACCATCGACGCTCAGACACGGCGCATCATGGCCGCCACCGGCGCCAATGGCCTGGCCGTGGCCTTCATCGACCGTGGCCGCGTCACGCATGTCGCCGCCTTCGGCAAGCGCAACGCCAGCGGCGAACGCCTGCAGACCGACACGGTGATGCACGGCGCCGCACTGACCAAGACCGTGTTCGCCTGGCTGATGGTGCGGCTGGTGGATGAGGGCAAGATCGACCTCGACCGCCCGCTGGCGTCCTATCTGCCCAGGCCGCTGCCCGAATATCCCGCCTATGCCGCGCTGGCGGGCGACGCGCGCTGGCAGGCGATCACCGCCCGCCATGCCCTGACCCATTCCACCGGCTTCGCCAATTTCTTCTTCTTGGAGCCGGACAAGAAGGCGCGCATCCATTTCGCGCCCGGTAGCCGCTATGCCTATTCCGGCGAAGGGCTGCACCTGCTGCAGTTCGTGCTGGAAGAAGGCCTGAAGCTGGATATGGATGCACTTGCCAGTACCGAATTCGCCCGGCTGGGCATGACGCGCACATCGGTCAAATGGTGCGCCGATTTTTCCGGCAACGTGGCCGATGGCTGGAATGATCGCGGCGAGGCGCAGCCACACGAGCAGCGCGCCCGCGCGCGGATGGCCGGTTCGATGGACACGACCATCGCCGACATGGCGAAATTCGCCGCCGCGCTGGTGACGGGCAATGGCCTGTCGCCTGCGGCGGCCGCCGAACTTGCAAGGCCGCAGCTTGGCATCACCACCTGGCGCCAGTTTCCCACCTTGCAGCCCGAACTGCCGCCCGACACGCAGGACGACGACCTTTCCGCCGCGCTGGGCGTGGTGACGTTCCGGGGACGCGAAGGGCCCGGCTTCTACAAGAGTGGCCATGACGCGCAGACCGCGAGCACGCTGGTGTGCCTCAAGAGCTTGCAGCGCTGCGTCGTGCTTTTGTCCAACGATGTGCGGGCCGAATCCGGCTTTGCCGATCTGGTGATCGCGATACTGGGCCAGACCGGCGTGCCCTATGCCTGGGAATATGGCCGCCGCGCCGGGAAGTCCGAGCCCTAAACGAAAGCTCTGCGCCGCTGCCAGCCCATCAATTGCAGCATCAGCGCAACGGCGATCGCCGCTGACGCGGTGCCGATCCAGCCCCATTCGGTCGCCTTTACCCCGAACTGATAGGTCCAAGTGTGGACTGCGACCAGCGCGAAGGCCGCATAATTCCAGCGCTGCAACTGTTTCCAGCCCGGGGTCCCCAGCTTGCGCAGGCTGGCGTCGTTGGAGGTCGCCAGCAGCACCAGAATGATCAGGGCGGCGACCAGGCCAGTGTGATTTCCCAGGCCGAACACGTCATAGCGCAGCGGCATGACATGCCCATCGCGCCAGTTCTCATAAACATAATAAAGCCAGGGCCGCCCGCGCAGATGCTCGAAATTGCCAATCACGGCATGGAAAATGCTCACCATCCCGGCCCAGATTCCCAGGTCGCGGCGCAGGTCCAGCGACACCGCTGGCCGCGATCCCGTCAGCGATTTCCACGGTCCCACCAGCAGGGTGGCACCAACCAGGAACAAGGCGGGATAGGCGCTGGAAAAACTCAGCCGTGTGATCACATCGGGATAAGATCGGGTGACATAGAGCAGTCCGGTCAAGCCAAGCGTGGCCAGGCCAATCGGCAGATGATGGCGCAGAAAACGCTGCGACAAGCGGCGAGAAAGCATTTAGAGTTCCCTGAATATTTTGTTTCTTTGGGCGTCGGACGCGTCTTTTATCGTCAACGACGCGAAGGTGTGCAACCCCATGGCTCAACCGAGAGTTCTGCTCTTTGCGGCTATTTCCGTGACGATGATGATCGCGGGCTTGGGACTTTGGATTTTCCTGGATCCCGAGACTGCGGTAAATCCTGACAATGGAAAACAGATCGCCGCCGGACAAAAAATCTACGCGGAAAATTGCGCCGCCTGCCACGGGGCCAAGCTGGAAGGTGAGCCCAACTGGAAGGTGCGCAAGGAAAATGGCCGGCTGCCGGCACCGCCTCACGACGCCACGGGCCACACCTGGCATCATTCCGACGCGCATCTGTTCGGCATCGTCAAGGACGGGCTGACGGCTTATGCGCCTGCGGGGTATGCCACCGACATGCCCGCTTTCAAGGGCATTCTTTCCGACGCGGACATTCGCGCCGTGCTGGCCTATATCAAAAGCACCTGGCCGCAGGACATCCAGGATCACCATCGCCAAATATCGGCGCAGCCTGCAAGCAACTAGCTGCGCCTATTCCGCGAGAATGCGCATGAACACCATGTTGCCATGCGGGGTTGACCCATAGCCCAGCGCGGCGGGCGCAAAGGCAAAGGCGTGCGAGGCGCCCAGCCCCAGCTTCCAGTTCTCGCCGATCCGCCAGTCATGCACCGCGCCGATGCTGAGCTGGCCCACACGGTTCACCGCATGGTGCGCCCCCAGTTCGGCATTCTCCACCCACTCGCCCCTTACGAACACCGACCAGGGATCATTCGGCTTGTAGGTGGCTTCCAGCACGGCGGCGTTCAGATTGTTGCCGTCGCTGAGCTGCTTCAGTCCCCAGGCCGCCGTCATGGCGATGGATTGTTCGCCCCCCAAGGCGCGGAAATACTGCGCGCTGGCGATGAAACGGTCTTCGTTCTTGCCGGGATCGAGCTGTTCGGGGCTGTTCAGGTGGCCCCAGCTTGCCTGCAGCGACCAGTTTTCGCTGGGGTTGAACGACAGCCGTGCGGCGGTGGAATCGAATTTCGGCTTGTCGAAGTTGAAGCGGAACTGGTCCGGCTCGCGGCCTGTGAACTGCGAGACTTCCAGCTTCCACTTGTCATGCACGAAGCCCGCCGTCGCCACGCCAAAGGTGATATGCGTGGAATCCAACCAATGATGGGTGATCGGCGCCGACGGGTTCGCCGCCGCGCTGGCGCGGTGCATGAAGGCGGGCGGCCCCAGCGCCGGTTCGCCGGGATAGCCCAGATAGAGAAATGCGGAATCCGTATCGGACAGGCGGTGGCTGTAGCTGGCGGCCATTTCCATCACCAGCTCGTGCGGATGCTGGCGGTCCAGCAAATGCCGCCGCCCGTCGGCGGTCTCGCCGCTGGCCAGCAGCAGCGGATAGCCGTCCTTGCCCATCAACGGATCGGGGCTCAGCATCAGCCGCAGGTTCAGCGTGCCGTCGCCAAAGTTGCGACGCGCCGCACCCATCGCCATGCCGGCCGCAAAGGCCTTGTCATCGCCGCGCGGACCCGACTGGTTGGAGTAGACGCCCGCCAGCGACAGATGCCCCATCAGCATCCAGTTGCCGGCCTGTTCATGCACCCCGCCATGGCGCACGGCATCGGGCTGCCAGGCGGTGCCCGAGGCATCGCGGCTCATCGGATAGCCGCCCAGCGTGCCGGTCATGGGCATCTGGTGACTGGAATGATCCATTGGCATCACATGGCCGGCGTGCGGATCGGCTGCGGGGGGCTGATGCTGGTGCTCCTGCGCCAGCGCTGGCGCGGCCAAGAACACCCCCGCCAGAAGAAGAATTGAAGAACGTATGTTATTCCCCGTCGATTTTGGTTCGTAATCACCAGGCCTAGTGGCCTGGCGCGCTACCGCCTGCGCCATGCATCTTATTGTGCATGGCATGACAGTCCATGCCTTTCTTGTCCGGATCCTTCTGCTGCATCATCTTACAGTGTTCTATCATCTTCATGCCCGGTTTCATCCCCGTTTTTGGCATTTACGAGGCAGGCCCCGGCGCGGCAGGCTGTGAGGGCGCCGGGTGATCATGCGCGGGCGGCGCGCCATTCTGTGCCCAGGCGGAAGAGGTCAGGATTATCATCGCGGCGGCGGTAAATGCGGTTTTCATACTTTTCTCCATCATGTGAACTGCGTCCGGCATTCCTACTCCCATGGCGCACAGGGCTCATTGCGACCGATCAACCCTGACGTCAGTACAGCCGCGCCAGCATCCAGATGGCCATCGCCATCATCATCAGGTTTTCGGTCAGCGAGACAAAGCCCAGCGGCACGTTGGAACTGCCGCCGACGCAGACGCATTTCAGTTCGCGCCTGTCGATGTAAACCGCCTTGAACACCGACACCGCGCCAATACCGCCGATCACCAGCGCCAGCGGCGCGGCAAACTAGGATCACGACAACAGCCGCGCGCATCAGCACGGCCCCGCAAACAGGATGCCGCGCAGGATGCCGATGTCCGTGGGGCTGAGACCGGGCTGATGGATCAGGAAGTCAAAGGGATCGGCGGCGGCGCGGGCGACGCGGCCATTGGCGCGGTCATCGACGCGGTCGGACGCGGCCCCGCCGCCACGGCGGGCATGGTCTGGGGCTGCCATTCGGCAACCGTGAAGTGGGGCGGCTGCGCAACGGGCGCGGCCACCTTGGCCATTTCCAGGCGCGGCAGCGGCTGCGGCGCGGCGGGCGCGGGCAAGGCGCCCAGCGCGGCAAGGCCGTGCGCCAGCGCGGTGTCGGCGGCGGCCGCCACGCTGCGGCTGACATCCTGAATGGCGGCGGGCATCGGCGCGGTCACCAGACCGGCCATCACCGGCATGGTCAAGGTGAGCAGCGCGGCGCCCCCCAGCAGCATCTTCTTGGGCGCGGGCACCGCGAGCGCATCGGGCGCGGTCATGATCTGGCACACGCGCGTGCCCAGGTCGGCGCCCGACACGCCCGACGCACAGGCCAGCGGCGATTGCAGGCAGAACTTGCAGACTTTCAGAATGCCGCCGGCATAGACCTCGCGGTCATGGCCACGCGCCAGCACGCCTTCGTCGCAGGCCCGTTCGCGTTCGGCGATCAGGCGCGCGCCGATCAGCCAGACCAGCGGATAGAACCAGAACAGCGCCTCGACCCACATATGGATCGCAGCGGTCAGATTATCCCGGCGGCGCAGGTGGGTCAGCTCATGCGCCAGGATCGACTGGATCTCGCCGTGCGACAGGCGCGCCATCAAACCCTGCGGCAGCAGCACCACCGGATTGAAAATGCCCACCAGCCCCGGCTCCAGCAGCGAGGACGAGGTCTTCACTTTCACAAAGGACGGCACCTGCGACAGGTCTATGTCGCGCGCATTCTTCAGCACGCTGCGCAAACGCAAAGACCGGATCAGCCGGATTGCCAGAACCGTGACAAACCCCAGCAGCCAGACCAGACCCAGCACCAGCGCGATGTTGATGCCCGCACCCGCCTGCGGCACCGCCGCCAGCATGGTGGCGGGGGCGGAAATGGTTTCGGCGACCGGCAGAGTGGCGAGCAGGCGCGGCGAGGCCACCACCGTCACCGGCAGCTGCGCCGCCAGCCTTTCGCCCAGCGCGGCCAGCGCGGCGAAGGGAATCAGGAATTTGAGCGACGCGGCGAACCACAGCCAGAAGCGCACCCGCGCGCTGTTGTTGCGCAGGGAGAGCGCCAGCAGCGCCGCGGTCATGCGTCTTTGCGCTTCTTGGAAAGGTCGCGCAGCAGCTTTTCGGCGTCCGCGACGTCCTTGGTGGTCAGGTTGCCCGCTTCGATAAGCTGGGCCATCACCGGCTGCATCCGGCCGCCGAACATGCCCAGGAAATCATCGACCAGGCGGCGCTGGGCGGCGTCGCGCGAAATCAGCGCTTCGAAGATATGGGCGTTGCCGATCTTGCGGGCGCGGCGCAGCGCCTTCTTCACTTCCAGCCGGTACACCATGGTCTGCACCGTGGTGTAGGCGGGGCGGCCCTTTTGCGGAAAGGTTTCCTGGATTTCGCGGATCGCCAAGGGCCCGCCGCTCCACAGCGCGTCCATGATCTGAAGTTCAAGCTTGCTGAGTTTGGGAAGCCGCATTTTAATCCACCTACAATCGTAATAGATGCTAGCCGCGGCGGGGCGTCTTGTCGAGCGGGCAAATAATCCTAGGAAAAAGCCTCAGCTTTCCAGGTGCACGGCGATAGCACGCGGTCTGAGGGCATCGAAAATCCCGGCCAGTACCAGCCCGGCGACGAAACCGCCCAGATGGGCCTGCCAGGCGATCAGCCCGCGCTCGCCGCCACCGCCCAGATCGATCATCGCCGTCAGGAAATTGATCACCGCCCACACCGCGCTGAACAGCAGTATCTGGCGCGAGAACAGCGGCGCCAGTTTGGGCTCGCCCGCCACCGTCATCCAGGGCGCGGCGCTGCCGGGCATCATGCGGATCGCCGCCGCCATCAATCCCGAGATCGCGCCCGAGGCCCCGACCACCGGCACCGCGCTGCCCCAGTTCATCGCCAGATAGGCGCCCGTCCCCGCAACGCCGCAGACCATGAAGAAGACCAGGAACAGCACGCCGCCCCAGCGCCGCGCCACGATGGGGCCGAACGCCAGCAGCCAAAGACAGTTAATGACCAGATGGGTGATGTCGCTGTGCAGCCCCATATAAGAGACGAAGGGAATGACCCGCTCCGGCACTGTGCCGGGGTCGTACATATGGCTTTCCAAAAAGGCACGGCTGTAGCGGGCCGGAACGAAGCCATAGGTATAGATCAGGTCCTGGGACCGGTCGTCCGACACCAGCATGCGCAAGCCATGGGCGCCGGCCAGTGTGCCGATCAGCCACAAGACGATGGCGGGCGCCTGGAAGATGGGCTGGCGCGGGGTCTGGGGCTGCAGGAAGGCCATGGCGCTTCATAAGGCGCTTCGCCAGATCGGGCCAGTGCCGCGCGCGCTTGTGTTCCGATCCGGCACGGACCGTTCCGCATGGGCGGGACAACACCTGTGTCCCGAAGCGGGACGGCGCCCGCAAGGCTTTAAGCCCGCCGCCGAAGGGTCCGGCCGCATCCTTGCAAAAACCCAGCAATGGCGGGCTTTTTCGAACAGCCCTGTCCCGCCGCGGCACGGTCAATTGCTAACGCCCTTTAACAAACTGGCATGGCGGTTGCTCTGTTCCTGGCAACAGAAACTGGAACCAAGCCCATGACCCGTTCGAAGACCCTGATCGCCCTGGCCCTCCTCGCCTCCACCGTGTCCACGGTGGCGCAGGCCGCCGACTGGACCAACTCGTCGAACTACAACGGCTACGGCGCCTACAACCAGAATTCGGCCTCCAACTATTCGCTGCGCGACCAGAACGGCAACCTCACCATGGTTGATGGCCGGGTAACCAGCGCCCAGTACAGCCAGGGCTCGGGTGCCCAGTATGCCGGCGGTGGAGTTGGCACGGGCGGTGCAATGAACGCTTACGGACAGGCCACCGCGATCGGCAATCAGCTCTCGGTCACTGTCATTGGAAGTCGCAACACCACAATCATCGACTCGACGCAGATCAATAACGGCAACCAGACGGCAACCGCCGATCTGAACACGCACTAAAGAATTTCTAGGAAAGAAGGGAAGCCCCTCCCATGACGACCCGCGCTCGCAAACATCTCCTGAAGCCCCTGGTGGCCCTCCTGGCCGTCGTCGCGCTTGAAGGCTGCATCAGCGCGACCCCGAACGCGGTTGGCCGTTACACCTCCCCGATCGGCGGCGCGCCGGTCATCTCGAACGAAACCCCCTATTCCGCGGCCCTGCGCTGCCTGGCCGGTTATGTCCGCCAGCGCCCGGTCCGCATCGCGGTCGGCCAGATCGCCGATTACACCGGCAAGACCGAATCCGACGGCTCGGGCCGCAAGGTCACCGCCAGCGCCGCCCTGATGGCGATGAGCGCCCTGAACAAGGCGGGCGTCCACATGGTCGAACGCTTCGACACTTCGGTGGCCGAAATGGAACTGAAGTACGCCAACAACAAGCTGATCGGCGATGACGCGCCGCGTCCCGACGCCAAGCCCGGTGACTTCCGCAAGATCCTGGCGGGCTCGATCCCTGGCTCCGACTACTACATCGTCGGTGGCATCACCGAGCTGAACTTCAACATCCGTTCGGAAAATGCCTCGGGCAATGGTGGCGGCACCGGCACCAACGCCATGACCGGCACCGCGGGCGGCAGCCTGTATGTGATGAACATCGGCATGGACCTGCGCCTGGTGAACACCAACACGCTGGAAGTGGCCGACGTCATCTCCTACCAGAAGCAGATCATCGGACGTCAGGTTTCGGCCGGCGTGTTCGACTTCCTGGGCACCAACTTCTTCGACATCTCCATCGGCGAAAGCGCCCTGGAACCGGTGCAGTTGGCGGTCCGTTCGGTTCTGGAACGCGCCACCCTGGAAATGCTGACCCGCATCTACCGCGCGCCGGGCGGCTCCTGCGCCATCCCGCTGGGCACCATGGAAGATCCGCTGCGCGGTGCGGGCGAACGCCCCTACTACCCGCAGGCCGCTTATGGCGCCCCGTATCCGATGCCCTACCAGCAGCAGCCCTATCCGGTCGCCTACGCGCCGCAGCCTTACAACGACGCGTATCGCCAGTCGCCCTATCGCAGCTACGTCCCTTCGGAACCCGGCTTCGGTCTGCAGCTTCGCGGCGGCCTGTAAAAAACACCCGACTTCATAAAGCCCCAACCAAACAATTTCCCAGGAGTTCAATATGTCCCTTCGCAAGATCCTTCTCGCATCTGTCCTGATGACCGCCACGGCTCTGCCCAGCTTCGCCACCGAATACGGCACCTGGAACGACAACAGCCTGCAGCAGGGCGCGATCGGTTCGCTGGTGGTCAATGACCAGGTCAACACCGTCACCAACTGGTCGAACCTGTCGGGCGTTGTGGATACGGTGGGCGGCGACGTAGTCGCTATGGGCGCCGCGGCCGGCAACATTGTGGACGTGATCACGATGGACAACACCCGCGCCTTCAACAACCAGATCGTCAGCAACAGCGCCACCATCGGCTCGAACGTCGCCCTGGATGCCAACAATGTGTGGGGCAGCGTCGGCGTGAACAACTCCTCGCTGTGCAACGGCGCCAGCGTGTCGACCGATCCGTTTCTGACCTCGGTCAAGAGCTACCAGGAATGTAACGCCCGTGATACCTACACCGGCACCAGCGCCTTCGTGACCAACATCGGCGGCAACGCGGTGTTCCAGGGTTCGGCCATCTCCAACAGCTTCGAGGCCGACTCCAACGCCCCGAACTTCCTGGTCTTCAACAAGCAGATCAACGGCTCGTCCGCGATCTCGAACATGGCGGTCAATGCCTTCAACGTCGGCGGCACCATCGGCATGCAGTCCAGCGCCATCGGCAACACCGCCCGCGTCATCCACTACAATACGGGCGGCCACTAACACCGGTTTGCTCCGGGCTTCTGAGGGGCAAAATTAGAATCCCGGAGTTTGGGGACCAACGCGCCGGACATCGCGCCCGTCCCCATCGTTTTTTATGCCCTTGCGGCCCTGCCCTTGGGCGCGCAAGGTTGCCCAGCCCCCGTGACCGGCGAAATTCGCCGCCGCCTAGCCCCGCAAGGAACCTTCGCCCATGACGGTGTCCGCAAAATCCGACATGCAGGACGCAGGCGGCCATGCTTCCGCCGTCCCGAAAAAGGTTTACAAAAAAACGCTGCGCGATCTGCAGATCGAGCTGGTCAAGCTGCAACGCCACTTCATCGCCTGCAATGACAAGATCCTGATCATCCTGGAAGGGCGTGATGCCGCCGGCAAGGATGGCACCATCAAGCGCATCGTCCAGCATCTCAGTCCGCGCGAAACCAGGGTCGTGGCACTCGGCAAGCCATCGGACCGTGATCGCAGCGCCTGGTACTTTCAACGCTATGTTCCCTATCTGCCCGCCGCCCAGGAACTCGTGCTGTTCAACCGCAGCTGGTACAATCGCGCCGGGGTCGAAAAGGTGATGGGCTTTTGCTCGCCAGCCGAGCATGAGGCGTTCATGAACTCCGTCCTGGACTTCGAGAAGATGCTGGCTGCCTCGGGCGTCAAGATTCTCAAATACTATCTGGACATCAGCAAGGCCGAGCAGCAGCGCCGCCTGGAAGACCGCAAGGCCAGCCCCCTGACGCAATGGAAAAGCAGTCCGATTGATGGCCAGGCGCTGAAATACTGGAAAGCCTATGGCGCGGCGCGCGACGAGATGCTGGCGCGGACCCATAGCCCGATGTCGCCCTGGACGGTGGTACATGCCGATGACAAGCGCCTGGCGCGGCTGAACATCATCAAGGACATGCTGGACCGGCTACACTATGCCCACAAGGACAAGCGCCTCACCCGTCCCGACCACAAGGTGGTATTTTCCTATGACCCTTCCAATCTGAAGGCCGCCCAGCTCGCCAAATAAGCGTTGGCCCGCCCCTTTTTGCGCTTTTGCCGGCCTGATAGTATCCGGCCCGCCCATGAAAACCCTGCCCATCGACCTGGATGCCTTTGAAGCCGCGCCCGCGGCGCGCGAGCCTTTCGCCTATGCGATGGTGCCGGGCTTTGTGAAGCGGGCCGCCATGCCCGCGATCAATGCCGATTATCCGCTGGTGACCCATCCCGGCAGCTTTCCGCTGCCCACTCTCAAATACGGCCCCGCCTTCGCCGAGCTGATGGACGCGATCCAGGGGCCGGAATTCACCCGCGCGGTGGAAAAGAAGCTGGGCATCGACCTGACGGGCCGCCCCACCATGGTGACGGCGCGCGGCATTTCGGCGGCGCGCGACGGCCAGATTCATACTGACAGCCGCACTAAGCTGGTGACCGTGCTGATCTACATGAACAACGACTGGGAGGCGAAGACAGGACGTCTGCGCCTGCTGCGCGGACCGGGCGATCTCGAAGACATGATCGCCGAAGTGCCGCCCGACCAGGGCACGCTGCTCGTCTTCAAGAACGAGCCCCATGCCTGGCACGGCTTTCATCCCTTTGAAGGCCCGCGCCGCGTGATCCAGCTCAACTGGGTCACCGACCAGGGCGTGGTGCGCCGCGAACAGTTCCGCCACCGCGTCAGCGCCTTCTTCAAGCGCCTGCGCGGCGGCGCGTCTTCCGCCCCGGAAAGGATGTAACGACATGATCCAGTCAATTCTTCGCGTCGCCCTCATCACCGTCGGCCTTTTGATGATCCCGGCCATCGCCATGCAGTTCAGCGATGAAATGAACTGGGGTCCGGGCGATTTCCTGGTGGCGGGCGCGCTGCTGTTTGGCACCGGGCTGCTCTATGTCCTGATCACCGAGCGGACCACCAACCGCAGCGCCCGCATCGCGGTGGGCGCCGGCCTTGCCGCCTCGCTGCTCGCCGTCTGGGCCGAGCTGGCGGTGGGAATTTTTTAAACCAAAGCCTGCGCTTTCATTTTCCTTCAAAGCAGACCCAGGAGACGACATGACGCCCAAGAAAATTTCCAGCTTGCTGCTGGCTGCCTGCTTCACCGTGACCATGAGCGGCAGCGCCATCGCGCAGCAGCTCAACAAGCAGTTCGAGCCTTACAGCGGCCAGCCGGGCAAGGACGTGGTGTGGGTGCCGACGCAGCAGAGCCTCGTCGACCGCATGCTCGACATGGCCAAGGTCACGCCCAAGGATTTCCTGGTCGATCTGGGTTCGGGTGACGGCCGCACCGTCATCACGGCCGCCAAGCGCGGCGTGCGCGCCATGGGCGTGGAGTTCAATGCCGACATGGTGGCGCTGTCGAAGAAGAACGCCATCGCGGCTGGCGTCGCCGACAAGGCGACCTTCATCCAGGGCGACATCTTTGAAACCGATTTCAGCAAGGCCGACGTCGTCACCCTGTTCCTGCTCTCCAGCCTGAACCTGCGCCTGCGCCCCACCCTGTTGAACATGAAGCCGGGCACCCGCGTGGTGGCCAATACCTTCGACATGGGCGAGTGGGAACCCGATGACCGCATCCAGTCCGCCCCGGATTGTTCCAGCTTCTGCAACGCCATGCTGTGGATCGTGCCCGCCAAGGTCGGCGGCGCCTGGAAGATGGGCAAGAGCGATCTGACCCTGAGCCAGGAATTCCAGATGCTGACCGGCACGGTCAACGCCGCCCCGATCAGCAACGGCAAGATGCGCGGCAACGAAATCACCTTCACCGCCGGCGGCAAGATGTATACCGGCCGCGTCAACGGCAACCGCATGGAAGGCTCGGCCTCCGACGGCACCAAGTGGCAGGCCACCCGCGGCTGATCCGCCGCACATCACAAATGAAAACGGCGCGTCCGCAAGGGCGCGCCGTTTTCATTTCGCAGCGAACGAAGTGTCAGCGCACGTCGGGCGCCAGCATCGGGATGCCGTTGGCGTTGGCGGTGGGTCCGATCGCCTTGGTCGACACGATCACGCCATAGCTGTTGACGCGCTTTTGCTGGGCGGCCAGGTCCTGCCAGTACTTGTTGGTCAGACACACGGTCGGCCCCAGTTCGACGCGGCTGGCCGTGGTGGGCGTGGGGCGGCGGCAGGTGACGGCTTCGGGATGACCATGGCCGGACGGCTCGGCCACCGTTTCGCGCGCGAACACCGTCTTGCCATCGGCGCTGAGATCGCTGGCCGTGTCGGTCAGCTTCAGCCAGACGCTGTTGCGCATGCAGAGCTTGGGACCCAAGCCGCCCTGCGGCAGCGGCTGGGGCGCGCGGCAGACCACGGCTTCGGGTTCGCCATAGCCGCTGGGGGTGAAGGGCAGCACCGGCGCAGTGTCGGTGTTCATCTGCGCCAGGGCGGGTGTTGCGAGCAGGGAAATAACGATAACGGGCAATATGCGCATTACCATCGGCCTCCTAGCTACGATACATAGAGTGGCGCTCAAAGGCGGCATCTGGCAAGCGGCCAGAAAATCCGTGGCCGGTCTTGGCCTTGGCTAGGGGTAGCGGTGCCAGGTTCCGGCGCCATCGCGCACCCGGTAGCCGCTTTCGGTCTTCTCCAGGTGATCGGATTCCAGCGCGATCTTGCCGAAGCCGCCGGGGATATCGAGCATATAGGTTGGCATGCAAAGCCCCGACACCCGCGCCCGCAGCGCCTTCATCAACGCCAGACCTTCTTCGATGCCGACGCGGAAATGCGATGTGCCCGGCGCCAGGTCGGGATGGTGCAGGTAATAGGGCTTGATGCGGTTGGCGATGAAGGCGTCCATCAGATCGACCAGCGCGTCTTCGCTGTCGTTGACGCCCTTGAGCAGCACCGACTGGCTAACCAGCGCGATGCCGCCATATACCAGCCGCGCGATGGCGGCCCGCGCTTCGGGCGCGAATTCGCGGGCGTGATTGGCATGCACCGCCACCCAGGTCACGGCGCCCGGCGCATACAGCGCCGCCACCATCGCGTCATCGACCCGCGCCGGATCGGTCACCGGCACGCGGGTGTGCCATCGGATCACGTTCACATGCGCTATCGCGGCCAATCTTTGGGTGATCTCGCCCACGCGGCGCGGCGACAGGATGAAGGGATCGCCGCCGGTCAGGATCACTTCGCGGACTTCGGAATGTGCCGCGATATAGGCGATGGCCGCGTCGAACGCCTCCTTCGACAGGTTATTGTCTTTGCCGGGTCCGATCATCTCGCGGCGAAAGCAGAAGCGGCAGTAAACCGGGCAGGCCGCAACCGCCTTGAACAGCACGCGGTCCTTGTGACGATGCACGATGCCTGCAACCGGCGAGTGCGCATTGTCGCCAATGGGATCGGCCAGCTCTTCGGGCAGGGTCACCAGCTCGTCCAGGCTGGGCAGGAACTGGCGCGCGATCACATCATTCGGATCCGCCGGATCGACCAGCGACAACAGATGCGACGACACCGCCACCGCGTAACGCCGCGCGACCTGTTCAAGTTTTTCTTGCGCGATCTGTTCCAGATCGCGCGGGGCGATGCTCATCGTTTATGCGCTTTGAAGTTAGGCAGGAACACGGTCAGCAATCCGATCGCCGGCAGTAAGGCACACAGCCTGAAGACATAATCGATCGAAGTGACGTCGGCCAGCGCGCCCAGCACCGCCGCCCCGATGCCCGATAGCCCGAAGGAAAGCCCGAAAAACAAGCCCGCGATCATCCCCACCCGGCCGGGCAGCAGTTCCTGGGCATAGACCACGATGGCGGGAAAGGCCGATGCCAGGATGACGCCGATGATCACCGCCAGCACGCCGATCCAGAACAGGTCGGCATAAGGCAGCATCAGGGTAAAGGGCAGCATCCCCAGGATCGAAAACCAGATGACGTATTTGCGCCCGATGCGATCACCCAGGATGCCGCCCAGCAGCGTGCCCGCCGCGATCGCGCCCAGGAAGAAGAACAGATGCACCTGCGCCGACTGCACCGACACGCCGAACTTGTCGATCAGATAGAATGTGTAATAGCTGCCGATGCAGGCCAGATAGATGAACTTGGAAAAGACCAGCGCCAGCAGGATGGCCAGCGCCTGGATCACCTTGCCGCGCGTCAGTTCGGGATGCTTGATGTGGTTCTGGCTGCGGATGCGCGTCAGGCCATGTTCCTTGTACCACTTGCCCACCAGCAGCAGGATGAAGAAGGCCAGGAGCGCGAAGCCGGCATACCAGACGATGGAACGCTGGCCATAGGTCGCCACCAGCAGCGCCGCGATCAGCGGGCTGATCGCCTGGCCGGTATTGCCGCCGACCTGAAACACCGATTGCGCCAGGCCATAACGCCCGCCCGATGCCATGCGTGCCACGCGGCTGGCTTCGGGGTGAAACACCGCAGACCCCAGTCCCACCATCACCGCCGCGACCAGGATCACCGCGTAGCTGGGCGCAATCGCCAGCACCAGCAAGCCGATCAAGGTCGACACCATGCCGATGGCCAGCGAATAGGGCATCGGCCTGATGTCGGCGAAATAGCCCACCATCGGCTGCAGCAGCGAGGCGGTGCACTGGAAGGCCAGCGTGATCATGCCGATCTGCGCGAAGCTGAGCTGGAACTGATCTTTCAGGGTCGGATAAATCGCCGGCAGCAGCGACTGCATCATGTCGTTGAGCAGGTGACAGATGCCGATAGCCGACAGCACCGTGAAGCTGGTGTCATGCGCGATTTTCTGGGCGGTCGGCTGAGTCATTGCGGCCGAACCCTATCGGTTGGCGGTCTTTTGACCAGCCTTTTTCGGGCCTTCACGGCCCTGCGCTCTGCGGCCTGTTGCACCACCGGGCCGGTCCCGCCATGGTTGATAAAAAATCGGGAAGACGCACATGAAAAAGCTCATCCTCCTGGCGGTGTTTTGCCTTTTCGCGGCGCCTGCCTTTGCCCAGGGCCCCGGCTGGACCCTGGCCGATACCCAACCCGACACCGGCGGCCGCGCCCCGGTGGCGCCGGGCGGCAAGGTCCTGCCCCCCGGCTCCTCGCCGCTCAGCGTACTGGCGGGTTGCTCGGCGGACATCGACAAGATCTGTCAGGGCCGCTCCGGGCTGTATTCCGCGCGCGCCTGCCTGACCGAGAACAAGGCCAAACTGTCGCCCCGCTGCGTGGTCGATCTGGCCAAGCTGCCGCCCTCCAGCGTGCCGCCCTGCTCGCGCTCGCCCCTGTGTGACAACCGGCTGGGGCCGACCCGCGAACAGCTCAAGCGCGTATTGTGGAATACGGGCAAGGTTTCCTATTCCTATCCCTTCACCCTGCCGGTCGGTGGCGGGGCCACCGGCGTCGGCATCGATTCAAAAGGAAATTTCTGGGTGCTGCAGCGCGCCGTGCCCGGCCAGCCGCAACTTTTCCAGTTCGGCCCCGATTACAAACTGGTGCGCACCGTTCCCAATTCCGTGATTGGCGCACTGGAAAAGGGCCACACCATCAAGGTGGACCGCGACGATAACGTCTGGATCAGCGACGCCAATGGCGGGATCGTGCTGAAGCTGAGCCCGCAGGGCAAATTGCTGATGACCCTGGGTTCACGCGGCAAGCGTGGCGACTGGGACGAAAGCAAAAAGCAAAGACTGTTGTGGCAGCCGCTGGATGTCGCTTTTGCGCCCCATGGCGACGTCTTCATCGCCCAGGGCCATGGCAATGAAAGCCCCAACGATGTCGGCCTGGCGCCCGGCAACATGATCGGCGCCGCCCGCATCCTGCACCTCGACAAGAACGGCAAGTTCATCAACCAGTGGTACGGCAACCAGATCGGACCTGGAAAATTCGGCAGCGCCCACGGCGTCGGCGTCGATCCGAAGAATGGCGATGTGTGGATCGGCGACCGCGAGGAATACCGCCTAGTGGTCTATGGCAAGGACGGCAAGCACAAACGCACCATCCAGATGCGCAACCTGATGTCCGCCATTGCCTTCGATCCAAAGGGCGACCTGTGGGTCTCCAGCGGCCGCGACGGCCAGCTGTTGAAACTCGACCGCAATGGCAATGTGCTGGCGGCGGTGGGCAATGGTTCGGGCCTGGGCACCGGCCAGTTCGTCGAATCCACCTACATGGCCTGGGACAAAGCGGGAAATGTTTATTCCGGCGATACCAGTGTCGGGCGGGTTACCAAGATGGGACCGTTACGGTAACGGCGTCCATAAAACAGAGTCGATAGTGGGAGCGCCTGTCACAAGCATCACCAACCGGTCAAAGCCCAGCGCCACACCCGACGCCGGCGGCATGTTTTCCAGCGCCTTGAGGAAATCCTCGTCCAGCGGATAGCGCTTGCCATAGACGCGCTCTTTCTTGGCCATCTCGGTTTCAAAGCGGGCGCGCTGCTGAACCGGGTCGGTCAGTTCGCCAAAGCCATTGGCCAGCTCTACCCCGCAGGCATAAAGCTCAAACCGTTCCGCCACGCGGGCGTCGCGCGGGGAAACCCGCGCCAGCGCCGCCTCGCACACCGGGTATTCGTAAAGAATGCAGGGCCGGTCCAGGCCCAGACGCGGCTCCACCCGCAGCGTCAGGATCTTAGCGAACATGTCCGACCAGTCGTCATCGTCCGACACATCGATGCCGCCGCGCCGCGCCCGGCTGCGCAGCGCGTCTGCATCGCCCTCGCCCGCCGCCGACAGGGTCGCCATCAAGTCAATGCCTGCATGATGGGTGAAGGCCTGCGCCACCGTCAGCCGGTCGGCTTTGGCGAAGGGATCGCACGCCGCATCGCGGTGGCGAAAGCTGGTCATGCCGCAGACCTGCGCCGCCAGCCGCAGCAAAGCCAACGCATCCTCCATCACCGCGCCATAGTCTTCCCGCGCCCGGTACCATTCCAGCATGGTGAATTCGGGCGCATGCAGCCGGCCGCGTTCCTGGTTGCGGAACACGCGGGCGAAATCGAAGATGCTCTCTTCCCCCGCCGCCAGCAGCTTCTTGGACGCAAACTCCGGCGAGGTGTGCAGATAGCGCGGCTGGTGGGCCCCGTCGGGGCCGGTCAACACGGTTTCAAAGGCCTGCAGATGGGTCTCGTTGCCCGGCGACACCACCAGCGCGCCGCATTCCACTTCCGTGAAGCCTTGAGCCTCGAAATGCGCCCGGATGACGGCCTTCAGCCGCCCCCGCTGCAGCAGAAGGGGGCGCCGGTCGGCATGCGTTTGGGCGTCCCACCAGGGCATTTTGACCTCTCAAAGCCCCCCTGCTATAGCCCGGTCCGCCTGTCCCTTTAAGTCCGAATTTTGTGAGGTTTCCCGTGGTTTCGGTTATCGCCAGCTCCGTGCGCAAAGGCAATGTCATCGAGAAGGACGGCAAGCTCTATCTCGTGATCACCGCCGAGAATATCCATCCCGGCAAGGGCACGCCCGTCACCCATCTGGAAATGCGCCGCATCAGCGACGGCGTGAAGACCGTGGAACGCCTGCGCACCACCGACAGCATCGAAAAGGCGTTCGTCGAACACCAGAACTTCCAGTACCTGTACCAGGACGGCGACAATTACGTGTTCATGCAGCCCCAGACCTTCGACCAGCTTCATGTCTCGGGCGACGTGGTCGGCGACGCCGCCCCTTACCTGACCGAGAACATGGACGTGCAGTTGCAGTTGTTCGAAGGCAACGCCATCTCGATCGAAATTCCCCAGCGCGCCACTTTTGAAGTCACCGAAACAGAACCGGTGATGAAGGGCCAGACGGCGTCGGGCTCGTTCAAGCCCGCCATGCTGTCCAACGGCGTGCGCACCATGGTGCCCACCCACATCACCGCCGGCACCCGCATCGTGGTGATGACCGCCGACGGCGCCTATGTGGAACGCGCAAAAGACTGATTTAATGGTTGCGCCGGACGGTCCTTCGCGGCTTCGCCGCTTCGGATCGCTGGTCGCTCCGGTAGTTTCTGCCAACGGCCCGCACTAAGCTTGCGGGCCGTTTTCGTTTTGAGGGACCGCCATGCCCAAGCGTATCGATATCAGCGCCCTGCCGCTTCATACTGGCACGTTGTATCCCCCGCCCTATGACGAACCCTGCCGGGCGCGCGAGCGCCGCAAGCTGGGCGATGCAGCGGGCCTGACCCAATTCGGCGTCAACCTGCTCACCCTCAAGCCGGGCGTGTGGTCCAGCCAGCGCCACTGGCATTCCACCCAGGACGAGTTCGTCTGGGTGCTGGAGGGCGAGGTGGTGCTGGTGACCAATGACGGGGAAGAAGTCTTGAAGGCGGGTGACTGCGCGGGCTTCAGGTGCGGCGAGGAAAACGGCCATCACTTCCAGAACCGGAGCAGCGCCGATGCGCGTCTGCTGGAAGTCGGTACCCGAAACGACAGTGATGGCGCGATGTATCCCGGCATCGACCTGGTCTATCCGCCGGGCGGCAAGCCTGCCCTGTACACCCACACCGACGGCACGCCTTACACCGATATCAAGCGGCGCACGTGATCGGCCAATCACCAACAAGTGATCGACCAACCCTTGGCCGGCGTACAAGGGTGAACCAACCACAGGCCATGCCCATGAAAGCCCTGATTGCCTGCCTTTTTCTGGCCAGCACCGCGCCGGCCTTTGCCGCGCTGAAGGTCGGCGCGCCCGCGCCCGATTTCACCATTCCCGCCTCCCAGGGCGGCAAGGAATTCACCTTTCGCCTGGCCGATGCGCTGAAGAAAGGCCCGGTGGTGGTCTATTTCTATCCCGCCGCCTTCACCAAGGGCTGCTCCCTGGAAGCACGCGCCTTTGCCGAGGCCATGCCGGAGTATCAGGCGCGGGGCGCCAGCGTGATCGGCATCAGTGGCGACAAGATCGCCACGCTGAACAAATTCTCGGTCAGCGAATGCCAGGGCAAGTTCCCGGTCGGCGCTGACACCGACCGCAAGGTGATGAAAAGCTACGACGCCACCCTCGGATTCCTGACCAGCATGGCCGACCGCACGTCTTATGTCGTGTCGCAGGACAGCAAGATCGCCTTCGTTCATAGCGACATGGATCCCGACGGCCATGTCGGCAAGACGCTCAAGGCCGTTTCTGACCTGAAGCGCTGACCGCCTAGCGTTTCGCCGCTTCGTATAGCGGCATCACCCGCGAGATATAGGCCTTGAGGTCCGCGGCGCGCGCCTGGCTTTGCGGATGGGTGCTGAGCCAGGACGGGGCGTTGCTGGGCGCGGCGCGTCCCAGTTTCTGGAAGAAGGTGACGGCAGCATGCGGATCGTATCCGGCGCGCGCCATCAGCTCCAGCCCGATGCGGTCGGATTCGGTTTCCTGCTCGCGGCCATGCGGCAGCGAATACGTCACTTGCGCCACGGCATTGGCGATCTGCACCGTCGAAGCGCTGGCGCCCGTCGCCGCCGCCAGCCCGCCCAGCACCAGTTGCTGCCCGACCGAGCGCGACACCGCCTCGCGCGTATGCTCACGCAGGGCATGGGCGATCTCATGGCCCATCAGCGCCGCCAGTTCGGCATCGGTGGGTTGCAGCTTATCGATCAGGCCCGAATAGACCATGATCTTGCCGCCGGCCATGCACCAGGCGTTGATCTCCGGCGTGTCCATCACGTTGATTTCCCAGTTCCAGCCCCGCGCATCGGGGCGAAACGTGCCGACCTGCGCGATCACGCGGCGCGACACCGCCTGCACCCGCGCCAGCATGGCCGGCTTGTTGTTGATCAGCCCCTTGCCGCGCCCTTCGGTCAGCGTCTGGGCATAGGACTGGCCGGCGGCGTTCTGCACCGCTTCGGCTGACACCAGAAAGCTTTGCTGCCGGGCGATGCCGACCGCGCCCGGCGCGGTGGTGTTGACGGTGGTGCAGGCGCCCAGGCTCGCCGCGGCGACAAGCGCCAAAGTCCGAATGATGTTTGTCATGAAGCCCCCGGCAGACAGCGGCCAAGGATAGTAAAGACCCGCCCCAGCGTCTATGCAGCGTCGAAGTTGATCTCGACCAGCACGCCTTCGGGATCATGGACAAAGAGCTGCGCCCGCCTTCCGCCCGGCACCACCCGCTCGCGAAACGCCATGCCGGACGCCGCAAGCTGCTGGCGCATCAGCGCGAAATCCTGCCCCCGAAAAGCGACATGGTCGAAGCTGCCAGTCCCGGCGGCGGCGTCGGGAATGACAGTTTCTCCGCTTGCCCCCCAGGCTGACGGCTTGTCGGCCGCTTCCACCAGATGCACCACCGGCACCCCGGCCAGGTAGAGCCAGTAGCCGCGAAACGCAAAGTCCGGGCGCGCGCCCTCGGTCAGCCCCAGGAAATCGACATAGAAATCGCGGGTGCGCTGCAACTGCGCGCAGCTGATGGTGACATGCTCCAGTGCTGAAACGCCCAAATCCGCCCCCTGCAAAGCCGCGCCAGACTGGCACGGGGCGGTGCGCCCTGCTAGCGTTCGCCTCGCGTTCAGCCCCAAAGGGAACACCATGAAAAAGCATATTCTGATTGCGGTTCTGGCGGCGGCGTTCTGCGCCAGCCCTGCTCTCGCCGCACTCAAGGTCGGCGACACCGCCCCCGATTTCACCGCCAAGGGCAGCCTGGGCGGCAAGGACGTCAACTTCAACCTGAAGACCGCGCTGAAGAAGGGCCCTGTGGTGGTCTACTTCTATCCGTCCGCTTACACCGGCGGCTGCGACCTGCAGGCACGCACCTTCGCCGAGGAAGCCGACAAGTTCACCGCCGCCGGCGCCAGCATCGTCGGCGTGTCGGGCGACACGCTGGACCGGCTGCAGAAATATTCCGCCGATCCGAAATTCTGCGCCGGCAAGTTCACCGTGACCTCCGATGCCGACACCAAGGTCGCCGCCAGCTACAACCTGAACGTCCGCCAGCCCGGTCCCGGCGCCAAGGACAATCAGGGCAACCCGCTGACCCACGCCATCATCGAGCGCCACACCTATGTGGTCGGCAAGGATGGCAAGATCCTCGCCTCGATGAATTCGACCGCCGACGGCATCTCGCCGGTCGAGCATGTCGAAAAGTCTCTGGCGGTGGTTTCTAAAAAATAACCCCTGCGCTTTCCTGAGCAGAATGCAAAAGCCGCCCGGCGCAATCACCGGGCGGCTTTTTCTTTTGGCGTATGGCTCCTAGATCCCGGCCAGCGCGGTTTCGGCGGCCCAGCCGCGATCGGCTTCGCCCGGCGCGCCGCGGCGCTCAAACTTGCCCAGGATGGCGGCGTCGGATTCGATCTTGAGCGTCTTGTATTTCAGCGCGCCCGACATCAGTCCGCCGTCGCGGATGAAGACATTGTCGCACACCACATCGGCCTTCACATGGCCGATGATGCACAGCGTCCGGTAGAAGATCACGCCCTGCACGATTCATGGTCTGCCATTGCCCTGATCCCCTGTGGCTGAGATTTTGTTAGGTCGGATTTAGCGCGACTTTTAGGGAACTGGGCAAGCGGGTATCCAGGCCATGCTTAATGGCGATTATCCAGAACGGATCACCACCCCAGGTTACAGCCTGTGACACCGCGTGATGCCGCACTGCAATAAAAGCCAAAAATCGAGCGATTCCAAGGATTTAATGTTGCTGAAATGCCACGGACCCGTGGCAATCAAACGTCTTTGTGACGGCTGCGAGTCTTGCTTCAATCCGGCAGCCTGAGATGTCGGGGGGCAATCCGCACCAGGTCGACGCCGGAAAAACCGGCGCAGCAACTTTAAGACGGGTAGCGGGTGTCTCAGTTTCATCGTGTCGTGACGGGTTTGATCGTGTCGGCCGCCTTGGCCGCCGCTGCGCCCGCGCATGCCTCGGTCGAAAGCGAACTCGAACAGCACGTCGCCGGCCTGACCCAGCAGGTCACCGGCCTGACCAGGGAAATCGGCTCTTTCTTCGGTTTCGGCGGCGACCAGGCCAACAACCCCACCGATCCCGCGCCGGTTGCCGAGCATAAAACGCCCCAGCCGCGCGAGCTGGCCGCGCGCCCGATCCAGGCGGTGCCGGTTGCCCATGCCACCCTCGCCGCCCCCGACGTACCGGGCGCCGACCGCGATAAGCCGCGCACCGAAAAAGGCTTCAAGAAATTCTTCTGCGTGGAATATGCCCGCCTGCGCTCCGGCCTGGCGGTGTTCGGCGACGCCAAGCATTGGTGGGAACGCGCCCGCACCCTGTATGCCCGCGCGGCCCATCCGGTCGAAGACGCGGTGATGGTGTTCAGCGGCTCCAAGCGTTTGAAGCGCGGCCATGTCGCGGTGGTGACCGAGGTCGTTTCAGACCGTGAAATCATCGTCGATCACGCCAACTGGCAGAACAAGCGCGAAATCGACCTGGGCACCCCGGTGCTGGACGTCAGCCCCAAGAATGACTGGACCATGGTGCGCGTTTGGGACATTCCCTCGGGCCAGTTCGGCGCCCGCACCTATGCCGTCAGCGGCTTCATCACCAAGGGCCTGATCCGCGAAGCCCGCAACAACTAGGCGCCGGGCGGTTTCCCGCCGGGAAATCAAAGCTTAGAGTGCCGCCATGGCCCCGGTCGTTTCGATCATAACCCCCAGTTTCAATCGCCAGGTTCTGCTGGAAGCGCAGCATAAGATAGTGTCCGCCCAGACGGCCGGCGATTTCGAATGGCTGATTCTGGACGACAGCCCGCAGCCATCGGCCTATTTCACCAAGCTTGCGGACCCGCGGGTGCGTTACACGCACACGCCCGATCGCATGATCGTGGCGGCCAAGCGCAACTGGCTGTGCGAGCGCGCCAAGGCGCCCGTGATCGCCCAGTTCGACGATGACGACTATTACGCGCCGCACTATCTGGCCACGATGCTAGCGCGGTTGAACCAGACGGGCGCCGACATCACCAAGCTGTCGGCCTGGTTCGTCTATTCGGCGCAGCTGAAACGCTTGGGATACTGGGACACCGCCAACACGCTGGGCCTGCATTTCACATTCGGACCGGAAAATTCGCTGCAGGGCTTTGTGAATCATGCACCGCCAGACAACATGAAGAACAACTATCTGGGCTATGGCTTTAGCTATGTGTTCAAGAAGTCGGCCTGGGACGCCGCGCCGTTTCCGCCTGTGGAATACGCGTCGGACTATGGCTTCGTCGCCGCAGCCCTGGCCAAGGGATTCACGTTCGACCATTTTGACGATACTGACGGCCTGTGCTTGCACGTGCTGCGCACCGACAACATGTCACGCAGCTTCCCGCAGCACCTGTTGCCGGATTTCATGGTGGAAAAGCTGTTCGGATCCGCGGCTGCGCCGCTGCTTCAGACCTGAACCAGGCGGCAAAAAGCAAAAATCCCCGGCGCGGCGATTGCTCGCCAGGTCGGGGATTTCTGATGGCCCAAAAACGAAAACCCCCGCCGCGATTTCTCGCAGCGGGGGTTTTCTTTGAATTGTATTGGCGGGTTCTCTGACTTCAGTCCTTGGCAGACCTGGCGGCGTTCTACTCTCCCGCGGCTTGAGCCGCAGTACCATGGACGCAGAAGGCTTTGACGGCCGAGTTCGGAATGGGATCGGGTAGAATTCCTTCGCTATGACCACCAGGTCGGCGAAGGACTGAAGTCAAATCCGCTAGCTAGCGGATTGCACGAGAAATAATACGACACTTGGCGACCAATGTATTTCATTAGACATGCCTGGCTTTGTTTCCAGACATGGAACGGTGCTGCTTGCGATCAAGCCAATCGAGCAATTAGTACCAGTAAGCTCAATGCATTGCTGCACTTACACACCTGGCCTATCGACGGGGTAGTCTTCCCCGGCTCTCAAGCGAAACCTAGTTTTGAAGTGAGTTTCCCGCTTAGATGCTTTCAGCGGTTATCTCGTCCGTATTTAGCTACTCGGCTATGCCACTGGCGTGACAACCGATCCACCAGAGATACGTTCTTTCCGGTCCTCTCGTACTAGGAAAAAGTCTTCTCAAGTTTCGAACACCCACGGCAGATAGGGACCGAACTGTCTCACGACGTTCTAAACCCAGCTCACGTACCACTTTAAATGGCGAACAGCCATACCCTTGGGACCGGCTACAGCCCCAGGATGTGATGAGCCGACATCGAGGTGCCAAACCGCACCGTCGCTATGGACGCTTGGGTGCGATCAGCCTGTTATCCCCGGCGTACCTTTTATCCGTTGAGCGATGACCCTTCCATTCGGGATCACCGGATCACTATGACCGACTTTCGTCTCTGCTTGGCCCGTCGGCCTTGCAGTCAGGCAGGCTTTTGCCATTGCACTCAACATCCGATTTCCGACCGGATTGAGCCTACCATCGCGCGCCTCCGTTACTCTTTGGGAGGCGACCGCCCCAGTCAAACTGCCTACCATACACTGTCTTGGATCCCGTTTCGGGAACGCAGTTAGACATCAGGAACAAGAAGGGTGGTATTTCACATTTCGGCTCCGCCAAGGCTAGCGCCTCGGTTTCAATGCCTACCACCTATTCTACACATCCCATTCCTAATGCCAGTGTAAAGTTGCAGTAAAGGTGCACGGGGTCTTTCCGTCTGACCGCGGGAACCCCGCATCTTCACGGGGAATTCAATTTCGCTGAGCCTGTGTTGGAGACAGTGGGGAAGTCGTTACGCCTTTCGTGCAGGTCGGAACTTACCCGACAAGGAATTTCGCTACCTTAGGACCGTTATAGTTACGGCCGCCGTTTACTGGGGCTTCGATTCAACGCTTTCACATCTCCTCTTAACCTTCCAGCACCGGGCAGGCGTCAGACGCTATACGTCATCTTTGGATTTCGCAGCGCCCTGTGTTTTTAGTAAACAGTCGCCACCCCCTGCTATGTGCCCCCGGCAAAGACTTGCGTCGATACCGGGCCCTCTTCTTCCGAAGTTACGAGGGCAATTTGCCTAGTTCCTTCAACACAGTTCTCTCAAGCGCCTTAGCATACTCTGCCAGTCCACCTGTGTCGGTTTGGGGTACGGGCTATAAGCTGGAGCTATTTCCTGGGACCAATTCCCGGCCCGACCAATCCAGTAAGGTCGAACAAGTTACTTGATCCGTCACTTCCAGCAGGCTGCGGAATATTTACCGCATTCCCATCGACTACGCCTTTCGGCCTTGCCTTAGGGGCCGGCTAACCCTGCGCAGATTAACTTGACGCAGGAACCCTTGGACTTACGGCGAGAGGGTCTCTCACCCTCTTTATCGCTACTCATGTCAGCATTCTTACTTCTGATACCTCCAGGCTCGCTCACGCTCACCCTTCGCAGGCATACAGAACACTCTGCTACCATTCACCTTGCGGTGAATCCTAAGCTTCGGCTCATGGCTTAATCCCCGTTACATCTTCGGCGCAAAGTTCCTTATTTAGATCAGTGAGCTGTTACGCTTTCTTTAAATGATGGCTGCTTCTAAGCCAACATCCTGATTGTTTTGGGAACCTCACATCCTTTCCAACTTAGCCATGAATTGGGGGCCTTAGCTGTAGGTCAGGGTTTTTATCCCTCTTCACGACGGACGTTAGCACCCGCCGTGTGTCTGCCATGCTCAGCACTCACCGGTATTCGGAGTTTGGTTGGGTTTGGTAAGCGGTGAAGCCCCCTAGCCCATCCAGTGCTCTACCCCCGGTGGTGATACATGACGCGCTACCTAAATAGCTTTCGCAGAGAACCAGCTATCTGCAAGTTTGATTGGCCTTTCACCCCTAGCCACAACTCATCCCCGACTTTTTCAACAGGCGTGGGTTCGGTCCTCCAGTGCATGTTACTGCACCTTCAACCTGGTCATGGCTAGATCACTTGCTTTCGGGTCTCATCCGTCTAACTCAGTCGCCCTATTCAGACTCGCTTTCGCTGCGCCTTCGCCTTGTGGCTTAAGCTTGCTAGACAGACGAACTCGCTGACCCATTATACAAAAGGTACGATGTCACGGGCTCGCCAAAGGCGAACGCATTCCATCTCCTCGATAACAACAAATGTCATGCGAGATCGATCTCGATCTCACACACTCAATTTCGACATTTGCGTTAGCAAGGAGATGGAATTCGCTCACCTTTGGTGAGCCCGCTCCATCTGTTTGTAGGCATCCGGTTTCAGGTCTGTTTCACTCCCCTTGCCGGGGTGCTTTTCACCTTTCCCTCACGGTACTAGTTCGCTATCGGTCACACACGAGTACTTAGGCTTGGAGGATGGTCCCCCCATGTTCAGACAGGGTTTCACGTGCCCCGCCTTACTCGAGGACCTTCAAGCTTTTTACCCGTACGGGGCTATCACCCGCTATGGCTGTCCTTTCCAGAACATTCCGGTTTTTACTTGAAGGCCACTGGCCTAGTCCGCGTTCGCTCGCCACTACTAACGGAGTCTCAATTGATGTCCTTTCCTAAGGGTACTGAGATGTTTCAGTTCCCCTCGTTCGCTCCTCCAACCTATGTATTCAGTTGCAGGTAATCCTTGCGGATTGGGTTTCCCCATTCGGAAATCTGCGGGTCAAAGGGTGCTCGCCCCTCACCGCAGCTTATCGCAGCGTGCTACGTCCTTCATCGCCTGTGTGTGCCAAGGCATCCCCCAGATGCCCTTGCTTTAACGCTTGATCGCTCAGCAATCGTTCCATGCCCAGAAACAAAGCCAGCGTACCAACGACTTGGTACACGGTCTGAAACTAGACAATGGCTTCATGCGATCAGTCTTGAGTGTCGTATTGGTTACCCGGTTGTGCGAACCGGCTAACCCGCCTTTACAATGTCAAATCCGCGAAACGCAGATGCTGCGCTTCGAAGCTGTTTGATTTTTCCGTCGTCTGGATGAAGCGCTCTTCGGTGATTGGCAACGAAATGGTGGAGCCAATCGGGATCGAACCGATGACCTCAAGCTTGCAAAGCTAGCGCTCTCCCAACTGAGCTATGGCCCCGTTGTTGTCGAGATCGTGGTGGGAAGTGGTGGGCCTGGGAAGACTTGAACTTCCGACCTCACGCTTATCAAGCGCGCGCTCTAACCAACTGAGCTACAAGCCCGATGAGGCTTCATCTGCTGTACACGGACTGGTGCCTGTGTACGCGACGGAAAAAGGAAGGGAAACGAAGGCGGCGGCAAGGCGCCAATGTTCTAGGTGATGTTTGGGGAGAGTCTCGTGAGAGTTCCCGAAAACATCGATCCTTAGAAAGGAGGTGATCCAGCCGCAGGTTCCCCTACGGCTACCTTGTTACGACTTCGGCCCAGTCGCTGATCCTACCGTGGCCGGCTGCCTCCCTTGCGGGTTAGCGCACCGTCTTAAGGTAGAACCAACTCCCATGCCGTGACGGGCGGTGTGTACAAGGCCCGGGAACGTATTCACCGCAGCCTGCTGTTCTGCGATTACTAGCGATTCCACCTTCATGCACTCGAGTTGCAGAGTGCAATCTGAACTGGGACGGTTTTTTGGGATTAGCCGCTTCTCGCGAAGTAGCTGCCCACTGTCACCGCCATTGTAGCACGTGTGTAGCCCAGGGTGTAAGGGCCATGAGGACTTGACGTCATCCCCACCTTCCTCCGGCTTGTCGCCGGCGGTCCCTCTAGAGTGCCCAACTGAATGATGGCAACTAAAGGCGAGGGTTGCGCTCGTTGCGGGACTTAACCCAACATCTCACGACACGAGCTGACGACAGCCATGCAGCACCTGTCTCTGCGTCCCTTGCGGGAAAACTCCCATTACGGAGCGGTCGCAGGATGTCAAACCCTGGTAAGGTTCTGCGCGTTGCGTCGAATTAAACCACATGCTCCACCGCTTGTGCGGGCCCCCGTCAATTCCTTTGAGTTTCAACCTTGCGGCCGTACTCCCCAGGCGGAATGCTTAATGCGTTAGCTGCGCCACTGAATAGCAAGCTACCCAACGGCTAGCATTCATCGTTTACGGCGTGGACTACCAGGGTATCTAATCCTGTTTGATCCCCACGCTATCGCGCCTGAGCGTCAGATACGAGCCAGTGAGCCGCCTTCGCCACCGGTGTTCTTCCCAATATCTACGAATTTCACCTCTACACTGGGAATTCCACTCACCTCTCTCGTCCTCAAGCTAAACAGTTTCAATGGCAGTTCCGGAGTTGAGCTCCGGGCTTTCACCACTGACTTGGATAGCCGCCTGCGCGCGCTTTACGCCCAGTAATTCCGAACAACGCTAGCCCCCTTCGTATTACCGCGGCTGCTGGCACGAAGTTAGCCGGAGCTTCTTCTACGGGTACCGTCATTATCGTCCCCGTCGAAAGAGTTTTACAACCCGAAGGCCTTCATCACTCACGCGGCATGGCTGGATCAGGGTTTCCCCCATTGTCCAAGATTCCCAACTGCTGCCTCCCGTAGGAGTCTGGGCCGTGTCTCAGTCCCAGTGTGGCTGATCTTCCTCTCAGAACAGCTAAGGATCGGAGCCTTGGTGAGCCATTACCTCACCAACTAGCTAATCCTACGCGGGCTGATCTATTGGCGATAAATCTTTCCCCTTACGGGCACATTCGGTATTAGCTGCAGTTTCCCGCAGTTGTTCCGAACCAATAGGTACATTCCCACGCGTTACGCACCCGTCCGCCGGTGATGTATTGCTACACCCCCTAGACTTGCATGTTTGAGGCCTGCCGCCAGCGTTCGTTCTGAGCCAGGATCAAACTCTCATGTTTTGATCCTATTCGCAGACGACGCTTAACGCTCTCTAATGACCGGCTTGCGCCGGTCTTGCGTGTTCGCAAAACTGTATTGACTAGGGTTTGGCCAGCTTTCGCCGACCGAACATTTGTACAATTTTAGTCTTGCAGAAGAACGCGAGCATTATGCGTCGTTGCTCGATTGTTTGCGCCAAAGCCAAATCAATAAAGACCTGTCAGTGACGCGAGTGGCATACCGAGCCGCCGCCCACGTTCCCCTTCCTTAAATCACAATGTCAAACAGCGCCGTCAGACGATTTTCGCGTCTAAATTCAACGGTAACACTCGCTTCGCAACATCAGCCGCGAAGCAGCGTGGGCGCGGGTTATAGGTTCGACGTTCTGGCAAGTCAAACGCAAAAAAGACGAAAAAATCGCTTTTTTTCAGGGCCCTGTGGACCGTGCTCCGCGACCGGAATTCGCTTGCTTCCGCCTCTATATATAGGTGCGATTCCGCCGTTCGCCACTCCCCACAGACGCTGGCGCTCCGCCTTTGCGACCTGGGATGCTGCGGCGCGTCATGCAACCCAATAAAACCGGGCTTTTCGGGCCATTCGGCCCTCACCGCAGGGCTCCAGCAAAAAGGGCCCCAGCCGTGACCGGCGGGGCCCAATCTGTCTTAAGCCATTGAATAGTATGAATTAAAGGCGCTGATCGGCCATGTGGTACAGGTCACGGCGGTCCAGGCTGGTCATCACCACACCATCGGCGCGGTGGTAGCGGACGTCGCCGGAGTCGATCCAGACCAGCTTGTCATTGTCCAAACGCACCAGCAGCGCCGAGACTCTTTGCGACGCATTGAGGTCGACATCGATCACAGTGCCGACGCGCGCGCCGGTAATCAGCTGTACGCGCTCACCAATTACCGTCTCGGCATTGACGATCATCAGACGCGCATAGCGCGCCGGCCAGACGCCACGCACATAGGCGGCACGTTCGCGCGCATAGCGTTCGCGGATCGCATCGTAATTGGCGATCTCGTTTGCGTAATTGGCCTTGGCGTTCTGATAGCTCTGCTGCGCGGCCTGATTTTGCTGCAACTGGTTCTGATACTGCTGCTGCTGGGCCTGCGCCTGCGCATCGGCCGCGGCATTGTTCTGCTGCACCTGATTGTTGATCGCGGCGGTCTCGGCCTTTTCCGCCGGCGTGGACTCGTTGGTGGGATTGCCATTTGCATCCACCCGTCCCTGTCCGTTTGCGGGGGCCGCAACCAGGAATGCGGAAAGGGCAAGGCCGCTAGCAGCGGCCAGAAGATTAAGCTTCATGGCTGAGTTCCTTTGAGAGACGTGCGCCAAAGAAACGTGCGTAGAAGGTGCCGGTTCCGGCCCTTGCAAGCGATTTAGGCGGGAACCTTTAGACGGCAGCGGAAATGTAGTCGCGCAACACCGCAGCTTCACGCACCGTTTCGGCGATGCGGATCTTCACCACGTCGCCGATCGAAACCATGCCGCAGGGCTGATCGTCGTCACCCAGCACGGGCACGTGGCGGAAGCGCCCGCGCGTCATCATCTCCATGATGCTTTCCACCATGTCGGCTTCCCCGCAGGTCTGGGGACTGCGCGTCATATGACGCTCCACCGCTTCGCCCAATGCCGCCGCGCCCTTGTCCGCCACGGCGCGCACCACATCGCGTTCGGAGATGATGCCGGCCAGGGCGCCGTTTTTGCCTTTCACCAGCAATGCGCCGATGCGGTTGTCGCTGAGAATGCGCGCCACCTCTTCCAGCGTGGCATTGCTGGCGACGGTGATCACGTCGCGGCCCTTGTTTTCCAGAATGTGCCTGACTTGCATGACGGTGCGCCTCCATTTGAGAGGTCTCGTCCGCGTTACGGTCCCACGGACGAAACGCAAAGCCGCCGGGGGCTGCCCGACCTTAAAGCAGAATGCTGCGCCCACCTTTGGGGGCTGGCAAGCGCAACCTTTGGGGGCCCGGCACATCGGGCTCGCCAAAAACGCGGAATTCCGCGATTTGCTGCCCAAAAGCCGCCTTGAGCGGCAGGGCATTCTAGGGCAAAAGGGCGCCCTTCCACCCGCTTTCCGGGGCACCGGAAGACCGTCAGCCAGTAGCGCGGCTGATGCGGGATTTAATGCGGTGCTGTGGCCGAGAGGCTGAAGGCGGCGGTTTGCTAAACCGTTATACGGTTGTAAAGCCGTATCGAGGGTTCGAATCCCTCCGGCACCGCCATTTCTTTCTTCCAATCGATTTTTACCGACCGTCACTTACGCTCGGGCGTTCGTGGGGACTGGTTCTGCGGAACCGGGCCTCGCGCCACTTCGTTCCATAGGATCGCATCCATCAGGAGGCAGAAATCCGGCTCCTTTCCCCCATTGCTCTTATGTTCATGGCCCTGTCGTTCGCCGCGCTGGCCCAGGCGCCCGGCGGCCCGGTGGCCTTTGCGCCCGTGACCGGGGTGCAGGTTCCTTTCCAGAGCGTCAGCGGCCGGTTCAGTTCGCTCAACCCGGTGAAGCGGCGCGAATGCCTGAATGGCAATGTGACGGGCCGCGCCGTTTCCCCCCGCCTGCTCATGGTGGAAAAACGTTTCTGCGGCCCGGGGCAGAGCGACAACGTGCTGGTGAATGTCGAATTCAGCGATCCTGCCGATGCGCAGCAGATGATCGCCGGACGGCGCGTCACAATTGCCGCCAACGTCAAAAGCGCCGAAGAGGATCGCAACACCGAATTCTACGCGCTGTATCTGATTGCCGAAAAAGCCAGGATCACATCCGCCGATCCGGCATCGGCGCCCGCTCCGGCCTTTACAAGCTACATCACCTGCCAGCCGCCAGAGCTGGATACACTCGCCCGCACGCTGGGCAGTGAGCTTTGCGTGCAGAACACCGTCGTGGAAAATCTCGCGGCCATCGCGCCGGCGCTGGAAGCAGCCGCCCGCGCGCCCGGCACCTTTTCGCCGGGTGAGGCAGCGTCCAGCGATCCGACCGCCATTGCCTGCTATCGCGATCGTGAGCGCTCCGACATCAATCTGCCGGCCATCGCTTGCGCCAAAAACAGCTACTGGGACTGGTACCGGGCCAAGTGGCGCGACTATCTGTTTCAAACCGCAGCGCCGCCATAACCCGCGATGACCCCCTTGTCGGAATTTGCGCGTGAGACGGCGTCGGTGCACACCGACACGTCCAGCCGCGTGACGTCCGGCCTGTTGACGGCATCGCTCTATGCGCTGATCGGCCTGGTGATATGGCTGACCTCTTCGGTGGTGCCAAAGATTGCAGCCACGCCGACGGTCACCGCCAATCTTCTGACCGACCCGCCCAACAAGCAGCAGGAAGCCATTCCGCCGCCCGTCGCCACCCTGATCCGGCCGCAGGCCGAAACCGCCGCGCCGCCGGTTTTCACCATCGCATCGGGTGGCCCGGTGCAGGCGCCCGCGCCGCTTCCGGCCACCACGCTTATCTCGCCCATGACCGGCGGCACCACGCTGGGAGAAGGCATTCTGGGCCAGGCCGCATCCGGCGACGGCACCGGCGGCAGCGGCGCCGGCACGTCCGGGTGCCTCGATCCGGTCTGGATGCGCGCGGTCACCGAAAAGGTGCGCCAGAATTTCTATTATCCGCCACCTGCCCTGGCGACGCGCACCACAGGCGTGGTGACGGTGCGTTTTTCGGTGCGCCACAATGGCCAGATCGACCGTGTCGATGTGCGAAAATCGTCGGGCAACGCGATGCTGGACAAGGCCGCCACCGACATCATGCGCAAGGCCCAGCCCCTCCCGCCGATCCCTGAGCGGATGCAGGTCGCCAGGGTTGAAGGCGACATGCCGATCAATTTCGGGGTGCGAAACTTCGACGGCAATGTTAGCACGGGCAATTGCGCGCGCTGATCTCGCCAGACGGGCGCCTTGCGGGATAGAAGGTCTGCAATGACCGACCTCCCATCCTTCTTCTTCGCGGTACTGCTGCTTTTGCTGGTGCCGGGTCCCACCAACACCCTGTTGCTGACAGCGGGCGCCACGCAAGGCTTACGCCGCGCCTTGCCGCTGCTGGCGGCCGAAGCCCTGGGATACCTCGTCACCATTCACCTGCTGCTTGTGCTGACCGGGCTGGTGATCGCGCAGGTCGCTGCCATCAAGCCCGCGATCCAGATCACCTGCGCGCTGTATCTTCTGTATCTGGCCTGGGAAATCTGGCGCGGCAGCTTCGCGCCGCAAAGCGCCCGGGTCATTTCCTTCCACACGGTGCTGATCACCACGCTTCTGAACCCCAAGGCCTTCATCCTGGCCTTCGCCATCGTGCCCTATACGCACACCTCGGACTGGCGCTTCGACCTGCCCTATTTTCTCATTATGCAGTTCACTATCGTCAGCGCCGGATTCAGCTGGGTGGCGCTGGGCGCGCTGATCCGATCCGGCAAGATCGCCCATGTACCCGCCGCGTTGATCCAGCGTGGCGGCGCCATCGCGCTGGCCTTGTTTGCGGGCCTTTTGATCGTGCGGGTGTGACGGTCAGCGCCCAAATTCGGCGATAGTGCCCAGAAACACCGCGCCGAAATCCTTCAGCTTGGCGGCGCCCACGCCGTTCACCAACGCGAACTCGTCCAGGTTGCGCGGTTTGAGCGCTGTCATGTCGATCAGCGTGCGGTCGGAGAAAATCACATAGGCCGGCACCCGGCGTTCACGCGCCAGTTTCATCCGCACCGCTTTCAGCGCCGCCAGCAAATCCGGATCGCCGCCTTCGCTGGCCGCCGCCACATCGGCGTTCGCCCTGGCGCGGGGTGCAAGCGGGCGGAAGTGGAAGGTGCTGGCGCCGCGGCGCAGATCCTCGCCCCGTTCGGTGATCGCCAGCCCGCCATGATCGTCGGCCTTGAGGAAATCGGCCGCCACCATCTGGCGGATCAGCGACTGCCATTCCTCTTTCTTGTGCGCCCCGCCACTGCCGAAGCAGGATAGCGTGTCATGCTCCCGCTCCTTGATCTTCTGCGTGTTCGCACCGCGCAGGATGTCGATGACATGCGCCGCGCCGAAGCGTTCACCCGATTGCAGCACCGCCGCCAGCACCAGCTGCGCCTGCGCCGTGCCGTCGCTGAGCGGCGCGGTATTCAGGCAGTTGTCGCAATTGCCGCAAGGACCCGCGCTCTCGCCGAAATATTGCAACAGTATCTGGCGGCGGCACTGGGCCGCCTCGCAATAGCCGATCAGCGTGCCCAGCCGCCCATGGGCGCGCCGCTTGTGCTCGTCGCTGGCCTCTTCACCATCGATGAACATGCGCCGCATACGGATATCGCCGGAGCCAAACAGCATATGCGCCTCGGCGGCGCGGCCATCGCGGCCCGCGCGTCCGATCTCCTGGTAATAAGCCTCCAGATTGCCCGGCAGGTCGGTGTGAAAGACATAGGCGACATCGGGCTTGTCGATGCCCATGCCGAACGCGATCGTCGCCACCATCACCACGCCGCTCTCGGTCATGAAACGGTTCTGGTTGGTGTCGCGCGCCTCCTTGGTCATGCCAGCATGATAGGCCAGCGCCTGCACGCCGCCACGTTCCAGGGCAGCGGCGGTTTCCTCGGTCTTCTTGCGCGACAGGCAATAGACGATGCCACTGCGCCCGGCATGGCGCTTGACGAAATCCAGCAACTGGCGCGGGCCGTCACCGCGCGCAGCCACACTGAGCTTGATGTTGGGCCGGTCAAAGCCCAGCACCAGCGTTTCAACCTTGCCGCCAAACAGCCTGGCCGCGATGTCGCGGCGCGTGGCTTCATCCGCCGTCGCGGTCAGGGCAATGACCGGCGCCTGGGGAAACAGGCCGCGCAACTGCGACAGTTGCTCATATTCGGGCCGGAAGGCCGGGCCCCATTGCGAAATGCAGTGCGCTTCGTCCACCGCGATCAGCCGCACATCCAGGCCCTTCAGCGCATCCAGCATGCGCGGCGTCATCAGCCGTTCCGGCGCCAGATACAAAAGCCGCGTCTGACCTGTCGCCACGCGCCGCCAGGCGGCGACATTCTCGTCCCGCGCGATGGAAGAATTGATGGTGTCGGCGGCCACGCCCGCCAGCCGCAACGCCGCCACCTGGTCCTGCATCAGCGCCACCAGCGGCGACACCACAATGGTCAGCCCACCCATCACCAGCGCCGGAACCTGATAGCAGAGCGACTTGCCCGCGCCGGTCGGCATCACCGCCAGCACGTTACGGCCGGCCAGCAGCGTTTCCATCGCCGCGGCCTGGCCGGGGCGAAAATCGTCAAAGCCGAACACATCCTTCAGGATGCGCCGCTTGGGATCGTCGGGAAAATGCGCGAGGAGCTGATTCACCCACGCGTTATAACCCGTCCAAAAGAAAACGCCCGCCACCTTTCGGCAGCGGGCGTCTTCTTACGTAGAATGTATCAGAGCTTGTAGTTCAGGCCGATACGCGCGATGTGGCCGCGATTGTCGAAGCGCACATCGTATCCGGTACCCACGCCGCCGCTGCCGGGGATCAGGCCGACCGGCACGACGTTGCTGCCCAGGTCGTAATACAGATACTCGGTCTTGATCGACCAGCGCTCGCCGAACATCTGCTCGATGCCGCCGCCCGCGGTCCAGCCATACTTGGTGTTGTTGACGCCGCCGGCAAACTGGGCGACCGAACCCGGCGCCGGGCCGGAGAAGTTGGCCGAGTTGTTCACATTGCCATAGGCCAGACCGCCGGTGCCGTAGAGCATCGTGCCGCCCCAGGCATAACCCAGACGGCCACGGAAGGTGCCGAGATACTCCAGCTCCTGGCGGAAGACATTGTTGCGCGTGCCGGGGAAGGCAGTGCCGACGCTGACATTGTTGCGGGTGTCGCGCACATCGGCGCCCTGCAGGTCGGTTTCAACGCCCCAGACCAGATTGCCGTCCTGCCAGTTGTAGCCAAGCTGACCACCGGCGACGAAACCTTCGCTGTCGAGCTTGGTAAAGGCGGGACGCGCGCCGTCGGCGACGGTGGAACTGTTGACCGCAGCCTGTCCGGTGGTGGCGGCGTTGGTCTTGCCCAAACCGGCGCCGGCATTCACGCCCGCGTAAAAGCCGGTCCAGGATCCATACATGTCCTGCGCGGCGGCAGGGGAAGCAGCAAACAGCGCCACGGCAGCGGCGGACAGAAACAAGCGACGCATTGAATTCTCCTTTTGTCAGCGCGATCAGTGCGCTGGAACTAACAAAAGGTCAGTTGGGGAGAAGCGTTCCCGGTTTCAACGCATCGCCGCATGCATCTTGCGCATGCGTGACAATGCAGCCACAGAAATCCACGAGGCGCACAATTACGGCGTGCCATCGCCGCCTTTCGAACACAAACATAAAGCGAAACGAGAAAGCATTAACTTCAGGCCAACGGTCCAGCAACGTGATGGTGCGAACCCAGCTGTGCACATGGCCTGCCATTCACCGCCGAAAGGCGCCCTTGTGCGCCCCCGCATTTGCACGGATATTCCCGCCCATAACCTGGGAGGGATCATGAAAACCGCACGCTTGGCTGCCGCCTGCCTGACGCTCTTCACCACCGCTGCCAATGCCGCCACCGCCACGCGCGGCGAGTTTGGTGCGCTGGCTGATGGCACCAAGATCGAGGCCGTGACCCTGGCCAACGACAAGGGCATGTCGGCGCGCATCATCACGCTGGGCGCAACGCTGCAGGCGGTGATCGTTCCCGACAAGAACGGGCGCAAGGAAGACGTCACGCTGGGTTATGACAAGGCGCAGGATTACCTGACCCGCCCCAATTATTTCGGCGTCTCGGTCGGCCGCTATGCCAACCGCATCGCCAAGGCCAGCTTCGCGCTCGACGGCAAGACCTACAAGCTCGCCGCCAATGACGGCCCCAATTCGCTGCATGGCGGCACACGCGGCTTCGACAAGCGCGTCTGGACGATTGAAAATGTCACCAGCGGCCCCGATGCGCGCGTGACACTCAGCTATATCAGCGCCGATGGCGAGGAGGGTTTTCCCGGCCAGCTTCGCGCCACCGTTACCTACACGCTGAACGAGCAAAATGAGCTGCAGGTCGACTACGGCGCCACCACCAGCAAGCCCACGGTGGTCAACCTCACCAACCACGCCTATTTCAACCTGTCGGGCAATGCGGCGCGCGACGTGATGGGTCACCTGGTGACGCTGAAGGCCGAACGCTTCACCCCGGTCGATCCCACGCTGATCCCCACCGGCGAACGCCGCCCGGTCGCGGGCACGCCGTTCGATTTCCGCAAGCCCACCGCCATCGGCGCGCGCATCCGCGACGCCAGCAACGCGCAGCTTCGGATCGGGCGCGGTTATGACCACAACTTCATCGTCGACGGCAAGGCGGGCGACATGCGCACCGCCGCGATCGTGGAAGACCCCGTGTCGGGCCGCGTGATGGAAGTGCGCGCCACCGCGCCGGGCATCCAGTTCTATACCGGCAACTTCATGGACGGCACGTACTTCGGCAAGAACAACCGCGCCTATCGCCAGGGCGACGCGCTGTGCCTGGAACCGGGCACCTTCCCCAACGCGCCCAACAATCCCGGCTTTCCCAGCGCCCGGCTGAATCCGGGTCAGGCCTATTTCAATTCGATGGTCTTCGCGTTCCGCACCCGCTGACGCTTACGGAAGTGAGCGCAGGCCTTCGGAGTCCGACAGCAGCAGCGTCCAGTCCTCGCGGCTGAAGCCCGCCGTTTCGCGCTGGGCGGCCTGCGCCCTCAGCACCCCCAGGCGCGCGTCCTGGTCGGGCTGCGGCGTGCCTGATAAAAGCGCCAGGTGCAGATCGCGCACGGCGCGGTCCTCCAGAACCAGTTGCCGGGCATCGCGCGGCAATTCCTGATGCGCGCCCGCCAGCGCGTGCGCCCGGTCCAGCACCGGCAAACCACGCGTTTCACTGGGCACCACGAATATCCCGTCCTTGCGCGCCCACAGCCCCATCAACGGGCTGGAGCTGAACACCACCAGCGGAATGGACAGCAACATGCCCGCCAGCAGCGGCACGAACCAGTTGAAGCCGCCGCCCGCGTACCGCCACAGGATGATGGTGGCGACCAGCCCGACCAGCGTGTGCGGCCAGAATTTGCGGATCACCAGATCCCAGGGCAAGGTGCGGTCGCTGCGGGTCTGCGCGTTCCAGCCCGTCGCCATGCCCATCAGAATGCTCAGCACGTACCAGCTATGCTGCAGCATCACGATCGGCGCCATCAGCGTCGAGTAGAGCGATTCCCAGAACAGGCCCTTGAGCAACCCACCCGTGCCGCCATGGGCGCGGGTGCGCGCGGGGTCTTCCAGAACCGCGATCACCGCCAGGAATTTTGGCACATACAACAGCGCCAGCGTCGCCAGCACCAGCACCACAAGCTGGGCTGCATACGACACGCTGTGCGCCAGCGACGGTTCCAGCCCGATATAGCTGGCGGCCTCGGGCGGCACATACAGGATCATGTCGATGGCCGACACCACCAGCAGCATCAGCCATAGCGGCGAGGCGACATAGCTCATGATCCCCATCGCCAGATGCAGGCGGCTGGGCAATGTCAGCCCCTGCGCGAACACGATGCGCAAATGCTGCAGGTTGCCCTGGCACCAGCGTCGGTCGCGGATCAGGTGATCCAGCAAGGTCGGCGGCGGTTCTTCAAAGGATCCACCCAGATCGGTCGTCATCCACACTTCCCATCCGGCACGGCGCAGGAAGGCGGCTTCGACAAAATCGTGGCTCATGATCTCGCCGCCGAACGGCGGCTTGCCCGGCAGCTTGGGCAGCCCGCAATGCTGCATGAAGGCATGCACGCGGATGATGGCGTTGTGCCCGTAATAATTGCCGTCCGCGCCCTGCAGGAAGGCCAGGCCCGCGCCATGGATCGGACCATAGACGCTGGAAGCGAATTGCTGGATGCGCGAGAAAAGAGAATGACGCCCCACAAGCTGCGCCGGCGCCTGAATCAGCGCGGCGCGTGGATTGGCGTCCATCAGCCCGACCAGCGTCTTCAGCGTCTCGCCGGTCATAAGGCTGTCGGCGTCCAGGATCACCATATAATCGTAGAGCTGGCCCCAGTTTTCGCAGAAGTCCTGGATGTTGCCGGCCTTGCGCCCGATGTTGCGCGCGCGGTGGCGATAATAGATGCGGGCATTCTCGCCCAGCGCCAGTTTCAGCTTCTGCCATTCCAGTTCCTCGGCCACCCAGTTGGCGGGATTGGTGCTGTCGCTGAGAATGTAGAAATCGAAATCGGGTCCGGCCGATTCCCAAATGGCGCGCAGGCCGGAAAAAACCCGGCCGACATCTTCATTGTACACCGGTATCAAAATGGCGGTGCGCGCGGCGGAGCTGTCCGAAGGCGGCTTCAGCGGGAGAAGGTTGGTGCGGGTGAAACGCGCAACGGCGCCGAACACGGCGATCCAGAAGGAAGACGCGATCCAGGCGAAGAGAATGGCGAAGAGAACCAGAATAATGATCTCACGCCAGGTGAAACCATCAACCTCGAAGATCCCCGTCATCTCCGTGACGGCGGCTACCGTCGAAGCCAGTACCAGGAACAGGTACAGCCATCGCCGCGCCGCTATGTCTTCAGGCACGGCGGCGGCGGTTGAGGACCGGCACCATCACCAGCATGCGCGGCACGGTCAGCAGCGCCATCAGCAGCGTGCCGAGGATGGAAAAGGGCGTCGCGACCGTGATGGTCTGGGGCTGCATCGCGCGGGGGCACGGCAGCGGCGCGGCAATGGGATGGGATTCAAGCGGCGATTCAAATTGGCGAGACTGGGAATCCATGCGTGATAAAAGGTCCAAAATGCGCCCGTTCGACAGACTATATACAACGATACAATACGGCGAAATGATGGATCGCCCGCGTACTTTCAAGGGCAAATTTGAGGGCAATATAACTCCCCATGCCGACCGCCTCTCGCCAGCCTTAACTTTTCTATCATTGCTATGTCTGTTGCCCCGCCTTTCCCGGAGACCCGTATGCTTGTGACCGACCGACGCCTGCTGCTGGCCGCGCTGTCCGCCAGCCTGCTGCCGCAGGGCGCGCTGACCGCCCTGGCCCAGCCGGCGGCCATTCGCCTGGGCGCCGCCCGGCCCTTCAGCTTCGAGCTGCTGGCCGCCCGCGCCAAAAAAAACGCCACCCAGCCCTATAAAGCGCCACCCCAGCGCGCCGCCGAGATCATCAAGGGCATAGACTACGACGCCGCCCAGAAAATCCGCTTCCGCCCCAGCCATGCTTTGTGGCGCGGCAGGGCGGGGGCCGACCCGGTTTCCTTCTTCCATCTCAGCCGCTTTTCCAACGAGCCGGTGACGCTGAACCTGGTCGAACAGGGCCGCGCCCGCGAGATCGTCTATGCCCCGGACTATTTCGACTACAGCGCCAGCGGGCTGAATCCCAAGGCGCTCTCCAATCTGGGCTTTTCGGGCTTCCGGGTGATGGACGGCCAGGACAAGCCGACCGACTGGCTGGCCTTTCAGGGCGCCAGCTATTTCCGCTCATCGGGCCAAGATGCCCAGTATGGCGCCTCGGCCCGCGGCATCGCCATCAACACCGCCTTGTCCACGGCGGAGGAATTCCCCCGCTTTTCGGAATTCTGGCTGGAGGAACGCGGCGAAACGCTGAACGTCTATGCGCTGCTCGACGGCCCTTCGATCACCGGCGCCTACCGCTTCGACGCGGTGAAGGCCAAGACCGGCGCAGTCACCATGAACGTGCACTGCCGCCTGTTCTTCCGCGCCGACATCACGCGGCTGGGCGTAGCGCCGCTGACCAGCATGTACTGGTACGGCGAGAATGAATTGCGCAAGGCCTCCGACTGGCGGCCCGAAATTCATGACAATGACGGGCTGGCGATCTGGACCGGCAAGGGCGAACGCATCTGGCGGCCGCTGGTCAATCCAAACGGGGTGCAGACCAACTCGTTCGTCGACACCAACCCCAAAGGCTTCGGGCTGGTGCAGCGTGACCGCGACTTCGACAATTATCAGGATGACGGCGCGTTTTACGAAAAGCGTCCGGGCATATGGGTCGAGCCCAAGGGCAACTGGGGCGCGGGCGCCGTTCAACTGGTAGAAATTCCCACCGAGGACGAGACCCACGACAATATCGTGGCCTACTGGCGGCCCGACGGAAACATCGACGCCGGCGACACCCGCACCTTCGACTATCGCCTGTATTGGCAGAACACCGAACCCGCCTTCCCCAAGAACATCGCGCGCGTGGTGTCGACGCGGCTCGGACGCGGCGGCATTCCGGGACAAAATCCCTGGCCGCGCGACAAGCGCAAGTTCGTGGTGGATTTCACCGGCGGGCCCTTGATGCAGATGAAGCAGCGTTTCGACGTGACGCCGGTGGTCAGCGCCTCGCGTGGCAAGATCGACAACGCCTATGTGCTGAAAGTTGTCGGCACCGACCGCTGGCGCGCGCTGTTCGACCTGCAGATCGACGGCACCGCCCCCATCGACCTGCGCCTGTTCCTGAGATTGGGCAACCGCACCCTCAGCGAAACCTGGCTCTACCAGCACTTTCCTTGATGGGTTTGGGGCGAGAGATTTTGTGACCTGAGAAGGAGCGTCGCGCGGAGCGGGCTTAAAGCCCGTGAGCACGCGCGACGCACTCAGAGCGCAAAAGATCCGCCCCAAACAAATAAACCCCGCCAGAATGCTGACGGGGCTTATTCATTCTTCACTCGTCCGACATCAGGCCGGACTGTTTGATATGGGCTAACGCCCATTTGTTTCGTTTCGCTTTGTGGCGGAGGTCCGGGTTTTTAATCCGGGCCTTGGCTCAGCGCTAGGCGGAGCCCCGCTTACTTTCCGGTGGAGTCACTTCCATGCAAGGAACCTCCTGTTCGCGGTTTCATCCGCCGTGAGGAAAAATTGCGTCTCGCGCGACGTTCCGGCGCCAGGAAATCCGGTCTCCACCGGATCGATCGCGACACAATCGCCGCGCAATGGGCGCCTTGGAAAGTAACTGCGTCAATCGCAATCGTTTCTCTCGGCATAAAAACTCTGCGCCCATAACAAGGGGGCGTCAACACGAAACCGTCATCGAAATCTTTTGTGATAGCAGGCTTTATACACGCGGAACCCATGCGCGATTTCGCGGCGCGCAAAGCAGGTTAGCGCCCCGCCTCTGGCGCAGGCCAAGCCCTCTGGTTATAGGAGCACGTATGTTTCGCCTGACCGACATAAAATTGCCGCTCGACCACGCCCCCGCCGCGTTGAAGGCTGCCATCCTGAAAAAGCTGAAGCTTCCGGCAGAGGCTTTGCTGGATTTCCGGGTGTTCAAGCGCGCCCATGACGCCCGCAACAAGCAGTCCATCGTCTATATCTACACCGTCGATGTCACGTTGCAGGACGAAAGCCGCGCGCCGCGCGACATCCGCCCCACTCCGGACATGGACTATCGTTTTGCCGCTTACGCGCCAGCGCGGTTTCAGCGCCCGCTGGTGATCGGCACCGGGCCTTGCGGGTTGTTCGCCGCGCTGATCCTGGCGCAGTCGGGCTTCAAGCCCATCCTGCTGGAACGCGGCAAGGATGTGCGCCAGCGCACCAAGGATACCTGGGGCCTGTGGCGCAAGTCGGTGCTAAACCCCGAATCCAACGTCCAATTTGGCGAAGGCGGCGCGGGCACCTTCTCCGACGGCAAGCTCTACAGCCAGATCAAGGATCCGCGTTACCTGGGCCGAAAGGTCCTGCACGAATTCGTCAAGGCGGGCGCACCGGAGGAAATCCTCACCGAGGCCCATCCCCATATCGGCACCTTCCGCCTGGTGACGATGGTGGAATCGATGCGCGAGACCATTGAGGCGCTGGGCGGCGCGTATCGTTTCCAGAACAAGGTCACCGATATCCTGCTGAACGATGACCGCACGGTGCGCGGCGTGCGGCTGGAATCGGGCGAAGAGATCGAAAGCAGCCATGTCGTGCTGGCGCTGGGCCACAGCGCCCGCGACACATTTGAAATGCTGCACGAACGCGGCGTCGCCATCGAGGCCAAGCCGTTCAGCATCGGTTTTCGCATCGAGCATCCCCAGGGGATGATCGACAAGGCGCGTTTTGGCCGCTCCATCCCGCAGCTTGGCGCCGCCGATTACAAGCTGGTGCATCACGCCAAAAACGGCCGCGACGTCTACAGCTTCTGCATGTGCCCCGGTGGCACGGTGGTGGCCGCAACGTCCGAGGAAGGCCGCGTCGTCACCAACGGCATGAGCCAGTATTCGCGCAACGAGCGCAACGCCAATGCCGGCATCGTGGTGGGCATCACGCCCGAGGTGGATTATCCCGGCCATCCGCTGGCAGGCATCGCCCTGCAGCGCAGCCTAGAAGAAGCCGCCTTCGCAGCGGGCGGCGGCACCTATGCCGCGCCGGGCCAGTTGGTGGGCGACTTCATCGCCGGCAAGCCATCGACCGCGCTGGGCGAGGTAACGCCGTCCTATCGGCCGGGCGTAACACCCACTGACCTGTCCACCTGTCTTCCGGCGTATGCGATTGAAGCAATCCGCGAGGCCCTGCCCGCCTTCGGCCGCCAGATCAAAGGCTTTGACCGCGCGGATGCGGTGCTGACCGGCGTGGAAACCCGCACCTCCAGCCCCATACGCATCCGGCGCGGCGACGATTTCCAGAGCCTCAACACGCCCGGCCTGTATCCGGCGGGCGAAGGCGCAGGCTTTGCCGGCGGCATTCTTTCGGCCGCGGTCGATGGCATCAAGGTGGCGGAAGCGGTAGCGAAATCGATCGCCGGCCAGAACTAGGCGCCGAGGAATTCCGAAACGAACGCCGTCTTGGGATTGCGCCGTACGTCGGCGGGCGCGCCATACTGCTCGATGCGGCCATCCTTCATCACGGCCACAAGGTCCGCCACGGCGAAGGCTTCTTCCTGGTCGTGGGTGACGAACACCGTGGTGACGCCGGTATGGTCATGGATACGGCGCAGGTCCACGCGCAGCTCCTTGCGCACCTTGGCGTCCAGCGCGCCGAAGGGCTCGTCCAGCAGCAGCATACGCGGCTCGATGGCTAGCGCGCGCGCCAGCGCCACGCGCTGGCGCTGGCCGCCCGAAAGCTGGCTGGGATAGCGCCCTTCCAGGCCCGGCAACTGCACAAGCTGAAGCAGATCCGTGACCCGCTTGTTGATCTCATCCTTGGCAGGGCGCTTGTCGCGCGGACGCACCTTCAGGCCGAAGGCGATATTGTCGGCAACGGTCATGTGCTTGAACAGCGCATATTGCTGGAACACAAAACCGGCATTGCGGGTGCGCGCCGGCATGCCCAGCCAGTTCAGGTCGGCGAACCGCACGGTGCCGCTGTCGGCCACTTCCAGCCCGCCCAGGATGCGCAGCAAGGTGGTCTTGCCCGAACCCGACGGACCTAAGAGCGACACGAAGGCGCCCTGCGGCGCGGAAAAGCTGGCGCCGTTCAGTGCGGGAAACCGCGCGAACTTCTTGGATACCGAATCGACGACCAGCGACATGGCTGCTCCTAATGACGGTGCGACGCGGCGAGCTCGTCCGCGTAGCGCCATTCCAGAAATGACTTGATGGCCAGGGTGAGCAGGCCCAGCATCGCCAGCAGAGCGGCGACGGCGAAGGCGCCCACATAATCATAATTGTCGTACAGAAGCTGAATGTGCAGCGGCATGGTGTTGGTCTCGCCGCGGATCTTGCCCGACAGCACCGACACCGCGCCGAACTCGCCCAGCGCGCGGGCGTTGCACAGCAGGATGCCGTACAGCAGGCCCCATTTGATGTTGGGCAGGGTCACCATCAGGAAGGTTCGAAAACCCGAAGCGCCCAGTGTGGCGGCGGCTTCTTCCTCGTCGCGGCCCTGATCCACCATCAGCGGGATCAGTTCACGCGCCACAAAGGGGAAGGTCACGAAAATGGTGGCCAGCACGATGCCGGGCAGCGCGAACAGGATGCGAATGTCATGATCTGCCAGGGTCGATCCGAACCAGCCATGGTTGCCGAAGATCAGCACATAGACCAGGCCCGCCACCACCGGCGACACCGAGAAAGGCAGGTCGATCAGCGTGACCAGGAAGGTCTTGCCGCGGAAGTCGAACTTGGCGATGGCCCAGGCCGCGGCGATGCCGAACACGGTGTTCAGCGGCACGGCGATGGCCGCCGCCAGCAGCGACAGCTTCACCGAGGCCAGCGTGTCCGGCTCGGTCATCGCATTGAAGAACGCGTCGACGCCGCCGGCCAATGCCTCCTTGAACACCAGCACCAGCGGCAGCACCAGAACGACCGCGACAAAGGCGAGCGCCACCGCGCCCAGCGTCAGCTTCAGCCACAGCGGATCTTCGGTGGGTTTTGTAACGCGCTTGCTCATCGGCGGCGGGCCGCCCAGGATTGAATGGCGTTCAGCGCCAGCAGCATCACAAAGCTGGTCGCCAGCATCACCACGCCGATGGCCGCCGCGCCGGCATAATTGAATTCTTCCAGCTTGATCACGATCAAGAGCGGCGCGATCTCGCTGATGCCCGGCAGGTTGCCCGCCAGGAAGATGATCGAACCGTACTCGCCCACCGCGCGGGCAAAGGCCATGGCGCACCCCGTAAGGATGGCGGGATACAGCATGGGCAGCATCACGCGGCTGATGGTCTGCACCCGGGTCGCGCCCAGCGTGGCGGCGGCCTCCTCGACATCCTTGCCCAGTTCGGCCAGCACCGGCTGCACCGTGCGCACCGTGAAGGGCAGGCTGATAAAGACCATCGCGATCAGCACGCCCCAGGGCGTGTAGGCGACCTTGATGCCGTACTCCGCCAGAATGCCGCCCAGCCAGCCGCTGGGCGCATAGAGCGTGGACAGCGCGATGCCGGCCACCGCCGTCGGCAGCGCGAATGGCAGGTCGATCAAAGCGTCGAGAATGGCCCTGCCCGGAAAACGATAGCGCACCAGCACCCAGGCGATGATCAGCCCGAACACCGAGTCGATGATCGCCGCCGCCAGCGCCATGCCAAAGGACAGGCGCAGCGACGCCAGCACGCGCGGCGTGGAGATGGCTTCCCAGACACCGTCCAGCCCCAGCTCGAACGGCCGCAGCATCAACGCCAGAAGCGGGATCAGCACCAGCGAGGTCAGGTAAAAGATCGTGAAGCCCAGCGACAGGCGGAATCCCGGCAGCACATGCTGGGATTTCAACGGCGCGAACTTCAAACCTACGGCGCTCATGCTTCTTTTCGTCAGGGCGTCTTGACCGGGGCCGACCTTACGACGGCTTTGGCGTGTTTGGGAAAGGCGTGGGGCGAAGGGCGGCTATGTCACCGGCCGGGCTGGTAAATCTGGTCGAAAACCCCGCCATTGGCGAAATGGGTAGCCTGCGCCTTGGCCCAGCCGCCGAAATCCTTGTCGATGGTGGCGAGCGGGAGGGTGGGGAATTGCTTGCCATATTTCGCCAGCACCGCCGGATCGCGCGGACGGAAGTAATTCCTGGCAACAATTTCCTGCGCCTGCGGCGTATAGAGGAAGCGCAGATAGGCTTCCGCCACAGCGCGGGTCTTCTTGCGGTCGACGATGCGGTCCACGATCGCCACCGGCGGTTCGGCCAGGATCGAGCGCGACGGATACACGATCTGATAGGCGCCGCCGCCCATTTCCTTCATCGACAGATGGGCTTCGTCTTCCCAGGACAGCAGCACATCGCCAAGACCGCGCTTGGTGAAGTTGACGGTGGCGGCACGGGCGCCCGAATCCAGCACCGGCACCTGCTTGTAAAGACGCGCGACAAAGTCCTTGGCCTTCTGCGCATTGCCGCCCGGCTGCTTGGCGGCCCAGTCCCAGGCCGCCAGATAAGACCAGCGCGCGCCGCCCGAGGTTTTCGGATTGGGTGTGATCACCTGCAAGCCCGGCTTCACCAAATCGCCCCAGTCCTTGATCTGCTTGGGATTGCCCTTGCGCACCAGGAACACGACCGTCGAGGTATAGGGCGAGGAATTCTGCGGCAGGCGCTTTTGCCAGTCGGCGGGCAACAGCTTGCCGTTGCGGGCGATGGCATCGATGTCGGCGGCCAGCGCCAGCGTCACCACATCGGCCTGCAACCCGTCGATCACCGAACGGGCCTGCGAGCCCGAGCCGCCATGGCTGTTGGAAATGGTGACAGTGTCCCCCTTGGCCTTTTGCTGGTCGGCGAAGGCGCGGTTGATCTGCTGGTACAATTCGCGCGTCGGGTCATAGCTGACATTCAACAGCGAAATGTTGGCCGCCTGGGCCGCGGTTGCTGCGAGGATGCTGGCCACAGCCAGAAGAAAAAAAATGCGCTTCATGGTCTTTTCCTCACAGCGAAATCTGGCTGCGCAGCCCGATGGCGTTGGACGAGATGTCCGTGGCCGGCGCACTGACATGGCCCACCTGGATATTTTCGTAATCCAGCGCAAAGCGGATGCCATTGACGGGATACCAGTTCAGGCCGACGCTCCAGATATTCTGCACCCCGCCCGGCACGCCGCCCGAAGCGGGCGCCGCGGACGGCAGATAATCCAGGTTGATGTTGCTGTAGCGGCCCTTGATCTCCCAGGCGCCGATGCCGCCATCGCTGCCCAGCGGTTTGGCCGGGCGCAGGCCGCGGAAGCTGGCGCTGGACGGATCATAGGGATGGGTTTCGCCGGTCAGAGACCAGGTCGCCAGCGCATACCAGCCCTTGAAATTCGGATCGGGAAGAATGGTGCGCCGATCAATATTGAAGCGGAAATAGCCGGCCTGGCCGTAGAGCGGTCCATAGGTGGCCGCCGTCTCCACGCCCCATTGCGTCACCTTGCGCGCGTCGATGTTGCCGGTATCGACCGTGCGGACCGCATCGATCGCCAGCTCCGGTCCGTTGCTGAGGCGAAACACCCCGGCGTTGGTATTGGGGGTCGGGTCCGCCACCTTCAGCACATGGGTGGAGTTGGCATCCAGCAGCCATTTCACATTGTCGTTGCTGATTGCCAGCCAGGAGGCGCGGGTGACGATGGCCTCTTGCGCATCGAAGGTCGCGGAATCCGTGGTCTTCTTGCCGGTGAAGGCGACCGAAACCAGATAGCGGTCTCCTTGCGCGAAAATGCTGGCACCTTCGCGGCTGGGCGCGCCGCCGATATTGCGGGCAATATCAGAGACCGAGGCGCGTTCCAGGAACAGCAGATCGCCCGAGCCGGTGGAGTCGTCGATGCCGGCGAAGGGCGCGAAGGCGCCGATGCGAAAGCCGAACGGCTTCAATCCGTCATACTGCAGATAGGCGGTATAGATGTAGCCGCTTCTCTCGATGCCGTTGCCGCCAAAGTCATAGGTGAAGTTGTAGGACCAGTCGCGCCAGGCGGTACCGGTGAAACCGAACTGGGCGCGGCGGAAATTCGAACCGCTGTTGAGATCGACGCCGGGCGGATTGCGGCCCTGTGCGAAATAGCCGTAGTCGAACTGCACCAGGCTGCGCAGCGCGAAAGTGAAGGCGCCGCTGGGGCTGGCGAATGTCAGGCGGCCATTGTCCAGGCCGGTCCGCACCTGGCCATCGAGGCGCTTGTCGATCTCGGCCTGCCGGCGTTCGGTGCTGCGCTTCAGATCGGCCAGCGCGGCGCTGCTGTCGGTGGTGTCCTGGCGGGCCTTGATGTCGGCGAGCTGCTGCTGAACGCTGCGGAGCTGCTGTTCCAGGAGGCCGATGCGGGGATCGGAAGGCGCCTGTGCTCCGCGCGTCTGCGCGACGGCGGACGCGTTCAGCGCCACCGTGCCCGCAAGCACCAAGACCAGACCTTTCGTCATAAAACCCGCCGCTCGCCAGCCCAACCCGGGCGGCGCAATGAAATCGAGAATGTCTACTTAGTCAATAGGAATTAGGAAGTATTTGAAATACCAGCAGAAAAGGCAGAATAGGCGCTTACAAAGCGCCCGAGCGGCGCAATTGTTGCGCAGCCGCGGCAAGATTCCTGGATTCCAGGATTTCCGCGGTGGCGTCCCGGGCCGCCAGCAGGGCCTTGCGGATGGCGCAGACCGATTCCTCGAAGCAATCGTCACATTTGCGGTAGGCCATGACGCTGACACAGGGGCTGAGCGCCAGCGGGCCATCGGTGACCCGCAAAACATCGGCAAAACTGATGTCCTTGGCCGGCCGCCCCAGGGAATAGCCCCCCTGGCGCCCCCGGTGGCTGCGCACGATTCCGGTCTTTTTCAGTTCCAGCAGGATGGCTTCGAGGAACTTGCGGGGGATTTTCTCCCGTTCGGCGATCTCCGCAATCTGGACCGGGGTATCGTCCCCCCGCGCCGCCAGAAGCAGCAGGGCGCGCAGGGCGTAACGGGCCTTTTGGGAGATCATAGGCGCATAATACCCTATCACCCCTATGGAATATAGACGACCTTTGGCCGGCCTCCCCCGCGAGCGTAGAGACGGCGGGGAGGTGGTTTCAGCGTTCGAGGCGAAGCCGAGAGAATGCTGAAACCGGAGGGGGCATCCAGGGCTTCCCCGCGACAGCTTGCGACAAGCCGGGGAATGCGGCCCGCGTAAATCCCGCTATAGTCTGGCAAAAAGCCGGTAGGGACCACCTTTCGGCGCCCCGGGATTGGTAACTGAAGACCGCGTCAATGATGGGATTGCGTTTGAGAACGGCAGGCCGATGACCTGGATCGTCAAGGTCGCGCTGGACCGCCCTTATACCTTCATCGTGCTCGCCCTGATGATCCTGATCTTCGGGCCGCTGGCGGCATTGCGCACCCCCACGGACATTTTCCCCAATATCGGCATTCCGGTGATCGGCGTCGCCTTCACCTATACCGGCCTGTCGCCCGATGAAGTCGGCTCGCGCATGCTCGCGCCCTATCAACGTTTTCTCACCACCACGGTGAATGACGTAGAGCATATCGAAGCCCTGGCCATGCCGGGGCTGGGCATCGTCAAGATTTTCTTCCAGCCCAATGTCGATATCCGCCTAGCCACGGCACAGGTTACTTCCGTTTCGCAAAGCACCATCCGCCAGATGCCGCAGGGGACGCTGCCACCGCTGATCCTCAATTACAGCGCTTCCACGGTCCCCATTCTGCAATTGGCCTTCTCCTCCAACACCCTGTCGGAACAGCAGGTGCTGGACTATTCGCAGAATTTCGCGCGGCCGCGTCTCACCACGGTGAACGGCGCGGCCATACCCTTTTCCTACGGCGGAAAATTCCGGGCGGTACTGATCGACCTGGACCCCACCGCCATGCAGGCGCGCGGTCTTTCATCTGTCGACGTGCAGAACGCTTTCGTCGCGCAGAACCAGATCAACCCCGCCGGCAACATCAAGATCGGCACTTATCAATATATCGTGCGCCTCAACAACGCTTCCGACACGATCGAAGGGATGAATGAATTGCCGGTCAAGACGGTGCCGGGTGGCGGCACCGTCTTCCTGCACGATGTCGGCAACGTTCGCGACGGCAACACGGTCCAGAACAACATCGTGCATGTCGATGGCGCCCGCGCGGTGCTGTCCACCATTCTGAAAAACGGCCAGGCCTCGACCATCGACGTCGTGCAGGGCATCAAGGACCTGCTGCCGATCCTGAAGGAGCAGCTTCCGCCCGAACTCAAGATCGACATCATGAGCGACCAGTCCGTGTTCGTGAAGGCGGCGGTGAAGGGCGTATTCTATGAAGGCGCCCTCGCCGCGGCCCTCACCAGCCTAATGATCCTGTTATTCCTGGGAAGCTGGCGCTCCACCGTGATCATCGCCACCTCCATTCCGCTGGCGGTGCTGGTGGCACTGATCGGGCTCTGGGCCACCGGCCAGACGCTGAACATCATGACGCTGGGCGGCCTGGCGCTGGCGGTCGGTATCCTGGTCGACGACGCCACCGTCACCATCGAGAACATCAACTGGCACCTGGAACAGGGCAAGGGCGTCTATGAATCCATCATGGACGGCGCGCGCCAGATCACCCAGCCAGCCTTCGTCTCCCTTCTGTGCATTTGCGTCGCCTTTGTGCCGATGTTCGCGCTGACGGGCATCGCCGGCTACCTGTTCGTGCCCATGGCGCTGGCGGTGGTGTTCGCCATGATCGCCTCCTTCATCTTGTCGCGCACCCTGGTGCCGACCCTGTCACTCTACCTGCTCAAGCCGCACGGCCACATGGCCGAGGGCGATCATGTGCTGGCGCGGGTGCAGCGCAGCTTCGAGCGCGGCTTCGATTCCGTGAAAGAGCAGTATCGCAACCTGCTAGCGCTGGCGATGAGGCGCCGCCGCCCCTTTGTTACCGCCTTCATGGCGGTGGTGCTGGCCTCCATGCTGCTGTTCCCGTTCCTGGGACGGGACTTCTTCCCCAGTGTGGATTCCGGCCAGATCACGCTGCACGCCCGCACCCCCGCCGGCACAAGGCTGGAAGACACCAACCAGATCGTGGCGCAGATCGAAAAAGAAGTCCGCCGCATCATCCCGCCGGCCGAGCTGGTGACCATCGTGGACAATGTCGGTCTCAACCAGAGCCCGGTGAACATGCTCTACAACAATTCCGGCACGGTGGGCCTGCAGGACGCCGACATCTTCATCAGCCTGAACAGGAACCATCGCCCGACCGCCGGTTACGTGCGCACCATGCGCGAAAGGCTGCCGCGGCTGTTCCCGCAGGTGACCTTCTCCTTCCCACCGCCGGACATCACCAGCCAGATCCTGAATTTCGGCGCGCCCGCGCCACTGAACGTGCAGATCAGCGGCAACAGGCTGGAAGAGACCGAAGCGTTCGGCTTCCGCATCCTGCGCGAGATCCGCAAGATTCCCGGCCTGGTGGATGCGCGCATGCAGCAGTCCAGCAACATGCCGCAGCTCAAGGTGGAAGCCGACCGCAGCCGCATGTCGCAGATGGGCCTGACCGAACGCGACGTGACCAATGCGCTGGCCACCTCACTGGCCGGCACCTCGCAGACGGCGCCGAACTTCTGGCTCAACCCCAAGAACAACGTGTCGTACAACATGACGACGCAGACGCCGGAATATCAGCTCGACTCCCTCGCCGCCCTGCAGAATCTTCCCGTCACCGGCGCCGCCGGCACCACGCCGCACGTGCTGGGCGGATTGGTCAAGATCAGCCGTGCCCAGGGCAATTCGGTTGTCAGCCATTATAACATCCAGCCGACCATCGATCTCTACGCCACCACCCAGGACCGCGACCTGGGCAGCGTGGCCAGGGAAGTGCAGAAGGTGATCGACGCCAACAAGCAGCATCTGCCGCGCGGCGCCACCGTCACCCTGCGCGGCCAGATCCAGACCATGAACACGGCCTTTACCGGCCTGTCCTACGGCCTGCTTGCCGCGGTGGTGCTGATCTATCTGCTGATCGTGGTGAACTTCCAGTCCTGGACCGACCCCTTTGTCATCATCACCGCCCTGCCTGCCGCGCTGGCCGGAATCGTCTGGATGCTGTTCGCCACCGGCACCACCCTGTCGGTGCCCGCGCTGACCGGCGCCATCATGTGTATGGGCGTTGCCACCGCCAACTCCATCCTGGTGATCAGCTTCGCGCGCGAACGACTCGCCGAGCATGGCGATGCGGTGCGCGCGGCGGTGGAAGCCGGCTTCACCCGTTTCCGCCCCGTCTGCATGACCGCACTGGCCATGATCATCGGCATGGCGCCCATGGCGCTGGGTCTGGGCGAAGGCGGCGAGCAGAATGCGCCGCTGGGCCGCGCCGTGATCGGCGGACTGATTTTCGCCACCATCGCCACATTGATGCTCGTGCCGGTGGTGTTCAGCATCCTGCATGACCGCCATGCGGCCAAAAGGGCGGCTTCGCCGCCGACAGCGCCGAAGACCGGAAAAGGGGCCGGTGAAGCCTATGCCTGACAAGACTCCCGATACCGGTCACGACCATCAGCCCACGCGCGAGGAATTGCTGCGTCACCAAACGCCGCCGGGCCTGAAGCGCTGGGGGCTCATCGCGCTGGCCGCGGCGCTGATCATCGCGGTGGTGGGTATCGGCGTTCGGCTCTGGAACAGCTACGGGACGGCGCAATGGACCGAGGAACAGGCGATCCAGACCGTGCAGATCGTCAAACTCCAGCCCGAGAAGGAAGGCGGCGTCCTCAACCTGCCAGGCGACATCCAGGCCTTCACCGCAGCCCCGATCTACGCCCAGGTCAGCGGCTATGTGAAGAAGTGGTACATCGATATCGGAACGCCGGTGAAACAGGGCCAGCTTCTGGCCGAACTCGACACACCCGATCTGGCCGGCCAGGTGCAGCAGGCGCGCGCCAACCTGATCAACGCCCAGGCCGCCCAGCGGCTTTCCGCCGCCACCGCGGGGCGCTGGGAGACCCTGTTCGCCCAGGGCGCGGTGTCGCGCCAGGACAAGGAAACCCGCGACGCCGACCTCGACGCCAAGAATGCGGCGGTGGAAGCGGCGCGCGCCAATCTCTACAGCCTCACCTCCCAGGCCGGCTTCCGCCGCCTGGTCGCGCCGTTTGACGGCGTGGTCACCAGCCGCGCGGTGGATGTCGGCGCCCTGGTCACGGTGGGCACGGGGGCCGGCGCCGCGCCGCTCTTCACCGTTTCGGACCTGACGCGCCTGCGCATCTATGTCCGGGTTCCGCAGAATTATTCGACCTATATCCGCCCCGGCATGACCATCAATTTCAGCGTGCCCCAGCATCCCGGACGTGTTTTCACCGCCATCCTGGGCGCCAGCTCCGGGGCCGTCGCCAGCGCCAGCGGCACCGTGCTGGCGCAGTTCGTCATCGACAATGCCGAAGGCGCGCTGCAACCAGGCGGTTACGCGGAAGTCAAATTCCCCCTGCCCGCCGGGGCCGATGGCCTCAGGGTCCCGGCCACCGCCCTGATGTTCCGCGCCGAAGGCATGCAGGTCGCCACCGTGGATGCGCAAAGCCGCGTCCGCCTGAAAACCATCACCATCGCGCGCGACCTGGGCGATGCAGTGGATGTGGGAAGCGGCATAACGGACAAGGACCGCATTATCGACAACCCCTCCGATTCCTTCCGGGACGGCGACGAAGTGCGGGTGGCGGGCAAGTGATCTTGCCTGTATAAGTCACCCGTATTTTTTCGGGGACGTGAGATATGCGTGGATTGGCGAAAGCTGTGGCTGTGGTGATGTTCGCGGCGGCGGGGCTTGCCGCCTGCGACCGCCCCTCGGACGCCGCCCCCAGCGCGTCCTATGACACCAGCGCGGCTTCGAATGCCAAGTTCCTGGCCGACTATGCCGCCCGCACCGACGCCAAGAAGACCGCATCCGGCCTGATGTACCGCGTCATCAAGGCCGGCACGGGCCCCGCCGTGATCCGCGATTCCGACGTGGTGACGGTCTATTACAAAGGCATGCTCATAAACGGGAAGGTCTTCGACCAGACCAAGCCGGAGGAAGCCGCGACCTTCATGACCGGTGGGTTGATCCCCGGCTGGGTCGAAGCCCTCAAGCTGATGAAGACCGGCGACACTTGGGAAATCGTGGTGCCGTCCGAACTGGGTTACGGCGCCGACGGCGCCGGCGACGCCATCCCACCGGACCAGACCCTGATCTTCACGATGAGCTTGGTAAAAGTCGAATACGCGAATTAGGCCCACAAGCGCAGGTCCGCCTCCCCCTTTAGCGCGAAGCGCGGCAAGGGGGAGGTGGTTTCAGCGTGCGAAGCAAAGCTTCGCGTAAGCTGAAACCGGAGGGAGTTCGCTTAAAACCTGTACTGGACCTGCACACCCGACATGCGCGGGGGCAGCGGCACGCACTGCAGGACACCGGCGGTGTTGGCGACGCCGAAGGTTGCGTTGGGAGCCGAGTTCAGCACCCCGTTATACTCGGGCATGCAGACCGGCGTGTTCAGGACATTGGTCATGAACAGCCCGGCATCGATACCCTTGCCCGCAATGTCCTGCACGTCCAGGCGCAGGTCGAGCAAACCGTACGAGCCGGTGCGCTGGCTGGGATTGAAGGTGCGCATGTCGGCCTTGTAGCGGCTCTGCCAGTAATAGCGTGCGGTCAGGCTGAGATCCTGGATCGGCACGCCTGCGATGTCCTTCAGGCCAGTGGCATAATTGGCGATCGCGGTGGTCTGCCAGCTGGGCAGCGGGAACGGCGTGCCCGAAAGGTTGGTGGTGCCGGTGGGCAACAGGTAACCCGCCGGCGGCGTGAAGGTATAGTCGGTGTAATGGGCGTCGAGATAGCTGCCCGAGGAGCGCAGCGTCAGGCCCGGCAGCGGCAGGACGCTGATATCCCACTCCGCGCCATAGATCTTCGCGGCCTTGGCGTTCAGCGTCACATTGTCGTTGGTGGTGCCGATGCAGGCATTGGCGTTGAACAGCGCCTGGGTACAGGCGACGCCGCCCGGACCCGTGGCCAGGGTGACGTTGGGCAGCGCGGTCAAGATCTGGATGTCGCGATAATCGGTGACATAGGCCGAGAGATTGGTGCGCACCGGCATTCCGGCCAGGTCCCAGTCCGACTTGATGCCCACTTCATAGTCCTGGACATTTTCCGGCTGCGCCACGGTGACGGCGGGATTGATGGCGGTGGAATTGATCGCGCCGGAACGATAGCCGGTGCGGGTGGTGGCATAGACCATGGTGCCCGCCCACAGGTCATGATCGATGCCCAGCGTCCAGGTCGGCTTGTCGAAGCTCTTGTTGATGTCGGCGGCGCAGTTGGCCAGCGGCCGCAGCGCGCCATTGACGTCGGTCAGGGTGCAGGCGCGGGTCTGGCCGGCATAGCTGATGCCGTGCAGCGTGTAGGGCGCGGGATCGAACACGCCGTTGACCACGCTGGCGGTGCTGGCGGCCGTGGCCGGGAAAATCTGGGTGCGGGTATCCAGATGGGCATAACGCTCATCATAGCTGTAGCGCAGGCCCGCGGTCAGGCGCGTATCCGTCGTCAGGCTGTAGGTCGCCTGGGCATAGGCGGCATAGCTGGTGTTGCGCTGGTCGTTGCGCGTGCCGTCCTGCAGCGTGATGCCGCGTCCGGGTGACGGAATGCCGTTGTTGGGAATGAACAGATAGAACAGCCCGCCATTGTCGCGGCTGTCTTCCTGGAAGAAGAACAGCCCCGCCGTCCAGTTCAGGCGGTTGCTCCATCCCTTGCCGTTGACCGTCAGCTCCGACTGGAAGGAGTTGTAGTTCGGAACGATGTATTGATATTCGGCCGTGTTGTAGGACAGGCCACGGCCGATCGAGGTGCCGGTATTGTCCCACCAGCGATAGGCGCTCAGCCATTTCACATCGATGTCGCCGAACGTCTTGTTCACGGTGGCCGACAGGGTCTGGTAATGGCCGACATCCAGATTGTTGGCGGTCTGTTCGGCGGTCCAGAAACCGGCCTTCTGCGCGCGGGCGACCGACTGCAGAAGGGAATTGTAGGCCCTGGGATCGGTGTTCACCGGGCCCACCGTGGTCGGCGTGAAAGAGCTGTAATAGGGCTCGATGCGGCGGCCGAACAGGTCGTTGAAGCCAATGCAGGTGCCCGGGATGTTGCAGATGGCGGGGCGTCCGGCGCGCTGGCCGCTGGCCGGGAAGAAACCCAGATTGTGATAGGTCGAGCCGGTGTCGTGCTCGGCCGAGATCTGGGCGCGCAGCAGCACGCTCCAGGTCTCATCCGGCTGCCACTTCAGCGAGAAATTGCCCGCGATCTTGTTGGCGCCCATCGCCGGCTGGGTGTTGCGATAGCCGGTGGCCGGATCGTAATAGAGGTTGGTGATGTAGCCGCGGCGCTGGCTGATCTGTCCTGCAGCGCGGAAGAAAAGGTTATCGGTCAGCGGAATGTTGATCGCGCCCTGCAGTTCGGCCCGGCCATAATCGCCCGCGGTCGCCTTTACATAGCCGCCGAACTCAGACCCCGGCTCACGCGTGCGGTACAGGATCGCGCCGCCGGTCGTGTTGCGGCCCACCAGGGTGCCTTGCGGCCCCTTGAGAACCTCGACCCGCTCGATATCGAACAGCCCGCCGGTCAGCCCGACGGGACGCGCCAGATACACGCCGTCCATATAGACCGCGGCCGCCGGGTCGAAGGACATCACCGACTGACCCGAGCTGGAATCGAAGTCGCGCTGGCCGCGAATGGTGACGTTCAGCGTGTCTTGGCGGAACGTCGTGGGCGCGATATGCACCGACGGCGCCAGAAAGCGCAGATCCTCGATGGTGCTGACATTCAATCGGTCCAGATCGGCCTGGCTGTAGGAAGAGATCGAGATCGGAACGGTCTGCTCGGCCTCTTCGCGCTTGCGGGCGGTGACGATGACCGTGTCCAGGGCCGAAGACTGGCTGACGCTGGCGGATTGGGCCAGCACGGCGGTGCCGGGGGTCAGGACGGTGGTGGCCAGCAAAGCCAGAGCAAAGCGCTTGAACATGGACGTCCCCTGAACGGTTTTTTGTCGAAAATCCGGGCGTTTTGCGTCGCCGCGATGAGGCCAGCTCTAACGGAATTGCTGGGATGCATAAAGCCAATGTTGGCCGCCCGCGCCAAATCGGGAAAATTTCCTTATAATGCTCCCGCGTTTACAGTGAACCGCCATTTCAGCGAGGAAATATGACCAGGATTGCGATGATCACCGGTGCGGGCAGCGGCGTGGGCCGGGCTGTCGCCATCCATCTGTCGGAGGCTGGCTGGTCCGTGGCGCTGGTGGGCAGGAAGGCCGACACGCTGGAAGAAACCGCCAGGAAGCTGAAGGGCGAATATCTGGTGGCCCCCGCCGATGTCGGCGACCCCGCCCAGGTCAAAGCCGTCTTCGCCCGGATCAAGGACAAGTTCGGCCGCCTGGACGTGCTGTTCAACAATGCCGGCATGGGCACACCCGCCGTCCCGATCGAAGACCTGACCTTTGAGCAGTGGCAGGCGATCGTGGGCGTGAACCTCACCGGCGCCTTCCTCTGCACCCAGGAAGCGGTGCGCATGATGAAGGCCCAGACCCCCCAGGGCGGGCGCATCATCAACAACGGCTCGATCTCGGCTGACCGCCCGCGCCCCCATTCGGCGCCCTATACCGCCACCAAGCACGCGATCACCGGCCTGACCAAGTCGACCATCCTGGACGGCCGCCCCTTCAACATCACCGCCGGACAGGTGGACATCGGCAACGCCGCCACCGAAATGACCGAGCGCATGACCCAGGGCGTGCTGCAGCCCGACGGCAAGCTGGCGGTCGAGCCGCGCATGGACGTGAACCATGTCGCCCAGGCCGTGACCTACATGGCGGGGCTGCCGCTGGAGTCGAATGTACCATTTCTGACCGTGATGGCGACCAAGATGCCGCTGTTCGGCCGCGGCTGATCGCAATTCACGCGGCATGACGTTTTTTTGCGCAAGGCGCGGAGCGATTCCGCGTCCTTGTGCATTCTTTCTGTCATGCGAGCCTGTTTTCTCGGACAGAATATATGTGCGTTGGGTTTTGGGGTGGCGACGCTCCAGATGCCCCCCCTGATGGCGGACGAAGAGACCGGCAAGCCGGTTGAACCGGACACCAACAAGCCTGTGGATCAAAACAATCCATTCCGGCCTCCGGTTCAGGGGCCGATACCGGCCAATCCCCTGTAACAATTCAGCAACTGCCGGACAGTGTTTTGGGGCCCATTGCCGCAAGTGCGAAAAGACCAGTTTGCCGCACAAAAGCAGTGGGCTGGACCTTGTACGGCGCGGCACGAATCTCGATATTGGTCGTTATAGGAATTCGTCTGTAACGATATTTTATTACGATTCCGGTATTTGGTAGGGGCATGAGACTGAAACTTTCCACGATTCCCGCGCTCGCCCTGGCTTTGGTTTTGGGCGCCTGCAGCACACCCAGTCCGGAGTCGCTCGCCCAGAACGATCCCTGGGAAAAGACCAACCGCGACATCTTCGAATTCAACCTGGCCATGGACCGCGCCATCCTGCGCCCTGTCGCCCGCGGCTACCGCGATGTGGTGCCGGAATTCGCCCGCGAAGGCGTGCACAATTTCCTGACCAACCTGAATTCGCCGGTCATCCTGGCCAACGACGTGCTGCAGCTCGACAGCGGCAAGGCGGGCAACACGCTGGGCCGCATCCTGCTCAACACCACGGTCGGCGTGGGCGGTTTGATCGATGTCGCCAGCAAGGTCGGCCTCCCCTATCACGACAATGATTTCGGCATCACCTTCGGCAAGGCCGGCGCCGCCGAAGGCTCCTACCTGATGCTGCCCTTTGCCGGTCCGCGCCCGCCGCGCGACCTGATCGGCACCGGCGTCGACATCGCCCTCGATCCCTTCACCTGGCTCATCTTCCCCGGCGACAACACGCTGTTGGTCGTGCGGGCGGGCATGGGCATCCTGGACAGCCGCACCTCGCAGCTGGATGCGGTGGAAACCATCGAGCGCTCCTCGATCGATTTCTACGCCACCAGCCGTAACCTCTATCGCCAGAGCCGCAACGCCAAGATCAACGAAGGCAATCCCGGCACCGACGACCTGCCCAATCTCTAAAAGACAGGGCCTGAAAAGAAACAAACCCGCCATGCGATCCGCATGGCGGGTTTTTCTTTGTCTTGTTCGCGGGCTATTCGGCCGGGGTGGAGGTCGGCACCGGACCGTGGTCGCCCGGACGGTCCTTCATCAGGCCGTGGTACCATTTCTGCCAGAATCCGCTCGTCCAGCGCCCGAAGCGGTCCATGTACAGGAACACCACCGGCGTCGTGTAGAGCGTCAGGATCTGGCTCAGCACCAGCCCACCGACGATCGAGATACCCAGAGGCTGGCGCAGTTCCGAACCCGCGCCCAGCCCGATCGCCAGCGGCAGCGCGCCCAGAATGGCGCCCACGGTCGTCATCATGATGGGCCTGAAGCGCAGCAGGCTGGCCTTGCGGATGGCTTCCTCCGGCGACAAGCCTTCGCGCCGCTGCAGGTCTATGGCGAAGTCGATCATGATGATCGCGTTTTTCTTGACGATGCCTATCAGCAATATCACCCCGATCATGGCAATCAGGTCGAACTGGGTGTTGAACATCAACAATGCCAGCACTGCGCCCACGCCCGCCGACGGCAGGGTGGAGATGATGGTGATGGGATGGATCAGACTTTCATACAGGATGCCCAGCGTGATGTAGATGGTCACGATGGCGGCCAGCAGCAGGAACGGCATGTTCTGGAAGCTGCGCTGCAACTGGCGCGCGTTGCCGGCGAACTCGCCATGCACGTTAATTGGCACATTGATCTGGGCCATGGTGCGGTTGATCGCGGCCACTGCATTGCCCAGGCTTTCGCCAGCCGGCAGGTTGAACGAGAAAGTGGTGGCAACGAACGGGCCCTGGTGATTGACCGCCAGAGGCGTGGTGCCGGGGCCAAAGCTGGCGATCGCCGACAGCGGCACCATGGTGGAAACGCGGGTGGACACCGACGCGCCGGTCGAACCGCCGCCGCGCACGCTGGCGGTCAGGGCATTGAGCTGCTGGTTGCGCACCGCTTCGGCCGCTTCCGCCGCCGCGTTGGATTGGGCCGTTGAACCCGTGGTGGTGGTGGTAGACCCGCGCGCCGGCGTCGCGGTGAAGGCGCCGCCCGCGCCGGCGGTGGACTGGGTGCCGCTGACGCTGCCGCCGGAGGTGCTGATATAGATGTCGCGCAACGTTTCGGGGCTCTGCCAGAACTTCGGCGCCACTTCCATGATCACCTTGTACTGGTTCTTGTCCTTGTAGATGGTCGAGACTTGGCGCTGGCCGAAGGCGTCATACAGCGCGTTGTTGACCTGGGCGATGTTCAGCCCCAACCGCGCCGCCGTCTGGCGGTCCACCTTCAGATCGACCTGTAGTCCCTTGTCCTGCTGGTCGGAATTGACGTCGGTCAGTTCGGGCACTTCCTGCAGCGCATCGGTGATGCGCGGCACCCACTTGTTCAGCTCCTCCAGCGAATCCGCCTGCACGGTATATTGCTGGCTGCCATTGCCCTGGCGCCCGCCGCCGCCGATCTGGCCGCCCGCCCGCAGGAACAGGCGCGCGCCCGCGACCTTTTCCAGCTTGGGCCGTAGCCGGTCGATCACTTCATCGGTCGAAAGGCCGCGCTCGTGCGGCGGCTTCAGGGTCACAAAGACGTTGCCCGAATTGGCGGCGCCGCCGCCCGCGAAACCACCCACCGTCGCGACCGCCGGATCGCTCTTGATGATCTCGATAAACTGCATGAACTTCTTCTGCATCGCCTGGAAGGAAATGCTCTGGTCGGCGCGCAGGCCGCCCTGCATCGTGCCTTCGTCGGTCGAGGGGAAGAAACCCTTGGGCACGATGGCGATCAGGTAGAAATTGAGCACGATGGCGATGAACACCATGGTGACGATGGTCTTGGGATTCTCCAGCGACCAGCCCAGGGTGCGGCTGTAGAAATTCTGCATCCACTCGAAGCTGCGCCGCGACCAGGCCATCAGCGGGTTCTTGTCTTCCTCGACCGAGAAATCGAGATAGGCGCACATCATCGGCGTCAGGGTCAGCGAAATCACCATCGAGATGACGATCGCGATCGTCAGGGTGATGGCGAATTCGTGGAATATCCGCCCCACCATGCCGCCGATCAGCAGCACCGGGAAGAACACCGCCACCAGCGAGATGCTCATGGAAATGACGGTGAAGGTCACTTCCTGGGCGCCCTGCAGCGCCGCCTGCATCCGGGTCTTGCCGTTCTCCAGGTGACGGGTGACGTTTTCCAGAACAACGATCGTGTTGTCGACCACGAAACCGGTCGAGACGATCAGCGCCATCAGCGAGAAATTGTTGAGGCTGAAGCCGAGCAGGTACATCGCCCCGAAAGTGCCCAGCAATGTCAGCGGCACGCAGACGGTGGGCACCAGCGTCGCCTTCAGGTTCCGCAGGAACAGGAACACGACCAGGATCACCAGCACGGTGGCGATGATCAGCGTCATCTCCACGTCAAACACCGAATTGCGGATGGAGGTGGTGGTGTCCATCAGCGTGCCGAGCTGGATGGCGGCGGGCAGCGCCGCCTGCAGCTCCGGCATCATCTGGCGGATATTGTCCACCACCTCGATGACGTTGGCGCCGGGCTGCTTGGTGATATTGACCAGAACCGCCGGCTGGCCGTTGAAGGTGCCCAGGTTGCGGACATTCTCTACCCCGTCCACCACCTCGGCCACGTCCTGCAGCCTGACCGCGGAACCATTGCGATACGCGATGATCAGGGTGCGGTAGTCGCTGGCGGCGCTGGCCACGTCATTGGCATAAACCTGGAGCGTCTGTTCGCCCTGCTGAATGTCGCCCTTGGGCGTGTTGGCATTGGCCGCGGAGATCGCGGCGCGCACATCGGCCAGGCCGATGCCGTACTTGAACAAGGCGCGCGGGTTCAGCTCAATGCGAATGGCGGGAAGCGACGCGCCGTTGAGCGACACATCGCCCACGCCCGAAATCTGCGACAGCTTCTGCTGGATGATATTGGAAGCTTGGTCATAGATCTGGCCCGGCGACAGGTTCTTCGACGTCATCGCCAGGATCAGGATCGGGAAGTCGGCCGGATTGAACTTGCGGTAGGTCGGATTGGACCGCAGCGCAGCGGGCAAATCCGCCCGCGCCGCATTGATCGCGGCCTGCACGTCACGCGCCGCGCCGTTGATGTCGCGGTTGATGTCGAACTGCAGCACGATCTGGGTGGAATTGACGTTGCTGCGCGACGTCATCTCGTCGACGCCCGCAATGGTGCCCAGGTGCCGTTCCAGCGGCGTGGCCACGCTGGAGGCCATAATCTCCGGGCTGGCGCCCGGCATCGAGGCATTCACCACAATGGTGGGAATGTCGATATTGGGGAAGGGCGAAACTGGCAACAGGGTGTACGCGACCATCCCCGCCATGCCCAAACCCAGCGCCAGAAGCGTGGTGGCAATGCGGCGGCGGATGAAGAGCGCGGCGAAATTCATTCGGCGGGCTCCGGCACTTCCGCGCCACCCCGGCGGCGCGCGCGCCAGGCACGGAAGTCCACGCCCAGCCGGTCGAAGTAAATGTAGATTACCGGCGTGGTGAACAGGGTCAGCAACTGGCTGACCAGCAGACCGCCAACGATGGAAATGCCCAGCGGGTGGCGCAGCTCCGATCCCATGCCGGTGCCCAGCATCAGCGGCAGGGCGCCGAACAGCGCCGCCACCGTCGTCATCAGGATGGGGCGGAAACGCAGCAGCGCCGCCTGGTAGATGGCTTCGGTGGGGGTCTTGCCTTCGTTGCGCTCGGCGTCCAGCGCGAAGTCGATCATCATGATCGCGTTCTTCTTGACGATGCCTATCAGCAGGATGATGCCGATGATCGACACGATGTTGAGGTCGTGGCCCGCGATTATCAGCGCCAGCAGTGCGCCCACACCCGCCGACGGCAGGGTGGACAGGATGGTAATGGGATGGATGAAGCTCTCATACAGCACGCCCAGCACGATATAGACCGTGATGATGGCGGCGATGATCAGCAGCACCTGGTTGCCCAGCGCCGCCTGGAAGGCCAGCGCCGAACCCTGGAACTGGGTGGTGACGCCCGGCGGCGCCGTCAGCTCGGCTTGCGCGTCGCGGATTGCTTCGACGGCGGTACCCAGCGCCACGCCCGGCGCCGCATCGAACGAGAAGGTGGCCGAGGGGAACTGCGCCAGATGGTCGATCTGCAACTGGGTGGTGCGCTGCTCGGTTTTCGCGATGGCCGACAAGGGCACCTGCCCGCCGCCCGAGGTCGGCAGATAGATGTCGTTCAGCGACAGTACCGAATTGTGCACGGCCGGATCGGCCTCCAGGATCACCCGGTACTGGTTGGACTGGGTGAAGATGGTCGAAATGATGCGCTGGCCGAAACTGTCATACAGCGCATTGTCGATGGTCGCCGCCGTCACGCCGAACCGGGCGGCCGTGTCGCGGTCCACCACCAGATAGGCCGACAGGCCCTTGTCGAGGAACGAGGTCGAGACGTTGCGGATTTCCGGGACAGTGCGCAGCCGGGCGATCAGCTCGGGCACATACTGGTCCAGCGCGGCCTGCGTGGCGGCCTGCAGCACGAACTGGTATTGCGCGCGCGACACCACGGAGTCGGTGGTCAGATCCTGAACCGCCTGCAGATAGAAGGTCATGCCCGGCACGCTCTGGGCATGCTGGTTCAGCCGCGCCATCACCGCCTGCACACCGTCGCGGTCGCGCTTGGGCTTCAGGTTGATCAGGATGCGCCCCGCATTGAGCGTGTGGTTGCTGCCATCGACCCCGATGAAGGAAGACAGACTTGCCACATCCGGGTCTTTCAGGAAGGTCTCGGCCAGCTTGCGCTGGCGCGTCGCCATGGCTTCGAAGCTGGTGGTGGGCCCGGCTTCCGTGATCGCCTGGATGAAGCCGGTGTCCTGCACCGGGAAGAAGCCCTTGGGAATGGCGATATAAAGAACCACGGTCAGCACCAGCGTCGCCACAGCCGACAGCAAGGTCAGGCGCTGGTGCTTGAGCACCCACAGCAGCAGACGGTCATACCCGGCCACCATGCGGTCGTAATAATATTCGGTGCGGCGCTGAAAGCTGTTCTCATTCTTGGCTTCCACGCTGTGGCTGCGCAGCAGCTTGGCGCACAGCATCGGCACCAGCGTCAGCGAAACCACCGCCGAAATCAGGATGGTGATGGACAGCGTTATCGCGAATTCGCGGAACAGGCGGCCCACCACATCCTGCATGAACAGCAGCGGGATCAGAACGGCGATCAGCGACACGGTCAGCGACACGATGGTGAAGCCGATCTCGCCCGCGCCCTTCATGGCGGCATTGTAGGGCGTTTCGCCCTTTTCAATGTAGCGCATGATGTTTTCGATCATCACGATCGCGTCATCGACCACGAAGCCCGCCGATATCGTCAGCGCCATCAGCGACAGGTTGTTGAGCGAATAGCCCAGCAGGTACATGGCCGCGAAGGTGCCGATGATCGACAGCGGCACCGACAGCGACGGAATGAAGGTCGCGGGCAGGTTGCGCAGGAAGACATAAATCACCAGCACCACCAGCACGACCGCCAGCATCAGCTCGAACTGCACGTCCGAGACCGAGGCGCGGATGGTTTCGGTGCGGTCGGTCAGCGTGACGACATCGACCGAGGCGGGAAGCCCCGCCTTGATGGTCGGCAGCAGTTCCTTGATGGAATCCACCACCGCGATGACATTGGCACCGGGCTGGCGCTGCACGTTGATCAGAACCGCCGGCCCATTGTTGGCCCAGCTTGCCAGCTTGTTGTTCTGCGCCCCGTCGACAACGTTGGCGACGTCCTTCAGATAGACGGGAGAACCGTTGCGGAAGGCCACCACGATGCTGCGATAGTCCTCGACCGTCTGGAGCTGGTCGTTGGAATTGATGGTGTAGGACTGGAAGGCGCCGTCGAAGCTGCCCTTGGGCGAGTTGGAATTGTTGTTCGACACCGTGGTCCGCAGGTCGTCGATGTTCAGGCCCAGCGCCGCCAGCTTCTGCAGGTTCGCCTGCACCCGCACGGCCGGGCGCTGGCCGCCCGAAATGCTCACCAGGCCCACGCCGGAAAGCTGCGAGATTTTCTGCGCGATGCGGGTTTCCGACAGATCGACGAGCTGGGTGATGGGCAGCGTGCGCGAAGACACCGCCAGGGTGATGACCGGCGCATCCGCGGGGTTCACCTTGTTATAGATCGGTGGCGCGGGCAGCGAACCGGGCAGCAGGTTGGAGGCGGCATTGATCGCTGCCTGCACCTGCTGTTCGGCGATATCAAGGCTCAGCGCCAGATCGAATTGCAGCGTCACCACCGACGATCCGGCGGACGACACCGACGACATTTCCTTCAGGCCCGGCATCTGGCCGAACTGGCGTTCCAGCGGCGCGGTGACCGATGTGGCCATCACTTCGGGGCTGCCACCGGGCAGGAAGGTCTGCACTTGGATAGTGGGGTAATCGACCTGCGGCAGCGCCGACAAGGGCAGGAATTTGTAGCCCGACAAGCCCACCAGCAGGATGGCGATCATCAGCAGCGTCGTGGCTACCGGACGCTGGATGAACGGCGCGCTGGGATTGGCGCCGCTATAGCTGTCGTTGGGATCGGTCGTGTCGCCGCTCAATGGCCGCCACCACCGCCGCCGCCACCACCACCACCGCCACGGCGGCCACCGCCGGCCTGGCGCATCTGGGACATGGCCTTCTGACAGTCGGCGCTGAGGCTGTCGCGATTGCGGAACAGGCACATGCGGCTGGCGCGCGCATCGGCGGCGTCGGCGCAATGGCGCTTGATGTCGACGCTGCAGGCCTTGGTCATGGCTTCCTGCATCTGGGCGCGGCGCATGGCGCGCGCGGCTTCCTCCGCCGTGCCGCCCGAAGGCGCGGCAATCTGGCCCTTCAGGTCGGGCACTTCCACATCGGCGCCGTCGCGCAGACGGTCAGCGCCGTCCACCACCACCGTGTCGCCGGCGGCCAGGCCGGACAGGATCTGCATCTTGTCGCCATCCTGGATGCCGATGCGCACATTGCGCTGGGTGACGGTCTTGTCGGGCCGCACCAGGAAGACATAGGCGCCATCGGCGCCGCGCTGCACGGCGGGCACGGGCACGGTCGTCTGGTTTTTCAGCGTATTGACCAGCAGGCGGACATTCACGAACTGGGCAGGGAACAGCCTGCGGTCCGTGTTGTCGAACATGGCGCGCAGCTTGACCGAGCCGGTCGACGGATCGACCACCGTGTCCACCGCCGACAGCACGCCCGAAGCAATCTTGTTGGTCTGGCTGCGGTCATAAACTTCGACGGGCAACACCGCGCCGGAGTTCACCCGCTCCAGCACCGTGCGGATATTGTCTTCGGGGATCGTGAACAGCACCGACATGGGATCGAGCTGTGTCACCACCACGATGCCGTTGGACTGGCCCGCCGATACGATGTTGCCGATATCGACCAGGTGGATGCCGGCGCGCCCGTCCACCGGCGACACGATGTTGGTGTAGCCCAGATTGATGCGCGCGGTCTGCACATTGGCCTGGTCGGAAATCACGATGCCTTCGGTCGACTTGACCAGCGCTTCCTGCGCCGACACCTGCTGGGCGGCGATGGCGTTCTGCGCCTGCAGCGCCTTGTAGCGTTCCAGATCGACCTTGGCGTTGGCGAGCGTCGCGGCGTTGCGCGCAAGCTGACCACGCGCCTGGTCCAGCGCCGCCTGATAGGGGCGCGGATCGATCTGGGCCAGCACACCGCCGGCCTTGACCATCTGGCCTTCCGTGAAATTGATCTTCACCAGCATGCCGCCCACCTGCGGGCGCACGGTGGCGGTGGTCAGCGGCGTCACGGTGCCCAGCGCGTTCAGCGTGACGTTGACGTCGCCCGAGATCACGCGCGCCACGCCGACCGGCTGCGCGCCTTGGTTCATCATTCCGCGGCGGCTGTCGCTCTTGGACGGATAGATGGCCCAGATCAAAAGCGCCAGCAGACCAAGACCGACCGCAAACCACACCACGCGCGACAGGCGCGGATTGGCGCCCGACCAGCGCTTCACGCCGTCCCAGGCGCGGCCCACGCCTCCTTTGCCGGCAGCATCGGCGCGGCGAAATTCATCACGAGAGCGGTCGATGTTCATCACAGATTACTTCCGTCGCAAGGCAAAGGGCCGGAACCGAATAATGATTCAATATGTCGAATGGGTTAGCACCGCGAAGCTGAACCCGCGATGAACTTATAACGCAACGAGCAGGGGCTCATATAGACGCCAAGCCGTTGAAAATTTTGTCGGAATTGTGCCGGGCAGGCATGGCAGATGCGAACGAGTCGCGCTAAGTCCCAGCGCATGTTTCCTGATTTCCTACATTGGTCTGCCCAATTCGCCCAGGATGCCCGCATCTGGGTGACGCAGATCGCGCAGGCGCATCCCTTGTGGTGCTTTCCCATCGCCTTCTTCGTGGCCTTCGCGGAGTCCTTTGTCGGCCTGTCGATCCTGGTCCCCGGCTTTGCGATCCTTGTGGCGCTGGGCGGTGTCATCGGAGCCAGCGATATCGGCCTGTTTCCGGCCATCGCCGGCGCAGTGCTGGGCGCCTTGAGCGGCGACGTCATTGACCGGCCCCCACTGAGTGGCCCAGTTGGTATGTTAGTTTAAGGGCATCATTTGCACCATCCCGTTGCTAGCCGGCTGATCTGGCGGCCAGACTGTGGCCTGCGGTGCCGGTGGTCGGTATCCCAA
>Ga0222712_10000078_pt1 | contig 129311 bp, 104 predicted proteins | sample C33_657DmetaG_FD_165043 | JGI IMG/M metagenome (GOLD analysis project Ga0222712, IMG submission 165043) | Estuarine water microbial communities from San Francisco Bay, California, United States - C33_657D | ecosystem: Environmental > Aquatic > Marine > Unclassified | place: USA: California... | reverse complement strand
CAATTATTGTAGCCGGCGGACAAGGAACGCGCATGGGTACGGAGACTCCAAAGCAATTTTTGAAAATAAAGAATAAGGAGATTATCCTACATACCATTGATGCATTTTTAAACGCTATACCTGAAGTTCAATTTATAATTGTGCATCCATCAGCGCATCTGCAACAAATGCAAGACTTGACACAACAGGTGTCCTCAATGCATCCTATTCAGCTAGTAGCAGGCGGAGTTACCCGGTTCGACAGTGTAAAAAACGGACTAGCTTATATTCCAAATGAAGCAGGTATTGTTCTCATTCACGATGGCGTAAGACCTATCATTAGTGCATCATTAATTAAAAATTGCATACAACAAGCACAGGAGAAAGGATCTGCTATACCGGCAGTAAGCTTAGTAGACAGCATTAGAAAAGTAAGCAATCAAAAAAATGAATCTATTGATCGCAATACTTTAGTAGCCATACAAACACCACAAACATTTCAATTAGCACTTATTAAAAGAGCATTTAAACAAGACTATCAAGACTCTTTTACCGATGATGCAAGTGTTGTCAATGCTATGCAAGAACCTGTTTATTTAATTGAAGGTGAACGTTACAATATAAAAATCACAACGCCTGAAGATTTAATTATTGCGGAAGCCCTGTTAAACCATGCGGAGTAAACGTTTATTAATTTCTGCAAGCTGCTTGCTGCAGTTTTCTTTTGCATACAGTCAACGTATCGACACCTCCATTTTTACAGCACCCATAGTTATGGATACAGTAGTCATCAACGCTATTGAAGCGGGATGGGACTTAAATGCATTTATTTTAAAAATGAAAAGAGATACAACTTTCTATAGAGCTTTTAAAAATATACGCTTTGCCAATTACAATCAAACTACCAATCTCTTTTCTTATAATGAAGACGGACAAAAAATAGATAGTCTTCATCTTAGTAGTAAACAAGTTTATAAAAATAAGTGTAGAACTACACAGATTATAAATCAAGCGTCTAACAAGCATTTTTACAAAAGAGATGGCTCATACAGATATTATACAGCAAGTCTATTCGACTATGTTTTTTTAACACTAAAACAGTTTGCAACGAAATAGATGGATCAGTTGTAAATATCGCTAACGCAAAGCAACGTTCTTATTTAGAGAAAAGTAAGGATCAGCTAAAACAATTATTATTTAATCCTGGTACGGACGTAAAGAGCATACCATTTATTGGTAACAAAGCCCGAATTTTTGATGCTGAAGAAATAAACAAATATGAGTTTAGCTTGAGTAGCGGTTGGCTCAATGAAGAAGCCTGCTGGATCTTTAGCATTAAACCCAAATCCGCTTATAAAGAGGATTTGATTTATAATAGTATTAAAACTTGGTTTCGTAAAAGCGATGATGCCATTCTGAAAAGACAATATGCCCTGTCCTATTCTACTTGGTTTTATCAGTTTGATGTTACTATGATGGTAAACACCATTAGCATAGGAAACAAATTATTTCCTTCCTATATCCATTACAAAGGTAATTGGCATATTTTTGGAAAGGATGCAGAGCGTATTTCTTGCACCAGTGCTTTGCAATATCCTTAAAACTATTTAGGGAAAAGCATACGATAATCTACGCGCACTTTTCCAAAGCTAATATCATCTAACTTTTTCTTAAGCAATCTTCTTTGTAAAGGAGTAATATGATCAATAAATAATTTCCCTTCTATATGATCATATTCATGCTGAATGACACGTGCTGTAATACCATCAAAGCTTTCCGTATGTTCTACAAAATGCTCATCTTGATACTTAATCAAAACAACTTTTTTACGGTTTACATCTTCTCTCACTTTCGGAATACTCAAACAACCTTCGTTGTATGCCCACTCTTCACCAGATTCTTCTATTATTTGAGCATTAATGAATACTTTTTTAACCCCTTTCTCATTGGGATATTCTTTTTTATCCTCTTCATCAAAGCCTTCTACAATCTGAATGGTATCGATAACAAATAAACGTATAGACTTATTGATTTGAGGAGCAGCCAAACCAACACCATTACTTTTGTACATCGTTTCCCACATATCAGCTATCAACTCGTTTAATTGAGGATAAGATGCATCTATTGCAACCCCTACTTTTCTTAATATTGACTGGCCATAGGCCACAATTGGCAAAAACATAAATTAATTTTTACAAAGGTACAACTCAAATTTTGCTTTGAAGATATTCTTGCAAAATAATAGTAGCACTTATCTCATCTATTAAGCCTTTATTGGCTCTATCTTTTTTCTTTAAACCCATCTGCAACATTGCTTCAGTTGCCATCTTAGAAGTAAATCGCTCATCTTGCATTTCAAAAGGCATATTTGGGAAAACGTGTTGAAACTGTTTTATAAACTTATCAACCAAAGGTGTGGCGTCTGTAGGCGAATCGTCCCAATTTAAGGGATAACCAATAAGTACTTTATCAACTTCTTCGGAAGCGAAATATTTTTTTAAATACCCTATTAATTCTTTTGAATCTACTGTCTCTAAACCAGTAGCAATGATTTGCAAAGGATCAGTAACTGCAATGCCTGTGCGTTTCTTTCCAAAATCAATGGCTAAAATTCTACCCATAACACAAAGATAAGGAGATTTTTTAAGCCTTTATGGCTTTTAAAAGGATGGAAAATGTCGATAGAATAATAAAAAAAAGAGTAATTTTAAACTTCAAACATTTACTAAAGAACATGTTAAAGCGTTTTTTATCATTAATAGCTATTTATTGCATTACCATATTTACTTTACAGGCACAATGTGTTAATATCATTGGCTTACCCGACACTATTATTGCTTGTAAAAATTCTAAAGTACAATTTAATCCAGGTGTAACGAGCACCGGATTATTAGCTACCTCTGATACTACATGGTCTCCATCTACAGGTTTGTCTAATCCCAATATTATTAATCCAAGTGCTTCAATGGGCACTGCATCTCAATTGTATACACTAACCATACAAGCACTTACTCCAACCAATTTCGTCGTTAACGGAGATTTTAGTTCAGGAAACACAGGCTTTACCTCAGCTTATGGACCAGGAACGGGAGGTACTTGGGGTTTACTTTCCAACCCAAATACCTATGCAGTTACAACTAATCCTAGTATAGTTCACACAAATTTTGGAAATTTTGGCGACCACACTACTGGCACTGGACAAATGATGGTTTGTAATGGCTCCTCTACCGCTAATACAAGTGTATGGTGTCAAACAATTACTGTAATCCCTAATAGTTTCTATGACTTTTCTGCATGGGCAACTTCAGTAGACCCAGGCAGTCCAGCTATTTTACAATTTAATATTGATGGCGTATTACTGGGTTCTCCGTTTAACCTTACCCCTACCGTAGGATCTTGGCAACAATTTCATGCAACTTGGTTTAGTGGCTCTAGTACAAGTATAACAATTTGTATCGTAAACCAAAACATAGCACAAGGTGGTAACGACTTTGCAATAGATGACATTCAGTTTAGACAGTTTTGCACAACAAGTAAATCTTGTTATGTACGTGTGCCAAACCTTACCACTTCCGTTGTTAAAACTTTAGGCTTAGGTTGTGTTAAGGACACCGTTAGCTTTGCTACTACAAATCTTGGAGAAATACCTGAACAATATATTTGGGATTTTGGTGATGGCACTGGCGACACTATTCAGAATCCAACGCATATTTATGCTAACCAAGGAAATTACAATATTACGCTAATCGTTAAAAAATTAGGTTGTACAGATACGGTTAAAACAACTGTAAATACTTTTCACCCCTTTGCACCAGGTTTCACAACTGATAAAGATACCGTATGTACGGGAACGAGCATTACTTGTACAACAACAGCCATAGGGTCTAATAATACCTACAACTATGATTTTGGAGATGGATTTATTTCTACCTCTAGTAGTCCAAGCCATACTTATACAGTACCCGGAACCTATACAATTGTGCAATATGTTACAGACAATATTCCATGTGTAGATAGCTTTAAGAAAACAGTTGTTATTTTACCTGGACCAACAGGGGCAGCAACCGTAGACACCACTTTAATATGTGAAGGCGGATCAGTTAACGTCGATGGAAACGCAAGTGTAGGTTATACATTACTTACTTGGGATTTTGGCGATGGCATTAAAGTGTTTAATACAAGTCAAGTGAAACACTCCTATGACACCTCAGGTGTATTTACACTTACACTTACCGCAGATTATGCAGTGTGCCCTTCTGTAAATACCACACTAACCGTAACGGTATTACCAGTTCCACAAGTAGATTTAGGTGCCGATACCACGCTGTGTGAAAGTGGATCTCCTATTCCTTTATTTAATAAAGCTTTAAATTTCATGCCTACAAATAATATCTGGTATGATAATACAAGTGACAATTTTAAAATTATTAGCCGACCAGGGATATATTGGTTGCAAGTATCCAATGAACTTGGCTGTTCTAATGCAGATAGCATTGAAATACATAAATCTTGTTATATCGATATCCCTAATAGCTTTACACCGAATGGTGATGGCTTAAATGATTATTTCTTCCCTAGGGTTTTAAATGCTAAAAACCTGAGCTATTTCAGCATGCAAATATTCAACCGATGGGGTCAACTCCTCTTTGAAACGAAAAAGCTGGATGGTGCTGGATGGGATGGTAAATTTAATGCCACTCAACAACCCGTAGGAGTTTATATTTATAATATTGAAGCTACGGTAGATGGAAAAAATATTGAAAAATATCAAGGCAATGTTAGTTTGCTTAGATAAATCAATTGTGTAAAATAAAAAAAAACGCTTAAGCGGTTTTTTTTATTAATTATTGGTTTTAAAAATAACAGTGCCCATCAATTTCAACAAGTCTTTTTCAAGATTTTTGTGCTCTTTATAAGTAGTGAGCAATAATTTTAATGCTTGCGGATTTTTTTCCTCTTCCATTAATTTAGTGATTTGTTTTAAAATCACTTTTACTTTCTTTAGTTCGAAATAAGATAATACACTTTCCACCTCCGTCAAATAGTTCACAGCGCCATGTATTACTTCTATATTATAGGTATTAAACCAATTGGGACTAAGTTCGTGTTTATCTTGAAGTAAATTAGTTACTATTTGTTGAATCGTAGCATCGCTATGATTAACAAAATAACTCAACTCAGGCACTTGCTCTTTTTCCAAACAATAATCAAAATAAGCTTTATATATTTTTTGAGCATTAGTACTTACTAATGTTTCAAATTCAATTTTAGAATAAATATAATCGGCTACATTTAAGAAATCCTCTTTAGGCATGCCTCCATATATCAAGAGTACTTTTATCAATTGCAATTCTTGCAAGCTCTCCGCATCATTGGCTGTAATCTCATAAGGATTCGTATCTACATCTGCCAATTCTTGTTCCGCCATTTCTTGCTGAGCAACACGTGCAGGAACAGCTTTAGTTTGTTGTCGTTTTTGATTAAACGAATTAATTAATTGAAGAAAGCTAGCCTCATCGATTTGCAATTTAGAAACCGCCTCTTTTACATAATAATCATGTAAAACAAAATCACTTGTTTTATTAATAAAAGAAATACTCTGAGCAATCTCATTTACTAATTTAGTTTTCTTAATAGGATCCTTCCCTACCTCTTCCATCCCAACCTCTATACGAAATTCAATGATATCCTTTTTATGCTTAAGGATATAATCATTAAACATAACAGCGCCATATTTTTGTATATAGCTATCTGGATCTTCTTTATCTGGGAATAAAACAAGCTTTACATTAAAGCCAGCAGCCAAAGCCATATCCAAGCCTCTTAATGCAGCTTTTACACCAGCAGCATCTCCATCATATAAAATAGTAAGGTTACGGGTCAATTGTTTTATCAAACGCAATTGATCTTCTGTCAAACTAGTACCGCTCGATGCAACTACGTTTTTAACACCCCCTTGGTGTAAAGAAACAACGTCGGTATAGCCTTCAACTAAATAACACTCGTCTAATTTAGCAATATGCGTTCTGGATTGATATAAACCATAGAGCACTTTACTCTTGATGTAAATCTCATTTTCAGGCGAATTGATATACTTTGGAGCCTTATCATTTTTAACTAAAATACGCGCACCAAATCCTAAAACTCGACCCGTCATATTTTGAATGGGAAAAATAACACGACCTCTATAGGCGTCGTAAAGACGATCGTCTTTTTGCTTTATTATACCCGATTTAAGCGCATACTCAATACTAAAGCCTTTTAACGTAAGTGCTTTTAGTAAGTCGTTTTGCTCGTTGTTTTGGATACTATACCCTAACCTAAATTGCTCAATAATCTCTTTAGAAAAACCTCTTTCCTTAAAATAAGATTGACCAATCAATAAGCCGTCCTCCGTATCCCATAAATTACTTTGAAAATGGTTAGTAGCAAATTCATTAATTACTCGAATGCTCTCTTCAACTTGTTGAACAATTTGTTGTTCTGGCGAACGTTCGGTTTCTTGTAATGTTATTTTGTAATAACTAGCAATCCATTTGATAGCCTCAGGGAAGCTAAGCTTTTCATGCTCTTGCACAAAGGAAACCGCATTGCCACCTTTACCACAACCAAAACACTTGAAAATACCTCGTGCCGGATTTACAGAAAATGATGGTGTACTTTCATTGTGAAATGGACAATTGGCCACATAATTAGCTCCTCGTTTTTTCAAACGAATAAACTGCTCAATTATTTCAACAATATCAGCACGCTGTAAAACTTCTTCTATAGATTGAGGTAAAATCACAACACTAAATTACACTTATTCCTTTAAAAAATGAAAATGCCCAAAACTGTGACGTTTTGGGCATTTTATATGATCCATTCAATTATTTAGATTTTGCCAAAGCTCCTTTTAAATAATCAATTACTTTAACTTCTGTAGGATCTAGTTTATTTAATTCCGCTAAATCTACAGATACGAAATCGGTAAGATGAATTAAATAAAATGCACGCTCTAAATAGCTTTTGCCTTTAGAATGGATTTCTATAATAGTCTTGGTGTATTTCTTAAATACTTCTTTATTGATTTCCATACGCATTTGTGTACGTTTGTAATCGGTAGTATTTCTCAATAACACAACCGCTTGATTAGGATCTTTCTTTCTCCAACCAACAAGTTCATTATGATTCATTTCTGGGATTACATGATGCCAGCAAAGCATTTTGCCATTTTCATTGATTTGCTGACGGAAACGAACAGCAACTCCTTCAAAATCAGCAGCAGCATATACAATAGGCATTTTATTCACTAATTTTTTTGCCACAGCTTTAGCTTCTTTTTGTATAGCTTTAGCTTCTTTTTTCAATAGATTTATAGTTGCTTTTAAGTCTTTTTCAAATGATTTTTTTACATATCCTAAATGATGTAATACATACAAAACTTGCACCATAGAATAGCCTAAGCAAGATCTTGGAGGTATACCTGAAGGTATAATAACGCAATCTAAATTATGTTTTTTAGCTAATTCTTGCACTTTACCACCTGATGTAATACAAATTACAGTTGCTTTCATTTTAATCGCTTGTTGCATAGCTGCTAATGTTTCTTCCGTATTTCCTGAATAAGAAGAAATTAGTACCAAGGATTTTTCATTGATAAATCCTGGTAAAAAATAATCTTTATTAACGATAAAAGGGATAGAACAGCTATCAGCAATATAGTTTTGTGTGATAGAACCACCGATACCACTACCGCCTAAACCAGATAAAACTATATTTTGAAAATTATTTTTTTTAGTTTTAAACGAATTTTTGTTTCCAATAGCTATAGCTTCTGCTAATTGTTGTGGGAAATTAACTACAAGTTGTTTCATTATTTTAAAATTTTACTTTTGAATGAGTCACAAAAATACAAAAACTGGTGCAGTTGGCGAGCAAATAGCAAAAGAATATTTAGTCCAAAAAGGATATGTTATCATAGCATGCAATTGGAGGGCTCAGCACAAAGAAATTGATATCATTGCAAAAAACAAGGATGTTTTAGTTTTTATAGAAGTTAAAACTAGACGGAGTAATACATTTGGATTCCCAGAGGAAGCGGTTACTGCAAAAAAAAGACAATTATTGTTTTTGGCAGCTCATGCCTTTATAGAACAATATACCAGCTATTCAAATATTCAATTTGATATAATAAGTGTAGCTTTAAAAAATAAAAAAGTGAAGGATTCGAAAACAGAAATCATCCATTATGAAGATGCATTTTATGGAAACAACTAAATTTTACCATTAGATTGGAAATAGAAGCTAATTTTATGGCGCATTTTAAAGCTATTAGAAATTTGTGCAATCAAGACCAAAAGCATACATTTGATAAGCTAAGCAATGAATTCCCGAAATTTTTTAGCAAACCTAAGCGACCACGAAAATGAAACTACTCCTTTTTGTAATTCTATGTATAAGTCTTCCAGTTTCTAGTTTTTGTCAAGCTATTCAATTCAAAAGCAAGATCAATCAAGATCATTTTATTTTCACTTCAGCTGATACAATTGAAATTAAGGTATTGAAATTTTATATAGCTAATCTTCAATTTTGGAGAAAAGGGAAATTAGTACAAACCGATAAAAAAGGAGCTTATTTAATAGATGTATTAAAGGATGCAACTACTATTATACCCTATAAAAAAAGCTCAGATTCCCTTAGTTTTATTTTAGGTGTTGATAGCCTTATTCAAAAAAAAGGCGCTATGGGTGCTGGATTAGACCCTAGCAATGGCATGTACTGGACTTGGCAAAGCGGCTATATACATTTCAAACTAGAAGCCATTACGAATGGTGCAAGAAATTTACAATTACATATTGGAGGTTATAGCGCTCCTTATAATACCATTCAAGCTATTGGCTTCCCAATCAATAGGCTCAAGAACAATTGCATACAATTTGATTTGCTTGCATTTCTAAAACATATCGACCTCAGCAACACGAAAAAAATCATGTCGCCATGTGCTGAAGCCGTTCTAATTTCTACCAATATAGCACAATCATTTTCTATTTGTCATGACTAAAATTAGCACCCTACTAATTATTGCTATTTTATTCGTGCTACTTTGTAGTAGTCGACTAGAGAAAAATTTATTGCCTAGCTATTTCCCAAAACCGCGTTATGATTTTGCCAGCAATCCATTTAAAAAAGACATTATAACATTGGGAAGAAGATTATTTTACGATCCCATTTTATCTAAAAACAATACCCTATCCTGCGCTAGTTGTCATTCGCCATACAATGCCTTTGCACATGTAGACCACGAACTAAGCCATGGTATTTATGACCGCATTGGCATAAGAAACGCACCTGCATTATTTAATTTAGCTTGGGCTCCGTATTTTATGCTCGATGGGGCCATACATCATTTAGACATGCAAGCATTAGCGCCTTTGAGTGATAGCAATGAAATGAACAACTCCATTGAAATGGTACTTTTTCAACTCAATAAAGATGCCTCTTATCAGCAACAATTTAAACAGTGCTTTCGCGACTCAACTATTACTGGAGAACATTTTTTAAAAGCAATTGCTCAATTTATGCTAAGCTTAGTTAGTGCAGAAAGCAAATACGACAGTGTTATGCGTGGCGATGCGCATTTTACTGCTCAAGAAAATAATGGCTATCAATTATTCCAAAAGCATTGCAATAGTTGCCACCAAGCGCCCTTGTTTACGAATTATGAATTTATTAATACTGGTCTAGCTGAAAACTCGGCTATTCATGACTATGGTCGATTTAGGATTACTAAAAATGAAAATGATTCATTTAAATTTAAAGTGCCGTCTTTGCGCAATATAGCTTTTACCTATCCCTATATGCACGATGGAAGGTATGCATCTTTAAAAGATGTTTTGAAATTTTATACCACAATCCATACTTTTCAAAAAAACACCGACATACGCTTACAAAAACCAATGCCCATATCTGCAAATGAGCAAGTTGACATCATTAGTTTTTTATTATGTCTAAGCGATAATAAATTTATTTTTAATTCTAAACATACTTACCCAAAAAATATACTTAAAAATCAATAACTTTAATTACATGCAATTGCATGCTTCCATCGTCTAATAAATTTCAAAAATAATTCAATGAAAAAATACATACTCTTATGCCTTGGTATTTCACTTGTATTTCAAGTAAGCGCACAAACCAATCCAGCAATAACATCTTGGTTAAGAAATACAACTAATATTATGGGTCGTCATTATGTGAGTGGCAATTCAACAGCCATTCAAGATGCTGTGCCTGCAAATGTACAAACTGTGCAATATTCAGCTACAAGTGTGTATATAAGCACTACAGGTATTCCTGCCTATGTTACAGGCCCTTTCCTTGATGGTAATCCTTCTTTGGCAAGTAACCAAAATGCAATTTTTAAAATCCCTTTAAACCCAACACAAAATACGGGTAATCCTACACCTACTACAGGTGGCAATATTGGAATTTTCATTAATGGCGTAGCGCTCTTCGATTATAGAGATGGTGTATCTTGGAATAATGCACAACAAAAATTATGTGGAGGCCCAATACAACCGCCTTGCATGGGCGATGGATTATGGAATCGTGATGCTGTTGTAGCAGAGCGTGTTGGATTTGACTGTGCTAAAGGTCATCCTGCAATGGGCAACTATCACCATCACCAAAACCCAAGTGCCTTTAAATTAGATCTGAATGTAATTTCTACCGTTTGTAATTTATATGATGCTGATGGCTTGTATGTTATTGATAGCACTAAACATGCTCCTTTAATTGGTTATGCTTATGATGGCTTTCCTATTTATGGAGCATATGCTTACAAAAATCTAGATGGTACAGGAGGTATTGTTCGCATGAAATCGTCTTACCGATTAAAAACAATGACAACCAGAACAAATGGACCTGCAGTTAATAGCACTTACCCTTTGGGTTTATTTAAAGAAGATTATGAATATATAGCGCCAACAACTGGTCAAACTGATTATTTGGATGCTCATAATGGGCGTATTTGTAAAACTCCTGAATACCCCAATGGTATTTATTGCTATTTTGCTACCGTAGATGCTAACTGGAACTCAGCTTATCCTTATGTTGTTGGTCCAACTTTTTATGGCAATAAAATTGCAACTAAAGTAACTAGTATCACTGAAAGCACCACTACTTACAATCCAAGTACCGCATCTATTACTAGTAACTTAACAGCAGCGGACATAGCCGTATTCCCTAATCCAAGTAGTGATCTTATTGCGGTACAATTAAACGACTTAACCAAAACAGAAGTTGTACTGAGTCTTTATGATTTACAAGGTAAGTTGATGGATGTGAAAACTATTTATCCAGGCACTACCATAGCCTATTTTGATACCAAAACATATTATGCAGGCATTTACATTCTAAAAATTACTCAAGCAGACAAAACACTGACCCAACAAATTAGTATTCAAAAATAAAATGTAATTACAACAAAAAGCCCCGAAGAATTTCGGGGCTTTTTTATTGAACTATTAAAATTAATTATCTACTGTAATTAGGCGCTTCTTTTGTAATCACAATATCGTGCGGATGACTTTCAGCCATAGATGCACTTGTAATGCGAACGAATTGCGCTTGCTCTTGTAAAGTTTTTATGTCTTTAGCTCCACAATAACCCATGCCGGCTCTCAAACCACCTACAAATTGTTGGATCACTTCACTTAAGGTTCCTTTGTAAGGCACTCTACCTACAATGCCTTCTGGTACTAATTTCTTAATATCTGCTTCAACATCTTGAAAATAACGATCACTCGATCCTTCTTTCATAGCTTCTACAGAACCCATGCCTCTATAAGATTTAAATTTCCTTCCTTCGTAGATAATAGTCTCGCCCGGACTTTCTTCTGTACCTGCAAAGATAGAGCCTGCCATAACCGTTGATGCACCAGCGACCAAAGCCTTCACCATATCTCCAGTATAACGGATACCACCATCAGCAATTACCGGAATACCCCTTTTTTTCAACATTGCAGATGCTTCAATTACAGCACTTAATTGTGGGACACCAGCTCCCGTTACTACTCTGGTAGTACAAATAGAACCTGGTCCCACACCCACCTTCACGGCATCAGCCCCAGCATCTGCTAAAGCTTTTGCACCAGCAGCAGTTGCTACATTACCCGCAATTACTTGTACGTCTTTAAATGATTTTTTTACCAATTTCACCATATCCAATACCCCTTTCGAATGCCCATGAGCACTATCCAAGGTAATGACATCTACTCCTGCAGTTTTTAAAGCTGCTACCCTATCTAAGGTATCTGCCGTAATACCCACAGCAGCACCAACTAAAAGTCGACCAAATTGATCTTTACAAGCAAAAGGATGGCTTTTTAAATGAATAATATCTCTAAAGGTGATTAATCCTTTTAACTTTCCTGCTTTATCAACGATAGGTAATTTTTCAATTTTGTATTGTTCCAAGATACCTTCTGCTTTCTGCATGGTAGTACCTATAGGCGCAACAACCAATTTGTCTTTGGTCATTACTTCTTTGATTTTTTTCTTCGGATTTTTCTCGAAACGCAAATCTCTATTGGTTAGGATACCTACTAATTTATTAGATGCATCTACAATAGGAATACCTCCAATTTTATGCTCACGCATCAAACGAAGAGCATCACCAACAGACGCTTCAGGAGCCAAGGTTATGGGATCTATAATCAATCCACTTTCTTGGCGTTTTACTTTTCTAACTAATTCTGCTTGTTTTTCAATACTCATATTCTTATGCAGAATACCAATTCCACCTTCCCGAGCCAAGGCGATAGCTAAACGATCTTCCGTAACCGTATCCATGGCAGCTGATACCATAGGCATGTTTACTTGAATGTCTCTCGTTAAATAAGATTGGATATTTACCTCTCTAGGAAGTACTTCTGAATAAGCAGGAACTAGTAAAACATCATCAAATGTTAGTCCTTCACCGTAGAATTTAGACTTTGTTGCCATGTGCAAAGATAAAACGACTTTTTTTTAAAACCATAAAGTCCTTCAAAAAAATAAGAAAAATGTTTAATTTCATAACCTAAAACTTTTAAAAATGGGTAGAAAACTGTTTGATGTAGTTGCAAATCGCAAATCTAAAAATCCATCTTCTGTATTATTAGCTGCCAAAGTAGCTAATCAATGGCGCACTTATGATGCCCAAGAAGTATGGGATACCGCTACTGCTTTGGCTTATAGCCTTCAGCAATTAGGTATTCAATATAAAAAAAGTGTAGACAATGTAGATACCGTAGCTATTATCTCTAACAATAGACCAGAATGGGTAATAACTGATTTGGGCACACAAATGTCAGGCGGTGTGCTTACCCCTATTTATCCTACCGTAAGTGTTAATGAACTTGTCTATATTTTTAATGAAGCGCAAGTAAAAGTTCTTTTCATAGCCAATAAAGAACTCTATGAGCGCTTTTTACCTGCCTTTCAATTAGTACCAAGCTTACAACATATATTTTCCTTTGATGCTATTGAAGGTGTAAACCATTGGTCAAGTTTGATCAATAAAGAAAATCGCGTTAGCGCAGATGAATTAGCTAAAATAGACGATGAAAGTTTAGCAACCATAATTTACACTTCGGGCACTACGGGCAATCCGAAAGGGGTAATGCTGAGTCATAAGAATATTGTTAGCAATATTGAAAACAGCATTCAATATTTTTCTTTTACCGACGGTGTAGAAAAGAAAGCTTTAAGTTTTTTACCGCTCAATCATATTTTTGAGCGCATGTGTACCTACCTCTATTTTGAAAAGGGTATTTCTATATACTATGCAGAAAGTATGGAGACCATAGGTGATAATTTAAAAGAAGTAAAACCTGTTGTATTTACAACAGTACCAAGGCTTTTAGAGAAGGTATATGAAAAGATCTATAATAAGGGAATGGAATTAAAAGGCATCAAAAGGGCATTGTTTTTTTGGGCACTGCGCTTAGGAGATCAATTTGACCATAGAGAAAAAAAGTCATGGTGGTATAACGCTCAGTTAAATCTTGCTAATAAATTAATATTTAGTAAATGGAGAGAAGCATTAGGCGGTGAAGTGATAGCTATAGTAACAGGTTCTGCCGCTTGTCAAGAACGTCTCATACGCGTTTTTACAGCAGCTCGATTAACCATTATGGAAGGTTACGGACTTACAGAGACCTCTCCAGTAGTTTCAGTTAATACCTTTGAAAACTATGGAAGAAAATACGGAACTGTAGGGGTAGTCATTCCTTCGGTAGAAGTGAAATTAGCTGAAGACAATGAAATCTTATGCAAAGGCCCTAATGTAATGATGGGCTATTATAAACAGCCTGCATTAACTGCAGAAGTAATAAAAGATGGTTGGTTTTATACTGGCGATATCGGCACCTTTGTTGAAAACAACACGATTCTTAAACTGACTGATCGTAAGAAGGAAATGTTTAAGACCTCAGGAGGAAAATATGTAGCCCCTCAAGTAATTGAAAACAAAATGAAAGAGTCTCCTTTTATTGAGCAAATTATGGTAATTGGTGCCGACAAGAAATTTATTAGTGCGCTAATTGTTCCTACCCTTGCTAATCTGAAAAATTATTTTGAAGATCATGATATTGCATGGCCAGCTTCTACGGCAGAATTGCTTAAACACGAGCGTGTTCATAAACTTATGGACCAACAAATACATAAATTCAATGAGCATTTTAATCATACCGAGCAAATTAAGAAGTATGCCTTGCTCCCTAATGAATGGACTGTAGATACGGGAGAAATTACGCCTACATTAAAATTGAAAAGGAAAGTAATTATGGAGAAATATAGCCAAGAAATAGAGGCGCTTTATCAATAATCTCCTTTATTAACAAAGAATAAGTATATTTCTTTATAAATATTCCATAATCCTTTAGTAATTTAGCACCACTAATAAATCAAAAAATGATTGAAATTAAAGTTCCAACAGTAGGTGAATCTATTAACGAAGTAACCCTTGTAAAATGGCTGAAGCCAGAAGGCGCTTGGGTAGAACGTGATGAATTGTTATGTGAATTAGAGTCTGAAAAAGCAACCTTTGAATTAAATGCTGAGCAAGCGGGTATCTTGCATATTGTTGCTGCTGAAAATGCAACCCTAAACATTGGCGATCTAGCATGTAAAATCGATGAAACAGCAAGCAGACCTGCAAATGCAACACCTGCGGCAGAAGAAAAACCTGCAAAAGCAGCTATAAAGGAAGAGAAAAAAGAAGTGGCGCCTACTCCTGTACTTAATAAAGATGTAAAAGCTACACCAGTAGCTAATGCTATTATGGCTGACAAACAAGTAAAGGCTACTGATGTAGTAGGGTCTGGATCTTTAGGAAAAATAAAAAAACAAGATGTATTAGATGCATTAGCTAACCCTGGCAAGAAAGTTGGCGCTGCTGCATTTAGCAGAAATGATCGTCCAGAAAAAATGAGTAATCTTCGTAAAACAGTTTCTAGAAGATTAGTGGAAGCGAAAAACACAACGGCTATGTTGACCACCTTTAACGAGGTAGACATGACCAATATTATGGAGATTCGTAAGAAATATAAAGATACCTTCAAAGAATCGCATGGTGTTAACTTAGGATTTATGTCGTTTTTTACTAAAGCATGTTGCATCGCATTAGAAGAATGGCCTGCTGTAAATGCTTATATAGATGGCGATCAAGTTATTTATCACGAATATTGTGATATTTCCATTGCTGTTTCAGCACCTAAAGGCTTAGTAGTTCCTGTTATACGTAATGCGGAGAGTTTAGGCATGGCAGAAATTGAACAAGCGGTTGGTAATTTAGCTAAAAAAGCAAGAGAAAATAAATTGACTGTAGAAGAAATGACCGGAGGTACGTTTACCATTACGAATGGTGGTGTGTTTGGTTCTCTAATGAGTACTCCTATTATCAATATACCTCAATCTGCTATTTTAGGAATGCATAAAATTCAAGAACGCCCAATGGCGATTAATGGCAAAGTAGAGATTAGACCAATGATGTATTTAGCTTTGAGCTATGATCATCGTATAATTGATGGTAGAGAATCAGTTAGTTTTTTAGTTCGCGTAAAAGAACTTTTAGAAAATCCGGCTTCAATGCTTATTGGAAAAGATCCCGTTCAAGGATTATTAGAAATTTAATAAAAGCCCCAGTTTTGGGGCTTTTTTATTGCGCTATTTGAAAAATAATAAAAGCTATTAGAATAATAATATTACCCAACCATTCTCTCCTACTTAGTTTATCTTTTAAAATAAAATAAGCTAAAAAAACCGTTGTAGGCTGTAAGAATAAATTATACAAAGTCACCTTATCTATAGGATAATATTTATAGGTATAACCTACCACTAAAACACCAAATGTAGTTAATACCGCTATTAGATATAGGTTTTTATTAAGCTTGAAAAAATAATGTGGTGTATATTCTTTAGACGTAACAAAATAAAAAATTGTAGACACTATCAAGATTATTAATTCAATCATAAAAGTACTAAGCTCCAACGGGGAAGATTGCAATGGATGAGCTAACAGAACATACCCTAAATTAAAGAATAAGGCGCTCCCTAATGCGTATAAAGTACCCTTAGATAATTTGGGATTTACAATTTGAACAGCCAAACCTAAAACAGCTAGTAACAAACAAAATAAAGATATACTAGTGAAGGTAATTCCGTAAATCAACACCATGAATACTTGTTGGAATAATACGCCAAGTAAGGAAATCATAGCAACATTAGTAAAAGCGATATGCTTAAATGAAATAGCATAGCAAATTAAGCCAAAGGACAAAATTAATGCAATACCAACGATATGAAAATATGTAGTTAGTGAAATCGCCATTAAATCAATGGATCGAGTATATAACCAAATACCTGTTAATAGTGTAGTAAGTAAGCTTCTCTTAGAAATAAACGCTAAGGTATTACTCGCAATGCTCTCTTTACGAACTAATATATCTACACAAAAAAAACAGGCATTAATAAGGAGGATATAAATATATACAGGAAGCATTTTTATTGGTTAGAATTACAAATATAATTTAGATAAATGAAATCTCTAAAGTAATTGTGTATTTCATTGCAAGAATTCCATTTAAAAACTATATTTGAAACCTATGCATTTTATTTTATTTCATAGTGAGAAAATTATTAGCGCCTATAAAGGAGAATTACCTTTATCGCATACGCTAAGAAATTATACCAAACAACATAAACAATTAGGCAGTAAAGACCGCAAATCAATTGCACATTGTGTATATAGCTGGTATCGTTGTGCCAAGTTTATTAGCCATACAAAAAAAATAAGTTTTGAAGAGCAAATGTTTATTAGCTTATGGCTATGTAAAGTTGCACCCTTAGTGCATTTATTACCTGCTTATTTACAAGCCACATTTGAATTAGCTATTGACGAAAAAATAAAATTTGCAGTTCAAAATGATATCGAAATAAGCATTTCTATTCCTGCTAACTTCAAAGCAATAGCCTTATCAGATAAAATCACTTACGACGCTTGGCTTCTCTCTTTGTTTCAACAACCACTTGTATTCATTCGTACTATTGGACCTATAGAAACATGCACTAGCCTTTTATCGCAAGCACAAATCCCATTTGAAGTAATTGACACCCATTGTATAGCGGTTAATAATGCAAGTGCCATAGATAGTATTATACCAAAAGATCAATATGTAATACAAGATTACTCTTCTCAAAAAACAGGTAATTATTTTGATCCCAAAAACGGTGAAAGTTGGTTGGATAGTTGTTGTGGAGCAGGCGGCAAATCGCTCTTATTGGCCTCTAAGAAAAAACAAATAACGCATCATGTAATGGATGTAAGAGCAAGTAGTATGCACAACTTACAAGAACGTTTTAGAAATGCTAAATTAAAAGCACCCATTCCTATCATTGCAGATATTACGGATGCTATGTTGTTAAAGCAAAAGCTAGCAGCCATGCGCTTCGATCATATTATTTGTGATGTACCATGTAGCGGTTCTGGAACTTGGGCTAGAACACCAGAGCAATTTTATTTTTTCAACACTAAAGAACTGAGTAGTTTTAATGCTAAGCAATTTATCATTGCCAACAACAGCTTAGCTTATTTAAAAGAAGGTGGAAGTTTAATATATATTACATGTTCTATTTTCAAATCAGAAAACGAAGCAATAATTGAATCCTTGCTCCAACATAATCCTAAGATTACTTGCAAAGAGATGCATTTAATTAATGGCATTGAAAACAAAGCAGATTGTATGTTTATAGCCGTTTTAGAACGACCACTAGAGTTTTAAAAACGTATGTTTTTGATGCTGTCCTTCAATCACTACACTTAAAACATATACGCCCCTAGTAATACTTTCCGGCAAGTTAATACTTGCTTGGTTTGTTTGGTTAAAATTTAAACTACCCTTATAAACAAGCGCTCCATTCGACGCAAATAATTCAAATGGTACTGTAGCATTTAAATCAGTAGGCAAGGTGATTTTAATAAAATCAGTACATGGATTAGGCGTTATTTGAATTTGGGTTGGATACTCTTTTACTGGTGGTAATACAATGCCTAAATTAGAAAGAGCCTGAGCAAAATCTGGCACTCCATATCCCTGCTTATTAGTAGGCAATGCATATCGATGAGCGCTTTTACGAATCGCTTCTTTAATAGCAAATAAACTGGCATTAGGTGCTGCTTGCATAACACATGCAGTATAAGCTGCCAACTGAGGTGCTGCAAAGGATGTACCTATTGCAAATAGTACATTACCTTTACTATACAATAATGCCGCTGGTGTACCCAACATACAAACATCTGGTTTTATACGACCTGTATAATTAGGTCCCGGACTAGATGCCGGTCCGTCATTTTTAAAAGAGTCTACAGTACCCACTGTTAATGCGCTATCAGCATCACCAGGTGTCAATAAAAAATTCCAGTTATTACCGCCTTCGTTACCACTTGCAGCTACAGCTATCATTCCTTTAGCACTCGCTTTATTTACTGCTTTGGCAGCTAATGTAGTTTTTCCATCTAATAATGACTTTGGATATATATAATAGGATGGCGTATAAAATTCATTATATCCCAAAGACATGGTTGCAATATCCGCACCTATACTATCTGCACGTTCTAAAGCGGCCAATAGATTATCCATTTCAATGAGTTGTTCGGAATTATTATCTTCTGTTCTATAAAGTGCATACTGTGCATACGGAGCTGCCCCAATATATAAACCCGGTTCGTTACCGGCCATAGTAGAAAGGACATAGGTTCCATGATCTCCATTAGAAGTTGGATCAGCATCTTTGCTAACAAAGTCAAATTGATCTAAAATTCTATTTTGTAGCAAGAGACTATCAAAACCATTGTATAGATTAAAAAAACCAGCATCTAAAACAGCAATTAGTTTTCCTTGACCTTTAAAGCCAGCTGCATGCAACAGATGTCCATTAACTAAACTTGTTTGCTTGCTTGCTGCTCCATAGATACTAAGCGCATTAGTAGTTTTAAATAAATTACCTTTTGTTTGAACTTTATTTTTCTCTAGGGAATTTGTTTTTTTGGCATGCAATCCATTGGGATAATAGGCAATATAATCAACTTGCTGAATCCAATTCTTGGCATTCAAGAAGCCTATTTTAGAAGAATCGGAAAGTAATATGACAATTTGATTAAACCACTTTGATTGGCTATGAAAAACACCTTGCGTCAATTGTAATACCGTATCTGTATATTTTGAATATACAGGCAAATCAGAGCTATCAATAGCAATAGCAAAACGCAAACGACGATCTAAGGCACGCTGAGATAAGTAGGCAAGTGGTTGGCTGATTGAAAATGAAGTAGGCTTATTGGTAAATTGAACCCTAAAAGCGTATTGTTTATTTTGAGCAAATAAGTGAAAAGCACTAAACAAAAATAACAATAGTAAACTCCACTTTTTATTGAAAACCATCTTTAATTGTTTTCGTAAGCTGCAATTTTCAAACTGTAACCTTTAGGGAAAGCTAAAAGTCCATCTTTTTTATAATGTATTAATTCTCTATAAACTAAACCTACATTTTTAGCAAACACCTCTTGCGCATAGGTTTTTTCTACAAAAGTTACACCAGGTGTATTAAGGTCATTTAATTGATAATCTTTTTGCTTAACAATAACGGCATCGCCGTATGATGCGTATCCATTACTAAATGATTTACCTACGTTAGTAAAACGATAAACCCATCCATTTAAATAATATAAATCTGGATCTGCTAAATTTACCTTACTATTTCCATCCCATGTATAATTCTCAACTACAGGAGAAACCATTTTCACAAATCGCACATTATCTTCAAACCATTCTACTGTACTATCTCCATCGGTTATATACATAACGTTATTTGCTTTCCAATTACTATTGCTGTTGGCTCTTCTGTATATATCTACCCTATAGGTTAGTCTTTTATTATTGTCTGAAAAAGTATCAGCCATGACGTACTTCAGATCGAATTTGACCGTTGTTTTCAAGGAATTTACATCATCCCATACGGTAGAATCTACATGGTAACTTATACTTTTTCCAATCGCCAAAGGCAAATAGGCATTTTTGTTAGCGCCCGTAATAATGGTTGTTTCTTTTTGGCAAGAAAAAAATAGTATCGATGCTACAAAAAGCAAAAGGCTATTTTTAATAGGATTAAATAAGTACATGTCTATTAGATTGTTGCTATAAAAATAACAAATTACTTTTAAAATCAACCAAAGTTCACTGAAATATTAAAAGGGAATAACACCACTTTGAATGATACCTCCACCAAGCACGTCATCGCCTTCATAAAAAACAGCACTTTGACCGGGTGCGATACTGTGAACGGCATGATCGAAATGGACATTGATACCCTGATCTATATTAGAAAGGGTACTGATAGCTCCGGCATCTTTATACCTGATTTTAGTGATAGCAGAGGTGCCATCTTCGATACTTGAATATTTAATATAGTTAATGCCTTTAACCATCATTTCTTGCGCTTCTAATTCATGAGCATCTCCTAAGACTACGGTATTCGTTTCTGGTAAAATCTTAACTACAAACATGGGTTTTCCAAATGCTACACCTAAGCCTTTACGTTGACCAATGGTATAAAAAGGATAACCTTGATGTTTGCCTAAAATTTGTCCGGATGTTGAAACAAATAAGCCCCCAGTCAAATCTTGCTCTAAATTGGGGATACTTCTTTTTAAGAAGCCTCTGTAGTCGTTATCTGGAACGAAACATATTTCATAACTCTCCGATTTTTTAGACAACTCTACATAGCCTTTATCAAATGCATATTGGCGTACTTCTGTTTTTAGTAAATCGCCTAAGGGATATATACTTCTGCTCAAACATGCCTGATCTAAACCCCATAACACATAACTTTGATCTTTTGTCAAATCCTTGGCTTTTGATAAAACAAAGCGTTGATTCTCTTCACGCACTTTTACATAATGCCCTGTTGCAATAAAATCACAATTAAGCGCATCTGCTTTTTTCAAAAGCGCACTCCATTTTATATGCGTATTACACAATACACAAGGATTAGGGGTTCTTCCAGCCATGTATTCAGTGACAAAGTTCTCAATAACTTGGCCACCAAATTCTTCTCGTATATCTAAAACATAATGAGGAAATCCGTGTTCTACAGCAGCCTGACGCGCATCATTAAAGGAATCTAAATTGCAACAACCGGTTTCTTTTTTCCCACCACCTGCTGCGGCATAATCCCAGGTCTTCATGGTAATACCCACCACTTCGTAGCCTTGTTCGTGGAGCATAAGTGCACTAACGGTACTATCAATACCGCCACTCATGGCTACTAGAACTTTACCGTGCTTACTCATGGTTGCTAAAATTAGGTGTAAAGATACTTCAAAGGTTTTATAATGTCGGTACCAAGGTGTTTTAATTCTCTTATGTGTGTATTTGAAAAAAGCAATGTTTATGGATTAGTTTTTGTCAAATCGAGTAACATAGCTTTTGCACGCTCGTTACTGGGTGCACGTTTTAAAATGCGCTTCAAATATATAGCTGCTTTAGTATCGGCATGCGACTGATGATACCAAATAGCTAAGTTGAATAAGTTCTGTTCGTTATCTGGATCTAAATCATTGGCTTTATTTAAATAATCAAATGCTAAAACCATTCGATTTTGTTGCATATATAAATAAGCTAGATTTACATTGGCACTGCTATGTTTTTGATTTTCCTGCAACACATATTTAAACGTGCGCTCTGCATCCTCAGCTTTATTATTTTGAGCATAACAAACGCCTAATTTATTTTGAAAATCAAGTGCATTAGGCATTAAGCTAACCGCTTGCTGATACCAAGGAAGCGCATTAACATGCTGATTTAATTTGGTATAACTTTCCCCTACTCGATAAGCCATCCATGCATCTTTGCATTGACTGGCCACCTGCACTTTTGCGTAATCAACTACTTTATTAAAATTATTTTTTAAAAAATAGGCTCTTATAAAATCTTTGTTTTGTTTTTCTTTTTCTTCTACAACTAAAGCTTTATTCAGATAATGTAAAGCAGAATCAATCAAACCAATATTGGAATTATACCTTTCAAAAAACTCCATATATGCCCTAGCGCTTGTAATTGCATCAGGGTTATCATTATTGTAACTTTTAAGTCCTAAAAAAGCCGTTATGGCAGATTTTTCTTCTTTATTCAAAGGTCTTTTTCTAATATAATGATCGGTAACCGCTACGTGTGGGATGTCAATACTTCCATTGCGTGGCATATGACAAGTAACACAATCATTTTGCTTTTGATTTCTAATATTACTTTGCTCTTTACAACTTTTATCTGCACTTGAATGACATGAGATACAAGCATCATTATATTGTTTGCGTGGCGTATATTTTACGCTTACATGCGGGTTATGGCAGGTAATGCAACTCATTTTTTGAGACACCAAATAACAATTACTCATCTTCATTCGCTCTACATGTGAAGCCATAATCATTTTATCTTTAGCTCCTTTATAGATAGGCATAAAAACAGTCATGACCTCAGACAAATGCATGCCGGGACGAAAATCAAAAAAAGTTTTACCATCATTTAATACCGTAATGCCTTGTAAGTGACAACGCTGACAAATATTGTTTTGCAAATCTGTTGGTAAGCGCCTTGGATTCACTATAGAATAATCAGGACCTTTTGAGGTGTCTACTAAAATACCATTCTGTTTGTCTTTAACATGTAAGCTTCCTGGTCCATGACAACGTTCGCAATCAATTCCTTTTTTAATAGTTAAGAATTTATTCTGACTACTGGGATCTATATTAGGATAAGCATTGTGGCAGCTCATACATTCCAATTCAATGATTCTACCAAATCTACTATTAGCTCCTTTTTCAAAACCAGGTGCTAAATCCCATTGTTGTTTTTGGGTATAAAAGGTGATTGGCAATTGATTCACATAGCCATTCTCAATCATCATATGTGAATTGGTATGTTGGCCCGAACCAACAATATAACTTACTTTTTCAACACGTTTATGAATGGTGTCTTTACCTTCTAATCTAAATTCTTTGATGTAAAAATTACCTTGATCCCAATAAGGTTGATAATAGAAATCAAGCGAATCGTCATAAACAATAGCATGCGCGGGGTTAAAATCTGCAGCTGATTTCTGTTGTGTTGCCGAATCAAATGATTGCCCCATACCCGTTTGCATATATGTCTTGTAGATATCTTGATGACAAGAGGCACAGGTTTGTATACCTACATAATGCGCAGAAGTATCATAGACATTTAACCAATCGGAATGTTGCTGCTCTACTTTGGTCGCATCTTCTTTGCATTGAAAATGTGTACTCGTTAGCAATAAAAAAAAGAGTCCACCAAGTGCAAAACTCCACTTTTTCAGACTCTTATTTTTAAACAACATAATCGATTAATTAAATACGGCTAAATAATAATTTGATTTCCCTTTTTGAATTAAAAGGTATTTTTGATTCAATAAGTCGGATGTATTTATTTGAGTTTGCTCTACGCCAACTTTTTGTTTATTAATAGCAACACCTCCATTTTGAATTAATTTACGGGCATCACCTTTCGAATTTACAATTTTCTGATCTGCCATAAAAGTAATAAGATCTAAGCCTTGTTCAAGCTCAGCAATTACACCTTGCACTTGAGGCACTCCTTCTAATACATCTAATAATTGTGCTTCTGATAAAGACTGTAAGGTTTCTAAAGTAGTTGGTGCAAATAAAATCTCAGATGCTTTTAATGCAAATTCATAAGCAGCTTCACCATGCACTAAAATAGTCATTTCTTTAGCCAATTCTTTTTGTAAAATTCTTAAATGCGGAGCTGCTTCTTGTTGCGCTACCAATTCTTTTATAGCGGCCACCTCTTTGAAGGAAAACACGAAGGCCATATTCACCACATCAGCATCACTTAATTTCAACCAGAATTGATAAAATTGATATGGTGATGTTTTAGCAGGATCTAACCAGATATTACCACCCTCAGATTTACCAAATTTAGTTCCATCACTTTTAGTTATCAATTTACAGGTGAAGGCAAACGCATCTCCAGCCTCTTTTCTACGAATCAACTCGGTACCTGTTACAATATTCCCCCACTGATCAGCACCACCCATTTGTAATTTGACATTTTTATTTTTTCGTAAATAATAAAAATCGAAGCCTTGAATTAACTGATACGTAAACTCTGTAAAAGAAATCCCAGTTTCTAAGCGTTTCTGAACAGAGTCTTTAGACATCATATAGTTCACCGAAATATGCTTACCTATATCTCTAATAAATTCTAAAAAAGAAAAAGATTCAAACCACTCATAATTATTCACTAATTCTGCAGCGTTAGGCGCTGCAGGGTCAAAATTCAAGAATTGCGACAATTGTTTTTTGATGCCCTCACAGTTTTTCTGAATAGTAGGCACATCTAATAAATTTCGCTCAGCAGATTTACCTGAAGGGTCTCCAATCATACCCGTTGCGCCACCTACCAGAGCTATAGGCTTATGACCTGCTCGTTGAAGACGCATTAGTAAAGTAATAGGCAATAAACTACCCACGTGCAAGCTATCAGCTGTTGGATCAAACCCAATATATGCACTCGTCATCTCCCTATTTAACTGTTCTGCCGTTCCGGGCATGATATCTTGGATTAAATTCCTATCCTGTAAATCTTGTATTAAATTCATACGAGTTAATGATTATTATGGCAAAAATACAAGTTAAAGCGCTTATTTTCATGATATTTACAAATAATATAGCTGCTTTTATACCTGATTTAAACCCACTAAAATGGTATGATTTTACATAAAAAACCTATTTAGTAAGCGGTAATTATTGTTTTTACTATTTTTTTTTTAACTTAGAGGGTAATTATAAAAACACAAATACTTTGAAAAAGTTATTACTTGGTTTATTATTGACAATCCCTGTATTTGCAAATGCGCAATCGCATAACGAAGTGGGTATTATGGGTGGCGTAAGTAATTATTACGGCGACTTACAAGACAAATGGCTTCCAGGAAGTGGGAAAACCTATAACCCAGTAGGCGGTTTGGTTTATAAATTCTTTATAACTCCTCGATTTGGTATTCGTACGGGCGTTTCTTTAACGTCTTTGACTGCTGCTGATAGCTTATCTGATATCCTAGTAAATCAAAAAAGAAACTTACGTTTTTCAACTAATTTATTCGAATTCCATACTGGCTTCGAAATGAACTTATTTGCTGTTGATTTAGATAGAGTAAAAGTAAGTCCATATGTATTTGGTGGCGTAGCTGTTCTTTATTCTAATCCATACACAGATGGATTAAATGGCGAAAAAGAATATTTACGTCCGTTAAGCACGGAAGGTCAAGGCTTACCTAACTATCCTGACAGAAAAAACTATAGACTAGCAAATTTCTCTTTCCCAATTGGTGGTGGAATGAAATTTTTTGTAGGACAAACCTTTATGATTTGTACAGAAATGGGCTTTAGATATTGCGCTACTGATTATTTAGATGACGTAAGTACTTCTTATGTTAATTTAGATACCTTATTCGCTTACAAAGGACAAAAAGCTGTTGACTTAGCTTTTAGAGGGGATGAAGTAAAAGGATTTGCAGAAAGTGGAAGCAACTATCCTAACTATAGATTCCAACGAGGCGACAACAAACGTAATGACTGGTATTGGTTTGGTAATATTTCAGTATCTATTTATTTTGATGCTTTTGGTAATTTTAAAAATTACGTACAAACGCATTGCCCTAATGTATTTAAAAGAGGCTGGTAAAAGCTCAGCAATCATAAAAAAAAGGTCAACATGTGTTGACCTTTTTTTTATGGATAAAATTAATTTAAGATTGAATAGTTTGAATGATCTGAGCAATACTTAAAGCTTCTTGAACTCCAGTTTCCAAATTTTTGATACTAATCGTTTGACTTGCTTTTTCTTGTTCCGCTATAATGATAACAAATGGAATAGCTCTTTTATTAGCATACTTAAATTGCTTATCTATTTTATTCGTATCGGCATAATACTCAGCTCTGATACCAGCAACTCTCAAAGCTTTCAACACCTCAATATTAGCTGTTTCAAATTCCTTGCCGGTATTTAAAAGTAACACTTGTGTATCGGTATAAATAGTTTCAGGGAATGCGTTTAATTCTTCTATTACATCATAAATTCTATCTACACCAAAGGAAATCCCTACACCTGAAATGCCTTTAACACCAAACAAGTCAGTCAAATGATCGTATCTTCCTCCACCACCAATGCTTCCCATTTTTACGGCAGTGGTTCCAACTTCTACAATCATACCGGTATAGTAATTAAGTCCTCTAGCTAAACAAAGATCTAATTTTACTAATTCAGTAGCTTCTGCAGATAAGGCATGCACATAAGCGAGTATGCTTTCTAATTCTTCAATCCCTAACCATCCTACAGGGATATGTGCAAGATGCTTTCTTAAATGTTGCAGAATAAGTGTATGATCTCCTTGTATAGCTACGATCATTCTAATTTTTTCAATCCCATCAGCAAGAATAGAACGGTCTAGCAATTCTTTTTCTACTCCATCCCAACCAACTTTATCTAATTTATCTAAAGCAATAGTAATGTCAGTTAACTGGGCTTCATACCCTGCAAATTCAGCAATAGCAGCTAAAATTTTTCTATTATTTATTTTAATTGAAATTTGAGGAATACCTAATTGTTTGAATACACGAGCATAGATCGCTAACAACTCCGCTTCATTAAAAACACTAGTACTTCCTACCATGTCGCAATCGCATTGCCAAAACTCTCTATATCTTCCTTTCTGCGGGCGGTCGGCACGCCATACGGGTTGCATTTGATAACGCTTATATGGCATGGCTAATTCATTAAAATTCATTGCTACATATCGCGCAAAGGGAATTGTTAAATCATAACGCAAGGCTCTTTCGGTAATCAAAGCAGACGAACTTGGTTTTTCTAAGATACCCTCCCATGCTTGCTGTAAAGTGGCTTTATCTTTCTTTTCATACAAACCATTGTTTAGTATTTTAAAGATTAAGCGATCACCCTCCTCTCCATATTTACCCATCAAGGTTTGCAACTGCTCCATTGCAGGTGTTTCCAAAGGCTGAAAACCATGCAATTCAAAAACACTTTTAATAGTGTTTAGAATATAATTTCTTTTTCTAACTGTAGCAGCAGAAAAATCTCTAGTTCCTTGTGGAATGGATGGTTTGCTCATGATAACTATAAATTGAAACGATAATGATAGCAAAAATAACTAATCTAGCAGTAGAATTCTACTAAAATGTGAGAAGTATAAAAGATTACATTTATTTTTACAGGAATAAACTTCACTTGAGATTACTTTCCATTATACCCTACCCATTCTTACCGCCCAATAACGGAGGTAGAATTTGTATTGAACAAACCCATATCCATATAGGTAAACAATGCGATGAATTATTGATTTGTACTCAGAATAATAGTTTAGAGCCAAATACCCCATTTCACATTCTTGCGCAAATTCCTAACGGCAAACTTCGTTATACCCCCTTTTTAATTACCCGAAAAATTTACAAAGCAGCCAAACAATGGCAGGCTGATGCATTGATGTGCGAACATCCTTATATGGCCCCAAGCGTATGGCTGGCAGCATTAATGCTAAAAAAACCTTGGTTTATTAGAAGTCATAATATAGAAGCTACGCGTTTCCAATCTTTAGGCAAAATTTGGTGGCCTCTTTTATTTGCTTTCGAAAAATGGGCTCATAAAACAGCAGCAGCATCTTTTTTTATTACTCAAGAAGATGCACAATATGCTCTTGAAAAATACCATTTAAAGTCTAGTCAAATAGCCCACGCTCCATTTGGCACTCCATTACATAATGCGCCAGAAAAGAATGCACTTATTAAAACCGAATTTTGCAAAGAGCATAAAATAGACGCTTCACAACCCATCCTTTATTTTCTTGGCGCTTTAGATTATAGACCTAATGAAGAAGCAGTAGAACATATCGTTTTTGAAATTTACCCTCGCTTACTAAAGCAGAATTTCCAAGGCACTATTCTTATTATAGGCAAAGGACTAAACCCAAGTTTACAAGCAGCTATTCAAGCAAACAAACATATTCGATGTATTGGTTTTGTAAATTCGTTAAGCGATTTATTTCATGCTGCAGATCTGATGATTAACCCTATGCAAACAGGTGGTGGTATTAAAACCAAAGTAATAGAAGCCTTAGCAAATAATATCAAAGTAGTAAGCACGGAAAATGGAGCTAATGGAATTTATAAAGATAAAATAGGAGAACAATTACAAATTGTTGCAGATCTCGATTGGGATCAGTTTAGTAAAGCAATTGACCTTCACTTAAGCATGGCTACCAAAACGGAAGATGCTTTTTATACCTATTACAATTGGGATGCTATTACAAAAAATATGGTTACAACTTTAAAACAACATCTTAATTCAAAAAGCGAGTAAATGCGTAATGAATTAAATTAGCGCCCATCTTTAAAGCTTGCGCTCTCTTCTCTGGAGCATCATGATGCACTTCTTCATCTTCCCAACCATCACCTAAATCAGTTTCGTAACTATAAAAGCAAATGAGTTTGTTTTCATAAAATAAACCAAATCCTTTTGGACTAGCATTATCATGCTGATGAATCTTTGGTAAGCCCTTAGGGAAAGCAAACGGAGTGGTATAAATTGGATGATTAAAAGGCACTTCTACAAAGCTTAACTCAGGAAATACTTTTTTCATTTCTGGTCGCACATAGGCATCTAAGCCATAATTATCATCAATATGAAGAAACCCTCCGGCTAACAAGTAATTGCGCAAGTTAGTAACTTCAGCAGAGGTCAATTCCCATCTCCCATGACCGGTCATATGAATAAATGGATAATTAAAAATAGCTGGACTAGCAACTGGCACACTATGATTTTGCACATCAATATGGGTGCCACATTGTTGATTGATGAAAAGTGCAAGATTTTTTAATGACGTAGGATTGGCATACCAATCACCTCCCCCACCATACTCTAATACCGCTATGGGAATAGATTGTGCAAATGCAGGTAGGTAAGCAAAAGCCAAACAAGTAAGTAGCAGTTTAATTTTTTTCATCTAACAAATTATATAAACTGCAAACTGCCATAGCTGCAGTTTCTGTTCTTAAACGGGTGTTGCCCAACTGAACAGGCATAAAAGATGCTTGTAAAGCTTGTTGGATTTCCTCTGGCGTAAAATCACCTTCTGGTCCAATGAGCACTATCGCATCTTCTTTATTATTTAACACATTAGCAAGCGATTGCTTTTCTTCATTCTCTATGCAATGTGCTATAAATTGCTGTGTTTTTTTAAAAGAATTATCCTTAAAAAATTGTGCTATGGGTTGAACAGTATGCAACTTAGGCAAATAAAATTGTTGCGATTGCAACATGGCAGTAAGCAAAATAGTATTCCAACGCTCTTCTTTAAAGAAAACTTTTTCACTTCTTTTTGTTTGAAGCGGAATAATCTCAACTACTCCTAGTTCAGTCGCTTTTTCTAAAAACCACTCATTACGACTAGCATTTTTAGTGAACGCTATAGCAATACTTAAACCAGAAGTTTTTTGAGCTACTTTTTCAATAGCAACGACAAGCACTTCACATCTTTTCTTTTGTATTGCGGTAATAGTCACATGAGCTTTAAGCCCATTACCCTCAGTTAAATAAAATGTATCACCCATTTGCATACGCAATACTTGCACAACATGTTTTGATGTTGTTTCTTCTAACACCATATGGGTATTTACTACAGCAGTAGCCAAGGCAGCATCAAAGAAAATTGGTAAATTCATCTAGGATAAAATTACAAAAATCAATGGTAATTACATGCCTTATTTTATTGCAATACAAGCGCTTGCTCTTGAATCATTTTTCGTAAATTAATCAGTGCATAACGCATTCTTCCTAATGCCGTATTGATACTACAGCCGGTATGTTCTGCAATTTCTTTAAAGCTTAACTCCTCGTAAAAACGCATCTGAATTACTTGTTTTTGTTCATCAGGCAATTGCGCTATTAAAGTGTGCACTGTTGCTGCCGATTGGCTTTGCTCCAATAATTGAAGGGTATTCAAATCCTGATTAGAATAATTTTTGGCAATAGGTAGCTCCGCATCAAGCGTTTTCAATGCTGTAGCCTTTTGTTTTCTGAAATAATCCATACACAAATTGCGCGCAATCCGACTAGCCCATGGAAGAAATTTGCCTTCCTCGGTATAATTACCTTTGCGTATGGTTTGAATAATTTTAATAAATACTTCTTGAAAGAGATCTTCTGCTAAAGCAATATCCCTTACTAACATATAGATAGTTTGATAAATAGGATCTTTGTATTTAGAAAGGATAATTTCAAAGGCTTGTACATTGCCTTTTTTGTAGGCATTAATTAATGCCGCATCGGATAAACCTTGCATAGATTTCATAAGCAAACTCTTTTGGTGTCAATAAATATAAAGCACTGATTATGTGCGATTAAAAGAGTAGCATTAGAATTCTATAGGCATCGGTTTTAGTAATGTAAAAAAATAGAAAAAAATGGAATTAACCAAATTTTTAAAGTAAATTTCCAATTATATAGACCACGCAATCCTAAAAAAGGTTGGTAGATAACCATGGAAACAATTTTTGAACCACATTTACTAAAAGTCAAACAGGAACAAGAACAGTTATTTGTTTGGGATATAATCCGTAAAAAGTGGATTCAGTTAAATGCCGAAGAAGAAGTTCGACAACTACTCTTGCACTTCTTAATTCAGCATTGCGCAATACCAAAGGGGCTTGTTGCCATAGAAAAACAAATAAAAGTAGGAAGTTTAAATAAGCGTTTTGATATCATTATTTACGATTCGTCACAGCAACCATGGATGCTCATTGAATGTAAAGCTCCTCATGTAGAACTGAATTCACAAACCTGGTACCAGTTATTAGATTATAACCAAACTATACAGGCTAAATATGGGCTCATCAGCAATGGTTTTGAAACGCAATTAGCCTCTTTTGATTCAAAAATTGGTTCATTTACTTTACTTGATACGTTTCCCAAATGGGATAATGCTTAAATACTAGCTTTATGAAAAAGAATATACTTATAGTAGATAGTGGTTCTACAAAAACCGATTGGTGCTTTATCAATAAAGAGGGTAAAATAAAGCAATTTAAAACGGTAGGTATCAATCCTAATCTTATGGATGCAAGATCCATAGAAGTTCTTATTGATCAATGTTTTCAAAAATATATAAAAAACCATACACTTCAAGCTGTGCATTATTATGGTGCTGGCATAGGTACTAGCCAAAACAAAAGAATCGTAAGCAGTGTATTTAAAAAAAATGCAGCTAAAGCAAACATAGAAGTTCTATCAGACATTGTAGGTGCAGCACGCTCCTTATGTAAGGATAAAAAAGGCGTTGTATGTATTTTAGGCACCGGCAGTAATGCGGTTTTTTACAATGGTAAAACATATGCTACGATTCATAGCTCATTGGGCTACATAGCCGGAGATGAGGGAAGTGGCAATGATTTAGGTAAAAGGGTATTACAACATTATGCCTATAAAACATTTGATAAACCTTTGTTAGATGCTTTCGAAGAGATGGTTGGAATGGATTTACAAACAATAATTAATAAATTGTATAAAGAACCTTTCCCCAATAGATTGCTTGCAAGCTTTGCAAAATTACTTGCTCATAACCGTGGCCATTTTATGGTTGAAAATATCTTAGAGGATAGCTTTACCGCCTTTTTCCAACAGCATCTTTTAAAGTGTCGTCAGACTTGGCAATACCCAATTTATTTCACTGGCTCTATATCTTTTGCATTTAAAGATGTATTACTTCAAATTTGCAATCATTTAGGACTTACTTTGGGCGATGTGAGTGCCTCACCAATGAAAGGTCTAATAACCTACCACTCCTAAAAATCTGATATAAAAAAAGAGCTACTCAGCAGAGTAGCTCTTTTTTATGTATAGTTCATTGTATTATTTTTTTGGAACTAAGTTAGGGAAAGGTGGCGCTTGAGTTACAGGGCCATCTTCTCCAATTGCAGCTGCACGATAATTTACGGTGTTTGCATCTCCTGTTTGTGCATATTGGAAAATGAAACGGTTACGATCGATACCATGTTTTTCGCTCATATAAACAATAACTGCTTCTACACGCTCCCAAGAACGTTGTTGTTGAGATTTGCTTACATTACCATTACCCGCTACTACCACTTTACAAGAAGGAGAAGCGTTCATTTGAGCAGCCAAGGCTACTAATTGCGCTTGCACTTTAGTTGAGAATTTAGCAGAGTTATTTTCAAATTCTAAGGTTGTTGGTACAATATTGCACACATTTGCTGGTGGAGCAATTGTTTGACAATTAGAAGGACAAGGACAATTACCAACACCATCAGCATCAACTGGTTGGCATTCGGTTGGTGTAATTAATTGGCGATCTCTGAAATCTGGAACACCATCACCATCCGTATCCATTGGAACACCATGTACATCTACAGGTTGACCAGCAGGTGTATTTGGACCTTTATCTAATTGATCAGCAACACCATCACCATCTTCATCAGCAATAACTGCTGGTGGAACTTTCATGTGACGAGGATTGCTAATTTCATTATATACATAATCTAATGGATTTAACCACCATAAAGAAGCTACACGCTTAGCTTTGTTGCCTAATTGGAAGTTTAAACCAGCAGAGAAATAATTAATATTATCTGTATTTGGAGAAGGCAATGGAGTTGGAACTACTCCAGTTGGGATAGTTGCACCCCAGTATTGTTGACCATCTAACTTGTCTTCAGTAAGACTGAAGCTAATTCTATCTTCTAACTGTAAAGAAACTTTTGAACTAATTTTAAATTCCATACCAAAACCAAAACTTGGTGTCAATAATAACGTTTTGTTAGCTATGAATCCTAATCCCGGTTTTCTTGTAGATAGATTATTTTGCGCATCAGCATCATAAGAGCCATCCATAGCAGCTTGAATTGATTTAACTCGATCTTTATGATTGGTCAGGTTTTGAGCAGCCATGGTTGATGACAATGCATTAAAATCATACTTATTACCATTAGCATCTCTTGTATTCATCCATGTTTGGAAGGCAAATGCCCCTAAACCACCAAATGCATAAAATGATGTTTTATGATTTGCTTTGTTAAATAATAGGTTATTTAATGATAAAACCATATCAAAATTAAATTGATGTGCTTCCATTTTATAAGCATAGAAAACATCATTTAATTTTGGATTACCATTTGCATCTTTAGTATAATCATTTTGAGGATTGAAGTTACCCACAAATTCACGTCCATTTTCCCATCCAGTATATGCCGGATTTTTTCCATAATTCTGAGCTACTTGCCAATCCAATCCTTTTGCAATACCATAAGTATAATTAAAACGAGCAGAAACAAGATAACCAATTGCCTTTCGCGCTTGAAGGTGTAAACCATATCCTCCCTTCTGCCATAACATTAGGGTAGATACATCACCAGACACATTGTATAAACCAGCACCAACTCCAATTTGCCACATATTTTTAGCACGAGCTGGAAAATCGTATTGATTGTTTAAAAAGCTAATTTGCTGAGGCATTCGCTTTTTTGAAATATACGATGAATCTAAAACATCGTAGTTCCCACCGCGGTAGGTCATGTCTCTTGCGCCAGAAACGGCAGCTGTTCCTACTTCTTGTGCATAAGAAGCTAGGGATAACGTAGTTAGTAAACTAACAAATAAAAATTTTTTCATAAATTTTGACTTAAAATATTACATAATATAAATAACAAAGTTAGTATAAATATAATCAAAAACCAATTGTTTGACCTTTAAATTACAATTAATTAACATCTAATTGGTCAGCATTAAAAGTAAGCAAGGAAGTCATTAATATGGCTTTAATTAATTATTTTTACCACCATAGATACTACAAAAACATGGATTTTCTTAAGCAAGTTATCGGCACAGAGCTAAAACAGTTTGAACAAAAATTTACTTCAAACACGCTGAGTAACAACTTGTTGTTAAATAAAATCATGCACTTTATTATAAACAGAAAAGGCAAACAAATGCGCCCCATGTTTATTTTATTAAGCGCTAAAATTGCAGGAACCATAAACGAGTCCACCTATCGAGCAGCCAGTTTAATTGAATTATTGCATACCGCTACCCTCACCCATGATGATGTGGTAGATAATTCTATGATTAGAAGAAATTTCTTCTCTGTCAATGCATTATGGAAAAACAAAGTGGCCGTTCTTGCTGGCGACTATCTGCTATCTAAAGGATTATTGCTTGCCTTAGAGTTTAAAGATTATGAAATTCTTGAAATTACTTCTAGAGCGGTAAAAGAAATGAGCGAGGGGGAGTTATTACAAATTGAAAAAGCAAGGAAGTTAGACATAGAGGAAGCTGTATATTTCGAAATCATCAGAGCTAAAACCGCTTCTCTTTTATCAGCGTCCTGTGCTGCAGGTGCCTATTCTTCTAGTAAAGACCCTGTCCTTACAGAGCATTTTAGACTATTAGGCGAAAAGATTGGGATTGCCTTTCAAATTAAAGACGATTTGTTTGACTATGGCAAAGATGCTGTTGGCAAACCATTAGGCATAGACATTAAAGAGAAAAAAATGACTTTGCCATTGATTTATGCCTTGTCTAAAGCAGATGCATCTACCAAACGCAAAATCATTTATTTAATTAAAAATAAAAACACGGATAAAAAGAGTGTTGAACAAGTTATTGAGTTTGTTGTTAGTTCAGGAGGCATAGCCTACGCTACTGAAAAAATGAATGAGTATTTAAATGAATCTATTAAAATGCTGGATCGCTTCCCAGAATCAGAAGCCAAAACAGCCATGATTCAACTTATTAATTTTGCAGTAAACAGAACATATTAATTAGTATAAAAGCTCGTATTGTAAAACAACATGCAAACACATTCGCATATAGAAATTGAAGGAGCACGCGTTCATAATCTAAAAAATATATCCCTAGCGATACCTAAAAATAAACTAGTGGTAATCACTGGCCTCAGTGGCAGTGGAAAATCATCTCTAGCTTTTGATACTATTTATGCTGAAGGGCAAAGAAGATATTTAGAAAGTGTTTCTGGTTATGCGCGTCAGTTTATGGGTGATTTAGAAAGACCCGATGTAGACAGCATAAAAGGCCTCTCCCCTGTTATTTCTATAGAACAAAAAACAACGAATAGAAATCCGAGATCTACAGTGGGAACGGTAACTGAAATTTACGATTTCCTCCGCCTTCTTTATGCTAGAATTGCAGATGCCTATTCTTATCATACGCATAAAAAAATGGTGCAGTTTTCTGAAAGTGAAATTATACAACATGTAAAAGAACATTTATCTAATAAAAAAATCATTCTATTAGCTCCTTTAGTAAGAGGAAGAAAAGGTCATTATAGAGAATTGTTTGAGCAATTGCGTAAGCAAGGCTATATAAAAGTTAGAGTGGACAATGAGCTTCTTGAATTGAAAGAAAAAATGCAAGTCGATCGATACAAAGTTCACGATATTGAAGCTGTTATTGATCAAACGGTAGTTAAAGAACCGCATTTTACACGATTATCACAAAGCATACAGAAAGGCCTACAAGTTGGCAAAGACCTGCTTTTCATAATTGATGTGGATACACAAAAAGTACATGTTTACAGCAAACAATTGATGTGTATTGATACCGGCATATCTTATGAAATTCCTTCACCTAACAGTTTTTCTTTTAACTCGCCTTATGGATCCTGCCCTACTTGTAAAGGCTTAGGTACGATCAATCAAATCAATATGGAGGCTGTCATTCCTAACTGGAAAGCCAGCATTAAAGAAGGTGGGTTAGCACCATTGGGCGAAGAGCGTGAAGCATATGCTTATAAACAAGTCATAAGTCTTGCTAAAAAACACAAAATTTCTTTAGATACCCCAATAGAAAAAATCCCTACTGCCAAATTAAATATTTTGCTTTATGGCAATGAAGAGGGCTTAAGAAACCAAGATGCAAATAGCGCTGTTGCCATACAAGACAGCACTTATGAAGGCCTTATCAACATGGTCTACCGCTGGTTTGAAGAAACTAATTCAGAACCTGTTAAAGATTGGGCTGAGCAATTTATGCAATTAGACACTTGCGCTACTTGCCAAGGTACTAGATTGAAAAAAGAGAGTTTATTTTTCAAAGTAGATGATAAGAATATTGCAGAATTAAATGCACTATCCATAAAAGATTTACATACTTGGATGTTGCAATTGCATAAACAATTAAATAAAAAGCAACTACTCATCGCAACTGATCTAATTAAAGAAATCATAGATCGTTTGGGATTTTTAGTAGAAGTAGGTTTACATTATTTAACCTTAGATAGAGCCTCCAAGACCTTAAGTGGTGGCGAATCGCAACGTATTAGATTAGCTACCCAAATAGGATCGCAATTAACCGGCATCACTTATATTTTAGATGAGCCAAGTATCGGATTACATCAACGCGATAACGAACAGCTCATTCAAGCATTGAAGCGATTAAGAGATAGTAATAACTCCGTAATCGTAGTAGAACATGATAAAGATATTATGTTAGCCGCAGATTATTTAATAGATATTGGTCCAGGTGCTGGCATTCATGGTGGCGCAATTATAAGTAAGGGAAAGCCTCAAGAAATAATTACTTTAACATCTAGTACCAATGCTTATTTGAGTGGGGAGAAGAAAATTATTGTGCCTACGCAAAGAAGAAAAGGAAATGGTGAATTTTTAGAATTAAAGGGAGCGAAAGGTCACACCTTGAAAAATGTTTCCATAAAAATTCCAATTGCAGCTTTCACTTGTGTCACGGGTGTGAGTGGCAGTGGTAAAAGTACTTTAATTAATGAAACCCTATACCCTCTAGTAGCTGCTCATTGCTATACAAACTACAAACAAAAACCATTAACCTATCAATCAATTAAAGGCTTAGAACATATTGATAAAGTAATTGAAATCGATCAAAGTCCAATAGGGAGAACGCCTCGAAGCAATCCTGCAACCTATTGTGGATTCTTCAATGATATTCGCCAGCTTTTTGCCTTAATTCCAGAAGCTAAAATAAGAGGTTACCAAGCAGGTAGATTTTCATTTAATGTAAAGGGTGGCAGATGTGAAACTTGCGAAGGCGCTGGCCTTAGACATATAGAAATGAATTTCTTACCCGACGTGTTTGTTCCTTGCGAACATTGTAATGGAGCTCGCTATAATAGAGAAACTTTAGAGATTAGATACAAAGGAAAATCTATTGCAGATGTTTTAAATCTTACCATTGAAGAAGCAGTTAGCTTTTTCAATAATGTTCCTTTTATTTTGCGTAAAATAAAAACGCTACATGATGTTGGATTGGGCTATATCAAACTTGGACAATCTTCTACAACCCTTAGTGGTGGTGAAGCGCAGCGTATTAAAATTGCTACAGAATTATCGAAAAGAGATACTGGAAAAACACTTTACATTCTGGATGAACCAACTACGGGATTGCATTTTCAAGATATTCAATTGCTGATTAATGTACTTAATAAATTAGTTGACAGAGGCAATACCTTGATTGTGATAGAACACAATTTAGATATTATTAAAACAGCCGACTATCTTATTGATGTTGGTCCTGAAGGCGGGAAAGGCGGAGGCACCATTGTAGCTCAAGGAAGTCCGGAACTAGTTGCAAAAAACAAAGACAGTCATACCGCTCGATTCTTACAACTAGAACTTTTATAATTTACGATAATTTAAGCGTAGCGAATTTAAAATTAATACTACATCGCTCAATGCCATAATACCAGCACCCCAGGTAGGCTCTAAGTATCCAAATGCCGCTACCGGTATAGCAATCACATTGTAAAACATAGCCCAGAATAGGTTTTGTACAATGGTTTGTTGGGTATAGTTACCTAAAGCGATTGCTTTGGGCAAACTACTTAATTGATTGCTAGATATAATAATGGCAGCAGATTGCATGGCTATATGCGAGGCATCACTTAAGGAGATACCCACATCAGCCATAGCTAATGCAGGTGCATCATTAATTCCATCTCCAACCATAGCTGTAGGCTTATGACTATTTTGCTCTTTTAAAAATTGACTTTTCATTTGAGGGTTATGCTCATACAAAACTTGATCAAATGGCAATTGCGCTGCTAGCTCCTCGCATTTTTCTTTTCTATCACCACTCAATAAAATTAAGGTATAGCCTTTTAGTTTAAGGAGTTGCAGAGTTTCCTTTGCATCACTACGCAATTCATCAATTAATTTAATAGACCCTCTATAAAGATCATTACAGGTCAAGTATAAATCTTGACCAGCAGGCATCTGCTCTTGATATAACCATTTGGATGCACCTAATTTCCATATATTACCTTGACCATCTTTACCCTCCATTCCTTGTCCTTTGCATTCATTAATTACCGCCCAAGTTATGTCATCACCTTTTGCCCATTGCTGCACAATAGATTTAGCTATAGGATGAGAAGAGCTTGCTTCTAAATGATGTACAATATTCTTAAAATCTACTGCCGTAATACCATCACAATGAAAACTATCTACTTTCATTTGCCCTGTAGTAATGGTACCCGTTTTATCAAAAACAATTTGTTTTATCGTTTTTAATCGTTCCAACGTATCACCACCTTTAACCAGAATACCCATGCGTGCCGCCCTTCCTAACCCAACAGCAATTGCCGCAGGTGTAGCCAGACCCATGGCGCATGGACAAGAAATAACGAGTACCGCAATACTACGCATTATAGCCACAGTGAAATTGTGAACATAGAAATAAGTTCCTGCAAAGGTGATTAAAGCAATGGCTAAAACGATGGGCACAAAGACGATACTAATTTTATCAGCAAGTTTTTGCAAAGGCGGTTTGATAGCTTGCGCTTCTCTGATCATTTTAATGATAGATTGCAATACTGAGTTTTTACCAATAGCAGTTGCTTTTATTTTTATTGGACCATCTAAAAGAATAGTGCCGCCTATAACCATATCTCCAATTTTTTTAAGAACGGGTGCACTTTCTCCACTAATCATTTTTTCATCAACCCACCCTGTACCAAAAGAAATTTGCCCATCTATAGGAATTGCTGTACCTGCATTCACTAAAACAAAATCATCCTTGCGTATAAACTTACTCTCTACTTCTTGTATACTTTCTTTTCCAATACTATCTAATAAGATTAAATGAGCAGTAGGTGGTTGTAATTTTAGAATATCATCGATAGCCACAGTAGTTGCCTTCACGGTTTTATATTCTAAATAATTACCCAAGAGCACTAAACTAATTATAGACGCAGCCGTTTCAAAAAATAAATAATCTTGCTGCACAACCGATAAGAAAAAACAACCAATGACTGAATATATGTATGCTGCATATGCACCCATCATTATTAATACATCCATATTGGGAATGCCATTTTTCAAGGAGTTATAAGCGCTAAATCCCAACTTAAAAGTTCCGATAGCCATTACAATACTTGCTAATGTAAATTGAAAATAAACATTGTGCAAAATTGGAATATGGACAAACATGTGAAGCAACAAAGGAATGGTACAAAGCAAGGATATTATTAAACCTACTTGTTTATCAAAAAAAATATCCTTTTCACCAATACTTTGTTCTTCTTGTATAATGGAAAAACCAACACCTTCAATAACCTTAAAATAATCAGTCGCTTTAGCATCCTCTTGAATTACAAAATTCACTTCCCCTGAAGCTGCATTGGCAGAAACATTTTTAGCCCCTTTTTTTTCTAAAGACTTGGTAATGCTTAATGCGCAATTAGAACAGGTCATGCCCTCTACTTGAATTGATATCAATTGGTCCATACGGTATTCCTTTTTGTTACTTATCTTAGCACCATGAATGAAAGCAGTGCACTACAAATTTCCTATTCTTTAGCCACAATTCAAGATATGCTCCCTAAATTATTTTCGTGGGCGGGACCTTGTAATATTTGGACTTTTGAAGGCACATTAGGCGCCGGAAAAACAACGTTAATTAGTCATATAGCAAAATTTCTAAACGCAGAGGGACCATATAGTAGTCCTACTTACACACTAATTCAAAGCTATCCTATTGCCGATCATGATCAATACAAAGCACTAACACATATGGATTGGTATAGAATAGAAAGTAAAGAAGAAGGAATCCAAGCAGGCCTAGAAGATGCATTATACAGCAATCAAGATTTGATTTGTATTGAATGGGCGAGTAAAATAAAAGATCTTTTACCTAAACTGCATATTACCATTAAGCTATCTACAATAGATGCTACTACCCGATTACTCATTGCAGAAAAACAAGGATTTTAATCATGGCATCTATAGACAGCGCCATGCTTAATGGCTTACTTTTCGGATTATTTTTAGCTATCTCAGTGGGCCCTACCTTATTTGCTTTAATTAAGTATAGTCTTCATTACAGTTATAAAGCAGGTATTGCTTTTGTAATTGGTGTTTCGGTAAGTGATATTATATATGTAGTAATTGCAAATGCTGCTACCTCAATCTTACTCGTATTAAAAACTTATGAAAAGCCTCTGGCTATAGCACTTTCTTTATTAGTAATAGGCGCAGGGGTACTTGGCTTATTAAACAAAAAGAAATCCATAACAGTTGATTTTACGGAACAGAATGGTATGAGTAAAACGGATACCGTTAAAATATTTGCAAGTGGTTTCTTGATTAACACCCTAAATCCGGCTGTAGCTATCAATTGGCTAGGTGCAGCAGCCGTTATTGCCAACAAAAACCTATCATACAAACTTATTTTCTTTACAAGCTGCTTAGGCTTGATAATAAGTATAGATTTACTCAAGGTATTACTTGCTGGTAAAATAAAATCTAAACTAACCCCTGTAATGGTTGATAAAATTCAAAAGATAAGTTCTTTAATACTACTCCTTATTGGATTGGGTATTTTAATCGTTTCCTTGACTGGTGGTTTTTTTTAGTTACTTAAACGAGTTGTAATAAATTTTTGTAAGTCGTTAATTCAAAGTATATTTGCATTCTCATGTCAGATGCTATACAACACGAGTGTGGTCTTGCTTATATAAGACTTCTTAAGCCCCTTTCCTATTATCAGAAAAAATACGGAACTGCCTTTTACGGCCTCAATAAATTATATTTATTAATGGAAAAACAGCACAACCGCGGTCAAGATGGCGCCGGTATTGCAGCTGTAAAATTGAATGTTGAGCCTGGAAACCCAAGTTCTTACAGAATGCGTATTAGTGGAGCTCAAGCGATAGCTAAAATATTTCAAAATATACAACAAGAAGTAAGTGCGTTAGAGCAATTATATCCAGAAATTAAAGCACATCCTGGTTTAATGAAAGGCTATTTAAATTGTATGGGAGAAGTATTATTGGGCCACTTACGATATGGCACACAAGGTAAAAATGATATAGAGTTTTGCCATCCTTTCGTAAAGGCACACATCAACCCTACTCGCACACTCACCATGGCTGGCAATTTCAACTTGGTAAATACCGAAGAGCTTTTTAATAATTTAAAATCTACAACGAGCACATCCAAAGAAAGTGATTTGGGTGCTATGATAGAAACAATACATGAAGCTTTATGTGAGGCAGATGATAGCAATCCAGACCAATTAAATTTAGAAACCATACTTAAGAAAGCTACCATTAATTTTGATGGCGGTTTTGTATGCAGTGGCTTAGTAGGAAATGGCGATAGTTTTGTATTGAGAGATGCACATGGTATTCGACCAGCTTATTATTTCTGCAATGATGAAATAGTTGTAGCGGCAAGTGAGCGACCAGCTATTATGACCTCTTTTCATGTTCCCTTAGAAGAAGTAAAGGAATTACAACCTGGTCATGCACTTATTGTCGATGCACTAGGCAAAGTAAAAGAAGTAAATATTTTACCTACCCAAGAAAAGAAAGCTTGTAGTTTTGAACGCATTTATTTTAGTCGAGGAAGCGATGCGTCGATCTATAAAGAGCGTATGCAATTAGGTAAAAATTTAGCCGTTAGTGTGTTAGATGCTATAGAAAATGATTTAAAAAATACCATTGTATCGTTTATCCCTAATACAGCTGAGATAGCATTTTACGGATTAATTAAAGGATTAGAAGATTATTTAAATGCTATTAAATTAGATCGTATCTTAAATAGAGCACAAGGCCCTGAAGATATAAAAGAAATTATTGAGCGACGAGTAAGAATTGAAAAAATAGCTATTAAGGATGTGAAAATGCGCACCTTTATCACAGAAGATGCGTCGAGAAATGAAATGGTTCAGCACGTTTATGACATTACCTATGGTACAGTAAATAAGGGCACTGACACCTTAGTAGTCATAGATGATTCTATTGTTAGAGGCACTACATTAAAAGAAAGTATTATTAAAATGCTTGATCGTTTAGGTCCTAAACGTATTATTGTTGTTTCTTCAGCACCTCAAATTAGATATCCTGATTGTTATGGTATAGACATGAGCAAGATGGGCGATTTTATTGCCTTTCAAGCAGCTGTTGCCTTATTAAAAGAAACCAAACAAGAACATATTCTTAATACTACCTATGAATTGTGTAAAGCAGCTATTACTTCCAATTCATTAATACAAGAAAACTATGTTAAAGCAATATATGAGCCTTTTACCGCGCAAGAAATTAGTGCTAAAATTGCTTCATTACTAACACCAGCTGATGTTCATGCACAAGTAGATATTATTTATCAAACCCTAGAAGGTCTCCATCATGCTTGCCCAGAAAATAATGGCGATTGGTATTTTACAGGTAACTATCCAACACCAGGAGGTAATAGAGTAGCCAACAAAGCCTTCATCAATTTCATGGAACAAAAAGTAGGAAGAGGTTATTAATAAAAAAGGTGCTATTACTAGCACCTTTTTTATACTTAGAAACATCTTCCAATTCCCACCACCCATCTAAAGGCAGCATAATCAGGGGCATTAGCTGGAGCTCTATTAATGAATAAGGGTAGATCAATACGAAGCACCAATGGTTTTACTCGAGTAAATGGACCATAATTTTTTATTGTAAAGGCTGCTCCTATTCCGGCGTCTGCTCTCCATGCACTTAGCTTTGAAGTATACGTCGATTGATTATAAACACCACTTTGATTGGAACTTAAATTTATAACACCGGCATCTGCAAAAGCATAAGCATCTGCTTTTATCCATTTTCTAAAAAATGCTGGTCGCCATTTAATGTAATTACTAAATTCAATTTCTACATTCATAGCCATGCCACTAGTACCTTTGAAGGCGGTGTAGATCGTACCCTCTCTTTCTTCAACAGGTACATAACCTGCATATCCTCTTAAATTGAGTCCACCTCCTTGTTGAAAATGATTGATAGCATCTGTTGAGTAACCTTGCCAATCAGTAGGAATGAAGCCAATACTTCTCGTATATTTATTGTTCATTAATTCTTCAGGACTAGCACCAGCTAAATACAAAGCACTTTCGTTGGGCACATTTTCACCTTTGCCATAACGGGCCATAACTCTTGTTTTTATCAAGAGTTTATTCAACTTATTGTTATTGATAGCCTCTAATTGTGCGTAGGTATAATTAAATGCATTAGCACCTGTTCCTGTAAAAAAAGGAGCTCTTACACTCGCCACATATTTCCCATTACCATGTTGATATTGATAACTATGAGTCCATGATAAGTTTAGATTACTGTTAGGCTGTAATCTGACACTACTCCATTCATTAGGATACATTAAATAATCTATATCATAGGAGAATGGTCGCCACATAGTTTGTGCTACTACTTTAAGATCATTAGATTTATTAATAGCCCAAGTAAATCCTAGTTTATGCTGTTGTAAACCGTCTATAAAAGCACTGTACAATTGCCATTTTAATTTGGGCATTTGAAGCGTTATAGGCGATTGATAAGACAAGATATAATTTACCGGAGCATATTTTTTGTACCATGATTCGCTCTTCGTACTTAAATAGTCATATCCTTGTAAAATATGCGTATTAAGCCAAGCAGAAAATTTATACTCATGCAAAGATTGTTGTTGATACGAACCTTCTGCATGTATACCTAGTTTGATTCCATCTACTGGATTCCACCAAATATCAGGTCTTATTAAATGATGCATTTTTAATCGATCAAAAGGAACAGATTGCAAAAAGTCAAATTTAAAATCCATCTTATCATTAATAGCTTTACCTGATTTACTAAAGCTGTTATCTAGCATATTAATATCTGCCAATCGATGACTAGGATCGATAACAACTTTGCTAATACCAGAAGGGATTTGTACTACAGCATCATATGTCTCATTTAAAATGCCATAGCCAAACCATTTTGGCAAAATGTTTGCATTGGTATTTTTCTTAAACCAAGTATTTGGAATATGAAATTTATATGCGGCACCGTTATTCGCAACAACTGAAAAATCAATAGGCATCTGCATACTTCCTTTTCTTTTTAAGGTAATAGCAAATGAATCGTTATCATTTATCCTCTTATATGTGGACACTTTATAATCAATTGATTTAGTTGTTTCAATCCATTGATCAAAAAACCAATTTAAATCTACTTTAGTGTATTGAATAATTGAATTCCTAAAATCTTCAAAATACGGATGTGCAAATTGCCATTGAGCAAAATAATGTTTCATCGCATTTAAAAACAACTCATCACCTAATGTATATTGCAAATTGACGAGCATAGAAGCTGTTTTATAATACACCAATCGATAGCCACCATCATGCCCTAAAGCATTATTAAAATCATCAGAGTGGGTATTTAAAGTAGCATCGTCATGGGTAAGTGCATCATGCGTGTATACATTTAACACACGAGTGTCGAAGGGAGCTTTGTATTGATAAGATTTTCTTTTTATAACATTAGTAGGCAAGGTTTCTAAAATCGTATCACCGTCTATTTTTTGCATTCCCCATGCCGTTAGATATTGAGTAAATCCTTCATCTAGGGAGGCTCTGTAGGTTTCATTATTTCCTACCATACCATAAAACCAATTATGTGCAATTTCATGGATTAACAAACCCCTATAATCCGGATCACCACCACCATCTAAGGTCAGCATAGGATATTCCATTCCATCATTAGCATCAGCAGCAACCATTTTTGGGTATTGATAGCGGCCAAAATCACGAGAAAATGTTTGTATAATTTTAGCAACAAAAGAAGCTGAATTTTGCCATGTAGCGGCATGCGGTTCTTGGACTAAACCTACACATTTTATTCCTTCCCAATCTACTATACTCATTCTATAGGAAGGATCAGCGGTAAACGCAAAATCATGCACATTATCTGCGTAAAACTTCCAAATTTTACGCTTTCCCTTTTCGAAAGGAATAATGATAGAAGGCGTGTCGTTGGGTTTGGCTTTTGCAAAATTCTTAACATCAATTTTTTGAAGCAAGGAATCAGGAAGCACCTCATTTTTATTTTGCAATATGCCAGTTGCCTCTACTATATAATTTGAAGGAAAATCTAATTGCACATCAAAGGATCCAAAATCACCATAAAATTCTTTGTTTAAATGCTGATATGTATCCCATCCAAATTTAGCATCATAGACACTAATTTTTGGATACCATTGCACACCATTAAAATGGGTAAATCCCCATGCGTTATACATTTGCATTCTTCTTCTGGTAGCTGTTCTGTCATAATAGGTCGTAAACATCAGACTTAAGTTTACTTTATCATTTGGTAATAGCGGCTTTGGCAAATATACCTTTAAAATGGTATTATCTAATTCTACATTTACACTAGCACCATCTACGGTAATAGCGTTAACTTCTATACCTTTACCTAATCGCTCATTTGGACCTAAAGGAGGCTGTGCATAATTTGCTTTTTCTAAGGCACGCAAATAAGATTTATTTATAAATGCATTTTGATACAAATGGAAATATACAAATCTTAAGGTATCAGGTGAATTATTGAAATATTCTAGATCCTCAATAGCATCAATTTTTTTCGCTTCTTCATCTATTCTAGCAGCAATATTATAGTGCACATCTTGTTGCCAATAAGCAGCATGCGGCTTTCTATTCTGCCAATAAAGTGGATTATTAGTATTTCTGTAAGAATTACTATTCATTAATTGCGCTTGAAGCAAATTGACAAATAGCAAAGTGAAAAGTAAAAAACTATATTTTTTCATATCCCGAATTTGAAAATTAATATTTATAAAAATGATAGGTGTTATTCAGTAAATAGAATATATATAACCAACTTATGAGTAAAATAAAAATTAATACGCTTGTCCAAAAAGACCTTGGTTTTTCTTGTTTCCCTATGTTTACGTTTGGCACATCTTCTTCTATTATTTGATTTTGCATTTGTTGGTGTTCATCAATAAATTGCTTTTCTAAATCTAAATGAGCCGACCAATCTATTTTGTATTGTTTTAATGCATGTGCTGCATCATAACAAAACCAGCACGAACAAAGATGAAATTCTACAGCTTTCAATTCTTCCGGCTCTAATGCATTTAATGCATAGGCATTTAATTGCTCTTTCGTTAAACAAGAGCTGGGCTGCATAATATAGGCAATATCTTTATCTAACATCATGATTCAATTTTTGATGAACAATTGCCTCGTATGCCTCATGAATTAAATGCAAGCGATATTTATATAAAATAGTTCTAACGCTAAATTCATCTTTACCAACTAATAAGGCTATTTCTTTAAAAGATTTTTTATGTATAAAGAATAACTCGGCTATATTTTCTGCTTCTTTAGAACTATGTAATTTTTGAAAGAATGAGTCAGATACTGTATGATTTTGTTTTAAAAATTGATAGATTTCAAATTCTTGCAAGTAGGTATTATTCAGTTTCTCATGAACTAAAAAATCAGCAGTATCCAAAACTAAATTTTTTTGAGCCAAACAATGATTTCTGGTTATTTGGTACAACCAACTTTTAAAATTTGGGATCGCCACACGATCAGCTAAATCCATAATATTGATGAATAAATGAACAGTAGCCAATTTAGCCGCATGCACTTCTTCTAAAATTCCAAAAGAAACTGCAAAAACTAAATGAGCGTAACGATCGAACAGTTGCTTTATAGCTTCCGTATCTTTTTTACTGGCAAATAAAGCCAATAGCGCTTCGTCTGTTTGATATATATAGGTAGTTTTCAAAAAAATATACTTACAGGCGCTAAGTTACTACAATAGCTGTATCCTTTTAAACAGAATAAAATAAACTTATAAACACCTGTTTATAGCAAAAAATGAGGAAATAATAGGAGAGATTATTGCAAATTGGCAACTTATAAAGTATATTTGCGGTCATTTAATAAATTTTTAAACGAGAGAAAATGGATAAATTATTCTATCTAGTCCCTGCATTTGGTGTGATAGCTTTATTATTTACAGCTATTAAAAGTGCTTGGGTAAGCAAACAAAGTGCTGGCAACGACCGCATGAAAGAAATTGCAGGGTATATTGCTGAAGGTGCTATGGCCTTCTTAAAAGCAGAATACAAAGTAATGAGCTATTTCGTAGTGATTGCTGCTTTATTATTAGGAATCATGGGTTATAGCGATGCTAAAAGCCATTGGTCTATTGCTGTTGCCTTTGTTATTGGCGCTTTCTTTAGTGCTTTAGCAGGTTATTTAGGTATGCGAATTGCAACTAAAAGTAATGTACGTACTGCAGAAGCTGCTAAAACAAGCTTGAGCAAAGCCCTTAAAGTGTCTTTTACAGGTGGTTCTGTAATGGGTATGGGCGTAGCTGGTTTGGCCGTTTTAGGTTTAGGTAGTTTATTTATTGTTTTAAAAATGTATTTCGCAGCTGATGCGAGTGTAGATAGCGAAGAAATGCAACGTGCTATTGAGGTGCTTACAGGTTTCTCTTTAGGTGCTGAATCTATTGCATTATTTGCTCGTGTAGGTGGTGGTATTTATACTAAAGCTGCCGATGTAGGTGCTGATTTAGTAGGTAAAGTAGAAGCAGGTATCCCTGAAGATGATCCTCGTAATCCAGCAACTATTGCTGATAACGTAGGTGATAATGTAGGTGACGTGGCAGGTATGGGTGCAGATTTATTTGGTTCTTATGTGGCTACCGTTTTAGCTACGATGGTATTAGGTAGAGAGACAACAAGTGCTGGTGATGCTTTTGGCGGATTAGCTCCTATCTTATTACCAATGCTTATTGCAGGTGTAGGTATCATTTTATCTATTATTGGTACTTTCTTTGTTCGTATTTCTGAAAGCGCAGGCTTGAGCACGGTTAAAGTTCAAAACGCTTTAAACATGGGTAACTATGGTTCAATTGTTTTAACGGCTGTAGCTTGTTATTTCTTATCTACTGAAATTTTACCAGCATCTATGAGCCTTCGTGGTTTCGACTTTACGAATATGGATGTGTTTTATTCTATTTTAGTTGGTTTAGCTGTTGGTACCTTAATGAGTATCATTACAGAATACTATACAGCAATGGGCAAACGTCCGGTTATGAGTATTGTAAAACAATCAGCTACAGGTCATGCTACTAATATTATTGGTGGATTAGCGATTGGTATGGAATCTACTTTCTTACCGATGATTGTTTTAGCAGCCGGCATCTTTGGTTCTTATCACTTTGCCGGATTATATGGTGTGGCTATCGCTGCTGCTGGTATGATGGCAACTACAGCTATGCAATTAGCTATTGACGCTTTCGGTCCGATAGCAGATAATGCTGGTGGTATTGCTGAAATGAGTGAATTACCTGCTGAAGTTCGTGAAAAAACAGATATCTTAGACGCGGTGGGTAATACTACAGCAGCTACTGGTAAAGGTTTTGCTATTGCATCTGCAGCTCTAACTGCATTGGCTTTATTTGCAGCTTTTGTTGGTATCGCAGGTATTGATGGCATTGACATTTACAGAGCAGATGTATTAGCTGGTTTGTTTGTAGGTGCTATGATTCCATTTATCTTCTCTTCATTAGCTATTCGTGCAGTAGGAGAAGCAGCTATGGCTATGGTAGAAGAAGTTCGTCGTCAGTTCAAAGAAATTCCAGGTATTATGGAAGGGACCGGCAAACCTCAATACGATAAATGTGTGGCTATCTCTACCAATGCCTCAATCAAAAAAATGATGTTGCCTGGAGCTATCGCTATCATCTCTCCTATTGTTATTGGTTTCTTGTTAGGCCCTGAAGTTTTAGGTGGTTTCTTAGCTGGTGCTACAGTGAGCGGCGTGTTGATGGGTATGTTCCAAAACAATGCTGGTGGAGCTTGGGATAATGCAAAAAAATCATTTGAGAAAGGTGTAGAAATCAATGGTAAAATGGAGTACAAAAAATCTGAACCGCACAAAGCATCGGTTACAGGTGATACCGTTGGAGATCCATTTAAAGATACATCTGGTCCATCTATGAATATCCTTATCAAATTAATGAGTATTGTTTCTTTGGTTATTGCACCTACTTTAAGTGGCATTTTCCATGATAATATCCAACAACATAGAATTGAAAAAATGGAAACCATGATGCAAGCTTGCCATAAAGCAGGTTGCACTCCAGAACAATGCGAACAAGTAATGGGTACAACTGAAACCAAAGCTTGCTGCGCAGACACTACGGCTACTGATGCTATTGCAACACCAGCTACACCAAGTGTAGACACTGCTGCAACTGCTCAGCCTAGTAACTAATTCAAATAATGAAAACAGTGAAAAAAATCGCCCCAAAAGGGCGATTTTTTTTATTGATTATATCTTATTAGTTTGAAAGCTTACTAATTAATTCTTGTACAAATTACTTTTCATTAGTCCCCATTTATGCAAACGATGGGTGAGCGAAACTCGCAAAACGCCCAAGCCATATTCCATACTTCTTTTGAAATTAATACTACTTGCTTCATCAAAGTACTTAGTTGGACAAGTAATTTCACCAATTTCAAATCCGTTCATGAAAATCTGAGAGATCATTTCGTTATCAAAAACAAAATCATCGCTATTGTGTGTAAAGTCTATACTACGTATAACTTCTGCAGAAAACGCTCTGTAACCGGTATGATACTCACTTAACTTTTCATTGATTAAGATATTTTCAAAAAGCGTAAGGAAACGATTAGCGATATACTTATACACGGGCATGCCCCCTTTCAAAGCTCCTTTACCTAAAATTCTAGAACCAAAGGATACGGGGTATACATCGTAAGCAATCATTGAAGCCATTGCGTGAATAAGCATAGGGGTATATTGATAATCAGGGTGCAACATCACTACGATATCGGCCCCTAACTCTAGTGCTTTAGCATAACAGCTTTTTTGATTACCACCATAACCTTTATTAACTTCATGTTTGACGATATGGCGGATACCTATAGCCTGTGCAACATCAACGGTATTATCTGGACTATTATCATCCACAAGTACTACATCATCTACAATATCAAAAGGTATTTCTTTGTAGGTGCGTTCTAAAGTTTGTGCTGCTCTGTAAGCAGGCAACACAATAATAATTTTTTTACCGTTGAGCATAAGGCTAGTATTGGGTTGTAAAGATAATAAATTAATTATTAGGCGTATTGGCTTGCATACCGGTAACCACCAAATGACTGGTAGCGGTTGCTAATAAGGTGCCGTTTTCATGATGTACTTCACTTTTTACATAAATCATCTTTTTGCCATGTCTTACTACCTCTGCCGAAACCAGCATACGCTCTCCTACCTTTATGGCATATAAAAAATCGACCTGCAAATTTACAGAAGTATAAAAAGTAGGTGCCTCAAGACTTACCACAGCCCAACCAATGGCTTCATCTATGGCTAATGCCATCATACCACCATGTATCATACCAAAAGGATTAGCCATTTCTGGTCGGATAGGCAAAGAAATCGTAGAAGCTCCCTTTTCTATTTTTTCTAGTGTAAACTGCAACCAATTACCTGCCGCAGAGCGCGATTCAGTAACTACTTTATGTAAAAAAGTTGCTTTCAAATAGTCTAATAAATGACCAGGCTGATAAGGATGTTGTTTCATAATAATGAATTGATTACAAAGGTACTACGCAAAGCATAAAATGTTAAAAATAAACTAGTTTATTTCCTTTTTGAAAATAGTAAAAATAAAAATGTAGGTTTGCATTATAATTAAAATCTATGACAATCACTCAATTGGAATACGTAGTGGCCGTTGCCACCTATAAGAGTTTTGTGGCTGCTGCTGAAAAATGTTTTGTTACACAGCCTACCTTGAGTATGCAAATTCAAAAGTTAGAAGAAGAGTTGGGCGTAAAATTATTTGATAGAAACAAGCACCCTATAGCCGTTACTGTAATGGGCGATGCTATTGTGGAGCAAGCGCGTATTATTATTGCTGAATGCAATAAAGTAACTGAGCTCATTCAAGTACAACAAAATATATTAGGTGGCACGCTGCGTTTTGCGGTAATACCTACGGTGGCACCCTATATCATTCCAGGTTTACTAGAACATTACTCTACAGCCTTCCCAGATGTGCGCTTAGATGTGATGGAATTAGAAACCCATCAAATCATTGCCGCACTCAAAAACAATGAAATAGATATTGCATTAGTCAGCACACCACTCGAAGAAGCCAATATTAAAGAATATCCATTATTCTACGAACCCTTCGTTACCTACTTTGCACCTAAAGAACCAGCACTTAAGAAAAGAACCATATCGGCAAGTGATGTAGAACTAGATAGAATATGGTTGCTCAACGAAGGTCATTGTATGCGTAATCAAATATTAGAATTGTGCAGCGATCAAATTAAAAAATTGCAAGTAAAGAAACCTTATCGATACGAGAGTAGCAATGTAGAAACACTTCGTAAAATGGTTGATAAAAATGGAGGCATGACGGTTTTACCGGAGTTAGCAACGGTAGAATTTAATGAAGACGAAATGGAGCGTGTTCGCTATTTTGAAAATCCAGAACCGGTAAGAGAAATTAGTTTGGTAACCAATGCGCATTTTGTGAAAATAAGCATCTTAGAAAGCTTGATGGACGAAATTCTAAAATTGGTACCCGAAAAAATGCGTGTACAAAATAAGAAGCGAAAAGTTCTACGCATTCAAAGCGCTAAACTATAGCCGTCATTATTTTATTAATATCATTTTCTATGACAACTACATTAGGGTACACATCTTGTACCCTTTTTTGATAATATTTCCATGCAACAAAATCCGTTGCTATATAATTCATAATAAACAAACCACCAGGTTTGATAGCCTTTTTGCATTGCAATAAAAATGCTGTTTGGGTAGCGGCATCAGGTAAGCATTGCCCAATAAATAAATCAACAAATAAGCAATCGTAAGAATGAGCTTTACAATGCTGGATAATAGTCATTGCATCTGCAGCAACAAAAGATACCTTTTCTTTAGGATAGTCTTTTGGTAAAACTGCAGCTGCCCAATCTAAAATCTCTTTATCAATATCCACTAAGGTAATAGCTGGGTAACAATGGTATTTATTTAAAACATGCACTACAGAAGCTAATCCTGTTCCTAAAACCAATAGCTCTTCAGCATGTTTAAATAAATCGATATGTTGCTTAATGGCTATAAGAGCAGGTCTGTAACGGTTACCATCGGAATAGATAGCATCAGCTGTACTTAACTGATATTGACCTTGAAAATAATAGAGAGCAAGTGCTTCGTTACGAATTAATGTACTTTTTTGAACTAATACAGGATAAAACCAACTGCGTAGTTTATCAAAAAAAGTTAAGGGTTGAAGTTGCATGAATAAGAATGTTGCTAAGCGGTTATAGGAAATTAGCGATTAGCATCCGTATCTTTTTTCTTGAATAGATTTACTTTGTTTTCGCAACCTTTAATAAGGCGTTGAATATTTTTGTGATGGGTAAGGATAACTAACAAAGCTGTTCCTATAGCAAATAAACGATAACTTAATTCAGGTTCTTTAAAGACAAATAGAATCATGATAGGGAATGCGATACTTGCAATCATAGAACTTACAGACACGTATTTAGTAAGCACCAGTATAAATAAAAATACGGCTACTAAACTTAAAGCAACTATGGGTTGAATCCCTAAAATAAGTCCAAATAAGGTAGCAATACCTTTACCCCCTTTAAACTGAGCAAAAACTGGGAAAATATGTCCTACAACAGCTAATAAGCCCAAACCAATTTGTAAATTGGTAAAGGCAATAGAACCAAAAGCAAAGGAGGATAAATAGGCCAATTTTACTGCCATAGCTCCCTTAAGCATATCTACGAATAATACAAGAACTCCCGTTTTCGTGCCTAAAACCCTAAACGCATTGGTAGCGCCTGCATTGCCACTTCCTACTTCTCGAATATCAAAACCATAGTATTTTTTACTTACCCAAACAGCCGTTGGGATAGATCCTAATAAATAAGCAAGAAGAAATAAGAGAATAATCATTAAGGGGTTGCTATTGGTTTACAAATATAAACAAAGTATTTTTAAAGCCATAGCCTTAACTCTTATTAAAACGCATCGCTATCCAATTATTAAGTACATATGTTTCCTGATAAGTAAAGCCTGCTTGAAGAGCTGCATCTTTAACGATGCGCTCATCTTCTAACAACAAACCACTTAACAATAAATGAGCATTCGTTGCGCATTTATCAAACAAGCTAGACATGTATTGCAATAAAATATGTCGATTGATATTGGCTAGAATAATATCAAAATTACCCGCAGTTACCGCTTCTAAAGATCCCAATAAGACCGCTACATTCGTTACTTGATTCAAGGCATTATTTTCTTGGGCATTTTCTACAGCCCACTCTTCATTATCCACTGCTACAATATGTTGAGCTCCCATCTTAGCCGCTAAAATAGATAAAACTCCGGTGCCCGATCCGAAATCTAAGACTTGTGCATGTTGTAAAGGCATAGATTTCATGGCCTTAGCCATCAGTTGGGTAGTAGCATGGTGGCCAGTGCCAAAAGACATTTTAGGGGTAATGATCACATCTAGTAATGCACTTTGATGAACTTCATGAAAGGGCGCTCTAATGACACATACACCATCTACAATTACGGGTTCAAAACTTGCTTCCCATTGAGCATTCCAATTTTGCTTTTCAATAATTGCTTTGGTATAGCTTAATGAAAAAGATAGTAAAAGGTCCTTAAGGGCATTTTCATCAAACAAAGAAACAGGTATATAGGCGTTGAGTTGTTGTGCATCTTGATCGAAACCCTCATAATCCATTTCAGAAAGCAATGCTGTAAGCACTTCTTGTAAGTTGATATCAGCCGTAGGTATAGTAATTTGTATATAGTTCATAAATTAAAATGAGACTATAAAGGTAGGGAAACTAAAGAGTGAATAAATTACAAACCATATAAAATTAACAATACTAATAAGTAGTTAATGCAAGAGCAATTTTGTTTAACTTTTATTTGATTATTTATTTTTAATACTCAACAACAGTATTTCTCTTAACAACTTGAAAATTTTAATAACGGGTACTTTAAGAGCAACCAATAAAATATAGAGCTGATATAGGGTGGTATTGATTTTTCCTTTTTCAATTCTACTCAATTGCACATAGGAGATACCAGCGTCATTAGCCAATTTTTCCATAGAGATTTTTTTAGCTAAACGCATGTCTCTTATAAAGTTACCTATAAGAATTGCTAATTGACCCTTGCTGAGTTTCACGTCACAAATATTAGTATAAAACACACTTATAACAATAACACATATGTTATACTAAAATATTTAACAAAACATCAATTACATATAAATATTTTAAATAATGTATATACTAATCGCATGATTTCTTGCGAGGATATTTTGCTAATCAGAATATGAAATCCATAGATTAAGATATAGAAATAATGGGTTTGCTTTTATTATAACGTACTATAAATCATAGTAGCTAAAAAGCGGATGCAACCCACTGAATGATTAAGGATAATTCATAAATGCTCATAAAAAAAAGAGATACTGTTCAGTATCTCTTTTTGTGGAAGCACACGGGATCGAACCGCGGACCCTCTGCTTGTAAGGCAGATGCTCTAAACCAGCTGAGCTATGCTTCCTTATCCCGATTGGGAGTGCAAAGATATAAACTGCTTTTTATTATTCAAAACTTTTGAGCTTTTTTTTGTGTAATTTTTTCAATTACTGATAGCTTTCCTTCTTTGCTTTTGTAAATTTGTATTCTAAATAGTTATTATCATGTTACAACAACAAATTGAAGCTGCCTTTGCAGATCGAAGTTTACTTGCCGACGAAACGTATAAGCATGCCATTAAATCAGTAATTGAAGCTGTAGACAAAGGCGAATTGCGTGTAGCCTCCCCAACGGAAAACGGCTGGGTAGTCAATGAATGGGTAAAACAAGCCATCTTATTATATTTTGGTATTCAACCTATGCAAACCTGGACCATGCCTCCTTTTGAGTTTCATGATAAAATGCTTTTGAAAAAAGATTATGCTGCGCAAGGAGTAAGAGCGGTACCTCACGCCATAGCGCGCTATGGTGCTTACTTAGCAAAAAATGTGGTATTAATGCCATCTTATGTAAATATTGGTGCTTATGTAGATGAGGGCACCATGGTAGACACCTGGGCAACCGTAGGTTCATGTGCTCAAATTGGCAAACAGGTACACCTAAGTGGTGGCGTAGGCATTGGTGGTGTATTAGAACCCTTACAAGCATCGCCCGTAATTATAGAGGATGGATGTTTTATTGGTTCTCGTTGTATCGTAGTAGAAGGCGTACATGTAGAAAAAGAAGCCGTTTTAGGCGCTAATGTAGTACTGACACAATCTACTAAGATAATAGATGTAAGCGGCGCAAACCCAATTGAATATAAAGGACGAGTACCAGCAAGAAGCGTAGTTATCCCGGGCTCTTATACCAAATCTTTCCCAGCAGGTGATTATCAAGTAAGCTGCGCATTAATTATTGGTCAACGTAAAGCGAGTACTGATTTGAAAACAAGCTTAAATGATGCACTTCGCGATTTTAATGTAGCTACCTAAACTTATTTTATACGATGCAAATACTGCTCTCGCAAATTAGCTATTGGCAAGAAACATTTTCTGGTGAACCTCGCTGGAATTATGCCTTGAGCGCATTATTAATTTTACTTTCTTGGATCTTTAGAAAACTAATAACCCGAATTTTACTTCGCATTACCCATCGTATATTACACAGATGGCTAAATAATGAATATAGCGATGAATTTGTAGCCTTACTAAAAAATCCCATTAGCTATCTATTTCAAATTGGCGTATTGTATGTAGCCTTAAACTTTATAGAACAACCACTGCAAGCTGTTTTATTTGAGCGCATAGAAAACCATCATATTTTATTTCATATACGCATCATAGATCTAGTAGATCATCTATTTCTATTTGGCATCATCTATTTCCATACGGTATTGGCTGTGCGTATTGCAGACTTCATTTATCATATACGCATAGAAAAAGCAAATAAAGAGGCTGCTAGTAATCTACTCCAATTACTACCTATGATGAAAGAAATCATCAAAATTCTAATCTGGACTATTAGTTTCTTTTTTATTTTAGGGTTAATCTTCCATGTCAATGTGCCGGCGCTTATTACAGGTCTCGGTATTGGTGGTGTGGCCATTGCCCTAGCCGCTAAAGAAAGTATTGAAAATTTATTTGCCTCTTTTATTATTCTTGTCGATAAACCCTTTCAAATTGGAGACCATATTAAGATGGAAAAAATGGAAGGTGTTGTAGAAAAAATTGGATTTAGAAGTACGCATTTACGCTTACCCAATGATCATCTTGGTGTAGTACCCAATAAAAAATTAATAGATGAGCATTTAGAAAACTTAAGTGTAAAAGAATTGCACAAAGTGCTTCAACAATTTTATTTAGAGCCTAACCTCAATAAAGAACAAATCATTGAATGTTTATGTCAATTAAATGACTTATTACATAAGAATACGTTTATTGAAACAGGTGGAACGGCTTATTTTAAAGGATTTCATGATAATAAATTACATATTCAAATACAATACGCCTTAAAAAACAACCAAGATAGAAATAGCATTCACCAATTAAAAGAGCAAATAAACTTGGATATTTATGCTGTAGTAAGAACAAGCTTGAGTAAATCATAAACGACAACCCACCTACAATAAGAGTACCGACAAGCTATAGTCTGCAATCAGAATTAGAATACAACTCACTACAACAGAAGTAGTACTTGCTTTACCAATTTCTAACGCCCCTCCCTTTACATTATAACCATAATAGGCTGGAATGGTAGTGATGATAAAGGCAAACGTTACTGACTTTATCATGGCAAAAAAGATATTGTAAGGAAGAAAATCTTGTCTTAAGCCAATTAAAAACTGCTCAGGAGAAAAAACATTAGAAAGTACTCCAGCTAAATAACCTCCAGAAATACTTACTGCTATAGAAGTAGAAATCAATAAAGGCACCATAAAAATAGCCGCTATTATTTTAGGTAAAATCAAATACATCTTAGTATTAATACCCATAATTTCTAGCGCATCAATTTGTTCGCTCACGCGCATATTGCCTAGTTCTGAAGCAATTTTAGAGCCTACCACGCCTGCTAATACAACACAAATAACCGTTGGCGATAACTCTAAAATAGTAGAATCTCTAACTATCTGAGCTAATACCGTTTTGGGAACAAAAGGATTAACTAATTGATAGGCTGTTTGCAAGGTAAGGACCATGCCTAAAAACAATGAAATAATTAATACAATAGGCAAAGAACGTATACCAATATCATAACATTGCTCTATCAGTTCTTTCCAATATACTTTAGTGTTTTCAGGTTTAGAAAAACAACCTTTCAACATGAGTATAAAACTTCCAAAATGTTCGAAAAAACGAATTAACATACGCAAATATACAAAATGTATAAAGCAATCATTGGCTAATTAGAATTAAAAAAGAGGACTTTCTACTGAAAGCCCTCTTTTAAAAAAGTATTAAAATTAAATTATGCTTGTGCTTTTAAATTTTCGATATGAGCCTCTCTGTCAACTTCATTTTTCAAAGAGTCTTTTTTATCCATATCTACTAATACTGGCGCCGCAACGAAGATAGACGAATACGTACCTGTAATAACTCCAATTAACATAGCGAAAGCAAATCCACGAGTAACCTCACCACCAAAAATAAATAATATTAAAATGGTTAAGAACACGGTAAGCGAAGTCATAATCGTTCTACTTAGAGTGTCATTAATAGCTCTATTAATAACGCTACCTTTTGATTCTTTAGGTGATTTACGGAAGTACTCACGAATTCTATCAAATACAATAACGGTATCATTCATAGAGAAACCAATAACGGTAAGAACCGCCGCAATAAAATGCTGATCGATTTCTAAAGCAAAAGGAACTTTTCCTCTAAAGAAAGAGAACACGGCTAAAGTTACACATACGTCATGCAACAAGGCAATGATCGTACCTAATGAATATTGCCATTTGCGGAAACGTAAGAAAATATAAATGAAGATAGCAATCAAAGAGAATAAAGTAGCTTTGATAGCACCTGCTTTTAAATCATCTGAAATGGTTGGTAATACCGTTTGTGAACTTTGGATATAAGAAGCCGCAAATTGATCTTCTGTTACCGCTGCATTTAAATATCCTTCTTTTACTAAACCTTCGTATAATTTAGCTTGCACTTGTTTTTCAACAGCTATACCTTGCTCTTTAATTTTATAGGCTGTAGTGATGTTCAATTGTTTATCGGTACCAATTGTTTTCACAATTGGATATTCACCAAAGTATTTATTTAAACCTTCACGTACTTGTGCTACTTCTAATTTATTATCAAACTTAATAGTATAACTTCTACCACCAGCAAACTCTACTCCATAATCAAAACCATGGAAGAAAGATGCAACACCAGCAATTAATACTACGATAGAAATTATGTAAGCATATTTTCTAGCTTCAATAAACTTGAAATGTGCTTTTTTGAAAATTGAACTTGATAATTTGGTAAAGTAATTAAAATGTTTGCCTTTACTCATGCGCATATCCGTTACCAAACGAGAAACTAAAATACCGCAGAATAAGGATAATAAAATACCTAAGATTTGGGTTGTAGCAAAACCTAAAACTGGACCTAAACCAAAAATGAATAAGATTACAGAGGTAATTAATACGGTGATGTGACCATCAAATACTGGAGCATATGAACGGTTGTAACCTTCTGAAACTGATAATTCATATGATTTACCTAGAGCTAATTCTTCTTTAATACGCTCAAAGATAATTACGTTCGTATCCACGGCCATACCAATAGTTAATACTAAACCTGCAATACCAGGCATAGTTAATGTAGCATGTAATGCAGATAAAATACCAACGGTAAATAATAAGTTTAAGATTAAGGCAATGTTAGCAATAATACCACCCGTGCTGTAATAAACCATCATTAAAATGAAGATGACTACAAAGGAAATGATAATTGAATTCATACCAGCTGCAATAGACTCTGCACCTAAGGTAGGACCAACCACTTGCTCTTGAACGATACGAGCAGGGGCTGGTAATTTACCAGTTTTTAAAATATTAGCTAGATCTTTTGCTTCTTCTGGAGTGAAGCTGCCAGAAATAGATGTTCTACCTCCAGCAATTTCATCATTCACCCGTGGAGCTGAATAAACGCGATCATCTAAAACAACGGTTACGAAACGACCAACATTGTCACCAGTCATTTTTTTCCAAATTCGAGAACCTGTTTTGTCCATTGACATAGAAACCTCAGGTTGTCCGTTCATTTGATTAAAGTCATCATTAGCATCTACAATATGATCACCTTCTAATTTTGCATCGTTAGTTCCACCAACTGTTTTGATAGCATAGATAAACAAAGGTGCTTTTGGATTTTTAGCATCTTTCTTATTTTCAGCACCGTAAATAAAACGAACATTGCTAGGGAATTTATTCTTAACAACATCTAAATTTAAGTATTCGTTCAATTTAGCGGTATCACGTTTAGCCACATAACCTACAACTGGTCCTTCATTAATAGTACCTTGTTGTGTAATATTTGGCATCCAAACAGATAATAATGGGTTTTTCTTTTCTAAATCTGCTTGCTTAGATGTAGCAGTATCCTTAGTGTTTGATTTTTTGTCGCCTAATAAAGAAGCTAGAGAAGCAGTATCACTTACTTTTTGAGCTACAACAGTTTTAGTTGTATCTGCTTTAACTTCTTCCTTAGCACCAGATAAATACGCTGCTAATGCATCGTTTGCTGGTTGTAGAGCATTGATGATTTCATCGTTAGAATACGCTTCAAAGAACTGTAATTTTGCTGTTGCCTGCAAGAAAGAACGAACACGCTCAGGATTTCTAATACCCGCTAATTCAACGGTGATAATACCTTTGTTCTCATCCAAATTCATATTTGGATTAACAACACCAAATTTATCGATACGAGTTAATAATACATTGTAGGTACGCTTAATCGCATCTTTCGATTCTTTTCTAATTTTAGCAATAACTTGGTCATTACTAGAATTGATCGTAATATCTTTTTCAGATGGCTTAGTGAATAAATAAGCCATTTTAGTATTAGGATTTTTGGCCATATATGCTTGACCAAATAAGCTTACAAAATCTAACTGGCTATTTGCTTTAGCTTTATTTGCATCTGCAATAGCTTGATTGAGTGCCAAATCCGTAGGATTATTAGCCATAGAACGAACTAATTCGTCTAAACTAACTTCCAAAGTCACATTCATACCTCCTTGTAAGTCCAAACCAAGATTTAATTCTTGTTCTTTAGCCTCTTGAAAAGTATATTTTTTAAATAACATACTTACCACCGACTCCCCTTGGATACTGTCTGTAATTTTGCTATAGCGAGCTTCTGCTAATGTATTTAAAGCTTCTCCTGTTACACCAGGATTCTTTAATTTAGCCTCCTGCATTGCTTTTGCTTTAAATTTTGCCTCTACGTTGCGTACTACGAACGTGAATGATAATTGATACAGCGATATCAAAATTAGCGCCGCTGTAAAAAATTTAACCAACCCTTTTAACTGCATAAGTTGTCCTTGATAATGTAAAAAAATATTAAATTTGAGTTGACAAAGATAATATTTTAATGCAAAAAATAAAGACTTCCTTAAAAAGCTTAGATTTTAATTTTTTTTTCTAACTTGTGAGGGATTTAATAGCAGCTCTGAAAAGCTACTCAAAATTGTATTTGAATCAAAAAACTAATATGACCAAGAAACTATTTTTGCTTTCGCTCAGTATGGTGCTTACTGCGTTTAATTTATTTGCGCAAAGACAACCTGTTTGTGGATTTGACCATGCTCACAACCAACTGATGCAGCAGTCGGCTAATTATGCGTATAACGTTAATGAATTTAACACCAAGTGGGCAGCACAACAAAAAATAGCTAATCAAGCTCGTTTTATTATAAATGGAACAGATACCGTGTATGAAATACCGGTAGTAGTGCATGTCATATATGATACCAACCCAACTATTGGGTCAGTTTACAACCCTTCTGATGCTCAAATCAATAGTATGATTGCGTATCTAAATGATACCTATGCTGCTCAATGGGCTGCTTATCCAGATACTAACAATGGAGGTGTACGCGTACCTATGAAATTTGTCTTGGCAAAACGCGACCCTAATTGTGGACCTACAACAGGTATTAATCGTGTGAGCGGAGCAAGTGTTCCGGGATATTCTACAAATGGTATCAAAAGAAGTGGTACACTTGGAGCAGATGAAGCTACAATTAAAAATTTAAGCATTTGGCCTAATACCGATTACTACAATATTTGGATTGTAAACAAAATTGATGGTAAAGACGGCATTACTGGCACAGGAACATTTGTAGCCGGATATGCATATATGGCAGGCACTGCAGCTCCATTAGATGGCACTATCATGTTGGCTTCACAAGCTGTTGCAGGGTCTATTACCTTACCGCATGAGATTGGCCATGCCTTCAATCTCTACCATACCTTCAATGGATCTGTAGGTACAACTTGTGCAACTAACAACAATTGTAATTTTAATGGTGATTTTGTTTGTGATACTGATCCTGTATTACAAACTAATTTTAATTGCCCTTTGCCAACCGATATTAATGTTTGCACAGGTACTCCATATGGATATTTAGCACATAACTTTATGGATTATTCCAATTGCCAAGATCGATTTACACCTGGCCAGAGAGCACGTATGAGAGCTGCGCTATTGGGTGCTCGATTAACATTAGCAATGTCTACAGGCGCTGTTGCACCTCCTCCTTCGCTTTTAGTAGCATCAAGTTGTATTCCTACTATAAATCCGGCTAATGTCTCCAATACTTTTAATGCTGGGATCAATAGAGTTCGTGTAATAACTCCAGGAAATGTTTCATTAATAGATAATAGCACAGGTACATACACCGGAGATGGATCTAAAGTTTATTTAGATAAAACTTGTTCTCAAACCGCTACTTTAATACCAGGCACAACCTACAATATTAGAATTAACAATTATAGTAGACCCGGGCAGAAAGTAAAAGTGTATATTGACTTTAATAATGATGGCACATTTAACCCAACAGCTTATCCAGCAGGAGAATTAATTACTTCTGGCACAGCTCCAAATAATACTAATTTTAGTTATTCTTTCAATTTCTTAGCACCTACAACAGGCATAACTTTCTGTACGCCATTACGTATGCGTTGTATCATGGACACCTCCTCTAACATAGGCCCTTGTAGCCAGTTAGAAGTTGGACAAGCAGAAGATTATGCACTTACTTTTAAACCAACAGATACAGGTGCTTACATCAATACCACTCTTACAGCTGGCACTATGCCTGATTGTGCTAATACCCCACTAACTTTTACAACTACCAAAGGATCATCCCTTACTACTGTTACTTACAAATGGTATATAAACAATATAGTAATACCTGGTGCTACTAGCAATGTTTTAACAACAGCTAATTTAAATAATTTAGATACCGTAACGTGCAGAGTATTTTACACTAGTTTTTGTGGAGCAGATAGCTTGACATCAGAACCTATAACAATTATAAGACTGCCAACTAACGTCCCTTCTGTTTCAGTGGCTATAACGGCAGGCACCAACCCGTCATGTGCTGGACAACCTATTACTTTTAAAGCAACCGCAACTAATGGCGGTGCAGCACCAGTTTACACTTGGAGCGTAAATGGTATCACAGTTGGTACAAATTCAGATACTTATTCTGCTAATAATTTATTGAATAATGATATTGTTACTTGCACATTGACATCTAATGCGAGTTGTGCAATTCCTGCTTCAGTAACATCTTCTCAAATCAAAATTATTTTCAGTCCTATTGTTCCTACGGTAACTTTAGCGTTAACTAATGGCACTAATCCTGCATGTGCAATTAAACCAGTGACTTTAAGTGCCAACCCTTCATTTGGTGGTGCTACTCCTCAATATGCATGGTATAATAATGGAGTTTTGATAAGTGGTGCAACGGCCTCATCATATACTACCATCGTAAATACAGCACCAACCACCTTGAAATGCGTGATGACTTCTAATCATTTCTGCGCAATGAATGTAACAGCTAGAGATTCTATTTCGTTTACCATCCGACCAGCAGATTCTTCAAGCGTGGCCATGTCGCTAACGAAAGGAAATAATCCTTCTTGCCAAGACTCCTTGCTTGAATTTACCGGCACCTATGTTATGGGCTCTAATCCAGTTTTATCTTGGTTGGTAAATGGTGCTACAGTTGCAACAGGTAATAATGTATACAGTTCTATTTCGCTACTTAATAACGATCTTGTTAGCTTCAGGGTTATAGCAACCGATGGCGGTTGTTATGCGACAGATACGTTAACTAGTCCTGCATTTTTAGTACTAAGAACTAGTTTGCCAACTACTCCATTTATTTCCTTCATTGGCAATATTTTATCTGCTAATATTCCTGGTCCTTTGCAATGGTATGGTCCAAATGGCGCTATCCCAGGGGCAACCGGACAAACATATAAACCACTTGAACAAGGTCTTTATTATGCAATTAATACTAATGGTGCATGTCAATCTAGAAAATCAAATATCCTCAGTGTTTCTCTCTTAGATATTGCATCTATAAATAAAGCCCCTTGGACCATTTATCCTAATCCAAGCAATCAATTGGTAACCTTAACATGGAATGATATGATAACTGCAAACGTTGTTGTTACAAACTATACCGGTCAAGTAATCATGCGCAAACCAATTACAAATGCAAATTCAATGACTATTGATTTTGCACCTTACGCTAACGGGAACTATTTCATTATCGTAACCGATTCTGAAGGAAATAGCCAAGCACAACCAGTGACTATTATCAAATAATAATAATACAAGCATAAAAAAAGGCATCGAATTCGATGCCTTTTTTTATGCTTGTAATTCCATTTTTCGCAAAAAATACTTACCTAAAATATCGAATTCTAAATTAACAGATTGGGCAACTTGTAAGTCATTAAAATTAGTGTGATCAAAAGTATAAGGGATTATCGTTACTCTAAAGGATGAACGAGACACATTGAAAACAGTGAGGCTTACCCCATTAATTGCAATGGATCCCTTCTCAATAATCAATGCTGCGAAGTTAGAATCGAATTCAAAATCAAATAACCAACTACCCTCTCTAAAGGCAATTTGTTTACATTGAGCGACAGTGTCTATATGGCCTTGAACAAAATGACCATCTAAGCCATCGCCCATTTTTAATGCTCTTTCTAAATTTATACAATCGCCAACACTCCATTGAGCAATCGTAGTTTTTTTTATGGTTTCCTCAACTGCAGTTACTTTGTAAGTAGCTCCATTTATTTCTACTACCGTAAGACAAATACCATTATGCGCTATAGAATTATCAATAGCAATAGATTGCGTTAATGGCGATGTGACCCAGAGATGGATCGAACTTCCATCTTTTATGATGTCAGTAATGGTGCCAAGTTCTTTAATAATTCCAGTAAACATATTATTGTTTTATAGCAGTTCCTTTATGGAAATAAGTTCCAGTATCAGAATTTATTTTCCAATTAATTTTTAGTCGAAGCGTATCGATTACATATTTATAACATGATCCATTTATAGTATCTAATGCGCTTGGTAAATTTTGCCCAGGCATATTTTGTAATGAATCAATACTACCGTTTCCATTTTTTAAAACGGTAATGTATAGCGAATCTGCAGCATTATAAAATCCACAAATGGCTACTTTATCTAAACTTTTTTTATAGATACGGAGCAAAATTTGATTAGTATCCACAAGAACGTTAGCAATAGAATAAATGGAATCGTGAAACAAATAAGTACCTGTATATAAATCTGATGGGAAGATACATGTACTATTGTCTGGCAGACCAGGAAAACCCCAGTTATAATTTACTGCAAATGGATCATTGCAGTACTTTTGGGTCAATCTGGGATCGCTAGGATTTTGGGTGTCTTTCCATTTAGTACAAGCCAAAAAGATTGATAAACAAAGCATTACAACAATAGAAAAGCCAATTGATTTTAAAGACATAGGGTTAAAGCTTGCTACAAATGTATTATTTTATTCAAAAAAGTTTGGAATTACTTTTAAAATAATTATCTTTGCAGTCCTCAAATTAACTTAAAAAGGGGGTATACACTATGTTAATTATTGACACAAAAGACTGCGAAAACATTGACAAAGCATTAAAAAAATACAAAAAGAAGTATGAGAAATCTCGTACTTTATTACAATTGCGCGAACGCCAATCATATACTAAAAAATCTGTTCGTCGTCGTACAGAAGTTTTAAAAGCAGTTTATCGCCAACAAATCCTTTCTGGTAAAATAGAAGATTAGTTTTTTAACAAAAAATACTTTTATCCGTTAGTGTAATATCCTATATTTACATTAACGGATATTTTTATGCATAGATCCTACGTTAGTACATTCCTTCAATACCTCAGATACGAGAAACGCTACTCGCCTCTTACCCATCTTGCTTACGAAAAAAACCTTACTGATTTCTTTACCTATCTTTTGGCAACCTATGCCATAGAAGAACCCAAACTAGTCAAACATATTCATATACGATCTTGGCTAGCTAGTTTAAAAGAAGCCAAGCAAAAAGCTACTACAATCAATAGAAAGCAATCCGTTTTACGATCCTTTTTTAAATACGCATTAACTCAGGAATGGATTCAAAAAAATCCTATGAGCACCTTGAGAGCTTTGCGAACACCGGAACGTATCCCTAACTTCTTAAAGGACGAAGAAACAAGCTTTTTATTTGAAGAGCTAAGTTTTGGTGAAGGTTTTAAAGGCTTCAATGACAGATTAATCCTTGAATTATTATACCAAACCGGTATGCGAAGAGCGGAGTTATTGGCATTGAAAGAACAACAAATAGAATGGAGCTTACATCATATACGCGTCGTAGGAAAAGGTAATAAAGAACGTCTTATTCCCATGAGTCCGCTTCTAGAAGAATTAATGCAGCAGTATAACGAAGAAAAAAAACGACTTTTCGAACATCCATCTCCTTATTTTTTTATTCTTGAAAATGGACAAAACTTATATGCAGGATACGTATACCGATTGGTAAAAAAACATCTGAGTGCCGCTACAAGCTTAAAAAAGAAAAGCCCTCATGTGATGCGACACACTTTTGCTACTCAACTACTTAATAATGGAGCTAATTTACAAGCCATAAAAGATTTATTGGGCCATAGCAGCCTAGCTTCTACTCAAATTTATACACACAACCACATTTCAAAACTCAAAGACATTCATAAAAAAAATCACCCTAGAGGATAACTAATTTTTCACCCTTAAATTTTAGATTATGACAACGCAAATCAGGAGCATTCATTTCGACGCAGACCAAAAATTATTAGAGCATGTCAATAAAAAAATTGAAAAATTAAAGACCTTTCATGACCATATCGTTGAAACAGAGGTTTTTCTAAAACTTGATAATGTGGCACATCATATAAAAGATAAAGTTGTAGAAATTAAGGTGCATATCCCAAAACACACCCTTTTTATTAAAGAAGAATCCAAAACCTTTGAGGAAAGTTGTGAGGCCGCATTTGACGCCATGTTTCAGCAATTAAAAAAAGCTAAAGAGAAAGCTATTTCATAACATCTTAAAAATCTAATTTTATTTTTTAGCGGAGCGCTAATAGCTTCGCTAAAAAATATTATATTGCATTATCAAACCCACTTTTATGAATGCACCTTTTAAGCTCTTTTTGCTTTTAACCATATTAAGTTTCAGCTTGCTTTCATGTGATAAAAACATGAGTGCAGATTCACCATTGCCCTTTGTGAAAACACCAAGTGTCTATATTGGTTCACAAAATGCTGTTCTATATGCTCTAGATCCACAAACGGGAGAAAAAAGATGGGAATTCAACGCTGGTGGCAATATACAAGGTAGCGCTTGTGTATATAACGACTGGGTATTTGTTATATCCGAGTTGGGTCAATTATTTAAACTCAATGCTTATACCGGCGAGAAACTGCATGTTTTTGGCTTTACTTCTCAAATCTTATCTACGCCAATGGTAAAAGATGGCTTTCTTTATATAGGCGCTGGAGATGGCAATCTTTATTGCATTGATATTAATACAAATACTATAAAATGGACCTATACAACAGGCGGATCCGTTCATTCCTCACCTACTGTATACAATAATTTGGTGATTGCAGGCAGTTATGACGCTAAAGTACATGCGGTTGATAAAAATACTGGCTCTGTTGTATGGACTTGTAGTACTTCAGGTCCTATTTATTCTTCTCCAACAGCTAAAGGCAACTTTGTTTATGTTGGCTGTGGTGATGGCCGTTTGTATGCTATAGATGTAAATACCGGCAATAATGTATGGACTTACCAAACTGGTAGCGAAATACAAAGTTCACCTATTTGCTATAGTGGAAATATAATCTTTGGAAGCAACGATCAACAAATACATTGTTTAGACTCTGCATCTGGCAAAAAACGTTGGTCAGTATTAACAACAGACCGAATTGTATCCTCCCCATATGCTTTAAACCAAGTAATTTATGTAGGCGCGTACGACTATAATTTATATGCGCTGAGAATTATTGATGGTTCGGTAAAATGGAAATTTAAAACTGATGGTTTAATAAAATCTTCCCCAATTATTTATGAAAATAAAGTATTCTTTGGCAGTTACGATAAGTATTTATACGCACTAGATACCGCTAAGGGAACATTAGTATGGAAGAAGAGTATTAATGGATTAATAGAATGCTCACCTGTAGTTAATGGCCTTGACGGAGGAAATTATAATGCCTCGATAAGTGGAGCCTCGAAAGAATAAAAAAAACTATTTTATAAAAAAAGCGTCTCGGTTGAGACGCTTTTTTTATTCCTTCTATTAATATTAATTAGCAGCTTTGAATTTTTCCATAGCTACTTTAAGTTTAGGCAATACTTCCAATGCATCGCCAACGATACCATAATCTGCTGCTTTAAAAAATGGCGCTTCTGGATCTTTGTTAATTACCACTATAGTTTTAGAGCTATTAACGCCCGCTAAATGCTGAATAGCACCAGAGATACCAATAGCAATATATAAGTTTGGTCTGATAGTACCACCTGTTTGGCCCACATGCTCGTGATGTGGTCTCCAATGACTATCTGCTACCGGACGTGAACAAGCAGTTGCGGCGCCCATTACCTTAGCTAAGTCTTCAATTAAGTGCCAATTTTCTGGTCCTTTCATACCTCTTCCTCCACTCACTACTAATTCAGCTTCGCCCAATGGAATTGTTCCTGTTACTTTTTCAACGGAATTTACTTGGGTAGCAAAATCTGCATCGTTGATCGTTACTTCTACATTTTGAATTGCCGCAAGTCCTTCGCCTTTTGTAACACTAAATGTATTTGGCACTAAAGTGATTACTTTAACAGGAGATGTTATAGCGATAGTTGTAAATGCTTTACCTGAAAATACACTTTTCTTAACCTCAAAACCATTATTATAAGTTGGATGTGCTATAGCACCAGCTACCATGCCAGCTTGCATTAATGCAGCTACCCTTGGCGCTACTGCTTTACCGCAAACGTCGTGAGGCGCAATTAGAATTGTTGCGTTATGTATTGTCGCTACATGTTGCATTGCTTTAGCAAATGCTTTAGCGGAAAAGGCATCAAACTTTGCATTATTCACATGCAATACTTCTTGAGCACCATAAGCACCCAATTCTTGCATTGCATCTTGTTGTGCACTGCCCAATACAAGAGCTGCAACTTTATCATTATTATGTTGGGCAATACTTGCCGCATATTGAAGTGCTTCAAATGTTTTCTTTTTAAAGCTACCGTTGATTTGTTCTGCTAATACTAAGATCATGTTAGTGTCTTTTAAAAAATTAAATAACTTTTGCTTCAGCATGTAATAATTGAACGAGTTGATCCATATTATCGGCATCAATCATTTTAACACCCGTTTTAGTTGCTGGCATTTCGTAAGCAACAATTTTACTTTGCGCTTGCGCACCTGTTCCAGATACAACAGCCAAAGGTTTCGTTCGCGCAGCCATAATGCCTCTCATATTTGGGATGCGTTGCTCTGCCATACCCTTTTGACAAGAAACAACTAAAGGCAAATTGCTTGAAATATGTTCTTCGCCTCCCTCAATTTCTCTAACTAAAGAAGCAGTGTTTCCTTCAACATCAAGTTTTGTTGCAAATCCTACATACTCTGTATCTAATAATGCAGCTAACATAGCACCAACAACACCATTGTTATAATCAATAGATTCTTTACCACATAATACTAGATCATACGATTGTGCTTTTGCATACGCTGCAATCTCTTGCGCAACCACGAGTGGATCGTTACTGTCAACATCTATACGAATAGCTTCGTCGCCACCCAAGGCTAGAGCTTTTCTAATTACAGGTTCTACTTCCGACTTGCCTACAGTAATCAAATGAACTGCAGTAGCCTTTCCAGCTTCTTTTAATTCCAACGCTCTTACCAAAGCATACCACTCATCATAAGGATTGATAATCATGGTTAATCCTTCAGTTGCAAATGCTGTATTATTATCAGTAAACGCAATTTTGGAGGTCGTATCCGGTACCTGCGCTATACAAACTAAAATTTTCATGGATTATTGATTTTACTTTTTTTTGAAATGCAAAAATAATACAAATTTACTACCCTTGTTAATTACTTGCTTTAATTAAATATAAGACTACGGGGAAATGGTCACTATAACCGTCAATCCAGTTATTGCCATCAAAAGAACGATGAGGATAACCTTTAAACTGACCCGTTTTAGCTATCAAAAAATTACGGTTAAAGACTTCTGCTTTATAATATCTCCAATGCGCATCATCATTTTTAAGAAAATTGCCGGTAAGCATTATTTGATCAAACAAACCCCATGCATCTTGATAGGCTAAGGTGCCTAAGCCTTTGTTATAGAATTTAATCCAAGGATTGTAAATTTCATTAAAGGCAGTAGCTGACTTTTCCTCCTTCGCACCCAATACATTTTTGACACTAGGGCTGGTTGGGTCATCATTTAAATCTCCCATTACAATTGCTTTAGTAGCTGGATTTTCCGCCATTAAGGAGTCTATAACTCGCTTACATACGCCCGCAGCTATACCTCTAAGCGGAGCTGATGCGGCTTCTCCACCTCTACGTGAGGGCCAGTGGTTTACAAACACATGCACCGTATCGCCTAATAAATTTCCACAAACATGAAGTACATCTCTTGTTTTGCCCCCCTTTTCACCTGTTTTAGCAATATCAACATTGAGCGATTCAGCATAAATAACCTTAAAATATTTGGGGTTGTATAGCAAACCGCAATCTATACTTCTTATATCTGGACCATCAAACCAAACATGCTTATAATTTCTTGCAATAATCTCTGGTTGTTTTACTAAATCCTCTAATACTCGATCATTTTCAATTTCTGCAGTTCCCAAAATTGCAGGTCCATCTGGTGTTAGCTCAGTTCCTAGCTGACTAATTACCGTAGCTAAATTATGCAACTTCTTATAATACACTTCTTTAGTGTAATGATAAGGACCATTAGGAAGAAAATCCTCGTCCATTTTTTTGGGATCATTGATCGTATCAAAACAGTTTTCAAAATTATAAAAGGAGATCGCAGCTACCTGATAGCTTTTATTTTGAGCCTTTATAACCAAGCTCATTGATAAACAAGCTAGTACTATTACAATATGTTTCATACTACAAATTTGGTGTTTTTTATTCAATCAAAATCATATGAATATAATTAATGTAAGATAGTTATCCACAAATGATATTATCTATTCATTAATAAATTTGATAAACAAAAAAATGACTAACTTTAAGGGTTATATTTACAATATAAATCATAACAAACAGCCAAGCTTTTAAATACCAAGTAAAAAATTAAAAATGAGTTTAAAAAAGATTTTCATCTTCCTAATAGCATTTTCTGCAATTTCTTTTAATGCTTGGTCTCAAAATAAGGCCATTGTGAAAGGGCTAATTATTAATCAGCAAAATCAATTACCAATCAGTGATGCTCAAATTGCATTACTTGAAAATAAATTAATAACCACTTCAGATGCGATTGGTAAATTTAATTTTAACCATGTACGTTTTGGTAAACAAACACTAAAAATTACCGGAAATAATATTGTTACATTTCAGTTAGAAATAGATATCAACAAGCCAATTGTAGATTTAGGCAATATAGCAGTTAAAACAAACGAAGCAATTGCTCCTGGTGCACAATTAAACATTCCATTAATTTCATTAGATGACAATGCATTGAGCGCAGATGATGATGGCACTAAATCGCAACAAGTATCAGGCGTATTGAGTGCATCAAAAGATCCATTTATCAATGCTGCAGCCTACACTTTTGGCACCTACCGTTTTCAAATGCGGGGATATGATAGAAATCAACAAACCGTTTTGATTAATGGTGCACCAATGAATGATGTAGAAACGGGCGATGCATTCTGGGGGCAGTGGGGTGGCTTAAACGACGTATTCCGCTCAAGAAATAATTCATACGGTTTGCAAAATTCTGATTATACGTTTGGAGGTCTTAATGGCAGCACCGTATTTGATGCTTCTGCTGCTGGACAAAGAAAACAAACAAGAGTATCCTATTCACTAACGAATAGAAGTTATAGAAATCGATTAATGTTTACCCAAAGTTCTGGATTGATGGCAAATGGATTTGCGTATTCAATATCCTTTTCAAAAAGATGGGCTCAAGAAGGTTATGTAGCGGGCACCTTTTATGATGCCTATTCATACTATTTAGGCATTAGTAAAAAACTTAAAAAAAGTACGTTCAATCTAATCAGTTTTGGAGCACCTACACGAAGAGGCAAAGTAGCTCCGGCCGTGCAAGAAGCCTATGACTTAGCAGGAACTAATTTTTACAATCCAAACTGGGGCTATCAAAATGGTGAAAAGAGAAATGCTAAAGTAGCTAATAGTTTTCAACCCGCGTTCATTGCTAATTGGGATTTCAACCCTAATTCTACATTCCATCTTTCTACAACCCTATCCTATCAATTTGGCAAAAACGAAAACAGTACTTTAGATTGGTACAACGGGCAAGATCCAAGACCTGACTACTATAGGAAATTGCCAAGCTATTATGCGATAGAGAATCCTGCTTTAGCACAAGAAATCAGTACCACGCTTCAAAACAATCCAACATTGTTACAATTGGATTGGGATCGTTTTTACCAAGCCAATAGAATGAATAGAGAAACCATTTTAAATGCCAATGGCATTATGGGCAACTCGATTACTGGAAATCGCTCCGTATATGTCATAAGTAATGACGTAGATGCTATCCAAAAAACATCTTTCAACACTGTGCTCCATAAAGAAGTAGATGAGCGCGTAAACCTATACGGCGGTTTTTTATACATCTCTCAAAAAACAGAAAGCTATAGAGAACTATCTGATTTATTAGGAGGTGATTTTTATGTCAATTTCAACCAGTTTGCGGCAAGAACTTATGCAGGTAATCCCAATTATATTCAAAACGACTTAAATACGCCAAATAAAATTTTACAAGTAGGCGATCGTTACAATTACAATTACATCAATCGTTTCACAAGGAGTCAATTATGGGGCCAAGCTACTTTTACTTATAATAAATTTGATGCTTATGTAGCTGCTAACATTGGCAACCAAGCCTTTACAAGAGAAGGCTTATTTAAAAATGGCTTGTACGAAAACAATTCTTTGGGCCTAAGCAACAAATACAGCTTTACAACATTTGGATTGAAAGGTGGTTTTACCTATAAAATTGATGGTAGGAATTATTTCTTTGCTAATGCCATGATAGGTGCCGAAGCACCAACAGTAGACAATACGTTCATTTCGCCTCGAACCAGAAATAGTGCAATAGTTGACGCAACCACACAAGGTATTTCTTCTGCAGAAATTGGTTATTTAAAACATGCTCCGAAACTAAATATTAGAGCAGTAGGTTATGTATCCGACATTAAGGATGCAACAGAAATAAAACGATTTTATAACGACGACCCTAACTTTCAAACATTTGTTAATTATGCCTTACAGCGCATAAACATGCGTTTTATTGGAACAGAATTAGCGGTTAATGCGGTCATTAATCCAAGTTTATCTGTAACAGCAGCAGCAGCTATTGGACAAGCATTTTATACCAATAGACCTAGTGTTAGTGTTACTCGCGACAATGACACCAACCAAATACCCGTGAAAAGAGAAGTGTATTTAGAAAACTATTATATCGCTTCAGGACCACAAACAGCAACAACATTGGGATTTAACTACAGAAGCAAGTCCTATTGGTTTGCCAATGTAAACTTCAATTATTTTGCAAGAAATTATATTGATGTAAATCCAGATAGAAGAACTGCACAAGCAGTTGATTTATTAACTCCTGGTTCTGAAAAATGGAATAATGTTATCAGTCAAGAAGTGGCACCTTCATTTTTTACAACCGACATATCAATCGGGAAATCTTTTTTAGTGAACAAATTTATCAGAAATGCGCCAAGAAGCACCATGCTTTACTTTAATTTGGGCATAAGTAACGTTTTCAATAATACCGATATCATCAATGGAGGCTTTGAACAATTGCGCTACGATTTTTCTGGTGGCAATGAAAATAAATTTCCAAGAAAATACTTTTATGGCCTAGGTCGTAACTACTTTATCAATATCAGTTTAAAATTCTAATTATAACAAACCAATACTATGAAAATAACCATTCGCTTTGCAACCCTTTTAATAGCTGTACTTAGTTTTAGCGCATGTATTAAAAAAGATTTTGATGCACCTCCTGATCAAAGTAGCGTAGACCCTAAATTACCTTGCAATAAAACCATTGCTCAAATAAAAGCATTGTATAATAGCGCAAGTGCTGTGCGGATTGATAGTGACTATACGGTATATGGCATTGTTACTGCTGATGATAGGTCTGGCAATTTTTACAAACAAATTGTAATTCAAGATAGCACCGCAGGTTTAACCGTTTTAATTGACAACAACAGTTTGTTTAATGAGTATCCTGTGGGCAGAAAAATATACATCAAACTAAAAGGATTGTATATGAGTAAATATGCTGCTACGCCACAATTAGGCTATTTGCCAGATGCTACTGGTTCTATTAGTAATATTCCAGGTTCTTTAGTAGGCAATTTTATTGTAAAAGCAAATTACCCGAATACGGTTGTTCCAGAGACAGTAACTTTAACGCAATTAACGAATACGGCAACCTTTAGTTATTATGTAAATCGATTAGTTACTATTGATAACGCAGAATTTACTTCATCTGACATGGGAAAACCCTATGCCGATCCTGCTTCAATTGCGAGTGGAACAAGTAGAAATGTTGAAGAGTGTAGCTCAACAAAAACTATCCAATTGCGCTCAAGTGGCTATGCCAATTTTCAACCTCTTTTAACACCTTTAGGGAAAGGAAAAATAACTGGGATTTTTACTTTATATAACAGTACTCCTCAGTTGGTTATTCGTGACACTGCAGATGTGAAATTTGCTGGATTACGTTGCAATGGCAGCACAGGAATTATACCAATCGTTAGTATTGATAGTATTAGAAAATTAGGTATTGGGATTAAATTAGGAGAATACAAAATTAAAGGTGTAGTAATTTCTAGTGCAGATAGTGGAAACTTATCTAAAGGCAATATGGTAATACAAGATGGTGCAAAAGGTATAACTATATTTTTTGGATCAACGACCACTATACCATACAAACCAGGCGATTCTATTGTAATTGATGTTACAAGCGATTCTTTAATTAATTACAGAGGCACCATTGAAATAAAAGGTGCCGTTTTAGGAGCAGTTACAAAAGTAGGAACAGGCACAGTTATACCAAAAGTATTAACAATAGCTCAATTAAATGCTAATTTCGCTGCCTACGAAGGTACTTTGGTTCAAGTTTTAAATGCAAGCGTTACCGGTGGTGGCACTTATAGCGGAAGTAAAACGTTTACCGATGCATCAGGCAGCATGGTGCTTTATACCGCTACCGCAGCAAGTTTTGCATCACAAAGTGTACCTACATCACCTAAATCTTTTACTGGCATTGCTTCATATTATTTTACAACCACACAATTACAAATAAGATACCCATCTTTAGATGTTCAATAAATAAAATTAAAACTTTAAATAACCAATTATGAAAAAACTATTATTCGGATTTTCAATGTTTTTGGGGCTCATAACCAATGCCCAATCGTATTCATTAACAGGAAATAATCCTTCATACTCCCAAGATTTCAATTCTTTAGATACTTCTAGTACAGTGTTTAGTTCAAATCTACCAACGGGTTGGTCTATATTGGAAGTAGGCACAAATTCAAATAACCAATACAGAGGTGGATTTGGCAATTCAACAACTGGTGATACCTATAGTTTTGGTTCAACAAACAATTCTGATAGATCAATTGGTGGATTAGCTTCTAATAGTCTTACACCTCATTTTGGAATTAAGTTTACGAATAACACAGGCTCTACTATAACTTCTCTAAGTGTAAGTTACAAAGGAGAGCAATGGAGAGTGGGTAACACGGCACAACATGTTGATAGCTTAGTTTTTTTATATAGTACTACTGCAACTAATGTGAATGATACAGCAGCAACTACAAACTGGAATACTGTGAGTACGCTATTATTTCAATCAGTGCAACAAACAGCAACAACTGCAGGTGCTTTAGATGGAAATCTTGCTGCAAATTATGCCACAATTTCTGGCTCTATACCTGTATCAATTCCTGCAGGAAGCTCTATTGTTATAAAATGGATAGATAAAAATATTTCAGGCAACGATGATGGTCTTGCTGTAGATGATTTAAATATCAACTTTACTACTTCCGGAAGTGGCACCGTTTCCTATAATCCTTTTGCCACTACATTTACTCCTAGCAATGGCGCAACAAATGTGGCTACAACAGCAACTATAAGTGCAACATTTGATAGAAATATTACTGCAAATGCTGCTGGAAATATTTACATTAAAAACCTTACAGACAACACTTCAATAACCAAATCGGCAACTTCAAGTGATGTTACGATAAACGGCAAAACAGTAACCATTGCAAACGCTGGATTATTACAATCAAAAACATATGCTATCCAGATTGATAGTGCAGCATTTGATACTGCTGGATATAAATATGCTGGTATTTATGATACCACCACTTGGAAATTTAAAACGGCGGTTCCAGTAAACTATGCGCCAACTATTACTACCTATATGCCTGCTAATAACAGTATCAATGTTGCTCCAGGTAGCATTCTTAGCTTCACTATGAGTCGTGTTGTAACACCAGGTGCTGGCTCAATCAAAATTAAAGAATTAGCAAGTGGAACAATCCAAACAATTGCTGCTAACACAACTAATATTGTCAATAGAACAGTTTATATTACTAATGCTAATATTACATTTGGGAAAAGTTATGCCATACAGATAGATGCTAATGCATTTGACACGGCAGGTTACACATATGCTGGTATTGCTAATGATACCACTTGGAAATTCACGGCAAATAATCAAGCTAGTGTAACTGCCTTAAATGAAACATTTGACAATGCATGTGTACCTGATGGATGGGTAAAATATAGCGCATCTGGAAATCAAGAATGGTATTGTGTTGGCACTACCAACAAAGCTATGATGATGAATGGATTTGCTAACAGTACGAATAACACAAATGAAGATTGGTTGATTTCTCCAAGTATCACCTTCCCTACGAATACATCTTCAGCTCAATTAATTTTGAGATCTAAATCTGATTATACAGGTGATAATTATTCTGTATGGGTATCCAATAATTACACTACGGGTAATCCATCAACTGCTACCTGGACTGACTTAGGTATCGCTCATAACACAACAGATTCTGGAGTATATGTAACTAAATTAGCAAATTTACCTAGCGCCTCAATTGCAAGCACTGTTAGAGTAGCATTTAAGTACACATCTTCAGCTACTTCAGGCAAGAGAGTTGCATTAGATAGCGTTGTAACAAATACAACAACAAATATACATATGCTTACTTCCAACACAGACGACCTACATGTAATTGGCATAGCACAGCAAACACAAGTGCAAGTGTTATTTAATGCACCTAGTGAAAATAAATACCAAGTAAACATCATGGATATGATGGGACGCACTGTATACAATAATGAAACCTATTGTAATCAAGGTGCCAATAAATTTTCAATCAATACAGATTTGAATAATGGAGTTTATATTATCAGAATCAACAATAACAACTATCAAGCTCATAGTAAATTCATTGTAGAATAATAAAAATAAAGTTTAAATAAAAAGCCCACTTCAAAGAAGTGGGCTTTTTATTTAAACTACAATTTAATTAAGCACTTAAGACTTTAATCATTTGTAGCATATCATCATTAATCTTACTATTTTCTTTCACAGCTTGTGCAAATGGAGTAAATACAATCTCATCATTTATAATACCTACCATAACTTGAGACGTGCCTTTTAACAAAGCTTCTATGGCTGCATATCCTAAACGACTACTCAATACCCTATCGGCACAAGAAGGTGCTCCTCCACGTTGTATATGGCCTAACACAGTAGCTCTAACATCTAACTCCGGAAAACGATTTTGAATCGTATGCAATAAAGCACTACTTCCTCCAAATTCATCTCCCTCGGCTACTACAATAATGCGAACTGTTTTCTTACGCCTATTGTCCCTATCAATATTTTGCAATATAGCTTCAATATCAGTTTTGGTTTCAGGTATTAAGATTTCTTCTGCACCACAAGCAATACCACTATGCAAAGCAATATAACCAGCATCTCTCCCCATTACTTCTACAATAAATAATCGATCGTGAGCCTCTGCTGTATCTCTAATTTTATCAATTGCCTCCACTGCGGTATTTACAGCGGTGTCAAAACCTATAGTTAAATCTGTACCCGCTAAATCCTTATCGATGGTGCCGGGTAAACCAATTGCTGGAATTGTAAATTCATTAAAGAAGGCAACAGCACCACTAAATGTACCATCTCCACCAATCAAAGCTAGCGCATCAATACCATGCTGTTGTAATTGTGCGTAGGCTTTTTTACGACCTTCTGGTGTTCTAAATTCTTTACTACGTGCAGTTTTTAAAATGGTCCCACCTCGTTGCATAATATTGGCAACATCCGTTGTTTTCATTTTAAAGATATCTCCTTCTATCAAACCTTGATACCCACGTCTTACGCCAAAAACTTCAACTCCATGATATAGAGCTGTTCTCGCTAATGCTCTTACTGCAGCATTCATGCCAGGTGCATCGCCCCCTGAGGTTAGAATGGCTATTTTTTTTATTTGCTTATCCATATTTAGTAGAATTCAAGTTAAAATTAAGCAACAAAAAAGATAATTACTAAAAAATGAAAAAGGAATTTTAGATTTGCTGCATCAATTACAAACAATGATTAAACGCTTTGGTTTTCTTATTCTAATAAGCTGCTTTTGTAGTATTATTTGTCTTGCGCAAGAAACGGGAAATGACAAATACTCGCTGCTGCAACAAGCAAGAGAGGCGTTTCAGCTTAAACAATACACCGCTAGTGAAGAAATACTAAAGTTAGCCATAAATAAATACCCTAAAAATATAAGCTATCGCATTGAATTAGCTCAAGAATACCGAGCATTAAATATGCTCCAAGCTTCTTCTAAAATTTTAGAAAAAACACTTCAAGATAAGCTAAACAGTAAAGAGATCTACTTATTACTCTGTGATAATTATTACCGAAAAGGCGCTTATAGAATAGCATTAAGAACAATCAAAAAAGGGCTTGCTATCTATAGCAATTGTGGACTTTTATATGAAAAAAAAGGCATCATATATGAAACACTTCAAAAACATAAAAAAGCTATTGCAGCTTATACTTCAGGAATGAATATGGATACAAGCTATTTAGAGAATTACTTAAATCTTGCTAGGCTAGAAGTAAGTGCTGAAAATCCCGAAAAAGCGTGCGTATTGGCTGAATATTATATTTTGAAAAATCCGAGTTCGAAAAATATTGTGGACGCTAAAAAAATACTTAGGGCGAGTTATAGAAATTGGTATTTAAACTTAAAAGAAAACCCTTATATCAAAAAAACAGATACCTATTTAAGCCTATACACAAGCCTATTTAAAAAAAATATCGAGCATTTAGCTGATGGAATAGATGCCCTTTCGCTTTGCAAACTACGTTCAAAAATGGCCATGCAAGCAATTCAAACAGGGACCTTGCCGTATCATTTAGAAAGCATATGGAATACACTCATGAGAGAAGGTTATTTTGAAGCATACCATTATTGGCTGTTTACGGCTATTGAAGACCCTAATACCTATGCTGCATGGCTGCAATATCATAAAGGAGCTGAAAAAGAATTGCTTCATAAAATAAGCCGTATTGAGTTTTAAAGTAGGCCGAGTACAATAGTTAAATTCCTATTAAACCATCAAAATGGGCAATAAAAAACCTATTTTTGTAGACAATCTAAAATAATTAACGCATGATGGCGTCCTTTAAAAAATTACTTTTTGCCTTATTAGCTTTTATTACATTAAGTATTCCAAGCAATGGTCAAGAAACCCTTGATAAGATCATTGCCGTTGTTGGCAAAAATAGAATCATTCTACAATCTGATATGGAAATGCAACTTATGCAGATGAAGGAGCAAAAATTAACCATTACTGATTCCATCAAATGCTCTATTTTACAACAAATGATATTGCAAAAAATGTTTGCAGAGCAAGCTGATAGAGATAGCCTTATAGTTAGCGATGAAGAAGTAGAAAGCAAATTAGAAAATAGAATCCGATATTTTGTAAATATGTATGGGTCTAAAGAAAAACTAGAAGAGGCTTTAGGCAAAACCACTTACCAATTAAAAGATGAGAATAGAGATCTTATAAAAGAGCAAATGATGGCTGAGCGTATGCAAGGTAAAGTTATGGGCAATATCTCAGTTACACCTTCTGAAGTAAGAGCTTTTTTCAATCAAATACCCAAAGATAGCTTACCCTTTTTCCCTGCTACAGTTGAATTAGGCCAAATTATTATAGCTCCTTATACGAGCAAGGAATTAGATCAATATGCCAAAGAAAAATTAAGTAGCATACGTAATCAAATTGTCAACGAGGGTAAATCTTTTGAAACACTTGCAGGCATTTATAGCGATGATCCTGGGAGTAGAGATAATGGTGGAGAATTGACCATTAACAGAACGGAATTTGACCCTGCATTTGTAACTGCGGCTTATAAATTGAAAGATGGCGAAATTTCACCTTTAGTAAAATCAAACTTTGGATATCATATCATTCAGATGATTAAACGCCAAGGAGAATTAGCTAAAGTACGCCATATCTTAGTAAAGATTGATCACTCTTCAAGTGATTATAAAAAATCAATTGCTAAATTAGATAGTGTTAGAGCTGAATTAATAAGCGGCAAAATCAAGTTTGAAGAAGCTGTAGGTAAATATACCACAGATGAAAACTCCAAACAAACAGGCGGCATGCTTACCAATCAAAGAGACAATAGCATTCAAATAGAAATCGCTCAACTAGATCCTAGCATAGCCTTGATAGTTGATAGTTTAAGCGTAGGCTCTTTCTCTCAGCCTCACAATTTCACTACCCCAATGGGAGAAGTATCTTGCCGAATAGTATATTTAAAAAACAGATCACAACCACATAAAGCAAATTTAAAAGACGACTACAGTAAAATTCAACAAGTTGCTTTAGAACAAAAGAAAGGTAAAAAACTAACGCAATGGATGAATGAGAAAATGAGTGATTTCTACTTAAAGGTTAGCGATGATTACGCCAACTGTGAAGAAATAAAGAAAATTAAACAATAAATAAAAAAGTCGGACATTGTCCGACTTTTTTATTTATTAGCTCAATAAGAATAATAAATCATCTTTAGTTAAGCGTTTTATAATAGCTCCATCATCTGCAACAAGATCATTCGCAAGGGCTCTTTTACGCTCTTGCAATTGAATCATTTTCTCCTCAATAGTATTTCTACAAATTAAACGATACGCAAAAATATTCTTCGTTTGTCCAATACGGTGCGTTCTATCTATAGCTTGTTGCTCTACCGCAGGATTCCACCAAGGATCTACAATATATACATAATCTGCAGCCGTAAGGTTAAGACCGGTATTACCTGCTTTTAAAGAAATTAAAAATACACGACAGTCCTCTTGTTCCTGAAATAAATTAATTGCTTTCTGACGCTCTGTAGATGTACTGCTTCCGTCAAAATAAGCATAAGGAATATTAGCCTTATCGAGCTCTTTTTTGATTAAAGTAAGCATACCTATGAATTGAGAGAAAACAAGGGCTTTATGATTACCTACGTTCTCTGACAATTCACGCACAAGTTCTTCGACTTTAATAGACGTGTTATCAAAAGCAACATCTTCATTGAGTATGGCAGGAGAATCACAGATTTGACGTAATTTAGTTAAGCCTTGTAAGATATGCATTTGAGAGCGCTCAATTCCTCGTTCTTCAATAACTTCCAACAATTCTTCTTTATAAGTATTACGATACGACTCATAAATCTTACGTTGGTCTTTACCCATTTCACACCACAAGATCGTTTCTGTTTTATCCGGTAGATCTTTAGCTACTTGTTCTTTTGTTCTACGCAACAAGAAAGGATAAATCAATTTTCTCAATTGCAATTTTGCTTCATCCTCCTGAAACTTATCAATTGGTGTTGCAAATTCATTTAAGAAAAACTCCCTACTTCCCAACATGCCTGGATTTAGAAAGTTCATCTGAGAATATAAATCAAAGGTATTATTCTGAACAGGCGTACCACTTAGGGCTAATCTATTTTTTGCATTAAGCAATAAGGAAGCTTTAGCTATTTGCGATTGCGGGTTTTTAATGGCCTGTGATTCATCAAGAATAATATAATCAAATTCTATTTCTTTGAGATGGATAATATCACTTCGCATAGTACCATAGGTGGTAATGATAATATCTATATCTTTTAATTTTTCAATATTGAAATTTCGTTTAGATCCATGATGGATAAACAAACTTAAATTAGGTGTGAATTTTTTTATTTCATTCTCCCAATTATACATCAAGGTAGTGGGACAAACCACTAAATACTTAGACGTTGCGTTCGTGTTTTTGTAATGTTGTAAGAAGCTAAGCGTTTGTACTGTTTTACCCAAACCCATGTCATCTGCCAAAATACCACCCCAACCTGCTTCATTTAAAAACAATAACCACTGAAATCCAGACAATTGATAAGGCCTTAAGGATGCTTCTAATTGTTTAGGCGCTTCAAAAGTATTGAAATCTTGTGTGAGGATCGATTGTAATCTTTGTTTCTTAAGTTCTAATTCTTTAAGAATAGCTACATCATCAATATCTTCTAACAATTCATCTAAAACACTGAAGTATATTTTCTTAACTCTAATTTTATTCCCTTTAGCCTCACCCATTTTAACGAGTAAAGCATATTTCTTCAGCCACTCTTCAGGAAGCATACCAATACTTCCATCATTCAATTTCACATAATTCATTTTTTTAGCTAATGCTTTTTTTACATCAGCTATAGAAGCAACTTGGTCTCCAAAGACTACTTCTATTTGCGCATCAAACCAGTCAATACCACTATTAATTTGAACACGCGTATCTGGACTATTCTTATTGATTCGGAGATTTTTCAATTTATCAAAACCTAACAACTCAATGTCCTTATCACGCATTTTCTCTGCAAACTTCAAAAACCAACTGTTATTTAAAACTGCTTGAGAACTTAAATAGAAATAGTGCTGTTTGCTATGCTCTTGGATATCTTTATGAGCAGAACGAACCAACTCTACTGTTTGTGATTCTAAATCTTCATGTTTTTTAACAATAGTGACAATACCCTCTAAGGCATGGATAATATCGCCTTTATGCCCCCACTCTACAACAGTTCCATTATAATCAAATACGGGTTTGAAATTTAAAGATTGATCCTTTTCAATCAATAATACTTTGCTAATTGGTTTAATATCAGTAGAAATTGCTACCAATTTCTTATCAAAATCCACAGGCACATTGCCGCTCCAAGGGATTAATTTTTCAGCAAGAAAAGCATTCCATTGCTCCGCACTAATCTTAGTTACAGGTTGATAAGCAAGTGTTTCTAAAATTGTTATCGCTTGCTCATCTATCATAGAAAACAAGCGGCCTTGATAAGTAAACAAAGCATTGTTAATAAAATCAATTTCGGTAGCGGGTATCTCTTCCAATCCAATATCAACATATAAGGCAACATGATACTCTTTCTTAACTTTAGCTACTTTCAAGCGGGGTTTAATCGACTGTGGATCAAACAACACTTCCTTTAAATTTTTCTTACTCAGTGTTTTACCTAAAGGTAAAATATAGCATCTTGGCTGCGAAGCAAAACGCTCTAGTAATTTATGATATTTAGGCAATAAATATTCCCAAACTAAGGCCTTAATCTCTTCACTTGGTTGGTCTTTTAATACCGTTCTGTAATCGTCATCCATAAAATCGCCAAAGGGTATATTTTTTTTAATATACTTAAGCAATTCATCAGGTAATAATTTTCTTAAAGCTGGTATTAATTCTCTATCATGCTCATGATAACCTGCAGCATTAATATACTGAATCAATGGCATGCGTTCAATTTCGCTTATGAAAGCTGTAAAGGATGCATTGCAAACACCTGCAATCAGATCCCAAGAAACACCAGGAAACCAATCTACGTTTGGATCAATAACAATGGCTAACCTTTTTTCTTCTACTTCTTGTTTTACTTTATCAACTTTAGGCGCAATTTGATTTTGAATGGCACTTACAGCCAAATTACTTTTACTTACGCTATTGGTTTGAACTGCAATTTTTTGAATACTGGTATCTAATACGCGTAAAAATATTTTACCATCTTGGTGTACAAATTCAAATTTGCCCGTTAAGTCATCGTTTAAGCTATAACCATATTGTTTTAAAAGTAAGTTCTTTTGAGAATCCCAATTGCGCATACTAGCAAAATACTGGGTACCATGAGTAAAAAGCACTTGCATAAACAAGGCAGCTTTATGCACGCACAAGGGGTGATCTACTTCTTCGCAAGGACAACTTGTATCAAAAAAACGTTCTTCATTCTGCTTCAACACTACTGGAAATTCTTGCCCATTTACTTTTACATTAGCTGCTAAGGTATCCCCTTCTTTAATGGTGATATCGCAATGTTTTTTGTGTGCAATTTCTTCTGCCGATTTCATGATTTGTTCCGAGGTAAACAAGCGCATCATTTGCTTTGTAACCTGACGCATGCGCACTACCGAATGAGCTTGATTAAACTTCGTTTGAGAATTTTCAAAAAAACCACTCAACATTAGGTCATTCATTTGAAATAATGCAGCCACTTCATGTCTGCATATCTCACCCATATTATAAGGGCATTGGCAACGAACTTTTAATTCATTTGGATGATTGTATCTAGAAATAGTGACTGTATAAAAATTTTGATACATGTCGTTTTTAACACGAAAACGAACCTGTTCAATAATAGCATCTACATCTAACAAGGTAACCCCTTGTGTAAAAAATATTTTTTTTCCTCTTTTTACAACTTCTTCAGTTCCAAAGTTGTAAACGTGTTTTAATAATGGTGGTAATGACATGTAGATGGAGCTAATTCGAAAAATGCAAGATGTAAAGGTACACTATTTTTTTCTTATTTCATCTTGTAAAATTTCAACAATAATGCTGTCTAAATATGGACTAATTATGCTTAATGCGCGGATCTAACTGAGCATACAAAAGCTCTGTAAGCATACTGATTACAATGAAAATAAATGCAGTGAATAGAACCGCACCCATGACTACTGGAAAATCAAAATTATTTAGTGCATCGACCGTAATTTTGCCAATGCCTTTCCAAGCAAAGATATATTCGATAAAAAATGAACCCGCTAACAATTCAGCTAACCAACCACTTACTGCTGTAAGCACCGGATTTAAAGCATTACGCAGGGCATGACGCAAGACCACTTTGTAGGTACTAAGCCCTTTTGCATAGGCCGTTCTGATATAATCTTGACTCAAGACTTCTAACATGGCGTTGCGTGTAAGTTGAGTAATAACAGCAAGGGGTCGTATGCCTAACGCCAAGGCCGGTAAGATTAAATTTTTCAGCTGCACTTGTGGCGTACCTGTAACGGGATCATAAATCAGCAAACTTCCCATCATCTCTAAACCCGTTAATGCATGCCATACGTAACCAAATAGATAAGCGATTAAGAGTGCTACAAAAAAAGAAGGCATAGAAATTCCAAAAACACTAAACATAACAATGCTTTTGTCAATCCAAGTCTGCACCCGTAAAGCAGCCCAAACACCTAGGGCAATTCCCACAATGCAAGCAAATAATATAGCAGTGAGTGCAAGGACAACAGTTCCGGAAAGTGCACTACCAAGCATGTCGCTTACTTTCTTTTTGGTGATGTAAGAGCGCCCTAAGTAAGGCAACTTTAAGACCCAAATATGGTTTTTAGCTGTATAAATTGGATAATACTCGTAGTTACCAGCACTAGCATCAGATGTGCTAATAAGTGCTACGGGAGATAAATCATTTAGATATAAAACATAGCGTTTCCAAACGGGCTCATCTAAATGCAAGGCTTTTTTGGCTTGTTCTAAAGAGGCGGCGTTTGTTCTTTGCCCAACTAATAGCTTTGAGGGATCGCTCGATAATGCATTAAATAATAAAAAAACAATACTCACTACCCCAAAAAGGATAAGCAACTGGTAGGCAATTTTTTTAAGTATAAAAAGCAATGTAGCTTAATTAACTGTAGTTGGTATAATCACAGCTCCATCTTTGATGGTGCATGAAGATGGAAAATCAGCGTAACCCCACTTATTAGTAATTGTTCCTTTTTGCAATAACATCAATCCAGGATTGCTGCGCATCGCTGTTTTGCTTTCAGTGCCATCAAATTGCATCATCTGAATTCCTTCTAATCCCCATTTCTTCTGAAATGCTTGAGTTACCTCTTTACTACCGGAACTGAAAATATAACAAGCCGCACCTTGTTGAGTAGCACTTTTTAACAAGTCAGCAGCTTCTTTCATTTTATCTTCATGCGCAGTAGCCGGATCCTTTACAAACAATATGAAGGTGGGTGCCGCTTCTTGTAAAATTGCTGTTGTATAGTCATTCCCATCTACATCATTAACTGCAAACCCTTTAATCTCTGGCTCTGCATTTCCCTTTTTCACTAATTGTGTTTTACTATCTACAAATTTCCATGTAGTATCTTGCCAAGGATAATTTTGCATAGTAAAGCTTTGTTGTTTGCCATTTTTCTCATAAATCATCAAGGTTTCAAACTGATCAGGAATAGCCCCTGGCGGCACTTTCATTTTTTCTTCGATATTATTACCCACTTTATAAGCCAAGCAATCTTTGAAAGGCAGATGTTTTAATACATAAAACTGTATGCCAAATGAAGCAACACTCACCACTACCAATAAAAAAATACTAACTTGTTTACTAAACAAGGAGGTCACTTTCTTTCTATATATAAACAATACAACGATAAAAACAAAAAGTGCAACATCTTTAACAAAGGTCTCCGTATTGCTTATTTTAATACAATCACCAAAACAACCGCACTCTTTGATATTGCCTGTGAATAAAGCATAGGCCGTAAGAAAAGTAAAGAGGGCTATTAATAATAACAATAAGAAGGAAAACAATTCATATGCGTATCCTAAAATTACGGCAACGCCTGCAATAATTTCAAAAGCAATCATGCATATAGAAAACACTAAAGCCATAGGAATGAATGCCGTCATGTGTAAGACTTCGAAAAACTCCGTCATCTTATAACTTAATCCTAAGGGATCATTGGCTTTAATTAAACCAGAAAAAATAAATAATACCCCAACTAAAATGCGTAAAAAAATCAATAAGTATTTCATTTTTATTTTTTATTTAGATAAATAGTTTGCGTTAATTAATGCGAAAATGGCATAGTTGATAATATCTGCGAAATTAGCATCAATACCTTCCGATACTTGCGTTTTGCCATCATTTGCTAATATCTGTTTGATACGAAGTAGTTTCACTAAAATAAGATCTACAAATGATGCTTGATTCATTTCTCTCCAAGCTTCACCATAATCATGATTTTTTTGCAACATTAAATCCTCTACATGCTGAGCTTGTGTTTGATAATAGGAATTAGCCCCATCAATTGACAGATCTACAGGTGTATCTTCCGTTAATCCGCCTTGAATTAATGCTATGATGCCATAATTTACAATGCCTACAAACTCACTATCAATAGAGTCACCAATTTTCTGTGTTCCTGTTTCTTGAATTTGACGAATTCGACTGGCTTTAATGTATATTTGATCTACAATTGATATGGGTCTTAGCATTCTCCAAGAAGTACCATAATCACGTGTTTTTTTCTCAAATAATTCGTGACAATGCGTAATTACTTCTCGATATTGCTTTAAGGTTTGATTCATGGATTAAAAATACTGCTTTAATTTTAAAAATTATGCTCAAAAATACACAATTACCTATACAAAATACTCTGCAGTCAAAAGGGGCTATTTTAGATCTGAGCAAACCCGTGGTTATGGGTATTATTAATATAAATGATGCTTCCTTTTATGCTAATAGTCGTATTACTAATACAGAACAAGTACTAGAAAAAGCTACGCAAATGCTAGCTGAAGGTGCTATAATTATTGATTTAGGAGCCGCATCAAGCAAACCTGGAGAACCCATTTCGTCACCTGAAAAAGAAATAGAAGTACTAATACCTGCTATTGAGCTTATCAAAAAGAAGCATCCTACATGTTGGATTTCTATAGATACCTATCATAGCCAAGTAGCTAAAGCAAGCGTACAGGCTGGCGCAAACATAATCAATGACATTAGTGCCGGGCTAATAGACAATTCCATGTTATCAAGCGTGGCCGAATTGCAAGTACCCTATTGTATGATGCACTTAAAAGGCACTCCAGAAACAATGCAAGCCAATTGTCACTATGACAACTTAGAAGCTTCCATTTTAGATTACTTTATGAATCGGATACAAGCAGCTGAAAGCTGTGGTATTAAAGATATCATCGTAGATCCTGGCTTTGGATTTTCAAAAAATACAAAACAGAATTTTGATTTGCTTAAAGAATTACGATTTCTAGAACTGCTTGGTAAACCTATATTAGTTGGGCTCTCTAGAAAGTCTATGATATACAAGACGCTAGCATGCACCGCAGAAGAAGCACTCAATGGCACTTCAGCGCTACATGTAATTGCTTTGCAACAAGGCGCAAAAATATTACGCGTTCATGATGTAAAAGAAGCTGTAGAAGTTATTAAACTGATGGAATGTTTTTAGCGCTTATTTTATAAAACCAAATTTCAAACCAAACTGAGTTAATACTTCGCGATCTATTGCTTCTGCATTAAAGGCATTAACATAAGTATAGCCAATGCCAAACTCAACGCCGAAATAAAAATTACTGGTAGGACGTACATTCAAAGAATTTGTAATTAGCATTCCAAATTTAAATGCATTTTTATTAGTTGAAGTTTTGGAATCAAACAAGTAATTATACATGTTTGATGTGTCTTGTTTATACCTATAAGTTGTTTCATTTTCTTTACCCAAAGCCATTACTAAAGATGCACCTACTGCATAAGAAACTCGTTTATTAGAACCTCCGGGATATACTTTAATACCTGGATAAGCATTGAAATAAGTCAAATTTCTATAATCGGTAAATTGCGTACCATAATAGGTATTATAATAGAATTTGTTTGCAACCTCCGGGAAGGCAATTGAAACAGGCAAATACAAACTAAAAATACCTTTACTATCTAAAAAATGCTCATAAGAAAAGGCAATACCTAAGTTCTCTTCTGTTACATGAAATGGATTAAATCCATAAATACTTACGGGTTTTTTATTCTGAGCCCAGGTTAACGAAGTAGTTAGTAATAAGAAAGCAAAAATTACTTTTTTCATGCTTAAATAGTTTTATGTCTTATGAATGGTTTAGTACGGTCAAACAAAAAACGATATGTACTCAGTTTTCTGCTCATGTGCGTGCCTAAACTCTCTGCAATATTAATCATTTTTGGATTAAAATCTCCAATCCATTGCATCTCAAAATTGGTATAATTTTTAGCATGCTGTTTTATATACTCTGCTCCTTCTACAATCATAAACGCATCAATTCCTTTACCTTGAAATTCGGGTATAATTCCAAATACCAAGCCTACAAATCGATTATTAGTAGAGAACATTTTAAGCATGAGGAAATACAACTTATATAGCAATGAAAAATGTCCATTCATTTTTTTAAACCACTGGTTTAAATCTGGCAAATTAATCCAAAAGGCTATGGGCGCTCCATTATAATAAACAAACCAGTTGAGACGTTCATCCATAACAGGCTTCATGGTCTTAAATAATTTCACTACTTGCTTCTCTTCTAGTTCTTTACCCCCACCATGGCTAGCCCAAGCTTTATTATAAATAATGGTAAAGTCTTTTGCATATTTCTCCAAATCGCGCTTCGTCATATGGATGGCCTTAAACTCTTTATTTAAAGATATCTCTGCATGGCGTTGGTAAAATTTATCTTGCAATCTATTATCAACCGATAAAGCATAACAATGTTGATGAAAATACGCTTGAAACCCATAGGATTCGAACAAGTCTTTATAATAAGGTGGATTGTAATTCATGCCATATAGCGGCTCATGAAATCCTTCTACTAATAATCCCCACCACTTATCACGTTCACCAAAATTTATAGGACCATCCATGGCCTCCATCCCTTGTTCTTGTAGCCAATTTTTGCAATGGTCAAAAATGAAATGGGCAGCCTTTTGATCATTTATACACTCGAAAAAACCAATGCCGCCTGTAGGTTGCGCTTCTTTATATTGTCGATTTACAAAAGCAGCTACCCTTCCTATACATTCCTCAGTTTCATTGAATAATAACCAACGCTTTGCAATTCCCCTTTTAAAGAACTTATTTTTCTTTTCATCGAAAACTTCTTCGATATCTTTATCCAATGGACGAATCCATTGTGGGTCATTAGCATTAATTGTAATTGCTATTTGTAAAAAGGTTTTGATGTCCTTGCTTGATTGCACTTCGTGCATTCTCATACGATCCTATTTTAATCAAAAATACAAAGAAGCACTCAAGAATTAGTATTTATATACCACAAAACTAGTAGTGGCGCTATAAAAATATTTTATTAGTTTGCACTACAAATGAATTGGATCATATTTCTTTTAAGCGGCTTGGCATCTTGCTGGATGGCTTGGATAGTATACAAGAAAGACATCAGCAGAGGCGTGCCATATCCTAAAGTAACGGCAGGCTTGAGGATGTTGAGTTTTATATTACTCCTTGTGATGTGGACAGCGCCGAAAATTACTTTTCAATCCACCTTACACATTAAGCCTAAAATTATTTTTTTAGATGACCGATCATCATCGATAGCAAACCTATTGCATAAGGATACTAATTTGGTAATTAAAGACATCAATAACATTGAAAAAAGTTTAGGTTCTGATTATGTATTTCAACGTTATTACTTCGATCAAGAAATTTCTGCTTATCAAAAACCTTACTTAGGTGATGCAACAAACATCAGTAATGCGCTTCAAGAAGTAAGTTTAAAACAAATAGACCAAAATATAAATGCCATTATTGTGATAAGTGATGGGCAATATAATTTGGGAGGCATACCTAGTGCAGCCAACCTATCTAATACAGCTCCAATTTATTGTATAGCTATTGGTGATACGAATAAAATTCAAGATGTAGCAATTGAGAAATTGTATTATAACAAAACTGCACTGCTTAATAATTTATTTGAAATAAAAGCAGATATAAAGTTTCAACAGGTCAGCAATCAAACATTTACGATAAGCTTAAAGGAAGATAATAGTATAATACAAAGTAAAACCATCTCCTCTAGTATACAGGAACAAGTAAAAACAATTGCCTTTATACAAAAAGCAACGCAAGAAGGCTTGCATAGCTATAGTATAGCCATATCTAAAGCTCAGGAAGAAGTTAATCTCCAAAACAACCAGCTATTAGCTACTATTCAGGTAAAAGCAGACCAAAAACAGATTGGCATTATAGCCGATGCACCACACCCCGACATGCAAGCAATAATTGCTGCACTTGACAAAAACAAGAGCATTCAATTTCAATCTTTCATAGGAAAAATACCAAGTGAAAATGATTTAGAAAAACTCGATGCGGCAATTTACTTTTATCCAAAACAAGCTAACTGGAAAACAGTAGCACAAAAAATTCCTACTTGGCTTCTGATAGCAGGTAATGAAGCCGGATTTATAGGTGTAGAGAAAAATAAAATTAATCCATCGGGAAGCATTAGCTTAAATAAACAGTTTTCCTTATTCGAAGTGAATTCAATTACGCACACATTAGCTAAGCAATTACCTCCATTACAACAACATTTCAATACGTTGCCAACCATTGTAAATGCAGAAGCTCTAGTATATCAAGGATCTAGCCCAGTATGGCTTTTCGAACCGAGTAGGCCATTTAAAATTACCACACTAGGAGAAGGCATTTGGAAATGGCGTATGTATGAATTCAAAAATACTCAAGGTCATGCAGTAGTAGATGAATTAATACAAAATTCGATAACTATCCTTACGCAACAAGATCGTAATAAAAAGTTATCTGTTCACCCCATTAAAGATGCTTTTAATAATAAAGAGACCGTTTCTTTCATCGGCAGCCTGGAGAATGAGCTTCATAAAAATGAACAAGTAGCAGTGCAATTAACAGTTAAAGAAAAAAATAAAAATATAGTTTCGGTATTTATGCAACATAATAATGCTACGTTACAGAGTGCTATAGGAAGATTAGAAGACGGATCTTATACCTATAGCGCAACTGCCAAAATAGATGGCATAACTTATGCAGATAAAGGAGCATTCATAGTTAATAACAAATGTATAGAGGATATAACCAATACTGCCAATTGGGAAGAATTAAAAAGGCTTGCCAATAACAATAATGGGTTTGCTACTACCTTAGGCAATATTAAACGTATAGTAGATAGCATCAACAAAAAGGCCCATAAAACAATCATTAAAAATCAAGAAAAGAGTATAGATATCATTGATTTAAAATGGCTTTTTTTGCTAGCTTTAGTATTACTCAGCACGGAGTGGATCTTAAGGAAATACTGGATGGCCCAGTAAATACTAACGATGATAAAATTCCATCGCTTTTCTAGTTATTTTATTAAATATACCTAACTGTATAATAGCGGTATCTGCATCCTTATTGAAAACAGCATAACATCGGTCTCCATCATACGGCAAAGGGTCTTTATCCTTCTCTTTGTATACATTTTTACTTCTCTTGTTCATATACATCCAATATAAGCGAACATGCTGTATGGAATTGTCAGACAATTCTAAATAGACATCTCCTTTAGAAGGCACTGAGGTAATAATAGAGTCTAATTTGGGTAATCCATTTAAATAGCCCTCACAATTTACAAATTTGAAAAAATCTAAATAGCTTTTTGCTTTACCTTGTATTAAAGGTGTGGTTGATACAAACTTTTTTGAAAGAGGATTTAATACGAAACTATCTTTTGATTGTATCAATTTAAATGAAGCTAAAGAATCTAAAGCATCTATCACGGTAATGGATTTAATTTGATGCGGCAAGGCATCAAAAACTATGCGCGATCTCCAATCTTCTATCATGGTACTGTAATAAGGTGTTAAATAGCCATTAAACCCTAGCATATTTACAACATAAACATGTTGGGCACCTTCTAATAACATATAAGAACCTTGGTTATCATCAGCAACACCACCCATATAAAACACGCGCAATTGATCGCCATCTTTATCATAGAGCTCTACTTTAATACCTGAACCTGCCAATCCTTTAACAATATCATTGTGTTTAATTTTAGGTACCGGATACATGGCTTTTTGAGTAGCAATTACCCTTAAAATATCATTTACATTTGGTGCCATGGCCTGATATTTTTCATTAACCATCCAAATAGAACCTGAGCGTTGCAAATGAATTTTATTGCCTTTTCTATCTGCTAAAAATATACTGTATATAGATGCTGTATCCGAATAAGAAAATTGATCTTCCTTATTACCAAAAACACTCTCCGTTGGGTTTCTGAAATATACCCAATAGATACCAAAAAGGGTGATTAACAAAGCCACTACATACCCTATATTCTTACGCATACTTATTTACTTTTTACTTCAAATTTTCTTTTTCTAATAAAGGTATATGCAGATGCAAAAATCAAAATGAGCACTATAGGAAGTATAATATTTACAATTTGCCATTGCAATTTCTCATCTGTAACTCTACCTGCATCTAATAAACGTAAACGAGATTCTTTTGTTCTAGCTTCCATTAATTTACTCTGATCTACTAAATACTCTAAGCAATTAAGAACAAATGTTTTGTTGGCATAACGCGTATCGCTATAACGCCAATAACCCATTTCCATAGGCCCGCGCGCTTTTGAAAAATCATTCTCAGCTATATCACCATCAGCGATTACAATCATACTAGTAGCCTTATCAGTTACCCCTTTAAAGGTTCTGTGCAAAGAGTCTTGATAAATATGCAAAAAACTAGCCGCTAATCGATTAGCAAATAGCGAGTTAAAATTACCTTCTAGCAAAACAGCAATGGGCTGGTTGGGCTGATTAAATAATGTAGTACGCTGAGGATATTTAAGCATCGTTAAACTAACACGCATAGGAGAAGCAGCCACTCTGCTATATTTAGAAGAGCTTAATAAAACTGTTTTTTCAATAGCATCATTTTCAACTGTATCTATACTATTCACAAACATGCCCATAATAGCATCCATATTATTTACAATAGGGTGCTTGCTTTCAGGAATCATCACTGGGAAATATATCCAATTGCGTAATTCAATTTGTGGTTGGTCGCCATTCATCCCTACCGTTACCGGTATCTGATTGCATTGCATGTCTTCAATCAAATTGGTATTTATTCTGAAACCAAATTTGAAGAATAAATCATCTAAATTCAACGGGTAATCGAGGGTAACAAATTGTTGCGTTTTTTGCAAACTATCCATAGGCGTCTGCAACATATCTACCATCCAAAGCACATGACCACCATGCATAACATACTGATCTATCTTAAACTTATCTTTATCTTCAAATGCCGTTTTAGGTTTATTAATTACAATGACGTCATAAGTATTTGGAATAAAATAAGTACTCGTAATATCTATTGTGTCTAAATTATAATTTGCATCTAAAGAACGTAATAAATCTAAGGTTTGCAATCCTAAAGACTCTTCATGCCCAACTATATAGGCTACAGAAGGTACATCTGGCAACTCTAAGGTATGTATTGCTTTTACAAACTTATATTCTAGTTGTGATTCTGAATAATTAAGCACCTCTAAAGGGCTCATACCCAAATGAGATTCTAACAACTTTACAGGAAAACTTTTTCCATTATAAGAAACTAATGCATAAGGGAATATAATTTTTTCAGAATAGCCTTCAGCTCCTTTACCATTTACTTGTAAATTAACCCCATTAATACCTTTATCAGCTAATTGCTTGAAAATGGCTTCTTTTTCCGATTCTGCTTTACCTTCAAATGGATTAATGAATCGATATACAACTTTAGTACCTGCTACATCTTGAAAAGCATTTAATTTTTCTTTTGTTGCTTCACTTAATTTTTTAAAACCAGAAGGAAATTCTCCTTTCAAATAAACATCAACTACAACAACATCTTTTAAATTTTTAAGTAACCTTACAGATGCGTTTGACAATGTAAATTTTTTATCGGCAGTCAAATCTATACCAATATGAAATTGACTAGCCAAAATATTGCAGCCTATTAATATAACCAGTAACATCCACAAGCGCATTTTAGCTTGACGGTGTTTGTTTTGTTTATTTTGATTAGCGGTGTTAGACATACGATACAATTATTGAGCTTTGTCCCAAGTTCTTTTGGTTAACGAATAGGTACTCAACGATAAAAAGAAAATGATAATAGATAAGAAATACAACACATCTCTACTATCTATAATACCTCTACTAATAGAATTATAATGATAAGACATGCCAATCATACTCAAGTAATAATCAAAACCTACGGGCAATTCGGTAATAGCACTCAAAGATTCAAAACCATAAAAAAGGATATAACATGAGAAAAGAGCAATTAAAAATCCAACTATTTGATTAGAAGCTAAAGTGGAGCAGAAAATCCCAACAGCATTAAATCCAGCAACTAAAAACAATAAGCCAAAATAAGAACCGATGATAGATCCATAGTCAATAGAATCCTCTATTGCCGATAAATTGGAAATAGAATAAACATAAATTAAGGTGGGCAAAAGAGCAGCTGCAACTAAAACAACTGAAGCAAAATATTTACCTAAAACAATATTAGTATTGGCAATAGGCTTTGTAGACAACCATTCAATGGTACCTGTTCTAAATTCCTCTGCAAAAGCTCGCATGGTTACCGATGGTATTAATAACAATAAAAACCATGGGGCTAATTCAAAAAAACGATCCATGGACGCATAGCCATAGTCTAAGATACTAGAACTCGGAACTACCCATAAAAAAAGACCACAAGCTATGATAAATATGAGCATAGCTAGATAGCCAACAATAGAACTAAAAAAAGAATGTATCTCTTTTTTAAAAATACTTAACATGGATATAGGTCGTTTTGAAGCAAAGCAAAAATAATAAATATGCTGCCAATAATAACATCTAATTGCAAATGCTTCCTTAATTTTAAGAAATCATTTTTAAGATCTAAGTTTTACTAGTACTTTTACACCTAATTCGCCCTTATTGAGAAATATAAAGAAATACTATTTTGATACCACCACCAATACCTTTGAGCGTTTTGTGGTGCCACTGAGAAAAAAAATCATTCGAGTTTTTGGTTTTATTTCAGGGTCTGTGGTATTGGCTATTATTATGGCTGCGATAGCCTTTAAATATTTAGATTCTCCCAAAGCAAAAATAACCCGAACAGAAATTGGTATCATGAATGAAAAATACCAATTATATCAGGCAGAAATTGATGCGCTTAATAAATCTATAAAAGAGTTAGAAGATAGGGACAATAAAATTTATAGAACTATTTTTGAAGCTACACCATTACCCGACAGCATTCGGTTTGGTAAAAATTATTCTGATATTGATTTTAGCAAATACAAGTATAAGAGTGTAGATGAAATCTTAGAATCGATGGAGGAGAAAATTGCATCCATAAAGAATCGCATACAAACACAAAAAAAATCATATGATTCGCTGCAAGTATATGCAGCCACTAAGGAAGTTATGCTAAAGAGAATTCCTGCTATTCAACCTGTTTCTAACAAAGATCTCTCAAGAGTAGCATCAGGTTTCGGTTATCGCATTGACCCTGTTTATAAAACACCAAAAATGCATACAGGATTAGACTTTGCAGCACCCATTGGTACGCCCATTTATGCTACTGCAGATGGTGTAGTTAGAAATGCAAGTTTTGATGCTGGAGGTTATGGTAATCATGTTATTATCTATCATGGCTACGGATACCAAACGCTTTATGGCCATATGATCAGAATAAAAGCACGAGGTGGCGAACAAGTGAAAAGAGGTCAAGTAATTGGCTATGTAGGTAGCACAGGTAAAAGTACAGGTCCGCATTGCCATTACGAAGTCATTAAAAACAACACTAAAATTGACCCTATACATTACTTCTTTAACGATTTATCTCCTACCGATTACGAGCGCATGATAAAAATATCTGCTGCTAACAACCAATCTTTCGACTAAACTATTTTTATGCTAAACAAATTTACATTACTAATCGTTTTGCTTTCTGTAATCCTTTTCTACTCTTGCGACGATGCCCGTGTTCATGAAAAAAAAGAATGGAAACAAGTATTTGATAAGTATCAAATAACAGATGCTTGTATTATCATTAAAGATCAGACACATGAAATTGTAGATTACTACAATCTTAATCGTTGCAGACAACGTTTTACTCCGGCTTCTACGTTTAAAATAATGAACTCATTGGTTGCCTTAGAAACTAATACCATACCTGATGAATCCTATACTATTCAATGGGACGGTGTTAAAAGAAGAGCAGAATGGGATACCGCTATGGATATGCGAAAAGCATTTGAGGTGAGCAATCTCTTTTACTATCAGCAAATCGCTAAAAAAACAGGACTAGAAAAACTTCAATTATATTTAGACACTTGCCAATATGGAAGTAAAAAAATAGGTGGCGCAGTAGATAGTTTCTGGATAAATGGATCCTTGAGCATTAGCGCCGATGAGCAATTAGGATTTATTAAAAAACTATATTTCAATCAATTACCTTTTTCTGAACGTAGTCAACGAATAGTGAGAAGTATGATGCTTCGCGAAAAAACCAGCAATTCAAGGCTTTCCTTTAAAACTGGATGGGGGAATAATGGCAATAAAGAAGTATTATGGGTAGTAGGTTATGCAGAATATATTATGAAAGTGAAAGAGCATCCTAATGCTATGAATAAAAGTAATGAAAGAAATTATCCTTACTTTTTTGCTATGAATTTTGACATCCCTCAAAATGACACATCTAAAGATTGGAAGGCTATACGAATAGCAATAGTAAAAGAATTTATAGATAACTATTTCAAAAAATTAGATAAATAAAAAAGGGGCCTTTGCCCCTTTTTTATTATTTAGAATAACTGTTCTAATACTTTCTTAACAATATGTGGTTTACCTAAGGTATAGAAATGCAAAATAGGTGTATCGTGTTTCAATAGATCTTTGCATTGCGCTAATAACCACTCCGCACCAATTTGATCACAAGCAGCTTCTGTCTTCGCTTTCATAATCTCCGTAGAAAGCTCAACAGGTACTTCTACTTTGAAGATACTTGGAATAATGGTCAATTGTTTTTTGGTTGTCAAAGGTTTTAATCCTGGTATAATAGGTACTTGAATTCCATTTTGCTTACACTGCTCTTGAAAATTATAAAAATGTTTATTTTCAAAAAACATTTGAGTAGTAATATATTCAGCTCCCTTATCAATTTTCTTTTTCAAGAAATACAAATCAGAATCCATATTTGGAGCTTCGAAATGTTTTTCTGGATAACCAGCAACACCGATACAGAAATTCGTTTCTACACCATCTAATATGTCATCTTCTTGATACTTTCCTTTATTTAAATCTGCAATCTGTTGTACTAAATCATCAGCATAATGATGCCCATGGGGATGAGGTGTAAAAAACTTTTCATTAGAAGGTGCATCACCTCTTAATGCTAACACATTATTTACCCCTAAGAAATGGAGATCTATTAACGCATTTTCAGTTTCTTCTTTAGAAAAACCTCCACATATTAAATGCGGAACTGCATCCACACCATAACGATTCATTATAGCAGCACAAATCCCTACCGTTCCTGGTCGTTTTCTAATATCAACACGCTCAAAAGTACCATCTAAACGCTTCTTGAAAACTTGTTCTGCTCTATGATAGGTAACATTGATAAAAGAAGGCTTAAATTCCATAAACGCATCTAACTGCGAAAAAATAGAATCAATACTCTTCCCTTTCGTTGGAGGTAAAATCTCTAATGAAATAATGGGCTTTTTTGCTTGCTTTAAATGATCGGTTACTTTCATAATTCTTTATTGGCGCTAGTTAGCAAAAATACAATAAATAGCCATATTAATTATGACAAACAAGGCTTATATCAGTAAATTTAGTAAATTTAACAAGCGATTATAAGCCATTATTGTAAATTTGCAGATAAACATTCACTTTGAAAATACATACCCAAAATCTAATTAAGCGTTATGGACAACGAACCGTTGTAAATAATGTTTCCTTTGAAGTAAATCAAGGTGAAATTGTGGGTCTTTTAGGCCCAAATGGAGCAGGGAAAACCACTTCATTTTATATGGTCGTTGGTATTGTAAAACCAGATGAAGGCGCTGTCTTTTTAGACGATATAGATATCACTAAATTACCCATGTATAAACGTGCGCAAATGGGCATTGGTTATTTACCTCAAGAAGCTTCCATTTTTAGAAAAATGAGTGTAGAAGACAATATCTTATCTGTACTAGAAATGACTAAATTAACCAAAGCGGAGCAATTACATAAAAGAGATGCTTTACTTGATGAGTTTAGATTAAATCATGTTAGAAAAAATATGGGTGATGTGCTAAGTGGTGGTGAAAGAAGAAGAACGGAGATAGCAAGGGCCTTAGCAGTAGACCCTAAGTTTATTTTATTAGATGAGCCATTTGCAGGAATCGACCCCATTGCCGTAGAAGATATTCAAAGTATTGTAGCCAAATTAAAATACAAAAATATCGGCATTTTAATTACCGATCACAATGTACAAGAAACGCTATCCATTACCGATAGTGCCTATTTGTTGTTTGAAGGGAAAATTTTAAAATCAGGCGTAGCGGAAGATTTAGCCGCCGATGAGCAAGTACGTAAAGTATATTTAGGAAAGCACTTTGAATTAAAAAGGAAGGTATACGAAGTTGAATAAATTATTAATTCATCGTATTCGTTTTGAACTTAAGCATTACTAAGCTATATTTACTTGAATAAGCAATTATGAGTTTTATTAGTCCAGCATTAAAAGGTATTATAAAGTTACGCAAAAGCGTAATGGATAATTTTTTGCTTAATCCTATTGACACTCAAAAGCAAGTATTTAACAAACTCATTAGCAGCGCACAGTTTACAGAGTATGGCAAAGACCATAATTTTGAAAAAATCAACTCCATACAAGACTTCCAGCAGCAAGTACCTATAAACGACTACGAATCATTAAAAAAGTATATTGAAGCTACTATAGAGGGGCAACAAAATATTCTTTGGCCTTCAGAAATTAATTGGTTTGCAAAAAGTAGTGGAACTACAAGCGATAAAAGTAAATTCATATCTGTATCTACCGAGTCTTTAAAGGAAAACCATTTTAAATCAGGGAAAGATATCTTGTCCTTATATATCCAGCAATTTCCTGATTCTAATATTACAGACGGTAAATGTTTAGTTATTGGAGGTAGCCATCAAATCAATCAAATGACAGAAGATTCTTTTTATGGAGATCTTTCTGCCGTTATGATTCAGAATATGCCAAGCACTTGGCAATTATTAAGAACACCAGAATTAGCTACTGCACTGTTGAGTGAGTGGGAAGAAAAGATAGAACGCATTGCTCAAGAAACTATTCATGAAAATGTAACCTTCATAGCTGGCGTACCTACTTGGACGGTAGTGCTTATAAAACGAATTTTTGAAATTACAGGGAAAGACAACCTACTTGATGTATGGCCAAATTTGGAACTATACATTCATGGTGGCGTAAGCTTTACACCCTATCGTGCGCAATTTCAGTCGATGATTAGAGGCGAACAAATGCACTATTTGGAAACGTATAATGCATCGGAAGGATTTTTTGCTGCTCAAGATAATTTGAATGAAGAAGGCATGGCGCTATTTCTGAATCATGGTATTTTTTATGAGTTTTTACCTATCGAACAAATAGGTGAAACCAACCCAAGTACTTGTTTGTTACATGAAGTAGAATTAGGTAAAAATTATGCACTCATCATTTCTACTAATGGAGGATTATGGCGCTATAACCTTGGCGATACCGTACAATTCACTTCTTTAGATCCATTTAGAATAAAAGTAACCGGTAGGGTAAAATTCTTTATTAATGCTTTTGGTGAAGAAGTAATTGTAGATAATGCTGATAAAGCAATTGCTGCAGCCTGCGAGAAAACAAATGCACTAGTTAGCGATTACACAGCTGCGCCCATCTTTATGAATGCAGACTCTAATGGTGCCCATGAGTGGTTAATAGAGTTTGAAAAAGCACCTACTGACTTGAATTTGTTCATAGAAACACTAGATCTAACCTTACAAAAAATAAATTCAGATTACGAAGCTAAACGATATAAAAATATTGCCTTAAGAATGCCTGTTGTACATGCTATACCTCAAGGCGCTTTCCATGAATGGTTGAAGTCTAAAGGGAAACTTGGTGGTCAGCATAAAATACCAAGACTTAGTAATGATCGTAATTGGATTGAAGAAATGAAACAATTTATGAAGCTCTAGTCTTCTACTGCTTCTGGGTTATGCCAATCAAAAATCATTTCATCTAAATAGCCCAACAATTCTTTTTTTCCTAAATGCTTAACGGTACTTGTCAAAAAACTTCTAGGAATAAATTGCCATTCTTTACGCATGGTTTCGATAAACTGCTTTGCGTTTTTAGAAGCTTCGCGTTGTGTAATTTTATCTGCTTTAGTAAAAACGATATTGAAAGGCACTTTCCACTCTCCTAATTGAGCTAAAAAATCTAAATCGTTTTTTTGAGGTTTTAAGCGCACATCAATTAATACAAAAACAGTAACTAGGTTTTCTCGTTTCTGCAAATAGTTAGCAATCATTTTTTGCCATGCCGCTCTTTGTGTTTGCGATACTTTTGCGTAACCATAACCTGGCAAATCTACCAGATACCATTCTTTATTGATAATAAAGTGATTGATGGTTTGAGTTTTCCCTGGGTTAGAAGAAACTTTAGCTAGTTTAGTAGAGCTCGTAAGCATGTTGATCAAAGAAGACTTACCAACATTACTTCGCCCAATAAATGCAAATTCAGGCATATCAGGCGTCGGACAAGCGTCGACTCGAACATTACTAATTAAATATGTGGCAGATTTTATGTCCATTGATAAATGTAGCTTATTTTTGCACACCATGCAACCTAATTCAAATCAAAATAGAAAAGTTGTAGTTCCAGATGCGAGCTCAAATTTAAGCAAGAAAAATCAAGTAGCAGACATGTTTAACAACATTGCTGGAAAATATGATTTATTAAATCGCATTTTATCAATTGGCATCGATAAAATTTGGCGTAAAAAAGCAATTGCTTCCATTCAGTCTTGTCATCCTCAAAGAATATTAGATGTGGCCACAGGTACTGCTGACCTCGCTTTACAAGCTTCCACTTTAAACCCTCAGCATATCATTGGTATAGATATCGCTGAACAAATGTTGGCTGTAGGTAGAACAAAAATTGCTACAGAAAAAAAATCAGAACAAATTCAATTATTATTGGGTGATAGTGAAGCCATTCAATTTGAGGATCAATATTTTGATGCCGTAACCTGTGCATATGGCGTTAGAAATTTTGAACATTTGGAAGCGGGCTTAAAAGAAATGAATCGCGTATTGAGAATTGGCGGTCGCTTAGCTATTTTAGAATTTTCGCATCCTCAAAAAACACCCATAAAACAATTATACCAATTTTACTTTAAGTACATCTTACCAGGTATTGGCAAGCTAGGCTCCAAAGACAATAAGGCCTATACGTATTTACCAGCTAGTGTGCAGGCATTTCCGGAAGGGGCTACTTTTTGCGCCATCTTGGAAGAAGCAGGCTTTAAAGAAGTTCATGCAAAGCCTTTAAGTTTTGGCATCACTACTTTGTATACGGCTACAAAATAATCGTTTTAAAATCACGTTAATTAGTTGTAAATTCACTTTTGATTTATAAAGCAATCATGGCTCTATTTAAAAAAATAATTGTTCTTTGCTGTTTACTTGTTGCAAGTCAACAAGAACTTCGTGCGCAACGATTTATTTTAAACTTGCCTGATCATGATCAAAAGAAATATTACTTTGGCTTGACCTTTGGATTGAACTTTGCTACCTATCAAGCATCTTATACCTCTAGCTTTGTAAATACAGATACGTTTATGCGTATTTTACCCTCTTGGTCGCCAGGCTTTAATTTGGGACTTATGGGCAATCTAAAGCTCACAAAATTTATAGATTTACGATTAGTACCTTCATTAAGCTTCTCAGAAAAAAGATTAGACTTCAACAAAATTGGTTTTGATACAATTGTAACAAAATCAATCGAATCTATTTACGTGCATATTCCACTACAATTAAAATTTAAAAGTGAGCGCATTCGCAATTTTAGGTTTTATGTATTATTAGGAGGCAAGTACGATTATGATATGGCTGCCAATGCGCGATCTAAAAGAAATGACGAATACATCAAAGTAAAGCCTAATGACCTAGGCTATGAATTTGGAATGGGTTTTGAATTTTACAACCCTAATTTTATTTTTGCACCCGAAATTAAATTAAGTCAAGGCTTAATGAATCAAATCTACAGAGACAAAAACATACCCCTTACCAATGCAATAGATCAATTCAATACGCGCAGTATAGTCATCAGCATTCATTTACAAGGATAGTTAATCATAAGCAATAAAAAAAGGGCTCCAACAAAGTTGAAGCCCTTTTTTTATTGCTTATATTATTTATGCAATTTTTTCTACTTGCATATAATTTAATTCTACTGGAGTAGCTCTTCCAAAAATTTTCACAACTACTTTCAATTTCTTCTTCTCTTCATGAACCTCTTCAATTGTTCCGTTAAATTCATTGAAAGGACCATCAATAATTTTTACTGTTTCGCCAACAATGAACGGTTCAGAGAATCCGATTCCATTTTCGCTTACCTCATCTAATTTGCCAAACATTTTGCTTACTTCTTGTTTACGAAGTGCAATTGGGTTTTCTTTTCCTAAGAAATGAATAACACCAGTTATATTTTTGATAGTTTGGATAATATCATCTTTTAGTTTTCCGCTTCCAGAAGCTTCCAACATTAAGTAGCCAGGATATTGAATTTTTTCACGAAGTGCTTTTTTGCCACCTACTACTTTAAATATTTTTTCGACTGGGCAAAATACTTGAAGGATAATAGCACTCCATCCACTTAAACGAATTTCTTTATCTAAGTACTCCTTTACTTTCTTTTCTTTACCACTCACCACACGTAGCACATACCACTTGGTATCTTGGTTTTCTACCATTTCACTCATAGTGTTAAATTTTATTTACCTAATAAGTTATAAATGAAACGTAAAACTACATCTGAGCTTACATCCATTCCTAGAATCAATACGGTAATCAAAGCTAAAGCAGCTAAAACGATTAACGTAGTTTGTTGTAATTCAGACCAAGTAGGCCAGTTTACTTTATGAACTAACTCATCGTAGGCAGCTTGTATATAATTTCCAAATTTACTCATGATACTGTTTTTTATTATTTCTAATGCTTGTAAATGTACAAAAAAAAGAAATACAAGTTGTAAATGCACGGGAACGCGGATTCGAACCACGATCAAAGGTTTTGGAGACCTCTATTCTACCGTTGAACTATTCCCGTAAGAAAAATAAAAATTCAAAAGTAATTTGAAAATCAAACCACTAATGAATTTCTATTTTATTGAAAATGCATGAGTTACGAATAACTCATGCATTCAGGAATTTATTTGATGATCTCCGTTACTTGACCAGCACCTACTGTACGGCCACCTTCACGAATCGCGAATTTAAGACCTTTATCCATCGCGATTGGAGCGATTAATTTTACAGATAAGTTTACATTGTCACCAGGCATAACCATTTCTACACCTGCAGGTAACATACACTCACCAGTTACGTCCGTAGTACGGAAGTAGAACTGAGGGCGGTATTTGTTAAAGAATGGAGTGTGACGTCCACCTTCATCTTTGCTTAATACGTATACTTCACCTTTAAATTCAGTGTGTGGAGTGATTGATTTAGGAGCACAGATTACCATACCACGACGGATTTGAGTTTTCTCAATACCACGTAATAAGATACCAGCGTTATCACCAGCTTCACCTCTGTCCAATAATTTTTTGAACATCTCAACACCTGTACAAGTAGAAGTTAAAGCTTCTTCGTTGAAACCAACGATTTCTACGTTATCACCTACTTTAATCACACCACGCTCGATACGACCTGTAGCAACAGTACCACGACCAGTGATCGTAAATACGTCCTCAACAGACATCAAGAATGGTTGATCTACTGGACGTGGAGGTAATGGGATATAAGCATCAACAGCATCCATTAACTCGTCGATAGCAGCAACCCATTGTGCGTCGCCAGCTAAAGCGCCAGTTGCAGAACCTTTAATGATTGGGGTGTTATCACCGTCAAAACCATTTTTAGTTAACAACTCACGAATTTCCATTTCAACTAATTCTAAAATCTCCATATCATCAACAAGATCAACTTTGTTCATGAATACAACGATTTTAGGTACACCTACTTGTTTAGCAAGTAAGATGTGCTCTCTTGTTTGTGGCATAGGACCATCTGTAGAAGCTACTACAAGGATAGCACCGTCCATTTGAGCAGCACCAGTAATCATGTTTTTTACATAGTCAGCGTGACCTGGGCAATCTACGTGTGCGTAGTGACGGCCAGCAGTTTCATACTCTACGTGTGCAGTATTGATAGTAATACCACGCTCTTTTTCTTCTGGAGCGGCATCAATCTCATCATAACCTCTTTTTTCTGCCAAACCTTTGTTTGACAAAATAGTGGTGATTGCTGCAGTTAAAGTTGTTTTACCATGGTCTACGTGTCCGATGGTTCCGATGTTTACGTGAGGTTTTTCCCTCTTGAAGGTCTCTTTTGCCATTTTATTTGTTTTTAAGAGATTATTTTAAAAAAATTTACAATTTATAAATCTGCCTTGCGGCACTGATTCCAATTTTATTGTACACAGTTGTCAATTGTGTGCTTAGTGAGCTGTTGAGCAGGATTGAACTGCCGACCTCTTCCTTACCAAGGAAGTGCTCTACCACTGAGCTACAACAGCTGCTATGTAAAGAACTTCTAGTACGCTCAAAATTTCGGCACAGCACCCTTAAGGTGAGCCGAAAAGTTAAAATCGTGAGCGGGAGACGAGGCTCGAACCCGCGACCTACAGCTTGGAAGGCTGTCGCTCTACCAACTGAGCTACTCCCGCAATTTAAAAACAACATTTAAAAATTTAAATGTTGGAAAATTGCTGCTTCCCAATTCAGCAATTTTGTGGGCACAGAAGGATTCGAACCTCCGAAGTCGAAAGACGGCAGATTTACAGTCTGCTCACGTTGGCCGCTTGTGGAATGTGCCCAGCCTTGTAAAAAGTCAAAAATTCACACCCAAAAGTGTGAATTTAAGAAACTTAAAACGAGCCACTTGCCGGAATCGAACCAGCGACCTACTGATTACAAATCAGTTGCTCTACCATCTGAGCTAAAGTGGCTAATCACCTATTTTAAAAGAACTCTTAATTCAATTTTGGACTGCAAAAGTAGTTAAGAAAATGAAAATTGCAAAATAATTAGTGTTTTTTTTTAAATAAATATCTGCTATCCATACCTTATCATACTGATACTTTACACTTATAATAGTAGATTTGCACCCTATGCATTACGTTTCAGTCGAAAACTTAAGTAAATCTTTTGGTACAAAGCCTTTATTTAAACAAATCTCATTTCATATCAGTGAAGGTGACAAAATTGCTTTTATTGCAAAAAATGGAAGTGGTAAATCTACTTTACTAAAAATATTAGCCCATAAAGAACATGCTGATAATGGCACTGTTTGGATCCATAAAGACGTGAGCATTGCTTTATTTGAACAAGAACCCGTTTTTGACGAATCGAAGTCAATCATTGATAATATTTTCAATTTTAAACATCCTAGCATTGAAATTATCAAAGCTTATGAGTTGGCTTGCGAAGCGGGGGATGTAGATGCTATTAATAACGCATTAGAGAAAATGGATACGCTCAATGCTTGGGATTTTGACGCTAAAGTGAAGCAAATCCTAGGCAAATTACGTATTCATCATTTCGATCAATTGGTGAGCACCTTGTCGGGTGGTCAACGTAAACGCGTAGCATTAGCACAAACACTTATTAATATTGGCTTTGAACACAAACATGTATTGCTCATTATGGATGAGCCTACCAATCATCTTGACGTAGAAATGATTGAGTGGTTAGAGCATTATTTAAATCAAGAAAAAGTTACCCTACTCCTTGTATCGCACGACCGTTATTTCTTGGATGCTGTTTGTGAAGAAATATGGGAACTCGACGAATCAGATTTATTTGTTTACAAAGGCGACTATGAAAATTATATAGAAAAGAAAGCTGCTCGTATAGAAAATCAAGCTGCTAGTATTGATAAAGCCAAAAATACCTACCGCAAAGAATTAGAATGGATGCGTAAGCAACCTAAAGCGCGCACCACTAAATCTAAAAGCAGAGAAGACAATTTTTATGAAGTAGAAGCCAAGGCTAAACAAAAAATCATAGACGAACAAGTACAACTTGAAATGAAGATGAGCAGACTTGGTGGAAAGGTAGCTGAGTTTAAAAAGGTGTATAAAAGTTATGGCGATAAAAAAATTCTGAGTGGCTTTGACTATACCTTTAAGCGAGGCGAACGTGTAGGCATCGTTGGTCAAAATGGAACTGGCAAATCTACCTTTCTGCAAATGCTTCAAAATTTAGAACCTGCAGATAGTGGCAAAATAAATATAGGAGAAACAATTGTCTTTGGCAATTTCTCGCAGCAAGGATTAGAGATAAAGGAAGATATGCGCGTGATAGAATATGTAAAAAATATAGCTGAAAATTTTCCATTAGCTAAGGGAGGATCTTTGAGTGCTGCCCAATTTTTACAACTCTTTTTATTTAGCCCAGATCAACAATATACTTATATTTCAAAACTGAGCGGTGGAGAAAAAAAACGTCTACAACTACTAGCTGTACTATTTAAAAATCCCAACTTCTTAATATTAGATGAGCCCACGAATGATTTAGATTTGGCTACATTGAATGTATTAGAGAATTTCCTGATGGACTATCAAGGATGTTTATTGCTCGTAAGTCATGATCGCTATTTTATGGATAAATTAGTAGATCATTTATTTGTTTTTGAAGGCAATGGCGTAGTGAATGATTTTCCTGGAAATTACACCAGCTATCGCATTCACTTGAAAGAAAAACAAGCGCAGCAAAAAACAAGTATCAATACTACATTGATGACGAATGATGCTACAAAAAGTATAGAAACCCCTACCAGCAATACGGAAGAGCCCGTAAAAAAAGAAAAGAAAAAATTAAGCTATAACGAACAACGCTTGTATGAAAATTTAGAAAAAGATATCGCTCAATTAGAAATAGAGAAATTACAACTCACCGATCAATTAGGTACCTTAAGCAATTATGAAGATTTGCAAAAAGCAAGTAACCGAATACTTGAAATTGGTAAGCTACTAGAAGATAAAGAAATGAAGTGGTTAGAATTAAGTGAACGATTATAAGCAGCCTTGCATGAAGATTTTACTAACAACGCTGAACGCAAAATATATCCATTTAAACCTAGCCATTCGACTGTTGTATGACTTAAACAAAGAGCATGCAGATATCGATTGGAAAGAATTTACGATTAAAGAAGACAAAGATGAAGTAGCCCAATACATGGCCCGTTATGAGCTAGTTGCACTGAGTTGTTATATTTGGAATATTACACAAACATTAGATGTAGCCCAGAAAATTAAAAAGATTAACCCTGCTTGTAAAATTTTAATAGGAGGACCAGAAGTAAGCTATGATTTTCAAGATATCATTGCCTTACCCTATGTAGATTTTATTATTACCGGAGAAGGAGAAATTCCTTTTACCACATTTATCAAAAACTATCCTACAGTTAATGAAGTACCTAACTTAGTATGGAAAGATGCTGAACAAGCAATTTTTTACAACCCTCAAAAAGTTGATTTTTCTTTACTAGAATACGAACATCGGAATCCCTATATTTATGATCAAGATGGCGACTTGTATAATAAAGTAGCCTATATAGAAACCTCTCGTGGCTGCCCTTACAAATGCGAGTTTTGCTTAGCTAGTTTAGATAATAAAGTACGTTATTTACCTACTGCAACTATTAAAGAGCAACTGTTGTATTTAATGCAACGTGGACGTGTTATTAAGTTTTTAGATAGAACCTTCAATGTAAAAAAAGATTTTACTATTGAGATTTTTAAATTCATCTTAGAACACCATCAGCCAGAAAATGTTTTTCAATTTGAAATAACAGCAGATATCGTACATCCTGATATTATTGCCTTCATTAACGAACAAGTACCTAAAGGTTTGTTTCGTTTCGAAATTGGTATTCAAACAGTAAATCAGCAGGCTAATTTGGAGGTTAAGAGAAAACAGAATTTTGATAAAACAGCCGATGTAATTAAACAATTGCAAGACAAAATTGAAATGCATTTGGATTTAATAGTAGGATTACCACTTGATTATCTTCCAGATATTAAATATAGTTTTGAAGAGGTTTTCAATTTATATCCACCGGAGTTACAATTGGGATTTTTAAAATTCTTAAAAGGCACGCCCATCAGAGAGCGATACGAGCAATACGGTTACGAATTTGATCCTGTGCCACCCTATCAATTAATAAAAAGCAACTTCTTAAGTGCAGAGGAATTAAGATCAATAACACATTTAGAGCATGTTTTAGAATTATATTGGAATAAAAAAAGAGCGATACATACCCTGAAATATGTTCATCAGCATTATAGCATTTTTGATTTTCTTTGTGGTTTAGGCGCTTATTTTATAGAAAAATACGGACCCATTCATTTTACACTTACACAACAGTACGAGGCCTTACGAGACTATTGTCTCAACGCCTATCCAGAAGATTTAATACTTCAAGATTTTATAGCTATCGACTATTACTTACAACACAGCTTAAAACCAAAGCCATTTATCTTAGAGGAATTAGATAAAAAAGAAAAAAATAAACTATTAGAAGACAATCACTTGAATATTCATCAAGGTAGATATTTTATAGCTACACTAAATTTTGATTGGGAACATTATTGCATGACTAATGAACTCCTAAAAACAACTCATTACTTAGGTATTCATTATCAAGGTACAGGAATAGCAGCAAAAACTATTCAAATAAAAAGGGGCTAATAGCCCCTTTATTATTAAGTTTAATGTTTTAATTACTCAGCTGAAGAACCGTTATTAAAAACTTTATCAAAGCTATCATAATTAAACAACAAGGATACTCTTAAGGTATTTGCTAATGGGTTTTGAATTAGGGTGTTGCCAGCTGATATTAAATAAGAAAAATTCAAGTCCATTACATTGTATTTAATACCGGCACCAATAGTATAATATTTTCTAGCTCCTTTATTAGGATCTTCATAAAAATAACCTGCTCTTAATGCAAACTGATTTTGATACCAATATTCCATTCCTACGGATGTAGTAAATTCAGATAACTCTTCTTTAAAACCACCTGGCGCATCAGAGAAGGATCCCATCATGCCAGAAACCACCGTTTTTTCTGGGTAAAAATAGAATGACTTACCTGTACTATCAGATGCAATTTGCAAAGAAGGAACCAATAACTTATTCAAATCTAATGCAAAGGTCACTTTATTGTATTCATCAATTTCTTTAGTATAAGCTAAACCAATGCCTAAGTTCATAGGTATAAAATCTTTACGAATAGAAGAATAGGAAATTTTTGAACCTAAATTACTAATCACTACACCCCAACTAAACGTTTGTTTTTGAGCTGCTGCGTTTTCATTAGATTTGGTATAGTATAATCCTAAATCTGTTGCAAAAGCTTTACCAGGGTTGAAATCTGTATTGCCCGCATAACCAGAACTAATATTAGAATATACATAACGAAGAGCAACGCCGGCAGATAGATTTTCTGATAATTTTCTACTATAACCTAAGTCTAAAGCCATTTCTCTTGGCTTACCTGTTCCAATTGGCGACGCATTAATGTCTGTAAAGTTGATATCACCTAAATTAAAGTAGCGCAAAGAACCGCTAATTGCTTGATTATTATCAGCACCAAACTTATGAAATGCCGTAAGGTAAACTAAGGATATATCTGGAATTAAATTACGCATCCAAGGCGTATAGGTAATCGCAATACCATTGTTTTTTTCATTAAAAGGCATTTTTGCAATATTCCAATAATGCGCATTAGCATCTGCAGCTACAGCAATACCCGCATCGCCCATAGCTCCGGCACGCGCATCTGGTGATATGCGTAAAAAGGGAACACCTGTTGTAATGGTACTTACTTGTCCACTTAAACTTGTTTGTGCTAACAAATTCATTGGGATAAGAAAAACTACTGCTAAGATAAATTTTACTAAAATTGATTTCACTGTATTATTTTTTAAAAGATAAATTTATAAAGTATTTATAAGCATTCAAAACAGAATTCTCGTTTTAAACCTGATTACCCTGATATTAACGAACAATTATGAGTTTTTGGTATGCAGCAGCTGATTGTCCATTAGCGGTAGTTATGCCAATTCTGTATACATACATGCCGCTTGCTACGCTAACTCCAAAACTGCTTTTTGTATCCCAAGTAATTGATGCCGTTCTGCTCCCCGTAGCTTGAATATTTTCTTTAATTTGATGTATTAATTGACCTGCAGTACTGAGAATATCTATTTGTACCTCTAAATTTTCATTTGGATGATTGTGTTCAAAAGAAAAAGTGGTAACATCATTAAATGGATTTGGATAGTTAAAAACATTTCCCAATTCAGTTTCACTTCCATCAACAACACTGAAATCAACTCTACCTTCACCAGAATTATTGTTGATGTCCCAAGCTTTAACTTTGATATGGTGCATGCCAGGAGCAAGGTTTTTCATAGGGAACTTAATGATTCCTTTTTTATAGGTACCCGTTTCTGTTTCGTAGTAATCATTAAGAACAAATGGATGCTGATCATCATCATCTAACACAGCAATACAATCATGCCCTATTCCATTGCCTGAAACATTTATTCCTGAGGCATCTGAAAGCTTCACATACAATACAGAATTTGGATTAGTAATGCCTCCATTTCTAAATAAACTATCATTCATAAAGGGCCTAACAACTGGCTTATCATCATCTACAATAGGTGTATCCGAAAAATTACCTAACACATAATTGGTGTCGCAACCTGCAGCATCTTCCATTAAAGATTGTGCATAATATAGTATACGTGTTTTACCTGGTGTTATATCTAAGTCTTTTGGCAAAATAAATTCAATAGTAAATTGCCCATTTTGCACACTTGCTTGTCCTCTATAAATAATGGTATTCTGAGAATAATACGTTCTGTTGGCATTGGTTTCTTTAGTAACTAATTGTATTTTTCTTGGCTTATCTAAAATTAACACCGTAGCCGTACCATTAAAATTACTAAGCACTTGGTTCGATCCATTTCTTACAGACCCTATTATTTTATAATGACCTAAGGCTTTTAAGGAATCAATTACTTTCTGCGAATTCATATCAACAATAGAATCTGTACTGATTAATTCTTTAGGGAAAGCTGGCAACAAAGCAGGATCTCCTAGTAAAGCAAATTTTCTGAAGTTAGCCAAATCAAAAGAACCTGGATTAACATAAGTCTGATTTTTACTTCTTCTAAAAGCATCGCCAAATGTTGCCCATTGGGTATTAGAATGACTAAATTGAGCCATCAAATATTGCGAATTCATAATCCTATTACTGGATTGGTAAACTAATTGCGTGGTAGTAACTAAGGCGATAGCACCTGCTTTTTCTCTCAGCACTAATTGCTCTCCTGCAGATACATAACTTGGATTGTCAAAACGAGAAAATTCGCAAGTTGCCGTGATCATAAATGGCATTTTGTATTCATTCTTCCAAGTGAGATAATCAGGACTACTTAAAATATTCTCATGGGCCAAACGTTCTGTATTACCATGCCCATTATAATTAATCAATAAGGTACCTTTAAAAATTTGATCATTGATTGTTTTATTTGCATCAGGACAACGAATGCCTCCAGGAGAGGATACAAAAGGTAAATTATCTAAATACACTTTATTCTCGTAATAGATATTGCTTTTACTAGCAATAGATGATGCCATAATTTCACCATCTTGCAAATGAGGCCCTGCACCATCTTCATTATCGGCAACAATAGTAGTATTTAATCGCCACGGGCCAAATGCAGCGGCGCTCGTATACGCTTCTATTTTATCTACTACCACATTAGCTTCATACAAGGATTTTACAGGCAATCTACCCACACCAATATCCATAGTGTTGGCAATATTTTCATTTTCAATATTTTCATTCGAATCTAAAAATGAAAAATAATCATCCGAGCAATAGCCATTGATTACATTTACCGATTGCTTGGTAACATAAGTAGGAACAAAATTGGTGTTTTTTGCAATTCTATTTTTATAGTCGAAAGAAGCATCTCCAAACAACAATAAGTATCTAGGCATTTGATTAGTATCAGCTCCAGCACGTTGATAAAATAGCTTTGCAAAATCTCGGATAGCACCAATATCTTGGGAACCCGAGGCAAACTCGTTATAAATTTGAGTGGTGCTTGCAACTACAACCCTTAGATTATTTTTCTGTTGATGTAAACTAGCTAAACGATTAGCAGCGGATATAAAAGAAGGATGTGTTACAATTATTAAATCTGTTTGTGCCAATCCATGCAAATCTTGATTAGCGATTTTACCTTCCGATTGAGGTGTGAGCAATGCATTATTGTTAAATGCAATAAACTCATGTAACTGGCTAGCATTTTGTACAAAACTCAAAGAAGTTCCATTCCATTGCACTTGCATTTGTAAAGGGTGTAGCGCATCTGAAACGTCCCATACTCTGGTAGTTGATGCAGCCGATTGAATTGAATAGGTAGCAATAGCATTTGAACCCACACTATTCCAATCTCTGAAAGCAATAAAATTATTTTTAAAAATTAATTTTCTTCTAAAATTAAGTTCCAAATAATCAATATAAGATCGAGAGCCTAAATATGCAGAACTATAATCAAATTGTAATTGAATTTGCCCAGCATTGGCAATAGTAAATTGATCAAATCTATCATCGATTGGATCTGATAATTCATCAACACCCACTGCATTAAAAAAGTAAGTTTTGTAAGCGCTATTGTTTATACTCAACTTTAATTGACTAGGACCGGCCGTGCTTCTCGCGCCTACAAGCAACCTTGTATAAATCGGACTTTGAGCAGAATCTGCATCGATAGTGAAGGTGCGCTTATTGGGTCTTACTCCATCATTCCCCATTTCACTACCCCACCACTGCTTACCAAAACTTCCTACATTAACAGCATCGACATCTTCCACCCAATAATCATTATACGTATCCACTTGGGCATTTGGGGTACCTATTCCAAAAACAGAATCAACTCGAGATGTGTTTGCTAAAGCTTGAACCGTAATAAAATAATAACTTTTATCTTCATACAAATTATTCAGATGACGGAATTGCTTATTGCTACTATCTTTAACCCATGCAACTGGACCATTGGCATAAAATATAAAATAATCACCTGGATTAAATTGACCGTCACCTCCATCTACCATTTGAATGGCATTTTCAGTTAAATCATCAGGCGTAGAGACACTATTATCCTCCGACAACATGGTGCCCCCATTACCAAATAAATGAATAGTATTACTAGCACATGCTCCATTTATTGCCCCTAAGGTGTTTTTTAAAAAGGCATAATCTACTTTATAAACACCTCGTTTTGATATACTTATTTTATAAAAATCACCTTGACTTAGAACAGAATGAGCAGCTGTAGTTTTTAAAAGTTTTCTAGCTGGCGCAGCAGTAATTGACTCTTGAACAGCAAGAGTAACCTGAATTAGTTGTTGTTTATTTCCATTAACAAATTGATATACAGGGATTTGAACAAAAGCGAATGCTTGTTTTCGTTCCATACCTAAAATTACTTTGTAGTCACTTAAAGTGTGAAAAAGCGAGTCTGCAGTTGAGTCAGTAAGTTTAATGTATGCTACTTTATCAAATTGGATAGATGGGATAGCATATTGCTTAAGGGGCAACCTTAAGGTATAATAACCCTGGTTGATCTGATAGGAATCTATAACAATAGTCTTTTGCTCAATTCCTTGAGCATTTGTGAGCGTTAAAGCACCAAAAAAGGCCACTATTCCAAGCAATAGATGTTTCATAATTAAGTAAAGTTACAAATAGTATTAAAACACTCGATTTATTATACCATAAACTTCTAAAATCATTTAACGAAAGAGCATGGAAATTAGTATTTTTCGTAGCTTTAAATAAATTTAGCAAACAATTTTAGATAATTCTTGACATTTTAACAAGAATGCTTTATCATTGTAGTAGTTTTTAGGTTTATACCCAATTCGTAGCAATAATTTTTATTATGAAAAAAACACTTTTTGGAATGAGCATGCTCGTGTTAGGAGCTGCAACGTTATTAAGCTCTTGCTCTTCAAATAGAAAAGCAGGTGGTGGATCTTCAAAAACAGGATGGTCATATGGAGACTCTAAACTTGGTGGATTTGAAAATCCAACAAATTATGTTCCTAATGGTCCAGGTACTGTATTCATTGAAGGCGGCCGTTTTACAATGGGTCAAACAGAGGAAGATTTAACTATGGACAGAAACAATATTGCTAGAACTGTTTCTGTTTCATCATTTTATATGGACCAAACTGAGGTTGCTAACGTTCACTATCGTGAGTACATACATTGGATGACGCGTGCATATGTCAACGACTATCCTTTATTAGTAGCTCAAGCATTACCTGATACTGCATCTTGGAGAGAAGCGATGTCTTACAATGAACCATTAGTTAATTATTATTTCCGTCACAACTCTTACAGCTACTACCCGGTTGTTGGCGTAAATTGGAATCAAGCAAGAGAGTATTGCAAATGGAGAACAGACCGTGTAAATGAAAAAATATTAATTGAATTAGGTGCATTGAGAAAAAATCCTAATCAAACCAACGAAGACGTATTCACTACAGACACATACATCAATGGTCAATATCAAGGTACTGTTGGTAAAAACCCAAGAAAAGATTTAAATCCAAGTGGTGCAGGTACAAGAACGTATAATATGTCTGATGGCGTATTCGTTCCTGAATACAGATTGCCTACAGAAGCAGAGTGGGAATATGCAGCTTTAGGATTAATTGAAAATAATCCTGAACCACGCACTAAACGCCGTCGTGGTGAAGAAGTAATTACCAATCGTAAAGTATTCCCATGGGGCGATGCATATACTACACGTTCTGGATTTAGAAACCAGTACCAAGGTCAATTTTTAGGCAACTTCAAACGTGGCAAAGGTGATCAAATGGGTGTTGCAGGTGGTTTAAACGACAATGCTGATATCCCTGCTGACATCTATTCATACAAACCAAACGCTTATGGCCTATACAATATGGCTGGTAACGTTTCTGAGTGGGTTTTAGATACATATCGTCCAACATCTCCTCAAGATGTAAATGATTTCAGACCATTCCGTGGTAATAGCTATGATACGTATAAGCGTATTGCTGAAGATAATAGCTTAGAAGATAAAGATAGCTTAGGTCATTTATCAACTCGTCCTTTAGATATTAGCGAATTAAGTATTGCTGAAAGAAATTCTTACAGAAATACAGATTTACGAAACTTTAAAGATGGCGATACTATTTCTCAATACACGTATGATTATGGTAAAACAACTTTAGTTAATGATGATGCAAGAGTTTACAAAGGTGCATCATGGGCTGATAGAGCTTATTGGTTATCGCCTGGCACACGTCGTTATGCACAAGCAAATCATGCAAGTCCTAAAATTGGTTTCCGTTGCGTTCAAGACAAATTAGGTCCTCCAGTAGCTAACGCTTCAAGAGGTAACTACTTCGGTAAAAAAAATAAATAAACTTTAATAGCTTAACTAAAAAAAGCCTCTTCGTTGAAGAGGTTTTTTTATTTTTACATAAAACTACTACTATGCAATTGCATTCCTTATATCAAGTCTATTTGAAATATCCAATGATATGTATAGACACCAGAAAAATTACACCGGGCTGTCTTTTTTTTGCATTAAAAGGACCTAATTTTAATGGCAATGCATTTACCAAAGAAGCATTAGAAAAAGGAGCACAATGGGTAATTATAGATGAGGAAGCCTATAAAATAAGCGAACAATGTATATTAGTAGACGATGTATTAAACTGCTTACAACAATTAGCTACTTACCATAGAAAACAATTAAATATTCCCTTCATTGCCATTACAGGATCTAATGGTAAGACAACTACCAAAGAACTCATTACATCCGTACTTAAAACAAGCTTTAAAACGGTTGCTACAGTTGGAAATTTAAATAATCATATTGGAGTACCCCTTACCATTCTTAGCATACCCTTAGATACTGAAATGGCCATCATAGAAATGGGTGCTAACCACCAAAGAGAAATTGCTTCTTACTGCGATATTGCACTACCTAATTATGGATTAATCAATAATTGTGGGAAAGCACATATTGAAGGATTTGGTGGCGAAGAGGGTGTTCGTAAAGGCAAAGGAGAATTATACGATTTCTTAATAGCACATGAAGGCACTATCTTTTTAAATAGCGATCTTGACTACCTGGTAGATATGAGTGCGGCTTCAAAACACAAAATCACTTACGGTTCTCAAAACGCCAATTACATAGCAAAACCCATCATGACGAATACGTTTATTGGCGCTGCAGTATTGAATAAAGATGCAGAAACCATTATTCATTCTAATTTAGTGGGTGCTTACAATTTTCCAAATATCCTTGCTGCCGTATGCATCGGCATGCATTTTGGCATTAAAATAGATACTATAAAAGATGCTATAGAAAACTATCAACCCGATAATAGCAGATCTCAATTAACAAAGAAAGGAACGAATACGATCATATTGGACGCTTACAATGCCAATCCGAGTAGCATGAAAGTAGCCTTAGAGAACTTCGCTACTATGCCCTACGAGCATAAAATAATTTGGCTTGGTGCAATGAAAGAAATGGGTAAAGATGCGCATAAAGAACATCAACAACTCATTGAGTTATTAAACGCACATCCATGGGAACAAGTAATTTTAGTTGGAAAAGAATTTGAAACAACCACACATCCGTATTTATGGTTTGAAAATACTGCAATGGCTGAAGATTACATAAAAAAGCAAGTAATAGAAAATAAGACAATCCTAATTAAAGGATCCAGAGCTAGTAAAATGGAATTATTATTCGAGGCTATCGCCTGATGCTAATGCAGAATCAATTTTATTGCTGATTTCTACTATTTGATTCAATGCTATTGGATTGTGATTAGGCTCTATAGCCGTATCTGCAGCATACATCAATAATACCATGGCTATAAAGTCTTGATCGTCTTTACCAGCATATGCATTACGCATTTCCATTACTTTTTCGTCAGCAACTTTTACTGCTTTACGAACAAGCTCTTCCTCGTTTGGGTTAATTTTAATACGGTAACTTCTACCTGATATCCATACATTAATGGTAATCATTTCTTCCATAATTAATCTGTTTTTACTTCTTTAGGAAGTGTGAGTAAACGCTTTTGAAAAAATAATAAAGTTAAAACGCCAATAGATATCGATGCATCTGCAATATTAAATACCGGTTCAAAAAAACGAATAGTGTAGGCGCCAATAAATGGAGTTGACGATGGCAAGGTCCATTCTATCAGAGGAAAATAAAGCATGTCTACTACTCTACCATAAAATAAATTAGCATAACCCTTTCCCCAAGGCACCCATTGTGCTAAACAAAAACTACTCTCTGAAAACAACTTACCATAAAATATAGAATCGATTAAATTACCAAATGCTCCGGCCAAAATAAGGGCTGCACAAATCAACGTAGCATTTTTAAATCCTTTTTTGATCATTACGTTTAAATAATAAAAACCAAAACCAACAGCTACTAATCTAAATAGGGTTAGGACTAATTTTGCAATAGAGGCATCACCAAATTTCATACCAAAAGCCATGCCTTCATTTTCTATGAAATGTAACCTAAACCAAGAGCCCAATAGCGCTACTTCTTGTCCGTAATAGAAATGTGTTTTGATATAAATCTTCAAACACTGATCTACTAATAAAATAAAAATGATTAAAATAAGGAGCTTACTATATTTCACAAGTATTATGATTTTGGTAATTGATGAAGGTATTGTAAAAGCGTTTGTCCAACTGCTTTAAGGGTACTTTTACTAATACGGTTTAAATTATCTTGTTGGGTATGCCAATGCGAAGCAAATCCAGTCTTTTGTAAATGAATAATATCAATCGTAGGAATACCGGCAAGTGTATTTACAAAGAAATGATCATCGGTTATATTCCCTGCATCTTCATATACAAAATAAGAACTGTAGCCTGCATCTGCTGCAGCTTGCCACACCTTTGTTACTACACTTGAAGCATACTGCATAGAATAAGCTTCTTGTGGGAATCGCGCATTGCTAGCGCCAACCATATCTAATAAAATTCCCGCTTCCGCTTTGTAATGCTCCACATGCGGATGTTTTGCCCAATACTGAGTGCCTAATCCGTAAGAATCCTCACCCCACTCCGTTTTCCCATAGTCTTCTGCATCAACTAACAAGATATCTACTCCATAATCACTTGGTAATGGATGCTCCTTCAATGCTTTTGCTAAGGCTAATAATACACCAACTCCACTGGCTCCATCATCTGCAGCTAATATGGGTGTTTCTTGATTTACAGGATCTTCATCCGACCATTTCCTAGAGTCCCAATGCGCTAATAACAATATACGCTTACTTGCTTTTGGGCGAATAGCTCCAATGATATTAATACAGGGTAACGAAGTCCCATCTCCAGCTTTTACACTAACCGACTGCGTAAATATCGTATCTACAAAAGAACCCAATGTTTTTTGGAGATAGTCTGCGCATTTTTTTTGCCCTTCACTTCCTGGATAGCGCGGACCAATCAACACTTGTTGCTCTATAAATGAGTAAGCCAACTGCTCATCGAAAGGAGGTGCTGTAGCAACAGGTGTATTAGCTAGCGTAGCATCCGTCTGCTTTTCAGCAACATCTGAATTACAAGAAATAAGAATGGAGCTAATAATAATGGAGAACAACTTGTTGATATGCCTATTCATAACTTTTTATTTAACACTCTTTTCAATAACTTGATAAACTTCTTTTGTTGCAGCTGCATCATGAACAAAGGCAACAATCTTACAATTAGATGGATTCCATTTTGCTGGCAAAGTATATAAAATAGTTTTTTCAAAAACTAAACCAGCCACTTTAGTCGTTAAAGAATCTAAAACAGAAGCCCCTCCAACGGGTGTAATCACATCTCTTAATACATGCTTAAACGTGTAGGAAGAATCTATGTAAGTAGGATACTCTTGTGCATCTACTAAATTATTTTCATAAATAGCCAAGCTTATATTATGTTTTGTTGAAAGTGCACTTGTATACTTTAAGGTCGTTTTAATAATAGCTTCACGGGAAGCATCGTCATAGCTTACAGATAATTGCATATTAATTGGAGTAGCTACCGCTAATCTCGCTTGTACATTACTCGACCATAGGGTACGAGCAGTTAAAATTGCACCACCAAACATTTTTCTATCTACTGCAGCAATTGGTAAAAACTGAATGCCGCCCAACAAAGTTGACAACTCTGTAGCATCTGCTATTCTAAAATCTGCCTTAGTTAAGTCTTTTAACGGCTCTGTCTGAGCTTGACCAAAAGGATAATAGCCTATTGCAATTACTCTTGAAGGATTAGCATTTTGAATAGTAGCTACAATATTATGACCATCTGGACAATTAGGGCACTTAACGCCTGTGAATTCTTCTATCAATACATTCTTTAATTGGGCATTCTCCACTGGTGCCATATAAAACGTATCCTTTGCTTGCACTTTACTAAAATCAATAGCCGGACCAATTTCTTTGGTACATGCACTAAATAAAACAATAACACTTAAAGGAATAAAAAAAGCGAATTTCATTGACGTAAACATTTATACGAAGTTAATAAATTCTAATAGCTTTAAAACAATTTATACTCAAAAAGCAAGGAATGCAGTCTGTAAATTGAAAAAGGGTTAACTTTACGCTTTAAATAACCAAAATTAGCATGGAAGAAAGTAAACGCCAGAAGCAGGTTGCACGATTAGTGCATGATGAGATGAATGAAATATTTCAAAAAGAAGGCCTTACTATGTTTGAAGGAGGCATGGTCTCTATTGCCAAAGTTATCGTTACCCCCGATTTGTTAGAAGCGCGCTTTTATTTGAGCTTATTTCAAGTACCTGATACCGCTAAATTTTTGCAAGTTATTAAAGAACAAAAAAGCGTAATTCGTCACGCCCTTGGCATTAAAGTTAAAAATCAATTACGAAGAATACCTGATCTTCAATTTTTCCTAGATGATACTCTAGATTACGTTTTCAAAATGGAAGCTATATTTAAACAAATTGAAGAAGAAAAAATAGCACGCGAAGCAGCTAAAAAAAAGGAAGGCTAAATGAGCAAATGGAGCTTATACGGACTAATAGCAAAACGTTATCTATTTAGTTTGCGAAAGCAAACAGCTGTTAGTATTTTATCCAAGATAAGCATGGGAGCACTGGTAGTGAGCACTGCTGCTATGATTCTACTCTTTTCTGTTTTTAACGGTTTTGAATCCCTTGTAAAAAACCTTTACGCTACCTTCTATCCCGATATTAAGATTACTGCTGCACAAGGTAAATTCTTTTCCTATTCGCCTCAACTGCTTCAGCAAATTCAACAAACAAAAGGCATTCAATTCATCAGTACCTGCATAGAAGACAATGCTTTAGTGAGCAATGGTGAAACACAAATTATTGCAAGCGTAAAAGGAATTGATACGCAATTTTTTAAGGTCAATAATTTTAATAAAGAGTATATCATAGCGGGTAATAATCAATTGAATTCAAATTCCAATAATGCACTCTATCCATCCGCTATAATTGGCAATGGCATTGCCAATAAATTAGGCATAGATGTACTCAATAATTTTTCAAGCTTAGAATTGATTTATCCAAATGCAAAAAACGACTTGCTTCAAGTGCAAGATGCTAATGCCTTTCAGCGACAATATGTAAAACCCGATGGGGCATTTAGCATACAAGACGAATTTGATAATGCCTATGTATTAGTTCCTCTTACTACTGCACAAACCCTAATGAACCAAGAGGAACAAATCAGTAGTTTAGAAATCAAAATTAGTAACGATGTAGACGCTGCTGCTATTAAAAAAACATTACAGCAACAATTAGGCAACACTTATACCATTGCCACTCGATACGAGCAAAACAAAACGCTGTACGGCATTATGCAAAGTGAGAAATGGATTGTTTTTGCATTGCTTACGCTAATCTTAGTCATCGCTTCTTTTAATCTTACCGGCGCCCTTTCTATGTTGGTTTTAGAAAAACAAAAAGACTTATCCATGCTTCGCAGCATGGGACTTAAGGGCATAGAAATTCAAACTATTGTTTTGCTTGAAGGATTACTTTGGTCTTTTGTAGGATGTAGTTTGGGTTTATTATTAGGCGGACTAATAGCATGGGGACAACAACAATTTGGCTGGGTGAAATTGGAAGGCTCTTTCATTATCCAATCTTATCCGGTGCAATTTGTAATGAGCGATGTAGCACTCATCTTCGTTACCGTATTGTCCGTAGGCGCCATCGCTTCATTGATACCTGCTATTAAAAGCAGCAAACAGACAGCGCCTAACCAATTAAAATCATAATTACATTCTCGACGGCACTTCAATGCCTAATAAGGACATGCCTCTTTTGAGCGTATGCGCAGTTTGTATAATGAGGTATAATCTAAATTGTTTTTGCGCTTCTGTATCGGCATGTGCAATGCTATGCGCATCGTAAAAAGTATTAAATGCTTGCGCCAATTGGAAACAATAATTAGCTACCAAAGATGGATTATATTCATTTGCAGCTGCAGCTAGAAGTCCATCATATTGCTCTAATAATAACACTACTTGTTTTTCTGCTTTAGCTAATGTAGTTAATGATAATACAGCTTCTTTATTGAGTTGAGGTGCATCATATGCAACACACTCTTTACGAAGGATAGAGCAAATGCGTGCATGTGCATATTGAATAAAAGTAGCCGTATAGCCATGTAAATCAATCGACTCTTTAGGGTCGAAAATCATTTTCTTTTTAGGATCTACGCGCAACAAATAAAATTTCAATGCACCTAAACCAATTTGTTTGTACAACGCAGCCAATTCATCTTCTGTAAATCCACTTGTCTTACCAGCTTCCTCAGTTTGCTTTTGTGCTAGCGCAATCATTTCATCAATCATATCATCTGCATCAACTACCGTTCCCTCTCTACTTTTCATTCTGCCACTTGGCAATTCAACCATACCATAGGATAGATGGAAAATACCATCTGCACAAGGTTCTCCCAATTTAGATAAAATTAATTTAAGCACTTGCATATGATAGTTTTGCTCATCTGCAATGACATAAATAGATTGATTTAACTGATGTTCATCGTATTTTAACTTAGCCGTACCAATATCTTGTGTAATATACACAGCAGTACCATCTCCTCTTAATAATAATTTTTGATCAAGCCCATCATTGCTCAAGTCTATCCAAACCGAGTTATCTTCTTTTTTGAATAATACTCCTTTTTTCAAACCCTCTTCTATGATGGCCTTACCTAGCAAATAGGTATTGCTTTCGTAATAATATTGATCGAAACTAATACCTAAGCGTTCATAAGTAGCTTTAAATCCTTCGTAAACCCAATCGTTCATTTGTTTCCACAAAGCACGAGTATCAGCATCGTCTTGTTCCCATTTCAAGAGTAATGCTTGGGCTTCTAATAAAATGGGAGCTTGCTTTTCTGCTAGCGCTTCTTCCATTCCCGAAGCCTTCAATTGCGCTACTTCTTCTTTATATATATCATTAAACTTCACATAATAATCGCCCACTAAGTGATCTCCTTTAATACCTGAACTGGCTGGCGTAGCTTGATTGGCATAACGCATCCAAGCAATCATAGATTTACAAATATGAATACCGCGATCATTAATTAAATTAGCTTTTACCACTTCATGCCCTTGCGTTTTAAGAATTGAAGCCATAGCAGCTCCTAAAAAATTATTTCTTAAGTGGCCAAAATGAAGCGGCTTATTGGTATTAGGAGAAGAGTACTCTATCATTACGCGCTTATTACTAGTTACCGCAGTAGGCGCTTGTAAAAAACTACTTTGTAAATAGTGAATAAGATAGCGATCTTGAATACTCATATTTAAGAAGCCACTAACAAGTTGATAGCGTGCAATAAAATCTGGAAATTGAGCTTGCAATGTTGATCCTAATTGGGTGCCTATTTCGTCTGGTTTACATTTCAACAATTTTACGAATGGGAATAGCACTACGGTATATTCACCTTCAAACTCCGCTTTAGTTTCGTTAACCGTAATTTGATCAAGCGAAAAGGAATGCTCAGGATAAGACGCTGTCAATACTTCTAATACACACTTTTTTAATGTAACAACCAATTGGCTCATGGCAATGAATTTATGCAAAAATACAATTAATAAATGTATTATCTCAGTAGCCCTTTAAATCAGATAAATACCTGTATAAATTTGAAGGAGAAGCTACATAATTACCTATCTTTGAAGCGAAAATTTATTATCATGCGTTTTACTTTAAATCGTTTATTTGTTCTCCTCTGCGTTATGCAATTAGTAAGTTCTTGTTCAAAGGATTTTAAAATTGATGCTCCCTACAAAGACATCACCATTGTATATGGTTTACTCAATATTAGCGATACTGCCCATTATGTTAGAATTCATAAAGCTTTTTTAGATGAAACTAAAAGTGCCTTAGTAATGGCTACGCAAACCGATTCTATTTATTACAAAAACTTGTCGGTAACGGTATATGAATTAAAAAAACCGAATCCGAATACAGGGATCCGTCCAGTAGATTCTATTAATAAAACCTTTGTACTGCAACGTGTAGATTTGAGCCTAGAGGGCTATCCTAAAGAACCTGGTGCATTTAGTCAATTGCCGAATATCGCATACAAATTTAAAACTGCACTTAGCGATGGATTTGACTATATGTTACGCATTAATTCTAACGGCAAAATCATTACCGGCGTGACGCCAATCATTGCTAAAGACAGCACAAAATTTACTGTTAATGAAATTGATTTTGACCCTAGTTATTTAATTCGCTTCAGAGATGTCAATCAATTTGCTCGTTACGAATTAGGTATTGGTTCTCCTAATTTTGCAAAATTCTATAATGGCATTATTCGTTTTCATTGGATAGATAAAAATATTACCAATGGCACCAGTACCGATCATTATCGAGATTGGGTTTTCAATGACAACTGTGTAATTTCTTCCATTAATACCAGAGAGAATATCGTCATGGGCACTTATAAAACCTCTTTTTATACGGCTATCCGAAATGCTATAGGCCCTGCACCAGCAAATATTGAGCGCTATATCGACAGTAGCGATATTTTCATTTGGGCGGGAAGCAATGATTTGTATACCTACAACCTCATTAATAATAATACCGGGGGCCTAACGGCCGACCAAATTAAACCAACCTGGTCTAATTTACAATCGAGCGGCACTGCTAGCGATGTAATCGGCATATTTACCAGCAGGGCAGTAAAAAGAAAATTCAATATTGGCATGGACGCCTTCAGCTTCGAATCGCTAAAAACACATCCAGAAACTATTAATTTGAATATCAAAGGACTATCTGACCGTTGACATCTTTGCATAAATTTATATCCTAAAAATGCCTTAACTGCTTCTAGTTGAGGCATTTTTGTTATGCTTTGTCAGAATTGCTGACATATTTGCACAATATCCATTTTGGCACATTTTTTGAAATAGATAGAGCAAACATTGTAAACAAACAAACAATTTATATTTTATGGGAAAAATTATTGGTATTGACTTAGGAACCACCAACTCTTGCGTATCTGTAATGGAAGGCAATGAAGCAGTTGTAATTGCAAATGACGAAGGTCGTCGTACGACCCCATCCGTTGTTGCTTTTCTTAAAAATGGCGAGCGTAAAGTAGGTGATCCTGCAAAACGTCAAGCGATTACCAACCCTACGAACACCATTATGTCTATCAAACGTTTTATGGGACGTAGATTTGATGAAGTAGGCACTGATATTGCCGATTCTTCTTATCAAGTACAAAAAGGAGATAATAATACTCCACGTGTACAAATTGAAGATCGCATGTATACACCGCAAGAAATTTCTGCTATGATTCTTCAAAAAATGAAGAAAACAGCTGAAGAATTTCTTGGTCAAGAAGTTAGCGAAGCGGTTATTACCGTACCGGCATACTTTAACGATGCACAACGCCAAGCAACTAAAGAAGCTGGTGAAATTGCAGGATTGAATGTGCGTCGTATTATTAATGAGCCTACAGCAGCTGCATTGGCTTATGGTATGGACAAACAACATACTGATAGCAAAATTGTAGTGTTCGACTTAGGTGGTGGTACTTTCGATGTATCGATCTTAGAATTAGGCGATGGTGTATTTGAAGTAAAATCAACTAACGGTGATACGCACTTAGGTGGTGATGATTTTGATAAAGTGATTATGGATTGGTTAGCTGCTGAATTTAAAAATGATGAAGCTATTGATCTTCGTAAAGACCCAATGTCTTGGCAACGTTTGAAAGAAGCGGCTGAAAAAGCAAAAATTGAATTGTCTTCTTCTCAAGAAACAGAAATCAATTTGCCTTATATCGCTGCAGTAGACGGAGTACCTAAGCACTTAGTACGCAAATTATCTCGTGCAAAATTTGAGCAATTAGCCGATAGCTTAGTAGAGCGTACATTAGAGCCTTGCCGTAAAGCATTAAAAGATGCTGGTTTGAATACAAGCGATATCGATGAAGTTATCTTAGTTGGTGGATCTACACGTATTCCTAAAATTCAAGAAGTAGTAGAGAAATTCTTTGGTAAAAAACCAAACAAAGGGGTGAATCCTGATGAAGTGGTAGCAATTGGTGCCGCTATTCAAGGTGGTGTATTAAGTGGTGATGTAAAAGACGTTTTATTACTTGACGTTACTCCATTAAGCTTAGGTATTGAAACCATGGGCGGTGTAATGACACGCTTAATTGAGTCAAATACAACTATCCCAACTAAGAAAAGTGAAACTTTCTCTACAGCTGCAGATAATCAACCTAGTGTAGAAATCAATGTATTGCAAGGTGAACGCCCAATGGCTAAGGACAATAAATCTTTAGGTCGTTTCATCTTAGATGGTATTCCACCATCACAAAGAGGCGTACCTCAAATTGAAGTAATCTTTGATATTGATGCGAATGGCATTTTACATGTAACGGCTAAAGACAAAGGCACTGGCAAACAACAAAATATCCGTATCGAAGCGGGTTCTGGTTTGAGCAAAGAGGAAATTGAAAAAATGAAAAACGAAGCTAAAGCAAACGAAGAGGCCGACAAAGCAGTTCGTGAGCGTGTAGAAAAATTAAATATGGCTGATGGCTTAATCTTCAATTCAGAAAAACAATTGAAAGATAATGCAGATAAAATTCCTGCAGACAAAAAAGAAGCTATTGAAAAAGCACTACAAGCTTTAAAAGACGCACACAAAGCAGAAGATTTAGCAGGTATAGACGCAGCTATGGAAACCTTAAATACAGCATGGTCTGCGGCAAGCGAACATATGTATGCTGGCAACCCACAAGAAGGAGCGGCTACCGAAGGTGCAGCTAACGAAAAACAAGATGATAATGTAGCTGATGCTGAATTTGAAGAAGTAAAATAAATTAGTACAACAAGCAAACAAAAAAAAGCAACTCCTAGGAGTTGCTTTTTTGTTTTAGTGAAAGAGCATATTACTTCAGGGTCCTTTTTTTCTAAACACTGAGCAAAATGAATACAAACTCTTTAAGCAATTGGAACAAAATTACGTGCAAGCACAAGCAGAAATTACCTATTGGAAAACTAAATACTATCGTATGAAGGATCGCTTTACGGCACTTGAAGCAAAACATCCAAAGAAAGCTCCAAAATAGGGGATGTATAAGCATAGCAACGGATAACTTAAAGCTGCTCAATTCTTCAATCTTTTACCTTTATTCTTGCGCATTTGAGTAAAAAAAAGCACCTTTGTGTATTCATTCACAAAACCCCCTTTTTATGTCTCAAAATAAGCAACTTGGATTTGATACCGTTTGTATTCATGGCGGTCATCAA
>Ga0222712_10000077_pt1 | contig 130856 bp, 111 predicted proteins | sample C33_657DmetaG_FD_165043 | JGI IMG/M metagenome (GOLD analysis project Ga0222712, IMG submission 165043) | Estuarine water microbial communities from San Francisco Bay, California, United States - C33_657D | ecosystem: Environmental > Aquatic > Marine > Unclassified | place: USA: California... | reverse complement strand
CCTTCCCGCTGGGTCATTTCCATTGGATCAAGGCCTCGAAGGCTTACCACAGCTACTGTCGGGCCTGCCATTCCGCCTACATGGCGATCCGCTACCTTCGGAAGAAGGGCGGTAGCCGAAAAGTAAGATCCGCTGGTGGCTGGACGGGGACTTGAACCCCGAACCAATTGATTAAGAGTCAACTGCTCTACCATTGAGCTATCCAGCCAGACAGCGGAAGGTGAATGAGTGCGGACTGCGGGGACTTTTTCAAGCACGAAAAAAAGCAACCCGCGCCGACCCTAAAGGGCTGTTCAAAGTGGCCAGACCGGGACTCGAACCCGGAACCAATTGATTAAAAGTCAACTGCTCTACCATTGAGCTATCTGGCCCTTGAACGGCTGCCAGCAAAGGGCTTTGCCTGCCGTGGGTAAAGGATAAATAGCCCTTAGCGGTGACCGCGCTGCCGGACGGCCTCAAACAGGCAGACGCCCGCGGAGACGGACACGTTGAGGCACGGCACGGCGCCCAGCATCGGGATCCGCACCAAGAAATCGCAGGTTTCGGCCGTCAGGTGGCGGATGCCGTCGCCCTCCGCACCCATGACAATCGCCAGCGGGCCGGTCAGTTTGGCGGTGTAGACGGATTGGCTCGTCTTGTGGTCGCTCGTCCCGGCAATCCAGACGCCGCCGTCCTTGAGTTTCACCAGGGCGTTGCGGAGGTTGTTGGCCTGGACGATCGGCATGTGTTCCGCCGCGCCGACGGCGACCTTGCGGACCGTGTCGTTGACCGGCGAAGAATTCTTACGGGTCGTGACCACGAACGCGCAGCCGGCGCAATCGGCGGTGCGGAGACAGGCCCCGAGGTTATGGGGGTCCTGCACGCCGTCGAGGACGAGGATCAGCGGGTCCTTGTGCTGCGCGAGCAGGGCCGGGATGTCCGCTTCATCCAAGAGCCGAATCGGCTTGTGGAGGTCCGCGTGGCGGGGCGCTCGATCATTGGACCGAGCCATGGCTTAGCGGCGGGCCAGACGGCCGCGGGCGTGGAGGGCTTCGGCGATCTGGATGGCGTTGAGGGCCGCGCCTTTCCAGAGCTGATCGCCGCTCACCCAAAGCGAGAGGCCGTTGTCGAAGAGCGTGTCCTTGCGCAGGCGACCGACGCCGCACTTTTCCTTGCCGGCGTAATCCAGCGGCATGGGGTAGAGTTTCTTCGCCGGTTCGTCGCAGACTTCGGCGCCGGGGAAGGCCGCGATCGCCGCGCGGGCGACGGCGAGATCCACGGGGCGCTCGAACTCGGCGCTGATGGCAATCGAGTGGGCGCGGAAGACCGGGACGCGGACGCAGGTCGTGGTGACCTTGAGGTCCGGCAGGCCCATGATCTTGCGGCCTTCGTGCAGCATCTTCATCTCTTCCTTGGTGTAGCCGTCTTCGAGGAAGGAGTCGACCTGCGGGATGAGGTTGAAGGCGATGGTATGCGGGTACACCTTGGGCGGGGACGCCTCGCCCTTGGCCCAAGCGCGCACCTGTGTGTCGAGTTCGCGCATGGCTTCGGCGCCGGTGCCGGAGACCGCTTGGTAGGTCGAGGCGAAGAAGCGCTTCAGGCCAAACGCTTGGTGCAGGGGGAAGAGCCCCATCAAGGCGATGGCCGTGGAGCAATTCGGGTTCGCGATGATGCCTTGGTGGTTGTCCAGGGCATGGGCGTTGATCTCCGGGACCACCAGCGGGACGGTCGGGTCCATGCGGAAGGCCGAGCTGTTGTCGATGACGATGACCCCGCGTTTGACGGCTTCATGGGCCAGGGCGACGGAAACCGAGCCGCCGGCGCTGAAGACGACGAAATCCAGGCCTTCAAAGGCCTCTGGCTTGGCTTCCTGGACGGTCCAATCCTGGCCGCCATAGCTGACCTTGGACCCGGCCGAACGGGCCGAGGCGAGGGGGCGGAGTTCGGCCACCGGGAACTTTCGCTTGGCCATTAACGCCAGCAGTTCTTGACCGACCGCGCCGGTCACGCCCACGATGCCAATTCGATATGCCATGTTCTGAGTTATCCTTGGTTTTGAAAAAGGAGTTCGCCGAACGCCTTCAGGCGTTGGGTGTATCCATGTCGGAACATTGCCTTCTGGTGTCGGTTGACCAGCAAAAACTCTGGCATTTTCATGGTGGCGGGTGCGATTCCTACACCATCAGCACAGCCCGGGCCGGCCGGGGTTGCGTCCAGGATTCGCACCAGACCCCCACGGGCTTGCATGAGGTCGCCGAGAAGATCGGGGCCGGCGCGCCCAGCGGCATGGTCTTCAAGGCCCGGCAGGCCACGGGGAAGCTCTGGGTCGATTGGCCGTCCGCGGAGGATAACCTCATCACTTCGCGCATCCTTTGGTTGGCGGGTCTTGAGCCCGGCCACAACGCCGGCGCCGATGCCGCGGGGCGGGTCGTCGACACCAAGCAACGGTTCGTCTACATCCACGGCACGAATCAGCATGCTCGGTTGGGCACGCCCAATAGCCACGGCTGCGTGTTGCTTTCCGACGCCGAGGTGATCGCGCTCTTCGACCAAGTGCCGGTCGGGACGCAGGTCTACATCCGCTGAGGTTTATTTTTCTTCGGCCGCCGACTGCCAAGCCATGATCATGTCGCGCGCCACGGGACCCGCCGTCTTGCCGCCCCACGTGCTGGTGTCGAGCTGGCCCTCCACGAGCACGCAGAAGGCGACGACGGGGTTATCCGCCGGGGCGTAACCGACGATCCAGGCGAGGTGCGCCTTTTCGCCTTTCTTGAAGTATTCCGAAGTGCCGGTCTTGGCCGCGTAGGGGAGTCCTTGGATGCGCACGCTCTTGGCGGTGCCTTCTTCGACGCAACGCACCATGCCTTCGCGGAGGGCATGGAGTTGCGGCGTCGTTAAACCGATCGGCTCCGCCCCGGCATGGCGCCCATCACGGCCGGGATCGTGGATGATGCTCGGGGTTGTGCGGGTCTCCCCACGCGCGATGGAGGCGGCCAGGCAAGCCATGTGGAGCGGCGTGGTGAGCAGGTAACCTTGGCCGATCGACGTGTTGGCGGTGTCGCCATCCGTCCAGGCTTCCCCGGCGACACGCTGTTTGTACGCGCGATCGGGGACGACCATGCGGGTGGCGGGATTCGGCAGCTCGGTGGTCGAATGGTTGTCGTGCTCCGAGGGCTTTCGGAGCAGGGGGGTGTCCAATCCGAAACGGCGGGCTTCCTTCGCGAGGTTTTCGGGGCCGGTCCGCAGGCCGACTTGGTAGTTCCAGACGTTGCAGGAGACGGCGAGCATCTTCTCCAGGTCGACTTGCCCGTAGCCCGAAGGTTCGTGCTCGGGGAAGGCGCGGCCTCCGACCATGTAACTGGGGCCGCAGTCCAGGATGTCGTCCCAGTCGATCTTATTGGCCCGCATGCCAGCCGTGGCGGTGATCAATTTGAACGTCGAGCCCGGAGGGTAAAGCCCTTGGGTCGAGCGATTCAGCCAGCCTCCATCCGCGTTCACCTGATCGAAATAAATCTGGGTGACGCGGTCCGCCATCTCGTTGGGGTCGAAGGAGGGCTGGCTCGCCAAGGCAAGGATTTCACCCGTGTTGACGTCGAGCATGACCGCCGCCGCCGGCAGGGGCTTGCCTTGGGAATCCACGATCTTGGCCAAGGCCTCTTCCGCCGACTTCTGGATCTTGGTGTCGAGCGAAAGCGTGACGTTCGCACCTTGGACGGGGGCGGACAACTTCAGCAGGTCTTTGTTATAGCCCGAGGAGGTCTTGGTCCACAGTTCCCAGCCGCTGCGTCCGGAGAGGACTTCGTTGTAGGTCGCCTCGATGCCATCCGCCCCTTTTTTGCCGGTGTAGCCCAGCTTCTGGAGGTTGACGAATTCATCCTCGATGACGTCGTCGAGTTGGCCCTTGAGGATGTCGGAGTCGCGCACATAACCCAAGACGTGGGCGGCCAACTTGCCGTTCGGGTAGGAGCGGACCATGTCGGCCTCGAGCGTGATCGGACCGTGGACCGGAAATTGCTCGATGAAGCGGGCGACGGCGCGATTGCCTTCCTCGGGCGTCACGGCATGGCCGGAGTTCGGGAAGGCGAGGTCGAGGATGAGCGGGAACTTCAGGGCCCGGCGTTCGTTGAGATGCTTCCGTAGCGCGTCCGGGTGCACCATGCGCTCCTCCGGATGGAGGTCGGGGGTGGACTTGACCTTGGCGGAGCCTTTCGCGGCTTTCTGATTGGTCGAGTCGATCACGAACCAGATCTTGTTCAACCAAGCGTTGAGCACGTTCAGGCGCGCGGTTTGCTGGAGTTGGTCGTAGTCGGGTCGACGGTCGGGGAAGCGGGCTTTCTCCTTGTTCAGCAGGTCGAGGTATTCCTTCCGGAACTCCGGCTGGAGCGCGAGGAGGTCGGCTTTCACGCTCCACCGGACGCGGTTGTCGACGAGGACGTAACCGTTGCGGTCAAAGATCTTGCCGCGCGAGGGCGGGCGGATGACGACGCGGCGGCTTTGGTTGTCGGATTGATTGGTGAGGAAGTCGTTCTGGGCCAGCTGGCGATAACCGAGGCCCACCGCGACATAGATGAAACCCGCCGAGAAAAAGAAGAAAATCGCGCGCAGCCGCCAGGCGGAAATGGGATCCGAAGGCGCGGAGGGGTTCTGTCCGTCGACGTCCTTCATACGGCTTCGTCGGGTTGGGGGACGCCGATCCGATCCATCGCGAAGTTCTGGACCAACGTGAGGGGGACGAGCAGCAGGACGGCCAGGATGGTCGCCAGCAGCAGGTGCAGCAACCACTGCCCGAGGAAGTGCAGCGAGACCAGGGGCACTTCCTTCGTGTGGGCCAGGCCGGCGGCGATGAACCACGCCGAGCAGGCGAGGGCGTTCACCACGACGGCCGCCGCGAACATCTTCGGCAGGTCGCGGATCGCGTCGCGGTGCGACGTCAGGTAGATGGCCACGAAGACCAGGAGAAGCGCCACCGAGCCATCGGGGATCGGTCGCAGCGATTCGAAGAGGAAGCCGACGCAACCCGAGAACAGCACCGCTTGCCAGCGACGGAGACGGCGGCAGGGGGCGATGATGGCGGCGCCGGAGATGAACAGGCAGACGCCCGAGGCGGCCATGGCGTCCGAAAGCAGGTCAACGCCGAGCAACCACGGGAAGGTCGCCAAGAGGAGGAAAAGCCAAGCCCAGCTCAGGCTCATCGAAATTCTTCCGGTTTATCCGCCGGGGTGAGGAGGATTTCGCCCGCCGTCGGGTACTTCGGAATCAGCACCGAGACTTCTTGGATGAAGTTGAGCTCTTTCGCCGGGGTGAGGGCGCCCGTCTGCATGTGTTTCTCGGCGGTCGACTGGACGCCTGCTTCGAGCGTGCCGAGCGTGAGGCCGGAGGGGAAGACGCCACCCAGGCCGGTGGTCATGACCTTCGCGATTTGGCCGGCGGGCGGGTTGTACTCCAGCGGGATGATCGAGACCAAGGCGCGGGGCGCGGATAGCGAAAGGCCCGCGCGGCCACTGACGTGGACGACGTGGTATTGTTCGTCACCTTCAAGGAAGGCGGTGCAACGGAAGCCGGGGCTGGTGACGAGGTCGACCTCGCTGGTGGTCAGGTGGACGGTGCTGACCCGGCCGATGACGCGGTCGCCGAAGACGACAGGGCAACCGGGACGGACGCCGTCGCTGCGGCCTTTGCGGATGACGATGCGCTGCCACCACGAGGAGGTTTCGCGGATGGAGACGCGGGCGACGACGGTGACGAATTCGGTCGACTGCGGGTAGCGGAGCATCTCGCGGAGGCGGATGTTCTCCTTGCGCGCATCGTCCAGGGAATGGAGCTTCAACTCCAGCGCGGCGTTGATGCGGGCGAGGTCGCGGGAGGCGGCGGCCAGTTCTTCGGGGGAGCGGCTTTTGAGTTCCCAGTACCGCGCGAGGTCACGACCCTTGCCGACCAAGTGCAAGGCGGGGGCTTGGAATTCGGCGAAGGCTTCGCGGTTGAAGCGCCGGACGGCGCTCGGCAGGATCAACCACAGCCCGATGAAGAACACCAGGGCGACATAGGAAGCTTTGGCTCCTTGGCGGTTATTATCCATGGCGGGTCAGCCCGCGGGGATTACTCTCGGCCGCTCCAGCGGGAGGCGTTGGCGAGGATCTTGCCGGTGCCGTTGACGACGGCGCAGAGCGGGTCTTCGGCGATGATGACCGGCAAGCCGGTGGCTTCCGAAATGGCGCGATCGATGCGGCGGATGAGCGCGCCGCCACCCGCGATGACGATGCCACGGTCGACGAGGTCGGCGGAAAGTTCCGGCGGGATGCGCTCCAGCGAGCTCTTCACGGCTTCGATGATCTGGTTGACGTTGTCGGCCATGGCCTCGCGGACTTCCTGCGAGGTCAGGTGCAGCGAGCGGGGGAGGCCGGTCACGGCGTCGCGACCGCGGACTTCGTAGGTCATTTCCTGTTCGAGGGCGTAGGCGGAGCCAATCTTGATCTTAATCTCTTCCGCGGTGCGTTCACCGATGATCAGGTTGTAGGACGAACGGATATACTTGATGATGGAAAGGTCGAACTCATCGCCACCCACGCGGATGGAGCGGGCGTGGACGATGCCACCGAGGGAGATGACGGCGACTTCGGTCGTGCCGCCACCGATGTCCACGATCATCGAGCCGGTGGGCTCTTCGACGGGAAGACCGACGCCGATGGCCGAAGCGACCGGCTCGGGGATGGTGATGACGTCATCGGCGCCCGCGCGGTAGGCGGAGTCCATGACGGCGCGGCGTTCGACGGCGGTGATGCCGTAAGGCACGGCGACGACGACGGTGAGGTTGGTGAAGATGGACTTCCGGGCGACCTTGCCGATGAAGTAGCGGAGCATGTGCTCGCTGATCTCGAAGTCGGCGATGACGCCGTCCTTCATCGGGCGGAGGGCTTGGATGTCGCCCGGGGTGCGGCCAAGCATCATCTTGGCTTCATTGCCGACGGCGATGGGCTTGCGCGTGCTCGAGCGGATCGCGACGACCGAAGGCTCGCGGAGAACGACGCCGCGGTCCTTGAGGAAGACGAGCGTGTTGGCGGTACCGAGGTCGATGCCGATGGCTTGCGTGAATAGCCCGGGGAAGCGCTTGAACATCAGATGGGTTGGTTTCCTCTATGAATAACCTATGAATAAGGGAGTCAAACCCCTTTTGCCCAAAGGGTTAAGCGGGGGTTCCGGCCTGCGAATAACCATCGATTAACGGCGGTAGACGGGTCGAACGATGGCTGCCAGGGAATTGCGTCCGTCAAGGCTGACTATGGGGCGGTAGGGGAGGGGGTTGCCCTGGGCCAGCCGCTGCGCGGATCCTTCGCCAAATAAAGTAGCCGGCCCCCGCCGAAAAAGAGAGGAGTATGGCCAGCAGTGTCCAGAAAACGTTCTGGCGCGCACGCGTGGACGCGGGGTTTAGCGCAACGGTGTCCTCCGCCAGTTGCCGAAGACGTTCGGCATCGGGCGCGTAGGGGGTAGTCCGGTCGTCCTCGCCGGGTTGGCTGTAGTTCAGCCGTAGGATGCGTCCGCGGCACTGCAGCACGGCGTAGAGGGACGTCTTGTCCTCGAGCCAATACACCCGATAGCGGTCGCCGAAGCGATAAAGGCCGGGTTCTTTGTTGGGGAATTCACGGGCGAAGAGCAAGGCGCTCTGGTGTTTGCCGTCAGGGAGCAGGGGGTATTCGGAAACGAAGATGTAGCGTTCGGTGCCATCCTCATGGCCATGGAGCGTCGCCAAGAGCTTTGCCTGCCGCATCTCAGGCGTGAGGTTGGGGAGCTTCTCAAACGAGGTTTTCCGTTTGGCTGTGAAATCCTTAACCCAGGCGCTCTCGGGGTCGGCCAAATACATGCCGCGCGGTATCGGTAGGGTGATGCTTTCGCCGTTCGAGACGATCTCGACGGTGTCGGCGGCGAAGCCGCACGCTGCAAAAGCGAAGCAGGCGATCAGACGACGATACATCGTGGTGCTCGGTTCAGAGGGTGACGCGCCAAACTAGGATCGCACCGCCAAGGGCGATGCGGTACCAAGCGAACGGGCCCATGCCTCGTCGCATGATGAAGCCGACCATCCATTTGACGGAGAGGAAGGCGGCCACGGCGGCGATGATCAGGCCCAGGCCGGCGCTGCCCAAGGGGTAGACCTGCGAGAGGGCGGGGCCCATGGCGTAGACCTTATAGAGCGAAGCCGCGGACAGGATGGCCAAGCCGACCAAGAAGGAAAACTCGGTCGCGGCGGCGGCCGAAAGGCCCGCCCAACGGCCACCCAAAATCGTCGCCAAGGAACGGCTGGTCCCCGGGATGAGGGCGACGCATTGGCAGAGTCCGATCGTCAACGACTGCTGCCAACTCAGGCGCAGGACTTCATCGGGCTTGGCCGCGTGTTTCGGCAGGAAGCGTTCGGCGATCAGGATGACGAGTCCGCCGGCGATCAAGGCAAGCGCGACGATCTCGATGCTGAAGGGAATGTATGCCTTGAGCAGGTAGCCCAGCACTGCCGCCGGCAGGAAGGCGATCGCGATCGACCGAGTGAGCGCCAAGGCGGCGGGGTCGAGCCTGAGCAGGCCGAGTCCGAGCTGACGGAGCCGGTCGAAAAAGACGACGAGGACCGCCAGGATGGCGCCGAATTGGATGATGACGATGTAATCATCCGCGACGCGATCCAAGCTGACGGGACGGCCTTTGCGGTCGACCACGCCACGGACGACCTTCTGCGCGTCGTTGTCGACCCCGAGGAGGCGGTCGCTGATGATCATGTGCCCCGTCGAGGAAACCGGGAGGAATTCCGTGACGCCCTCGACGACCCCGGTCACGATCACGCGGGTAGTTGTGAACTGGGCGCGGGCCTCTTCTGCGCTGACCTCATGTGGCTGGTCCGCGGTGGCGGCCATCAGGGACGCGAGTGGTACCCAGAGGGTTAACAGGAGGAGGCGCAGGCCACGCATGCCATCCTAATGGTTGGGAATGCAGGTCAGGGCAAGACCTGCGATGTGTCCTTGTCGCTTGCCCTTCGGATGGCTTCTCGCTTTATCGGGAGACACTTTATGTCGGCCTCCAGCCTTATCCCGACCACCGAGCCTCGCTTCCAGGTTCCCGACGTCCATGGCCGTTTCGGCCAGTTCGGCGGGATGTACGTCCCGGAGACGCTGATGACGCCTTTGCTCGACCTGACCAAGGCCTACGATGAAGCCCGGCGCGACCCGGCCTTCCAGAAGGCGTATGCCGACATGCTGGTGGAGTACGCCGGCCGCCCGACGGGACTGTATTACGCCGAGGCGCTCACCAAGCACTGCGGTGGCTCCAAGATTTACCTGAAGCGTGAGGACATGCTCCACACGGGGGCCCACAAGATCAACAACGTGATCGGCCAAGCCTTGCTCGCCGTGCGTATGGGCAAGAAGCGCATCATCGCGGAAACCGGTGCTGGTCAGCACGGCACCGCGACGGCGGCCGTCTGCGCCCGCTTCGGCCTGAAGTGCGTCATTTACATGGGTGCGACGGACATGGAGCGCCAAGCCCTCAACGTTTACCGCATGCGGCTCATGGGCGCCGAGGTCCGCGGCGTCGAAGCCGGCCAGCGGACGCTGAAGGAAGCCGTCAACGAGGCCATGCGCGATTGGGTCACCAACGTCCGCGACACCCACTACATCTTGGGGACGGCTTATGGCTCGCATCCCTACCCGATGATGGTCCGCGATTTCCACCGCATCATCTCGCTCGAGTCGAAGCAGCAGATGATCCGCGCCGAAGACCGCTTGCCCGACACCGTCGTGGCCTGCGTCGGCGGCGGTTCCAACGCCATCGGGTCCTTCTTCGAGTACCTCGACGAACCCGGCGTCCAGCTGATCGGCGTCGAAGCCGGCGGCCGCGCGATCAAGACCGGTGAGCATGCCGCGCGCTTCGCGGGTGGCCGCCTGGGCGTCTTGCAGGGCTGCATGACGCATATCTTGCAGGATGGGGAAGGCCAGATCGAGGGTACGCACTCGGTTTCCGCCGGCTTGGATTACGCCGCGGTCGGCCCTGAGCACGCTTACTACCACGACAAGGGTCGGATTGAGTTCGCCTACGCGAACGACCAGGAATGCCTCGACGCTTTCCAGCTCTTGTCGCGCACCGAGGGCATCATTCCCGCGTTGGAATCCAGCCACGCCATCGCCCATGGCTGCAAGGTCGCCGCCGACGGACCACGCACCAACATCGTCCTCATCAACCTCTCTGGTCGCGGCGACAAGGACGTGTGGAGCGCCGCGCGCGCGATGGGTGTGGAAATCAAGCTCTGACGCATGGCGGCCACTTCGATGACGGGCTTCGGCCGCGGGGAAATCAACCTGCCGGACCGCCGTCTTTCCGTCGAGATCGCCACCGTCAACCAGAAGAACCTGCAGGTCTCCTGCTACGCGCCGGAGGAATGGTCGACGCTGGAAACGCTGTCCGCCCCGTGGATCCGAGCGCGGCTCGTCCGCGGCAAGGTGACGGTACGCGTGACTTTCGCCGAGGCTGGCTTGAAGGCGGCGACCGCGTGGGATGAAGCGGCGGTGCTGAATGCTTTGGCGGATCTCCGCGCGCTGGCGACCCGCACGGGCGTGCCTTTTGAGCCCGATGCGCGTTTGCTCTTGCAGCTCGCCGAAGGCAAGCGGTCGACCCGCGCACCGCTTCCCGGCCTGGAAAGTTGTGAGGCCGGGGTTGCGCTCGGCTTTGCCGCGGCCTTGGATCAGTTGGTCGCGATGCGTGAGGCCGAGGGACGCGCGTTGGTCGCTGACCTCACCGAGCGGTTGTGCCGCCTTGCCGTCCTCGTCTCGGCCATGGAAGCAGGGGAGAAGGAGGCACCCAAGCGTCATCGCGCCGCGCTGATGAAGCGTCTGCAGGAAGCGGGGTTAGGTCTCGATCCGGCCGATGAGCGTGTCCTGAAGGAGCTCGCGCTCTTCGCCGATCGCTGCGACATCACCGAGGAGGTCGTCCGACTCAAAAGCCATATCCTGCAGTTTACCAATGAGTTGAAGGTCGAGAAAAGTGGCCGAAAACTCGACTTTCTCGTCCAGGAGCTGCTCCGGGAAGTCAACACGGTCGGGAGCAAAGCCGCCGAAATCCCCACAACTCAGGCCGTTTTGGAGGCTAAAACCGAGATTGAGCGGATTCGGGAGCAGGTTCAGAACCTCGAATAAGCTTTTTTGTGGGTGCGGTGTTGCCATGGGGCGTTTCCCATGCCTTTGTCTATCAACACTTACGCACCTCCATGTCCGACAACCTCACCAAGCGGGAAATCGTCCTGAAGATCTTTACGGAAAAGGGCTATCCGCAGAAGCACATCCGCGACAGCGTCCAGCTCACCTTGGATGCCATCAGCGAAGCGCTGCTGTCCGGGCGTGATGTCGAGCTGCGTAACTTCGGTGTCTTCCAGGTGCAGGTGCGCAAGAGCCGCATTGGTCGTAACCCGAACCGCCCCGAGACGGATGTCGTCATCCCGAAGCGCGCGGTCATCAAATTCAAGGCCGGCAAGGAACTGAAGGCCAAGCTCAAGTCGTACAACGTCGAGAAGACGGACGCCAAGCCCGAGCAGCCCCAGCAGTAAGTTCGCCCGCTCCGCGATGTCCGACATTCGAACGCTACCCGGCTTCCGGGAGTTCTATCCCGAAGACCGTGCGGTCTTGGGCCACATCTTCGACGTCTGGCGCCAAGCCTGCCGTCGGTATGGTTTCCGCGAATGGGAATCGCCCGTCTTGGAGCCGCTCGAACTCTTCACGGAGAAGTCCGGCGAGGAAATCGTCCGCCAGCTCTTCAACTTCGAGGACAAAGGCGGCCGACAGGTCAGCCTGCGTCCGGAGATGACGCCTTCGCTGGCCCGCATGGTCGGGGCCCGCGCCAACGGCATGGCCAAGCCCATCCGCTGGTTCGCCATCGGCGAAAACTACCGCTACGAGAAACCGCAGAAGGGCCGTCTCCGCGCCTTCTACCAGCTCAACGCCGACTTGCTCGGCGAGGCCGGACCCGCCGCCGACGCCGAACTCATCGCGCTGTGCGCCGATTGTTTGTTGGGCTTTGGCCTGACGCAGCAGGATTTCCGCGTCCGTATTTCCGACCGCACGCTCTGGTTCCGTTACCTCGCGAGCGTCGGAGTCCCCGAGGCCAACGCCACGGCGGTCTTGGGCGTGGTCGACAAGCTCGAGCGCGGTTCGCCGAAGGATTTGGTCGAAGCGATGACGGCCGCCTTGGCGGGAACCGCCTGCGACCCCGAGAGGACTTTGGCCGCGGCGCGCACCTTTGCGGCCACGCGCTCGCTCGAGGAGCTGGCCAAGCTGGCCGCCGGTGACGTCGCGATGACGGCGCGTCTGGAGGAGTGGAATCATTTGCTCGGTACGCTGAAGTCCATGGGCTTCGGTGAATGCATCGCGATCGACCTGACGATCGTCCGCGGCTTGGCCTATTACACCGGCTTCGTCTTCGAGGCGTTTGAAACCGGCGGCGAAGCGCGCGCCTTGGCGGGGGGCGGTCGTTACGATGCCTTGGTGAAGAAGCTGGGCGGTCCGGACCTCCCGGCGGTCGGCTTCGGTATGGGCGACGTGACCTTGCGCGACCTCCTTGAGGCCAAGAAGCTGATTCCCGCCTATGCCGATGGCCCGGACTTCTTCGTGATGGTGCTGGGCGCCGATGCCCGCGCCGCCGCGCTGGAAGACGTCGCGAACCTCCGCCGCGCCGGTTTCCGCGTCGAGTACAACCTGCGCGACGGCAAGTTCGGCAAGCTGGCCCAACAGGCCGAAACCGCGGGCGCGAAGTACGCGCTCGTTTACGGCGGCGAGGAAGTCGCGAAGGGCGTGACCAAGGTGCGGAGCCTCACGGACCGCACGGAAGCGGAAGTCCCGCGGACCGACCTCGTGCCGGCGTTGCGGGCGGTGATGGAAGAAGGCATGCGTGCCATCCTACCTTAAGCGATGTCCGAGCAGACGCGTCAGTATCAGGACATGGCCAAGACGGCCTCCTGGACGATGGTCTCGCGTGTGCTCGGTCTGTTTCGCGACCAATTGATCGCCGCGTTTTTCGGCGCCAGCGCGATCGGCGCGGCCTTCCTCTTCGCGTTTCAGATCCCGAACCTCTTCCGGCGCTTGTTGGGGGAAGGGGCCTTGACGGCCGCCACCGTCCCGGTCTTGGCGGAAATCGAAGCCAAGCATGGCCGCCCCGCCTCGCACGCGTTCCTGAATTACGTCCTCCGCAAAGTCCTGCCGTGGCTCCTCGGCATCACGCTGGTCGGCATCGGCCTGGCGCTCCTGGCGATGATGCTCTTCAAGGATCCGCGTTATGTGAATTCCGCCGAGTTCACCGCTTGGTGCATGCCGTACATGCCGCTGATCTGCGTCGCGGCGCTGTTCACCTCCGCCGTCAACCTCAGCGGCCGGTTCGGTTTGGCGGAAATCGCCTCCTCCTGCCTCAACGTCTGCATGATTTTGGGGCTCGGCTTCTTCGGCTACTATCTCGGTGACGGCGACCTCGGCCGGGCCCGTTGGCTGTGTTTCGGCACCTTGGCGGGGGGCGCTTTGCAGCTCTTGATTCCGATGTGGGGCCTCCAAAAGGCGGGCTGGCGGAGCACGCCCGTGCGGGCGGATGCCGCCGCATGGCAGGCTTTGCGGGTGGCGTTCATCCCGGCGGCGTTGGGCGCGGGCATCCTGCAGATCAACTTCCTCATCTCGCGGTCGTTGGCGTTCGACCTCGAAGGCTCGAAGCTGACCTACTACTATATCGCCAATCGCATCGTCGAGCTCCCGGTCGGACTCTTCTCTACGGCCATCGCCACGGTCATGTTCCCGGCCATGGCCACGGCTTTCGCGGAGAAGGATATCGCCGCGATGGGGCGTAACTACGCACGCGGCATGCGCTTGATCCTCGCGATCAACATCGGCGCCGCCATCGGGCTGGCCGTTTACTCGGAGCAGATTATCCGCCTGCTCTTTGAGTTTGGGCGTTTCTCCGCCGAGGACTGCGCCAAGACGCGCTCCGTGTTGGTGCTCTTCGCGTTGGCGATGCCTTTCCATGCGATGATCTCGATGGTGACGCGGGCGTTGAACGTCGCCGGCCAGACCCAAGCCACCTTCCGCGTCGCCCTCTGGGCGGTCGGCGTCAACATCACCGGTTCGGTGGCCGCGATCGTCCTTGGTTATGGCATCGAAGGGTTGGCCATGGCCAACGCCGCTTCGGCCATGGTGCAGTACTTCCTGCTGCGCCGTCAGTTGCGTGTGACCGCCCCGGCATTCCTCACGGAGAACCTGACGTTCCCATTCGTGCAGGCGCTCGTCGGCTCCGTGTTCATGGGGGTCGTGGCGTACCAAGGCTTCAACCTGTTGTTCATGCTCGGGCAGCCTTGGGTGAACACCAAGGTCAACTTGTTCGCTTCGATGGCCGTGGCGGGCGGGGTCGCGGCGGCATTGTATGCGGCCTTGCTGGTTTGGTGGAAATACCCCGAACGCGACCTGGTGCTCGGTTTCGGCGACCGCATGCTCCGTCGCTTGCGCTTACGCCGCTGAAGTCTTTGCAACTCTCACAGGCGGGAGTGGTTCTAAAGTTGCACCCTATGATTTTAAGCGGCCCCGTCCTCCCTGAGTTGCTCCGCGATGAGTGCTTGGCGGATATCTTCCTGGAAACGGTCCGCCGTCAGCCTACCGCCCCGGCGTTGGAAGATGTCCAAGGCATGCTCACTTATCAGGAGGTTTTGCGACGGGCGGAGGGCGTCGCCGCGGGGTTGCGGGCGGAGGGCGTAGGGCCAGGTCAATGTGTCGGGCTATGGATGAGCCGGGGCCGCGATTTGATCATTGCGCAGGTGGGTATCGCCCTCTCGGGGGCCGCTTGGCTCCCTTTTGACGCGGCGGTCCCACCGGATCGCTTGGCGACCTGCATGCGGGATGCTCGCGGCACGTTGGTGCTGACCGAGGAAGCACGGGCCGCGGCAGTCCGGGAACGTGGCTGCAAGCCCTTGGTCATGGCGGCAATGCCCGTCGGCGGGGACGGCGTGATGGTCCGCGCGGCGTCGTCCGATCATGCGTATGTGATATATACCTCGGGTTCGACGGGTGAACCCAAAGGCATCGCGATTTCGCAACGCAACGTCTGCCACTTTATTCGCAGCGAAAACCAGGTGCTGCGGATTCGGGCTGACGACCGGGTCTACCAAGGCTTCTCCGTCGCCTTCGACATGTCGGTGGAGGAGGTCTGGATTTCTTTCCTCGCGGGCGCCACGCTCTGGATCGCTCCCGGCGAGACGGTTGCCGATCCCGAGGCCGTGGCGGCGGCTTTGCTCGCCCATCGCCTCACGGTGCTGCATGCGGTCCCGACGCTCGTGGCCCTGATGCCGGCGTTGCCGCCCACGGTCCGGTTATTGAACTTGGGTGGTGAAGCCTGTCCCGATGCCTTGTCCGAACGCCTCGCTGGCAAAGGGTACGTAGTCTTCAATACTTATGGACCAACCGAGACCACGGTTACCGCGACCCTTGCGGAACTTCGTCCTGGAAAGTCGGTCACGATCGGCCGTCCTTTGCCTAACTATCAAATCGGCATTTGCGACCCGGCGCGTCAACTTCTGGCGCAGGGAGCCTCCGGAGAGATTGTGGTTTTCGGGCCGGGCCTGGCGAGTGGCTATCTCGGGCGGGCGGAACTAACCGCCACGCGGTTCGTCGAAATCGCCGGCCAACGGGCCTACCTGACGGGCGACTTGGGCCGGATCGATGCTTCGGGTGAAATCCAGTGTTTTGGACGCGTCGACAATCAGGTGAAACTCCGCGGGTTCCGGATTGAACTCGACGAAATTACCACGGCGCTGGCGGAGCAACCTGGGGTTGGCACGGCGGCGGCCGTCGTCCGTCCGTTCGCCGGTAGCGATGAAATCGTCGCGTTCATCGTGGCGGCGGAAGCCTCGTTGAACCTCGCTGATTTGCGGGCCGCCTTGGCCCATCGCTTGGCGGTCTATATGTTGCCGGCGCATGTGGAAGTATTGCCCAGCTTGCCGCGGTTAAGTTCCGGAAAAGTCGATTTGGCCGCCTTGCGCCAACGGGAGCTCAAAGTCGCGGAGGTGGCCGAGGCGCCTCCGGCCGCGGATGCGCACGAAGCCGCCTTGCGGGCGATCTTGGCGGATCTTTTTCCCGGACGCCGGTTGGCGCCGGACATCGACTTCTTCTCCGACCTGAATGGACACTCCTTGCTCGCCGCCCGCTTGGTCACGCGTCTCCGACGGGATCCACGCTACGCGACCATCGGTGTGCAGCACGTCTACCGCCATCGACGGCTGGGCGCATTGGCGAAAGCCATGGCCAGTTTGGGGGCGGCGACGCCCGGACGGCCGGCGCCCGCGCATGACGACGCTCCGTTGAGTCGCCGTTTTTGGTGCGGCTGCGCCCAGGCGGCCTGTCTGCCGTTCCTCGTCTTGTTGCACATGTTCCAGTGGTTGGCGCCATTCTTTGCCTACCACCTGCTCACGGGTGACCACGATGACAGCATGGTCGGCGCGATCTTGGCGGCTTTGGCTACTTACGTGGTGGCGTTGGCGCTTTCATTCCCCTTGGGCATTTTGCTGCGTCGATTACTGGTGGGCCGACTTCGTCCGGGCAACTACCCGCTCTGGGGATTGACCTATTTCCGGTGGTGGCTGGGGGCGCGCCTTAATGAAATTCCTGCGGTCTACCTGATTTCCGGGACCCCGTGGAAGTCGCTGCACTTGCGTCTTCTGGGGGCGAAGGTTGGCCGGGATTGCCTGATCAATTCGGTGACCGTGTCGGTGCCGGAACTATTGACCGTCGGTGATGGCGCCTGTCTCGGTACCTTTGTGAATCTGGAGAACGCCCGCGTCGAAGGTGGCCGGCTCATCATTGGCCGAATCACGATCGGTCGTGGCGCCGCCGTCGATTCTTACGCCGTGCTGGAGAATGACACTTCCGTCGGCGACGGGGCGCGGTTGGGGGGACAATCCGCCTTGGCGGAGGCAAAGCACATTCCCGCCGGGGAGACATGGGCGGGGGCGCCGGCTCGTCCAGTCGAGACGGATACCGCGTTACCCGCTCCGCCTCCGCGCCCGGGCGTTTGGGCGCGCGCGTCACGCTTGGCAGCCTTCGCGGTGGGGGCGGCCGTGGTGGCCGTGCTGTTTTACATCCCCGTCTTTCCGACCTTTGTCGCCATCGACTACGTGGACGCACGCTGGCTCGATTTGTTTGAGTCGGACCACGCTTGGTGGGAAACCTTCCCGCTCTTCTTCCTGCTCGCCATCCCCGCGGCGGCCCTTCTCCTGGTCATCACCGCCGGCTTGGCTGCTTTTTTGAAGGCTTGTCTGCCCAGTCAACGGACTGGGCGCTTTTCGTTGCACGGCCGGGAGTATTTCTGGAAGTGGCAGCTCTCCGCGATCCTCGATGCCTCCTTGCAGGTGCTGCACGGTTTATATGCATCGGTCTATGCGGCCACCTGGCTGCGGCTGCTTGGCACGAAGGTCGGGCGTGATGCCGAAGTCTCCACCGCCGAAGGCGTCGTCCCGGAGCTCCTGGAACTCGGCGACGAATCGTTCATCGCCGATGGGGCGATGCTGGGCGATGAAGAGCAACGGGGCGGCTGGATGGTGCTGCGCCGGACGCGGATCGGCCATCGCTCCTTTGTGGGCAACGGCGCCTACGTTCCTGATGGGACGACCTTCCCGGAGGATTTTCTGCTCGGGGTGCAATCCAGCTCGCCGCGGAACGAACAGATGCACGCCGGGCAGACTTGGATGGGCTCCCCGCCGATGCTGTTGCCGGCCCGCGAGACCATCGCGTCGCAGGACCCCACCTTGACCTTCCGGCCCAGCCCTGGTCGGCGCCTCGCCCGCGCCTGCATCGAAGGCCTCCGTATCGTCGTGCCGCTGGCCTTCATCATCGCGGTCGGTTACGTGACCGTCTACGAGACCATGGAATACGTGACGGAGGAGGACTGGGGGGGCTTCACCGTGGCCTTGACCTTGGCGGGCCTGGGCTACGCCGCCATGGCCTTCACCTTTGTTTGTTCCGCCAAGTGGCTGCTGGTCGGCCGGTATCGTCCGCGCCTTGCGCCCATGTGGACGCTGTTCGTTTGGCTGAGCGAAGCCGTGACGATTCTGCATGAATCCTTGGCGGTGCCGGCGCTGCTCAATTACCTCCGCGGTACTCCGATGCTTCCGTGGGTCTTTCGCCTGTTGGGCGTGAAGGTGGGGCGCGCGACCTGGCTGAATACCACGGACCTGACCGAGTTCGACTGCGTCACCATCGGTGACGGGGCGGAACTGAACGAGCACAGCGGCCCGCAGACGCATCTGTTCGAGGATCGCGTCATGCGGATTGGCCTGGTCGAGATCGGTGCACGGGCCACGTTAGGCGTTCGCGCCACCGTCCTTTATGATGCCTCCGTCGGGGCCGAATGCCGCCTTGGTCCGTTGACCCTGGTGGCCAAGGGTGAGCATACCCCCGCCCACACGTCGTGGGAAGGCACTCCCTCGGCGCCGGCGCCCATGAACTAAGATGAAAGTCTACGACCTTGCTGAAGTTGCCTTACTGGGTGCCCCCCAAGCGGCTGACCTTTACCTTATCCGTTTGCCGGACCTCGGCCGTGGGTCGGCCGCTCGGGCGACGTTGCGACGCGCGCTTTTAAAGTTGGTGCGCGGTTGGTATGGCGAGTCCGTGGAAATCCTGGAGACGGGCGCGGCACCGACGCTGACAGGTTGCCCCTTGAAGTTCTCGATCTCCTATGACGGGACAGACGGGTGGGTCGCGTTAGGGGCGCAGGCCAAATTAGGTTGCGATGCGGTCTTGGCTCAGGACTTCCCGGAAATGTTGGACGTGGCTCGGAAGTATCTGGGACCGCCCGTGGCGGAGCGCATCGAGCAGTCGCGGTTGCGGGCCGAGACCTTCGCCCACGCCTGGGCGAAGCATGAAGCGACCCTCAAGGCCTTGGGCTGGGACCTGGCGGAAGCGCAAGCGGTGCCAGCGATGCTTTGCCACTATCATCGCCAAACGCAGGCGATCGTCGCTGTAGTGGCGGAATAGTTACACCTTGACGGAGCGGGCAGGGGAGGCGGTTTTCGGCGAAACGCCGCGGTACTTCTTCACCAAGGCCTGCAGGATCGCGACCGTTTCATCGTCCGCGACCCCGTCCACCTTGGACCCGCGGAAGTGCCGTTGGAACGCCTCGATGGCCAAGCGCAGCGTCTTCTCCGAGTTGTCGTCGAGACGATACCCGTAGACGCGGAGCAGTTGCTGGATTTCCGGAGTCGTGAGCTTCTTGGATTTGAGCAGGATGCGGAACACCTGGACATCTTTGGCGTCGGGCCAGGCGCCGACGCCGTTGGCGGCGAAGTATTCCCACGGGAACAAGGAACCCGGGTCGATCTTGCGGCCGATCGCGATGTCGGAATGCGCGACGACGTTTTCGGGGCTGATCCGGTGGGTCGTCACCAAGTGCTGGGCCAGCGCGAGGACGGCATCGACCTGTGGCTTGGGGTACGGGTGGATATTGCCGTCGTAGTTGACGATCTCGATGCCGACGGAGGACTGATTCAGGCCCTCGAATTTACCCCAGGCGCTTTTACCGGCGTGAAAGGCGGCCAACGAGTCCGGGCACATCCGGAAGATGCGGGCCTTGGGTTGTTCATCGCTGACCAGGTAGTGGACACCCACCATGTGACCTTTGGACCGGCCCTGGAGGCTATCCAAGGCGGAGGGTAGGGATGAAGCCGTGTGGTGCAGGACCAGGATTGAGATCGGCTGCTTGCGCGCCTCGACACCCGCCGAGGCCGGACCTTGGATGACCGAGAGCTTTGCATTGACCATGACGACGCTCTCAGCCGAACCGCTGGAATTTGTCGAAGAAGTCGTTCCGCAGCCCGTAAGCGCCAAAAAGGAGATTAAAACCGCTAAACGCTTCAAATAGGTGGGGTTCATGCTTAATTGCCTGATAGTCATTTAATTAATCGGCCCACTATAAACCCCAAGATAATACCGCAAACAGGTGATTTACCCCATTATTTAGAGAACATTTATCAATTAGACATAATGTATATTGTGCGAAATACACCTATGGGTAGAACCCGTGTAGAAATGCGTTATTGATTGCTTGAGGGTTTTCGAGCGTAAATCGGCCTCCTCGCCATGAAAGTCGCCCGCCATATCATTGAAGCCCGTCGTGAAGCTATCGCCAAGCTGTTGAGCAAGGTTGGTTACGTCCCGGTGCTCGAAATCTGCAAACAGTTCAATGTCTCCGAGGCCACTGCCCGCCGCGACCTGACCGAATTGGAAAATCAGCGCCGCATCACCCGCACCCACGGTGGCGCGTTGTCGGACTTCAACCGCAACTTCCCGCCGCTCGACGATCGCAAGGTCGAAGACGCCGAAGCCAAGCGTAAGATCGGCAACAAGGCCGCATCCCGCGTCAAGGCCGGCATGACCGTCTATCTCGACTCCGGTTCGACCATCTTCTTCGCCGCCGAGGCCATCGCGGCTTCCGGCGTTCCCGACCTGCAGATCGTCACCACCTGCTTGCCGACCGCGCAGCTGATCTCGTCCTTGCCAGGCGTCGAGGTCTACATCCCGGGTGGTCTCTTCCTGACGCGCCATGCGATGGTCGCCGGTGACCGCACGCTGGAGGAAGTCGCCCGCTGGAATTTTGACGTGGCCCTGCTCGGTGCCGAAGGCATCGACGAAAACGGCCTCTGGAATTCGCAGCGCGACATCTCGCACCAACAACGCGAAGTCATTCGTCGCAGCGACGAGGTCTTGATCTGCATGAACAAGGTGAAGCTTGGTCGTGGTGGTCCGTGCGCCGTGACCCGCGACGTTTCGCCGTTATTCCTGGTGACCGATGCCGACGCGGCTGCGGTCGTCCAGGCCAAGGTCAAGATGGCGGCCGACCACGTCCTCACCGCCTAAGTTCGTCCACGGCGGACGCACCTCAGGCCATGTCTACTGACGCTATCCAAGCCTTGCTGGATCTGTCCCATGACCTGGGTGGCTACCGGTTGCGCATGGCCATTTTGGGCGAAGGCAACACTTCCCTGCGGCTCGATGCGGAGACCTTTGCGGTCAAGGCTTCGGGGTCCAACCTGGCGTCGCTTCGTCCGACCGACCTGACGACCTGTCGCTTCGATCGTCTGCTCCCGCTCCTCGACGCCCCCGCCGCCACCGATGCGGAAATCGACGGCGTCCTCTTCGCCGCCCGCGTGTCCGAAGCGGACAAGAAGCCCTCCATCGAGGCCCTCTTCCACGCTTATCTGCTCACCTTGCCCGGCGTCCAGTGCGTCGGCCACGTGCATGCCATCGCCGTGAACCAGATCCTGTGTTCCCCGCGGGCCCGCGAGTTCGCGGAACGACGGGCCTGCCCCGATGAGGTCGTGATGTGCGGCGTCGAATCGGTGTTCGTGCCCTATGCCGAGCCCGGTTTGGGCTTGGCCCAATCCATCCGCCGCGAGGTGCAGGCCTTCGTCCGCCGCACCAGCCGCGCGCCCAAGGTCATCCTGCTGCAGAATCACGGCGTCATCGCCGTCGGCCCTTCCGCCAAAGCCGTGCTGGGCACCCTGCTGATGTCCGAGAAAGCCGCCGAGATCTTCGTCGGCGCCGCCGCCTTGGGCGGCCCGGTGTTCTTGACCGCAGAGCAATGCGAGCGCATCGCCGGACGTCCCGACGAGCACTATCGCCAGAAAATGCTCGGGCTCTGACCCCTCCCCCTTCCCCCACTGATTTCCATGTCCAACTACCTTGCCATCGACCTCGGCGCCGAATCCGGGCGCGTGATTTTCGGAAGCCTCAAGGGCGGAAAGCTCTCGATGAAGGAGATCCACCGCTTCTCCAACGGCGCCATCACCGCCAACGGCACGCTGCGCTGGGACATCGTGCGCATCTTCCGCGAAATCCGCATCGGTTTGGCCAAGGGCGCGAAGCTCGGGCCGATCAAGTCGATCGCCTGCGACTCTTGGGGCGTCGACTACGTCCTGCTCAAGGGTGATGGCCCGATGCTTTCCCTGCCCTACACCTATCGCGACGAGCGTAGCTTCAAGTCCTTCGACAAGGCCATGAAGAAGTTCTCGCAGAAGCAGCTCTTCGAAGGCACGGGCATCGCTTCCATCTCCATCAATACGCTCTACCAGTTGTTTGATGACGTCGAGAATCGCCCGGAAATCCTCGCGTTCGCCGATAAGTTCCTGCTGATTGGCGACTACATCACCTGGCTGCTGACGGGCCAGGCGCGCGCCGAGGAGACCTTGATCTCCGGCAGCCAGCTGTGGGATACCCGCAAGCGCGACTGGGCTTGGCCGGTGCTCAAGAAGCTCGGCATCCCCAAGCACATCTTCCCCAAGCCCGCCGCTCCCGGCACCAAGCTCGGCAAGCTCCTTCCTTACCTCGGCAAGGAAACCGGCCTCAAGTCGGCCGAAGTCGTCACCACTTGCGCGCACGACACCGCGGCCGCCGTCGCCGCCGTGCCCGCGACCAAGGGCGACGATTGGGCCTACCTGTCTTCCGGCACGTGGTCGCTCCTCGGCGTCGAGCTCCCGAAGCCGCTGGTCAATGAGACCGTCCGCGAGGCCAAGTACACGAACGAAGTAGGCTTCGAAGGCACGACGCGCTTCCTCAAGAACCTCGTGGGCCTCTGGGTCCTGCAGGAATGCCGCCGCGAGTGGATGGAGCGCGGTGAAGTTTCCGACTACGGCGAGATCGTGAAGCTCGCGCTCAAGGCCCCGGCCCTGCGCAGCTTCATCCGTCCCGACGACGTCCGTTTCGCCAAGCGCGGCGACATGGTGAAGAAAGTCCAGGACTTCTGCCGCGAGACCAAGCAACCGGTGCCGCAGACCCATGGCGAGATCGCGCGCTGCGTCCTCGAGTCGCTGGCCCTGCTCTATCGCGTGGAAATGGACGGCATCGAAAAACTCACGGGCCGCAAACTCTCGACCTTGCACATCGTCGGCGGCGGTTGCCGCAATGCCCTCCTCAATCAAGCCACGGCCGACGCCACGGGCCGCACGGTCATCGCGGGCCCGGTGGAGGCCACCGCCGCGGGCAATATCCTCGTGCAGGCTGTCGCCATGAAGGAGCTCAAGAACCTCGATGCCCTGCGCGGCGTGGTCCGAAAGTCCTTTGAAGTAGTGACTTACAAACCCAATCCTACGCTTGATTGGCTCGACGCCTTAGTGAAGTTTAATGGTTTAAAGAAGGCATAAACCTGCTTAAGCCTCCCTTCCCCGCCTTTACCTGCCTAGCACCATGTCTACCTACAAGTACGTCTCTCACCTCTGGAACGACGCCGAAGCGGCGAAACTCGATCCGGTGGCCCGTCTGATCTACCGCTCCAACAAGTTGGGCGCTGACCAGCGCATCACCAACACCGGTGGGGGCAACACCTCCTCCAAGATCGTCGAGAAGGATCCCCTCACCGGCAAGGATACCCCGGTGCTCTGGGTCAAAGGTTCCGGCGGTGACCTGCGCACGAGCCTGCGCGAGAATTTCTCGTCGCTCTATCAGGACAAGCTCATCGGCCTTCAGTCCGTCTATGCGGCCCGCGCCGATAAGGGTCTGAAGTCCCAGGCGGAAGATGACATGGTGGCGATGTACAACCACACCACGTTCAACCTGAATCCGCGGGCATCATCCATCGATACCCCGCTGCATAGCTTCTTGCCGGGCAAGCACGTCGACCACATGCACCCGAACGCGATCATCTCGATCGCCGCTTCCAAGAACTGCGAGGCCCTGACCAAGCAGATCTTCGCCGGCAAGATGGCCTACGTGAAGTGGATGCGCCCGGGCTTCGAACTGGGCCTTGCGATGCAGGACATTTCCCGCGCCCAGCCGGACATCAAGGCCATCATGATGGGCCAGCACGGCTTCATCTCGTGGGCCGACGACGACAAGGCCTGTTATGAACTGACCCTCGCCATGATCGAGCAGGCGGCGGCTTACATCGAAGCCAAGTACCAGGCCAAGGGCGGCGACGCCAAGGCCTTCGGTGGCGCCAAGTACCAGACCCTCGAAGCCGAGAAGCGTCACGCCACCCTCGCGGCCATCCTGCCCTGGCTCCGCGGCCAAGTCTCCAAGGAGAAGCGTTTCGTCGGCACCATCCAGGATGACGACAAGATCCTCCGTTTCGTCAACTCGGCCGACGCCCCGCGCCTCGCCGAACTCGGCACCTCCTGCCCCGACCACTTCCTCCGCACGAAGATCAAGCCACTCTATGTGGCTTGGAATCCGCAGGCCGAAGACGTCGCCGCGCTCAAGGCCAAGCTGGCCGCCGGCCTCGAACAGTACCGCAAGGACTACGCCTCCTATTACAACGCCTGCAAGCGGTCCAACTCGCCCGCCATGCGCGACGCGAACCCGACCGTCGTGCTCATCCCCGGCCTCGGCATGATCGCCTGGGGTAAGGATAAGTCCGAATCCCGCGTCACCGCCGAATTCTACAACTGCGCCGTCGAAGTCATGCGCGGGGCCGAAGCCATCGATGAGTATGTCTCCCTGCCCCAGCAGGAGGCCTTCGACATCGAATACTGGCTCCTGGAGGAAGCGAAGCTCAAGCGTATGCCGGCCGAGAAGGAACTCGCCCGTCAGGTCATCGTCGTCGTCGGCGCCGGCTCCGGCATCGGCAAGGAAACCGCCCATCGCCTCGTCAAGGAAGGCGCCCACATCGTCTGCGTCGACAAGAACGTCGAGGCGGCTCAGGCTACGGCCAAGGAAATCACCGACAAGCACGGCGTCGGCATCGGCGTCGCCGGTACGGGTCTCTCCAATTGCGGCCCGGCCATCGGCTTGGGCGGCGACATCATGGACCGCGCTTCCATCCGGAAGATGCTGGACCAGGTCGCGCTGGCTTACGGCGGTTTCGACTCCATCTGCGTCACGGCCGGCATCTTCGTCTCGCCCGACACCACGGGGCACATTCCGGACGACAAGTGGGCCCTCACCTTCGCCCTCAATGTCACCGGCAGCTACCTCGTCGCCGACGAAGCCTTCAAGTCCTGGAAGGAGCAAGGCCTCCGCGGCAACCTCGTCCTCACCACGAGCGCCAACGCGGCCGTCGCCAAGAAGGGTTCCGTCGCGTACGACACCTCGAAGGCCGCCGCCAACCACCTCGTCCGCGAGCTGGCCATGGAGCTCTCCCCCCTGGTCCGCGTCAATGGCGTGGCCCCGGCGACCGTTGTCCAGGGTTCGGCGATGTTCCCGCGCGACCGAGTGATCGCGTCGCTTGCCAAGTACAACATTCCTTACACCGATGATGAGGCGACCGATTCGCTGACGACGAAGCTCTCGCGCTTCTACGCCGATCGCACCTTGACCAAGAACCCCATCACCCCCGCCGACCAGGCCGAAGCCTATTTCCTCCTCGTGACCAACCGCCTCAGCAAGACGACCGGACAGATCATCACGGTCGATGGTGGTCTCCACGAGGCCTTCCTCCGCTAAATCGTGCGCGTCTCGCTCTTCGTTCCTTGCTTCGTCGACCAGCTCGCCCCTCAGGTGGGCTTGGCTACGGCCAAGGTGCTTAAGCGCCTCGGGCATGATGTGGAATTCCGCGCCGAACAGACCTGCTGCGGCCAACCGTCGTTCAACTCGGGCCAATGGGATGTCGCCCGCGAGGGTGCCATCCGCGCCCTCCAGGTCTTCCGCGGCGCGGAAGTCGTCGTCGGTCCCTCCGGCTCCTGCGTGGCGATGATCAAGAAGTTCTACCCGGAGCTCCTCAAGGACACCCCGCATCTCGCCGCCGCCGAGGACCTCGCCGCGCGGACCTTCGAGTTCTCCGAATTCCTGGTCAACCAGCTCGGCGTCACCGACGTCGGGGCCAAGTTCGCCAAGAAGGTCACCTATCACGACGGTTGTCACGCGCTCCGCGAGCTTCGCCTCAAGGAGGAACCCCGGCAGCTGCTCCGGGCGGTCAAGGGCCTGGAACTGATCGAATCCGAGGAAGGCGAATCCTGCTGCGGCTTCGGAGGCCTCTTCTCGGCCAAGTTCCCGATGATCTCCACCGCTATGGTGCAGGTCAAGGGCGGCGCCCTCGCCCGCACCGGCGCGGACTTTGTCGTTTCCTCCGACCCTTCCTGCCTGCTGCAGATCGGTGGCTGGCTCTCGCGCGAAGGTAAGCCGATCCTGCCCCTGCACATCGCCGAAGTGCTGGCCCACGACGCCTAAAGAGATGTCCGACGCCAAGCAGATCTTCATCAAGGACGCCACGCTGAACGCCGCCGACGGGGATCAGCGCGCCTTCATCCGCAAGGCCCTCGGCGGCTATTACGTCAACCGCGACCTCCAGAAGGCCCGTTATCGGGACTGGGAACGCGCCCGTGATGCGGCCTCGCTCGCCAAGTGGACCGCGGTCAACGACCTCGCCAACCAGCTCGAGAAGTTCACCGCCAATTTCGAACGCAACGGCGGCATCGTGCACTGGGCCCGCGACTCCGCCGAAGCCCGGGCGATCATCCTCAAGATCGCGGCCGACGTGAACGCGAAGGCCATCGTGAAGTCGAAGTGCATGACTTCGGAGGAAATCCACCTCAACGACGCGCTCGAAAAGGCCGGCTACGGCGTCGTCGAAAGCGACTTGGGCGAGTTCATCCAGCAGCTCCGCGGCGAGCCGCCCTATCACTTCGTCTTCCCGTGCATGCATGTGAAGCGCGAAGCCATCAGCGAACTCTTCACCAAGCATCTGGGCACCGCGCCGACGGATAGCCCGGAGGAGTTGACCATGATCGCCCGCCGGCACCTGCGGCAGCTCTACGTCGACGCCGACATCGGCATCACCGGAGCGAACTTCCTGGTCGCCGAAACGGGTCAGATCTCGATCACCGAGAACGAAGGCAACGCCCGCCTGACGGCCGCCCTGCCCCGCATCCATATCGCCCTCTCCGGCATCGAGAAGGTGGTCAATCGCCTGGACGACTTGGCCGTGCTGCTGCCGATGTTGGCCACGGCCGGCGCCGGTCAGCCGATGACCTGCTACAACACCTTGTACGCGGGTCCCCGGAAGCCGGGTGAATGCGACGGTCCGGAGCAGTTCCACCTGGTGCTCCTCGACAACGCCCGCACCCGGTTGCTCGCGGATCCCGAGCAACGCGATGCTTTGCACTGTATCCGTTGCGGCGCCTGCCTCAACGTCTGCCCCATCTTCAAGAACATCGGCGGTTTGGCCTATGGCACGACTTACCAAGGGCCGATCGGCTCCGTCATCACGCCGCACCTCCGGGGCCTGAAGCAGTGGAACCACTTGTCGAGCGCCTCGTCGCTGTGCGGGGCGTGCACGGATGCCTGCCCGGTCCGCATCGACCTGCACCACCACCTCCTGCACAATCGCCGCAATGCGATGAAGCAGTCCCCGAGCCTTTTCGACCGCGTCTTCCATGCGGGCTTTGGTTTCGTGATGAAGCGCCCCGCTTTGTTCGCCCTCGGTGGCAAGGTCTTCCGCGCGACCTTGCCTTTGCTCAAGAAGCTCCCGCTTCCTTACATGAGTGCTTGGTTGAAGACCCGCGACCTCCCGGTCGCTCCACCCAAGTCGTTCCGCGATCAATGGAAGGATTCCGCCCATGGCTGACGCACGCTCCGATATCCTGGCCCGCATCCGCGAGGCGTTGACGGTCAAGGCGCCGAAGCCGCATTTCAAGGCCGAGGCCACCGCTGGTCAGCCGGTCAAGGTCGCCAAGCCTTGGTTGCCCGACGGCGGTGAGACGCTGGATGCCAGCCTCCTCATTCTCGCCGAGCAGTTGGCCAAGCTTAAGGCCGTGCTCATCCGCGTGCCCGATGAAGCCGCCGCTGGTCAGGCGGTGGCGGACCTCGCCCGTGCCAAAGCCTGGAAGCAAGTCGCTTACCATGGCGCCCCGCTGGTCCGCCCCGTGGCCGCCGCCCTGCCGTGCGCTTCATGGGAGGCCGATGCCTCGTTCGAGAAACAGAAGCTGGAAGGCTGCGATGCCTCCATCACTTCCTGCGAGTCGATCGTCGCCCAGTTGGGCTCCATTTTGGTTTCCAGCGCCTCTTCCGGCGGCCGGGCCCTCTCGATTCTGCCACACGTCCACGTGGTCGTTGCTCGCGTCGACCAAGTCGTCCCCGACCTCGCCACGGCCCTCGCGCAGCTCCAAGCCGAACACGACGACCAGATGCCCAGCATGCTCTCCTTCATCACGGGGCCGAGCCGCACGGGGGATATCGAACGGATTTTAGTGCTCGGTGCCCACGGTCCGAAGGAACTTTACCTGGTTTTGGTGGGTTAAAGGAGTGTCATGCGCCCCTTGCTCGCCCTGCTTGCCCTCAGCTTAGGCCTTCCGGCGGCTGAGGTATCGCCGCTCAAGTGGTCGGGCGCCATCAACGTGCCGGATCCCGTGGCGGTAACCGTCGATGAAAAGGGGGCCGTGTACGTCTGTGCGACCACTCGGCGCAAGGTGGCCGACCTCGACATCCGCGAGCACACTAAGTGGATCGCGGAGGACGTGGCCCTGACCTCCCCGTTGGAGAAGGAAGCTTTCTATAAGCGCATCATGGCGCCCGGCGTCATGCGCGGCCCGGAAGGTAGCCTCAAGGATCACAATCGGGATGGCAGCGTCGATTGGCAGGATCTCACCGTCCACAAGGAACGCATCTACAAGTTGGTCGACACCGATGGTGATGGTTTGGCCGACAAGATCACCACCTTCGCGGAGGGATTCAATTCCGTCGGGGCCGGCATCGCGGCCGGGATTCTCTATCACGATGGGTGGGTCTACCTCACCGCCCAGCCCGACCTTTGGCGACTCAAGGATACGGATGGCGACGGCGTCGCCGACCTCAAGGAACTCGTCGTCACGGGCTTCGGGGTCCACATCGCCTATGCTGGTCACGACATGCATGGGCTCCGCCTCGGGCCGGATGGTCGCATCTATTGGACGATCGGCGACAAGGGCACGAACGTCCTCAGCAAGGAAGGTAAGCGTTTCTTCTACCCGCATACGGGGGCGGTCCTGCGCGCGGAGCCCGATGGGACGGGCTTCGAGGTCTTCGCTTCGGGCGTCCGCAACATCCAGGAGGTCGCCTTCGATGACTTCGGTAATGTCATCGGGGTCGATAACGACGCCGACCAACCCAAGGAGCGCGAACGCCTCGTCTATGTCGTCGAGGGTTCCGACTCTGGTTGGCGGAATCAGCACCAGTACATGAAGTTGAACAGCCGCTGGATGCGCGAAAACATCTGGCAGCCCGCGGGGGCGCCCAGCCAGCCGTTGTGCTTCACCCCGCCCATCGCCAATTATTCGGATGGCCCGGCGGGGTTCCTCCATGAACCTGGCCACGCCCTCGATGGGACCTTGCGCGGACACTTCATCCTCGATCAGTTCCCGAACGGCAAGATGGATGCCTTCGCCCTGGAGACCGCGGCCGACAGTTTCAAGATGGTGGGACTCCGCACGATCAACCAAGGCATCATGGGCATCGGGATGGCCTGGGGACCCGACGGCAAAGCCTACTTCGCCGACTGGATCGGCGGGTATCCGCTCGATGGCAAAGGGGCGGTTTGGAGCATGGCCGTGGCGACCAAAACCGACCCGGTCTCGCAGGAAATCCTTTCGCTTCCGTTGACGACACCGATTCCGAAGGAGCGTCTCTTGGCTTTGTTGGGCCACCCCGACCAGCGGGTTCGGATTAACGCTTCGCTGCGGCTGGACCGGCTCGGCGCTTGGGCCGACCTCATGACCGTCGCCGTGGATGGCAAGCGGGAGCGCCTCGCCCGCATCCACGCGATTTGGGGTTGGGGCATGGGCTTGCGGCATGGCCAGCTCCCGTCGCTCAAGGGGGCGGCCGAGCTTTTGGCTGACCCTGACGAGGAAATCCGCGTGCAGACGCTCAAGGTGCTCGCCGAAGGTCGCGTGCCTCCGCCCACCCGTCTGACGCTTGAAACGGAAGTCACCGACTTGCTCGCCGAAAAGATGCTGGCCCAACTCGGCGCACGGAATCCGCGCCTCCGGATGCAGGCCGGCCTCACGCTGGGGCGCTTGGGGATCGGTCGCGTCGGTTTGATGGGCACCAAGGTTCCGGCTGCGCGCTTCTTTCAGGATGCGAGCGCCGACCTGAAGATGCCCTGGCTGCGTCACGGCTTGGTCATGGGCCTGGCGGGGACCCAGAGTCCGGAAGATTTGCTCAAGTTGGCGCAGGGCCCGGACGCCGCCCAAGCGACCTTCGCCACCTTGGCGCTGGCAAGGCAGCGTTCCCCGCTGTTGGCCGAGTTGCTGACCTCGCCGCACCCCGACGTCCTCAATGAAGCCGTCCGGGCCATCCATGACGATGAAGGTGTCCCGGCGGCGCAGCCGGCGTTGGCGCAAGCCTTGGGCCGCGCCGCTTTCCCGGTCACCGCCTTGCGTCGGGTCATCAACCAGAACCTTCGCGAAGGAACGCCCGCGGCCGCCTCGCGTATCCTCCGTTGGCTCGAGGCTCAGCCGGAGACGGGCGCCTTGGTTGATGAAGCCCTGCAAGCACTCCTGGTCTTCGAGCTCCCGCCGGTCCTTGACCTCGTCGATGGTACGGCGAAGCGCTATCCAAAGCGTGACCGCCCTGCCCTGGCGGCCGTTCTGCGGCAAGGTCAGGCCAAGTTGCTGGCCTTTGAAAACGAGTCCGTGAAGGCGACCGGGGTCGAAATCTTGGTCCGTTATGGCTTGGATGTGCCCACTCCCGAACTGCTGAAGTTGGCGCAGGACACCAAGGTCGGTCCATCCGTCCGCCTGCAGATCCTCCGACTCCTCGCGGCCAAGACCGAATCCCGGGCCGCCATCAACGCTGCCCTCCTTGCCGCGACCAACGATGGCGTGGAATCATCCCTACGCATCGAAGGGCTCCAACTCCTGGCCCAAGCTGACCCCGCCAGCGCTTTGACCGTCGCCCGCCGTTTCCTCGACGTCGCAGGGTCGAACCTTGCCGAGAAGCAAGCCGCGGTCCGCGTGCTCTTCGCCAGCACCGAAGCGGCGGCGAGCCAGCCGCGGTTGGTTCTCGTGAACAAGCTCCTGCAGCCCAAGTTCAACGACTCCCTGCGCCTCGATGTCTTTTTGGCGGCACAGACGTCGGCGGAGTCCGCGATCCAGACGGCCCTCCAGCGATACCTCGACGTGGCGCGCAAGCCCGAGCAGTTGGCGGCGCCGGGGTTACCCTATGAACTCTTGATCGCGGGCGGCGATTCGTCCCGTGGTCGCGCCCTTGCCCAGGAGCACCTTGCCGCCAATTGCGTGGCCTGTCACCGCTTTGAGTCGGAGGAAGGCAGTGAAGTCGGCCCATGGCTCAAGAAGGTCGGTGAGCAGCGGACCCCGGCGGAACTCGCCGAGTCGCTGGTCAATCCCTCGGCGAAGGTCGTCCCCGGGTTTGGGTTTGAGACCTTGACCCTGCGGTCCGGGGAGGTCGTTGCGGGCAGTGTCGTCAGCGAGACCAAAGAGTCGCTGCGCTTGCGGCAGCCGGATGGCGTCCTGAAGGACGTCGCCGTCGGTGCAGTCGTCAGTCGCACCCCGCCGATTTCAATGATGCCACCCATGCTGGGGATTCTGAAGCCTGCGGAGCTGCGTGATGTCGTCGCTTACCTTGCTAGTCTGAAAACAAAGACCCCGAAGGCTAAGAAGTAGTCCCTAGTTGGATGTAGGGTTGAACAGTCAAGGACTACGGTGTTTAATGTTCGCATGCCCCTCCGCTGCTTATGGCTGCTGTTCCCTTGGGTTCTCTGCGCCCAAGTCCCCTCGCCCAAGGTTTGGCAAAAACAGTACGAGACTTGGACCGGTGCGATCAGCAACACCCGCTTGGAGAATGTGCAATGGTCTCCTTCCGGTGAACGGCTCGCCTACAGTTGGCGGACCCCCGAGGGGCGGACGGAGTTCAAGGTCGTCGAATGCGCGACGGGTCAGGTCGCCGCGGCTTTTGATCCCGAAGCCTTGGTGGCGGCCTTGCGCAAGGAAATCAAACCCCAGGCCGAGGTCCGCAACCTCGGGATTTCCCGTGTCCAGCCCCAGGACGACGGCAAACTATGGATCGAGGGTAACGGCTTCGTCTGCACGTGGTCGCCCGATGGCTCCATCCAGAAGCAGGACGCCAGCAAGGCGGCTGACCTCAAGACGGCCCCCGCCGCCGGCCGCATCCGCAGCACCGGCTCCCCCCGGATGCTGGGTTCCACCCGTTACGGCAGCAAATCTCCCGACGGTCTTTGGCGCGTCACCGTCGAGGGTGCGGAAGTGACGGCGACCGCAACCTCCGGCGAAAAACGCGTGTTCGTCGCCAGCGGCGGCAAGGGCAGCACGGCCCTGCCCGCAGGCTTTGCCTGGAGTGGTCAGCCCGCCTGGTCTCCCGACGGCAAGCAGTTCGCGCTTTGGGCGACCCGCGCGGTGCCGGTGCGCAAATACCTCGTCAAGGATTCGGTCAAGCAGACCGAAAAGGAGATCGAGTATGACAAGCCCGGCGATGACAAGACGCAGCAACTGGCCTGCGTTTTCAGCCTGGCGGGCGGTTTTCGCTATCCGGGGCTGGATGTGCTGCCCCTGACCATGAACACCGATCGTCTGGATTGGACGGCCGACTCCCAGCGCCTGCGTTCGACTTACACCCTCCGGGGATTCACGGGGCACGGCATCATCGAATTCGACGTCGGGACGAAACAGTGGCGGAAGCTCCTCACCGAAGAAGATCCGAAGTTCGTCTTCACCTACGGCAGCTTCTATCGCTACGACCTGCCGGATGATACCACCCTATGGGTGTCGGAACGTTCCGGTTGGACGCATCTGTATCGGGTGGATCTGCGCACCGGCGCCACGCTCAACGCCGTGACGTCGGGTGCGTGGGTGATGAAATCGGTCCTGCATGTCGACGAAGCCGCGCGGCAGGTGACGTTTGTCGGCCTCGGCCGCAATCCCAGCGAAGATCCGTACTACCGTCAGGTCTACCGCGTGAATTTCGATGGCACCGGCCTGGTTGCGCTGACCAGCGGCGACGGCACGCACGACGTCGTGTTCGGCCCCGGCCGCAAGTACCTCGTCGACACCTTTTCCCGGGTCGACCTGCCGCCGCGGTTTGTGTTGCGGCGCGCCAGTGATGGCCGCGAAGTGGCCAAGCTCGGCCAAGCCGATGATGCCAAACTACGGGCCGCGGGTTGGGAGCCCCCCCGCCGCTTCGTCGCCAAAGACCGCGCCGGCAAGTTCGACATCCATGGCGTCATCGTCCGGCCCTTCCCCTTTGATCCGCAGAAGAAATACCCGGTCATCGAATACATCTATGCGGGCCCCCAAGACTCCTTCGTGCCCAAGTCCTTCGCGGTCTGGAATGCCTCCTTCCGCGAACCCTCGTTGCAGGATTTCTATGTGGTCAAGATGGATGGGCGCGGCACCTGGAATCGCGGCAAAGAGTTCCATCAGGAGTGTTGGCGCAACCTCGGCGACGCCGGTTTGCCCGATCGGGTCGCTTGGCTGAAGGCGGCGGGTCGCACCGAGCCGCAGATGGACCTGACCCGCGTGGGTATCTTCGGTGGCTCCGCCGGTGGTCAGAACGCCGTGCATGCGTTGCTCCGGCATGGCGACTTTTACAAGGCGGCGGCCGCGGATTGCGGCTGTCATGACAACCGCGTCGATAAGTTGTGGTGGAACGAGCAATGGATGGGTTACCCCGTGGGCCCTTGGTACGCCGCCAATGCATGCCTCACGGAAGCCCACAGACTCCAGGGCAGGCTCTTCCTCACGGTCGGGGAGTCCGACACCAACGTCGACGTCAAGTGCACCTATGACCTACGCGATGCCTTGCTCGCCGCCGGCAAGAAGGACCTCCTGGAATTCACCGTCATCCTCGGCGGTGGCCATGGCGCCTGCGAGCGTGAAGACATGCGGGTCAAACGCGTGGACTTCTTTCGCCGCGCCTTGGGTGGTCCCCTCCCCCGCTAATCCATGCCTCATCACCCTCCCGGTCTCATCGAGTTGCGCTTGGCCAACGCCAATCAGCTCTTCAACACGATGGACCCGTCGCCGTTCCATGAACGCGACCTCGATCACGACGCCGAAGAGTTCATCGTGAGTTGGGCCCGGGAGCAAAGTCCGGAAGTGGCGCTGCGCTTGCGCATCGTCTTGAAGCAGTCGGCCGATGACACCGTGGCTCGCATGGTCCAGGAGTCCGTGAAGCACTACTTCGAGTACCGGGCGCAGAACAGCCGGCGCGAGGTCAAGGAGCTCATGCGCGAAGGCCGCACCTCGCTCCTGATCGGTTTGGTGTTCTTGGGCTTGATGTTGGCCATCCGCAGTTGCCTGCCCGAGACGGGGATGTGGAGCGACTGGCTGCGGGAAGGGTTGATCATCAGCGGTTGGGTCGCCCTCTGGAAGCCGATCGACATCCATCTCTACCGCTGGTGGCCCATCCGCCGGTTGCGCCGCCTGCAGGACCGCCTGGCCGCCTGTCCCGTCGAGGTCGCCTTCGAGCCCTAAGCCTCGGACTGGAATCGGCTTATTCCTTAGGAAAATCGTAAAATTACGATTTTTTTACGATGTGGCATTGACAGGGGGGTGTCCTGCCTCAATCCAAACCTTTCGCATGCAGAATTTCGCGAGCCAGTGCCTGGACCAGACCAAGGCCCTCCTCAAACTCAATTTAGGTTCCATCTCCGCCGATGGGTCGGTCACTCCCGTCCCCGGCGAAGTTTCCCGCGCCGATGAGCCGGGCCACGCCGCCTTGGCCTTTGGCGAGTATTACCGGGCGACCGGTGAACTCACCTTGGACCGAAACAACATCCCCGAGATCGTTGCCCGTACCATCACCGCCCAGGTCCGCCTCTCCCAAGGCTCCGACAACGGGATGGCGTTCGCCTGCCTCGGCTTGCTGGCCTTTGGTCCAACCCGCGAGCGCAACCCCGTCTGGGAAATCCTGGATGAAGCGACCCGCAACCTGATCGACGAACGCCTCGCGGTCACGGGCGACCACCACGACCACGTCCAAGCCTTCGACATCGCCAAGGCCGTTTGCCGTTTCTCGTTTGGCCTGACCAAGAAGGACGAAACCGGCGCCTTGGTGGACCGCTTCGTCGACCGCATCACCGCGGCCTCCACGGGCGGTTTCCACGATGACGCGTCGCGTCAGTCCAACCCGGATAACTTTGGCGGTGCCTTCGACCTTTATGGCGTGGTCGCCCTGATTTTCATCCGCCAGGCGCTGCAGCTGCACGCGAACATCCAGCTGCGTGACTCCAAGCTGCCCAAGCTTCGCACGCATGCGGAGAAGTACCTGCGCGTCATCCTCGAGACGGTCCGCGAGGATGGACTCGGTTGGTCCTTCGGTCGCGGCATCGGCTCCTATGGCCAGATGCACTGCATCACCCTCTTGCTGCAGGCTCTCCGTGATCGCTGGATCGCGGTCGACAAGGAGCCGCTCGCCCGTGACTTGGTCCGTCGCCTCTACGCCCATTTCTTCACGACGTTCTTCGACGCCGAACACGGCCTGATCGTGATCCGCGATGGCGAACGCGACACCATCCCTGGCCATACCACGCGCATGGCGAATTTCGATGCCGCGCGCTACCTGTCCCAGTGGTCGCGTCTCGCCAAGACCGTGGGCGGCACCATGGACGTGTTCCGCCCAGCCTCCAAGCAGGCCGTCTGCCGCCTGTACTCCTTGGACAAGACCCCGCGCAAGGAACAGGGGCTCCTCTCCTATTCCGACCCGACTTCCGGCCTGCACATCGTCCTGCCCGTGTTGTCGAATGGCTCGCACAAGTTCTCCGACTCGCTGGCGTTTCCGCACATGCCCGGCGTGATGGATTGGCCGGCCAACCTGTACACGTCCCCGTTCATTCCGGAATACACGATCGGCGACCGCGTCTACACGCCCTCTTTCTACGGCAAGAACTTGCAGGTGGCCATGGGGACCAAGGCCGGCACCTACCACTTCCGCTACGAACAACCCGACCTCATCGACAAAGACGAGAAGCTTTCCGCTGGCGTCGCCAGTCTCAAGGTGGATTGGGAATTGAACGGTGGCCGCATCGTCGGCCGCTTCACGCTCATCCCCAAGGCCGCGGTGACGCTCGAGAACTTCCGCTTGGTGCTCCCGATTGCCGCCACGCATTCGCGCATGACCCCCGGCAACGCCCTGATCCTCGGTCCCGAATCGCATCGCTGCGAAGTCCTCAAGGACGACTTCCACGGCGAATGGTTGGAGACCAAGGTGGTCAGCGAAGACCCCAAGCACCGCACCTGCTGGGGCAAGATGCACTTCTACCAGGTCCTCGAGCGCAATAAGCCGCTGGCCCTGCGGGTCGGTACGCCGTACGCCTTCGAGATCGCCTTCCAGCCGGACGTCGTCCGCGCCGGCGGCTGATCTGGCGGTCGTTCGCGATGGAGGCTTCGGGCTTACCCGAGGCCTTTTTTGTGCCTAGACCCCGTCCCTTCAGGGTTGTCCTGCGGGGGGCTGTCCCTAGGCTGAGAGCCTCAGCAATGTCGCGTCCGTTCTACATCACCACCGCCATCGATTATGCGAATGGCGCCCCTCACCTCGGTCATGCCTATGAAAAGGTCCTCGCGGACGTCTTGGCGCGGCACCACCGCATGTTGGGTGACGATGTCTACTTCCTGACCGGCCTCGATGAACATGGGCAGAAGGTCCAACAGACCGCCCAGAAGCGCCAGATCGAGCCCCAGGTCTTGGTCGACGAAGTGGCCGCGGTTTTCCAACAGATGCTCGGCCTGCTGAACATCTCGAACGATGACTATATCCGGACCACCGAGCCGCGCCACAAGGTGGTGGTGCAGGCTTTCCTGCAGAAGCTCTTCGATAAAGGCCTGATCTTCAAGGCGACCAAGTCCGGCTGGTACTCCGTCCGGCAAGAGCAGTTCCTGAGCGACAAGGACCGGGACGCCGAGGGGAATTGGCCGTCGATCTACGGTGAAGTGACCCAGACGACCGAGGAGAATTACTACTTCAAGCTCTCGCAGTTCCAGCCTTGGCTGATCGAGCACCTCAAGGATAACCCCGACTTCATCAATCCCGCGCATCGCCGCAAGCAGGTGCTCGAGTTCCTGAAGGAGCCGATGAACGACCTTTGCATCTCCCGTCCGAAGGCCCGTCTCACCTGGGGCATCGAACTCCCGTTCGACCGCGAATTCGTCACGTATGTGTGGTTTGATGCGCTCACGAACTACTACTCCGCCGTGGTCGATAAGGGCCGCTGGCCGGCCGACATGCACGTCATCGGCAAGGACATCCTTTCGCCGCCCCATGCGGTGTATTGGCCCTGCATGCTCAAGGCCCTCGACATCGCGCCGCCCAAGCAACTGCTCGTGCACGGCTGGTGGACGCTGAACGGCTCGAAGGCATCGAAGAGCGACGGCAACGCCACCGATAGCCTGAGCTTCGCCCAGAAGTTCGGCACGGATGCGTTCCGCTATTATCTCTGCCGTGAAATGGTCGTCGGTGAAGATGCGGATTTCTCCTCCCCCAACTTCGCGCAGCGCTACAAGGCGGACCTCGGCCACAACCTCGGCAACCTCGTGAACCGTTTGCTCAACATGGTCGGACGGAACTACGCGGGCACGGTGCCGGCCCCGGGCGCCGACGAGGAACTGGAACAGAACCTGCGGAAACTCTGGACGGAGACCGAACGAAAGTTCTTCGCGCATTTCGCCGAGGCCCAAATCAGCCACGCCTTGGAAGCCCTCTGGGTGTTCGTGAGCGCGATGAACGCTTACATCGAGGCCCGTGCCCCCTGGAAGCTCGCCAAGTCGGCGGAGACGGCCGATCGGGCGCGCTTGGATTCTTGCTTGGCCCACGTCGCCGAAGGCCTCCGGTTGACGGCCACCGTCCTGACGCCGGTCATGCCCAAGACCTGCGAGCAGCTGCTCATCAACATCGGCCTGCCGGTGGCGACGAGTTTTGCTTCCGTGCATGCGTGGTCGACGGTCTGCACGGGCGCCAAGGTCGCCGAAAAGTGCATCTTGTTCCCTCCGCTGGAGGAGCCGGAAGCCCCGGCGAAGGCCTAACCACCCATGCCTAGCCTCACCGCAGAGGACCTCTTGGTCGCCTTGAGCGCTGCCGAGCAGGCGCGGCAAGGGGAAGGTTACCTTTGTTGCACGTTCAAGGTGCCGGAACTCGATCCGCTTGCGGTGCTCGAGTCGCTCGATGAGCCGGCCCCGCGGGGCTATTTCGAGAACCCCTCGCGTCGACGGGCGCATGCCGCCGCGAGCCCCATCGCCGAATGGCTGGGGGCGGGGCCGCAACGCTTCCATCAAGCGGACCGCTGGTTGCGGGATTTGTATGCCACCATGACGTGCATCGGGGGAGTCCCGCGCGTGATTGCGACGTTCCCTTTCTACCCCGGTGATCACGCCGAAGCCCAAAAGTCTCGGATGTTTCTGCCGGCCTGGCAGGTGGTCACTGAAGATGGTGTCACGACCGTGACCTTGGCGGATAAGGCGACCCCAGGTTGCGCTGCCCGCTTGGCCATCCGCGCCGAACAGTTCCGCCGATTCAACTATCGTCCCTCGACGGCGGCCGTGCGTGCGCCGGTGCCGACCGTCCTGAGTGAGGTCGGCGGGAATTGGTTTCCGCAGGCCGTCCAGCGGGCGACCGAGCTCATCAAGGAAGGTTCCTTCGAAAAGGTCGTCCTCACGCGCGCCTTTGATTGGCGTCGGGCCGAACCGTTCAACGCTTACGCCACGCTCCACCGTCTGCGCCGCGCGAACACGCCTTGCCATGCCTACCTGGTGGACGAACCCGAAGGGGCTTTGGTCGGGGCTACTCCCGAGACGCTCCTCTCCCTGTTCGACGGGGAAGTCCGCTCGGAGGCGGTCGCCGGCACCACTCGCCGCGGCGAATCCGCTTCCGAAGACGCCAGTCTCGCCGAAGCCTTGCTCGCCAGCGACAAGGATCAACGCGAGCATGGCGCGGTCACCGCTTCGATCCTCCGCCGTTTGCGCATGGTCGGGGTGCTGGCCGCGACCTCGCGAGGCGCTGAGTTGCTCCGACTGGGCAATGTCATGCACCTGCGCACGCCCATCGTCGGTACGATGCCGGCGGACCGCCGTTTCCTCGAAGTCGCCGGTGAGCTGCATCCCACGCCCGCGGTCGGCGGCAAGCCGCGCGATCTCGCCCTCCCCTTCATTCCCGGATTCGAACCGCATAATCGGGGTCTCTACACCGGTGCCGTCGGCTGGGTCGGGGCCGATGGCCTGACCGGAAAGCTCTTTGTGGCGCTCCGTTGTGCCCGCCTGAAAGGCAACGTCGCCCGGGCCTTCGCCGGCGCGGGTATCGTCGAGGGCTCCGATCCCGCCTCGGAATCGGCCGAGACCGAGATGAAGCTTCGGACCATCCTGGAGGCCTTGACCTGACATGGTCGTGGTGGTGCAGCGCGTCTTGAGCGCCTCCGTCGCGGTCACGGACGCCACGGTCGCGCAGATCGGCCGCGGGTACCTTCTGTTCGTAGGCATCGGCAAGGACGACACCCCCGCCGACGCCCGCAGGCTGGTCGGCGAAGTCACCAAGGTACGGTTGATGGAGGACGCCGAAGGCAAGCTGGGTTTATCGATCAAGGATGCCGCCGGCGCTGTCTTGGCCGTGAGCCAATTCACCTTGTTGGCGGATTTCTCCAAAGGGAATCGCCCTTCGTTCAACAAGGCGGCCAAGCCGGATGTCGCCAAGCCCCTCTTCGATTTCTTCGTTCAGCAGCTCAGCGCGGAACTCGGACAAACCGTTCCCACGGGTGTCTTTGGGGCGGACATGCGGGTTTCGCTCGTGAACGATGGCCCGGTCACGGTAGTGCTTTACTAAACCTGCCGATTTCCTACCCCTCTAGACTACGCCATGCTTTCCGTCCGCATCATCCCCTGCCTCGATGTCCATGGCGGCCGCGTGGTCAAGGGCGTCAAGTTCGAGGAACTGCGCGATGCGGGCGACCCCGTCGCGGTGGCCGCAGCGTACGAGAAGCAGGGAGCGGATGAACTCGTCTTCTTGGATATCACCGCTTCGAGCGATGAGCGGAAGACGATGGTCGACGTCGTCGAGCGTACCGCCGATCAGGTCTTCATGCCTTTGACCGTCGGGGGCGGCCTGCGTTCGGTTGCGGATATTCGCACGATGCTCAACGCGGGGGCGGATAAAGTTTCGCTGAACACCTCGGCGGTGAAGGATCCCAACCTCGTGTTGGAGGCCGCCCGCAAATTCGGCAGCCAGTGCATCGTCGTCGCCATCGACGCGAAGCAGGTCGCGCCCGGCAAGTGGGAGGTCTTCACGCATGGTGGCCGTAACGCCACGGGCATGGATGCCATCGCGTGGGCTCGCCAAGTGCATGGTCTGGGCGCGGGCGAAATCCTCCTGACCAGCATGGACCGCGACGGTACGGCCGCCGGTTACGATGTCCCGCTGAACCGCGCGGTTTCGGATGCCGTGGAGGTACCCGTCATCGCCTCGGGCGGCGCCGGCAACCTCGACCACTTGGCGCATGTCCTCAAGGAGGGGCGCGCCAGCGCGGTCTTGGCGGCCAGCATCTTCCACTTCGGCACCTATACCGTGAAACAGGCCAAAGAACACCTGCGATCGGCCGGCTTGCCCGTTCGGCTGTAAGCGCGCTTAGGCCGTTGGCGGCTGGGCCTTCGGCATCACCAGGACCTTGTCGAGTCGATGGTTGTCCATGTCGATGACCTCGAAGATCACGCCCAACGCTTCGACGCGATCGCCCTCTTTGGGGATGCGCCCCAGCGAGCGCATCAAGAAGCCCGAAACCGTCGTGAAGCTCCCGGTGCCTTCGCCGGGGAATTTCCCGACGATGCCGGTTTGCTCCCGGAAATCTTCCAAGGTGACGACGGCGTCCACGAGCCAGCTGCCGTCATCGCGGCGGCGGACCGGCTTGGCGTGGGCCGCCGGGGTGCCTTCGTTCGGGAGTTCCCCCACCACCGATTCCAGGACGTCGTTCAAAGTCACGACCCCGCGCACGCGGGCGAATTCATCGACCACCAGCGCCATATGGATCTTGTCCTTCCGGAACTTCTCCAAGAGCTGCGTGGCCGTGTTGTGCGGGGTCACCGTCGGGGCTTCCGTCAGCACGTCCTTGATGGAGGCCGTACCCACGAGCGAAAGGTTGGCCCACAACCGCTTGACGGACACGACGCCCAGCGGCTTGTCGGGTGAATCCTGGAAGACCGGGAACCAGGTATGTCCCGACGCCACGACCTTGCGCCAGTTGACCTCATCGGGGTCGGTGAGGTTGAGCCAAACGACGCGGTTGCTCGGCGTCATGAGTTGTTCGGCCGTCGTTCCGTCCATCGCCAAGGCGCCATGCACCATGCGGTGCTCGGAAGCATGCAGGACGCCGGAGGCCATGCCTTGGTCGACCATCATGCGCAGCTCGTCTTCGGACATCGAGTCTTCCGGCGCTCGGCGCCGACCGAAAATCCCGAGCACCAGGTCGGCGGCGAAACTCAAGGTGCCCACCAAGGGGGAGGCTAAGAAGGAGATGACCATCATGGGCCGCGACAACAGGACGGCGAGGCCTTCCGGGTCCGAAAGACCGAGGCGCTTGGGGACGATTTCGGCGCAAACGATGGTCATCGAACCGATGACGAACGAAACGCTGAGACGCGAAAGGCCGTCCGCGTTATCGTGCAGCCACGACCAACTGCTCGCTTCGAGGAACGGCTGGAGGTAGGCCGCCAACGGGGCTCCGCCGAAGGTCGCGGCGATGATGCTGCCAAACGTCAGACCGACCTGGACCGTGGACAGGAACTTCGAAGGGTTGGCGAGGAGTTCGAGGGCCGCCTTGGCCCCTTTGCTGCCATCTTCGGCGAGCCGCTGCAGGCGTCGACGGTTGGACGACACCAGCGCCATTTCGGAGAGTTCGAATAATCCGATGGTTGCCCAACAGGCCAAAATCACTATAAATTCCACCCTGCAGGCGTATGGAATGTTCCGAAAACAGTCAAATCCGCTTGTTCACACTCCGACTAACCCTACGTTCCGAACCTTCATGACCCCGCATTTTGACGCCATTGTCGTAGGGAGTGGGATTGGCGGGCTTAGTTTCGCGCTGAATTTGGCTAACCGCGGTCACTCCGTTGCCATCGTGACGAAGAAGACGAGCTCGGAGTCCAACACCAATTGGGCCCAAGGCGGGATCGCTTGCGTCACCGATCAAGCCGACGATTTCCAGAGCCACGTGCAGGATACGCTCACCGCCGGCGATGGGCTCTGTGATTTGGAGGCCGTGCGTCATATCATCGAAGCCGGTCCCGCGCGGGTGGCGGAACTCATCGCTTGGGGCGTCGAGTTCGAGAACGGCACCGATGGTCGGCCCGACTTGGGGCGCGAAGGGGGTCACTCGAAGCGTCGTATCTTGCACGCCCGCGACATGACCGGACGGGCGATCGAATCCGCCCTCCTCCGGGCCGTCGCCCGCCAGCCGAAGGTGAAGATGTTGGAACACCATCTCGCCGTCGATCTATTGACGAACGCCAAACTGGGTGGCTGTCAGGTCGGCTCGGTCGACGACCGCGTCTATGGTTTGCATGTCCTGAACACCCAAGCGGGTCGGGTCGAAACGCTCTCGGCTTTCACGGTCATCCTGGCGACCGGTGGCCTCGGGCAAGTCTACCAGTTCACGACCAATCCCGATATCGCGACCGGCGACGGTATCGCCATGGCTTACCGTGCCGGGGCCGAGGTCCGGGACATGGAGATGGTGCAGTTTCACCCCACGGCGCTGAAGGCTCCCGACGGCAGTCGGGCTTTGATTTCGGAAGCCGTGCGTGGCGAAGGTGCCATCCTGCGCGACCTTTCGGGCCGCGCCTTCATGAAGGATTTCCACCCCCTCGGCGACTTGGCTCCGCGCGACATCGTGGCGCGTGCCATCGACTCGGTGATGAAGCGCGATGGTTCACCGCATGTGCTTTTGGATGCCACCCAAGTCGCGCCGGGGCATCTGCCCGACCGTTTTCCGCACATCTATGAGACCTGCCGCAAGGCAGGTTTCGACTTGGCGACCCAGGCGATCCCGGTTGTCCCGGCGGCCCACTACCTCTGCGGGGGCGTCGCCACCGACCTGCGCGGTCAGACGACCATCCGCGGCCTCTTTGCGGTTGGCGAGGTCGCCTGCACCGGCCTGCATGGCGCCAATCGGTTAGCCTCCAATTCTCTCCTGGAAGCCGTCGTGCTCGCCCATGACGGGGCTTTGGCGGCCGAGGCGGACATCGGGGAGGCGCACCGCCCCGCCCTCCCCTTGCCGGCCTGGGTGGACGGTTCCGCCGGCGATCCCGATGAGCGCGTCGTCCTCACGCATAACTGGGATGAGCTGCGTCGAACGATGTGGGATTATGTCGGCATCGTGCGCTCGACCAAGCGCCTGCAACGGGCGCGCACCCGCATTGGCACCTTGGCCGACGAGGTTCGCGAGTACTACTGGAATTTCCGCGTGGAACCGCGTCTGTTGGAGTTGCGTAACCTCATCCAAGTCGCGGACTTGATCATCGATTGCGCGCTCCAGCGGCACGAAAGCCGCGGGTTGCACTTCACTTTGGATTACCCAAGCAAACGGCCGGAGGCCCGCCATACTTCCGTCCGCCGTCCGCAGAGCCGGCCATGAAGGTTGCGATCGTCGGTGCGGGCGCGGTGGGTGGTTGGTACGGAGGTCTTTTGGCTTTGGCGGGCCACGAGGTGCACGCGCTCAGCCGCAGCGATCACGCAGTGCTCGGCCGGCGCGGCTTGATCATGCGCGGCCGAGACGGCGAACGGACGGTGCGCTTCGCCTCGGCTTCGCCGAGCGGCGCGGGTCTTGGTCCGTGCGACCTCATCGTCGTGGCCGCGAAGGCGACGGCCAACGCGGTCTTGCCGGACTTGGTGCGTCCGTTGGTCGGTCCGCACACGCGCTTGCTCACGTTGCAGAACGGCATGGGTAACGTCGAAGCCTTCCGCGCGGTCGTGCCGCTCGCTCGGGTGGTCGCGGGCTTGTGTTTCGTATGCATCAACCGCGTCGAGCCAGGCATCGTTTCCAATACCCATGCGGGCTATGTCCGGATGGCCGCCGCCGAAGGCCCGATTAACCCGGCGGTCACCCAGTGCGTCGAGGCGTTCAAGGCCGCGGGCGTCGACTGTCGGGCGGAGGACTCCTTGGAAGCCGTCCTCTGGAAGAAGCTCTGCTGGAATATCCCCTTCAATGGTTTGGCCATCGCGGCGGGCGGCATCACGACGGACTTGATCCTCGCCGATCCGGCGCTGAAGGCCCGGGCCCGCCGCCTCATGGAAGAGGTGCGTGCCGCGGCGGCCATGCGGGGGCACATCGTCACCGAAAAGCACCTGCAGGTCCAAATGGAGGTCACCGAGGGCATGGGGCCCTATCGCCCTTCCAGTCTGATCGATTACCTGGCAGGGCGAGAGGTCGAGGTCGGCGGCATCTGGGGGGAGCCGCTCCAACGCGGCTTGGCCGCCGGCGCCAAGATGCCCGAGCTCTCGCTGCTCAAGCAGGAGATCGAGGCGCGGCTGAGGGCCCGTTGATTACTTCTTCGCCGGAGCCGGGAGGCCCTTGAGGATCGAGGTCACCTCGGCGGTGGCGCGACCCTCGTTCCAGAAGTTGGCCGCGACCGCTGGGCCGGAATTGCCATCAAACAGACGATGGTTGGACTTGTCGAAAAGCGAAAGCGAGAGGCTGACTTTGGGGATGTCCGAGCGGTTGTCGGTGCTCTTCTGGGTTTGCCAGCTGCTGCGCAGCACGGCGTCCGCTTCGCCTTCGGTCGCGACGACGGTGAAGCCTTGGGCCGACAGCGCTCGGACCCCGGCATCGTGGACCGCGTTGGCGAGGATATCGGTGGCGTGCAAGGAAGAGGCGGCGACGTCGCGGACGAAGACCTTGGAGACCGGGCCGTGGGCCGCGGGGGTTGCGGTATTGCAGCCAACGGTGGCGAGGGCGGAGAGTCCGAGAATGGTCAGCAGGGCTAGGCGGGGTAGGTGCATAACTTGTTTATGACTTGGGTTGGCGATTAGACAAGCAGGGACATGATGGTGGTACCTGGGGTATCCCCTATCGCCGCCTTCCCTGCATTTTTGATGAATTCCCGTCCCGCCATTCCCACCTCCGATCGCCGTTCGGTGTGCATCCCGCTGCCATGGCTAGCGTAAAGGCCGTCACCTTCGATTTGGCCGGGACGGTCCTCTTTCCCCATCCCTCGGTGGGGGCGGTGTATTCCGCCTGCGCACGGAAGCATGGCATTGAAGTCGATGCCGCGGAGTTGGAGGGTGCGTTTGCTTCGGCTTTGCGCTCGGCCAATAAGCAGGCGAAAGCGGAGGCCTTTTGGCGCGAGGTGGTGGAGCGTACCTTTGGCTCCCACCTGCCCGCCTCCCGGGCCGACGCGGTTTTCAAGGAATGTTGGCACGCCTTTGCCGACGCCAAGGCTTGGCGCGTCGCCCTGGGGATGGTCAGCGTGCTGGGGGCCCTGAAATTCCTGGGCATCAAGGTGGCCGTCTTGTCGAATGCCGATGTCCGCATGCGCCAGGTGCTGGAGCAAAAGGGCCTCGCGCGCCATTTCGACGGCATCTACCTCTCGGAGGAGATCGGTTGCGCGAAGCCTGACGCCCGAGCCTACGCCCATGCGGCCCGAAGCCTTGGCGTGGCTTTGACGGCGCTGGTGCATGTCGGGGATAGTCCCGTCGAGGACGGCGAAGGCCCACGTAATGCCGGCGCGGTTGGCGTGATTGTCGGTGGGCGCCATGCGCCCGAAAAGTGCCTCCGTGCGGAACGGCTGGCGGAAGTCCCGAAGCTGATTCAAGCGCTGCTGACCGAAGGCAAGACCAAGGGGAAGTTCTCGCGCCACGTCGTCAACCTGCTCGCGAACCTTCGCGGGGTCCCGGAGGACCGTGGTCGTTCCACGGACCGCGAATTGAAGACGTTGGATGAGGCGATGGGCGAGGCCTTCAAGAAGATGCGGCTCGATAAGCCGGTCCCGGAGGATGTCATCATCGCCCACTGGAGCGAGCTGCTGCCGATGAAGCTGGCGCGACGCACGGCGCCTCTGAAGATGGTCGATGGCGGCCGGCTCGTGATTCAATGCGAGAACTCGGTCATCAAGTCGGAGCTTCGCTTCCACGAACGTTCCCTCCTGGCCAAGATCCGCGAATTGCCCGGCTGCACGGAGGTCAAAACCCTCGCCTTCGTGAACGCCTGATCAGGCCTTCGTCTTGGGGTCGAACGGTTTCAGGAAGGTTTCCTTGAAGTCGTAGACGCCGCCGAAGTCTTCCAGGTTGTCCTCTTCGGAGCGACCGAACAGTCCGGTGCTGATGATGTTGAAGACGATGTTGCCGACGTCCTCCGTCTTCTTGAGCCCCCAATTGCTGAGCAACTGGTAGGACATGGGGCCATAGGTTTCGAGGACGTGTTGCCGGAACCCTTCGAGCAATTGCGGTCCCGTGACGTGCCGATTGACCAAGGGCTTCCCTTTCTTGGGTTCGCCGTGGACGATCTTCTGGGCGTGGTCGAGGCTGAGGCGGACCAAGTCGTAGGCTTGCGGGCTGTACCGCTGGTCCTTCTCGCGGACCTGCCGGATGGCGTCTTCGAAATCCATCTCAGCGTTGGGCCAGCTCCGCCAGCAGGCGGGCGTTTTGGGCGGTCGTCCCCACGGTGAGCCGCAACCAGCCGACCATGCCGTAGCCACGGAGCGGTCGGACGATGACGCCGGCCTTTTGGAGGCGGGTGAAGACGGCGTCGGCGTCGGGTATCTTGGCCGCCAAGAAGTTGGCTTTGCCGTCGATGTACTCGTAACCCAAGGCGGAGAGACCCGCGGCCAATTGCGCCAAGCCGACGGCGTTCACCTGTCGGGTGCGCTGGACAAACTCGGTGTCGTCGAGGGCGGCTTCGGCGGCGGCCAAGGCCGGTAGGTTGACGTTGAACGGTTGGCGGACGCGGTTGAGCAGGCCGATGACTTCGGCGGAACCCATCATGTAGCCGACGCGCAAGCCAGCCAAGCCATAGGCTTTGGAGAAGGTTCGCGAGACCACGACCTTGCGGCCGGAGGCGATGAGGGGACGAAGGTCGGCCGAGGCGTCGAGGTATTCGGCGTAGGCCTCATCGAGGCAGAAGATGACGTGTTCCGGCAAGGATTCCGCCAGGGCGATGATGTCCTTGGGGTCATCGGTGCCGCCGGTGGGGTTGTTGGGACTGGCGAGGAAGACGAGGCGAGTCCGGTCGGTGACGGCGGCGCGGAGGGCTTTGAGGTCGTGCCGGTAGCCCGGCATCGGCACTTCCACGGGCGTGGCGCCGAAGAGCATCGTCGCGAGCTTGTAGACGATGAAGGCTTGCGAACCGAAGACGACTTCGTCGCCCGCGCGAAGGAAGGCCTGGGCGAGCAGGATCATCACTTCGTTGGAGCCATTGCCGACGACGAAATTCTCGGGCTTCATCGCCCAGTGCGACGCCAACTTCTCGCGGAGGAACGTGCAGCCGCCGTCGGGGTAGAGATGGCAGACCTGCAAGGCCTTCTGGGCGGCGGCCAAGCCTTTCGGGGATGGCCCCAGGGGGTTCTCGTTGGAGGCCAGCTTGATGACCGATGCCGGGTCCAAGCCAAACTCGCGGGCCACGACCTCGATGGGACGGCCGGCCTCATAGACGGGCTGCGACAGGACGGGCCGATTGGCCAATTCGGAATAAGTCGGCATGGAAGTGGCTATCAAGGCTGCTCCTGACCGCTTTGGCAAGCGTGAGCCACACCCTCCCCGCTTGCCTCCGAGCTCGCAAACGCTACTTTTGACGCGATGCGGATGATCGTCACAGGTGCCAATGGTTTCGCCGGCCGCGAGGTCGTTTTGGCGGCGTTGCGCCGTGGGCATGATGTCCTGGCCATCGGTGGTTCCAAGGCGGCGGTCGTACCCGACCTTCGGCGCTCGATCACGATGGACCTCCGCGATATCGCGGCCGTGCAGTCCCTCATGCTCGAGGAGTTTCCGCAGGCCGTGATCAACTGCGCCGCCCTCGCGACCATTGATGGCTGCGACCGCGAGCCGGAAAAGGCGGAAGCGTTGAACGTCGATCTCCCCCGCCGCTTGGCGCAGCTTTCCTTTCACGTCGGCGCCAAGTGCATCCATCTTTCCACCGACATGGTCTTCGATGGCGAGGCCGGACGGTACGGGAATACGGCGGCGCCCGCTCCGTTGCATCTCTATGGTCGCACCAAGGCGGCCGGCGAAGTCGAAGTCCTCAAGTACGGCCGCGAGCACGCGGCGGTGATTCGGACCACTTTGCTCAACGGCAATTCCGGCACGGGCGATCGTGGTCTCCACGAACGCCTCTTCAAGGATTGGGCCGCCGGCAAGCAGACGCCGCTGTTCACCGACGAGATCCGGCAACCCGTCAGCTTGAGCAACCTCGCCGACGCCGCGGTGGAACTTTGCGAGCGCCCCAACCTCTCGGGCGTTTACCACTGGGCTGGCCTCGAGCCCCTGAGTCGTTTCGAGATGGGCGTGAAGGTGGCCGAACACTTCGGGCTCGACCCCGAGAAACTCATCCGGGCGGCGCAACGGAGCGACGTGCCGCAACTCGGTCCCCGCCCGCGTGATTTAAGCCTGCAGCTGCACCCGCTCGCGGGCAAGCTGCGGACCCCCGCTCAGCCCTTTGCGGATCAGTTGAACGAACTGCGCATCCCCCGTGGCACCGAAACATGGTACGAGCAGGCCACGGGCCGAAAGGTCGTGCGTTTGTTGGAAAAAGGCATAGACTTCTGAGATGGACGTCCTTCCCCGCCAGGCTGCCGATGCCGTCGCCAACATGGCCGCGGACCTGCTCTTGCTGGAAAAGTATCCACACCCCGAGCGCGTCCGCTACCGCCCGTTTGCGTGGTCGTTGCCGGCCTATACTTTTGGCGTCTCGCAGAAGTGGGCGACGTACCGGGCGCTCGTTCCCCCTGACGCTCAGCTGGTGCGTCGCGCTACCGGTGGCGGGTTGGTCTCGCACTTGGAGGATTGGACGTTTGCGGTGGTGCTGCCGACGGGTCACCCGCTCTGCGAAGCCGATGCCATGGCCAGCTATGAGGCGGTTCATCTGGCCTTAGCCGAAGCGCTCTTGGCCCAAGGCCAGCCCGTTAAGCTGGCGCCCCTGCCCGCTGGTTCGCGTCCCTTCCAGTCGCCCGACAATTGCGCCCAACGGGCTGAGCCCAACGACCTGGTCCGGTCGGATGACGGCCGGAAAGTCGCTGGTGCGGCTCAAAAACGTACGCGCCACGGCTTGCTGTTGGAAGGCTATGTCTGGCGCCCGTTCTTGCCGGGCTGCGACTGGAACCGCTTCGAGAAGGATTTCCCCGTCGCCCTGGGCAAGGTGCTGCAAAGCCCCCCCGTCGCCGTCACGGAACCGCTCTACGACCAGCACGACCACGAGGAAACCTGGGCCCAGTTCAATTCCACGGACTGGAATCAGCGCATCTGACTCAACCGAAGAGGTCGAGTTCAGGTCCGGCTGGGTCCTTCTTCGGCGTGGGCTTCGGTGCTTTCGGGGCCGCCGCCGGCTTCTTGGGGGCAGCTTCCTGCGGCGTCAGCGTGACTTGGGCGATTTCGACCGATTTCTGCACGGGCAGGCCCGCGCCGGTTTCCAAGCCCGACAAGATGTGGCGAGCCCGCGACACCACGGAGGGTGGCATGCCGGCGAGGCGGGCCACTTGGATGCCGTAGGAGCGATCGGCGGCACCGGGCACCACGCGGCGGACGAACACGATCTCATCCTGCCACTCCTTCACGGCGACCGACCAATTGCGGAGTCGTGGCAGGAGCCCGGTCAATTGGGTCAACTCGTGGTAATGCGTCGCGAAGAGCGTGCGCGGCCCCGCCGGACCCGTCCCATGGAGATGCTCCGCGACGGCCCACGCGATGCTGATGCCGTCATAGGTGCTGGTGCCGCGGCCAATCTCATCGAGGACGACCAACGAGCGCACCGTGGCGTTGTTGAGGATGTTGGAGGTCTCGTTCATCTCGACCATGAAGGTCGAGTTGCCGCGGGCGAGTTCATCGGAGGCGCCGACGCGACAGAAGATGCGATCGACCAAGCCGATATGCGCGGCCTGCGCCGGGACCCAACAGCCGAGGTGGGCCAATAAGGCGATCAAGGCGACCTGGCGGATGTACGTCGACTTGCCGGCCATGTTCGGGCCGGTCAGCAAGGCGATCTGCTCGCCGCTGCTGCTGAGGCGGGTGTCGTTCGGTACAAACGAGCCAGCGCCCGGGCGGGCCTGCAGCATGCGCTCGACGACGGGGTGCCGGCCTTGGGCGATCTCGAGGACGTCGGAGTCGTCGACGGTCGGGCGCACCCAGTTGGCCTCGCGGGCGAGCTCCGCCCAGCCACGCAGGATGTCGACTTCGGCGATCGCGTTGGCCGTCGCGAGCAGCGATTCGGTCGCCGTGAGGACTTCGGCGAGCAGCGCCTGGAAGAGTTCGGTCTCGCGGGCCAAGGCCTGTTCATCGGCCCGCAGGACTTCGCGTTCCTTCGCGCGGAGTTCCTCCGTGGTGAAACGCTCCGCGTTCACCATGGTCTGCTTGCGGATATAGTCGGCGGGGACGGCCGCCAAATTGGCCTTGGTGATCTCAATGGCGTACCCGAAGGCGCCATTATAGCGAACCTTGAGGGATTTGATGCCGGTCCGCGCCTGCTCCTGCCGCTCGAAATCGGCGATCCAGGTTTTGCTGTCGGTCGCCAATGACCGGAGACGGTCCAGCTCGGCATCGAACCCGACGCGGAGCGCCCCGCCTTCGGTGAGGTCGACCGGGAGGTCCTCGGCCAAGGCGGCCGTGAGTTTGCTCAGCAAGGTCGATTCCAGGGAGATGCGCCCCGCACAGGCCTGCAGGGCGCCGCCGGGTAAGGCCGCGAGTTCTTCCTTGAGCAACGGCAAAGCCTGCAGGGTGTCCTTGATGCCGCCGAGTTCGCGCGGGTTGCGGAGGCGGTTCTGGAGGCGCGCGAGGATGCGGGGCACGTCGCGGACGTTCTTCAAGGATTCGCCGATCCGGGACGAAGCCCCCGCATGCTTGAAGAATTCGCCGACGGCGGCTTGGCGGCCATGGATCACGGCCAAATCGGTCGAGGGCTCGGCGAGCCACATCGCCAATTGGCGCGCACCGGCCGGGGTTGAGGTTTTGTCGATCGCTTCCAGCAACGAAGTCTCCCGCGAACCGTTGGTCGCGGCGAACAGCTCGAGGTTGCGCGAGGACGCGGCGTCCAGCAGGACGGCGGCGCCCAGTTTGGCCTCGATCAGTCGGAAGAGGTTCTTGGGGCGGTCGCAGAGCGAGTCGGTGACGTAGCCCAGCACGGCGCCCGCGGTGCCCAGCGCCGGATGTTCATCGGTCAGGCCAAAGCCGGCTAAGCCATGCACGGCGAGCGTCTGGGCGACCAGGCGAGCGCCCGCGGCCCCTTCGAAGTTCCAGCCTGGCAGGCGCGAGACCGCCCTGCCCTGCATGAAGACCTCGAAGGCTTCGCGGCATTCGGCAGGCGGTTCCAGCCCTTCGGGTAGAATGACTTCGCGCGGACCGACCGAATGCAACAGAGGCAAGAGGCGTTGCGGGGTCAGGTCGGTGGCGAGGCGGAAGTCCGCCGTCGATACGTCGAGCCAAGCGGCATGCCAGCCGTGCTTATCCCAAGAGAGCGCCGCCAGGTAGTTTCCGCGGCGTGAATCCAGTTGCGAGTCTTCCAGCGCCGTCCCCGGCGTCAGGATGCGGGTGAGGCCGCGACGGACCAACTTGCCCGTGACCGGTGCCTCCAGTTGATCGCAGATGGCGACCTTCCAGCCGGCGGCGAGCAGGCGGTTAACGTAGGCGGGAGCCGCATGGTAGGGCAGACCGGCCATAGGCGTCTCGTGACGCTTCGTCAGCGTCAGGCCCAAGACCTTGGAGGCGATTTCGGCGTCCTCGCCAAAGACTTCGTAGAAATCGCCTAACCGAAAAAGCAGGATGGTCCCGCTCGCGAGCTTCTCTCGGAACTCGCGGTACTGACGCTGCATGGGGGTCTCCTGGGCCACGGCGAGAAGCGAAAGCCCTCCGAGGAGGTCGGCAAGGATGGACTGCGTTCCTCGGGGGGTTGCCCCAAGGAAGTTGCTCACATCAGCTGGGAAGCCAGTTCGGACAAGACGCTGCGGACGCCGTGCAACAGCCGGACATTGGCCGTGATGGCGTGGCCTTTCATGCGTTCGTGCGTGTGGATGAGGCCGTTGGACTTGCCGTCCAGGTAAGGGGTATCGACCTGATCGAGGTCGCCGATGAGCACGAGCTTGGAGCCCTCGCCGATGCGCGTGATGACCGTCTTGGCCTCGTGGGGCGTCATGTTCTGCGCTTCGTCCACGATCATGAAGGCGTGCCCGATGGAGCGCCCTCGGATGAACGTCATCGCCTCGATCTCAATCAAGCCCGAGTCGATCAACCACTGGTAAGGCTTGCGGGGCTGACCGACCTGCTGGAACTGGGAACCGAAGATGGGCTGCGCCGCTTTCATGGCTTGGGCCTTCTTCTGCTTCCGTTGCGAGTCGGTGGCCACCAAGGCCTTGCTCGAGGGTGCCACCTGTGGAGCCGCCGGGGCGCCATTGCGGGAAAAGAGCACTTCGAGGTTGTCGAAGTACGGCTGGATGTACGGCGAAAGTTTCTCCTCCTTGGTGCCGGGTAAGGCGCCGATGTCCTTGCCGATCTGGACGACGGGGCGGGATACGTAGAGCTTCTTGTAAGGCGAGAAGTCGCTGAGGACTTGCGAAAGCGCGGCGGCGATGGACAGGAACGTCTTGCCGGTGCCGGCCCGACCGAAGCAGGTCACCAGCTTGATGTCCGGGTTGAGCAGCGCATCCAGGAAGATCCACTGTTCGAAGTTCTTCGGGATCACGCGCATGCCGCGGGGCATCTGTAGTCCTTTCCGGGCGCCGCTATCCGTCGAGAGGAATTCGCGGTAGAGTCCCAGCGGGACGAAAACATTTTCCCCCACGTGCCGGGCCGGTTCGCTCCAATCGCTGGAGGTCAGCATCACGTATTCATTGATGGCGGGAATGGCCTCCGCCTTCAGCTTCACTTCGACCTGGGCGAGTTCCTTGAAATCGCGCATCGCGGCCGCCGTGACGGCGACGGTCTTGTAGTCGCCGACGTCGCTGGTTTCGATCCGGTCGTTGCGGTAGTCCTGGACTTCCAGGCCCAAGGCTTGGGCCTTCAGGGCCATGCACGCGTCCTTGGTGACGAGGATGACCGGCCCCTTGGTGGTGTCGCGCAGGTAAAGGGCGGACGCGATGATGCGGTGATCCGGGGCATCGACCTGCATGAAGACCGCCCGCAGACGCTCGGAGCGCTCGCCGTTGAAGTGCTCGCGGATGAGCGAGTCGTTGATGACGACGCGGAGTTCGCCGCCGTCGCGCAGCTTGGCGCGCAGGGCGCCGGGCTTGGCGGGATCGCCTTCCGCGATTTCCTTCAAGGCGCGGTTTTCGAAGAGCGCCCGGATCGAGCGATTGACGCGGCGGGCACTGGCGCCGAGTTGCCCGGGCTGGGTCTTCAGGCGATCGAGTTCCGACAGCACTTCCACCGGCACTGCCACGGTGTGTTCGTCGAACTTGAACAGCGATTCGGGGTCATGAATCAAAACGTTCGTATCCAACACGTAGGTTTTCTTCACGAATGTAAGTGTCTTCTTTTTGGCCATGGTCGCAATCCGTAAAAAACTTTATTTCGCGTCGGCCGCGATGGACCGGAGGTAATCCCAACTATAGATGCCGGTCCGATGCCCGTCGCTGAACTCGAAGGTCACGGCATAGTTACCGACGCGTTGCATCCCCAAGACGGTGACGCCCGGGAACTGACGCGGCCCGTCCCCGCCCCAGCGCTGGCCGAGGATGTCGACCTCGCCCATGTTCTCGGCGCTGGGGGAACGTTCGCGGAGGAACTCCCCCGTGAGAAAGTGTTCTTGGCCGTCCTCCCAGGTCACCGCCACAAAGGCACCGACCAACTGGATGTCCCGGGGGGAAGCCATGGAGCAAGGTCTGACGGCTTTTCGCCCCGCTCGCAAGCCGGGACGTCGGTGGGTCGCCCTTGACTCATCGACTCGGCTGGTCGAATGTGACGGCACTATGGCAGGCGTAGGCAAACTCCTTAAACAGGCCCAGAAGATGCAACGAGGCATCGCTGAGGTCCAACAACGTCTGGGCGAGCAACGCCTGGAGGTCTCCCATGGCGGCGGTGCCATCAAGGTGACCGTCAATGGCCATGGCTTGGTCGTCGGCTTGGCCATCGACCCCGAGTTCCTCAAAGAGGACAAGGCGATCGTGGAGACGGCTCTGGTGGCCGCCTTGCAAGAAGCCTCGACCAAGGCCAAGGAAATCTACGATGCGGAGATGTCCAAGGCCACGGCCGGCTTCTCCTTGCCCGGGCTTTGATCCCGCCCGTGACGCCGTCCTTCGAGAAAGTTCGCCAGCTCCTTCGCCTACTCCCTGGCCTCGGGCATCGCTCCGCGGAACGGATTGCCTTGCACCTCCTGGTCGAAAAACCGGCCAAGCTGGCGCCGCTGCTGGCTTCTTTGGAGGCGGCCGCCCAATGCGTCCGGCGTTGCGACCGTTGCGGCAGTTTGGCCGAGGCCCCGCTCTGCGAGGTCTGTGGCGATCCCAAGCGCGATCCCGGCTCCCTTTGCATCGTCGAGCAGGTTCCCGACCTGATGGCCCTGGAGCGTTCCTTGGCTCACCGTGGCACTTACCACGTCCTGCATGGACGACTCTCGCCGATCAATGGGGTGGGGCCGGAAGACCTCAACCTCACGACCTTGGAGCAGCGGCTACGGGACGAACCCATCACCGAAGTCGTCTTGGCGCTGGGTAATGACATCGAGGGCGAAGCCACCTGCCATTATGTCCGCGAGTGCATCCATGGCATCCGGGATACCATCAAGGTTTCCCGCATCGGTTTTGGTCTCCCGAGCGGCAGTGGTTTGACCTTCGCCGATCCGGCGACTTTGCGCAGCGCCTTGGAGGGCCGACGCGATGTCGGCGCCTGAGTCCATTCGCTTCGGCTACCCGCCCGCCGCCGAGCAGTTTTGGGTTCGCCAAGCCGAGGTCGCCACCGAACTGGCGGGCGACTTGGCCTTGGAGCGGTTGATGCCCTCCGTCGGGCGGCTTTCGGATCTCTTCACGACCGAACGCCCCGACAAGACATTCCCCGATTACTTCGCCGAGCCGAGCTTACTTGCCGGTTACGGGGTCTTCTTCCTGCCGCAGAGTTTCACGCGGACTTCTTTTGCGCTGTCCTATGCCTTGGACTTCCGCGGTTGGCGCCCACCCACGGACCGTGCGCGCATCCTGGACCTCGGTTCCGGTCCCGGGTCGTGCGGGGTCTCGGTGGCGCATCGCTTGCTCGCCGACGGCGCCCATCGCGTCAGCCTACATGCCCTCGACAAATCGCCCTCCGCCTTGGTGGCGCTCGAGGATTTCGCCGAGACGGTCTTGGGGGACAAGGTCGATGTCTCGACCCGCGTGGGCGATGCGAGTCGACCCGCCGCCTGGCCGGAGGAAACCTTCGACGTGATCGTGGCCGGGTTCGTGCTCAACGAGCTGAAGGACCTGGATGCCGACGGGCTGATGCGCTGGGTCGCGGAACTCAAGCGTCGCCTGCACCCCGAGGGTCTGCTGATCATCCTCGAGCCGGCGTTGCGGGTGACTTCGGAGCGTCTCCAGCGACTCAGCGATCGCGTCGCGGCGGAAGGGCTGTTGACGCGCCTCGGCCCCGATCTCGATGCCCTGCCCTGCCCGCAGTTGGCCCAAGGCCTGCATTGGACGCACGAGGCCCGGCGCTGGTCGGCGCCCGTTTCCACGGAGTTCGTCAACCGCAAGCTTCACCGCGACTTGCGGGAAGTCCGCTTCTCCTTCGCCCTTTTCTCGAACCAAAAGACTCCCCTTCTCGACCCGGCGGCGGTCCGCGTGGTCTCGGATGTGCAGATCATCAAGGGCATGTTGCGCTTCATCGGCATCCAGCGTGGCGCGCTGCAGACGGTCGAAGTGCCCACCCGCGGCCTCTCCAAGCACGACATCAAGTTGCTCGCCGAAACCTTCGAGCGCGGCGACGTCATCGCCCACGCGCAAGCCCCCGCCCCGCGGGTCCGGCTCAGCGGCGTGGCGGAGCTGCGGATTGTGTATTCGGCCCGGGGCTGAACTTCATTCGGGGGGCTTCGGCGTTAAGACGCGTTTTGCTCGGTGCATGTGGCCGGCGATCCCCCCGTCAGCTCTGGTGCGAAAATGTCACAATCGACGGCCCGGAAAAGAGTCGGTTTGGGGGCTTTTGTGCGGTTCACCGCGACCTTCGCTTCGGGTCCTTGCTGACAATGCGTCGGCCAGGGCTATGCTCAAACGACTTTTACTCTATGTTTAATCGCGAACTCAGTTGGCTCACCTTCGATCGCCGCGTGCTGGAACTCGCGGAGGACGGTTCCGTCCCGCTGCTCGAGCGTGTCCGCTTCCTCTCCATCGTCAGTTCCAACCTCGACGAGTTCTTTGAGATCCGCGTGGCCGGCCTCATGCAGCAGGAAGAGTCCGCCACGCACCCGGCCACGCGCGAATTCCTCCAGGAAGTCCTCCGCCAGGCGCATGCCTTGGTCGACGCCCAGCAAGCCTGCTGGCGCGATCAGCTCCTTCCGGCCTTGGCCAAGGAAGGCATCGTGGTCAAAGCCAAGGAACAGCTCGACGACGCCGATCGCGCGGAGCTCTCGCCGCGCTTCGACCGCGACATCTTGCCGGCGCTTACACCATTGGCGATTGACCCTTCGCACCCGTTCCCGGTGCTGACGAACAAAGGCCTTTACCTGCTGGCCCAGCTGCGCGACCCGGAAACCGGCGAGGTCCGTCGCGCCGTGGTGCCCATTCCGCGCGTGTTGCCGCGCGTCTTGTCGCTGGGGTCCGGCGCGAAGCGCTCGTTCACCTTGCTCAGCTTGGTCATCGAACTTTTCGTGGACCGACTTTTCCCGGGCCTGGATGTCCTCGGTTCGTGGGCCTTCCGGATCACGCGCAACAGCGACCTTTACGTCGACGAGGAGGAGTCGGGCAATCTCCTCGAAACGATCGAGGATGAAATCCGCAACCTGCGCAAAGGCGCGCCGGTCCGCCTCGAAATCGAGGCGCAGGCGCCCGATGAGGAGGTCACGTGGCTGCTCAAGTCGATCGGCCTCGGCGCGGATAACGCCTTTCGTTCCGCCGGCCCCGTGAACATGGTCCGGCTGAGCAGCTTGATCGACCAAGTGGGCCGGCCGGACCTGCTGTATCCCTCCTTCGCACCGGTCCTTTCGCCCGACTTCACGGACCCGCAGAAGCTCTACAGCCGTATCGCCAAACACGACCTGCTGCTCCATCATCCGTACGAATCCTTCAACCCGGTCGTCGACTTCATCCGCCAGGCGGCGCGGGATGAATCGGTGGTCGCGATCAAGTTGACCCTCTATCGCACCAGCGGTGATTCCCCGGTGGTGGAGGCGTTGAAGGAAGCGGCGCGCAATGGCAAGCAAGTCACCGCGTTGGTCGAATTGCGTGCGCGTTTTGACGAACTCAACAACATCGAGTGGGCCCGCCAGCTGGAAGAAGCCGGCGCCCACGTCGTCTACGGCCTCGCGGGCCTGAAGACCCATTGCAAGGCCTGCCTGGTGGTGCGGCAGGAAAAGGGCGGCCTCCGTCGCTACGCCCATCTCGGCACGGGGAACTACAACCCCAAGACCGCGCGGCTGTACACCGACTTCTCCTTGTTCACCGCCGACGAAGAAGTCACGGCCGACGTGGGCCTGCTCTTCAACGTCTTGACGGGCAATCTCGCCAAGCCGAAGTTCAAGCACCTCCTCGTCGCTCCTTTCGACCTCCATCGCGGCATCATCGACCTCATCAATGCGGAGGCTTCGGCCGCGCAGCATGGCCGTAAGGCGACCATCTTCGCGAAGGTGAACAGCTTGGTCGACCCCGATGTCATCAAGGCCCTCTACAAGGCCTCGCAGGCGGGCGTGAAGATAGACCTCGTGGTCCGGGGCGTTTGTTGCCTCATCCCGGGCGTCGCGGGCAAGAGCGAGAATATCCGCGTCCGCAGCGTCCTCGGGCGCTTCCTCGAGCACAGCCGCTTGTTCCGGTTTGAGAACGCCGGGGGCGATCCGGTCATCCTCATGGGCAGCGCCGACTGGATGCCGCGTAATTTCCTGCGCCGCGTCGAGTGCATTTTTCCGATCCGCAGCAAGCACCTCCGCAAGCGCGTGGAGCAGGAGATCCTGGGGACCTATGCCGAGCGCCTCGGCGACGCCAAGTTCCTGCAGCCCGAGGGCGCCTATCGTTCCGCCCTCGAAGTCGGTCGGCGCGGACCATCGGCCCAAGACGCGTTCCTGGGGATGGCCAATCACCTGCAGCCCGAGCCGGTCAACGCTGCGCCGAAGGCCCGAGGCAGATCCGTTCGACGGCCGCGTTGAAGCCGTCGCGGTCGCCGAGGATCTCCACCTCGAGCCGGATGAAGACCAAGGGAATGGGCGGCCGGAAGCGGCCTTGGATGCGGACCGCATCTTTTTCCGTCGTGACGATCATCTCGGCCTTGGCGCGCAAGGCGCGGTCGAGGACTTCGTCCAAGTCTTCGTCGTTGAAGGCATGGTGATCGAGGAAGCGGCGGTTCGCGACGATGACGGCCCCTTGTCCGCGGAGCGTCTCTTCGAAGCGCTCCGGGGTCGCGATGCCGGAGAACGAGGCCACCCGCTTGCCTTGGAGGCTCGCCAAGGACACGGCCACGCCTGACTCGAGGTCGACCAACTCCTTCGCGGTATGGGCGCAGGCGATGATTTCGGCGCGGGGGTTATGCCGACGGATCAGGCTGACCAAAGACTCCGCCGGCGGGCCCGAGGACTTGGTGATGAAGACATAGGACGCGCGGCTCAGGTTGGAGACAGGTTCGCGGAGGATGCCGCGCGGCAGCATGGCCCCGTTCCCGAAAGGGTCATGGCTATCGACGAGCAAGAGGTTGATCTGACCGCGCAACGGGAGGTATTGCAGCCCGTCATCGAGCAAGATGGTGTCCACCCCGAAACGGCGCAGGGCGAACCGGCCGCCTTCGACGCGGTCTCGGTCCACGATGACGACCACGCCGGTGTCGGTGAGGTTGGCCGCCATCATGTAAGGCTCATCGCCGGCCTCATCTGGGCCGACCAGGACCTTTTTGCCGTCCGAGACCACCAAAGGGTCGGGACGGCTACCCTGCGTCAGCCAGCGCCAAAAGCGCTTGGCCATGGAGTCGGACGCCCCTTTGTAACCGCGGGAGAGAATCGCCACTTTTCGACCACGCTGAGCGAGGACCCGGGCCATTTTCATGACGATGGGGGTCTTCCCCGTCCCCCCGACGGTCAAATTTCCCACGACGACGACCTTACACCCCAGTGGGGTGTCCCGAAAGAGGCGGTGCCGATAGAGCCAAAGACGCAGCCGGACCAGAAGTCCGAAAACCCATGAAAGCACTCGCAAAAAGCCGCCTAAGAGCATCGCCCCGAAGCCTTTTTTGCGCTCATAAACGACGTCCACGGCGAAGCTCGCCACGGCCTCGCCGATGGATGAGAAAACGCCTCGATGTTTGGCCGCCATGTGACGCCACGATGCAAACTTGTTTGACGCAGGCAAGCATCCCGAGTGAGAAGGTGGGCTTAGCGCCATGCTTTACCACCTGTTGCGCACCAAGCTGCTCCGCGCCGAAGTCACCGGTGCCCGTCTCGATTACGAGGGTTCCCTCGCCATCGACATCGAGCTCATGAACTTGGTGGGAATGCTGCCTTACGAGAAGATTCTGGTCGGGAACCTCGCCAACGGCGAGCGTTTCGAGACCTACGCCATCCCGGCCCCGGCCGGCACCCGCGAGATCTGCCTCAATGGGGCCACGGCCCACCTGGGCAAGACGGGCGACCTGTTGGTCATCATGACCTTCGCTGAGCTGTCGCCCGAGGAGGCCAAGACGTGGAAGCCCAAGACCGCCACTTTGGCCGAACGCAACCGCCGTATCGTCCGTCTCGAAAACCCCGAAGTTCCCGTCGACCTCCTAACCACTTTCCAACGATGAGCTACCGCCTCTACATTCCCGGCCCCCTGACCGTTTCCGCTGACATCGTCCAAGCGATGGGTAAGCCCATGATCGGCCACCGTTCCAAGGACTTCGTCTCTCTCTATGAGGACATGCAGCCTCGCCTGCAGAAGATGTTCGTCACCCAAGACCCCGTCTACCTGAGCACCAGCTCGGCCTGGGGCGTCATGGAAGGCGCGCTCCGCAACGTCTGCCGCAAGGGCGTGTTGAACTGCATGAACGGCGCTTTCTCGGACAAATGGAATGACGTCGCCAAGCGCTGCGGAAAGTACGCCGAAGCGCTGCAGTTCGACTGGGGTAAGCCGATCGACCCGGAAGCCGTCCGCAAGGCTTTGGCCACGGGGAAGTTCGATTGCATCACCTTCATCCATTCCGAAACGTCCACCGGCACGCTTTCGCCGATCGCCGACATCATGGCCGTCGTCCGCGAGTTCCCGGATGTCATCTCGATCGCCGACACCGTCAGCTCGTTCTCGACCTTACCGATCGCCAAGGACCAGCTGGGCGTCGACATCCTGCTGACCGGTTCGCAGAAGGCCCTCGCCCTGCCCCCCGGTCTCGCGATCTTCGCCGTCAGTGAACGGGCCCGCGAACGCGCCAAGCAGAGCGCGGACCGTGGCTACTATTTCGACCTGATCGAATTCCACGACAATCACGTGAAGGGCATGACTCCCTCCACCCCCTGCATCTCGCTCTTCTATGGTCTGCAGGCTCGCCTGCATCAGGTCGACGCCGAAGGCCTGGAGAACCGCTTCGAACGTCACCGCCGCCTGAATGAGCGCGTCCGGGCCTGGGGTTACGGCAAGGGTTTCTCCCTCCTGCCCGAGGAGAAGTTCGCGACCCGCGGCCTCAACTGCTTCAAGAACGACCGCAACGCCGACCTCGAGCGCCTCAACAAGACCCTGAAGTCCCGCCACAAGCTCGTCATCGATGGCGGCTACGGCAAGCTGAAGGGCAAGACGTTCCGCATCTCCAACATGGGCGACGAATCCGACGCCACGATTGCCACCCTCATTGCCGCGCTTGACGACGCCCTCGCCGAGCAGGGGATGTGACCGACGCTTGACACTCGGTTATCATCCTACGCATGCGCAAGAAGCCCTCCAAGTCAGTCGACACCGAATCCGCCGCCCCCGGCTCCAAGTCCCTCGTCATCGCGGAAAAGCCTTCCGTGGCGCAGGACCTCGCCAAGGCGTTGAAGGTGCCGAAGGTGGGAGATATCTTCGAAAACGAGCAGTGGGTGATCAGTTCCGCCATCGGCCACCTCGTCCGGCTCAAGGATCCGCAGGACATCGACCCCAAGTTCAAGCGCTGGACGCTGAAGGACCTTCCGATCTTGCCCGAGAAGTTCGACGGCACGGTCTGCGATGACATCCTCAAGGTCATCGAAGGCGAGCGTAACGACGGCAGCCGGTACAAGCTGCTCAAGAAGCTCCTCCTCCGCAAGGACGTCGGTTCCGTCGTCAACGCTTGCGACGCGGGTCGGGAAGGTGAACTGATCCTGCATAACATCTATACGTTGACGGGCCGGAAGTTGCCGCTGCAGCGCCTCTGGCTGACCAGCATGACGAACTCGGCGATCCTCGATAGTTTCGCCCACTTGTTGCCCGAGTCCGCCAAGGAAGGCCTCCGCGATTCCGCCGTGGCCCGCTCCCAGGCCGATTGGCTGGTCGGCATGAACGCCACGCGCTTCTCGACCATCCGCATCGGCGGCGCCCTGCGTCGCGAATCCTATTCGGCGGGCCGCGTCCAGACTCCGACGCTCATGCTCATCGTCGAGCGCGAGTTGGAAATCCGCCGCTTTGTCCCCAAGACTTTCTGGAAGATCGAAGCCAACTTCGCCGTCGCGGCGGGACAGTACCGCGGTGTCGCGCAGGTTCCCGGCGTCACCGACCGCAAGGATGCCGAACGTTTCTTCGAAGAGGAGGCGGGCCGCAAGGTCGCCACGGAATCCCAGCAGCTCGGCGTCGGCACCGTCAGCGATGAGCGTAAGCCGAAGAAGGAAAGCGCCCCGCGCCTCCTCGACCTCACGACGCTGCAACGCGAAGGCAACCGTCGGTTCGGCTTCTCCGCCAAGACGACCTTGGCCGCGGCCCAGCGCCTCTACGAGCACCACAAGGCGCTCACCTACCCGCGTACCGACTCCCAGTACCTCCCGGAGGATCACGTGGCGACCGCCAAGGAAGTGCTGCAGTCGCTCTCGAATGGACATTCCGTCGGCCAACATGCCCGGGAAGCCCTGACCAAGGGTTGGGTCGATGCCGCGGGCAAGCGCGTCTTCGACAACAAGAAGGTCAGCGACCACTTCGCGATCGTTCCGACCGGCACGATCCCGCATGGCATGAGCGATGTGGAAGCGCGCATCTACGATCTGGTCGTGCGTCGCTTCGTCGCGGTGTTCTTCCCGATGGCCGAGTTCGAGGAGACCGTGCGTACCACCATGGTCGGCCCCCATAATTTCCGCACGACCGGCAAGGTCCTCGTCGTCTCCGGTTGGCGCGCCGTCTGGGGACAGGAAGCCGATGCCGAAGAAGATAAGGACAAGGAAGGCGCCGCCAATTTACCGGCCCTGGGCGCCGCGGACGGTAACCCCGCCAAGGCCAAGCTGGTCGACCTGAACGTCAAGCAGGACGCCACCAAGCCCCCTGCCCGCTACAATGAAGCCTCCTTGCTGGGCGCGATGGAAAACGCGGGCAAGCTCGTCGACGATGAAGCCTTGGCGGAAGCGATGAAGGAACGCGGCCTCGGCACTCCGGCCACGCGTGCCGCCACCATCGAAGAACTGCTCAGCGACAACAAGAAGTACATCGAGCGTCAGGGCAAGGAACTCGTCCCCCTGGCGAAGGCTTTCCAGCTGCATCAATTCATCCACAAGATGAAGTTGTCCTTCCTCTCGGAAGCGCGCCTGACGGGCGAGTGGGAGTACAAGCTCCGGCTCATCGAGCAAGGCAAGCTGCCGGTGAAGCAGTTCATCGCCGAGATCAAGGCCCAGGTGAAGGAAATGGTCGAACTGGGCGGCAAGGAAGAGGCTCCGACGCAGGTCGAGCCCACGGTGCTCTCCCCTTCCGACGGCAAGCCGATGCTCACGAACGGCGAAAGCTTCTTCTCGCAGGATCGCTCCGAAGACGGCAAGAAGCCGATGGTCTTGGTCTACATCGGCATCAACGGCCACACCGTCACCCCCAAGGAACTCGCCGAACTCGTCGAGAAGCGTCGCATCGGTCCCTTCACGGACTTCAAGTCCATGAAGTCGGGCAAGAATTTCACGGGGTTCGTCGACTTGGTCGATGAGGACTCCATCGTCTCTTGGAAGGACAAGCCGGCTGAGAAACCCGCCGCTCCGGTCGAAGGGGCCGAAGCCGCCAAGCCGAAGAAGGTCAAAGCCAAGAAGCCCACCGGTCGCCTCAAGGCGGTGCTCTTCCTGCCGCCGCGCGAGGGCGTGGACGGCAACCCCGATGCTTTCGATGCCGATTGGCCGATCCTCGGGCCCTGCCCGGTCTCGGGCTTGCCCGTCCAGCACACGCCGACCAACGGTTATCGCGTCTGCCCCCAGAAGGCGCAGGCCGCGGGTGCCAAGAAGACCTTCAGCTTGAATGCCGAGATGCTCAAGGCGCCCATTTCCGCCGAGGATGTCCGGGCCATCTTGAACCAAGGTAAGTCCCCGCTGAAGAAGTTCATCTCCAAGCGCACGAACCGCGGCTTCGAGGCGTTCCTCGTCGCCGATAAGGACAAGGGTTGGTGGTTCGCCTTCCCGCCGCGCAAGCCGAAGGGCCCGAAGAAAGGCGCCGTGGCGACGGACGTGCCGGACGAGAACAAGCCGTTCTGATTACTTCTCCCAAGGTTGGCGCGGGATGCGCTGCAGCACCGGGACCTTGAGTTCGTCTTCCATGAAGCGGAGGCGCTCCAGGTCGTCGGGGGCGCCGTCCTCTTCCTTCTTCAGCTTCGCCAACCACTGGGCGCTGTACCAAGCATAGGCCTCCTCCTTCTGGCCGGCCTCCCACATGGTCCTGGCGCACATGAAGTAGGCGAACCACGGGACCGACTTCGCTTGAGTGGCCCGTCGATAATAAGAAGCCGCGAGGAGGTTGTCCTTGAGTTTGATTTCGGCGAGTTGGCCCGCGGAGATCAGGATGCCGGAATTGCCGCCGGTGTGTTCGACCCCATCTTCGAAGACCGCCAAGCCCAGTTGGGCGTATCGGCGAAAGATGCCGTCCTGGATCTCGGGCGAGACCTTGGTGTAGCCACCACGTCGACGGATTTCCCAATGCGCGAAATCGTAGCCGACGGCGTACCCGGTGTTTTCCCAGAAGAAGCGGGACCGTGGGTCCAGCGCGCAGGCCGTCTTCATCAGGGCTTCGCAGCCGGCGCGGTCGCGCTTCTCCCAGAAGACATAACTGCGGAGCCAGGTCGCATCCGCGACGATCGTGCGTAGTCCACCGAGGATGCCCAGCAAGACGCCTTGACCGAGGGTTGGCTCGATCTGCTTGCGCCCGATTTCCGGCACCGCTTGACGCACGCCGCGCCAGGAGGTTTCGGAGTAGGCGCCCGCGCCGAGCAACAGCAGGCCGGCGACGATCCATGGGGCCGCACGGCGCATGGTTAGATTTCCCTCCGCCGGAAGGCCAGGCTCGCCAAGGCCAAGAAGGCGACCAGGTAGAAAAAGCCGGATAAGACCACGGACCAGACGGCGTCACCGGAAATGGCCGTGGGGTCGAGGACGAGCGTGTCGCCGATGTTGAATTGCTGAAGGTTGGGGATGACCCGGCTGGAGAGCCAGAGCAGCCCCTTGGTCAGGGCGTTCGCGTCGCTCGGCTTGAGCAAGGCTTCCTGCGCCAGCCATTGCAGCTGGCCGGCGACGATGGCCATCGCCCCCACGATCACCGCGAAGAGGAAAGTCCGCGCGACCGCCGAAACCATGAGCACCATCGCGGCGACGACGCCGAGGCGGAACCACTGCAACACGGCAAAGGCGGCGAGGCCACTGACGCTGAAGTCGGGTGCGACGCGTCCGCTTTCGGCGGCCAGCACGATGAGTTCTTGGGTGCGGCTCCACAGGATGACCCCTTGCAGGAAAGCCAAGCTGAAGACGAAGACGCCCAGCACGGCCCACGTCCCCAGGAATTTTCCGAGCAGGAATTCCGTCCGGCTCAGCGGCTTGGCCAACAACGTCAGGGCCGTGCGGTTATCGATCTCCGCGAAGAACAGTTGGGCGGTCATGACGAGCGCCAAGACGGAGCCGAACAGGAACATCCCGCCAAAGGCGAAGTCGGCGACGAATTTGAGTTCGCTGTGGCCGAAGTCCATGAAGCGGAAGGAAACCGAGGACACCACCATGGCCGCCGAGAGGACCAGGAGGAAGGCGAAGAAGCGTTGCCGGATGGCCTCCAAAAAGGTGATGCGGGCAATCCAGCTGGAACGGGTGAGACGGGCGTTCATGTCAGGCATCGCGGCTACCGGTGACCAGTTCCCGGAAGAGGTCTTCCAGTGAACGGCGGGGGTGGGTGATGGAAGTGACCGTCGCGCCATGGGCGGCGAGCGCCGCTTCGGCGGCGGCGCGGGCGGCCGGGGAAAGGGCTTCGACGGTGATGACGTGGCGGTCGCGCTGGGCCAGGACTTCGTCGACGCGTCCTTCCAGGACAAGGCGACCACGGTCCATGATGGCGACGCGGTCGCAGACTTGCTCGACTTGGCCCAGGAGGTGCGAACACAGCACGATGGTCTTCCCCTTGGCGCGCATGGCATGGATCATGCGGCCGATGGCCGCCGAGCCAACCGGGTCGACGCCGGCGGTCGGCTCGTCGAGGATGACGAGTTCCGGGTCGTGGACGATGGCTTGCGCGAGACCGATGCGCTGCAGCATGCCTTTCGAATAGGTGCCGATCGGGCGGTTGGCCGCTTCGGTCATGGCGGCCAGTTCCAGCGAGGCTTCGACGGCTGCGGTAACTTTATCCGCGGGGACGCCGCTGAGGCGGGCGCAGTATTCGACGAGCTCGCGGCCGGTGAGGAACTTATGGAAATAAGGGGCCTCGGGCAGAAACCCCGTACGCTGGCGGGCTGCCGCGGTCGCCGAAGGCGAACCTAAGATGCTGATGGTGCCGGTCGTCGCGGGGACCAGGCCGAGGACGATCTTCAAGGTCGTGCTCTTACCGCAACCATTGGGACCGAGAAGCCCGAAGACCTGTCCGCGCGGAATCTCCAAGGTCAGGTTGTCGACCGCGCGCAATTTGAGGCCGCGGAGGCCCACCCGGAAATCCTTGGTGAGTCCTTGGACGGAAATGGCACTCCCGGTGGTCATCGCTTGATCGTGAAGGTTTGCGCGGTGCGCAGGCCGGCGAAGGAGCGCTCCTCGACGTTGCGAATATGGCCGTCCAAAGACTTGAGAATGTCGGCCGCGAAGGCATCCAGCTCTTTTTCAGCCCCTTCAGCATGGAGGTAGACCCGCCCGTCCGTGAGATTCTGGACGAAACCTGTGACATCGAAACCGCGGGCAATTGCGAGGACTTGGGCACGAAAACCGACCCCTTGGACATGGCCTGTGTACCAGACTTCCCGATGGGAGACATGGGTTGACATTTGGGAAATTGTGGAAAATCATTGGTCTTTCGTCTCCTACAGCAACCGCAATCCTCCTATGACCACCCTGCTCCCTCTGGCCGTCCTCGATGGCCCCGTCTTCTGGGCCATTCTCGCTGTTGCCCTGCTCCTTTTCGGTGGTTCCAAGATCCCCGAGCTCGCCCGTGGCCTCGGTAAGGCCAAGCGCGAATTCAAGAAGGCTTCCGAAGAGGTTGAAACGGAAGTCCGCTCCGCCGTCGAGGAAGACGAGCGCAAGAAGGCCCGCCTCAAGCAAATCGAAGAAGAAGAACGTGCCCGCGTCCGCGCGAAGATCGAAGAAGAAGAGCGCGCCAAGCGGGCCGCCGAAGGCAAACAGAACTAAGACCCTTGGGGCCGGCAACGGCCCCTTTTTATTGGCATGTTCACTGGCTTAGTCCAAGCAACCGGGAAGGTCGTTTCGCGGGACGTATTGCCCTCGGGGGCGACCCGCCTGAAACTAACGTCCCCCCTGCTCGCTGCGGCCGAACTCGGTGCTTCCATCGCCGTGAATGGTTGCTGCCTGACCGTGACCTCGGTGCAAGCCGAGGTCGCCTCCTTCGACCTTCTGGCCGAAACCCTGCGGCTGACGAACCTGGGCGACCTTCAAATCGGCTCCATCGTGAACCTGGAACCGAGCCTGCGACCGACCGATCGCATGGGTGGACATTTCGTGACCGGGCATATCGACGCCTGCGGCACGGTCGCCTTTTTTGGAGCCGATGGCGCCGATTGGCGTCTCGACATCGATGCACCGGCCGAAGTCCGCCGGCACGTGGTCAAAAAAGGCTGCATCGCCGTCGATGGCATGTCCCTGACCGTGGCCGATGTCCTCCCCGCCGGTTTTCGCATCTGGATCATTCCCCATACCTTGGCGGTCACCAATCTCGCCGGCCGGCAGGCAGGCGAACGCGTGAACCTGGAGTCGGACCTTCTGGCTAAATACGCCGAGAAATTGTTGGTCCGGGCTTAAGCCCCGGAGAGCTCGTTCAGGCGGGCTTGCAGGTGCGCCGCCAGCTGGGCGTCGTCCGTCTCGCGGGACGGACAGGCGATGACTTCGAAAGTCACGTCCACGCGCGAGAATGGCTTGGGCAGCGCGAACTTATCCCAGCTCCGCATCGTCCAAGCCGAACGGAAATTCATCCCCATGATCAGGAAAGGTCGGCCGGTGAGTTTCGCCAAGGAGACGGCCCCCGCCTTGAATTCCCGGCGCGGTCCTTTCGGGCCATCGGGCGTCACGCCGGCGTGGTCGCCGCCGCGGACGGCCCGCGTCAAGGACATCAACGCGGCGGCGCCGCGCTTGCTCGATGAGCCACGCACCGCCTTGATGCCCATCAGGCGAAAGAAGGCGACCAACCATCCGCCATCTTTGCTGGTGCTGATGAGCGCGGTGACCCGACGGTCCAAGAAGCGATTGGCGATCAACGAAGACGTGAAGAGCCGGTCGTGCCAGAGGAGCAGGACGAAGGGTCCGTCGCGGTCGTCGACCTTCGGTACATTGGCGTGGACCCGCAAGGTGCCCAACCAGATGCGTAGGACCATGGCGGCGAACCAAACCCAGAGCCAGTGGTACCAGGCCACCTCCACGGGGGTTTCGGGTAAGTCTTGGTTCGGCGCGGTCACGCGGCAATGGACGCAGTTTCCCGTCCGCATTTCAAACACTTACGCAAGGCCCAGGGCTCGGCGGACGTTGGGGCGACCATAAAGGTGCACCAGGGGCAGCGAAAACCCGGCCGGGAAACGGTGCATCCAAGCCTCTACTTCCGCCGGCTGGCGCCAGAGGATGGAGTCCACCTCGGCGCGCCCCAAGGTCGGGACGTAGTCGCCGCGCAACAGGTAGGAGCGGACGAATTCATGCCCGAGATCCGCATGGCATGGGGCGTAATCAATTTCTAGTAAGTCCTCGGGGCGGACCTGGAGGCCGATTTCCTCCCGCAATTCCCGGACCGCGGCCACAGGGTAGGTCTCCCCGCTGTCGACATGTCCGGCGCAGGAGGTGCTGACCTGTCCGGGGCAATTGTCCTTGGCGTACGAGCGGCGTTGCAGGCACAGTTGACCGTCGGCGCGGAGCCAGAAGATGTGGATGGCGCGGTGCCGGAGTTGCCGGCGATGGATCTCGCTGCGGGGGCAGGACCCGATGACGACGTCCTGGTCGTCGACGACGTCGAAGACTTCGTCCGGAGACTGGCCGATTTCCTTTCTCATGCGCGGCCCAGATCCATGATGATATTCCACCGCTTGGTCAATGCGCGGTCATGCTTCTTCCATTCGGGATCCCACGCCGCGAGCTGATTCCAGAAGCGGTCGGAGTGGTCCATGTGCTTGCGGTGCGCCAGTTCGTGGTAAATGACGTGGTCATGGACGACCGGCGGCAGGAGGACGAGGCGCCAGTTGAGCGAGAGCGCCCCCTGCTGCGAACACGAGCCCCAACGGCTGGTCTGGTCGCGGACGCTCACGCCATCCACGCTGACCCCGACCCGGCGAGCGAGGCGTTCGACGGCCAACGGCAAGCCGGTTTCGGCCAGTCGCCGCAGCACGCGCACGGCCGCGGCTTCCCTACCCTCGGTGGGCAGGTGCATTTCGACGGCGTCCGCTTCTTGGGCGATGATCAGCCGGGCCCGCGCGCCCGTCAAAATGCTCACTTCCATCATTCGCTCGTCCAGCGTGGCCCAGGGAAACTTTTCCAAATGGGCGAGCAGCGAGGGTTGGACCGCGCGCGCCTTGTGGACGACTTGCTCCAACCAGGGTAGATTATCCTTCAGGAAAGCCATCGCCGATGCCTGCGAGGCATGGACGGGGTAAGTCAGCTCGACCCGTGGGCCGGGCTTGACAGAAAGTCGCACGCGGCGGGCACGTTCCGATGGTTTGGGCCAAACCTGCACCACGCGGCCAGCCACATGCACCGTGATGGGTTGCTCCGGGGGCATCGCGTTAGCCCTGCGGCGTGCCGTGCTTTTCGGCCTCGGCCACCACCGTCGCGGTGTGCCGGCGCAACGCCGAATCCGGATCGATGCCGGCGTCACGACAAGCGGCGATCAGTTCGAAGAGTTTCTGGCCGGCGGCGGCTTCGGAAAGTCCCTGCGCGGTGGTGGCGACCGCCGCGCGGTTCACCGTGGTCCCGGTATCCAGCACCTTTTTCTGCACTTGCTTCCAGACTTCGCGGGCGGTCAGGACCGGATTGAGGGTCGGGGGCAGCGCCTTGAAGAGCGTCGGCTTGGCGGCGCCTTTCTCCTTGAGCTTGATCTGCTCCCACTGCTTCACGACGGCTTCGGAATCGCCGAGTTTGACCCCGTCGCCGAAGACATGCGGGTGCCGACGGACCATCTTGTCGTTCACTTCCCGGGCGACGTCGTCGAAATTGAATTTACCGGCCTCGGTCGCCATCTGGGCATGCAGCACGACATGGAAAAGGAGGTCGCCCAGTTCTTCCCGGAGGTTGGCATCGTCGTTGCGATCGATGGCTTGGAGGAGTTCGCAGACCTCCTCCACGAGGCAGTCGCAGATGGTGCGGTGGGTTTGCTCGCGATCCCAGGGGCAACCATCGGGGGCGCGGAGTCGGGCGGTGGTCGCGAGAAGGAGGTCTAGGCCGGACATGACCCGATGGAGAGGGGTCTGGGCGGGGTAGTCAAAACGATTGCCAGAAGGCTCGGTCTCGTTTCCGTTGTGGGGGTGGACAAACTGACGGAAATCATGGACGCCAAGCGCCGGGAAATTGCCCCGTTCGCTCGTGCCGTCACGGAAGCCGAACTGGCCGCCTTCGCGGGTCGCTCCCGCCTGCCTGGCTTTCGCCAGTCTTTGCACGTCCCGGGCCGCCTGACCGTCATCGCTGAGGTGAAGCGGGCATCGCCGAGCGTCGGCACCATCCGCTCCGAAGTGAACGCCGTGGCGCAAGCCCGGCTCTACGCGGAAGCCGGGGCCGAATGCCTGTCCGTGCTGACGGAGTCGACTTACTTCAAGGGGCAGCTGCAGGACCTCATCGAAGTCGTCCAAGACCAAGCGACGCTGCCGGTCCCCCGCCCTTGCATTCGCAAGGACTTCATGGTGCACCCGTACCAAGTGCTCGAAGCCGCCCAAGCCGGCGCCCGTTGCATCCTCATCATCGTCCGTGGCCTCACCGACGCCGAGATTCGTCCCATCCATGCCGCCGCGAAGTTGGCGGGGTTGGATACCCTCTTCGAGGTCCACGATGAAGCGGAACTTGAACGTGCCTTGCGCCACGACCCGGACATGGTCGGCGTCAACAACCGCAATCTCTCGACCTTCCAGATCGACCTGAGTTTCGCCGAGCGCGTCATCCCGCAGATGCCCGCGCACATCCTCAAGGTCGCGGAGAGCGGCATCAAGACGGCGGAAGACGCCGCCCGGATGCGCCACGCCGGTGCGCATGCCCTGCTCGTGGGGGAATCCTTGATGCGCGCGGACAGTCCCGCGGCGCTCCTGCAGGCTTTTCGCGGCCGATGAACGACGGCCCCTTGTCGCAGACCGAAACCCGCGAGCTGCTCGCGCGGCTGGCGCACATGCCCAAGAAGTGGCTGGGCCAGAACTTCCTGATCGATGGAAACATCGTGCGAAAGTCGCTCGAACTGGCCGAGATCAAGGCCGGCGATCGCGTCTTGGAGGTCGGGCCGGGCCTGGGGACCCTGACGCGAACCCTGTTAGGCGTGGGGGTGGAGCTGCACGCGGTCGAAGCCGACCCGACGATGGTCTATCACCTGAAGCAATCCCTTTTGCCCCGCTGGCCCCAAACCTTCCATCTGACGGAAGGTGACGCCGTCGAGCAACCTCTGGCGGACCTGGTCGCCCCTGCGGATGGATCGTTCAAGGTCGTGGCGAATCTGCCTTACGCCATCTCCACCCCGTGGATGGATGCCATCTGCGCTGGGCCGCACCCCGAAATCATGGTGCTGATGCTCCAACGCGAAGCCGCGGATCGCCTGACCGCTGAGGTCGGTACCAAGCACTGGTCCGCGGTCACGGCGCAGGTCAGCTTGGCTTTCGAGAAGGTGAAGTTGCACCCCGTCCCCGGACAGTCGTTCAACCCGCCGCCCAAGGTCGACTCCTGCCTGCTCGTCCTGAAGCGGAAACCGAACGCCCAACGCTTCAGTGCCCGGGCACGCGAGGTATCGCGGGCCCTGTTTACCCAGCGCCGCAAACAAGTCGGGTCGTCCGCCAAGAACCTTTTTCCCGAAGCGGCGGACGTGCGTGCGTGGTTGGAGGCCTTGCCCAGCCATGGTCTGACCGCCCAAGCTCGGCCCGAGGACATCCCGGCGACCGTCTGGCTGAGGCTCTAAACACCCCGGAAGGTTGCTTTTCTTGGCCAAGGTGGTCTTTCTGTACCCATGTCCGTCAAAGTAGGCCTAGTCTCCCTTGGTTGCGCCAAGAACCTCATCGATTCCGAAATCATGATCGGCCACCTCGCCAAGGCCGGCATGACCATGACGGCCAATGCCGCCGATGCGGACGTGGTCATCGTCAACACCTGCTCATTTATTGATGCCTCGAAGCATGAGGCCCTCGAGGCCATCTACGAGATGAGCGACGGCAAGGCGACCGCCCGCAAGAAGAACCAGAAGCTCATCGTGGCGGGTTGCATGTCGCAACGCTACCAAGGCGCCCTCCCCGTCGTCGAAGGCGCCAAGGGCCAAGTCGAACTGCCCAAGGTCGATGCCTTCATCGGTCTCGACCAGGTCACCAACATCGTTCCCGTCATCCATAAGGTCATGGGCGGTGAAGCCGGTATGACGGAGTTCTTGGCCAAGACCACGACGTTCATTCCGGACTACGACACCCCCCGCTTCCGCCTGACGCCCAAGCATTCGGCCTACATCAAGATCGCGGAAGGCTGCAATCACCCCTGCACTTTCTGCATCATCCCCCGCATCCGTGGCCGTCACCGCAGCCGTACGGTGGAATCCGTGGTCAAGGAAGCCCAGCAGCTGGTGAAGGAGGGCGTCAAGGAACTGAACCTCATCTCCCAGGATACGACCTACTTCGGGATGGATCGCTGGACCGAGGAACGCCCGAACCCGCGCAGCAAGGTCGACTCGTCGAAGGGCGAATCCATCGCCTCCCTGCTCCGCGAATTGGACGCCATCCCCGGCGACTACTGGATCCGCCTGCTCTACACCCACCCGGCGCACTGGAGCGATGAGCTCATCGAAACCATCGCCCGGTCCAAGCACGTCGCCCGCTACGTCGACATCCCCCTGCAGCACATCTCGAGCAAGATGCTCACGGCGATGCAGCGCGAGACCAGCGGCGACTACATCCGCGACCTCATCCGCCGCATGCGCGTCGGCGCCCCGGACATGGCGATCCGGACGACCTTCATCGTTGGTTTCCCGGGCGAAACCGAAGAGGACTTCCAGGAGCTCCTCGCTTTCCTCGCGGCCACCCGCTTCGACCGCGTCGGCATCTTCAAGTATTCCAAGGAGGAAGGCACGAAGGCCGCCAAGATGGACGGCCACCTCTCGGATGAAGTGAAGGCCGACCGTTACGACCGGGCCATGACCTTGCTGCAGCGCCTCTCGAAGGAGCGCGGCGAGCGTTTCATCGGTCGCAAACTCCGCGTCCTCGTCGAAAGTCCCGGCGTCGGGCGCAGCGAAGGCGACGCCATGGACATCGACGGCATCGTCAAGGTGCCGAAGAAGTTCCCGGTGGGCGAATTCGCGGACGTGACCGTGACCGGCGCCGAGGCCTACGACCTCATCGCCAAGTAGCTCAGGCTTCCTGTTCGCGTTCCGGGGCGACTTCCGCGGAAGCGGCGGCGGCCGGCGAATCGCTGAGACGGATGAGCGCGTCGAGCGACGAGAAGTGCCGCGTCCAATCCGTCATGTCCGGGATATCGCCGACGACGGCCGAGAAGAGTTCGCGCTTCTCCTGCTTGAGCTCCTCGATGCGCTCCTCCACGGTGCCCGGGGCGATCATGCGGTAGATCAGCACGGGGTTCTTCTGGCCGATGCGGTGGACGCGGTCGACGGCTTGGGCTTCGACGGCGGGGTTCCACCACGGGTCGAGCAAGAACACGTACTCCGCCGTGTTGAGGGTGATGCCCGTGCCACCCGCCTTGAGGGAAGCCAGGAACAAGGCCGGGCCCTTCGTCTCCTTGAACCGTTCGACGGGCGCGGAGCGATCCTTGGTTTCTCCGGTCAGTTCGAAGATCGGTAGGTTCGGCAGGTCGCGCGCCAAAGCCTTCTTCACCCGTTCGATGAGCGAGACGAATTGCGAGAAGACCACGGCCTTGGAGCCGTTGGCCGCCACTTCCGCCAGCTTCGAGACCAGCAGCGTGATCTTGCCGGAGTGGGCGCTGGGGCAGCCGGAATTGTCGGGCAGGAGCCCGGGGTCGCAGCAGACCTGCCGCAGCCGCATGAGCAAAGTGAGGACCGAGGTGGCGTCGCGAGACAACAACCCGGCGAGTTCCCCGGAAAGGCCGCTGCCTTGCGTCAGGTGCTGGTAGAGCGCGCGTTGCTCATGGGTGAGCGGACACGGCAACACCACTTCCATCTTCGGCGGAATATCCGCCGCGACGTGGCGCTTGAGCCGGCGGAGGATGAAGGGGGAGACTTGCCGACGGACCTTGACCAGCCCCGCCGACGGGTCGCGCAGCATGACGCGTTCGAAGTTCGCGCGTTTGCCGAGCAGGCCCGGCATGAGGAAGCGGAAGATCGTCCAGATGTCGGTCGGACGGTTCTCGAGGGGCGTGCCGGTGATGGCGATGCGGTGTTCAGCCTGCACCGACAAGCACGTCTGGGTGGTCTTGGATTCCGGGTTCTTGATGGCCTGGGCTTCGTCCAGGATGGCGTAACCAAACTTCGTCTTTTCCAGCAGATTGGCGTGGCGGCGAAGCTGGGTGTAGCTCGAGATCCAAAGTTTGGCTTCGGGGTGTTTGGCGAAATCGTCCTCCGCGGTGAGGACCGAGGCGGCCAGCTCCGGATGGAAGCGTTTGATTTCGCCGAGCCAAACGGGGATCACGCTGGCCGGACACACGATGAGCGAGCGTTCGCCCGCTGGGCGCGACGCAAGCAAGGCCAAGACCTGCACGGTCTTGCCGAGGCCCATCTCGTCGGCCAACAATGGGTGTGAGCCCAGGTCGCAAAGTCGACCGAGCCAAGTCACGCCCTTGGCTTGGTAGGGCCGCAGGTGTTGCGGCAGGTTGTCGGGCGGGATGGGCTCCTGCAGGAGTTGGTCTTTCCAGGCGCGCAATTCGTCGTTGAGCCGCAGCGCCCCCACGGCGGCATGGTCGAACAACGACAACAACAAGTAACGCGGCACTTCCCCGTCCTTGGCCTTCCAGTCTTCGGAGAAGTCCGCCACGGCCGCGTTGTAGGCCACGACGCCTTTCCCGGGCAGGATGACCGGCCGCCCGCCCGCCTTGAGCAGGAGCTTCTGTTCATGGCTCTGCAGTTGGTGGGTGCCGGCCTTGAGCCGCCAATTCAACCGGAAGGATTTTCCGTCGGCCCCCGCTTCGGCTTCCGCATCGACGGCGACTTGCAGTTGCTCGTTCCGGAAAATGTTCAACCCCTCCTCCCCTTGCAGCTTGAAGCGCTTGCGCCACTCGTTGAGCTCTTCGCGCACGAAACGCTCGATTCGGCCGATGTTATCCATCGCCCAGGTGCCGGCGGTCTTGCTGTAGGCGTAGCCGGCGCGATGGGCCACCGTGCTGAACCGGAAAAGGGTCTGCCGCTGCTCATCCGAAAGCTCATCGCCGGGGATCGAGCCGGGACCAAAGCAATTCCAGGAGTGCCCGCCCCGCCCAACCCACGAGGCGGAGGCCGTGAGCCCTTCCGAGGTCAGGTCAAAGGAGACTTGGAGCTTCAGGGCTGTCCGGCCACCCGTGTCCTTGGGCTCCGCCTTGGCGATCGGAGCGATTTCAGCGGCGGGGGCCGTATCGTCGATGGCTTTGATCTCATCGGCGAGAAGTTCTTCGACCTCATACATCGTCGCGACCGCGAACGGCGCGCCGTTTTCCTCTTCGGGCAAAGAGGTGCGCCATTCGAGCGTGCCATCCCGGAGTTCGATGACCGCGCGGACGGTCTGAGTTTCCGTCTTGGTGACGCCCTCGGCGGAAGTCGGTTTGAGTTCGAGGGTTCGGACCAATCCCTCGGTGTAAAGACGCCGACCTTCTTCTAGGTCATCCGTTTTAAACACACCCTCCCAGTCCTCCGGAAGGTGCCCGAACCAGCGTTCGAGGGCCTCCGTGGAATAGGAGCGGTTTGCCGGTCTTGGGGTAGACATCGACGTTTTGTGATTAAACCTAGCCATTTAGGACGATGCAACGCCCAAAGTCCTGTATTTTAGCTGGGGTCTGGGCTTGTTTCAATTTCCTCAAATGCTTTACTGAAACCCTCTCTTTATCTGTAACTTAAATGAAACATCTGAGTGTTGGATCACGCTGGAACGCCGATCTGGTCGCCGAGTACCACGAGCGCTGGAAACAAGACCCTCAATCCGTCGAGGCGGATTGGCGCGCGTTCTTTGAAGGCTTCGAACTGGGTCTTTCGCTCCCGCCTAAGCCCGCCAAAGGCGTTGCCGCGGCCCCCGGCGCCGCCGTCGATGCCGCCGCCCAGGCCAAGGTTTTTGCCGCGATTCACGCCTACCGGACGCTGGCGCATCTCCAGGCCAAGACGAACCCATTGGCCGACCCGACGCCGTATTTCGAACTGACGGACAAGGCTTTAGGCCTCGATGCCCTTTCCCCCACCCAACCCTATTACTCCGGAGATTTCCTCGGTGGCCAGATGCTGCCGCTGTCGGAAATCCTCGCCAAGTTGAAGGCGACCTACTGCGGCCCGATTGGCGTGGAATACACCCACATCCAGGATGGCACCCGTCGCCGCTGGTTGCAGGAGCGCATCGAATCCTGCGGTCTCCGTCCGGCCTATGACGCCGCCGCGCGCCGCAGTTTCCTCCGCACCATCGTCCAAGCCGAGCAGTTCGAGCGCTTCCTGCATAAGACTTTCGTCGGCGCCAAGCGCTTCTCTGTCGAAGGCGGCGAGACCTTGTTGGTCGCCTTGGAGCGCCTGATCAGCCGCTCCCCGGGCTTGGGCATCAGCGATATCGTCATCGGCATGGCGCACCGCGGTCGCCTGAACGTCCTCGTCAATACCTGCGGTAAGAAGGCCGAGTACCTCTTCGAAGGTTTCTCCGAGAACCATATCCCAGACACCACGAACGGCGACGGCGACGTGAAGTATCACCTCGGTTACGAAGGCGAGCGCAGCATCGACGGCAAGAAGGTCGCCATCACGCTGGCGTTTAACCCGAGCCACCTCGAAGCGGTCAATCCGGTCGTCCTCGGTCGCGCCCGCGCCCGCGTCGATCTCCAAAGCGATGGCAAGCGCTCGACCGCCCTGCCGGTGCTCATTCACGGCGACTCGGCCTTCGCGGGCCAAGGCATCGTGATGGAGACCTTCAATCTTTCGAACGTCAAAGGTTACGCCGTCGGTGGCACGGTCCATATCGTCACGAACAACCAAGTGGGCTTCACCACCGGCCCGGAGGAAGCGCGCAGCGGTCGCCATTGCACGGAAATCGCCAAGTTCGTCGAAGCCCCCATTTTCCACGTCAACGGCGACGATCCGGACGCGGTCGTCCTCGCCACCGAAATCGCGCTCGAGTACCGCCAGCAGTTTGCCGCGGACGCGGTCGTCGACATCGTCTGCTACCGCCGCTACGGCCACAACGAAACGGATGAGCCGGCGTTCACCCAGCCCGTGCTTTACCGCACGATCTCCAACCACTCGAGCGTCGCCGAACTCTACGCTTCGCGCCTGACGTCCTCTGGCTCGGCCCCGGACGGTGAACTCGCCGGACTCCGCACCGAATTCGAGGTGCTGCTCAACGCCGCCCAAGACCGCGCCAAGGCGGCCATCGCGGTGGAAGTCGCCGAACGCGAAAAGACGCCCGCCACGGTCTGTCCGTTCCAGTCTCCTTACGACGCCAACGTCGATACGACGGCCCCGGAAGCCTTGCTCCAGAAGGTGGCCCCGGCCCTTTGGACGATGCCGCCGGACTTCGCGCCGAACCCGAAGATCAAACGCCTGCTGGATGCGAAGGCCGAGGCTTTCAAGTCGGGCGCGAATTTCGACTGGAGCTTGGGCGAAGGCCTGGCCTTCGCCTCCCTGCTCGCCGAAGGCTATCCGATCCGCATCTCCGGCCAGGATTGCGAACGCGGGACCTTCTCCCACCGCCATGCGGTCCTGCACGACCCGTCGAACGACGCGGAATACTGCCCGCTCAATGCCGTCAGCGGCGGTGAATCCATCGAGCTCGTCAACTCGACCCTGTCGGAATACGCGGTCCTCGGCTTCGATTATGGCTATTCCCTGGAAGCTCCGGATTCGCTCGTGATTTGGGAAGCCCAGTTCGGCGATTTCGCCAACGGCGCGCAGATCATGATTGACCAGTTCATCGCCTCGTCGGAATCGAAATGGGGTCAGACGAGCGGTCTCGTCATGCTCCTCCCGCACGGCTTCGAAGGACAAGGTCCGGAACACTCGTCGGCTCGCCTCGAGCGCTTCCTCCAGCTCTGCGCCGAAAACAACCTTCAGGTCGTCCAGCCTTCGACCCCTGCGCAGCTCTTCCATGCTCTGCGCCGTCAGGTGAAGGCCGAACACCGCAAGCCCCTCGTCGTCATGACGCCGAAGAGCCTGTTGCGCCACAAGGCCTGCGTCAGCACCATCCACGACCTGACGAAGGGTGGCTTCGCGGCCGTCCTCGCGGACCCGACGCCGGCGGCGTCGACCGAGCGCCTGGTGCTTTGCTCCGGCAAGATCTTCTACGAGCTCGATGCCGAACGCACCGCCCGTAAGGATACCACCACTACGATTGTCCGCATCGAGCAGTTCTACCCGTTCGACGCCGCGGCCTTGCGGAAACTGCATGCGCAGTACGGTTCCCCGAAGAAGATCGTCTGGGTCCAGGACGAGCCGCAGAACATGGCCGGCTGGTCCTTCATCGCCCCCTTGGTCGAATCCACCCTCGGTCTCCGTCCGGTCTATGCTGGTCGCGATAGCGCCGCCTCTCCCGCTGTCGGGGCACTCTCGGTCCATAAGGTCGAGCAGGCCGATGTCATCCGTCAGGCCTTTAACGCCTGATTTCGGTCATTAGACTCCACCTAAGTCTTCTTTAAGCCGTCTTCGGCCCCTCAATGGAGGGGAAGAAGGCGATTAAAGGCGTATTTCCCCGTTGAAACACCCACGGGGGGCTTCCAAAGTCCACCACTCACTTTTCATGGCTGTCGAAGTCAAAATCCCCCCCATGGGAGAATCCATTACCGGAGGTCTCCTTGCATCTTGGACCGTTAAGAGCGGCGACGCTGTCCGTAAAGGGCAGCCCCTCTTCTCTTACGAGACCGACAAGGTCACGTCCGAAGGTACGGCCGAGGTCGATGGCTGTATCACCATCGCTGTCCCTGCCGGCACCGAAGTCTTGGTTGGGCAAGTAATTGCGACGATTGAAGCAGGCGCGGCAGGTGCGGCACCTGCCCCGGCCGCCGCGCCCGCGAGCGCCGCCCCCAAAGCTGCGCCCGCACCGGTCGAAGTCGCCCCCGCCGCGGCGCCGAAGCCCGCGACCTTGCTCGCGAAGTCCGGGGCTGCCGCGGAAATCTCTCCCGCTGTCCGCCGTATTTCGGCGGAGACCGGCCTGAATCCGGCATCGATCCCAGGTACGGGCAAGGCGGGACGCGTGACCAAGGGTGACATGCTTGCCGCGCTCGAGGGCAAGACCCCGATCATGGCGGTGGCTTCGGCGCCCGCTTCCGTTGCTTCGGCCCCCGCCGCTGCGCCGGCTGGTCCCGTGGCGATTCCTTCGCGCGAAGGCCGCACGACGCGCAAGCGGATGTCCCCGCTGCGTCGCAAGATCGCCGAGCGCCTCGTCCAGGCCAAGTCGGAGACCGCGATGCTCACGACCTTCAATGAGGTCAACATGGCGCCGGTCATGGAACTGCGTAAGCGCCATGGCGAAGAATTCCTCAAGAAATACGGCGTCAAATTGGGCTTCATGTCCTTCTTCGTGAAGGCCGCGGTCCAAGCCCTCAAGGACGTCCGCGCGGTCAACGCGCAGCTCGATGGCGAGGACATCGTCGAGAACAACTTCTACGACATCGGCGTCGCCGTCGGGACCGAAAAAGGCCTGATGGTGCCCGTCGTCCGTGATTGCGATGCGCTCAGCTTCGCCGGCATCGAGAAGGCCATCACCGACTTCGGCAAGCGCGCCCGCGACGGCAAGATCCAGCTGCCTGAACTCCAAGGCGGCGTCTTTACCATCTCCAACGGCGGCATCTATGGCTCGATGCTCTCCACGCCGATCCTGAATCACCCGCAGGCGGCCATCATGGGCCTCCATAACATCGTCGAGCGTCCCGTCGCCGAGAACGGCCAAGTCGTGATCCGTCCGATCATGTACCTCGCCCTGTCGTACGATCACCGCATCATCGACGGCAAGGAAGCCGTGACGTTCCTCGTCAAGGTACGCCAGTACATCGAAGAACCGCACACCCTGCTCTTCGGAGCCTAATCCCTTTACCTACACCTCAATGTCTCAACTCGATCTCGTTGTCATCGGTTCCGGCCCCGGCGGTTATGTGGCCGCCATCAAAGCCGCCCAACTCGGCCTCAAGGTGGCCCTCGTCGAAAAGGACCCCGTCCTCGGCGGTACTTGCCTGAACGTCGGCTGCATCCCTTCCAAGGCCCTCCTCCACTCGACCGAAGTCTTCCATCAGGTTTCCCACGGCAAGAAGCATGGCCTCGTCGGTGGCGAAAAGGTCACCTTCGATGTCGGCGCGATGATGACCAACAAGGACAAGGTCGTCGCGCAGCTCAACCAGGGCGTGAAGTTCCTCGTCTCCAAGCGTGGCATCGAAATCGTGCAGGGTCTGGGTCGTCTCGACAAGCAGGCTGGCAAGGTGCTCGTCCGCAGCACCGCCGGTGAGCGCACGCTCGAAACCAAGAACATCATCATCGCGACGGGTTCCTCGATCGTCGAGTTGCCGTTCATGAAGTTCGACGGTGAAACCATCATCTCCTCCGACCACGGCATCGCCCTCAAGGGGGTCCCCGAAAAGATGGTCGTCGTCGGTTCCGGCGCCATTGGCCTGGAACTCGGCTCGGTCTGGGCGCGCCTCGGCTCCCAGGTCACGGTCGTCGAAATGCTCCCTGCGATCGGTGGTCCGGCGTACGACGCCGACGTCGCCAAGGTCGCCCAGCAGGCCTTCGAGAAACAAGGCATCAAGTTCGAACTCGGCGCGAAGGTCACCGGCGTCAAGAAGAGCGCCGGCGGCATGGCCCTCACGGCCGAGCGCGATGGCAAGCCTTTGGAATTCCCGGCCGACAAGATCCTCGTCGCCGTCGGCCGCAAGGCCAACACGCAAGGCCTCGGTGCCGCCGAAGCGGGCCTCAAGCTCGATGAGCGTGGCCGCGTCGTCATCGATGACCATTTCCGCACCAACCTCCCCGGCGTCTACGCCATCGGCGACGTGGTGGCTGGCCCGATGCTCGCCCACAAGGCGGAAGAAGAAGGCGTCGCCGCGGCGGAAATCATCGCCGGTAAGGCTGGTCACGTGAATTACAACATCATCCCCGGCGTCATCTACACCGACCCCGAAATCGCCGGCGTCGGCATGCTGGAGTCGGAAGCCAAGGCCAAGAACATCGAGGTCAAGGTGGGCAAGTTCCAGCTCGCCGGCAACGGCCGCGCCATCGCAACCGATGCGACCACGGGGTTCGTCAAGGTCATCGCCGACGCCAAGACCGACAAGGTGCTCGGCGTGCAGATCGTTGCGCGCGGTGGTTCCGAGATGATCGCCGCGGCTTGCGCGCACATGGAATACGGCGCCAGCGCCGAAGACATCGCCCGCACCTGCTTCGCGCACCCGACCATCAGCGAATCCTTCAAGGAAGCCGCCATGGCCGTCTCGAAGTCGAGCATCCACTCGCTCTGAGCGCAGCCTCCAGTCTTAACGAACGAAAGGGTGCAATTCGCACCCTTTCTTGTTTTAGAATTTGTTTCCGTCATTAACCGGAACGTGCCCAACCTGGTGCCCTGTTTAGGGGCATTAAAGTTAAAGGGGCTAGGCTGACCACGGCACACGGGGAACCAGACTGCCGTTGCTTCCTTCCGGACCTGGCGGGGTTCGTCGGCACCCGTTGCATGGGGCCTAGCTTGCATCTTTGATGGGCGACCAATCCGCTCTTTTCAACCCCCAAGTTCCACTCTAATCATCCCCCTTCCCGATGGCCGAAATTCCCAAGTCTTATGACCCCCAAGGGGTCGAACAACAATGGTACGACCGCTGGGTCGCCGCAGGCTGCTTTGCCGGCAAGGTCGATCCGACCCGCGAATCGTTCGCGGTGATGATCCCGCCGCCCAACGTCACCGGCGTGCTCCACATGGGGCACCTGCTGAACAACACGTTGCAGGACATCATGGTGCGCCGCGCCCGCCAGGAGGGTAAGTCCGCGCTGTGGCTCCCCGGCACCGATCACGCGGGGATCGCCACACAATCGCGCGTCGAAAAAGACCTCCGGCAAAACCACGGCAAGACCCGGCACGATCTCGGCCGCGAGAAGTTCATCGAAGTCGCGTCCGAATGGCGCGACAAACACGGCGGCATCATCCTGAACCAGCTCCGCAAGCTCGGCGCTTCGTGCGATTGGGATCGGAAGGTCCACACGCTTGACGCGGGTTACTCGCAGGCGGTCCTCCAGGCGTTCGTCACGCTCTATGAGCGTGGCTACGTCTATCGCGGCAAACGCATGGTGAATTGGTGCCCGGTTTCGCAGACCGGTTTGTCCGACGAGGAAGTGATCATGAAGCCTTCCAAGGGCTCGCTGTTCAAGATGCGCTACGAAGTCGTGGAGCACCCAGGGACATACCTGGAAATCTCGACCACCCGTCCCGAGACCATCCCGGGTGACACCGGCGTGGCCGTCCATCCCGAGGATGAGCGCTACCAGCACCTCATCGGCAAGCACGTTTGGCGCCCCTTCCCGCGCGCCCAGATCCTCATCGTCGGAGATACCGCCGTCGAGCGCGAGTTCGGCACCGGCGTGCTCAAGGTGACCCCGGCCCATGACCGCACGGACTTCGACATCGGCAAGCGTCATGGCCTGCCCGTCCTCGACGTCATGAATCCGGATGGCACGATGAACACCGATGCGGGGCCTTTGGCCGGCCTGGAGCGCTTCAAGGCGCGCGACGCCGCCGCCAAGTTGCTCGAAGAGCTCGGCGCCCTCGTCAAGATCGAGCCCTATGAGAACACCGTGGGCTTCTCGGAGCGGGCCGACGTACCTATCGAGCCTCGCCTGAGCGAGCAGTGGTTCATCCATTACCCGAAGATCGAAGAAGCCAAGCGCGCGGTCACGGCCGGCATCATCAAGTTCCACCCGGAACGCTGGACCAAGACTTACCTCCATTGGCTGGAGAACATCCAAGACTGGTGCGTGAGCCGTCAGCTCTGGTGGGGCCATCGCATTCCGGTCTGGTACCGCAAGGGAGCCGATCGCAACGACGCCGCCAATCGCCACGTTTCGCTGACCCCGCCGACCGACCCGCAGAACTGGGAGCAGGACCCGGACGTGCTCGACACCTGGGCATCCTCGTGGCTCTGGTGCTTGGCGACGATCGGCTGGCGCAAGCCCGGGGAGACCACCCCTGAGCTGCAGCACTGGTACCCGACCGGTGCCCTCGCCACGGGGCCGGACATCATCTTCCTGTGGGTCGCGCGCATGATCATCGCCGGTCTGGAACTGCACGGACCCGAAAAGAAGACCCTGACCGACGACGAGATCCGCCAGCGCATTCCGTTCAAACGCGTCTACTTCAACGGCATCATCCGCGATAAGCAGGGTCGCAAGATGTCCAAGTCCTTGGGGAACTCACCCGAGCCGCTCGACCTCATCGCCAAGTTCGGCGCCGATGGCCTCCGCTTCGGTTTGCTGACCATCGCTCCGAAGGGCCAAGACATCCTGTTCGACGAAGACCGCGTCTCCCAAGGCCGCAACTTCTGCAACAAGCTGTGGAATGCCTCCCGCTTCCGCCAGATGTCGGGTCCGATGTCCGACAACAGCAACCTCGCCGCGATCGCCTCGCGCCTCAAGCCCTCGCAGCTTGACGACGACGATTTTGCCATCCTCCACGGCTTGGCCGAGCTCACCGACGCCACCAGCCAGCGCCTCGACGAACACGAGTTCACCGCCTATTCACAAGGCCTGTACACGTTCTTCTGGGGCGATTTCTGCGACTGGTATGTCGAGGCGTCCAAGTCGCGTTTGGCCGATCCGGCCTTGCGTGACACGTGCTTGGCCGTCCAGGACCTCGTCCTGCGTCAGTTCCTGCTGATGCTGCACCCCATCGCCCCCTTCATCACGGAAGAGCTCTGGCACCTCTTGGGGTACGGCGCCGAGAAGGATTTCATCCAGAATCATGGCACCGGCACCGGTGGCGACTTGTTGCGTGTCCTGCGTGAGCATGGGGTAAAAATGATGACCTCGAAGGTTGCCGACGTCGGCCTGCTTCGTGAGTTTGTCGCCGCCGTGCGTGCGATGAAGTCTCAAGCCAACCAAGCCAATAAGCGCGATAGCCTGGTGACCGTCATCGCTAAAGACGCGACGGCCAAGGCCTTGCTGGAGCATAATCGCGACAAAGTCAGCCGCCTGGCCGGTCTGGCGGAATTGAACTTCGCCGCCGATGCCGGTGGTCGTCCGGGCACCGTGACTCCGGTGGGTGTCGTCCTGCTCGAGGTCGGCGACACCATGGATGTCGGCGCCGAAAAGATCCGCCTCGGCAAGGAAATCGAGAAGATCGAGAAGGCCGTCGCCGCCGGCGAAGCCAAGCTCTCCAACGAAACGTTCGTCTCGAAGGCTCCTCCGCAGATCCTCGATGGCGCCCGCAAGCAACTCAACGAAGCCAAAGCCAAGCGCGATGAACTCGTGCGGATGCTCGCCTCCCTCGGCTAATGGCTAAGGTCATTGTTCATGCGGACAAGGCAACGGCCGCCCAAGCGGTTGCGGCCACCATCCGCGACCTCATCGTCGCGAAGGCCCAAGCCAAGCAGACCGCGGTCCTCGGCCTGGCGACGGGCTCGACCCCCCTGCCCTTGTACGCGGAGTTGGTCCGGCTGCATCGCGAAGAAGGCCTCAGTTTCCGTAACGTCGTGACCTTCAATCTCGACGAATACGAAGGCCTCGCGGGTGACCATGCCCAGTCCTACCGTTATTTCATGGAGCAAAACCTCTTTCGCTTCATCGACATCGCGCAGGATAACACCCACGTGCCGGCGGGCATCAGCGCCGACGCCGCGGCGACCTGCGCCGAGTACGAAGCCGCCATCCGCTCCGCCGGCGGGATCGACTTGCAGGTCCTTGGTATCGGTCGCACGGGGCATATCGGCTTCAATGAACCGCCTTCCGCCCTCGAATCACGGACGCGACGAGTCCACCTCGATGAGGTCACCCGTCGCGACAACTCGGTCTTTTTCGGTGAGCTGAGCCTCGTCCCGCACGGCGCGCTCACCATGGGTGTGGGAACGATCATGGACTGTCGGCAAGTCGAGTTGTTGGCCTTCGGCGCCGGCAAGTCGGACATCATTCGGAAGACCTTGCGCACGTACCCTTCCGCGGACTGTCCGGCCAGCTGGCTCCAAGGTCATCCCCGCTGCACGTTCCACCTAGACCCAGAAGCCAACGCCCGCCTTTAAGTTCGCTCGGATGAAACTTTCCCCACGCCACAACGCCGCCATTGACCCGGGTTTCGTCCCCGCCTCGCTTTGGACCAAGGAGTTCCTGAAGCTCTGCCGACAGACCCCAGGCAGCACGCCCTTGGCGATTGGCCTTTCGCGCCCCGACGGCACCGCGTCGGTGTTCCGTACCTTGGTCCTACCGTCTAGCCCGTCCAATGACGCCGACAACCTCCTGCACGTCGAGCGTACGGTTAAATTCCTGCTCTGGGCTCGCAGCGGCAACATCGTCTCGCTCGCGGGTGCCCTGGCGGCACCGCTCGTGCAATCCTTGCAGGGCATGTACGCGCCCAGTGGGGTGCGTGCCTTCGACGCTCAGTTCACGCAAAAGCTCTTCGAACTGCCGCTCGTTTTTCAGGCCGTCTCCGAGTCCCAGCTTCCGGTGGAGAGCACCTCGCACCTCCCGTTGGGACGTAACCTTGGCGGCTGTCGCATCGGCTTCGACTTGGGTGGTTCCGACCGCAAGTGCGCCGCGGTCATCGATGGTCAGGTCGTCTTTTCGGAGGAGGTCAAGTGGGACCCCTATTTCCAGCCGGACCCAAACTACCACCTTGAAGGCATTCGGCATTCCTTGCAGATCGCGGCGGCCCACTTGCCGCGTGTCGATGCCATCGGGGGTTCCGCCGCGGGCGTCTACATCAACAACAAAGTCCGCGTCGCCTCGCTCTTCCGTGGCGTCACCGACCCGGCGATCTTCGAGGCCAAAGTCAAAGGCATGTTCCTCGACCTGGCCAAGGAATGGAAAGTCCCGTTTGAAGTCCTGAACGACGGCGATGTCACCGCGCTCGCGGCCTCCATGTCGCTCAATCGTAACGCGGTTCTCGGCATCGCCATGGGCACCAGCGTCGCCGCGGGCTTCGTCGACCCCAAGGGCAACCTCACCAATTGGCTGAGCGAACTCGCCTTCGTGCCGGTCGATTATCGCGCCCATGGCCCCGCCGACGAATGGTCGGGTGACCTCGGTTGCGGCGTGCAGTACTTCAGCCAACAGGGCGTCGGTCGCTTGTTGCCGCTCGCCGGCATTCACCTGCCCGCGACCATGCGACTGCCGGAGCAGCTGGAAGAACTGCAGAAGCTGATGCTCGCCGGCGATACGCGCGCCCTGCAGGTCTATGAGGCCATCGGCATCGCGTTTGGTTACGCCATTGCGCACTTCGCCAGTTTCTACGACATCCAGTGTCTACTGATCATGGGTCGCGTGACTTCCGGCAAGGGTGGCGACGTCATAATTGAGCGAGCTCGGTCAGTTCTCGCCGACGAATTCCCCGAACTTCGCATCGACCTCGTCGTGCCTTCCGAGAAAGATAAGCGACACGGACAAGCCGTCGCCGCCGCCTCCCTTCCCTCCCTCTGACATGAAGCTCAACCCCAAGGCCAACCTGCTTGTTCCCGACCAGAAGACCGGTCCGGAGGGCTTTAGCCGTACGACCCACCTTGGTATCGGCGCACACCAAGACGACCTCGAGTTCATGGCCTACGAGGGCATCCTGGCTTGTTACGACCGCGCCGACCAGTGGTTTGGCGGTGTCATCATGACCGACGGCCGCAGCAGTTCGCGCAAAGGCCCGTACGCCGGCTGGACGGATGACCAGATCGCCGCCGAACGCGTGAAGGAACAGCACCAGGCTGCCATCATCGGGCAGTACTCATTCATCGCGCAACTCGGCTACCTCTCCAAGGAAGTCCGCCCCGCCCAGCAGCCCGACGTCGTCGCCGACCTGCTGGCCATCCTGCTGGCCGCTCGTCCCGAAGTCGTCTACCTCCACAACCCCGCGGACAAGCACGACACGCACGTCGCCTGTCTCCTGCGCTGCATCGAAGCCCTACGGGCCATGCCGGCCGAGCTTCGTCCCAAGAAGGTCCTCGGCTGCGAAGTCTGGCGCGGTTTGGACTGGATGCTCGACGCGGAGAAAGTCCCGATGGCCGTTTCGGCCCGGCCCGAGCTGGCCAAGGCCCTCAATGAGGTCTTCGCGACCCAAATCGTCGGCGGCAAGCGCTACGACCTCGCCGTGCTCGGTCGCCGCGTCGCGAACGCCACCTTCCATGATGCGCATGCCTCCGATCAAGAGACATCGCTGCAGTGGGCCCTGGACCTGACGCCGCTGATCAACGACCCGAAGCTCGACGTGACCGAGTACACGCTCGGCTTCGTTGAACGCCTCAAGCACGATATTTCCGCCCGCCTCAAGAAAGCCCTCTGACATGAAGCCCACCCTCCTCGTCCTTGCCGCTGGCATGGGTAGTCGCTACGGCGGCCTCAAGCAGATCGACCCGATGGGCCCGTCCGGTGAAACCATCCTGGACTACTCCGTCTTCGATGCGATCCGCGCCGGCTTCGGGAAGGTCGTCTTCATCATCCGTCCCGATTTCGAACAGGACTTCCGCGAACGCATCGCCACCAAATTTGCCGGTCGGATTGACGTCGGCTTCGCCTTCCAGACCTTGGATCGACTGCCCGCTGGCTTCACCATCCCTGCGGGCCGGGAAAAGCCTTGGGGCACCACGCACGCCATCCTGTGCGCCAAGGATGCCGTCCACACGCCCTTCGCCGTCATCAACGCGGATGACTTCTACGGCCGCGACTCCTATGCCATGCTCGGTCGCTACCTGGCCGGTCTGCAAAATGCCGACCTCACTTATGCCATGGTCGGCTTCACCTTGAAGAACACGCTTTCCGATCACGGCACGGTGGCCCGCGGCGTCTGCCAAGCCGATGCCCACGGTTTGCTCACGGACATCCAGGAGCTGACCAAGATCGCGAAGACGGCCAATGGCGCTGAGAACCGCGCGGACGACGGCGTCGTCACGCCACTGAACGGCGAAGAGCCGGTCTCGATGAACATGTGGGGCTTCACCCCAAGCATCTTCCCGCTCCTGGAACGCGACTTCGTTGCTTTCCTGCAGGCCAAGGGACAAGAGCTCAAGAGCGAGTCCTACATTCCGATGGCGGTGGGTAATCTCGTGAAGAACCAGCAGGCCACGTGCCGCATCCTCCGGACGACCGCCGCTTGGTTCGGGGTTACTTATCGCGAAGACAAGGCGTTGGTCCAAGCCAGCATCCTCGGGCAAGTCCAGCAAGGCAACTACCCTACCTCCCTTTGGTCCTAGTCCTATGGCAACCTCCGTATCTTACGACACCCGCGCCATCGCCGCATCTTTCGCCCTGCTGGGCGATTATGTGTCCGCCGAACCCTACGGGAGCGGGCATATCAACGATACGTTCGCCCTCGAGGTCAGCCAAGGCGGACGCGGCATCCGGTACGTCCTCCAACGCATCAACCACAACATCTTCAAGAACCCCGATGGGCTCATGGAGAATGTCGAGCGGGTTTGCCGGCATGCCCAAGCCAAGCTCCAAGCCAGCGGCGCGGTCGATGCTTCGCGTCGCGCCCTGACCTTGGTGCCGACCAAGGCGGGCCGGGGCTGGCACACCGACGCCGCCGGCAACCGCTGGCGCTGCTACGTCTTCGTCGAAGGCGCCACTGGGCACGACATCATCCGCAACGCCGACCAAGCCTACCAGGCGGCGAAAGCTTTCGGAGCGTTTCAAGCCTTGGTCGCCGACCTTCCGGGCGGTCGACTGGTTGAGACCATCCCTCATTTCCACCACACGCCCAGCCGCTTCGCCAACTTCCAGGCCGCTTTGGCCAAGGATGCCCACGGCCGCGCCGCACTGGCCCAGCCCGAAATCGCCTTCGCCCTCGACCGCGCCCAAGACGTCGGCGTGATTGCCGACGCGATGGCCCGCGGCGAAATCCCCGAGCGCGTCACGCATAACGACACGAAGCTCAACAATGTCCTCCTGGATAACGAAACCCAGGAAGGCATCTGCGTCATCGACCTCGACACGGTCATGCCTGGTTCGGCTTTGTATGATTTCGGTGACCTGGTCCGGACATCGACCTCGCCGGCGGCGGAAGACGAGACGGACCTTTCGAAGGTCACGATGCAGCTCCCGATGTTCGAAGCGCTGGTGAAGGGCTACCTTTCCACCGCCGGCGGATTCCTGACGCCCCGGGAACGCGCGCTGCTCCCCTTCGCCGGGAAACTGATCACTTTCGAAATCGGCCTACGCTTCCTCACGGACTGGCTGGAGGGCGATGTGTATTTCAAAATCAAGCGTCCACAGCACAACCTCGACCGTCTGCGCACCCAGTTCAAGCTGGTCGAGTCCATCGAAGCCCAGTTGCCTGCGATGCAGGCGCTCGTCAAATAAGCCATGAAAATCCTCGTCACCGGCGGTGCCGGCTTCATCGGTTCGCACGTCGTCGAACACTTCCAGGGCCAGGCCGAGGTCATCGTCCTCGATAACTTCCGCTCCGGCCATCGTCGCAACCTGGCGGGCCTCCAGCACACCTTGATCGAAGGGTCGATCCTGGATCGCGCCAAGCTCGATGAAGCCATGCGTGGCGTCGACCAGGTCTACCATTTGGCGGCGATGATCTCCGTCCCGGAGTCGATGTTGAAGCCACGCGAGTGCGTGGATCTCAATGCCACGGGCACCTTGCATGTCCTGGAAGCGGCCGAAGCCGCCAAGGTGCGCAAGGTCGTGCTGGCCTCCTCCGCCGCGGTCTACGGCGACAACCCGACCGTACCTAAGGTCGAGACCATGCTGCCTGAGCCGAAGTCACCTTACGCCGTGACCAAGCTCGACGGCGAATACTACCTCGAACTCTTCCGCCGGGAACGCGGCCTGGCCACCACGAGCCTCCGCTTCTTCAATGTTTTCGGTCCGCGCCAAGACCCCAAATCCCCCTACGCGGCCGCGGTCCCCATCTTCATCGAGAAGGCCGTGCGCGGTGAACCGATCGGCATCTTTGGCGACGGCGAACAGACCCGCGACTTCATCTATGTGAAGGATATCGTCGGGGCCCTGACCTTTGCGGCCGCCAATTCCGAAATGGGCGGGGTCTTCAACGTCGGCTACGGGCGCAAGATGACCGTCAAGTCCTTGGCGGAGGAAGTGATTCGTCTGACCGGCTCTCCGTCCGTCATCGAACACAAGCCTGATCGCCCCGGCGACATCAAGCACTCCATGGCTTCCTCGGACAAACTCCAGCAAGCCGGGTGGCAGCCGCGGCACAGCGTCGCCGAAGGTCTCGCCGCGACGGTGGCTTACTTCAAGTCGCTCAAGGCGTGACTTCGATCGGCACGAGGAGGAAATCCTCGGCGCCGTCGCTGATGTTCAACCAGAGGTCGTAACGACCCGGCGGGGGGAGCCGGAGGCGGAAAGAGAGCGTTGGATTGGCGTCGTATTCGCCGCCTTCCAGGGAGGGGTGCATGTGGGCGTAGCCCGTCTGAGTATTGGCATCACCGAACAGCACGGCATGCCCCAGGGAGGCCATCAAGGGCTGCAGCTTAAGCGGGGGCGCCCCCGCCGGGGCCGATAGGGTGACGCGCACCAAGGCGGACTGCCCCGACTGAGTCGACGAGATGGTCACAGCCTTCACCAGATTGCGCGACGGGAGCGGCGGCTTGGGTAGCGAACGCACCTCCATGCTGGCGGTTGCTTCCGCCAACAGGACGCGCCCCGCCCGGACCGTGACGAAGTCGACGTAGGCCTGGAAGTCACCGCCCGGATTGCCGTCGGTGAACCACGTCGGCAAGGCAAAGTGCCACGTGCCATCGTCGGACGGCGAGGGGTGGACGTGGATGTACCCTTTACGCCCCGTGACCTGACGGAGGTGCAAGTGGACCTTCTGGGTGTGCGAAATCCCCACTTCGTAAGGCAGGATCGCCCGACCTTCATCCCCGATTAAGCGGAGAGAACCGCCCTGCCCGTTGTCGTTGAAGGCAATTTCGAGCTTCACCGGGAACCGCAGGGCCTTGGGTGAATAGAAGTTGGCTTCCTCGTTGACCCCGCAGAACTGCACGCCACCCGCAATGACCGGCTCATGGGCGGCGTGGAGGAAGGCGCATTGCGTATCGGGCAAGGAGCGTAACCCGAAGAATGCAACTACCGCGAAGGCGGTCAGTAGCCAGATTTGGCGTGAAGTGGTCATCGGGGTTTGGCCGGCTCGGCGAGACGAGCAAAATAATCGGCAACCTCGGCGGAGTCAAATACGGCACCCTCACGGCGCTGGACGATGCGGCCCTCGGGGCTCACGATCACCAAGGCCGCATTATGCAGGATGGTGCCATCGCTCCGCGTCGTGAGGATGCCGTAATGGCGCATGAGGTCCTTGATGTGGGCTTCCCGCCCGGTCAGGAAACTATGGCGTTTGAAGTCGATGCCGTACCCTTGGGCATAGGTGCGGAGGATACCGGGGGTGTCGACTTCCGGGTCAAAGGTGATGGTCAGCAGGCGGACATTCGCCAAGGCGGGGCGCTTGGCCAATTCGTCGGCCAGTTTGCGCATGGCCGAGGTGGAAGCGGGGCACATGCGCGCGTTCTGGCAGCTCGTGAAGATGAAATTGATCGCCAGCGGGGCGCCCAGGAAATCCTTTTTCAGGCGAAACCGTCCGTCCTGATCCCACATCGCCATCATGGGCATGAGGTCATTGGCCCCACGCATGACGATGCGCCCTCGTTCAAACGTGTCGCGGCGGAGGTCATCGACGACCTGTTGTTCCTGTCGGAGTTCTTCGGGCTCGGCGGAGATCACCCCCTCCGCCGAGGGTTTGCCGTCACGCTGGACCACGGTGCAGCGGATGGGCTTAGCCCAAGCAATTTCGAGGTCGCCGGGTTGGAGGGCGACCGTCACGGGTACCCCGGCCTTGGCACCGGCGCTCGGTGTGAACCGCGCGGTGCGGGCGGAGGCTTCGAAGTTGCTGAACTGCCCCACCTGCGGGGCAGGTTCCGCCGCCGCAAAGAGTGACGCCGAGAGGAGGCAGAGGATGGCTTTCATGAAAATAGTTTTCCGGATTCGCCCAGCAGCAGTTGGGCCATGCCATGCCTGACACCGCGATGGGTGACCTGAAAAGCATCGGCGCCCGTCAGGTCGGCCAAGATGCACAAGGTGAGCAAGGCTGCTGGCATGATATCCAGGCGGTCGGCGGGGATGCCCGGCAAGGTGCGGCGTTCGGCAGCCGTCATCCGGCAGATCTTGTCCTTCAGCTCGCGAATCCGCAGCAAAGGTAAACGCCCGCCGACCGGGGGTTCACCGAGTGCCTCCAAGTAGAGGGCGATGACCGCAAAGGCACCGCCTGCGCCCACGATGAGAGCCCGCTCCGCAACCTGGGCCGGGATGACTTCGCCAAGGGTCTTGAGCACGTCGAAACGGAAAGCGATTTGGGCGGGCTCGCTGATCGGGCCGGGAGCCCCTGCGAGGAGCGAATGCGTGAGGCGAACCGACCCCAAAGGGAAGCTTCGGGCCAGCGTGCAACGTTGGCCGCGGATTTCCATGACCTCCAGACTACCCCCACCGAGGTCAAAGGCGAAGAGGTGCTGATAGCCCGCCAGGGCCGGATCGGAGCGGACGCCATCGGCGGCCAAGCGTGCCTCCACTTCACCGGAGACAACCGTCAACCCCAAGCCCGTCAGCGACCGTAACCTGGCGTCGAAATCCGCCCGGTTGGCACACTCGCGCAGGGCGCTGGTGCCCAACAAAACGATCGGGTCGGCCTTATGGTCGCGGGCGGTCGCCACCAGTCGGGACACGGCTTGCGCCCCGGCTTCGATGACTTCAGCGGATAGGATGATTTCGCCGGCCGCTGCGGGGAACAAGCGAACGGACTCGGAAGCGCGCAGGACTTCGCGCCCGCTGAGGCGATCGAGGACCGATACCTTGATCGAATTAGAACCGATGTCGACGACAGCCGAGGTGCTCATTAGAATTTGATGTCGGCCTTGAGGCCGCCGAAGCAGTGGAAATCTTCCTGCGTCTCGAAATCCTTGGTCCGTAGGCTGACGAAGTAGGTGCCGCTCAGGTGGTAGAAGTGAAAAGTCGTGCCAAGGGAAAGCTGCAGCACCACCGCCCGTCGCGTCACGGACCGGGAGTTCACGAAGTTGGTCCCGTCGGTCGCGTAGTTGCGCACGACGACCTCAGTCTGGGCATCCAGGAAGAACCACGACGAGATCACGGGGCCATCCGTGGGCAAATTGAAGCCGTCGACGGGTTGGTAGGAGTTGGAATGCCGAATCGTGCCATGTCCCCAGGAACGATCCAGATCCCACCCCCAGCGGTACTGCGCCCCAAGCACCACCTCGGTGCGCAAGGTCCCGACCTGCAACTGGCCACGCGCAATCAAATCGCGGAGGTTCTTCTTGGCCCCATCGAGGTCAAAGCGGCGCTTGAACTCGAGGTTCAAGTTCATGGCCGGTTCGTTCGGCAACTGCGTATCCCAGCCGGCGGGGTGGGCGATGCCGACCAAGTCATGGAACTTGTTTTGGACGTTTTTGGCCCCGGAGGCGGGTCCAATCACGCCAAACTGGAACTCGGCGGTGAACAGGCAATCGCGCCGGCCGCCACGGTCCAGGATGGTGCCATAACCGTAGGTTAAGTAGAGCGCCCCCGAATACGGCAAATCCGTGTCAGGCGGGTTGGAGTTGTTCGTGTCGGACGGAGTATTGATCTCTTGGGTGAGCGCCCAGTAGTGATTCTCGTCGGTGTTAAAGGATAACCGCAGGCCCTGCGTATAGTATCGATCCTTGTTAGTGGGGACAAATTTGTCGTTTTCCTCGACCACAGACAGGACCATCCCTGGGCGCGGCAAGCGGAGGGGCGAGTTCAGGACGAGCGGCACGTCCTGCTGTGCAGCGCCTAAACGAGCCGCTGCGACCAAGGCAATCAGTGGGTAGAACCGCATGAATCAGAGGTGAAGCAAAGCGGTTTCAGACAGGCGTCACAATGCCTTTCTGCTTGTGAACTATTCACCGCCCAAGTATCTGACTGTCAGGATGTCGCAAAATTCCGCACGAGCGCCCAGCGCCCGGACAGAGGTCTTGGGCGATGGGTCGACCCTCGTGGTCGTGGCGGGCGATTGGACGATTCATGACTCATTGCCCACCATAGCGTTCAAGGGAGACAAAGTGAAGCTTCGCGCCGACGACCTCGGCAGCTTTGATTCCTCCCTGCCCGCCTGGATTTACGTCCATTTCAAGAACGTCCGCCAGTGCGACCTCAGCGCCCTCCCCCCACGCCTGCAGGCCCTCGTGGAGATGGCGGAGAAGGCCACCCTTTCGGCAGGTCCGAACGCCCCCACGAGTGTGCTCGAAAATTTCGGTACCTGGGGCATCGATAGCACCCACTCCTGGGCGCGTGCCTTTGACCATATCGGACAGACTGCGGTCGGCTTTGCCCGCACCTGCCTCGGTCGGGCCCGCGTCAACTGGAGCGACTTCACCCTGCAACTGCAGACCGCTGGCGTAGATGCCCTCCCCATCGTGGCCCTGCTGGGCTTCTTGACGGGACTCATCATGGCCTACGTGGGCCTGATTCAGCTTCGGCAAGTCGGGGCGACCGTCTATGTCGCCAACCTGGTCTCGCTCGCCATGACTCGCGAGATGGGTGCGCTGATGACCGGCGTCATCGCTTGTGGACGGACCTCGACATCCTTCGCCTCGCAGTTGGGCAGCATGAACGTCAGCCAGGAAACCGACGCCCTTCGCTCGCTCGGCATCAACCCGGTCGAATATCTGGCCGTTCCACGTATCCTGGCCGTTACCTTGATGGTCCCGCTGCTGGCCATCTTCGCCACTTTTGTCGGCATCTTCGGCGGCATGATCGTCGCGTGCGCCGGCGACCTCAGCATCGAACAGTACCTCACCCAGGCCATCTTGGCTATCAAGTTCAAGAGCTTCCTGGTCGGCTTCATCAAATCCATCGCCTTCGGGTTCATCGCCGCGTGGGCGGGCTGTTACCGCGGTTCCGTCGCCCAACGCTCGGCCCTCGGCGTCGGCGATGCGGCCACTTCCGCCGCCGTCCTGGGGATCACGCTCATCGTCATCGCCGACGCCTTGTTTGCGGTGATCTTCAACCTTTACGACTTCTGATGACCGCCGTCGCTCCAGTACTGCTTTGCGAAGACCTGGTGGTGGGCCATGCCGGGCATCCCGTCATGAGCGGCGTGAACATCCGTTTGTCCGCGGGGAAGATCCTCGCCATCGTCGGTCCGAGCGGTTGCGGCAAGAGCACGCTGATGCGCGTGATCGGTGGCCTCGACGAGCCCATGGCCGGTCGCTCCGCGCTGCTCGGCACCGACCTGACCACCGCCACCGCCCTCGAACGGGAAAAGGTCCTCCGGCGCTCGGGCTTCCTCTTCCAAGGGTCGGCCCTCTTCTCCTCCCTGACGCTGCGCGAGAACGTCGAACTGCCCATGCGGGAGTTCCTTCCGCTCCCTCCGCATGAAGTCGCGCAGCTCGCGGAATACAAGTTGGCCTTGGTCGGCTTGGCCGATGCGATGGATAAGCTGCCTTCCGAAATCAGCGGTGGCATGGCCAAGCGGGCGGGCATCGCCCGAGCCCTGGCCTTGGACCCTTCCGTGATGTTCCTGGACGAACCCAGCGCGGGGTTGGATCCGGTGACCTCCGGTAAGCTCGACGAACTGGTCCTGAAGATCAAGGAATCCTTTGGCACGACGATCATCTTGGTGAGCCACGAAGTGCCCAGCATCCTGCGGATCGCCGACTTCTGCGTTTACCTCGACTCGGATACCGGCACGATGGGCGCCTACGCTCCGCCGAAGGATTTCCTGTCGCCCACCGCCTACGCCAAAGCCCACGCTTTCTTCACCCTCGCTCGGATATCCTGAACCATGAGACGCCATGCCAACAAGACCTTGATCGGCGCCTTCGTCGCCGGTGGCGTCGTGCTCTTCGTCACCGCCTTCATCCTCCTCGGGGCGGGCTCGTTCTCCGGCGCCAAGCCGACGGCGCTCGCCTACTTCGACGACTCGGTGAGCGGGCTCGACATCGGCGCCCCCGTCAAGTTCCGCGGCGTGACCATCGGCAAGGTCTCGCAAGTGCTCCTGCGCACGGAGAGCCAAGCCCCCTCCGACTACTCCATCCCCGTGGTCATGGAATTCACCCCGGACCTCCTCACCCGCCGGGGACTCGATCAAGCGCTCGTCGACAAGAGCGGTCTGCGGGTCTCCGTCGAAAAAGGCCTCCGCGCCAAGCTGCAGCAGCAGTCCGTGATCACGGGCGTCCTATACGTCGAATTGGACTACTTCCCCGATACGGCCTACAAGCTGCACGAGACCAAGGGTACGCAAGCGGAGATCCCCACATTGCCGTCGAACCTCGGCGCCTTGACCAAGGCCGTCTCCCAGACGTTGGACCAACTCAGCCGCGTGGACTTCGTGGCCATCACCAAGAAGGTGGATTCCATCCTCGGGCGCATCGACAAGGGAGCCTCCCAAATCGAGTTCGAGAAGATCAACGGCAACCTCGTCCGGGCTTCCGACAACATCGCCCGCATCACGGGTGACCCCGCCATCACCAAGGCGGTCGAAGATTTTTCGGCGGCGATGAAATCGGTGGATTCCTTGGTCAAGCGCTTGAACCAACAGGTCGACCCGGTCGCCGACGACATCAAGTCCATGGCCACGGCGGGTCGCAAGGCGCTGGAACGCCTCAATGAGACGGCGGAAAACCTTCGGACCCTGACTAAGGCCGGCTCCCCGACGCGACGCGAACTCGACACGGCCTTGGCCGACGTTTCGGAAGCCGCCACGGCCATCCGCTCCTTGGCGGACTTTCTCGAGCGCAATCCGGAAACCATCATCCAGGGTCGCAGCAAACGCAGCGCCCCGGAGAAGCAGGTCGAACCCGCCTCAGAAACCCCCGCAAGCAAATGAGCTGGCGTCCCCTCACCCTCTTGACGACCGCGCTCCTCCTCACCGGTTGCATCGTCTTTGACAAAAAGAGCGAGTCCGTCTCGTTCCATCAACTGGCGGCTCCGCAGGCCACCCCGACCGTCGGTGGCCCCCTCCTCTTCATCCCGCGCGTCACGCTGCCGTCCGCCCTCCGCCGTCCGACCTTGGTGCTGATCGACGAAGCCAACAACGTGCAGGTGGATGACTCCCAACGCTGGGCCAGTCCGCTCGACCGCGGTCTGGCGGAAGCCTTAGGCCAGCACCTCATCAAGAACACGGGCCGGCCGGTCACGCATCAAGCCCCCGGCGAAAGCCACCTGGTGCTGCTCATCGACGTCGAGCAATTCGCACGTAGCCACGGTACGGCCGTCCTCCAACTGCGCTTCCGGGTCGAAAACGATGCAGGCCACCTCCTGGCCGAGGGCCAAGGCACCTGGAACAGCCCGAAAGCGGATAAACCCGAAGACTTTGTGCGGGCTCAGTCGGAAAACCTCGCCAAGGCGGCCCTCATCATTGGTAAAGTGTTGGCTCCCCTGACGACCACGTCGGGGCAATCCCGATGACCGACCAACCTATCCACCGCCCCAACGGCTTCAGCGAAGCGACCGGTGAGATCTGCTACGACCTTCCTTCGGCCTACATTCCGCATCGCGCCACCGGCCTGCTGCACCTGGCCCGCTTCATCGGCAAGATCCGCAAGCACCTGAAAGGCGAGCTCCCGAAGTCCTATCAACGCAACTTCTGCAAGGGCTTCGACCGTTTCCTGTGCCTGCACCTTCAGGTCGAACCCGAGGCCGTCATCCAATGCGTCCGCGAAGCCCAAAATGAAGCCGACCTGGACGCCCGCCTGCTCGCCCTCTTCCCGAAGGACCTCCGCGTCCATGTCTGGAACCGCGAGCTCGTCCAGAAAGGGATGAGCGAAATGGGCCGCGAAGCCCTGAACGACGCCAAGCGTAAGATGGGTTCGCTTGATCGCACCGACGTGATTTCTTTTGCCGACATGATTGATTTTGATGAGGGACGCATCCTGTGAGTACGGACGACGCCAATCCCAACCGACTGGTCCTGCGCGGAATCGACGCGGTATTGGCCTGCATCCAGGAGCACCCCAAAGCGCTCCGCGAGGTCCATGCCTCCGCCGCATTCGTGGCTGCCTTGTCTCCCTACGTCATCGCCCTCGAGGCTCAAGGGGTCAAGCTCCGCACCTCTTCGCCCGACGACATGTCCTACCTCTGCGAGGAGTCTTGTCATGATGCGTGCGCGGTGACCATGCGCCCCGAACCTGGCCACGTCCGCGTGGCGGACTTCTCCGAATGGCGCGAGAAGCATGAGACCGTCGTCATCGCCGACCACGTCACTCGCCCCGCCGACTTGGCGGCCATCGCCCGCACCATGAGTGCCTTTGGTATCCAGCGCCTGCTGCTCTCTTCCGGCACCGAAAAGCTCGCCTTCGACCCGCTGGTCTGGTCGCTCGCCCGCGGCGCGATGGAACACGTCCGCATGATGCGTGCCGCCGCCCTCGGCGGTTTGCTCAAACTGGTGGAAGACAAGTGTTGCGTCGTGGGTTTCACGCCGGGTGTCGGCCGCAAGGTCGACCTCGGAACCCCGGTGCGGGTCCCTGGCCGCCACCTCGCCCTCCTGCTGAGCGGCACGGAAATCCATGGTGACCTCCAGCCCCGACTGGACCACGTTTTCCGTTACCCTGGTGTCGTCAGCCGTCCCTCTTTGGCCTTGGCCGAAGCCGCGCCGATCGCCATCGCCTGGATCGCCTCCACCCCGCAGCCGCGCGCGGATGGCTTCCTGGCCCGGAAGCGCGCCCGCCACCTTAAGTCCGATCCACCCCCACCTTCTGCCTAACCATGTCGTCCGTCCAGCCGCCCGAAGGCGAGAACGTCATCTCGCTTCAGAACATCAGCCGCAACTTCCTGTCGATGCTCCAGCGCCAGCACGACATGTTGGCCTATAGCCTCGCGGGCCTCCGCACCGCCGACCCCAAGGCCTACGCCTATTATTCCACGGTCTCCCGCGTCATGCCCGCCCCCCAGGTGCACCTGCCGCACGACCAGATGTTGGCTTATGCCCGCAACCTGATGCTGCGCACCAGCATCAACGACCTCATCGGTCTCTCGGCGGAATGCATGAATCACTGCCATCTGCTCTGCACGCTCATCCGCGTGCGCGGCAAGCAGCAGCAGGTCAGCCCGGAACTCGACAAGCAGATCGCCCAGAAACACGAAGCCTTCTGCCGCATGAACCTCCAGGAGAAGTTCAATGAGCTGGAGGCCACCTTCGACATCGTCTGCGACCTCGAGGATGGCATCTTCAGCCTCGCCGCCGCCCTCCGCGTGTTGGTCCGTGGCGGCATGGTCACCAACGACGACATCACGCCCGATGGTTCCCTGACCTTGGAGTTCAAGGCCATGAAGGACGTCGAGGTGCCCAACGACTCGCCCGAGGCCTTGCCGGAGAACACGCCCATCGAGCGCCCCATCGGCCTCACGGGCACTCCGCAAATCAACCTGACCGGCGGCTTGAACAAATCGACCAAGACGATCTCCAAGCTCTCCGATACCCAGCGCACCTTCCGTCCCGGCGAGATGCTCGACTTGACGGATGAGGAGGTGCTCGGCCTGAACATCACGGTCGCCAAATTCTTCGATGGCCTGTTCCGTTCGGTGGAACACTACGGCCGAACCTCGCTCGGCGACCCTAAGTAAGGCCGGGACATGCACGTGTCGGCCCAGATCACTCGACCGCGCTTGGCTTGGCTGTGGGTGGTGGGTGGCTTCCTGTTCCAATCGCTGCCCGCCGCGATCCGCGAGGAAGCCCTGCCGGTGGCGCTCAAGAATATCGGCATTTCCAACACCCGCATCACCCAAGTGGTCGCGATCCTCGGGCTTGCCGTGGCGGTCAAGATCCTCTGGGCGCCGCTGATGCCGCTGACCGGGCCGACCAGGCGGTTCATCCTGATCGCCCAAGCTTGCCTCCTGCTCGCGCTCCTCGGCCTGGCCACGCTCGTCGGCCAAGCCTCCCAGTCCACGGTCCTCATCCTCGGTACCTTGACCCTGATTTCCGTGCTGTCGGCCGGCCACGACTACGCCCTCGATGGTTACTTCGTCTCTTCCTTGGATGACCAAGGCCGGGCCCAACACTCGGGCTTGCTCAGCTTTGCCTCCAAGACCGGGCAAGTCATCGCTGGCCCCGGTTTGATCTGGTGGGCTGGCCACCAGATGAGCCAAGACGTTTCGGCCAGCGCGGCTTGGCAAGCGGCCCTCCTCGTCGCCATCGGCGTCGGGACCCTCGCCTGGGTGGCCAACCAATATGCGTTTCGGCGCGAGCCCGCTACGCCGGCCGCCACCTCAACCTTCGGCGAGCGCTTGGCCAGCATGGGTGGCGCTTTGCGCGACCTGGTGCGCGACCCGCGTTTCCCCGCCTTGTTGGGGCTCATCTTCTTCTACCGCGCCAGTGAGATCCATATGGCCCGCGTGTTGCCCTTGTTTGCCATTTCACCAGCGGCGGATGGGGGCTTGGCCTTGGGCAACGAGACTTACGCGCTCTTGCGCATTCCCACCGCCATCTTGGGTCTGGCCCTCGGCGGTCTCTTTGGTTCGTTCGTCGTGACCAACCGCGGTTTGGCCAAGTCGCTGATGCCCCTCGGCGTGTTGATGCACCTACCCTTGCTGGGCATTGCTTGGCTGGCGGCCAACCCGCAGGTCAGCCTCACGACCATCAGCGTCCTGTTCTTCATCGAATATTTCGCCTACGGCGCCGGGGTCTGCGCCCTGCTGTTGGCGATGATGAAATTGGCGGCCGGCGACGAAGCGGCGACGCGCTATGCCCTGCTATCGACCATCGCCCTGGTCGCCAGCTACCTGCCGGGCTTGTGGGCCGGGGCGCTGGCGCAGCAACTGGGCTACGCCCACTACTTCCTCTTCGCGGTGGCCCTCGCTGTCCCTGGTTTGCTGGCCGCCCACTTGGGTCGCCGGGCGTTCTCGGAAAACTAAACCTTCTTCGGCAGCACGACCAAGGTCTGCGCCAGTTTGGCGTCGAGGAAGCGGCGGGCGAAGTCCTGCACGGCGCGCTCATCGGTGGCGGCCATGCGCCGATCCCACTCGGCATCGAAGTTCGCCCCCAGCCCGACGAGTTCACGGACCATGGCACCCTGCATGCGGGCCCCCGCGGATTGCCGGCCCTGCCGGCGGTTGACGCGCAGCCGACGCTTGGCGTCATCGATCTCCTCTGGCTTGAACTGGCCCTTACGCAGCCGGATAAGTTCCGCCTCCATCTCTTGGAGGACCTCCTGGGAGGCTTCCGCGGTGGTGCCGGCATAGAGGTAGAACATCCCTTGGTCCACCGTCTCAACCCGGGTGGCGCCGACGAAATAGGCCAGGCCCTTCTCTTCGCGTACCCGATGGAAAAGGCCGCTAGCCATGCCGCTGAGCAATTCTTCCGCGACATTGGCCGCGGTGACGAGGTCGGGACCAAAACCGCAGTGCGGGTAGGCCACGCAGACGACGGCCTGCTCGCCGACCGCCTCATGGCGCTCGCTGCGGGCCGCCTGCGGGGCGTGGAGCGGTAAGCCCTTCGCCTCGAAGGCAATCTTGGGGAGATGGCCGAAACGCGCCTCGACGAAGTCCAGCGCGGCTTGACGATCGTAGGAGCCGCTGATGCCCACGACGAGGTTGCCGGCGACCACGAGCTGCTGATGCAAGGTCGCCAAGTCCTGGGTGGCGATGGCCGCCAAAGTCTCGGGCGTGCCCGAAGCATCGATGCCCAGCGGGTGCTCGCCGAAGAACTGCTCCAATAACCGTAAGCGGGCCTTCTCCACGATGTCGTCGGCCGCCTCGCGGCAGGCCGCGATGGCCGCCGCACGTTCGGTCTCGCAGGTTTCCGGCAATAACTTCGGGCAAAGCACGCCGTCGGTCACCAGCTCGGCGATCTTGGCGAAATCGGAACTCAGGGCCTCGCCCCAAACCCCGCACGTGATTTGTGAACCATAGTCGGCGAAGGTCGCCCCCATGGCATCGACCTGACTCGCCACCTCCTCCTTGGTGCGTTTGGCCGTATCGCGGGTGAGCAAGGTCGACAGCAACCCAGTGGCGCCACGCTTGCCGGCCTCTTCGTAGGCCGTGCCCGCCGCCACGAAGACGCCGAAACCCGCCTTCGGGATGGCTTCATCGGGTTGCAGCAGCACCCGCACGCCATTGGCCAAGGTCAGGATTTCAAAGCTTTCGGCCGCCGGTGTCGGGCGGCGGGCCAGCGCGACTTCCGCGGCCTTCTGCCCACGCATGGTCGCTTGGGTGACGGTTTCGGGCTTCAACCACTGGCGGGCCGACTTGGTGAGTTCTTCCGGCGTCACCTTGGCGAGCTCCTCCACGCCGCGGCGGGGCCACGAGATATCATGCCCCACGCACGCAGCGTAGCCATAACGGGAAACCGCGGCATGGATGTTCTTCAAGCCATTGACCATCGCGACGACGGATTGCCGACGCACCTTGTCCAGTTGGGCTTGCGATACGCCCTTCTGCAGCAGCCGATCGATGACCTCGAAATAGGCCCGCTCGATGGCCGCCGCATCGGCCCCGGCATCGCCGATCCAACTCAGCCAAGCCAAGCCGACGTCGCGAATGCCCATGACGTGCGCATCGATGGCGTGGACGAGTTTCCGTTTCTCGCGAAGTTCATCCCAAAGCAAGGAGCTGTTGCCGGAGCCCAACACCCCGAGGCACAAATCGAGCGGCGCGCGGCCCTCGGCGAAGAAACCCGGCACGCGCCAAGTCGCGACCCCCTTGGTCGTCGAGACATCGCGCACGAGGTCGCAACGACGCGGCCCGGCTTGCGGTGGTTCGAAGGCCGGAATGACCTCTAGGCCCGGACGGCGCGAGAAGCGGCCGAACCAGCGTTCGGCCGAGGCGAAGGCTTCCTCGGGTTCCATCGAGCCGCCCAGCGCCAACACGACGTTGCTCGGGGCGTAGCGACCGGCGTGATAGGCCCGCAGGTCCTCGGGGGTGATGCGCACGAACAGTTCCCGGTGTCCGATGATGGGGTGACGCATCGGGTGGCTCCGCAGGGTTTCGGCCAAGACCTGCTCCGCCAAAATGCTGTCGTGCTCATCGTCGCGCATGGCGATTTCGCGCAGGATCACCTCGCGCTCCATCTTGCAGTCCGCTTCGGAGATCAAGGGATCGAAGACCATCTCCGACAATGCCTCCATCGCGGTCTCAAAGCCTTCCTGCGGCGCGTCGATATGGTAGACGGTACGGTCGAAGGTCGTGTAGGCGTTGGAATTGCCGCCCGAACGATGGACGGCCTCCGTCAATTCGCGGTTGGTGAAACGCCCCGTACCCTTGAAGACCATGTGTTCCAGGTAGTGCGAAATGCCCGAACCTTCCCAGCGGCCCTCCTGCGCGCTGCCGGTCCGCACCCACGCTTGGACCGTGCATAGGCCGATGTGGGGGCGGTGCACGTAGATGACCTCCAGACCGTTGGCGAGCACACGTCTTTCGGGGTCCGGGCCAGCGATCTGGCTGAAGCTGAGGCCTTCAAGAAATGACATGCCGTTAGGTATGCCGCTCCCGAAGGCGGGCGCAAGCGTGAGGCATGGGTTATTTGCCATGGCCTAGCCTGCATGGACAGCCGGTGATCGGTTGAAGCGCCGCCCTCACGGCGGGCTTGGCAAATCAACAATGCCATTGAAAAACAAGGGGAGCCCCCCTATCCCCTTCTTTCCCCTTAATCCAAGGGGCTCTCCGTCCTTCCCGCCCTTCGTCCATGTACATCCCCCCTGAAATCCGCACCCACCTCGAAGAGGTCGAGCGCCGCTCCGGCTACCTCTGGAAATTCCTCGATGTGGCGGGCAAGCAGGTGCTGATCGGCAAGCTCGAAGAACAGATGACCGCGCCCAATTTCTGGGACAGCCAGAAGGCCGCGCAGAAGGTCATCTCCGAGTGCAACGGGTACAAGACCATCATCGGACCCCAAATCCTCTTCCGCCGGAAACTCGATGACGCCAAGACGTTGGCCGAATTGATCGTCGAATCTCCCGATGGTTCCGCCGATGCGGAGGTCGAAGAACTCCGCAAGCTCGCCAGCGACATGGTCACGGAAGTGGCCGAACTGGAAATCGCCTCCTTCCTGTCCGGCCTGCACGACAAGTCCAACGCCATCGTCACCGTGAAGGCGGGCGCGGGCGGCACGGAATCCAACGACTGGGCCGACCTGCTCTTCCGCATGTATACGCGCTGGGCGGAACGCCGCGGTTTCAAGGTCGAGATCGAAGACGTCGCCGAAGGCGAAGGCGCGGGCATCAGCCAGGCGACGTTCCGCCTCGAAGGACCCAACGCCTACGGCTACATCAAGGCCGAACGCGGCGTCCATCGGCTCGTCCGCATCTCCCCTTTCGACGCCAACGCGCGTCGCCACACCTCTTTCGCCTCGGTCGACGTCGTGGCGGAAATCGATGATGACATCGAGATCGAGATCCAGGAAGCCGACCTCCGCGTCGACGTCTACCGCTCCAGCGGCAAGGGCGGTCAGCACGTCAACAAGACCGAATCGGCGGTGCGTCTGACGCACATCCCCACCGGCATCGTGGTGGCCTGCCAACGCGAACGCTCCCAGGTCAAGAACCGCGCCTTGGCGATGAAGATCCTCCGTGCCCGCATCTACGAGAAGACCCTCGACGACAAGCGCGCCGAGATGGAGAAGTATTACGGTGAAAAGGGCGACATCGGCTGGGGTAACCAGATTCGTTCCTACGTGTTCCAACCCTACCAGATGGTGAAGGACCTCCGCACGGGCGTCGAAACGGGCAATATCCAGGCCGTGATGGATGGTGATATCGATGCCTTCATCAATGGCTGGCTCCGCGCCGGCGGTCCGCGCACGCGCAATAAGGACATCAAGATCGAAGACTAAGCGTCTTCGCCCAATCCCGATGCCCAGCCAAGCCACCCTGCGCCAAAAGCTCCTCGATCAGCCGCTCTTCGCGGACAAGATCTGGAAGCTGTCGCCGGAGCCTTGGCCCCTCAGCGAAGCCCAGGTCAAGGACCTCAAGCGCATCGGCGCTGCTTGCCTGAGCTACCATCGCGCGCTGGAGCGCCTGTATGTCCGGTCCTTCACGGACAAGAAGATCCTCCGGAATCGCGAGGTCCACGCCAAGTGGGTCTCCGAATACCTGGATCGGTATAAACCCCAAGGGCTCATCGAGCACGGTCGTCATCGGGCGGTCAAAGGCCAGTGTCCGGTCGTCCTGCGCCCAGACCTGCTCATCACCGACGAGGGGTTCACCATGACGGAGTTGGACAGCGTCCCCGGCGGGGTCGGACTCACCGCTTACCTGAATGAAGTCTACGCCGAGGATTGCTCGACGCTCGTGGGTTCGACGACCATGCCCGAGCGTTTCTTCGCCGCGCTCGGACGGCTGACTCCACAGAACCGTTTTCCCTTGGTGGCCATCGTCGTCAGCGAGGAAGCGGCGACCTACCGGCCGGAATTCCTTTGGCTGGGGGAAAAGCTCCGTTCGCTCGGCCACGACGTCCACGTGGTCGACCCGGGTCAGCTCATGCAGATGGGCTCCGAGACCTACATCCCCGTCGATGGTGCGCCCCGGAAGGTTGACCTAATCTACCGTTTCTTCGAACTCTTCGACCTCGCCAACGTGAAAGGCGCCGACGGGATCTTCAATGGTGTCGAGGCCGGTCAAGTGGCGCTGACCCCGCCGATGAAGGCCTACCAAGAAGAGAAGCTGGGATTGGCTTTGCTGCATCACCCCATGCTCTCCGACTTCTGGAAGGAGAACCTCCCCGAAGACCACCATGAGGCCCTGTTCCGCATCGTGCCGAAGACCTGGATCATGGAGAAGACCGACTTGCCGCCGACCGCGGTGTTGCACGCCCCGCTCGTCAACGGACGGCCCATCCGTGACTGGACTGAACTGGCGGAAGCCTCCCAGCGCGAACGCAACCTGATCATCAAAGCCAGCGGCTTCCATGAGACTGCATGGGGAGCCCGCAGCGTCACCCTCGGCAGCGATGTTTCCAGGGAGGAATGGCTGGAAGCCATCGAACGCGCCCTCGACCCCGAGAACGACACCTTCCACGTCATGCAGGAATACCATAAGCCCTCCCGCCTAAGCCACCCGGTCTACGCGGACGATGGTTCGGTGGTCCCGGCCGATGGCCGGGTACGCCTGTGCCCCTACTACTTCGTCGACGGGGATACCGTGGAGCTTTCGGGCGTCCTTTCGACCTTCTGTCCGGCCGACAAGAAGATCATCCATGGGATGAAGGACGCCGCCTTGCTGCCCTGCAAGCTGGTGAGCGCCACGGTCTAATCTCCCTCGGGCGACCGAGGTTGCCTTGCCTCCGGCAGGGATTCCGCCAACTTCGAGGGCATGAAGCGACTGCTTGCCCTCCTTTTGCTTGGCTGTCTTTGGCTGACCCCGTCCGCCTCGGCCGCCGTCCACACCAAGGTCGACCTGGTCAACCTCACGCCCGACATCCGGCCCGGCCAAAAGGCGTGGGTCGCCGTGCGCTTGGTCTGCGATGAGCACTTTCACGTCTACTGGAAGAATCCCGGGGACGCCGGCCAAAGCCCGACGATCGAATGGAAGGACGCCGCCGGCACCGCTCCCGGCGCCCTGCTTTACCCGGGGCCTAAGATGCTCGACCAGAAGGGCGTCTATAATTTCGTCCATGAATATGAAACCTTGCTGCTGGTTGCATTGACCATCCCGGCGAACGCGACGGGCGAACTCAACTTGAAGGCCAAGGTCGAGTGGCTCGAGTGCGACGACAAGGGCTGCTATCCGTTCGACAAGGAGGTCGCCTTGAAGCTCAAGGTCGGCCCGGGCAATCCTACGGTCAAACATGACCCGAAGCTCTACGGCGACCTGCGCCCCGTCGTCCGCGCAACCTATGGCATCAAGGACGAAACGCTGACGGTCACGGCGCCCGCGGAAGCCAAGCTGGAGTTGTCCAAGGTCTGGTTCCCCGAGCGCGGCTTCCTCTCCCCCGAAGGCGTCTTCACGCAGAAGCACAACGCGGCGGCGATGTTCTTCAACCTGAAGGATGCGCCCGAAAAACTCACCGACGGTCCCGTGGTCTTCGCCGCCCAGGACACGAGCGGCACTTGGCACCGCGTTGAAGCGACTGCCGCGGCGGGTGCCGCAACCCCCGCCCCGGCTAATCCCGCCACGAAGGAAGTGCCCAAGGGTAACGCCGGCTGGCAACCCTGGTCCCCCGAGGCCGAAGCCAAGGCCCTGGCCGCTGGCCAGACGGTTTACGTCGATTTCACCGCTGAATGGTGCGCGACCTGCCAGATCAACAAGCGCGTCTACAAGCACGACGTCGTCGCGGCCGCTTTGGCCGACAAGGGCGTCGTGCTCCTGAAGGCCGACTGGACCAAGAAGGACGCGGTGATCGCGGCCGAGCTGACCAAGTACGGCCGCAGCGGCGTGCCGTGCAATGTCTTCCTGAAGCAAGGCGCCCCGACCGCTTTGCTTTCCGAAGTGATCTCGGACACGGAAGTCCTCACCGCCCTCGACGCCATCAGCGCAGGTAAGGAATACCGCGCCACCAACGAGTCGCACGGCTACGTGGTCTGGCTGCTCCTGGCTTTCGGCGGTGGCGCCCTGCTCAACCTCATGCCGTGCGTTTTCCCGGTGATTGGCCTGAAGGTCTTGGGCTTTGCCCGTGAAGCCGGCGCCGACCGCGGCGTGGTCGTGCGCAATGGCCTGCTCTATTCCCTCGGAGTCGTGCTCAGCTTCCTCGCGTTGGCAGGCATCATCCTTGCCCTCAAGGCCGGCGGCAACTCCGTCGGTTGGGGCTTCCAGATGCAGTCGCCCGGCTTCGTGCTCGGCACCTGCGTGCTGATGGTGACGCTCGGCCTGAGCTTGGCCGGGGTCTACGAAATCGGCACCGGGCTCGCGGGTACCGCCGCCAGCGCGGAGCCACAAGGTGGGGCTTCGGGTGCTTTCTTCTCGGGCGTGCTCGCGACCGCGGTGGCGACGCCTTGCACGGCCCCCGGATTGGGTGCCGCCTTGGGCTTTGCCCTCGATAAGGACCGCGCGTCTAGCGAGACCTTGCTGTTCTTCCTCGTGATCGGACTCGGCATGGCCCTGCCCTACCTCTTGCTGTCCGTCTTCCCGAAATTGACGAACCTGTTGCCCCGTCCTGGTGAGTGGATGGAGACGCTCAAGCAAGCGATGGCCTTCCCGCTCTTTGCCTATGCGCTCTACTTGCTCTGGGTCCTCAATACCCAAGTCGAAGACCGTGCCTGGGTGCGCGATGCTTCCCTCGGTTTGGCCGTGCTGGCAGCGGCCTGCTGGATTTGGGGCCGCTGGGGTGCCCCGCATCGTACGGATCGTGAGCGCCTGATCGGCAAGACCGCGGCCGTCTTGCTCTACGTGCTGACCCTCGCCCACCTGTATTGGTATCTGCCTTAAACCGCCGCCGCGCCGCCCCACGGAGGGAGGCATAAAAAAGGCCCGCCGATTGGCGGGCCTTTTTCGTATCCTCAGTGAAAACTTAGAGGGCGGTCACCGGAGCCGGGGAAGGCGCTGCGCCCGAAGCGGGAGCGGTGCCCGTGGCGGGCTTGGTCGCACCCGAGGAGATCGGGCCGGAGTAGTTGGCGTCAACGACGATGGCCTTACGGTCCTTGGCGGCGGACTGGCGACCAGCGGCGCTCTTGTCGGCCTGCTGCGAGCCGAGGGCGAGGACTTCCGTGGAGCTCTGGTTGGCGCCGGACTTCACGAGGTAGTCGCGGACGTTCTGGGCGCGCTTATCGGAGAGACCAAGGTTGTACTCTTCGGTGCCGAAATGGTCGGTGTAACCCGCGATGATGACCTTCGTCGCCTTCACGCGACCGGCGATGCCATCCAACTTGGCGCGCTCATTGGCGTCCACCGTGTAACGGTCGAAGTCGAAGTAGATGGTGGTGAGGATGGCTTCCGGGGGGATGTTGCCATTACGGATGGCGTCGGCCATGGCGCTAAAACCAGGCGGACGGGTATCAAGGCCGGTCGAATTACCACCTCCCGCGTTCGCGTTGAAGTCCGAAGGCATGCGGGAAGGACCGCAGCCCACGAGGAGGCCGGCGGCGACAAGGAGAAGGGAGAGACGCTTCATGGTTAAGGGGATAAAAGGTGCGTTTTCTGGGGTCGGCAAGCCTTGACTCGATTAGTACCGGCGAACCTTGGGGTCGACCTTCTGTGACCAAGCGTCGATGCCACCCTGGACGTTGGAGACCTGGGTGTACCCTTTGGCCCTTAAAAACTGGGTGACGCGGAGGCTCCGCCCGCCGTGGTGGCAGTGAATCAGGACCGGGACGTCCTGTGGGATTTCCTTCAAGCGCTCCGGAACCGAGGCCATCGGGATGAGCTTGGCGCAGGCGATGCAACAGGTGGCATGCTCCGAGGGCTCTCGGACGTCGATGAGTACGGGTGGCTGAGCGGAAGCCAGCAAGCGAGCGGCCTCTTCGACGGAGACCTCCAAGGGATGTTCGGACATGGCGGTGGGTACGTTTGGGCAGGTGGTGGGTTGGTAAGCGGACTTCTCGAGCGAAAGAATGGTTGGCTGGTGGCCACAGGCCGGACAAGCGGGGTCGGCGGTCAGACGCACCACGCGGGCGGTGCCCGCGGCGACATCGATCAACTGTAGACGGGAATGCGTCCGTTGGCCGAGGACGATGGCGATGACTTCCGCCGCCATCCAAGAGCCGACGACCCCGCAGGTCGCGCCCCACACGCCCGCGTCGGCGCACGTGGGCACCGCGGACGCATCCGGTATGGACGGGTAAACGCAACGATAGCAGCCTGCGCCAGGCAGGAAGACGCCCACCTGCCCTTCGCTCCGAAGCACGCTCCCATGGACCAGCGGTTTGCCGCCCAGGACGCACGCATCCGCGGCCAAGAAACGCGTCGCGAAGTTATCGGTGCCGTCGACGACCAAGTCGTAACGCGCCACCAGTTCGGCCGCGTTCTCGACGGTGAATCCTTCCGGATGGAGCGCGATCTGGAGCCCCGGATTTATTTCCGACAAAGCTTCGGCGGCGGAAATGGTCTTCGGCAGCCCCAAGGTATCAAAGCCGTGCAAGACCTGGCGGTGGAGATTGCTGAGGTCGACTTTATCCGGATCGGCGATGCCCATGAGGCCGACCCCGGCCGCCGCCAGATACAGCGCCGCCGGCGACCCGAGGCCACCCGCGCCCAAGACCAAGACCTTGGCCGACTTCAACTTGAGCTGACCGGCTTCGCCCACGCCGGGCAGACGCATCTGCCGGGAATAGAGTTCCCGTTCATGCGAGCCAAGGCGTTCTTCCGACGGCATCCCTCCATGCAGTGCAAGCCCTGCCCCGCTGTCAAACCCCGGCCACCGCAAAGCAGGGATTGAAAATAGCCGTATCCTTCCACAGCGTCCCGGCCGTGTCTTCCGTCTTTCTCGGCATTGACTATGGTTCCAAGCGCGTCGGCCTCAGCCACGGCGATGAGCTGGGCTTTGCCTTTCCTTTGGCGGCCGCCACCTCCCCCGATGCCGAGGAGCGCTTCAGCCAAATCGGTCGAGAAATCACCCGACTCAAAGTCACCCAGCTCGTTTTAGGCTATCCGTTATCCTTGGAAGGCGAAAAGACCAAGCGCTGCCTTGAGGTGGATGCCTTCGCCGCCGAACTGACCCAGCGTTTTGGATTGCCGATCGAACTCGTGGATGAAGGCCTCACCAGCCAAGCCGCCGATGCCCTCTCGGGTCAACGTAAGCCGCGTTCCTCCAAGGAACGCCAAGACCAAACGAAGTCCGGCGAACGCGACTCCCGGGCCGCCGCCGTCTTGCTTCAGGACTTCCTCAACAGCCGAGGCTTCGGCGCCTGATTGCCATGGCCGCTCGTCAACCCAACAAGCCGCCGAAGACCGACCTCACCCCCGAGCGGTTCTTGGTCAGGGTCGCCTACGATGGCACCGACTACAAAGGCTGGCAGGTCCAAGATGAAGGCCGCACGGTCCAAGGCGAACTGGAGGGCCGGCTCTCCCGCATCTTCAAGACGCCCATTACCATCCATGGCAGCGGACGGACGGATGGCGGCGTCCACAGCGTCGGCCAGTGTTTCCATTTCGACGCCTTCTGGCCGCACCCCACCAAGCGCCTCATGCATGCCATCAATACCGGCGAACAGTCCGGCTTGTTGATCATGCAGATCCAACGCGTCGCCCCTGATTTCCATGCCCGGCGCTCGGCGATCGGCAAACGCTACCGCTATGAGATCAGCCTCGGCTACCCACCTCCCTGGGAGGCCCGCTATTGCTTGGCGGTGAATTGGGAGTCCCTGGACGTCAAAGCCATGCGCAAAGGCGCCAAGCTGCTCCTGGGTCGACACGACTTCCGCGCCTACGGCGCGACCCATCGTCAAGGCATGGAGAATGAGCACCCCGTCAAGGACCTCCGCCGCTTGGACGTTCGGCAAAAAGGTCGCCGCATCACCATCGTGACGGAGGCCAGCGGTTACCTCTACAAGATGGTGCGTCGGCTGGTGGGTGGACTCATCCGCGTGGGCGAAGGCAAGCTGCCGCCGGAACGGCTTTTGTCCTATCGCGAAGAAAAGGTCATCACCGCCGAAATCCCGACCGCCCCCGCCCGCGGCCTGTTCATGGACAAGGTCTTTTATGACCCGGCCGATCTCCGTCCGCGGAAGCAACCTTAAGGCGAGATTAAGGCCGCATAAATATAGACGGATCTTCCTGCAACTCACTCGCTGACCTGGGTTTCCATGGATACAACAGATCCCATGAAGACCCGCCTCATCCTGAGTTTGCTCTGCGCGACCCTCAGCCTCGCTGCAGCTGAAACCACGCCGCCCCCGCCCGCGGCCAAGCCCGCCGCGCCCAATGCCCCGGGCATCCCGGACGTCATCGCCCTTTTCGACAAGCGGGCCCTGGTCAAGCCCATCACGGAGATCGAGGGCATCCTCACCGATGGATCGAAGTCCATCGTCTACAAAATCGTCGTCCGTTCCCTTCCGCCCGACCATGAAATGGGCCCGTGGGCACCCGCGACGCTGAAGGACAAAGGCGGCTACTGGGAAGACACCGTCGACAAGAAGCTCTACCGCGTCGACGCGGAGTACCTGAAGATCCTGAACAAGCGCGGCTGGGACATGTTCAATGCCGATGGCACGGTCCATCGCACCAAGGATCGCACCGAATTCGACAAAGTGGCCCGACAGGAGCTCGGGGGCTGGACTTTCGAGCAGGCCAAGGAAAGCGGCGTGGTGAATTCCATCATCGAACTTAAGCCGCTCGAACAGATCGTCACGATCTTCCTCCCGAAGAACCCCAAGCCCACCGCCAAGGTGACGCCGCTGCGCCAAGCCAAGTTCTCGCCCCGCTCCGGCCTCGGCCTCAGCACGAACGGCATCCGCTTCTTTCCGCCGGAGCCCGTCGACCGCATCACGGCGTTCCATAACATCGCGCCGCTCGATCCCCAAGGCGGCCATACGGGCTTTGGCCATGAATACCACTACCACCGCGCGCCTTCGGTCATGAATGAAGACAAGTCCGGCAAGATCGTCGGTTTCGCCCTCGATGGTTTCGCGATCCGCGGTCCGACCGAAACGGACGGCAGCAAGCCCAAGAACCTCGATTCGATCAACGGCCATGAACACGATGGCCTGCCCTACCACTACCACGTCAGCGACAAGTGGCCCTACGTGGTGGGTGGCTTCAAGGGCCCGCTCGGTACGGCTGGTCTGGGCGACCTGGAAACCTGCGACGCCACCAAGAGCTCCAACGGCCCCGGCGGCGGTGGCGAAGGCAAAGGTGGGAAAAACGGCGGTGGCAAGAAAGGCCCGCCGAACGGCGGTAAAGGCGGTCCGCCCGCCGGGAAGTAATCCCGATGCTCCCTCGACTCATCCTTCTCCTTTGCTGCGGGCTGATCTGCCCGCCGGCTTGGGCCCAAAAGGCGCCCGGTCCGACCAATGTGCTCGTCCTCATGGCCGACGATCTCGGCTGGAACGGCGTGAGTTACCATAATCCCAAGATGACCACCCCGGCCCTCGCCAAGCTGGCGAAGGAAGGCGTGCAGCTCGAACGGTTCTACGGCTATCCCGTGTGCAGTCCGGCGCGGTCGGCCCTACTCTCCGGCATGATGCCGCGACGGTTCGGCGTGACCGATATCGTCGGGCCTGGTCAGCAAGGCATCCCCAAGGGAACGCCTACGCTGGCCTCCTCCCTGCAGAAGGCAGGGTATGCGACGTCGCTCATCGGCAAATGGCACCTCGGCACCAACCCCGGCCCGCTAGGCTATGGGTTTGAGCACTTCTATGGTTTCACCGGGGCGGAGGTGGATTACTTCAAGCATACCAACCAACGGGGCCAGACGGATTGGTGGCGCGACAACAAGCAGGTCGAGGAAGAGGGGTATACGACGACGCTCTTTGCGGATGAAGCCATCAAACAGCTGAAGAAGCGCGACCCCAAGAAACCCTTCTACCTCCAGGTCGCCTTCAACGCTCCGCATGCCACCCTCGCCGCCCCGAAGGAACTGACCGATAAGCATAAATCCGACGGCCTGTACAACGCCGTGGTCGATGGCCTCGACCAAGGGATTGGCCGGATCTTGGCGGCGCTGGACGAACAAGGCCTGCGCGAGAACACTTTGGTCATCTTCTTCTCGGACAACGGCGCCGCCCGCCGCATGAGCCCGAACACCCCCCTCAAGAACGGCAAGGACACCGTGTTCGAAGGCGGTATCCGCACGCCGGCGATCGTGCGTTGGCCAGGCAAGACGGCGGTCGGCGCCGTGAGTCAACAGCCCGTCGCGGTGAACGACCTTTTCCCGACCATCTTCGCGGCTCTCAACCTCCCCTTGCCGAGCGAACTCAAGCTGGATGGCTCCAGCCAATGGCCCGCGTTGTCGACGGGGAAGACACAGCCACGGTCCGCCTTCCTGATCGCCTTCCAAGACATCGCCTTCATCGACGGCGACTGGAAGATCATCGAGACCAGCGACGGCAAGCGTTCGCTTTTCAACCTCGCCAAAGACATCGGCGAAGAGACCGACCTCGCGACCGAACAACCCGACACCTTGAAGTCGTTGGGCGCCAAACTCGACGAACTGAAGAAAGGGCTACCGGCTGCGAACGAACGCCGCGGTGCCGGCCCCGCCGCCGGCGGTGGCGCCGGCAAAGGTCCGGGCACCGGCGGCAAGGGGCCTCCGGGCAAAGGAAAGGCCGCGCAAAAATAAGGCCTTAATCTTTCCTAAAGGTACTTTCTGCTAAACCGTCTGCATGTACAAACGCTCCCTACCACTGTTTCTCGCCTGCCTCTGCACTGGCATCGTCCTTACGGCCGGCCCCGAGGACGCCAAAGGTCCCGAGCCCAAGGGCAAAGGTGGCAAGGGCGGTAAAGGCGCCGACGTCGCCAAGGGCTCGGTCGATCTCGTGGCGGCGGCCAAGCCGATGAATCCATCGTCGTCGGCCTTCACGCTGACTAGCCCCGTCGTCAAAGAGGGCGCGGTGCTGCCGACGGAGTTCACGGGCGACGGCGCCAGTGCGAGTCCGCCCTTGGCGTGGACCAACGTGCCCAAGGGGACCGTCAGCCTGGCGCTGGTCATGCACCACCTCGACCCCGAAGGTAAGACCAAGATTTACTGGCTGATGACCGACATCGACCCCAAGACGACGAGCGTGGCCAAGAACGCCACCGACTTCGGCAAGATGGGACTCAGCACCGTCCATAATCGCGTCGAATACGCGCCACCGCATTCCAAAGGACCGGGCCTCAAGAAGTACGTGGTCACGCTCTTCGCCCTTTCTTCCAAGCTCAACTTCGCGGACGCCACCCAGCCGGTCACCATCGAGGCGCTCCTCCCGGCCATGAAGGGCAAGATCCTTGGCGCGGCCGACCTGAACGTGACATACACCCGGCCCGCCGGTGCGTCCGACGAACCCGAGCAGCGTCCAGCCCGCAAAGGGCCGCCGCCCGGCGCCAAGGGTGGTTGAGGTGGTTGCGAATTGCCTGCGGGGAAACCTGCACCTAGACCCGTCCCGTGGCCCGCGCACGCTCCCTCTTACTTTGGCTCCTGCTCTTCACGGCGTCGCTCTCGGCGCATCCTGAGTGGAAGGAGGCCTACTGCATCGGCGTGATCGATGACGAGTACGTCTTCGACTTCAAGGTGAAGTTCGACGCGCCGTCCTACTACGTCGGCAAACATCCCAAGGAAGCGACGATCCAAGAACTGGATGCCTTGATGTTCGCACCGGGCCGACTTGCGGCCGCCGCCGCCCAAGCCCCCCAGGATTTCCTCCGCGGAACGCGCGTCTATGCCGATGGCGTCCTGCTGCCGCTTGAGCTGGTCGGCTTCCCGACTGCGGCGGAGGTGCTGGCCCTGTCCAAACAGCAAGGCGAAGCCGACCGGTATCCCGCGATCATGACCGCAAGGTTCCGCGCGAAAATCCCCCGCGAGACCGGCATCGTCGAAGTGGTCTACCCGGAGACCCTCGGCTCGGTCATCACCAACCTTCGGCGCGGGATGGATTCGCAGGTCCTGATGACCGTCGCCCCAGGCGAAAAGGGTCTCTTCAAGATCGGCGAAGTCCATTTCACCGTCGGCGGATTCCTGCGCGAAGGGTTTGAGCACGTCATTCCGGATGGCTGGGATCACTGTCTCTTCATGTTGGCCATGATGTTGGCCGCGGCCTCCGTCGGCGAAGCGCTCAAGCGCTCGTTGGTCTTCACCCTGGGTCACGCCATCACGCTCACCCTCGTGGTCACCGGAGCCATTCCAACCGTCGGCACTTGGATCGAACCCATCATCGCGGCCACGATCGCCCTCGGCGGTTATTTGGCCTATCGACAGAAGCCTGCGCAGACCGCGTTCGTCGTCGTGCCCCTGGTTTTCGGCCTGATCCATGGGCTGGGTTTCGCGGCCGCCGCTGCGGACAAGCTTCAAGACCTCGGCACCGGTGACCTCGCCAAATTGCTGCTGGGCTTCAACGTGGGCGTCGAAGCGGCGCAAGCCGGCATCATCCTGGCGACGGCGGGGGTGCTCTGGATCCTCGGCCAGGCTCGGCTAGGGACGACGGTCCTCCGCCGTACCCTCGGACTGCTCATCGCCATCGCCGGGACGGCCATCATGGCCACCCGGATCTGGTCGCTGGTCAAAAGCGCTTAATTGCCCACCCGACCCACCGGTCGCTTGGACTCGTCCATGCGCTGGCGTTCGGCGGCGGCAAAGGCCTTGAGCTTGGTCACGACTTCGGGATGCGTGGCGCTGACGTCATTACGCTCCCCCTCATCGGCCTCGAGGTCGTAGAGCGCCCACTCGACCTTGCCTTGATTGTACTTCGCCGGCTTACCGTCGACGGCGGCGGGGACGATGTTCTCGTAACTCCGATAGATGTGCGGAAGATGCAGCTTCCATTTGCCGACGCGCACGGCCTCGAGCTTATCGCCGTAGTAGTAGGCAAAGCTTTCGCGGGCTTGGTCCGACGTGCCTTTGGCGGCAGGCAAGAATGACTGACCGTCGATGGGCAAGACCGGCTTCGCCGCCCCACAGGCTTCGACCAACGTGGGCAGAATGTCGAGATTACCGGCCAGCGCCGAGGTCACCTTGCCTTCAGGGATGGCTCCCGGCCAACGGATGATGAACGGGACACGGACGCCCCCTTCCCACGTGGTCCCCTTGCCTTCCCGGAAAGGCCCCGCCGAACCCGCATGGCGTCCGAAGTTCAACCAAGGCCCATTATCGCTGGTGAAGATCACGATGGTCTCCTTTTCGACGCCCGTTTCCCGGAGCGTATCCAGGATGTTTCCGACCTGGGCATCGATCTCGGCCATGGTATCGGCATACGGAGACGCCCCCTTGCCCTTGAACGCGGCCGAAACGCCCAAGGGCGTGTGCGGCATCGAGGTCGCCAAGTAGAGGAAGAAAGGCTTACCCTTGCCCGCATTCTGCCGGATGAAACGCACCGCGCGAAACCCTTGCACCTTCGTCAAGGCGTCCATGTCGGTCCAGTCGTTCACCGTCCCGAAGGCGACGCCATCCGCCAACCATGGCAGCGGTGGGTAATTCTTGGTCACATCCCCGGGCACATAGCCGTTGGGCCACATGTCATTGGAGTATGGCAGGATGAGCGACTCATCAAAGCCATGGGCGGGAGGGAGGAACTTCGGGTTGTCTCCTAAATGCCATTTGCCCACGACGCCGGTGTGGTAGCCAGCCTTGCGCAAAAGCGCCCCAAGCGACTCCTCCGTCGTACTGAGGCCCAACTTGGAATTCGGGGGCAAAGCCGTCCCGCCCAAACCTAAGCGATTAGGATAACAGCCGGAGAGCAAGGCCGTGCGGGAAGAGGTGCAGACGGCTTGGGTTGCGTAGAAACTCGTGAACCGCATGCCGCCTTTGGCCAAGCGGTCGAGGTTCGGGGTGTTGTTCTGTTTCGATCCGTAGCAACTCGGATCGGCCCAGCCCATGTCGTCGGCCATGATGAGCACGACGTTGGGTTGGGCGCCGAAGAGAACTGCGCACAGGAGGAGGCACAAGGTTGGGGTTAACCTCATGCACGTTGTCTAAAGGGTACGGGGCGTTTGCCAAGCCCCCTTTACGACGGGGGTTAGACCTGCAGGCCGAGTTCCTTGCAGACTTGCGGATGCTTGCGAGCCTTGGCCTTGAACTCATCGACGGAGAAGTCGGCTACGATGAAGTCGCCGTAGCGCAACGACGGACACTTGGACTGACTGGTGAGCGCCACCAGCTGACGCATCTGGTGCATGTCGGCGATGACGTCACGGACGTCGAGTTTGACCCCCTGGGAAGCGAAGAACTCCAAGGCCTGCGTGCACCAAGGGCACCCGGGCTTGACATAAAGAATCGGCAAAGGCTGCGGCATGACTCACGCAAGCCGAGCCTGGCCCCGTTGGCAAGCCACCCTTCCATTTCCCGCCATGGCGTTGACACCGCGCAGGGCGAAGGACAAAAAACACTCCTTCCCATGGAAACCATCCACGGCGCCCCCAGCTACACCCTCCGGACCGCCCAGGTCGAGTTGGCCATCACGCAGACCGCCGGCCACCTCGGACCAGTGACTTTCCACCTGCCTGGCCTCAAGGCCTCGCCTTACTCGCTCTCGCCCTGGCAACCGCACGAGATCGACCAGACCCTCCCCAATCTCCTAACTTACCTGCGCGGGGATTTCATGTGCCTACCCTTTGGTGGCCAAGAGAAAGGGCCGCCCCATGGCGATACGGCGAACGCCCGATGGGATTTCCAGAACCAGACGAACCACGCGCTGGTCCTTCGCCAAAAAGGCACCGACACCGGAGCGACAGTGACCAAGACGATGTCGCTGGTGGAGGGCCATCATGCGATTTACGCCGAACACGTCATCGCCCAACTCGAAGGTCGCTGGAACTACGGCAACCACCCGATTCTCGACCTCTCGGCCGTTCCGGCCGGCACCGCGCGCGTCGCCACCAGCCCCTTCCGGCTTGGCTCGGTCTACCACGCCGAATTCTCCAATCCCGCCGCCGGCGAATCCGGCATCCTCAAACCGAACTCGCGCTTCTCCGACCTCCGTCAGGTCATGTGCAAGGACGGCACCACCACCGACCTCACGCACTACCCCGCTCGCCACGGCAACGACGACCTGATCATGCTCGTCAATGCACCCGCGACGGATGCCCAGCCCTTTGCCTGGACGGCCGTGACCTTCCCTGAAGGCTACGTCTGGTACCAACTCAAGAACGTCGTCGACTTCCCCTGTACGCTCTTCTGGCTCTCCAATGGTGGGCGCCCGGGCCACCCCTGGGAGAAGCGCCACCTTGGCCGCCTCGGACTCGAAGAGGTGTGTTCCCACTTCTGTGACGGGGTCGACATCGCCCGCGAAGACCGTTTGGCGGCGGAGGGTATCCCGACTTCCCGCGAATTCCGCAAGGACCAGCCCGTCCGCCTACCCATCATCCAGGCCGCCGCCGCGGTCGGCCCGGGCTTCGGCCAGGTCCAGTCCATTACCCCCGCCGGCCCCGAGTCCGTGCGGATTTTGGGCGAAAATGGCCATGCCGTGACCGTCCCCCTTAATTGGAACTTTTTGAAGCGCTGAAACCCCTGCGACTAATCCTTGTCCACCCCCGCGGACTCCCCTAAATCCTCCCTCCCCACCCTTTCCCCCAACCTCATGTCTAAAGCACCTCAGACCACTCATGACCTGACCACGAAGAAGGCCAAAGTCGCCTCCCTCGTCGAAAAGGAAATCGCCCGCACGGGCGGACTGCTCCGCCTGGCTCCGTGCTGGGTGCCGCGCTCCTTCCTCCAGCCCGGCAAGCGCCTCAAGCTGCACCCGGATGACCTTTACGCCTTCGGCCTGAGCCGCGGTGGCATCGACGAGCGCTGGTTCGCCTCGACCACCGAGGCCGCCAACGACAACCGCACGCCCGACGAAGGCCTGTCCTACGTCGTTATCGGCGACACGCGCTTCACGCTCAAGCAGGCCGTCGCCGAGTGCGGCGCCGCGCTGATCGGTTCCGCCATCTGGAAGCAGTACAAGAAGTGGCCCGTCTACTCCAAGTTCTTCGACAACATGGGTCCGATCCCGCACCACATGCACCAGAACGCCAAGCAGGCCAAGCTGCTCGGCCTCGAAGGCAAGCCGGAGTCCTATTACTTCCCGCCCCAGCACAACAACGTCGGCAACAATTTCCCTTACACGTTCATGGGCTTCGAGCCCGGCACGACCAAGGCGCAGGTCCGCGAGTGCATCGCCAACTGGCACAAGGGTGACAACAAGATCCTGGCGCTCTCCAAGGCCTACAAGCTCGAGCCCGGCACCGGCTGGCTCATCGACCCTTGCATCCTGCACGCTCCGGGTTCCCTCTGCACCTACGAACCCCAGTGGGGCTCCGACGTGTTCGGCATGTACCAGAACCTCGTCGAAGGCCGCGAAGTACCGTGGGCCCTCCTCGTCAAGGACATGCCCAAGTCCAAGCACCAGGACGTGGACTTCATCGTGGACCAGCTCGACTGGGACAAGAACGTCGACCCGAACTTCAAGGACAACCACTACCTCGAGCCGGTCGTTTCCGTCGAAGGCAAGGGCTACTCCGACAAGTGGATCGTCTACGGCAAGGTCGACAAGTTCCAGTACTTCACCGCGAAGGAACTGACCGTCGAGCCGGGCGCCGAGTGCACCATCACCGACAACGGCGCCTACGGCCTGATCTGCGTCCAGGGTTCCGGCACGATCAACGGCGAAGTCCTCAACAGCCCGAAGCTCATCCGCTTCCATGAGCTCACCGAAGACGAATACTTCTGCACCGAAGCCGGCGCCAAGAAGGGCGTCACCTTCCGCAACACCTCCACCACCGAGCCGCTGGTCTGCCTGCGCTACTTCGGTCCGGAAGTGAACCCGGACGCCCCGGCCATGGGCGCGTACAAGAAGGCCAAGAAGAAGTAAGCCTCACCCCCTACCCCAACCCCCACGACCATGAAACTGCACAACGCCATGTGGCCCGGCCTCGTCGGCAAGGAGCCCAACACCGACCATCCGCCGATCGCCCTCGACCAGATGCTCGACATGACGGTCGCCGCGAACGTCGACGGCCACAAGTTCGACGGTGTCGACCTCTTCCTGTTCCACCCGCACACCGACCCCGACATCGCCCCCGACGCCCTCAAGGCGATGGCGGACAAGATCGCGGGCAAGGGCCTCAACGTCGGCTCCCTCGTGGCGCCGGTCTGGGGCGGCACCGTGGGCGACTCCGCCATGGGCACCGACGAGCAGCAGCAGAAGTTCCTCCTCGCGATCGAGAAGGCCTGCCGCATCGCGCAACAGCTGAACAAGCATGGCGTACGCAAGTACGGCCTGATCCGCGTGGACTCCGCCGAGTTCGGCGTGGCCAAGTGGCGCGAAAACCCGACGGCCAACACGGCCCGCATCGTCGACACCTTCAAGAAGGCCGCGAAGATCGCCGCCGACCACGGCGAGCGTCTCGCCGCCGAAGGCGAAATCTGCTGGGCCGGCATGCACTCGTGGAAGGCGATGCTCGACACCCTCGAAGGCGTCGGCATGCCCAAGCACTTCGGCTTCCAGGCCGACCTTGCGCACACCTACCTCTACCTGATGGGCTACAACGAGCCGGAAGCCGCGCTCCTCAAGGAAGGCTACACCCCGGAACAGTTCTGGCCGGCCTACCGCGAGATGGTCAGCAAGCTCCGCCCCTGGACCTACGACTTCCACGTCGCGCAGAACGACGGCACGGTCCACGGCACGGGCTCGCACGAGAAGACCGGTCGTCACTGCCAAGCCGATGACGCCAATGGTAAGCTCGACATCACGGCCTGCTCCAAGGTCTGGCTCGAAGGCGCCGCCGATCGCGGCATGCAGCACATCTGCTGGGATGGTTGCATGTTCCCGAACGCCACGCTCGAGAACCCGAAGACCTGGAACACCATCCTCTCCGCGATGGTGAAGGTGAAGAAGGCCCTCTAAGCTTTCCCGCCCCATCCTCTATAACCTATCCCCCATCCCCTATCCCCTCGCAACATGTCTAAACCCGTTCGCATCGGTCTCATCGGTTACGGCTTCATGGGCCGCACCCACTCCAACGCCTACTCCCAGGTAGGTCACTTCTTCCCGAAGGACAAGGTGACCCCCGGCCACCACATCGTCCGCCAAGCCGTCTGCGGCCGCGACGAAGCCAAGGTCAAGGACTTCGCCGAAAAGTGGGGCTACGCCTCCTACGAAACCGATTGGCGCAAGCTGGTCGCCCGCACCGACATCGACGCCATCGATATCTGCACGCCCAACGACTCGCACGCCGAGATCGCCCTGGAGTGCATCAAGCACGGCAAGATGATCCTCTGCGAAAAGCCCCTCGCCCTCAACGGCGAGCAAGGCGAGAAGATGGTCGCCGCCGTCGAGAAGTCGGGCCTCCCGAACCTCGTCTGGTACAACTACCGCTTCCTCCCGGCCGTGACGCTGGCCAAGAACATCGTCGCCGCCGGCGAGCTCGGCCGCGTGTTCCACTACCGCGCCAACTTCCTCCAGGACTGGACCATCTCGACCGACCTCCCGCAGGGCGGCGCCGGTCTCTGGCGCCTCGACGCCGCCGCCGCCGGTTCGGGCGTGACGGGCGACTTGCTCGCGCACTGCATCGACACGGCCCGCTGGATCAACGGTGAGATCACCGAAGTTTCCGCGATCACCGAGACGTTCATCAAGGAGCGCGTGCACACCGCCACGGGCAAGAAGCAGGCCGTCACCATCGACGACGCCGCCATCTTCCTCTGTCGCTTCGCCAACGGCTCGATCGCCCAGTTCGAATCCACGCGCTACGCTCGTGGTCACAAGGCGCTCTACACGTTCGAGATCAACGGCGAGCACAAGTCCCTCCAATGGGACCTGCATGACCTCAACCGCCTGAACTACTTCGACCACTCCGTCCCGGGCGACCGTCGCGGCTGGTCCAGCATCCACACGTCCGACGGCGACCATCCGTACGCCGGCAACTGGTGGGTCCCGGGCCTCTGCCTCGGTTACGAGCACTCCTTCACCCACGAGTTGGCGGAGTTCCTCAAGAGCCTCGACGATCCCAAGGCCCCCAAGGCCTACCCGGACTTCCGTCACGCCCTCGGCACCCAGTACGTCTGCGACGCGGTCCTCGAGTCCGCCCGCACGAAGCAGTGGGTCAAGGTCAAGCAGGCCTAAGGCTCGCTACATCAAAGCACCAGACCCCGGCACCCGCCGGGGTCTTTTGTTTGGCGAAGTAAGGACGGCACCTCGTGCTGTCCGGAAGCCCGATGCATCGTTAACCGATGAAGGAGCCCGAAAGCCCAAGTTGAGGCTAGGTAGGCACGCAGCGCCCACCCTACCCAAACGATGGGACCATCGGCGTCACCCCACCCCGCACCTCACAACCCCCTGTTCGAGGTCAGGCTTACTTCTTCGCCGGGGTCGGGGAATAGAAGCGGTTCATGCGGTCCAGGATCGCATTGACGGCTTCCAGGCGGTTGATGACGCCGTTGTGACGCCAGACGATTTCGCCACCCGGGGCCACGAGGATGGTGTGCGGAATGGGGCCGGGCATGTCCTTGTCGAGCGCGGCGGCGAGCTCATCGTTGCTGCCGGCAAACAGGTAACTGTTCGTGGTGCGGCCTTCCTTCTTCACGGAGCCTTCGACCTTCTTGCTCATGCCGGCGGCCTGCTTGAAGAGGAACGCCTCGGCCTTGGCCTTGTCGGCCGGCTTATCGAGGCTGACGGAGACTAATTCAAAATCGCGCATGTCGAACTGGCGGGAAATCTCGACGAGGTCGGGGAACTCCTGGACGCACGGGCCGCACCAGGTGGCCCAGACGTTGATCAGACGGTACTTGTTGGAGGTGTTGGCGCGAAGCTTGGCCAGGCCGGCGGTGTCGATCGCTTCGACGGTGACCGGGGTCTTCGCCCAGCCGGCGTGCTTGGCGTCGTGCCCGACCTTCTTTTCGCGCCACTTGGTGGAGCAACCCATGGGCTTGGTGAGTTCGACGGGCACAGGCGTGCCGGCAAGGATGGCGTCGACCGCGTTCTGGGCATCCTTGGACTTCACCGTGGTGTCGTCGTAGAAGCGCGAATCATCGAAGCGCCCCTGATAGCGGAGCTTGAGGTTGGCGTCGAAGATGAAGACGTGCGGGGTGGCGAGGCAGCCGTAGGCGCGGGCGATGAGCTGCTTGTCGCCGTCGTACAGGTAATCAAAGGTCCACTTGTTCTTTTCGGCGTAAGGCTTCATCTCCGCGTAGGAGTCGCCGAACTCGCCATAACCCAGCTCATCCTTGCTGAGGCCGTCCGGATGGTTTGGGTTGATCGCGACGAGCTTCACGCCCTTGGCCTTATATTCGTCGTAGAACTTCTGGAGGCGCTTCTCGATGCTGTGCGAGGTCGGGCAATGGTTGGAAGTGAACAGCACGACGAGGGCCTTGCCGCCGGTGTACTCGGCCAGTTTGTGCTGCTTGCCGTCGATCCCGAGCAAATCGAAGTCCGGCGCGGCATCCCCGATCTTCAGGGTCTTCATGTCGGGCGGGTTGCCATTGACGAGCCCGGGGGCATCGGCGGCAGAGAGCGACAGGACAGCGGCAAGGGCTGCCAAGAGGGAGAGCAGGCGTTTCATGGGGATGCGGGGAGTCTCACCCATCCCGCAGAGCCTTCCAGCCGAAAATGGCTACCGGAGGCGGTCTGACCATGACCCGAGGGGGACCGCCGCCTCTGGGAGCCCCGTAGGCACCACGAAGAGCGTCCCCTGCTCCACCGCAAAGAACGCCACCTGCAGGAAATGGTCGGAGAGTTCATCCGCGGACTCCTTGGACATATCCACGGCCCAAGAGGGCTCCTGGTGAGCTAGGTCCGGCGAAGCACCGGTCACCCGGTGGTGGCGAAGCCCGACCCGCTCGAGGGCCTGCCGCAAGGCCTCGTCGGCCGCCTGATTACGCTCGGCAGACCAAGTCTCCCCCGTCGTCGCCCACGCATTGATGATGACGAACGACGCCGGCCAGTCGGCCGGTAAGGGTTCGCCCAAGAAGACCGTCGAGGCGAAGAGTTGGAGCTCGGCGTCATCCATGGTTACTTCGACGCGGCGGGCGGCAACTTTCGCTCAAAGAGGAATTTCCATTCCCACTGTCCATCCCAGGTAAAGCGGGTCGCCTTGGTCTGCGGATCCTTGATGGCCTTCACGCCGGACTTCGTCCGATAGCCGGCCCGGATACGGTCATCGGTCAACTGAACCGCAAAGAAGCCGAGGTCGGTATGGCCATCGTTGATGCAATCCCACTTCTTGGTCTCTCCCTCCGGCGCCCAGGCGCGCACGCCCGTGCCGGTGTGGCCATAGATGTAGAGGACGACGTTGTAGGCCTTGGCGGCGTCGTAAGCGGCCTTCCAGTCCTCCTTGTGCCACCAGTCGGTGTCGAAACCACAATGGCTCATCAACACGACGGGCCGACCGGAGGTCCCGACGTTTTTGGCCAAGTCCTGCTTGAGGAAGGTCAGCGCGGCCTGCGGGTCGTGCCAGATGGGGTTGTATTTAATGGCAGGATGTTGGACGTCGGCGGGATAAAGGCCGAGCTGGACGAAGTGGACGTCATCCCAATCCCACGAGGTGTGCAGTCCATTGGCCGAGAGATTCGAGATGAGGCCCTTCTCTTTGCGGAGCTGGTTTCGTTTGATGAGTTCGGCCTGGAGGCTGAAACCGCTCTTCTCCTTACCCACCGGCGGGCCGTCATGGTTGCCCCAACACTCCTGGGTCGGGAAGGCCAACTTAGCGTCGCCACCCAAGACCCCGAAGTCAGCGGCGTAGAGCGCGAACTGCTCGCGGCCAATCACCCGCCCTGCTACCTTGGAGTCTCCGTTGTCGATCAGGTCGCCCAAGGAAAGGACCGCCCGTGGCTTCGCAATGAGTCCGCCGCCGAGTTTCTCGGGCCACGCCAACTTCTCGATGCCGTTCATCTCCGTAATGGTCGCGGCATTGAGGGCGTTATGGTTGCCCTGCGCATGGTCTTCTTGGCGGTAATGCTGGTCGGACGTCGACAGGAACGTGACATCGCGTGCCTGGGACGAAACGACGGCGCCTAACAACAGAAATAAGCGGAGGGTAAACGCAGCAGTCATATGACCGTTATTGCGCCACGCTAGCCTCTGGCAACTTGCATCGAGCTATGGTTGGCTCTGCGTGCCAACCTAGCTGCCGCGAGTTCGACACCCGCTTGAGCCTACATTCCTACCCCTTTAGGCGAACAGTTCCTTGACCATCTTCGCCTTGTTGCCGACCTGCATGGGACGGCCGGCGGGCGTGATGATGTCGGTCTGCACCGGGAGGCCGGCAGCGTGGGCGATCGTCGCATGCAGCGAGCCGGGCGAGACGCCATCGCCATCGGGAGCGTAGCCCTTGGCATCGCTCGCACCATGGACGTAGCCGCGCTTGACGCCTCCGCCCGCGAGGACGGTCGAGAAGACCAGCGGGTGGTGACCACGGCCGCCACCGGTGAAGTCAGGCTTACGACCGAACTCCGTGGTGACCGCGACCAGCGTCGTGTCGAGCAGGCCCTTGGCTTCGAGGTCTTGGATGAGCGCGGCGAAGACGCGGTCGAAGTCACCCCCGACATCCTCCATGCGGTCCTCCAACGTAGCGTGCATATCCCAGCCGCCATGCGAAACTTCCACGAAACGCACGCCGTTCTCGACGAGGCGACGGGCGAGCAGGCAACCTTGGCCGAAGCGCGAGGTGCCATAGCGGGCCTTGGTCGCGGCCGGCTCCGCGGAGAGGTCAAAAGCCTTGAGGTCCGAACTCTTCATGAGCTGGAACGTGGCATCGTAGAAATCGTTGTAAGCCTTGACGTTTTCATCGGCGGACTTGCCGCCAAAACCGGCATCGAGCTCGGTCAAGAGCTGCGTCCGCTTGGCGTGCGTCGCTTCATCGGCGAGGGCCTTGACATCTTGTAGTCCATCGGAGGGCGACTGGATGGGCAACGGAGAGAAGGCGGCCGGGAACCAGCCGTTACCATGGTTGGCGGGACGACCCACACAGACGGAAGACGGTAAGGTCTTGCTCGAGGCGCCGAGGAAATGTTGCGCCCACGCACCGAGGGTCGGGTGCTGGATCGCGCCACGCTGCTCGAAGCCCGTACGCATCAGGTAGGCGGCGGACGCATGCACGCCGACCTTGGCGGTCATGTTGCGGATGACGGCGATCTTATCGGCGACCTTCGCGGTCTCCGACATGAACGAGGTGACCTGATAGCCTGCCTTGGTGGAGACCGCCGCGGCCGGCCCCTTGTTGGCGCCGGTCTTCGGATCGAAGGTGTCGATGTGCGACATCCCGCCCGCCAACTGGATGAAGATGACCCGCTTGGCCTTGCCGAAGCCAGGGAGGCCGGCGTTCGGGGCCGCCCCGGGGGCTTCGGCCGCGAGGGCGAGTTTGCTGAAGAACGGGAGGACGCTCAATCCGAAGGAAACCTTCGCGCACCGTTCGATGAACGAACGACGGGCGAGCGGATCGCGGAGTTGGTCAGCAGGGAGGAGGAGGCTCATTGGATAAAGAGGAATTCGCGGGTGTTGGCCAAGGCCCACGCCAAGTCGGCGAGGCTGAGTCCGTCCGACAGGCCTTTACCTGCGATGGTCATCTCGCGGGCATTGGGACGGCGCGAGAGGTAGGCCAGATACAACGAGGTGATTTGGGCTTCGCGGGACTTCTCGGTGTAGGCGGTGACGACGGCATGGGACTTGAGGTCGGACACGAGTCGTCCAACGTTGCCGTTCATCAGCTGCAGGACCTGCGGGACGCTGCCATCGTTGGTGGCGGAATCCGCCTGCAGGCGGTCGCCTTGTCCGAAGACTCTCAGGAAGTGGGTTTCCGGCGAAGGCTGGGGCAACTCGCTGGCCCGCGCCAAAAGCAGCTTGTACTTCGTCGTCGGCTTTTCGCCGTCGTAGCCATTGGCCAAGCCAGCGGTCGAACCGCCTGCGGCCTTCTTGCCCGCCCCACCCTTGCCATAACCGGCGGCCTTCAAGTTATCGTAGACTTGGCGGACCGCGACCGCCGTGATGGCCCCCGGCGGCAAGGCCATCTTCTTGAGGTCATCCCCGCGACGCAGCAGGATATTGTCCGCATTGGCGCCGACGGCATTGACGATGAGGCTGTCCCAGGTCTGCTCAGCGGTCAGGCGACGGGTGATTGGGCCATTGAACAGGTACGGCCCACGGCTCAGGTCAGGCGAGGGACTGGCGGCGGCCTGGTAGGCCTTGGAATTATAGAGGACCCGCTGGAATTCCCGCAGGTCGAAACGCGCGGATTTCATCACCTGCGTGAGGTGCTGCAGCAAGGCGGGGTTGCTCGCTTCGCTGTAGACATCGATGTCGTCGACAGGCTCCTGGACGGCGAGGCCAAACGCCTTCTTCCACAAACGGTTGGCGATGTTGGCCGCGAACCGCGGGTTCTGGGGGCTCGTCATCCACCGGGCGAAATGGTTGCGGAGGTTGGCGGGCTTGGAGACGTCGACGTCGTAAGCCGGCAGGGAGCGATCGGACTTTTCCCAGGCGATGAGCACCGGGGCGACGGGCGAGTTCGGCTTCGCGTCCTTGTACTTGTAGTCCTTCGGGAAGGTGAGTTTCTGTTTGGCGGTGTCCTCCAGACGGAAGGCGTTGAAATCGGCGATGCGGCGGGAGACGTTCTTCGGGATGACATCATCCTTGCCGACCGCCCGCTTGATCTGGCTGATGACGGTCTCATCCTTGCCATCCGTGGCGCCGAAGAAGGCCGCCATCTGGTAGAAATCGCGTTGCGTCCACTCGGCCAGAGGATGGTCGTGGCACTGCGCGCAGGCCATGTTGCTGCCCAAGAAGGTCGTCAGCAGGTTGGAGACGCCGTCCAGCGGCATCTCCGCATCATAAAGCAGGAAGCCAGCGGCGCCGTTGTCGCTCAACCGGCCGTCGGCGGTCAGCATCTCCCGCACCATCACATCCCAGGGGGCATTGGCGGTGATCCGCGCCTTGAGCCAATCCTCGAAGCTGAAGGCCGGGACCCCCTTGTAGAACGAGTCCTTCACGCGCAGCAGGTCAGCCATCCAGTTGAACATCTGCAGCGAGTAGCCCGGGGCGTAGACGAGCTTGTCGATCAGCTTGGCGCGCTTGTCGGGGGCACGATCATCCAGGAAGGCGGTCGCCTCGGCGGCGGTCGGGACGCGCCCGACGGCGTCGACGTAGATGCGCCGGAGGAATTGCTCGTCGGTGGACGGCGCATTCAGCTGCTGACCCTTGGCGGCCAGCGCGGCCATGACCAGACGATCGATTTCGGCGGAGGCCTGCGATACGCTGCCGCCGCTGAAGCCCTGTTCCCGCGACTTCACCGCGCTGGCTTTCGCGAAGGCGATGTCTTCCGCGCAGAGGACATTCCCGTTGAAGTGGAAAGTCTTCCCGTCCTTGGTTTGCAGGGTGATGAATTCGCCCGAGAGTCCGCAGAACATCGCCTCGACGGTGCGGCCTTGATTATCCGTCCAGACGCGCCAGACGGCTTTGGCCGGTGCGGGCAAGGGGGTGATTTCCGCGGGCACCGTGGGTTTGACCGCCGGGGCGGCCGCCTCCTTGGCATCCTTCTTGTTGATTTTTCCGGGGGCGGCCCCAACGGGAGACGCCACCAAACTGGTGACGCTGAGAACCAACAAGAAGATACGGGGAAGCACGGGGGTAGCCCTAGGGCAAGTTATTCATAGATAAAACCCCACCCCATGCAACGGAGTTTCGCCCATTTATGACCAAACCGAGGCTTTCTTTTATCAGCCGATAAGACAGGCTAGCCGCATGCTTGGAGCCCTGGCCGGAGATACCATCGGATCGGTCCTCGAATTCAGTCGGAACACCGACCCGGCCTTCCCGCTTTTTACGGCCCACAGCTGCCCGACCGACGACAGCCTGCTGACCGGGGCCATCGCCCAGGCCCTGCTCGACGGGCAGACGGATTTCCGCCCCTACCTCGTCGAAGCGGTCCGCCGGACCGAGGGCTCGGCCGCGCCGATGTCTCCCTGTTGGGGCTCGGGGTTCTATGGTTGGGCGCTCGCGGGCGGGACGTATGATAAAGATTCCTACGGCAATGGGGCGGCCATGCGGGTCTCACCGGTCGCCTGGGTGGCACGCGATGAAGCCGAGGTCCTTGCATTGGCAGCCCTGACCGCGCAGCCGTCGCACTGTCACCCCGAGGGGATCAAGGGCGCCCAGTGCACCGCCCTATGCGTCTGGGTGGCTCGGCAGACGCGCGACCCTGCCGCGGTGCGCGCGGCCGCCGAACGGTTCTACCCTGACCTGCCGTCCTGGGACTTCGTGCAGAAGAACCATCGCTACAACGAGACCTGCCAAGGGTGCGTGCCGGATTGCGTGACCTTGGTGACCGAATGCGAGAGCTTCGAAGAGACCATCCGTGCCGCCTGCTCGATCCGGGGCGATGCCGACACGCTTGCCGCCATCGCCGGCGCGATCTCACAGGCGTTGCATGGTGTCCCCGCCGACATCCGCCGCGAGACCATCCGCCGCGCCCAACCGCACTACCCTTGGCTGGTCCAGACCTTGGCCGACTTCGAAGCCCGGTTCGGCGCTTAGGCGCTACACGCAGCAACGACCGAAAACTTTGCTTGGAGGCGAAGGCCGGCGGTGCTTTGCTTCGTCCATGCGCCTCTGCTTGCTCCTCTTGCTGACTTCGCTCGGTCTCGCCGGCCAAGCGGCTTCGAAACCCAACATCGTGGTTTTCCTGGCCGATGACTTAGGCTACGGCGACCTCGGCTGCTATGGTCACCCGACGATCAAGACGCCGCACTTGGATCAGATGGCCGCCGAGGGCCTCCGCTTCACGCAGTTCTATTCCGCCGCCGAAGTCTGCACCCCGAGCCGCGCCGCGTTGCTGACCGGCCGCTACCCGATCCGTTCAGGCATGGCGCACAACCAGTACCGCGTCCTGCGCGCGATCTCCACGGGTGGTTTGCCGAAGGAGGAGGTCACCCTCGCCGAAACCCTCAAGTCCGCCGGCTACGCCACTGCCTTGATCGGAAAATGGCACCTCGGGGTCTGGGCCAATGACCGTCCGGAACACCACCCGCTGGCGCACGGCTTCGATTACCACTTCGGCTTGATGCATTCCAACGACATGAATCCGTCGAGCGTGTCCAAGCCCGCCCGCGCCAATGCGTTGGTGCAACAACAACCGGAGTGGTGGGACGCGGCGCTCTATCGTGGCCGCGACCTGCTCGAGCCGCGGACCGATCAGACGCAACTGACGCAGCGCTACGCCGCGGAGGCCGTGAAGTTCATTGGCGCAAACAAAGACCGCCCCTTCTTTCTTTACCTGCCCCA